>Ga0302237_1000001_pt1 | contig 758982 bp, 569 predicted proteins | sample AAG_UR_Ala_MG_FD_193530 | JGI IMG/M metagenome (GOLD analysis project Ga0302237, IMG submission 193530) | Enriched activated sludge microbial communities from anaerobic digester in WTTP, New Holstein, Wisconsin, United States - AAG_UR_Ala | ecosystem: Engineered > Bioreactor > Anaerobic >... | reverse complement strand
ACCCGCCTGGGCAGCGGTTTTGCCTGTTTGAATGGCTTTGTTTTCGCCGTCAATCTTGAAACCGTTGAACTCCACGCCAGCTGCTGTGGCGCCAGCGCCAAGGTCCACCATAATCGTAGCGGGGGGGGTTGTGTGAACGATAACCGCCTCAGGACCTCTGTTTTGAGTATAAGGCTCAACGTCCCTGTTGGGTCCATAAATCTTGATCCCCGGCTTGGTCACTTTAATGGCTTCTGCATACGTTCCGGGGTCAACTATAATCGTGTCCCCTACCCCAGCATCCGCAAGGGCTGCCGAGATAGTGGCATACGGCTTGCCCGCACCGACGTTTAGCGTTGCCGCAAAGAGCCCGGATACACAAAGAAGCAAGGCACAAACAATTACCGGAATGAAGCATTTTTCTTTCATCTCTTTTCTCCTTTTTCCCTTTTTGTTTCTATACCCCTGTGCAATGGAGGGTATAAGAAAAATTACCTGAGCCCATGCTTAAACACAGGTTCTGAAAAAACTCCCTTAACTGAGTTTTTTCACCTCTTACGACAAACATGGTTCTTTATCCTCCACCCCTTTCCCGATGTAAAGAAAAAAATTAGTTTTTTTTATGTTTTTTTTTGATTGCATGAATAGCGCGCCCAAATGTATGTATTTTCTCATTCAGTAAATACAAGACTTAGTTATAGGGGGATTTTTTTAGTTTGAATCTTTTTATTAAACTGTTGGTTGTTTGCTCCGTATGCATTGTCATTATCGGAATCCATCCCCGCCGAGCTGAATCAAGCAACACCAGGTCGGGCGATGAAACGACAACCCAAACCGTGCCGACTCCTACGCCGTCAGCCACGCCAACTCCCTGCGCTGTTATTTATACAACAAACCTTGTTGGCAATCCTTTTGCCGCTAATTCCAATTTTACAGTTGATGTGCGCATGAAAGATAATGTCTATGGCGCTGTCATGTCTTTTGCCTTCCGAGTTTATTTCAATAACAATCTCCTTGAGTTTATTTCTCCCCCCCAAAAACTCGAACTCAATGCCAACGTGAATAATGGACCCATCAAAGGCGTGGCGCCCAATAATTATGTTTTTGTCATGTCGCAGCCCAATGCCCGTAACACCTTGTTAAACCCCGGTCTTTGCAAACTCCGTTTCAAAACACGCGTCGCCCCGACTGCCCCTTATTCCATTAGAATAACCTATGAACCCAAAAACGACCCGCTCCTCGATTTGCATAATGTTCCCATACCCGCCATCTTTGACACATCGTTCACCGTTCCTGTGAAAACAAACACACCAACGCCTACGCCAACGCCGATTCCTACAAAAACGCCTACGCCTACTCCGACGCCGACTCCTACAAAAACGCCGGCTCCAACGCCAACGCCTACAAAAACCCCCACGCCAACTCCGACGCCGACACCAAATCCCACGCGCACGCCAAAGCCTTCATTTACTCCCACACCGACGCCGACGCCCATTCAAACATCCACACGGACGCCGACGCCCACTCGCTCTCCAACACCCAGCCCCACCGTATCACCGACGCCAACTGCGACCCCATCGCCTACATCTACACCAACACCGACACCTACGCCGACGCTTACTCCAACATCTACGCCTACGTTTACTCCAACACCAACTCCCACACCAACACCGACACCAACTCCCACATCATCGCCGACGCCAACACAAACTGCAACCCCAACAGCAACTGAAACGCCAACTCCTACGCCGACGCCCACACCAACACCGACACCAACTCCCACATCATCGCCGACGCCAACTGCGACCCCATCGCCTACATCTACACCAACACCGACGCCCACACTTACTCCAACATCTACGCCTACGCCAACTCCAACTCCCACACCAACACCGACGCCAACACCGACGCCGATCCCCATAACTATTTCGCAAATTGTTTTACATCTTTTGGACCAGAAACCGTTAACGCCTGAAGAAATAAAAGCCGCCGATGATAATCAGGACAATATCATTGACGTTTCCGATATCGTTCATATTATGAAGCGGGAATCGTCCGGCAATTCTCAGCACGATTGGAAATTTTTAAAGTCCGTTTTCGTTTTAACTATTGACATGGTATTTATTTTTTAAAGATAATTCCGTGCTTTTTGTTTGCAGGGTTACAAAATCTTTCTGGGGAAGGGTTCTCACAAATGAATAAATTGTCCTATTACTATACTGTTTTCCTTTTTTTCATGATTGTCATTTTAACCGGCGCGTGTTTTGCCATGAGCATTTATGACGAAACGCCTGCGTCAGCCGAAACCAAGATTGACAGCCGGGAAGTTTATCCAATGGCAACGCCGTTTGCGGTTATGTATACTGATAACGTTCAAGGCAATGCATACTCTGAGGGGTCTGTTTTTTCCTTTGATGTGAAATTAAGGGAAAATGTAAGCGGACCTGTTGAGTCTTTTGCCTTTCGTGTTTACTTAAATACGAACAACCTCCAATTTTCCCCGCCGGTTCTTGCCATGGATTTGAAGGCGCCCATCCTCGTCTCGCCGCTAAAAGGACTTCCTCCCAATCAATATATTGATATCGTGTCCATGACTGACAATATAAATACCCTTTTCAATCCATCCCTTTGCCGTATAAGATTCAAGACTATCAAAAAGATCACATCGCCTTATATTATGAAAATAGGCGAGGCTCCGCCTAATTACGCAATTGTGCTCAGACCGACCGCTAAGCTTTATACCACTTTTGATTACACCAGCACCAACCCCGTTCCCGGATTTATTGAAACTCCAACCCCGACACCGAAACCAACGCATTCCCCGACTGCAACAACAACGCCTACGCCGACGCAGACTCCTATGCCTTCGCCGACTTCTACGCCGATGCCTTCGCCGACTTCAACACCGGCGCCGACACCTACGCCGACACCGACACCCGCGCCTTCCTCGACTGCCTCGCCCACGCCAACTTTTACACCGGCGCCGACGCTTACACCAACGCCGGTTTCTTTTGAAATGGTTGTCAATCACATTACCGGCAGGGAAACTCTTACGCCGGAACAAATCAAAATTGCGGATCTCAACAGCGACGGCATCATTGATGCGGCGGATATTGTGATGTTCATTTTGAACGGCGCAAAGCTGTAATTTTTCCGCGCCAAATAATGCCAATAAAAAACCGGAAAGAACTTGCCGCTCTTTCCGGTTTATTTTTTACCTTGCGGGAAGATGTTACTTTACGTCAAAAACGGAGAGTTCCACTGGCACTGTGGAGTTGACGACGGTGAAAAAATCAGTCACGCCGGCAGGAGATCCCCAACCATCGGGCGAAGAAATGCGGCGCGCCGTGATGCGCAACTTGCAGGTTTTGTCAATGAACCCAATGTCCCGAATGGAGACCCAGATGATGGAATGTTCCAGACCCCCGGGGCTGGCGGAAAGTCCCGTTGTTGCCCCTTGAATATTGGAGGTCTCATGCCAGTTAACCGCGTCATCTTCAGACCATTCGACTTTGATAATAACCGGCAGGCTGTTTAAATCGTATGTTTTGAATGCCACAGGGACATGATTCTGAAATCCTCCGACAGGGTCGGATACGATGGAAACCCATGGTTTATTTTCGGCGTCCTGAATTTCAAAGAGCCCCTGCAGACACTCGGCGTTGCCTTCCTGATAGCTTTTCATAACGGGAGGCATGCCTTCCCACGACCACCACATGCCGGTAAAATTTCCGGTCGTCATCTGATTATTGACCGCCCACTGAGTGGCTTTCCGCCCAATGTCAACGGCGCCGACATTGCGCAAGCCCATCATCGCATAGCCAACATCTTGAGCATCGGGAGCCCATCCATATTTGTTGCAGGCGAAACCGCCGTAATGCGGATCGGCTATGTTTTTAATCTGAATCTCTTCCAGCTTCTGGGTAAAGAGGTCAATCCAGTAGCGATATCTTGCGGAGTCAACCATGTTCATCGCCCAGAGCATGTTCCCCATCGCGGAAACGTATTCGCCTTCCACAGATTTGATACCGGAGGTGACGTTGTCGAAATCATCCCAGCGTTCAACCATGCGCTGGAAGATGCAAACCGGAAAAGGTTCCGCTGAATCATACTTGGGAAGTCCGGGTTTTCCGGGGGCTTTAGGATAGGCATAAACGGAAGCCATCGTATCAATTGCCTGCGTTGCCCATGTGTGGTCTCCCATCGCCTCAGCCGCCGCCGCATAGCCGGCAAGGTCCCAGATGCAAAGGCTATACCCCCAGCCGGAGGCGCCGCCCCACATACCGTAGCAGCGTTTTTCAACAATCATTTCCGCAAACTGTTGCCCGGTGGCATAACCGGCGCGGTTAATTTTGCGCCATGTCCAGTGATTTTGCGCCCGTTGCTTGTATTTCAGATCGCCTGTTTTTTCGGAAAGTTCGCAAAGCATGACCATGTCCGGCGCGTAATATCCAATGGAATCCGGGATGGCAAAAAGGGTTTCGCCTGTGAAGCGTCCGCCCGGATAAGCGCCGCTTCCCAGATAGTCTTTGCCTGCAATGATTCCATCAAGGAGCACAAGCGCGCGAGCTACAACGCCCTTTTGATTGGCGGGCGTTGCCGTATCCGTTGTCGAGAAATTTTCGGGCCATGACCAGCCGCCGTCGGTATGCTGCCAACGTATCAGCTGATCGCACCCGCGCTCCAGAGTCTCAAGAAATTCTGCTTTTGTGTATTTGGTATCGCCGGGCGTTTTATTCCCGCCGTCCTTGATTGCATAAGGGGCGCCCAGCCGTGGTACCGGCGGCAAATCTATAAATTCATTAAACTCGGCATAAGCCAGCGAGCCCATAAGCATCAAAGCCATAACGGCAGCAATGCACATGATGCGAAGATTCAACATGTTTGATTCCTCCTTAAAGTAATAACTTTTAAAAGAAACTCATATTTCGTTCAAGTTCAACCCCATCTTCCCCAATGTTCGCATTCCCCCTTTCAAGCACGTGCAATTGTTAATATTTATTATTCAAAATTTCAGATTGTTTTTCTATGCAAAATGGCTCAAACGTCAAGGTAAAAAATTGATAACTTTTCAACACATAAAAAAAACCGGAAGAGGTTTTTACCTCTTCCGGTTTGAATTGAGTTGAATAGCGAAAATTATTTCACTTCAAAAACGGAAAGTTCCACTGGAACGGTGGAGTTGATAATTGTGAAATAATCCGTCACGCCAGCCGGGGAACCCCATCCTGTGGGAGATGTGTCGCGGCGGGCGGTCACGCGCAGTTTGCAGGTCTTGTCAAGGAATCCCAGATCCGGAACCGATACCCAGATAATGTCGTGCACAACACCGCCGGGTGTGGAGGCAAGCCCCGTCACAGCGCCTTGAATATTGCTTGTTTCCGTCCATGTCACGCCATCATTTTCCGACCACTCCACTTTGATGGAAACGGGTTGATTATCCAAGTCGTGCGTGCGGAATGACAAGGGAACATAATTTTCGTGTCCGCCGACCGGGTCTGAAACAATGGTGACCCATGGTTTATTCTCCGCTTCCTGAATTTCAAAAAGCCCCTGCAAAATTTCAGCGTTGCCTTCCTGATAAGAGTCGCCTTTGTTATAGGGCGGATTGAGAGCGATATAGCGCCATAGACCCGACCAATTGCCGGTTTTTTCCTGATTATTGATAGCCCACTGGGTGGCTTTCTGACCAGTTTGCGCGGAGCCGACGTTGCGCAAGCCCATCATTGCATAGCCCGAATCCTGGGCATCCGACCCCCAGCCGTATTTCCAAAGCGTCCAGCCGCCGTGATGCGGGCTGGCTGGATTGTTTACCTGCAACTCGGTAAGCTTCTGTGTGAACAGGTCAATCCAGTAGCGATACCTTGCAGAATCAACCATGTTCATCGCGAAGAGCATGTTTCCCAAGGTGGCGACATAAGAAGCTTCAACAGATTTGGTTCCAGAGGTTGCCACGTCAAATTCGTCCCAGCGCTCGATCATGCGCTGCGGCAGACAGACCGGGAAAGGCTCCGCCGGATCGTATTTGGGAAGCCCGATTTTTCCGGGAGCTTTGGGATAGGCATACGTGGAAAGGATTGTATCCAAAGCCTGCTGAGCCCACGTATGGTCGCCCATGGCTTCCGCCGCGGCGACATAACCGGCAAGGTCCCACATGCAGAGGCTGTAGCCCCAGACGGAGGCGCCGCCCCACATACCGTAGCAGCGTTTTTCAACAATCATCTCGGCAAATTGTTGCCCGGTGGCATAACCGGCGCGGTTAATTTTGCGCCATGCCCAGTGATTTTGCGCGCGTTGCTTGTATTTCAGATCTCCCACCTTTTCAGAAAGTTCGCACATCATCAACATATCCGGGGCGTAATAGCCGATTGAATCCGGAATGGCGAAAAGGATTTCACCTGTGAAGCGGGCGCCGGGATAAGAGCCGTCGCCAATGTAATCCTTGCCCGGAATAATTCCATCAAGAAGCACGAGCGCGCGAGCGATAACACCTTTTTGGTTTGCAGCAGTTGCTGTGTCCGTTGTTGAGAAATTTTCGGGCCATGACCAGCCGCCATCTGTATGCTGCCAATGTATCAGCTGATCGCATCCACGTTCGAGAGTCTGAAGAAATTCCGCTTGGGTGTATTTGGTATCGCCGGGGTTTTTCCCATCAATAGACTTAATAGGCTGCCCCGGATTAAGGGCGGGCTTGGGCGGAATATCTATGAATTCATTAAATTCCGCATAAGCAAAGGAGCCCAACAACACAACCGCCAACAAAACCAACAACCATCTTTTCATAAACCCTTCTCCCTTCCTATAATTTATTATTTTTTTAAGCCATTTGGCTTATATACCCAATAAATTTGATGCCGCATCCTTAAAGATTGGGGCGTTGAATAATTTCAACGCCCCGATTTTATCCCATTCTACTTAAAGATTTTCCAGTCATCCACTTCCGTGCGATAAGTTCCGGTTGCATACACAAATGGCGTCAGGAGGTTATTGAACGCATCATAACGAACCTCGAACTTGCCATCGCCTCTATCCACGAAGGTGCCGACTGTGCCGGGAAGAACGCTCCAAGAGCCCCAATAGCGCATAACGCCCATATTAATGTTCTGCTCGGCTGGAGGCACATCGCTGGGATGATACTCCACCCAAAGCGTGGCATAATTGCCAAGGACAGTGGAGGGGTCTATCTTAAGCTCAATGGCGTTGTCCTTTCCGTAAAGGTTGGTCGGTTCCTGAATTCTCAATTCGCGGACGCCAGTAAAAGAGCCGGGTTGGATTTCGATGCGCGTCAACGTGTAGGTTCCGCCGTTATCAACTTGGAACGTACCGCCATCATTTCCGTTCACCATATACAGTTTGCCTTGTGTCTTTGTCCAGCCGCGCCCGTTTACGATAGCCGTCAGAGCGGGCATTTGAGGATGAGATGCAGCCATATTGAATATGGCGACATCATTAACAACCGCTGTGGCGGCGTATTCAATCGGCACAGGCGCTGTTGAGAAGACATCCACGTAAACTGTGGAAGGCGCGCGGAACTTCGTGCCTGAAACGCGGGTAATCGTATAAGTCGTTTCAAAGTTGGTCTCGTTGACAATCACCAAATCCTTGGTAATCGTCGTTGCGCCATCTAACCCTTGCACTTTTGCGAAACCTATAAACACCGGGTTCTCTTCCAGACTGATGCCAATGCCTCTGCCGGTGAAGGTGTAGTATCCTGCAGAAACTTCGGCATCGGAATTTATGGAAACGAGTTTAGAAACGGGACCCGCCGTCATGGGTGTGTATTTGTATACCGCATAAGTTGTGTTATTGCCTTCAGGCGCCGGATACAAGGTAAAAGGCAGGGGCGGGAGTGAAACGGGCACAATGTCCGGATGCCCGCTCGCTGTGATGTCGCTGATGACCAGAGGCACCTTGCCGACGTTTTTAATAGAGAGAGATTTATTAACCGTGGGCTCGCCTATGAACACATTGCCCCAATCGCTTCCTTGAGAACAGGTAATTTCAATCTGCGGATACACCGCTTCGCCGGTTATGGTGAAAGTGGGGGTGGAATATACATCGTTGGAGACGGGGTTGAACGTCGCCACCTTTGCCCCAATCGTTTCAGGATTGTATTCGACTGTCATGGTGCCCGAGCCGCCGGCGGGAATGGGGGTTGTGGTGAAGTTCAGAATGGAGATTTCATCGCTGCCGCTGCCTCTGGATATATCCGTCACGGTCAGGGCGCTATCGCCAAGGTTGTAGATTTCCAGATCTTTCGTAACAACGGTGCCCTTTCCGCCGGGACGAATAATTTCTTTGTATCCAAAACCATAATCCCGGGCGAAGAATTTAGCGCCGCTGATTTTCTTCTCGTCGCAACCCATCACAGGAGCAAAGGCATTTCTTGCTACGCCGTTAATGTCGGTAGTAATTCCGGCAATCGGCGTTCCTGCAAAACCGCCGGCTGGATAAGCGTCAAAGAGAAGATCGGTTGCGGATGTCCACTTGCCGTCAAAAGGCGCGATTCCGTTGGATATTGCGGGATCCAGTGTGGAAGTGTTCTTATCCAAAGATGTATGCACCGCCCGCCAGTCATCCAACGTGTTATAGTTAATAATTGTTGAGGCTCCCTCTTGATAACGTCCAAAAACGGCGCCCCCGGCGACAAAACAATCGTTGTAATCCTGATCTGTAAGCGAGGTGAGATACTCTCTAAGGTAAAGGGCGCATCCGCGATTCTGTTCAACGCGGACGATGTTGTTTTTCACATTGATAGCTCTGCTGAATTGGAAGGAAGATGTATCGGCATGAAACTGGATGCCGGCGCACAAAGGATACCCCGTGGCGTTATCCGTTATCGTGAGCCCAGCCAGATTGGGCATGTTGATGGAGTTGTGATAGATGTTCACAATATGGTTTTCATTGTTGCGGCTGGCATGATATATGCCGCGGTATTCCTTGTTGCTGACAGAGCCGGTGAAGGCAAAGCCGCTTATCATATTGTTGTAAACATTGAACGTGGCGTTGCCGTTGGCGGAATTGAGCCCGAGGTCAATGCCTGTCATGCCGCCGGTGGCGTTTTGCAGTTGGGTTATTTTGTTGTTGTTAATCTGCAGCGTCCAGTTGAAAAGGGCGTTGCAGGCGGAGAAGTAAATACCTTTGATGGACAAACCGCCTGTATTGACAAGGGCGATATTGTTGCCCTCGACAATTGCGCCCGCCGTTTGAGCCATCCAGATGCCCATGTAACGCGCGGCGATGTTGTTATTGCGGAAGACCATGCCCGTCTGGGCGTTGGCTGCGGTAATGGTTCCGGAGGCTGTTTGCCTAATGCCGTATCCATAAACTGCGCCGGTTCCCTGAGCGGTAATATCGCAGTTTTCAACAAGTCCGTTATCGGGAATGGCGTTCACGCCGGCGGCAATGTTGCGGGACATAAACTCGATGCCTGTGCAGCCATTATCCCCCGTGTTTGTGGAATTGTTGATAATCGTGCAGTTTTTGATTTGCACGTTGTCGCAATCGCCATAAACAAGGAAGATGCGCGAGTTTGCGATGGCTGCCACTTTATTCTGGAAGACTATCTGCCGCGTGGGCGTTCCATCTGGAGAACCGTCAATGATGAAGTTATCCACCTTAACAAGATTTGCAAGGTTTCTGTAATCATTTGTGCCGATGATGAAGTGACCGGGAATTGAGCTCATCGCAGTCACGTTGGAAGTAATCACAACGGGATAGTAGCTGGGGAGCATGCCATCGTTCGGCTTCATGGTGACAGTATAGCCGTTTGTGGCGTTTCCAAAAGCAATCAGGTTGTTAACATCTAATGGTGATGTATTGATAAGAAGCGTCCAGTCGCCGGTGCAGCCGCCCGGTGTGTTGTTAAAATCATCAACAGCTATTTCAAGGCTCGGATAATCATCGTCAACGCTTGTGCCGATTTTGGATGGGTAACGACCTACAGGTATTTCGCTGAACTTTTTGCTGTTGCTGCCCCTGCCGGAAATATTGACAGGAGTCGGACTTGCAGGATCGTCGGAGACGATATCAAAAATAGCAGTGTTTAGTCCGAAAGTCCAGGGATCGTATTTAAAATTAATCGCGCCGTAGCTGTCGGGCGGGATGCTGATGGGGAATGTGTCAGTCACGGTAAGCTCGTTGCTGCCAGAAACAAAATTAACAGCGGTGATATTTAGCGTTCCTTGGTAACCCGCGTTTAAAACGACCAACTGATCCGTTACTGCCACGCCGCCATGGTTAAGGCGGAGTTTTTTGCCAAAATAAAGCATGCCGCCTGGGACAAAGCATTTCTGGTCGCCGGGCGCGGGAGTTCCCTGAGATTCATCGCATCCCATAGTGGGCGCCGAGGCGGAGCGGGGATCTCCGTCGCCATCCTCAGCGATGCCGGTGATCGGTTGAGCTGCGAAATAAGGTCCGGGCCAGGCGGTGAAATGCAGGTCTGTATTGCTTGTCCATGCGCCGGTATAAGGCGCAATGGCAGCTGTGGGGTCAATACTGCTGGAATTTATATCCTTCCCGGTTCCTACCTGCCATTCGGCAAGGGTTCCAAAGTTTTCACCGCCAAGGCGTCCAAAGTTAGTGCCTACCGTTGTGCCGTCAATAAAGATATTGTTAAAGTTGGAGGTTAAAGCGGTGACATCCTCTCTCCAGATACCCCACATTCTGTCTTCTGCAATACGGATGTTATTATTCCGGATGTCCGCGTAAACCGAAAACGCCGTAGCCTCCTTGATACCAATAGCGCAACCGTATCCCGGAGTGGTAATAACAAGCGGGCTTGAAGGCATGTTGATGGAGTTGTAGAAGACGTTTAAGTTGCAGTTTTTAGTGCCGCAATAAATGCCGCGATAAAGACCATCGGTCGCGGAAGTAAACTGGTATCCGGAAACCATGTTGTTGTAAACATTATAAGTTGGGTAGGCGCCGGTGACTGCGCTGCCGGATACTTCAATGGCAACCAGTCCATAGTTTGCGGTTGGACCGGCATGGCTCATTGATGTTATTTTGTTATTGAAGATGTTCATTGTCCAACCGGGGGTATTATTACACGTATTATGGAAGATGCCATGACCGGTAAGACCGGCGAGTACAGCGCCTATGCTAATGGTGTTATTGCTGATTGTTCCGCCGGCGGTCTGGTTCATAAAGATACCGCGCTGACGTGCATTGATGATGTTGTTGCTGATTGTCCAGCCGGACTGGGCATTGCCAGCCGTGATGGTGCCGGAGTTGTTCATTTCAATGCCTAAGCCATAGCTGCCGGCTGTTATATTGGTTGTAATAGTATTATTATCCACAATCCAGTTATCCGGGAGCAAATTGTAAATAACACCGTTGATGGTATGGTTGCGGGATTGGAAGACCACGCCCGTGCAGCCGTTCACAGCTGTGCTTATTGAGCGGTTCGTCAGAATGTTGTTTTTAATAACAACGCCGTCAGAATCGCCATGAACCACAATCAGACGCGCTGCGAAATTTGCATTCATATTTTGAATCGTCATGTCTTGGGAGAGCGCGCCGCCATTATCGCCGTCAATAATAAAATTATCCGTCTTCACGGCGTTATTGGCATCGCCGAAGTTATTCGCGCCGATAACCAGATGACCCGGGAAGGCAGCTATTACCGACCTTTGGTCGAGGGTAATGGTTGGCGTAAAACCCGTATTGGGTTTCATCGTGACGGTAAAGCCGTTCGTGGCGTTGGCAAAGCCGACATTATAAGGCTCTGTCCACGTGGCATTGACAAGAAGATCCCAGTTGCCCGTGCAGCCGCCGGCTGTATTGTTGAAGTCCTGAGCGGCGTCCATGAGTGTCACATAGTCGTCAGCCGCGCTTCCAACTGTGGATGTTCCTTGCCCGACAGGCGGGTCGCTGAATCTTTTTGTTGTGTTGCCTGTGCCTGTGATTGTTAAAAGCATAGGACTGGCGGGGTCGTCGGAATTAATATTAAAAGTTGCTGTTTGAGCGCCGGCATTGTTGGGCGTGTATTGAATGACAATATCGCCGGATTGATTGGGTTGAATGGGTGTCATCGTATGTGAATGGATAATTATATCAGGGTTGCTCGCAACTGGCGTGACAGATGAAATATTCAAGGGCGCGGCTGAAACATTCCAAACTTGAACGCTCCTCAGAACGGGTACGCCGCCCGAACCAATCAAGAGTTTTTTGCCGAAATCGTATGTTGGGTCGGGCAGATAAACAGTAGGACCGGCTGCTATGGAGGCAAATTCATCGCAACCCATGTATGTGACTGTATCGCGGGGATTGCCGTCAATATCTGCACCCACGTCAATGATGGGTCCGCAGAAGGCGGTATTGAACACCGCCGAGCCGTTGATGTGCAAATCTGTGAGGCTGACCCAGTCGGGCGAGGGATCAATCACCTTCGTGTGCATGTCTTGAGCGGGACCAAACAGAGCGCTTCGTGCCTGCCATGCCGCAAGCGTACCGCAGGCAGCGCCCAGATAACCGAACTTTGTTGTGCCATTATAAAAATAGATATCGTTAAAGTCGGAGGTCAATCCCGAAGGATGAACAATATATAACGCATAAGCATTAGTGCCAGTAAAGGTTCCAAAACGAATCATATTGTTTTTAATAGACAAATTCTGGCTGCCGAAAGCCGAGGATGTGGTGCCGATGGCGTAGGCATATCCAATAGTTGCGCCGTTGACGCGCGGCTGGACAGGCATGTCAATGGAGTTATGATGGATATTGTACTGGGCATTTTCTGCTTGGCATTGGATTCCCCTATAAACCTGATTCATTGTTGAGCCGGCACCGTAGTCCCAACCGCAAATCATGTTGTTGCTGATATTGTATATTGACCGCTGGCTAGGTGTTGTTGCAGTAAGCCAGATAGCGCCGATACCTTGATTAGCGGTTACATTCAAAGTATGCAACTCGACAAACTGGTTGCGGACGATATCCATCGTCCAGCCAAAGGCGTTGTTGCAGCCGGAATGATAAAGTGCATTGCTAACGACGCCGGCGTGACCATTCCGGATTCTGATTTCGTTATCGCTTATCTCGCCGCCGGCGCTCATCGCCAGCCAGATGCCATAACGCTTGGAAATAATAACGTTATTGGTAATAACATAACCGGAATGGGCAAGACCGCCTGTGGCGGTTCCTCTTGATTGAATGCCAGTCGCCACTGTTCCTTGCGCTGGGCCGCCGAGCGTGGTGATTGTGCAGCCCTCAATTCTTGAAAAATCCGGAACAAGCGTTGTGCCGGCTGTGAAGTATTCAATACCGGTGCAGCCATAGTTGGCGGTATTTGTGGAAAGGTTCGTAATAATAGTGTTTTTAATCTGACTGTAATCGCTATTGCCCTGAATGGAGATTATGGCGGAGTTAGCAATAGCGGCGGATGTGTTCTGGATGGTCAACAGTTTGGAGGCGCCGCCGTCAATAACAAAACGATCGGTACCGGTACGACTCAACGGTGCAACAAGCTTCGCCCCAATCACAAGGTGTCCGGGATACGTGGCGTCAACAGAAGTTGCAGTGAACGTGATAGTGCGCATAGCAATGCCATCGGATTGAAGTTTGACCGTATAACCGTTTGTGAAGTTGCTAAAGCCGGCATTGGCGGGCTCTGTGAGGTCGCTGATGACGGAGAGCGTCCAGTCGCCGGTGCAGCCGCCCGCAACGCCGTTAAAATCGTCGGCAGCCTCGGCAAGGCTGGCATAATCGCCGCCGACTCCAACTGTGGACATACCTTGTCCGCTCGGCGCATCGCTGAATTTTTTCGTGCCGGCTGTGCCGTTCACGGTTAAAATCGTGGGGCTTGCCGAGTCATTGGACGCAATGCTGAAGGTTTGGGATTGGGCGCCGAGCGTATTGGGTGTGTATTGAATAACGATATTTCCGGATTCATTTGCCGCAATCGAAGGCGGGAAGGATATAACGGTGAAATCAGCGCTGCCGGCTCCCGGCGTTACGCCGCTGATATTCAAGGCGGATGTGGAAATATTCCAGACTTGAACATTCATCTGAACAGCCGAACCGCCAAGGGCAACCGGAAGAACTATGCCAAAGTTCACAGTTGTGTCGGGCATGTAGAGGGTCGGACCAGCGTCGCTGGCGGCTTTTTCATCGCAACCCTTATAGGTTTTGCCGAAACGCGCCTCGCCGTCAATATCGGTTGCGACGCCGGCTAAAACAGGGGCGGAAAGGGCAACATTGTAAGAAGCGGCGCCGGCGATATGCAAATCTGAGCCGGAGACCCAAAAAGTGGAGGGGTCTATAACAGAAGTGTGCACATCCTGCATGGCTCCGACCGTTGCTGTCTGCGTCTGCCAGGCGGAAAGGTCTGCGCAGGAAGTTGTTCCGACATAAGCAAACTGATTAGTCGCTGAATAAATATATATGTTATTAAAATCGGAATTGATGCCCGTCGCAATTGGCGAGTAGAGCGCATAAGCATTGGCTCCATCCGCAACACCGTAGCGAATTATATTGTTTTTGATGTTTTTAATCTGGCTTCCCGCGGTGACGGAGGTGGCGCCGATGGCAAAGGTGCGCCCTCGCGTGCCGGCTGTCAATCGCGGCTGCTCGACCATATCAATGGAATTGTTAAAAATATTAAAGTCGGTATATTCTGCGACAAGATTGATACCTTTATACGTCTCATCCCGCACCGCGTTGTTGCCGGGGAACGAAAAATTAGCGATCATATTGTTGCAGACATTGTAAACCGGTCTGACTGGGGCGGCGACGGTGGCGGAGGCGCCCAGCCACATTCCAATCAAACCATAATCGCCAGCCGCATTATTGAGAGAGGTCATCTCTGTGAATTTATTATTTACAATATCCATTGTCCAACCGAAAAGACTATTGCAATTGGAATGATAGATGCCGAGGCACAGCGCGCTGGCGGTTCCATCCTGAATTTTGATTTCGTTATTGCTAATCTCTCCGCCGGCGTTCAGGGCAAGGAAAATGCCATAACGTTTGGCAGCAATGGTGTTGCCGGTGATGACAGCGCCTGTTTGCGCAAGTCCGGCAGTGGCGGTTCCAGATGCCTGAATACCTGACGCGACATTTCCTGTCAAAGCGGAAATTACGCAGCCTTCAACGCGATAATCATTAGGAATCAGAAAAGTTCCAGCGGCGATGAAGTCAATGCCCGTACAGCTGTTGGCGCCGGCATTGGTCGAAAGGTTGGCGATGACGCAATTTTTGACCTGCCCATTATCGCAGTCGCCGTAATATATAATGATAGCGGAATAGGCGATGCTGGCGGATGTGTTGGTAAGCGTCAGCTGCTTGGAAGCCCCGCCGTCAATGACGAATTTATCAGTTTTTTGAATTATCGGCGTTCCATTTAGGTCATTGACGCCGATAACAAGATGCCCGCGATAGGTGGCATGGACGGCAGTTGCAGTGAAGGTGATAGTGCGCATCTCAGACTCATCGGATTTAAGCGTCACGGTATAACCATTGGTGGAATTGCCGAAGCCGACGTTGTCAGGCTCGGTAAGGTCGCTGATGACGGTGAGGGTCCAGTCGCCGGTGCAGCCCCCTGCCAGCCCATTAAAGTCGTTTGCTGCCTCGGCAAGGGTGGCATAATCGCCGCTTACTCCGACCGTTGAAGCGCCCTGTCCTGCTGGCGCATCAGAAAACTTCTTGGCGTAACCCAGGGAACACGCCAACATGACTACCAGCATCAAGACATAAATTTTCTTCATCGCTCTACTCCTTATTAATAATTATTCTCATCTTTTCAAAAAATAAAAACATTCCGTCTCTTTGAGTTCCAAAAAGACAGCATCATCCAAATAAATATTGAAAAGGATTTAACCCTGGGTTGGCAATTAGAATGTCAGAGGCGAGAATTCCCTGTGCTCGCATTTTTCCCAGGAAGCAAAATAAAATCCTTTCCTGCCCGGACGTTGCTTTCTCCCTTCTTCCAACCTTTTAATAAAAAGATTGATGAGGATATATTTTACCACTTAAAGCAACCATCACAGTCTTTCATCTTACCTTTTATTTTCCATGTCAACAATTTTTCTTCTTTTAATGTTATTTTTTTTTAATTAAGGCGGGGAAATATCAGATATGGTATCAAAGCATGAGTTAAAATGTGTTATTTTGACATAAGAGGGAAGAATCCGCCCTCAGGCGCCCCACGACGTAATCAATGGTGCGCGCAGCATCCAAAAGGGAAATTATGGCATCTCCTATTTGTGTCTTTTTTAATATCCCAAGCCGAATCAAACCATCTTCAATAATTGGGAAATTACGCTCCGGTCCCTCCCAAGAATGCAGGCGGTTTATTACTATATGGCGCTTTCCGGCGGCGTCTATGACCAGACACTTCGTATCCTCTTTTTGCAGATGATAGGGGACGGCGGCGATTTCCTCGCAGGCATGGAGCGTTGTGTTGCATTTCTGATCCACGCCCAGAAAAAGGATTTTTCCGCCAAGCGCGGCATTTTTTTGATAGGGACTATGTTCATCGCAGGGGGTATAGGACAGGATATGTTCATCAAGGAGCTGATGGACGCGCGCTCCAATGGCGGCAACGGAATGCGTAGGGCTCATGCTCCGTACGGCTTCTGGGCGTTTGCGGAAAGTTTCGGGTATGATTCCCGTCCAGCAGGGCGTATGAATGAGGTCAAGCACCGGCGGAGATAGGGGCCCATGCTCGCGCCTGCCGGTGATGGTCGGAACCATGACCGTCCCTTCCGCTCCGACCGTCTCCAGCAGGGCGTCAATTACCGCATCCGCCCCGCCTTCAACCCGTCCGAAACTCTTAAGCGAACTGTGCACAAGCAGAATATCGCCGGGATTTATGGGCAGGGCGCGCAAACCCTTCACGATATCTTTTCGAGTGAGAATGGCGGTCATTTTATTGCCCTCCCTTTGATTCAATAAATAGGCGCAACCACCGTTGTAAAGCAAAATTTCTTTGCTGGGCTGGCGGCGTTGATGCCAATGCGGATTGGATATTTCCGTGATGGAAGATTCTCTTTAATCTCCTCCATTTTTAAATCAAATTCCGCGCCGTTTGAATCAATCTGAACCTTAACGGCTTCTTTTCCGTCGCCGATAACCAAAGTGTCGGATGTGAGTATATCAACCTTGTAAAATGTGATGAGCGCCGTGCCAAAAGATTGCGGCGTTTCAAACTCCGCCTCGTCTTTGATAACCAAAGAGCCGGCATCCTTTCGCGAAAAAATGAATGTGCGGTTAAGTTTTTTTAGGGAAGAAGCGGAGTAGGCAGAGCGGATATCCAGAACCCATTTATCTGCAACATCAGTGAAATCAGACTCAATTACACGCGCATGAGCCTTGTGCCCGGTTTGTTGCATCATCCCCGCCACAAGGGGAACTGGGTGCCCCCATGAGTTGATAACCTTGCTGTCGTAACGGTTTTTGCCGAATGTTCGGGCGGTATATACCTCGCTGCCCGGATCGCTGATGAGGGCTTTATTATTCAAGACAAGGCAGAAAGACCCGATATCGTTGTGGTTATGAAACTCGGCGTTATGCCCGCCTTTGAGGGCGGCGGCGAGGCGTCCTTGAACCTTTGAATCGAAGGCGGGGCGGCAGACCAGAACACCCGCCTTATCGAAGAAAGAGCGAATGCCGAGTCCCGGCGATTTTTGAGTTGCCGAATAATTGTCCGATGCCGAGTTGGGAAAGGTAAACAACAAACTCTCAACGGTAGGATCGCTTAGACCGGCAAAATCGTATTTCTCATACGCCTCCATGCCCAACCCCAACCGCCGGCTGAGGAAAGAAAGGAGGCGCGGGCTGGCTTTGGCGCCCGGGTGGCAATCCGCAAAAGGCGGATAAATACCGTTAATGATTTCGATGTGGAAGCCATAATGCGCGATGGGGCGCACACGCGCGCTGTCAAGCAATTTTATTTTACCGCCGGTTGCCTGTTCAATCGCCTCGGCAAGGGTAATGTAATTGCCAAACCCATAGTTCCAGTAGCCCACGCCCTCCGAGCAATAGCCGTCCGGAGTAAAGCCTTTCAAAAAATGCTCAGAGTTTTCAATAGCGGCGGCTATATATAGGGCGCGCTCTTGCGGCGGCTCTATGAGCGCAAGGGCGGAAGAGACCACGCCGGCATGGCAGACAGCGTTCCAGTTATTTTGCGTTGTAATCCACCAGTCCTTTTTGCGTCTTCCCAAAACCATATCGCGATAAGGCGTCAAGACTCTATTCTTTACGCTCGGCTCGATGAGGTTGGTAACTGAGGCGTCAAGTTTATCTCTTAACAAATAGAGCGCAGTCGCCATGTCTGCGGCAAGGGCAGAAGAGACCAAATCTATGTTTATCTCCCTACCGTAAAAATTATCCAAATTTTTGTCATGGGCGGAGGCAACCCACGTCCGCTCGGCGCAGAGGATTTTCACAATCTCTTCCAGAGGGGCAATGAAGCGCCCTTTGTTTTCGAGACATTCGGCAATGGCAAAGGCGCAAACGCGTCTGCGTCGGTTTCGCGAAACGGCATCCAATCGGGAGCGGTTGCCGTTTTTTGAAAATTCGAGGAAAAGTTCATCAGGCAGGTCGGGTATCGGCTCGCTAAGGAGTTTTTCCGCTTTGGCAATGGCGTTTTTGCCATCGGGCATCTGAGCCAATTTATCCCATGCGGCGCGTTCAGATGCGGGCGCTCCAAAACCGGCGGGTTGCGCGGGAAGCATTGCGGCGATAGAGTCAATGCTCCATTTCGGTTCGGCTTGTTGAGAAGGATGCGTTATTCCTATCATAAGGATAACAGCCATGATAAAAAACGGACGGTGTTGGTATGTCATAATTCAAACAATCCTCGGCATAAAGATATTTTTTAATTTTTGGATAAAGATTATTGACATCGTTTATATTCTGATTAATAGTTTTCTCAGTAATGAGTTGTCAATAATCCAAGCGAGGCTGAAAGTAATTTTTAGCCAAAGGATAAAATTATATCCAAGGGGGATAATGAAGATGGGAAACAAAAAAAACAACGTCTTATCCATGATGGCGGCAGTGTGGGTTTGTATGGCAGTATTAATTCTGCCCGCAAGCCATGCGGCTGATTTTACTCAGCTCGTCAAGGGCGCTGTTCCGGTTATGGACAACGGCAATTCCAATCCTCAATATTTTGTCTACGTTAACGGTGCAACAATATATTTTGCCGCCACCACAGCCGAAAACGGCAGAGAGTTATGGAAAACAGATGGGACACAAGAAGGAACAGCCCTTGTATATGACATCAATCCCGGCGCAAACTCATCCTCGCCCAAATATCTTGTTTCGCACGATCAGGTGGTTTATTTTGCCGCCGATGACGGCGTCAACGGCGTTGAACTCTGGAAAAGCAACGAAGGTGATGGACTGACGACGATGGTGATGGATATTAAACCTGGGGAGTTGTCATCATTTCCTCAGGCTTTGACTATTTTCAACGACATGGTTTATTTTAGCATTCCAGAGATGTATGCCACGAGCAACCTTTGGAAAAGCGATGGCACAGAAGGCGGAACGGAAATTGTTTTTAACTTTGGCAATTCTGAAATTAAATCCATGCTTAATGTTGGCGGGACGACGCTTTATATCCTGGCTTTGGATTCCAACGCCGACGCCCTTGAGCTATGGAAAAGCGACGGGTCTGATGCCGGAACGGAGTGGATTAGAAACTTCGATAACGCCCTCGGCGGTGTTCTTGTGAATGTGGATGGGGCTCTTTATCTGGCAATTAATTTCTCTTCTAACCGTTCGGAGATATGGACAAGCGATGGCACAGACGGCGGGACGGTTTTGATAAAGGGCATAGACAATGCCAAAATTGGCGAATGCTTAAATCATGACTCTAAATTATGGTTTTGGGTGACAAATCTTGACACAAAATTGATTGAAATGTGGAGCAGCGACGGGACGGAAGACGGCACAACAATTTGGAAGAACTTTGATTATGCCGTGCCCGGGATGCTGATTGCCCGACATGGCTCCCTCTTTATGAGCGCCGCTGACCCTGTGAAAGGCATGAAGATTTGGAAAGATGACGAAGTTTATCATGATTTCGGCGCCGGCAGCGGTTTTAAGGGAAAGCCGGAAGCCTTCAACGGCGAAGACTGTTTTATCTTTGGGGCAAATGACGGTTTAACCGGGCAGGAATTGTGGAAAAGCTCCGACGCGACGGAGACTGTTATGCAGGTAAAGGATATTTTTCCCGCTTGGATGCCGCCGGTTATCCTCCCCACGCAATTGACCGATGTCAACGGCACGCTCTTTTTCAAGGAGGCTCGCGCCAGCGGCGAAGTCGCCCTTTGGAAAAGCGACGGAACATCCACCGGCACAACCAAAGTTAAAGAGATTATACCCGCCACCGATGCCGAGCCGTTCCTTGATCATTTATTTACGGCTAATGGCGTGCTTTATTTCAGTTCCAATATGGATGGGGACATCCCCGTTTTATGCACAAGCAACGGCACTGAGGCTGGAACGACTATTATCGGCGGCGGCAACAACCCGGACAATATCATATTCTTTACCAATCTGGGATACATATTCTATACCGCTGAAAACAATACCCAGCTCTGGAAAACAGACGGCACCCCGGAAGGCTCAGAAATAATCTATGAAGGCTATGTTTTCAGCTCTCTCACACCGGTTGGCGACACTCTTGTTTTCAAAAGCACAACCGTTGGCGCGCGTTATCTTATGGCGCCGCCTTATATGGTTTATGGCATTTTGGACTCTATCTGGAAAACCGACGGCACGGCAATGGGTTGCTCCTCCATCAGAGACGCCATTAACGTGGACGACACCTTTGAAAATCTGATAGATATGAACGGAGCGCTCTATTATACCCTCAACCGTTCAGAACTATGGAAAAATGAAACACTTAATCCCGGCGAGGATGTTCTCCTTAACCCTGCCACATCGCTAAAAGATATTAAAGAGATGACGTTGGGCAATGGCGAACTTTTCTTTGCCGCTGATGATGACAGGTTTGAATTGGAGCTCTGGAAAACAGACGGCACGGAATACGGCACAACGATGGTCAAGGACATTACCAGCAGCGGTCCGGCTGACCTGCAATATCTTTCGTTCATAAATAACCACCTTTTCTTCCGCGCGGATAATCACATCGACGGCATGGAGCTTTGGCGCAGCGACGGCACAGAGGCGGGGACTTTCATGCTTCGGGATATCGCCGCGGGCGCTCCGGGCTCTTTCCCCGCCAACGACACGATATATCGCAACAATCTAATCCCGAGTTCCTCCCAGAATCTTATTTTCTTTATTGCCGCAGAAACTGGCAATGTTATGAATATCTGGAAAACAACAGGCAATGCGGGCTCAGTGGGTAAAGTCCTTGATGTCAACGCCGCCGCGAACAAGCCCGTCCTGTGCACATCCGGGCAATACCTCTATTACGCCGTGACGGAACCGATAGAGAAAGCGGGGCTATGGTCGGCAGTCGTTCTGCCCAATATCCAGACCAATGTGAACAGCATTGATTTCGGCGAACAAAACATCCGCGATGGATACACAGCGCCTCGCTCGGTGCTTGTGCATAACGCCTCCATCGGGGCAGATCTTATATTCTACGATAAGGGCTTCGTCATCAGAGGAAAAGATGCCGAAGAGTTTATGTTCTTCGCCCCGGCAATCAATACGCCGCTCCCGCCCGGTGAAACCCGCACCGTTCAACTGGTTTTCTGGCCCAAACGTCCCGGTCCCAAAACCGCTCGGCTGGAAATTTCAACGAACGACCCGGATCAGCCGACAACCATCATTCCCCTAAAGGGAACGGCAACGGGGACTGTGCCAACGCCGACTCCCACGCCCACGCCAACGCCAACGCCGCGTCCTCCCGATCCGCCGACGCAACCCAACCCCAGCGACGGCGCTGAGGGCGTTCCAGTTGATACCGCATTCGACTGGGAGGACTCCGCCTTTGCCACCGGCTACAGCATCTTTATATGGAAGAGTTCGGAAAATAAACCCGATCAACCAACCGCCGACTCTTCCACAAGCGATTACCAACCGCAAAAAGATTTGGAATATGAAACGGATTACAGATGGCAGGTTGTGGCTATCAACAATGATGGAGTCACACAAGGGGCGGTTTGGAGATTCTCAACCGTTAGCTTCCCCGTTGATTTCATCATGGACTTTATCCTGAATATCCGCCCGTTGTCCCCGCAGGAATACAGTAAGGCGGATAGAAACGGCGACGGCATCGTGGACGTGGCTGATTTGGTTTATTATCTTCAGAATCCGCCCGCAAAATAATCTTTAAATTATTGGAGTTTTACAAATATGAACCGGTTGGACATCCTCAAAAAACTGGCAATCAAAACCGAAAGCAAAATGGTGCTTCTCGTCATGGACGGCGTGGGAGGCATGCACACAACCGACCAGCCTAAAACGGAACTGGAACTGGCAAAAAAACCCAACCTTGATCGGCTGGCTCTGGAAGGATGCTGCGGGCGGAGCATGCCTGTCTCTTATGGCATCACGCCCGGCAGCGGTCCGGGACATCTGGGAATTTTCGGCTACGACCCGCTCGACCCCGCGTACGACATCGGACGCGGCGTGCTCGAAGCGCTCGGCATTGATTTCAAACTCGAAAAATCCGACGTTGCCGCGCGCGGAAATTTCTGCGACGTGGACGCCGGCGGCGTCATCACGAACCGAAGAGCGGGCAGGCTCCCGACCGAGGAATGCGTCAAAATCTGCAAGGAGCTTCAAGATGCTGTGCCGGAGGTTGACGGCATCAAGGTGTTCATCATGCCCGTGAAAGAATATCGTTTTGCCGTAGTGCTGCGCGGCGAAGGACTTTCCCCCGCTATCGCCGATACCGACCCTCAAAAGGAAGGCTTTAAGCCGAAGGATATCGAATCCTCCGAAGACTCGCCAGCCGCTCGCAAAACGGTTGCCGTCCTGACCAAGCTGACGAAAAAATACTACGAAATATTGAAGCCCCGCGCCACAGCCAACTCCATGCTCCTGCGCGGTTTTTCCAGCCATCCGGGGATGCCGAATTTCCAACAACTTTACAAACTAACACCCGCCGCCATCGCCACCTATCCGCTTTATCGCGGCGTGGCAACGCTCGCGGGGATGGACATCCTCAAAACCGGATCCGAAATAGCTGACGAATTCACCACGCTCGAAGAGAATTGGTCAAAATACGATTTCTTTTTTCTCCATGTGAAAAAGACAGATTCTTACGGCGAGGACGGCAACAGCGCCGGGCGCATTAAGATTATCGAGGAAACGGACGGTCAGATTCCGCGGCTTTTAGCGCTCAAGCCGGATGTCATCGCCGTGACGGGCGATCATTCCACGCCGCCGCAAATGAAGGGGCACAGCTGGCATCCCGTCCCATTTTTGCTCTGGGGGAAATACTGCGATTTTGACGACGTGGCATCTTTTAGCGAAGGCGCATGCAACCACGGACGGCTGGGGATGTTCCCCGCGCAAGCTATTATGGAGATGATGCTCGCCTGCGCGGGAAAGCTGAAAAAATACGGGGCGTAAAAAATCCATGCAGAATCCCATCCTCAAAGAATGGGTTGGTCTGCAATGAGACGGATTTTCACCAATATTTCAAACGATGGAATGAGGTTGAAAAACTCCGGTTTGGCAACTTTCAAATTCCCTTGACTGTATAATACCAGCGTTTTTAATAACCCCGTCTTTTTATGTATTGACAAAAACGTCCTTTTTTATATTATATTTAGAATATGGCTGAACCGATAAAAATTGACAAGGAAGCCCTGAGTTTCAGGGACGAGGTTTTGAATACGCCGGGAGGCGAGCATCTCCTCCGATGCTTTGCATGCGGAACATGCACGGCATCTTGTCCAGTGCGGGAAGTGGACGAGAATTACAATCCGCGCCGCATCATCCGCATGACGCTTTTGGGGATGCGGGACGAGGTGCTGCGCTCGGATTTTATCTGGCACTGCTCCACATGCTACACCTGCTCGGAGCGCTGCCCGCAGGGCGTGCATCTGACATCCATCATGAGGGCGCTTAAAAACATCGCCGTTCGAGAGGGGATTATTCCCGAGGCATACAGGATGCAGGCAAAGTCCATCCGCGCGATGGGCAAGATTTATGAAATCGAGGATTTCGACAATAAAAAACGCGCGCGGTTGGGGCTGCCGGAATTGGAAAAGAAATGTCCCGACCTTGAGGCGATTATTGCGCAGGGCGAACTGAAGGATTTAAAATAGCGATTAGCGAAATCAAACCATGAAACCATACACTTTGTTTTTAGGATGCACGATACCCGTTCGGGCGCAGAATTACGAAATCTCCACGCGAAAGGTGGCGTCCGCGCTTGGTCTGGAATTTATCCACATCCCGAACTTCACCTGTTGCGGCTATCCAATCAGCTCGCTGAATGAAATGACGGCGGAGGCGATGGCGGCGCGGAATCTGGCTCTGGCGGAAAAAGAGGGCGCGGACATCTGCGCCATCTGCACAGCCTGCACGGGCGTTCTGACCGAGGTCGGCAAAAAACTCGCCGAGGACGAAAAGGCTCGCGCCGAAATCAATAAACGATTGAAGCCTGTGGGTCTTGAGTATAAAGGCACCGTAAAAGTGAAACACTTTGCCCGCATTCTTCATGAGGAAGTGGGGCTGAAAAAAATCGCAAAGGCAGTTACTCGACAGCTCAAAGGTTTGCGCATTGCGCCCCATTACGGATGCCATTACCTGAAACCGCACGAGATTTATGAAGGTTTTGATTCGCCGGAAGACCCGCGCACGATTGACGACATCATCGCCGCCACCGGCGCGGAAAGTGTTTCCTATATGAACAAGACGCGTTGCTGCGGCGGCGCGCTCCTTGCGGTGGATGAAAATCTCGCGCTTAAAATTTCAAAGGAAAAACTCGACCAACTCAAGGCGCTGAATGTGGACGCCATCGGTTTGGTCTGCCCGTTTTGCAGCGTGATGTATGAGAGCAACCAAAAAAAAATCGAAACAACTTTCGAAACGAGCTACAATCTGCCGGTTCTTTATCTGCCGCAGATTCTGGGGCTGGCGATGGGCATGGACGCCAAAGACCTTGGGTTTAATATGAACAGGGTGAAAGCAAATGCCGCGCTTCAAAAAGCGGGCATCAATGCATAATTGAAAATTGAAAATTATGGAAGAAAAAAATAAAAATACAGTTGGGGCTGTGGCGGTGGTCGGAGGCGGCGTGGCGGGCGTCCAGACAGCGCTCGATTTAGCCGATTCCGGCTTCTTTGTTTATATTATCGAGGAGAAGTTGAGCATCGGCGGCGTTATGGCGCAGCTTGATAAAACCTTCCCCACCAACGACTGCTCCATGTGCATTCTGGCGCCGAAGCTCGTGGACACGGGACGGCATCATAATATCAAGATACTCACCAACAGCGAGATAACCGCCGTTGAGGGCGAGGCGGGCAATTTTAAAGTAACCGTCCTCAAACATCCCCGCTACGTTGACCTTTCCAAATGCAACGGATGCGGAGAGTGCGTCAATGTCTGCCCTATCACGCGTCCGAATTCCTATAACGAAAATTTAAGCGAGCGCAAGGCAATCTATCGCGAATTTGCGCAGGCGATTCCCAACGCCTTTGCCATCGAAAAAAAGGGGTGCTCCCCCTGCAAGAGCGCCTGCCCGATTGACACCTCCGCGCAAGGCTATGTGGCGCTCATCCGCGAGGGTCGCTACGAAGAGGCATACAAACTTATCAGAAGCGTGAACCCGCTGCCCGGCATCTGCGGGCGCGTCTGCCATCACCCCTGCGAAGAGCAATGCAAACGATTCGAAGAAGACGAGCCGATTGCCATCGCTTCCCTGAAACGGTTTGCCGTGGACTGGGCGCGGCGCAACGGCATTGTGGAGCCATTCAAGGTCAACCCAGAAAAAAAGAAGAATAAAAAAGTCGCCATTATCGGCTCCGGTCCGGCGGGGCTGGCGGCGGCGCATGATCTGGCTTTAGAAGGTTACGACCCTGTGATTTATGAGGCGATGCCCCGCGCTGGCGGAATGCTCGCCTCCGGTATTCCGGATTATCGTCTGCCGCCGGATGTGCTCGACGCCGAAATCAAAGACATTTTGAGCATGGGCGTGGAGTTGAAGTTGAATGCGCCCATCGGCAAGAGCGGTTTAACGCTTGCCGACTTGCGCAAAAACCACGACGCCGTCTTCATCGGCGTGGGCGCGCAGCTGGGCAAGGCGCTGGATATTCCCGGCGAGGACTTGGAAGGTTACATCCATGCGGTGGATTTTTTGCGTATGGTCAATCTGAGCCAGCCGGTAAAAATCGGAAAACGGGTGGGCGTCATAGGCGGCGGCAACGCGGCGATTGACGCCTCGCGGACGGCGCTGAGGCTCGGCGCTGAGGAGGTCTTTATCCTCTACCGGCGCACACGCAAGGAAATGCCCGCCAATCATCAAGAAATTGAGGACGCCCTTGAAGAGGGCGTGAAGATAGAGTTTCTGGTCGCGCCGGTGCGGATTGTCGGCGAGAGCGGGCGCGTGTCTGGCATTGAATGCCAGCGGATGGAACTGGGCGAGCCGGACTCATCCGGCAGACGCCGCCCCGTCGCCGTTAAAGGCAGCGAGTTCATCATCCCTCTCGATACCGTCATCCCCGCCATCAGCCAATCTGTGGATTTCGGATTCACAGGCGGCGAGCCTATCAAGACAAATAAATGGGGAACGATTGAAACGGACGCCTGTATGAGGACGAATATCGAGGGCGTTTTTGCCGGCGGCGATGCGGTCTCCGGTCCTGATACTGTCATCACGGCAATTGCGGCGGGGAAAAAAGCCGCGCGCTTTATACACCGATTCCTTTCCGGCGAGGCAATGGCGCCGGAGCCTGATGAAAAACGTCCCAAGGCGGAAGGCGAAAAGGACACGCCCCGCGAACTGCGCGTTAGAATGCGCGCGCTGGACTCCAAAGAGCGCATCAAGGGTTTTGAACAAGCGGAGCTCGGTTTCACGGAAGAGGAAGCCCGCCGCGAGGCAAGCCGCTGCCTTCAGTGCGGCATTTGCAGCGAGTGTTACGCCTGCGTGGATGCCTGCAAACCGGGCGCCATCGTCCACGACATGGCGGAGGAATATGTGAATCTGGATGTCGGGGCAATCATCCTCGCCCCCGGCTTCGACGAGTTTGAGCCGAAAGTTCTGGAGCAATACGGCTACGGCAAATATCCCAATGTTGTGACAAGTATCGAGTTCGAGCGCATCCTCGGTGCCACCGGTCCTTATGAAGGTCACGTGAAGCGTCCTTCGGATAAAAAACCGCCAAAGAAGGTCGCCTTCTTGCAATGCGTGGGGTCGCGGGATTCTTCTTGCGGACGGGATTACTGCTCATCGGTCTGTTGCATGTATGCGACAAAAGAGGCGGTGATTGCGCGGGAGCATTCGCCCGGACTTGAAACGGCGATCTTCTTTATGGACATGCGCTGCTACGGCAAAGGGTTCGACCGCTATTATGAGCGCGCCCAGTCGGAATACGGCGTGCGGTTTATCCGTTCCCGCATATCCGGCATCGAGGAGGATGCGTCAACCCGTAATCTGATTTTGCAATATGAGTCCGAAGACGGCGTTCTGCATTCTGAAGAGTTTGACATGGCGGTGCTTTCGGTGGGATTGAACGCGCCAAAAGCGGCGGAAAAACTTTCGCAGATTACACAAATAAGTCTTAATCGTTACGGTTTTAATGATACGAAGGATTTCCATCCTCTTGAAACCAACCGCGAGGGTATCTATGTGGCGGGGGCGTTCCAAGGACCGAAGGATGTTCCCGAAACGGTGATGCAGGCATCGGGGGCGGCATCGCGCGCGGGGAGGCTGCTTGCCTCGGCGCGCGGCACGCGCACAACGGAAAAGATTTATCCGCCGGAAACCGACGTCAGCGGCGAGTCGCCGCGCATCGGCGTTTTTGTATGCCATTGCGGCATTAACATCGGCGGCGTTGTGGATGTTCCGGCGGTCACGCGCTATGCCGCAACGCTGCCCTATGTGGTTTATGCGGGAGAAAACTTATTCACCTGCGCGCAAGACACTCAGGAAAGCATCTGCAATATCGTGAAAGAGCACAACCTGAATCGCGTGGTGGTGGCATCCTGCTCGCCGCGCACTCATGAGCCGCTCTTTCAGCAAACGCTGCGGGAGGCGGGGCTGAATCCTTATCTTTTTGATATGGCAAATATCCGCGACCAGTGCTCTTGGGTGCACATGAAGCAACCCAAGGAGGCGACCGAAAAAGCCAAAGACCTTGTGAGAATGACGGTCAGCAAGGCGGCGCATTTGACGCCGCTTGAGCGCTGGAAGACGCCCGTCACAAAAGCTGCGCTGGTCATCGGCGGCGGCATTGCAGGCATGACAGCGGCGCGCGCGCTTGCGGACCAAAACTTTAAAGTGGCAATTGTGGAAAAATCGCCCGAACTCGGCGGCAACATGCGCCATATTTACACCATTTTGCAAAACGGCGACCCTCAAGAATTCCTCACCCAGACCATCGCCAAAGTGCTTGCGGATGAAAACATCCGCGTTTTCACCTCCGCGCGCGTTAAAAAGATTGACGGCTACATCGGCAATTTCAAAAGCGCGATATCCCTTGAGGATGGCAGCGAAGAAATTTTTGAACACGGAGTTGTCATTGTCGCCACCGGCGCGCTCGAAAAGACGCCATCCGAATATCATTACGGCGAATCCGACCGTATCCTCACACAGCGGGAATTGGAAAAGCGGCTGGCGAATCGCGCGCTCGGCGACGCAGAGACGTTCGTTATGATACAGTGCGTCGGCTCGCGCGACGAGGAGCGCCCTTATTGCAGCCGAGTATGCTGCAACGAAGCCATAAAAAACGCGCTTCACATCAAGGAACAAAAACCGAACGCCGCCGTGTTCATTCTCTACCGAGATATGCGCACATACAGTTTTCAGGAAGAGTATTACACAGCGGCGCGGGAGAAAGGCGTCGTCTTTGTCCGCTACGACCCCGACCGCAAGCCGGTGGTGGACGTGGCGGAGGATGGCTCTGTGAAAGTTCGCGCCCTTGATTTGATTTTACAGCGGGAGATTTCCATCCACGCGGACATGCTCATCCTCAGCATGGGCACCGCGCCTAATCCCGATAACGCCGAATTGGCGCAAATGCTCAAAGTGCCGCTTTCGGAAGATGGCTTCTTCCTTGAGGCGCATATGAAACTGCGACCGGTTGATTTTGCCACAGACGGCATTTTCCTGTGCGGTTTGGCGCATGCGCCCAAGCTAATTGACGAAGCGATTGCGCAGGGCGAGGCGGCGGCGGCGCGGGCGTCTGTGGTGCTTTCGCATTATGAGATTGAAACGCAGGGGCAGGTTTCGCGCATCAACGTCTCCTTGTGTCAGGCGTGCGGGACGTGCATCGAGATGTGCCCTTACAACGCTATTGATATGGACGAGGCAAAGGGCGCGGCGGTGGTTAATCCCGCGCTTTGCAAAGGGTGCGGTATCTGCGCCTCCTCGTGCCGTTGCGGCGCGCCGGATATCGGCGGCTTCACCAACGCGGAAATATTGGCGGAGCTTTCAGTCATATAGTTTATAGGTTTATAAGGATTTAAAAATTGGCGGAAGAAGTCGAAAATTTTGAGCCGAAGATTGTGGCGTTTCTTTGCAACTGGTGCAGTTACGCCGGCGCGGACTTGGCGGGTATCGGGCGCTACCAATATCCCCCAAATGTGCGCGTCATTCGCGTGCCGTGCAGCGGTCGCGTGGATCCGCTTTACATCCTGAAGGCGCTGCAAAACGGCGCAGATGGGGTGCTTGTTTCGGGATGCCACCCCGGCGATTGCCATTATATTGAAGGCAATTATTATGCGCGGCGCAAATTTGCCGTTCTCAAAAACCTTTTGGAGGCGCTCGGGTTGGAAGAGGGGCGCGTTCAATTTTCGTGGGTCTCTGCCGCCGAGGGCGAGCGCTTTTCGCAGGTCATCCGCGAAGTGACGGAGTCCGTCAAAAAACTGGGACCGGCGCGCCGTATGGTCAAATCCTTTGAAATCCCGAAAGAAATTGAAAAGGAAATTGCCGAGGCTTGATATGGATATCCAGTCTGAGATTCAAAAAATAGCGGCTCGGCTGCTTAAAAATAAAGAAGTTGCGATGGTCATCGGCTACGGCGCCGGCTCCGCGCCTAATCGCACGGCGCCTGTTTTTATTGATAAAGAAAAGGACGTTGGGAAGCTTGTCTTCAATCGTTTTTGCGTGAACAACCTATCGCTTTATCTCCCCCGTTTAAAAGAAAAAGGCAAGATTGCCATCGTGGCAAAACCGTGCGACGTCCGCACCATTGTCTGCCTGATTCAGGAAAAGCAAATTGAACGGGATAAGGTTCATATCATCTCGTTTGCCTGCCCTGGATTGCTGGAAAAAGACGGGAAAACGCTTTTTGCCTCATGCGCGGAATGCGCGGTGACGCTGCCGCCCGTTTATGACACGCTCAGCGGCGAGGCGAAGGAGATGGAGCGGAATGAACCGTTTACGGACAGGGTTGCGGATTTCTTTTCGAAGATGCCCGCTGAACGGTGGGAGATGTTCAAAGCGGAGATGGAAAAATGCATCCGCTGCTATGCCTGCCGCAACGCCTGCCCGATGTGTTATTGCGAGGAGTGTTTTGTGGAGCGGTCGCTGCCCCGCTGGATAGGCGAAGGGAGCGAGGTCACGGACACGATGATTTTTCACATTGTGCGGGCGATTCATACAGCAGGACGCTGCGGGGAGTGCGGCGCCTGCGCGCGCGCTTGCCCGATGGATGTAAATCTGGCTCCGCTGGCAAAACAAATACGCGAGGACATGTTGAATCTGTTCCATCATCAAGCGGGCGTTGACCCCAATGCTCCGGCTGCCCTTGAGACATTCAAGCCGGACGATTACAATGATTTTATAAAATAAGCGCCATGAAAGATAAAATATTATTAAAAGAAAATCTCGTCTCCTTCGGGAACAGCCTCATCGAGCAATACCGCCTGATTGCGCCGGTCAAATCAAACGGCTTCAGCCTGTATAAACCGGTCGGCAACGCCTCCGAGATATGTCTCGATTACCTTCGTCCGCTTAAATCCGCCAAAGAAATCTTTTTCCCGCAGAATGAAACTCTTTTTTTCTTCAATAAAAAGACGCAGAAAATTGCGGAGCCGGCATACGACAAAAAGCCCACTATACTTTTTGGCGCGGTCGCTTGCGATTTGGCGGGCATCGCAGCGCAGGATCGCTTGTTTAGCGCCGGGGCGTATCTTGATTCATACTATTTGAAACGGCGCCGCAACAGCATACTTATCGGGATGGCTTGCCCCGAACCCGGCGAGATGTGCTTTTGCGGATTTTTTGGCATAGACCGATTCGCCTCCGATATAGCGGATTTGTTCTTCACCCCTTTTTCTGACAAATATTATATCAAGGTTAATACCGAAGCGGGCGCGCGCCTTGTGGAATCGCTGCCGGACGCCGCGGCGGCGGATGCAAAAACAGTCGAGAGATTGCGATGCGAAAACGCCGAGCCAAAATGGGATATTCCGCCGCTGGATGAATTGGCGCGGATGCTGGCGGAGGGTTTTGAGGCGGACGTCTGGGACGAAATCGCCCAGAAGTGCATCGGCTGCGCGGCGTGCACTTTTGTATGTCCGACATGCCATTGCTTTGACATTACGGACGAGGCAAAGGGCGAAATCGGCAGGCGCGTGCGGACTTGGGACGGATGCATGTTCCCCAAATTTACATTGCACGCCTCAGGGCACAACCCGCGAACCAAAGGCGGGCAGAGAATGCGCCAGCGCATCTTGCATAAATTTTCTTATTTCAAGGATAACCAAGGAGTCGTTTCCTGCACCGGTTGCGGACGCTGCGCCGAGATTTGTCCGGTCAATGTGGACATCCGCGAAGTTTTGAAACAATTGGGAGAAGCCTGTGAGCGAAAATCCTGAAAACCCCTATCTTCCCCGACCGATGCGCATTGTCCGCATCACAGTGGAATCGTCAACGCGGGACACGCGCACATTCGAGCTCGAATGGGTGAACCCCGAAGATGGGCGCGCGTTTCTATACCTGCCGGGGCAGTTTGCGGAGCTCTCCGTGCTCGGCTCGGGCGAAGCGCCTATCTCCATCACCTCTTCTCCCACGCAGCCGAACCTTCAATTCTGCATCAAACGCATGGGCGTTGTGACCACAGCGATTCATTATATGAAGGAAGGCGATACATTAGGCGTGCGCGGTCCTTACGGCAACACCTTTCCGCTGGATTTGTTCAAGGGCAAAAATATTCTTTTCATCGCCGGCGGCATCGGTCTGGCGCCGTTGCGCTCGGTCATCAATTATATGCTCGATGATTCCCATCGCAAAGATTACAAGGATATTACGATTTTATATGGGGCGCGGACTCCCGGAGATCTGCTGTTCAAATATGATTTGAAGGCTTGGGGCGAGCGTCCCGATGTGGCATATCTGGAAACGGTGGACCGCGCCGCAGCCGGATATGCGGGACGTGTGGGATTTGTCCCCGCACTGCTGGATCAGACCGCCCCCAAACCGAAAGACACTGTCGCCATCACGTGCGGTCCGCCAATTATGATTAAGTATGTGCTGAAGAGTTTGACCGAGCTGGGATTTCCGCCAGAGATGATTATCACCACGCTGGAAATGCGGATGAAGTGCGGCATAGGCAAATGCGGACGCTGCAACATCGGAAAATATTACGTTTGCATAGACGGTCCGGTTTTCAGCTACGCCCAGCTGCAAAAAATGCCAAAGGAATACTGATTTTTTGAATTTGAATGATTATCTACAAGGAGGAGCGACATGGCGGATGTAAAAGGTTACAAGATGCCCGACGACCTTTTCTATCACAAGGATTTTTCTTGGGTCAGGTTTGAAGAGGGGGATATTGTGCGGGTGGGGTTGCTTGATTTTGCGCAGGCTGAGGCGGGCGACATCACGTATGTGGATATGCCCTTTGAAGGCGACGCCGTTCAGGCAAATGAGACCTGCGGCAAGGTGCAGTCCGCCAAATGGATCGGCAAACTCGTTGCCCCGCTTTCCGGCGAAATCGTCGAAGTGAATTACGAACTTGAAGGCGATGCGACGCTCATCAACCGCGATTGCTACGGCGATGGCTGGATATTCACCATGCGTCCCTCCGATTTAGAATCAGAAAAAGCGGCTCTGATGCAGGGAGCCGCCGCCGCGGCGTGGCTTGAAAAAGAGATTGCCGCTGTGGAACAAGGCAAGGCGGAAGGAAAAAGTTATGCTCAAGAATAAGGCTTTTGAAGGCGCTCTGGAAACTATCAAAGGAATCGTGGGCAAGGAGCATTTTTACGACTCTTATGAGGAGCGGCTCTGCTATTCTTATGACGCCACGCTGGAAGAGGCGATCCCCGACGCTATCGTTTTCCCGGGCTCGGCGGAGGAAATCGCTCTGATTATGAAGACGGCGAACGAATACAAGATGCCGGTCATTCCGCGCGGGGCGGGAACGGGGCTTTCCGGCGGCAGCGTGCCCGTGAAAAACGGACTGGTGCTTAACCTTTGCCGACTGAACCGCATCCTTGAAATCAATCAAAAAGATTACTACGCCGTCGTGGAATCCGGCGTAATCACACAGACATTAAATGACGCTGTGGCAAAACTCGGTCTCATGTATCCCCCCGACCCCTCCAGCATGAAAACCTCCACCATCGGTGGCAACGTGGCGGAAAATGCTGGCGGGCTGCGCGGTCTCAAATATGGCGTGACAAAAGATTATGTGATGGGCATGGAGGTGGTGACGCCCACCGGCGAGATTTTGAAAACCGGCACACGCACGGTCAAGACCGCCACCGGCTACAACATGACGCAGCTCTTCACGGGCAGCGAAGGCACACTCGGCATCATCGTCAATATCGTTCTCAAATTGATTCCCGCGCCGGAACATAAAGAGTCCGTGCTGGCAATATTCAAAGATATGAATCAAGCGGCGCAAACGGTTGCCGATATTATTGCCGCAGGCGTCATGCCTGCCACGCTGGAATTTCTGGATAATACCACTATCAACGCCGTGGAGGATTATAAGCACATCGGACTGCCGCGGGACGCCGGCGCGGTTTTGCTTATAGAAACGGACGGTGTGAAAGAAGCGGCTGTGAAAGAAATCGGGCGCGTGGAAGAAATCTGCAAAAAAAACGAGGCGCTGAATCTCCGCAAAGCCGAGACGGAGGATGAACGCGAAAATCTCTGGCAGGCGAGGCGCGCGGCGCTCTCCGCTCTGGCGCGGGTGCGCCCCACCACCATTCTGGAAGACGCCACCGTTCCCCGCAGCCGCATTCCGGATATGGTTCGCGGCGTGAATGAAATCGCAAAGAAATATAATATCCGCATCGGGAACTTTGGTCACGCAGGCGACGGCAATCTTCATCCCACCATCTTAACGGACGAGCGGGACAAGGAAGAATTTGCGCGCGTGGAAAAGGCGGTCGAGGAGATTTTTGATCTGGCTTTGAGCCTCGGCGGCACCATCTCCGGCGAACACGGCATCGGCTCCGCCAAGGCGCGCTTCATGCCCAAAGAGGTCGGCGAAGTCGGCATCCGCGCCATGTATGCCGTCAAAAAAGCGCTCGACCCCAATAACATCCTCAATCCCGGAAAAATGTTCGTATAAAAATTTCAGGAGAATGAAATGGCGTTTATTCAAGAACATGAAGAAGATATTGTCAAATGTATGAAATGCGGCAACTGTCAGGAGACATGCCCCGTTTATCAAATCACAGGCATGGAGTCCCGTGTGGCGCGCGGACGCGTACGGCTCATCAAAGCCGCTATGCGCGGGGATATTGAATTGACGGACGGCGTGCAGGAATCGCTTCTCACCTGCCTTCAGTGCGACGCCTGCAGCGTAACCTGCCCTCCCGGCGTGCCTGTCAACGACCTCATGCTTCAGGCAAAAGCTGCCATGCTGAAAAAAGGCAAGACTCTGCCGGAAAGTCTGAACCGCATCCGCGTCAATATCGAGGGCGAATCGAATCCTTTCAGCCAGCCGAAAAAAGAGCGCGGGGCGTGGCTTCCGCCGGAGTTGCGCCAGCCGCGTTCGGCAAAATATCTGCTCCACGCCGGCTGCGCCGTATCCTACGCCCAGAGCCGCATCGGCAAAGCGGTTATCCGCATTTTGCAGCAGGCAGGCGTGGATTTTACGCTGATGGGCGACCGCGAGGAATGCTGCGGCGACCCGCTCATCCGCATGGGCGACGCCGAGCAAGCGGAGCTCTTGATTGCCCGCAACAAGGCGCTTTGGAAGGAGTTCGGCATTGAATATGTCATCACGCCCTGCGCCGGTTGTTTCAAGGCGATGAAAGAGCATTATGCGGACGTCATTAAGCCTTTGCACTCGGTTCAATTTTTTGACCAGCTCATTAAAGAGGGCAAATTAAAATTTACAAAGCCCTTTGCCAAAAAAGTTGTCTATTTCGATGGATGCGACATCGGGCGCCACGGCGGCGTTTATGAGGAGCCGCGCGATGTTCTCCGCGCCATTTCCGGTCTGACGCTGCTTGAATTCGCCAAAAACCGCCAAAACTCGGTCTGCTGCGGCGGACCGCTTCTTGGCAGCTATCCCGAGCTGGCAAAAAAAATCGCCTCCGAACGCGTTCGGGAGGCTGCCGAGCTTGGCGCGGAGATTCTTGCCGCCGCCTGCCCCACCTGTCTCCTTAACCTGAAAGAGGGCGCCAATCTGGCGGGCATCAAGATGGACGTTCAGGATGTGAACGCTTTGATTATGAGAGCCTTGTGAAAGGCGAATTAGGTATTACGGATATCTGATTTCGAATTAGGATTTTTTTGAAACTGTGCGATGAATAGCCGGCTCATTCTCAATGGAGCGCTTTCTTCCGCCGAGGGGCTTGCCATTGACGAGACCATTTGCGAATCGGCGGCGCAAGGCGTTGCCCCGCCTACGCTTCATCTATATCACTATAAGCCATGCGTGATAATCGGGCGATACCAAAACGCCGCGGCTTCTTTGCGCCTTGACCGGTGCGAGATGCGCGGCATTGAGGTCAATCGCCGCATTACCGGCGGCGGAACTGTTTTCATGACGCCGGATCAAATGGCTTTTGGTCTGGCGCTTCCTAGCAATTTCCCTTCTCTTCCCAAATCCATTCAGGGTTCTTTTGAATTCCTTGCCGCCATCTTTGCGCGGGCGCTCTCCGAGTTTGGACTGCAGGCGGAGTTCATGGGCAAAAACGATCTCGCCGTCGGCGGAAAAAAAATCGCAGGTCTTGCCATTTCGCAGGATATGGACGGCGTTACTTTTTTCCATTCCAGCCTGCTGCTCGATTTTGACATTGAAACCATGCTGGACATTCTTAATCTGCCAACGCAGCGGATGCTCGACCGCGGCATTTCCTGTTTTGGGGATCGCATGACGACCATTCGGCGGGAACTGCCGAAGCGCGGCATCGCGTTGAGCCAGTTGCAGGAGGCGGTTGCGCGCGCGTTGCGCCTTTCTTTGGGGATGGATTTTTTGCAGGGGGATTTAACGGAAAGGGAAAAAGAGCGCATGGCGCATCTGCGCCGGGAGAGATACGACAATGACGAATGGATTTACCGGACGCGCGCGCCAAAACGCCGCATGGCTTCTGCCGAGCGGAAAACGCCGGGCGGATTGCTTCAAGTCCATCTCTGCGCAGCTGGCGGCGCAATCGAATGCATTCTCGTCACCGGCGATTACTTCTCCCGCACAAGGGATATAGCCCGGCTGGAGTCGCTGCTCAAATGGACATCGCTCGACCGCGCCTCTTTGGAGGGGCGTCTTGCCGAAAGCGGCGCCGACCGCTTTATCCATCAAGTTGACCTGCCTGTTATTTTGGATTTGATTCAGGACGCTGCGAAAAACGCAAACGGGCTTGCCGATTTATGACTTCGAGCCGTTTGAGGCGGGCGGCGTCTTTTCGATGTAAATGCTGCGAGAGGGAAGGGCTATCGAAAGCCCCGCCTCCTCCAGCATGCGCATGATGGCGAGATTGACTTCTTGGCGCACTTTGTTATGCCCGCTATAGGTGAGATCTTTGGTAAAATAAAGAACCCTGATATTAAGCGATGACTCGCCGAAATCTAAGAAGTGAATGTTTTGTCCCTCCGATGTGACTCCTTCGTGATTATCCAGAATCTTTTTGATGCCCGACAGACATTTCTCCATTCGATCAGCATCGGCGGCATAGCTCACGCCGATGGTCATCGCTACACGTCTTTTGTGCATTCGGGAGAAATTATTAATCTCCGCATCCGCCATTTTGCTGTTGGGAATCGTCACAAGGGTATCGGGGAAAGTGCGGATGCGCGTGGAGCGGAAGCCGATATCCTCCACAACGCCTTCCGTGTTTCCTGCCGTAATCCAATCGCCAACCTGAAAAGGTTTATCCACAAGAATCATAATTGAGCCAAAGAGATTTTTGAGCGTTTCCTGCGCGGCAAGGGCAAGCGCCACGCCGCCGATGCCGAGCCCAGCCACAATGGCTTTGACGTCCTGTCCCATGCGGCTGATAATCATGATGACGCCGACGATAACAATAACGACTTTTACAATCCTTGTGAAAATGGGCAGGAGCTGATCCCGCACGCGGGCGTCCGGCTGGCGCGCCAGACGTTCAAGGAGATGTTGCGCGCCATCTACCGCGTTTAAAAAAATCCAGATGAAGGAAAGAATGATGATAACATCAGCAGTTTTATTGAAGAATTCGCGGACATCAAAAAAAGCCTCATTGCCCCGCGGCGTGGGCAGATTCAGCAAACTGCCCGCAAAACGCACACCGATAAGGAAGAGGATAAAAATGAGAGGGCGCGCCAGTTTGCTGATGACGCGCTCCTCCATTTCAACATGAAATCGCCGCTCGAGGGAAAGCATCCAACGCTTGAAAAAAAGCGAGAGTATTTTCCCCGCCAAAACAGAAACGCAAACGACAAAAACAGCCATCAGGAGATTGTAAATATAGCTCTCCCGCCAGAGACGAATCTCTAGAATTTTGACGATCGTTTCCATTGCAAACCAATCGGTTTACTTTGCGCGCTCGAGAACAATCGTTTTGGTTGGAACGTCGCTCACATCGGCTTTTCCAAAATACTGGATGGGACCCGGATAAACATAGTCATCGTTAAGCGTCCATTGCTCCCGTTGCGCCGCAAATGCTTTGAACGGCGCGCCATCAAGCTGCACCAACGCCTTTTTGATAACCGGCGTCGGTTTGCCTTTGCGCTCCTCGATATTCATCAAAGAGGTCAGGGGCACGCCTCCCGCCTTCCACTTTGCCGCAGGGGCGGAAAGATTCTGCACGGCAACGATGCAGCCTGTTTTGCCAAAGGCGGCAAGAACTACTGCGGTGCGCCCGAGCGCATACGTGTAATCGGCGTCGAAATTGCTGGGAGGCGCGCAGCGTCCCTCATAACCGAAGAAGTGCGCCAAGGGGCTGAATTTCCCTTTGAATTTTCCTTCCACCTTCCATTCCGCAAGCATTTCGCTCACTTGCTCGATAAGCAGCTTTTCCGTTTCGATGCGGCTGACCTGAAGATTGCCGTGCGAATCGCGAACGGCAAGCAGCTCCTGCTGAATATGCGCCGGCAGGCTGCTGAAAACATAGCTCGAATCTTTGGAAAGTTTCTGATTGATAAACTCCTGCTGATCTGTGAAGGTTCTAATGGTGTTGAAATAGGCGGCGTGGTCCGCAAGAATTTTATTCAATTCAGAAATCAGGATGCGAACCTCGGGAATAAACTCAATGAGACCCTCCGGCACGAGGCAGACGCCGAAGTTTTTTCCCTCTTCCGAGCGTTTTTTAACCACCTCTGCAATTGATTCCACAATCTGCTGGAGCGTCATATTCTTCGCTTTCACCTCTTCGCCGATGATGACGATGTTGGGATGCGTTTGCAGGGCGCATTCTAGCGTGATGTGGCTGGCGCTGCGTCCCATGAGTTTGATAAAGTGCCAGTATTTTTTTGCGCTTTTCGAATCGCGGCAGATGTTGCCGATGAGCTCGGAATATACTTTGGAAGCGGTGTCATAACCGAATGATGTCTCAATGACTTCATTTTTCAAATCGCCGTCAATCGTCTTGGGGACGCCGATGACGCAGGTGCGGACGTTTTCTTTGACGAAATATTCGGCGAGGACGGCAGCGTTGGTGTTGGAGTCGTCGCCGCCGATAATCACAAGGGCGTCCAGCGCGAGTTTTTGGCAGACATTTTTGCAGGCTTCGAGCTGCTCGGGTTTTTCAATCTTGTCCCGCCCGCTGCCGATCATATCAAATCCGCCGGTGTTGCGGTATGGATTGACGAAATCCGCAGTCAGCTCGATATATTTTTCAGTAAAGATGCCCTTCGGTCCGCCTTTGAAACCATAAAGGCGGCTATCGGGATGAACGTCTTTGATGCCGTCAAAGATACCGGTGATGACATTGTGCCCGCCGGGCGCCTGCCCGCCGCTGAGCACAACACCGAGGTTGATGGCTCGAAGATTTTCAGGTCCTGCGCCTTTGGCTAATTTCAGAATCGCGCTGCCAAAGGTTAGAGGAAAGATTTCTTTGATTTTGGCGGCATCGGCAGGAGGTTTTGCCACTTTTCCGTTTTTGACGGCGATGTTGCGGATTCCTTTTTTGAGGATTCCGGGGAGTTTGGGCGCATAAGATGCGCGCGCCTTTTCAAGGGCGGAGGTCTCTTTTGTCATAAGCATATCCTTTTAAAAAAATTATAATAATTATTGGGTTTAAATCATAAACCGCAATTAAACTTTGAATAACTCTTTCAGTAGAAAATCAAAATCAAGCAAAAAGCGCAGCCCAAAAGAGACTTGAATTCTCAAAAACTATGGAGATTGACTTGCTTCTGCGTCAAAAAAAAAGCCCATCCAGCTGAGACCGGATGGGCGGCAAAAGAATTAACGATATTTGTATGCCAAAACGTCCCTTAGTTCAGCAAAATTTTCCAGTCGCGAACGCCGGATGAAGGTGTTGGTGTAGGCGTGGGAGTTGGCGTTGGTGTTGGAGGAACGGGTGTCGGAGTTGGCGTTGGCGTTGGAGGAATCGGCGTAGGTGTAGGTGTTGGGGTTGGGGGAATGGGCGTCGGCGTCGGGGTCGGTGTTGGAGGAATCGGCGTAGGTGTCGGTGTTGGTGTGGGAGGAATGGGTGTCGGAGTTGGCGTAGGAGTTGGAGGAATCGGCGTTGGTGTCGGTGTAGGAGTTGGCGGAATAGGTGTGGGAGTTGGGGTTGGTGTAGACGCAGTATAGTCGGTCAATACAACATCGTCTATATAGAAGCTTCCCGCAGATCGTGCGCTCATATACCATTGAATTTCAACATTATTGCTGCTGTCATTGATATTCACCGTAAATTGTTTATAACTCAAAACATCAGATCCATTCCATGGAATATCAGAAGCGCTTAAAGAAGACACGTTTGTCCAGCTGCCGCCGTTAATACGTTTCTCGACATTGACTGTCCAGTTGGCTGTTGCAGATGAAATGGTCGCCCAGAATGTCAATACTCCGGGCTTATTAACAGAAGGAGTAAAAAGATAACGCCCTGTTTGATTAAAACCGACTTTACGAGATCCACCGTGTGTGGCGCCTGTATTGGCATAGGCATTAGCGCTCCATGTGCCATCATTCGCCACCTGTGTCCAAACACCGCTAACATGGTCAGCCCAGCCATCGGCGTTCTCAAAACCTGTGTTAATCAGGTTGGCAGCTTGCACAGAAACCGCAAGCATTAAAACAAGAACAAATACAACCCTTTTCATGACTTTTCTCCTTTTCATAACTTAAGATTAATAAATAGTAACAACTATTTTCCCCCGCCCTCCTTTCCTAATGATTTAGCCGAACAAATCCCTAAACCTTTCTGGATCTGATGGCTAAATAATTATAATTTTCTCAAATAACAGTTTTTTCATATTGTCAAATAAACATTAATTTCTCTTGTTCTTTTCATGGCAGGTCAAGTTAATTTTTTGTTAATATAAGGCACAACAGAAACATCCCTCTTGATATCAAAAGATATCTTTTTTCTTTGAAATTTCTTGAAATAACCATCGGCGCAAATTTATGAAGTGAATTTGTGTTTTGCGCAAATTTAAAGACGAGGTTCAAATTTATGGGCATGACGGTTGTGGAAAAGATACTGAGCCGGGCGGCTGGCGTATGCTGTCTCAAAGCGGGCGACGTTGTTGAGCCTGCGGTTGATGTGGCGATGTCCCACGAAAACGCCGCGTTGGTTATCAATCAGTTCAAGGACATTTACAAAGACACGGGGATTGATGCGAGGGTTTTCGACCCTTCCAAAATCGTGATTATCTTTGACCATCGCGTTCCTGCGGAGAGTTCTAAAACGGCGACCAACCAGAAAAAAATCCGCGAGTTTGTGGCGGCGCAGGGCATTTCCAAATTTCATGATATTCGCGGCGATACGGGCGGCATCTGCCACCAGATTCTCCCCGAAAACGGATACGTCCGCCCGGGCGATGTTGTCGTTGGCACGGACAGCCACACCACCAGCCACGGCGCGCTCGGCGCTTTTGCCTTTGGCATCGGCGCAACTGAGATGGCTTCCGTTTGGGCGCTCGGTTCCGCGCTTAATATCGAAGTCCCCGCCACCATCAAAGTGGTCGTGTCCGGCAAATTCAAAAAATATGTCTCGCCAAAAGATTTGATTCTCCACTTGATTGGGAAAATATCCGCCGAGGGCGCCAACTTCAAGGTGATTGAATTCCACGGCGATGCCATTAATAACATGAGCACATCCGGACGCCTTGTCATCTGCAACATGAGCGTGGAGGCGGGAGCAACATCCGGCATCGTCCCCGCCGACAATGAGACGGTGCGCTATCTGCGCGAGGAAGCCGGCGTGAAGGACGACATTTCCCTTGTGCAACCCGATAAGGACGCCGTTTATGACAGCGTCATCGAAATAAACGCATCAAAACTCGTCCCGCAGATAGCCTGCCCGCACACTGTGGACAACGTCAAACCCGCAAGCGAACTCGCTGGCAAAAAAATCAACCAGATTGTCATCGGCTCATGCACAAACGGGCGTCTGGATGATTTGGAGATTGCGGCGAAAATCCTGCGCGGCAAAAAAATCTCAAAGGATGTCCGCATGTTGATTTTCCCCGCATCGGCGCGCGTTCTGGCAAAGGCGCTTAAGAAAAAAATCATCGCCGATTTGACCGAGGCGGGCGCGGTGATTGTCAACCCCGGTTGCGGCTGCTGCCTTGGCGTCCATCAGGGCGCGCTCGGCGACGGCGAAATCGCCCTCTCCACCACGAACCGAAATTTCAAAGGGCGCATGGGCAATCCCAACGCCGAGGTTTATCTATGCTCGCCCGCCACCGCGGCGGCAAGCGCTCTCACCGGCGTTATCACCGACCCAACCAAAGGAGGCAAATAAGATGGCGAAAGTCGTTTTCAAATTAGGCAATGATATATCAACAGACATTATCTACCCCGGACGTTTCATGGCAACTGTATTGCCGACGGAAACGCCGCAATACGCCTTTGCGGATTATGCGGAATTCAACGCCCGCTTAAAGAAAAAAGAGGTCGCACCCGGCGACGCCATTGTGGCAGGGCTCAACTTCGGATGCGGCTCCTCGCGCGAACAAGCCGCCTCCTGCCTCAAAGGATACGACCTTGCTGTTGTGGCGAAGGGCTTTGCGCGCATTTTCCTGCAGAACGCCATCAACCTCGGTTTGAACACCATCATCTGCCCGGAGATTGAGGCAAACGAGGGCGACGAATTGGAAATCACCCGCGAAGATGTCATCAACAAAACATCCGGCAAAACATTCAAAATTCAGCCGCTCCCAAAGGCGCGTCAGGCGATTATTGACGCAGGGGGGCTGATTCCTTACACGCGCAAACGAGTTCTGGAAAAGCACGGCAGATAAATCAATGCCACCGTTATGACAACCCGCATCGCAAGGAGGCGGCTCATGAGCGACAAAATTGAGTTTGTCAACAATTACAAAGACCTTTGCACCCAAAAGGGATTTCAGTTTGAATTCTACTGCGACCGGTGCCAGTCGGGATTCCGCACGCGATTCAAATCATCCGCAACCGGCGCCTTGACCGACTTAATCGGCGCCGCTGGTTCGATTCTGGGCGGCATCTTTGGTCAGGCGGCGGATGTCAGCGAACGCGTTCATTCAGCATCTTGGGAAAAGGCGCACGACAACGCCTTTGCCGCCGCTGTGGAGGAAATAAAACCGGAGTTCATCCAATGCCCGCGCTGCACAAAATGGGTCTGCCGTAAAAATTGCTGGAACATGAAAAAAGGGCTTTGCAAGGAATGCGCGCCGGATTTGGGCGTAGAGATGGCAGCCGCGCAATCCAGCCGCTCAGTCGAGGAAATCTGGGCGCACGCAAAGATGGCGGAAGAAGATAAAAAATTAAGCGAGAAAGATTGGCGCGAGGGCATCCGCGCCACATGTCCCGAGTGCAACGAGCCGCTGCCGGGCAACGTGAAGTTCTGCCCCTCCTGCGGCGCCAAGGTCAAGGATATAGGATTTTGTTCCACCTGCGGCGCCAAACTTGCCGCGGGCGCCAAGTTCTGCCCCGACTGCGGCAGCAAAATTTCCCCCGAAAAATAACCAAACGCATAAACGCTTTTCCCCGCCGGCGCCACCCCGCGCCGGTTTTTTATTTGGGCTTTTTTTATTGCTTTTTTATTTTTGATTATGATTAAAAAGATTGTCCTTTTGAGACAGAGATGAAAATTTTTAAAAGGAGTGATTATTATGAAACAGAATATTTTGATTATGTTATTAACGCTCACTCTCATCATTTCTTTCAACCTCACAGGATATGCTGTTGATCCGCTTACCGAAGTCGGGCATTACGGGGAAAATATTTCAGCAGTGGCAGTAAGTGGGAATATCGCTGTCATTAATGAGGACATCAAAATACGAATCCTTGACATCACCAATCCAAACCAGCCCGTTCCTAAAGGACATGTGAAAATTGACGCCATTCCAAATTGTCTACAAGTGGTTGGCAATTTCGCCTATTCCGCTACACAACATGGTGGAGTCAGCATCATAGACATATCGGACCCTACGCTCCCATTTGTAACCGCTGTGATTCCTTTTGATTCATGGACAAATAATCTGTGGGTACGCCCATCAAATGATTATGCTTATGTGGGATTTAACGGACCTGTTGCAGTTGTAGATATTCGCGACAAGTTCCAGCCAAAAGTTGTTTCACAACTTTACGGATTTGATCTTAATAGTATATCGGGCGATGACGGTTATTTATATGTTGTAGATAGTTCTGGGTCTCAAGCGCTAAAAATTTACAATTTAGCCAATCCCGCCAATCCGGTTTATATTGGAGGGCTTAACCATACAGCCAATGCATGGGGTTTATATCATGCCTTGGTTATTTATGGCAATACAGCCTATGTAGCGCAACATGATGGGATCCTTATTGTGGACATACAGGACAAGACCCTTCCAGTGCTCAAAGGAAAAATCGGCAACTCCAGAAGAGCACTTGCTCTTGGTTCTGGAGTCCTCTTTGCCTCGGATTGGGGCGGATTGGAGGCGTGGAGACTTACAGATCCTCACAACCCGTATTTGGAAGCGTGGAAATGGGATTATCCAGCTGGTGAGGTCGTACAGAACGCTTCTTTAGGTAATATTATTTTCGAGGCAAGATGTCAGGGGCTTTTTATTACACAACACTCTGGAAGTTCGTTGAACAGATTATCGTCCTATTCTCCGACACCCGGATTTGGAAGCTCAAATGGGTTGGCTATTAAAGGGACCACGGCTTTTTTTGATGCCATTGAAGGGCTCGCTTCTGTGGATATGTCTAATCCACAGAATCCCATCTTGCTTCAGCGCTTACAAGGACGCGGTAGTATGGATATCGCGATTTCTGGTGATATTCTTTATAGAGCGGGATGGGGTTATGTGGAAGCATGGAACATTGCCAATCCAAGCAATATGATTAAAACATACGAGTATTACATTGATGGTCGTTATCGTGAGTCAATCTCTGCTTTCGGTAATAAGGTCGCTGTAAGTTCAGGTATGGGAAATGTATATCTATTTGAGACCCAAAATAGCGGGCAAACATTAGTTCTGCGATCTAATTTCACTCCAGATGAAGGGGGAGTATTGGCAGTAACTGTTCAAAACAATCTTATGTATTTAATAACAAATACTGGAAACCTTATGATATATGATATTGAAAATCTTTCAACTCCTGTTTTTAAAAAACAATACATTTTGCCCGTCGAGTATTCTCCCATTCCTTCATGGGCTGGACCATGGAGAGCGGAAATTTTACTCATCGGAACAAACATGCATGTTGTAATAGCACGACGCGGCTACTATCTTTTCGATAATTCAGATCCATTAAATCCGGTATTAATTGGATCGTATAGAAAATTTGAGAATGACTTTGGTTCGATAGTTGCAGATGGTAATATGGTTTATGCCGCCGGAAATGGTTGGAACAATCAGAATAAAATCCTTAAGTTTGATATAACCAATCCTACGCAAATCAGGCTTGTAGAAATATTGGGAACAATGTATTTTTTGGAACACATCCGACTGGTGAATGGATATTTGGTGACAACTGAAGGGCGTGGTTCATTGAGAATTCTCCGTGCAGGAACTGTTGCGCCTGTTCGCGGGCAATTTCGCCGTGTTAATGCCGTAACTTTCAATTCGGGCGAGGACTTATTGACCTCTGCTGATATTGATGTTCCCCATGGTTGGGCATTCTTTGGTACATACACCTATCCCGCAAAGGTAATAAAAATTAAATTAGGCGATGGTGCTGCAGCCCCAGAACGCATGAGTGCATTAACATTCGATGATTCGGATGGTGGTATCCTGCGATGTGGGGTGGTGGACGCGCAGCAGGGATACGGATATTTTGGGACACTTACAAATCCAACCAACATCGTCAAATTTCACCTCGGAACTGAAACGGCACCGCTTCGAAAAGTGGGAACGCTTGTTCTTCAGAAAAATGAGGGAGCCACAAGAACAGCTGTAATAGACACTATAAATAAATGTGCTTATTTTGGTGGCGGATCAAATTCCAATGGTATTATAAAAATTAAATTACCCGCTGGAGAACAATTGCCTATTAGAATTGGGAGTATTGCAACAGGTAATCTTGAGTATAATTTATCCAGTTCTGTTATTGATTTAATTACAGGATGCGCCTATTTCGGAACGGCGCGTGTCGATAATTCTGGCGCTTTGCCCGCCCATGTGATCAAGATTAACCTTGGCGCGAACGATGTATTACCAACATATTTGGGCTCAATAACGCTCGCATCCGGCGAAGATTCTCTCTGGAATGGCGCAATGATAGATCCTGAAAGTGGGCATGCGTGGTGGATCACTCAAGGCTCGCGCACGATAGTCAAGACACGCCTCTATTCAGGTAATACGCTTCCGACGAGGCTTAGCGCGCTCGATCTCAAGGTTGATGGAACATCTCCTGGCGCTGCGGTCATTGATCCCATCAACCGCTTTGCTTATGTTGCAAGCAATGCATGGCCAGCAACTATTACCCAAGTGGATTTGGGAATGGGCGATGATCCCCCTAAAAAAGTTTCTTCAATAAGATTGAATCAAGGGGAGGGCAATATTCAATCCGCTGTCATTGACACAATGCGGGGGTATGCCTATTTTGGATGCGCAACATGGCCTGGTATTGTTGTTAAAATAGAATTACCCGCCAGAACCCCGACACCAACGCCAACTCCCACACCAACTCCAACGCCTTCGCCTACGCCAGTTTGTATGACAATCAATCTTCCCGGAGATGTTCCCTTGGAACTGGTTAAAATTCCTGCTGGCTCTTTCCAGATGGGATCGGACAATGGGGATGCCTGTGAAAAACCAGTTCATACTGTTAATATTAACTACGGTTTTTATGTAGGGAAATACGAAGTGACGCAGGCTCAATGGCAGGCAGTTATGGGAAACAATCCCAGCGAATTTACAGGGAATAACCATCCTGTCGAGCAAGTTTCTTGGTTGGACGCGCATGATTTTATCACAAAATTGAATGACCTGCAGGTTGGCAAATTTCGTCTGCCCAGCGAATCCGAATGGGAATATACCTGCCGGGCTGGAACAACCTCGGATTACTATTTTGTCGGTACGGATTATGAAAATTATGCCTGGTTTAATGACAATGGCGCAGACATAACTCATACCGTTGGGCAAAAAATCCCCAATAACTTTGGTCTTTATGATATCCTGGGCAATGTCTGGGAGTGGTGCGAAGACGGCTGGCATGACGATTACACAGGCGCACCCAATGACGGCAGCCCTTGGGTAACAACAGAGATTTCCAAAACAATCCGCGGCGCAAGCTGGATAAATAATTTTTATCAGCTGCGCTCTGCAAATCGGCAGAAAATGGGGCAAACGAAGAAAGCAAGTAATATAGGTTTGCGCCTGGTTATGGAAATTAACAAAAATCTTTGGATGGTTTATTAAGTCAATCTGCGAAATAAATTTTAATTTGCCGCTCTGATGACCTTGAGTTTGGACAGGGTGAAGACGGTGCCTTTGATGCCGGCGGGGCGGTGCTCGATGCGCCAGCCGTGCGCTTGGACTATGCGCAGCACGACGGCAAGCCCCAAGCCTGTGCCGGTTTTGCGGGTGGTGTAATAAGGTCGGTATATGTTTTCGTTATTTTCCGGCTCAATGCCGCAACCGTTATCCCGAATAGTGAGAGACGCCTCGGCTGCCTCGCCCTCCGCGCCGCGCCGCGTTGCGCCGCCGGTTGTTTGAACGGCTATCTCGATTTCGCCTCCGTCATCCACCGCTTGAATGGCGTTTAAAGTCAAATTGAAAATCACCTGACGCAAGAGCCCTTCATCCGCTTCTATGGTGAGTTCCGGGCATGAAGACTCAAACTTGATGGATTTTTCCTGTATATCGGCGGCAAGGGTTTGGCGGACGTCTTTTACGGCGATGGCGAGGTTGACGGGGACTGGGCGCGGGACAGCCGGCTTGGAATAGTTGATGAATTCGCTCAGACGGTTGGTGATGCGATCCACCTCGTCCACAATGGAAAGGGTCTGGGCGCGGATTTTTGGCGGGACGGCGGGGTCGCTGGAGATTATCTGCGCCTGCCCTCGAACAAGGTTGAGCGGGTTGCGCGTTTCATGGGCAAGCCCCGCCGCGGCGACGTTCAATTCTTTTAGATGTTTGTTTAATTCCCGCGCCTGCACAAGGCTGATGCGCAATCTTTCTGATTTTTCAAATGTTTTCCATGCCGCCGCCATGCCCAGAATGGCGACAATCGTGATTGCGAGAATGGCAACGCGGAGCCAAAAATCGCGCGAGACTTCCGCCGCAAAGGCGTCCGTCCTGATGACGAGGACAAAGCCGTGCAGTCCTTGTTTATCCTGAAGTTCTCTGAACTGTTTTTCCGAGAGCCAAGGCGGGCGTCTGAATGGGCGTTCGCGCCGGCGGTCGTGCTCGTCATTGCCGTCTCTTTCTGGGCGGCGGCGCGAGGGCGAGCCCTGCATTACCGTCCGGCTGGAGGGGAAGTCGTGAGGCGGCGCGGGTTGGCGCTCGGCGCGCCGCATGATGATGGGCGCAGTGTATGATGTTGTCCTGTCGCGGAAGCTCACGCCGAGGTCAACGATGTTTGTAATCATGACGGCATTGCCTTCCCAGACCGCTTTTTTGCGGGGGAAGCCTTCGGCGGGGAGTTTGACCGGCTCGCCGGCGGAAATGAAGATGTTGCCGGAATTATTGAGAAGCGCCACGCTTTTGAGTTCGCCGGATTTTGCCAATTCGCCCAACGCCGTTTCGAGTCTATCTTGCTGGATAATGCCGAAGCGGGACATGGAGCGGATGGCGACGCTGACGGAGGCGGAGATATCGCGCGCCCTTTCGAGGAGCGTTGCCCGCGCCTTTGCTTTGACGCGGTTATGCTCAATAATCTGCCACACGAAGACCAAAAGGAAGGTCAGTAAAAGGGCGAGGTGGACTTTTAAGCGCCGATTCAAATTTTTCACGGCTTGATACCTGCGATATATTTTCGGTTTATTCCAGATTATCAATATACCTGTCAAATTGCTTTTTGGTAAACACCTTAGGCGAAATTTCCGTTTTGTCCCGCTCAGCAAGGGAGATGTCGCGCAGTTCTTCGCTGTTTTCCACCACATGAGGCGTGAGGAAAATCAGGAGTTCGGTTTTAGATTTTTCTTTGATGGTGCGTTTGAATGCGGAGCCCAGATATGGGATATCGCCAAGGATGGGGATTTTTTTTACCGTCTCGGTTGCGTTGTCCTCCATCAATCCGCCGATGACCACAGTCCGTCCGTCGTCCACAACCACATTCGTGGAGGCGGCGCGTTTGGCTATGACGCGGGCGTTGACGGTGTTGGAAATCGGGACGGTCTCGCCGGAGAGAGTTGAAATTTCTGGGCTGACGCTCATTTCCACAAGGCGGTTTTCAGTGATGCGCGGTGTTACGTTGAGGATGATGCCGATATCCTCATATTCGATGGTGTTGATGATGTCGCCGCCGTCGGTGATGCGGCTGTTGCGGATGAATGGGACTTCCTGCCCAACGGTGATGGTCGCCTGTTGGTTATTGCGCGTGAGGACGGACGGGCGGGAGAGGACTTCCAGTTTGCTGGTGTCCGCCATGGCTCGGATGACAACTTCAAGGTCTTCATCGAGTATTTTCCAGAATCCGCCGCGTGTTTCGCTGGCAAGTCCGAAAATAGTCTGTATGGTATCCTCCGTTCCATCTTTTGAGCCGTATTGCTTTTTTCCCTCCAAGCCAAAGTCCACGCCTTTGGTATGCGTGACTTCAAGGAAGAGGACTTTGATAAGCACCTGCGGGGCGGGCTTATCAAGTTCTTTGACAACTTTATCTATCTGTTTGTTCGTTTCCTCATCTGTAATAATTATGAGGGAGCCTGTTTCCGGGTCGTAGTGAATGGATGCCTGCCCCACAGTGGTTGCGGCATAACCGCTTGCGCCGGAAGGTTCGGCGAGGGGGGCGCTCTCGGAGCTGCTGATAGTAGGAGGCGCGGTCGGAGGCGGTGCGGCATCCTGCGGGGGCGCGGCTATCGCTATTGAAAAAACGAGCAGAGCCAATCCAGCCTTGAAGATTGCTTTAATCATAGTGTCACCTCTATGCAAAAGATTTGTCATCGTGTTCTCCCCGTAGTTCCCGGTCTTCTTGTGGATGAGCCGCTGCCGGCGCGGTTGCTTGTGTTTGTGCTGGCGCTTCTGCCGGTGTTGCGCGTGGTTGTGGAGCTTTGAGAGGTTTGAGAGCCGAACATCTCATTGAGTAATTTTGTGACGGATTCTGGATCGGCGTTTTTAATGTTGTGGATATAGACCTTTTTTTCACGCGCGGGATTGGCATCAAGCTGCTGGATGACGGTTTCGATATTTGCCATCACGTTTTCTGAGGCGCTGACCACGACCGAGTTTGTGCGGGAGTCCGCCTCAACATAGACTGTGCCTTCGGCTCTTTTGCGCTCGCTTTGGTTTTGTTGATTTCCGCCCTGCGCCATATTGCGCATAAAACCCCAGCGTTGATTGGTTCGGGACTGCCCGCCTGCCGTTGAGCCGGCGAATGTGTTTTTGATGATTGTCGCTGTCTCCTCGGCGCTGGCATAGCGTAGCGGGAATACCTTGACGATTGTTATGTCTTGGCTGGCGGTATCAATTTCGTTAACAAGGCGTTCGATGGCGGGCATAAAATCTTCGGGAGCGCTGACGACCACCGAGTTTGTATTCTGGTCTGCCACCGCAACCACACGTGAAGCCGCCTGCAATGCTTCGCTCTTGTTCTGGCTCTGGCTGGAATTTTCACCCTCGCCGGGAGACCTGCGCCCAAAGAAGGGGAATCGCCCGCCGCCGGCGCTTTGCTGCCTGCCGCCATCGGGAAATTTGAAAATCTCGGTCAAGATTTTTGCCACATCGGTGGCATCCGTATATTTGAGCAAAAAAACTTTGATGGATGAGATCTCGGAGATGGAGGTGTCCAATGCGGCGATGATTTCCGTCATTCGCCGGATGTGAGACTGCGTGTCCGTCAGGATGATGGCGTTGCTGCTTTCATTGGCGGATATGACGGCGTAGCTGGGGAGCATGGGGCGGATGTTGTCAATTATCTTTACGGCGTTGGCGTAACGGACGGGGATAATCTGTGTGACCATCTCATCATTTTGGGGGATACTCTCCGGGTTTCTACCTGTCTTCACGGGGATGTTGCGCTTTAGGGCTTCATCGCGGGAGACAATAGTCAGGATGCGCCCGTTGCGAATAGCGGCATAGCCTTTTTGGTGAAGGACGGTGTTCAGGAGTTCGACCGCTTCATCGCGGGAGATGGGCTGATGGCTGACAATATCCACGCGTCCGGAGATGGATGTCTCGCGGATGATGGTAAAACCGGCGGCGCGGCTCATATAATCGAGGACAACATCGAGCGAGGCATCTTTGAAATTGAACCGCATGCCAGACTCGTCGGATTCACCGAGCACAACAGCCTCGCTGGACTGCGGCGCGTCGGCGTCTTCCGTGCGCGCAGTTTCTTCCATGCGCGCGGTTTCCGTTGAGGGGTTATCCTCCATGGCGTCGGAGTAGATCCGCGCCGGCAGATTTGCCAAAAGGGCGGCAATCATAATGAGGAAAAGTTTCTTTTTCATCTTTCAACCTCCTGTCTCCTTCGTTCCATCAATCTTTTCAAAACTTCGCCGCTATCCCCGTCTGAATCGCCGGAGCCTTGCGCGGCGGAAGAGGATTCGGAGGAGGGACGTACGAATTCCCCGGTTGTTTTGGTCAAATTCCAGACGCCCTCCTCGCTGCTTTTCATGGCGGACGCCATCGGCAATTGCGTATGTTTTGCATCTTTTTCCAAAGTCACGCCATCCGTCCGAACGTCAATGATTTTAAAACCTGCAATGAGATCGCCTTTTTTCCATTGTCCGCCGTAATCCGAGCGCGAGCCTTCAAAAAACGCCGTGGCATCTTCGCCGTTCAGCATAACGCCCACAAGCCGGAATTCATCCGGCGCGGCGCGCACTGTCCGCTGTTGTCGAGGGGATTCGCGCCGGTCGCCGCTTCTTTCGGAATTGAAGATGTTTCGGTCGGCAACGATTTTGAAATCTTTATAGGCTTCCTTTGCTGGAGATTCTTCCGTATGGGCGCGGCTCCCCAAAGCTGCAAGAACACTCGCAAAAATGATGATAGCCCGTTTCATTTTATCTTCCCTTTCAAAATCAGGCTGGAAAATTTCAGATTCAAATCCAACGTATCGCCGCGCCGGTCGCGCGAGGTCAAACCGACGTCCTCGATGCAAACGGGCAGCGCATCCGCTTCCGCCTCATACAGGAAACGCGCGATGGAATCCAACGAGCCGGAGGCGGTCAGACGTATTTCAAGTTTTTTTGATTCATCATCCGTCTCCCTCCAACGGGGCTTGAGGGAGCTCAGGGCAAGGCTGCTCTGGGATTCCCACTCTTGCACCCTGCCGAGGACGCGTTCTTCCACTTGCGATGGGTCGTCGGGGAGTCCGGCATCCTGAATCGCCTTCCAGCGCCGTTCCACTTCTGCTTGACGGGAAAGGAGCAGCGCGCCTTTTTCCACAGATTTTTTCAATTCGGCGATGCGCTCAGAGCGGCGGCTCCATGCGCGCGCCAACGGTGTTAAGATAATCCGGTCGCCCAAAAACACGCCCAGACACACAAGCGTTGCGATGATTAATATTCGTTCTCTTTTTCTGATGCCCATAACGATTCCCTTATATAGAAAAACTAATTGTAAATTGCAGGACGCCGTCGCCCTTTTTAACCTGCGAGACTTTCAGGTCGCCGATGGTTTTATTTTCTCTTAACTTTGCCAGCATCGCCAGCCAGGCTTTTTCGCTCTTTGCCTCGCCGGACATCTGCAGCGATGCCATGCCGCGAATCTCCACGCTCTTCACCCAGATGCTCCCCTCTTCGGGAAACGCCTTCGTAATCTCCCGTAAGACGGAAAGGCTGCGTATGGCATCGTCATGCCATGGACGGTATTTGCGAATCTTTTCCTGCAGCGCGGACACCCTGCGCACATCCGGCTCCATCGCCGACCATTTTCGCTCGTATCTGCCGAGTATCAAGGCTTGAACCCCAAAGATAATAATCGCAAGCGCCGCCAACGCCGCGCCCGCCGCCGCCTGCCAGAAAAGCCGCCTTGATGAAATGCGCCCCATCAATTTTTCCAGACACCCCGCTGCCGGCGGGAGAAATTCAAAATGATTGGGGCGTCCAAAAAGCGTGTTCATCGCCGCGGCGCAAGTTTGCGGGGACGCCATTTGGCTGACTTCTATTCCGCAGGCAAGCAGTTTTTTGTCTTCGAATTCCAGCCCCATGCGGGAAAGCAGCGGAACCAATTCTTTTTTGAAAATCTCAACAAGGCGAGCCTCTCCCAAAATACGGTATGATTTCATACCGGCTCGAATATCCTCCGGCAGCCTGCCCAGCGTGATGCGCATTTCGCGGATAATCATCTCGGCGTCAACAAACGGCTCTTCTTTTTCCAGAGAGACCGCGCCGGGAAATGAACGGATGAAATAAACCTTTCCGCCCCGTCCGATTATCATATCCAAGCCGTCCTGATGGGCGAAAAATGAGACGCCGAAAACATCTTCTTCGCCGCCCGAAAGCGCCGCAACTCCCAGCGCCATGCCTGCCACGTGCAGCCGCGACGCCCTCATGATTTTTTCCAAACTCCGCACATGCTGGACTGGCACGGCGGCAATGACAGCCCGGCGCCCTGCCGCCGCCGCCTCAAAATGAATCGAGGAAACAACCACATCCTCCGGCGAAAAAGGGAGTTTCTTTTCTATCTGGAGCGCGATATAATTATCAACATCGGATTCTGGGAGCGCCTCGGGTATATCCTGATAGATTACATACACCCACGAAAGCGGGAGGCTTATGACGCATTTTTTTTCGCGGACGCCCGCATCTTCAAGAATTTTGCGGATCTCCGCGCCGAGGAGTTCAGGATTGCCGGAGAGAATATCCTGAGAAAGCGTTTGACGCAGCATGACGCCGGTTTCGCAACGCTCCTCGCGTCTATGCAGTTCGATTGCCGTCATAGCGCCGCCCTCAAACGCCACGCCCAAAATTGAGGCGTGTTTTTGATGTTTGCGTCCGGCAAATTTGTTCAATAATTTATTCATTAGCCGCTCCGGAATATTCTTTGCGCACATCGGAACCCAGCGCCCAACCGAATCGGGACATATCCTTCCTATAAACAACGGCGCTGCTCCCGCCGGCTGTGTCTATAATCATCAGACTGCGCCGATAGCCGCGCCCCCTTTCGCCAACCGCCGCCACGTCCGCCCGGAACTGATACGTCCGCGTTGTAAGATACGGTCCCGCCTCAAAACAGGCGTTGTCATCCAGAATTCCCACAACCCATGCAAGGCACTTCAATTCGTCGGGCGATTTATCAATTCGCGAATAGACAAGTTTTTCCGCCAGAGATTCGTTCAATCCGGGAATGCAGGCAAGCACCTTTGCCGATGCCGTGTTCACATTCACAAGACCGGCGATATACTGCCCTGCGGCAACCGTCAGGGCGTCGTCAATTCGCTCAAATTCCTCGGCGGTCATTTTGCCGCGGACGCATAATTCAAGCGGACTGCGAAGATTGGAAAAAGCGGAACCGATGGAGGAAATAATCTGCCCGGCGCGCTCCTGCCCAAAGGTCTGCTGCAAAAGTTCCCTGAGTTCGCGCTGCTGGGTTCGGATGTTGATGCGCGCTGAGCCGTCCGCGCGTTGATTTGGCTCGCGGGAAAAGACTGTGATGTATTCAAGAATCCCCGCATCCAAAAGACCGTCCGCATTATCCGCCGGTTTTGATTTATCCCCATCGTCCTCGTTTGGATCAAGGACGCCGTTTTGATTTTCATCCTCCCCATAAAGGAGAGCGGGCGTGCAGCCGAGAACGAGCCGCAATTCTTCCATGCTTTCAAATGGACCGTTCTTGCAATTATAAGGCGGATCCAAGGCGAGGTAGTAGTTGGATTCTGCGCCGCCGGCGGTCATTTCGGAATCGGAATCGCGCCAATCCACAATGGCGGCGGCGACCTCTGCCGTCATGCCGGGGATCGCCTCCAGCATTTCCAACGGCGCTGTGTTGATATTGATTTTGGAGGACTCGCCCACAAGCCCAAAGGTCACCGTTTTAGCGTCCCAGATGCTGTTCGTATCCCGTCCGATTATCCAAAAAGCGGCTTTATTGACTTGCGCCTTTTCCATTTCGTAAGAATCCTCATCGGGCATATAGCCGGCGTTTGCAGAATTTTTCAAAAGGTTGCAGAGATACCGCCGCGCGCCCTCGATGGCTTGTGCCGCCTCGCGCCCTTCAAGGCTGTTATCCGAGGCGCGATATTCCATGAGCATCGAATCGCTAAAATAAATAGCCACCACCACGAGGCTCAGGCAAATCCCCATGACAATAATCAAAGCGGCGCCGCGTTGTCCGCGGCAGCGGCGGATTTTTTTTATGTCATCGCGATGATACATTTGTTCCACTCTGGCTTGATACGGCGCTTGCGGCAATCTCTATTAAAAGTTCAAGAGGCGCTTCCGTCTCCTCTTTTTCGGATTCCGGCGCAAATTCTATCGAAATATTTACGGCTTTGGGCAAGGCGTTATCCAGTGTGGTGGAATCCCAGCTATCCTGCCAAACCGCGCCATCATAATAGGCGATGGTCAAAGAGCGCACGCCTTTTAACAGTCGCGTCTCAATAGGACCTTCCGTTGTGGAGGCAAGGAGGTTGCGCGTCACGGCGCGAACGAGGTCTTTTGACGGTTTGCCGTTTTTCTCATCGCCTTCCGTATCACCTTCCTCCGAGTCGGCAAGATAATATTCCACTTTCTGGATATCGCCCCAAGGCTCTTTGTCTGTGACCGCGCCGGTGGATGCGAAAAATTCCGCCCTGTCATAACGCGTGTTATTTTGTTCGCTGGTCTCGCCGATGATGGCGCCGGCAAGAATTCCCACCGGCGGCAACATGTTGCGGAAGTCGCGATCCATAATCTCCGCAGCATAGGCGCGGGGCAGCCCCGCTTCCATCGAGCCGTAATTCTTCTGCCGCAGTTTGAGCGCGCCGTTATAAACTGCATAAAGCGCGCCAAGAAGTATGGCGGATATCATCGTTGCCGAAAGGATTTCCAGCAGCGTGAATCCCCGCCTAAATAAACGATGATGTCGGCAGACGCGCGCCATTAATTGCTTAGCTCCTATTCCACCGCCAGCGTCGCAACGCTGGCTGAGTGCTCCGTTTCTTGAACCTTGTAAAAAACATTAACTATAACCAGCCGCATATCATCATCCGTCCACGGAGACGTCTCCAATGTCCACGTGTATTGAGAGCGGGCATCCGCTTCCTCCGTTGAATCGGCGAATTCGCCCGACTGATTGCCTTCCCGCCATGATTCATCCAGAATTAATTCGTTCAATTTCTTTTCCGCCAAAACCTGCGCCGCGCGTTTGCGCTCCGCCAGAACGCCCAAGCGGTTGGCAAAGGAAATTCCGCGCACGGTCACTGGGATAACAATCGCCATAAAGAGCATCGCCGCCAGAATTTCGGCAAATGTGAACGCTCGTATGTTACGTTTTTTAATCATCTCCGCCCTCATCAATCGCGTATCCGATGCCCGATTTTGTCTTGCGGAAAATAACTTCATCCGTATCGCCTTGTAAAAGAATAATCTCTTCGGGGTTATCTCCATCCATCAACCCATCGGGATAAAAACGAAGCGTCGCTTTGCCGTCCGCATCCAGATGTTGCGCATCCACTTCAAAATGTTGGTTATCCATAAGACTATACTCGAGCGATTTAGCGTCCGCGGTTTCTTCGTCCGTCTGAATATTCAAACCAAAGCGCCCCTCGGATGTGTCAATCCAGATATCTGCGACGGCGGCTTCGGAAATGGCGACGCTCCGGGCGTGGCGCGTCAAGGCGAGGAATCGGCGCGACTGTTCATAAAGCGAGCGCCCTTTAAAAAAACCTGTAAGCGCCGGCGCGGAGACGGTCATGATTGCCGCCATGATTGCCATGACGCAGATGAGCTCGATGAGCGTCAACCCGCGGATATTGCCGCGACTGAATTTCATTTTTTCACATTCCAGTTATTGATATCGTCATCCGTGCCGCCGCGCCCATCCGGACCCATCGAAAAAATATCATATCCCGATGTGTTATTGGCGCCCGGGCATTCATACACATACGCATTGCCCCAAGGGTCGTTGGGGATGCCGTGTCTCAAATAGGGACCCTTCCAGTTTTTCGCGTCATTCGGCTGTTCGACAAGTTGATAAAGCCCGTCGCTGCCTTTTGGATAAAACCCATTATCCACCTCAAAGGCGTCCAGAGCCGTTTCAAAATTGGCAATCTGACTTTCGGCGGCGGTGATGCGCGCCTGCTCGCTGCGTCCGGCGAATTTGGGAATGACGATAGCCGCCAGCGTTCCCAGAATAACGAGAACCAGCAACATTTCAATCAGCGTAAATCCCTGTCGGCGTTTCTTTTCTCTGCAAAAATTTGCGCTTACCATCATAATGCCCCTTCTCTTAAAAACAATTCTAAGTGTATGGAGTGCAAAAGATGTGCCATACATTTGACGCCTTATTTACTAGTCAAATAGACGCCTTTTGCGCAGAAAAATCACTACGGAATGGATGCGTTGCGCAGGAAATGCGCATGGGGAAAGCAAAACAATTGAATAACAATTACAAGCGCGTGCGTGAATCGCCGTCATACCGGCTCATCAGCTGGCTACTTTATATAATCTTGCAGTGTGAAGATGGGGATGACCATGCCGATGAAGATGGTGCCGATGAAACCCGCCATGACGAAAAGCATCAGCGGCTCTAAAAGCGCCACGGCGGTGCGCAAGCGTCGGTCTAATTCATGCTCCGTTTCCTGCGCAAGTCTTAAAAGTTCTTTATCCAGCCGCCCGCTCTCCTCAGCCACAGAAATCATCTCGATGACCGAGCCGGGAAAAAGGGCGCGGCAGTCGGAAAGGCTGGCGGCGAGACTGGAACCTTGGCGCACGCGGTCAATGGCGCTCGTCATCGCATCGGAAAGAGTTTGATTGCCGATGGACTCTCGCGCCACGCTCAACGCGCTGATGAGAGGCACGCCGGACGCTACGAGAGTTCCCAGCATTCGGCAGAAACGCGTCATGGCGAATTTTGCCATGATGGCTCCGACGACGGGAAGGCGCAGCAGCGCCATCTGCCACTGGCGCCGCCCTTGCTCCGAGCGGAACCATTTGCGAATGAGCAAAATCCCCACAGCGGCGATAATGGCGAGGATGGGTCCATAGGCGGCGATGTTGTCGCTCACGCCTACGATGATGCGGGTCAAAAGCGGGAGTTGCGCGCCGAAACCGGAAAAGATTATTTTGAAGCGCGGGATGAAAAACACAAGCAGGAAAATAAGAACACACAGGGCGAGGACCATCAGGACGAGCGGATAGATGAGGGCGGAAATCGTCCGCGACTTCAAATCCCGCTGACGCGCCTGAAATTCGGCTATCTCGCCCAGAACAATATCCAGAAAGCCGCCGGTTTCGCCCGCTTGAACCATTGCCACATAAACGGCGGGGAAATTTTCCGGCGACTGCCGCATGGCATCCGCCAGCGATGAACCGTCAATGACAAGGTCGTGAATCTCGCCCCATTTTTCTTTTGCCGCGGCTGAGGGCGTTTCACGCTGGATGATATTCAGGGCGCGGCTCAAAGGCACGCCCGCCGAAAGAAGGCTCGAAAGCTGCCGCGTGAAGGATTCAAGATCGGCGGAGGAGATTTTTTTATTGCGAGAAAAAAATGAAAGCGTTTGTTTATCCGGCTCCGACGATGCCGCGCCTTGTTCTATTTTAACGGGGTCAAGTCCCATGCTTTCTAATTTTCGGATGGCATCCCTGCGGCTTTGGGCGGAAAGGACGCCTTCCATTATGGCGCCCTCGCCGTTCATTGCGCGATATTGAAAATTCATCATGACGCCTTCACCTGCAAAACGGATTTTTCATAGCCATTCTCGCCCTTGCGGACGTCTTTGGTTACGCGGAGGACTTCGTCAATGGTTGTGACGCCTTCGCTCACAAGCCGCCAGCCGTCTTCGCTTAATGAGCGCATTCCTTCGAGGCGCGCGGCTTCGCGGATTTCGCCAGTAGAGCGCGATTCCAGAACCAGCCGACAAATATTTTCATTCATGATGAGCATTTCAAAAATGGCGCGGCGTCCAAAAAATCCTGTATTGCGGCATATCTCGCAACCGGCGGCTTTATAAACCGGCGTATCCCCGCCCAGTCCAATTTCGCTTTTGAATGTTTGCGCCGCAACGGAAAGGTCTTCCACGCGGCACTCGCGGCAGAGCGTCCGCACAAGCCTTTGAGCCAGAACGCCTTCCAGCGCGGAGGTCACCAGATACGGCTCCGCGCCCATATCCACAAGGCGGGTCAAGGCGCCGGGGGCGTCGTTTGTGTGCAGCGTGGAGAAAACAAGGTGACCGGTGAGCGACGCCTGAATGGCAATCTGCGCGGTTTCAGAGTCGCGGATTTCACCGACCAGAATAACATCGGGGTCGTGGCGCAAAATGGAGCGCAGCCCCCGCGCAAAAGTCAACCCCGCCTTTTCGTGAATCTGAATCTGATTCACGCCCTTCATGTGGTATTCCACCGGATCCTCGATTGTGATAATCTTGCGGATAGAATCATTGATTTCGTTCAGGGCGGAATAAAGGGTTGTGGTCTTGCCGCTGCCTGTGGGTCCGGTGACAAGGATAATGCCGTGGGGCATGGCAAGCATTCGGCGGAAGAGCCGCTCCTCGCGCTCCGCCATTTTGAGTTCGGGCAACCCGCGCAGAGTTGACTCCTGCGGCAAAAGCCTCAGAACAACGCCTTCGCCATAGAGCATGGGGATGAGCGAAACGCGGATGTCAATCTCGCGTTCGGCGATGCGCACTTTGATGCGCCCATCCTGCGGAAGTCTTTTTTCCGCTATATCGAGGTGGCTGAGGATTTTGACGCGCGAGACAATTGCGGGTTGAAACTTTTTTATTTGAGGAGGAACGGAGACCTCCTGCAGAACGCCGTCAATGCGGTAACGTATGCGCATTTCATCCTCAAACGGCTCCATGTGGATGTCCGTGGCGCGCAGGTCAATGGCGTCTGTTAGAACCTGATTCACAAAGCGGATGATGGAGGCGTCCTCTGCGGCTTCAGAAAGGTCAATATTCTCCTCATCGCCTGTGTTAATAATCTGAATCGTGTTTTCATCTTCGAGCGTATCAAGGGTGTCTGCGCCGACGCCAAGGTGTTTTTTCATCTCCCGTTGAATGGCTTCCGTTGTGGCAAGAACGGGGGTGAGTTTGGTTCCGGAAATAAGTTTCAGCGTGTCTAATCCCTCTGTGGCAAAAAGGCGGCAGGTCGCCACTTCTATGGCATTCCGAGTGCGCCGCAGCGGGAGCAGGAGATGCTTGAGGAGAACGCGCGCGGGGAAAAGGGAAAGCAGTTCACGGTCGGGCTCGATATCCTGCAATTCGGAAAAACGGATGCCATATTCCGCCGCGAGCCATCGGAGGACATCTTCTTCGTCGGGCTGCTTTTCTGAGCCGTTCCATCCGGCGATGAACAAATCAACATCGCGCCGCGAAACCTGTTCAGCCTTAATCATATTTTCAAACAGTTCCAACATGAAAACAATTTCCCTAAAGAAATGATGAGGGGAGCCTCATCAGGGAAGGCTCCCCATATAGACGAAAGAAAGATTAGTCAAGAAGCCCCATAAGAACCAGCTGCGCTTCCTGACTGACGGAAAGAACCTTGCGGAGCGCCTCGCGGGCGGTTTTGAGTTCTTCCTCATTCTTTTTCTGTTGGTCGCGGTAAGCCGTCAACTTGGCTTTGATTTCATCGGCGGAGGCTTTCTCTTCAATGGCTTTGGAAAGCGCATCAGCAGCCGGATTAGACGAAGGCTGATCGCCGCCTCGGCGAGTGCGGAAACCGCCAAAATTGGCGCTGGCTTTCATACGGGCATCAATCACTTTGGTCACAAGCGGTTTGATGGCTTTCCACTCTTCATCCGTTGTGCCGAAATTTTCCTTAATACGCTCCGCAAAACGGTCGGTCATCTGAGCGGGATCTCCGGGAGCTTCGGCTCTTTCGGGTCTTTCAGGACGGGGCATTTTCTCGAACTCTTCCTTTGTTAAAAATCCGTCCTTGTCAGCATCTGCGGCGGCGAATCTATCTTCGGGCCCGCGAAATTCCTCTTTAGAAATCTTGCCGTCTTTGTTCTCATCCATGCGATCGAACCACTGGGCGGGGTCAAAACGTCTTGTGCGGTCTCTGTCTCTGGGCTGTTGCCTCTGCGCAAAAATACCCTGCGTCAAAAAAAGAGACGCTGCAATCGCCAGAAGGATAACCTTTAAGATACTTCGTGAAACTTTCATGATTCATACCTCCCAAAATGCGTTTCAATCCAATATAAGGATTCATTAATATATATGCAATGGCTGTGCCAACGCATAAATCGTTTATTATGAACAATAAAGCGGCGCATGCGCGCAAGAAATGCGCACCCCATCTTCTCGCTTGCGCAAAAGTTGCTTGTGCTTGCCGCATTTGGAGGAGACGGCGTCCCCAAAACCGTTGGAAAATTGAGTTGCGTCTCTCATGATATTAAGCATCCCAAGCCGCGTCTTTTAGGGAGTCAAAGGAAACGGGATGACGAAACATTTCTGGCTTGCGTTTTGTATTGTCTCGACGGAAAGCGGACCCAATTGGAGATTACGCCATTGGGAGCGGAAAAGCGCCAACACTCCGCAAATCATAGATAACGCCGCGCCTCGCTCCGAGCCCCTTTCGGAATCTTATCCGGTATATAGCGTGCCCCTTCGCACTCAAGGGCATCCAGTGACGATCGAATTCCTTTCTCCGCATCCTCCAGAGGAAACTTTGTTGTGATAACACTTGAACTCTCCACATGGTTCATCGTATCTTTTTTCATGAGCGTGTCCTCATTTTTTCGGGGATTTTAAAACTCCGAAATGTTTATTTTATCAACACCGAAAGCTGAACACGCCCTTTGCAATTTTCCACTTGTTTTGGGGCGCCACCAAGGACCGCCCAGCCTGCCCGGCGGCGGGCTCTTCGCCTGAAAAGAACCCCCTTGGAGGACGCGAGAATGCGCCGTAAATAGCCTGAGTTGAAATTGAAAAAGCCGATGAGCCATACGGTTTTAAGCAAAAAGGTTATAATAAAATGAAATGGAAAGAATTGGTTTTTGGTGAGGTTGTAAGTTTCTGCAATAACATAGGGTCAAGAACATTTTCTCTGCAGGATTTTATAAAGGCAAAATTAGAAATCTTTATCAATGCAAAGCCTGATAATAAACACGTTGAAGCAAAAATTCGCCAGCAGCTTCAATTCCTAAGGGACGAGAACAAGGTGACATTTCTTGATAATTCCGGGCATTACACGCTTAGAGATATTTATCTTTTAGATTTAGAAAAAGAAGAGACCAAAACCTTAGACCTGACGAAAGAAGAGCCTGAAAAAAGGGAGTATATCGTTGAAACTTATGTCCGGCGTGTCAAGTGGGCTGAACAAGCAAAAGAAATTCTCGGCGACCGTTGCCTTTACAAAGAGTGTCCAAATACATTCACCAAAGACGATGGCACAAAATATATTGAAGTTCATCACATAATTCCCCTTTGCAAAGGCGGCGAAGACGGGTTATGGAATCTTTCCGTTCTTTGCGCTCACCATCATAAGATGGCGCATTATGGCAACGAACGAGCCAGACGAGATATTGAAAGTTTTCTGCTTAATGAGGTCAAACGTCGAATATAACCTTTCAATTATTTTTGTTTTAACTCCCTCATCTATTCTAAACGCTTGACTTTGCAAGAGGCAAAATCATGGTTTTTGCATAATCTATGAGGATGGATATTTGCATGGCAAAATTATTTTTTCCCGTCTTGTTTGTCCTGATGATTTGCGCCTCCAGTTTTGCGCTGGATGTGGTCGCGGATAACGACGATGGCGCGCCGTCTTTCGTTTATTCGGGTTCATGGACGCTGAGCTCTGCCGCCGGCTATAACGGCGGTACTTATCACTGGGCAAGCGCCAACAGCAACGGCACGGCAACATGGACTCCCAATCTCCCCTATTACGGTCTCTATAACGTTTATGCGTATTTCATCCGCGGCGGCAATCGCAGCACAAACGTCCCTTACAAAATTGTTCACTCCAGCGGGGAGGCGAATGTGATTATCAATCAGCGGGGCTCTTCCGACCAGTATTATAAGCTTGCGGAGGTTCTCCTCGGCTCATGGACTTTTAAGGCGGGGACGGACGGATGCGTGATTCTGACGGCAAGCAGCTCCACCGGTGTCCACATAGCCGATGCGATTCGTTTTCAATTGATGGAGGATATGCCGCCCGCGATTAGTGATGTCGCCCATGCGCCTTATTATCCCGCCGAGTTGCAGGATATCACAATTCGGGCGCGCGTTACGGACGACGCGGCGCTCCAATCCGTCAGTCTCATCTGGAATGCGCAGCCCTCCGGCGGCAAGGATATTATTCCTATGTTCGACGACGGGCTTCACGGCGACGGCGCCGCGGGAGATGATATCCATGCGGCGCAGATTGGCGGTTTTCCCTCCGGCGAGATAATCGAATTTTACGTTTATGCAACGGATAACAAAGACCAAGCGACGAGCTCGCCGATTGGTTTTATCGAAGTCGGCAAAACTCCGTCCATCAACCTTATTCTGAACGAAGTTCTTGCCTCCAATCTGCGCGGCGCTGTTGACCCCGATTTCAACGAGGCTTCCGACTGGATTGAGATTGTGAACCGCGGTCCTGACGTTGCCGACCTTGGCTCGTTTGCCCTTTCGGACACATCCACATCGCCCACGCGCTGGCGCTTCCCGGCAGAGGCGATGCTCGATGTCGGCGAATACCTTATCATCTGGGCGGATAGCCGCAACACGGTTGCCAAAGCCATGCACACAAATTTTAATCTTTCATCAAGCGGCGAGCGCGTGATTCTTTACGATATCCGAAACGACCGCAATGCCGACCGCGTGGATTTTGGCGAGCAAATTTCGGATGTCTCTTATGCTCGAATTCCGGATCAAATCGGCGATTGGGTGCAGACGGAAAAGCCCACGCCCGGCAGCGCAAACGTTTATGGCAAAAGCGGTCCCCGACCGATTATATCCGTGCCTTCCGGAATTTTTTCATCATCGTTTCAGACGGAGATAGCAACATCGCCAACGGCGGAGATTCGCTACACGCTGGATGGCTCCGCGCCTACAATAACATCGCCCCTTTATACCAAGCCGCTGACAATCTCCGGCACGGTTCCGCTGCGCGCCCGCGCATGGTATGCCGACATGGACCCCAGCCCTGTCGCATCGGCTTCATATATTTTCAATCCGCCGGCAGACCGCGAAATTCCGATAATGGACATCGTGATAGACCCGGCTGATTTCAACGGACCAAACGGCATATACACCAACTATAACGAGCGCGGAACCCAATGGGAGCGTCCCTGCCATGTGTCTGTTATGACGCCTGATGGCTCGCAAGTCTATGAAACGGAAACCGGCGCGCGGATACACGGCGGCTATTCTCGCGGATTGGCGAAAAAATCACTGCGCCTTTATTTCCGCTCAATCTACGGTCCCAAACGCTGGTCTCTGCCATGGATGACTAAAACTCCCCTGAACGGTTTTCAGCAGCTCGTTTTGCGCAGCGGCGCCAACGATAGTTTCTTCGGCGGCTCCTCCATCCGCCCGACTTACTACCGGGATCAATTAATGCGCGACTGGTATGCGGACATGGGACAGCGCGCCGCCGACGGATTTTTTGTCGCTTTGTATATCAACGGCGCATACTGGGGTCTATACAACGCCACAGAGCGCATCACGGACACGTTCATGGAAGACACATTCGGCGGCAAGGAATGGGACATCGTCAAAGGCTCCTGGGACTCCGTGCAAAAATATTTCATTGAAGCCGTGGATGGAGATCTTGCGGCATGGAATGAATTCATCGAATGGTTCGAAAACCACGATGTCGCAACACAGGAGGATTACAAATCGCTGCTCGCCAAGATGGACATCGAGAATTATCTGTATTTTTTTGCCTTGAATATTTTTGCGCAGAATCACGATTGGCCTCACAACAATTGGATAACCGCTAAAAACCGCACAGACCCCGACGCCCGCTGGACATTCCACGAATGGGACGCCGAGTGGGCTCTCGGTTTGAACCCCGCCGGCTGGCAGGGCGACACGCTCACATGGGCGCGAGGCAATAATTATTATCTTCAACGTCAATTCGCCATGCCCCCGCTTTCGCTCCTTTTTGACGGCAACGATATTGACCCGAGAGCCACGCGTCCTATTAACGGCATCCTTGATAAGCCCGAAGGCAAAAGCCGATTCATCTCCGCCCTCGAAGAGGCGCTCAATTTTGAACTGCTGCCTTCCCGCACATTGGCGGACGCCGACCGATACGAGGCGCTCATTAAGTCTGAGATTCCCAGAGAAGCAAACCGCTGGACAGCAAATATCGGAATCTCCGCCGCCGCGCTCATTTCCAACTGGAACACCGGCGCCGCCAATATCCGCACATTCCTGACCAACCGCCCCGCTTACATCCGCAATCTCATTTCCACGTTTTTCAATCTCGGCGGGACTCAAACAATTTCATTTTCAACAGCCGGCGCCGGCTCGGGACGTTTGCAAATCTACGGACGAATTGTTGACCTCCCTTGGAACGGCGTCTTTTTCAAAGGCTCGACTCTCGCTCTCCGCCCGATCCCCGACATCGGCTCGCGTTTCGAATCATGGGAGGGTCTCATTGAATCAACGAATCCTTTGCTCGATTACACAATTCAATCCACTGAGAACGGGCAGATAACAATCAACTTCGGCGAAGCCGCCGATATTCTCAAACCCAACGACGTCATCTTCAATGAATATTGGGTCAATGATAACGGAACCGTTTATGCAAGCATTGAAAATCGCCCCATCTATGGCGACTGGTTTGAACTGCTTGCCGTTCGCGACGGGGTTGATTTGCGCGGTTGGCGAGTGACCAATAATAACACGCTGTCCGAGGGCGGCATAAATTCCACCGGCGGCTCAATTATCTTCCCAAACCTCCCCGAGTTGCAATCCGTTCCGGCGGGAACGTTTATCCTTGTCATTGCCGAAATCCACGACGCCAACGCCTTAAATTTTCCCAAAGACGAATTCAGCACCGAAACAAAAAGGATGATTTTTTATGTTGGCAACGGCAATCTGGATATCCAGACAGATCCCAACTTTTCCATCGCCACCAATAACGAGGCGCTGGTTCTCCTCGCGCCCGGGCAGACAGCCGAATTCAGCGACGACATCGGCATTGATTTCATCGCCGAAGGCTCGGATGTAACGCCGCAATCATTTGGCGTGGCGGCGCATGGGGTGGTTTTCATCAATCCTTTTGCTGGCATCGGCGGCGACGACGGCGCGGTTTTCACCAATGACCCATCCGGCGGATTTGTGAACGACAACGGCGCGGATGCCAACCGCGACGACTTTATGCCCGGCGAGGGCGGCTGGGTGGTTGACCCGCCGAAAATGTATTCAGGCGACGACCCGGATAATCCCTCCGCCGTCAACTGGCTGACCCCCGGCGCGCGCAATCACGGTCAATCCGCCTTGCCGGTAATCGCCCCGCTCCAAATCTGGTTTTTATATTGAGCATTGGAATTTTGACTTGAGCGGAGCCCGTTGCAAAAAGTGTTCTTTTTGCGAATCAGCCGCAACGCATATTTTCCGCCGCCGCATCTATAACAACCGCGCGCGGTTTCTGACGCATTGCCGCGACTGCGGGCTTTATTTCACAAGCCCTCATCCGACTGGTGAAGAGATTGCCGCCATCTATTTAGGAGACTGCCATGCCCATCTGCGAATCAAATGTGTCTGAATTTCATAATTCGTAATTCGCTACTTGCCCTTTAATCTCACACCGAGACCCGGACGCTCAGGCATCCGAAGATAACCGTTTTCCACCTTCATGCCCTCATAAGGATCGTCGGCAAGAAGCAGGTTGCCGTCAAGGTCAAGGTGGTCAAAGGCGGAGGCGATATGGGCGGCGGCGGTGACGGCGATTGAGGTCTCAATCATGCACCCGAGCATCGTTTGGAGTCCAAAGGTGCGCGCATTTGCGAGCATGCGGCGCATTTCCAGAATGCCGCCGGTTTTGATGAGTTTGAGATTTATGCCGTCGCAAACGCCGATGAGCTCGTGGAATGAATCGCAGCGGTGAACATCTTCGTCCACAAATATGGGAAGCGGGCTTTTCTTTTTAAGTTCGGCAAGCCTTTTAAGACATCCGCGGCTGAGCGGCTGCTCCACATATTCCACGCCGAGGTCTGCAAGGAGCTTGATGCAACGGATGGCTTCCTCGGGCGTCCAGCCGCCGTTGGCGTCCACGCGAAGCGTCCGATTCGTTCGCTTGCGTATCTCCTTCATCACCTGAATATCGTGTTTGGCGTCGCGTCCCAGTTTTATTTTGAGGATGGGAAACTGTTTGAAACGCTCCACCTTTTCCAGCATAATCTCCATCGTGTCAATGCCGATGGTGAAAGATGTTTGTTTGTCATTTGCCGGTTTTAGCCCGAGATATTTATAAAGCGGGATGTTGAGTTTTTTGCCGATGTAATCAAAGATCGCCATTTCAATCATGGCGCGGGCGGTATTGTCCTTGGGGATTTTTTCAAAAATTTTCTGCATGAGCGCCTCAATAAAAAAGAACTCCTCCTCAACAAGGAGTTTTTTGACTTTGGCAAATGCCCCGCGGACGCTTTTGAGCGATTCGTTGTAATATTTGGAGGGCGAGCCTTCGCCGCAATAAATCTCCTCGCCATCATCGAGCGTGAGGATAACCACCTGTTTTTTGCTGCGCGTATAAGGCGCCACGCCGAATGGGTCGGCAAGGTTTAGCGAGATTATATGAGTTTTTGACTTCATCCTTTTGCGTGCTCCTTAATGTCTTTGATAAAATGGTCAATCAAACCTTGCGCCTCGGGCATGTTTCTATAAAATCCAACCTTGAGCGCCGGATTTCCTGAAAGCATGGCGGAGATTTTGCGTCCGCAATCGGGATTGAAAAGGCAGAGGATTTTTTTACCGAAGGATTCCGCCATTCCTATTTCGTAGCCGACGCCGAGCGAAGGCGTGGAGACTTCCGCGACCAACGCATCCGACATCCGCAGCCATGCCATGTCCTTTTCATAAATCTCTTCATCCGCGGCGTTCTCGCCTTCGTTCTCGGTGATGGCGGCATCGCCCACATGCTCCGTCAAAACCTCGCCGAATTTTCGCAGATATTCAATGAGTTTTTGGTAAACGCCTTGGTCTGCGCGTCCGCCTCGGATTGAGCCGGCAAAATAAATTTTCATGCCTTTCCGTCTTTAATAAAGTATCAACAGCGAAATCAAATCTGCGGCATCCACGCGCCCATCCACATTCAGGTCATAATAAACGCCGCCCCTGCCGAGGAGATAATCGCGCAAATCTTCCGCAGCCGGAAGGTCGAGCGGACGCTGCCGCGGCCCCTGATAGATATCGTCCACAAAAATCTCCACCTGCGCCGCCGCCTCTGCAGACGCAGGTCGGAATAGCAGCGATTCTAACGTCCCCCACGCGCCGGTGAGCTCGCTGGGATTATCGTCAATATCCAGATAGGATTCGTTGGGTATATCGAAATAAACATATCGCCATTTATCGGAGGCATACAAACGGCGGAAGCGTTCCGCTTTTTTAATCGCCCCGGTTTCGCCGCCGTTAGCGCCGATGGGACCCGACCCGCCCGTTTCGCGAATCCAGTATCCAAAATCCACCGCACCCGATTTAACTTTTATGTAAATCGAAAGCCCTTTGGAAAGGTCAAGGAGAGGATTGCCTCGCACCGTCATGTTATGCGTGGTGGCGCGCACCAGCCCCTCAGACGGCGACTCCCACTCCCAAAAGAAACGGTACGATTGAACTCCAACTGAACCTGCGTTGGGATCAAGAATATCGTTTTTGTCCTCGATTGTTACATTCGCTGTATCGGTCTCGATGTTGATGCCCCCTGTGGTGCCGGAGTAATGCGGGTAGCGGAACATGGCTTCAGAGCCGTCTTCGTAAGGCTCGAAATCCTCCACAAGATATTGAGCGTTCGGATGGGGCGTCGGTGTCGGCGTAGGAGTATTCGTTGGAGTGGGAGTGGGAGTTGGTATCGGAGTTTCAGTCGGCGTTGGTGTCAGTGTAGGCGTTGGGGTGGGCGGCGCCAATGGGTTTTGCTGAGGTCCCTGATAGATATCGTCCACAAAAATCTCCACCAGCGCCGCCGCCTCTGCAGACGCCGGTCGGAATTGCAGCGATTCTAACGTCCCCCACGCGCCGGTGAGCTCGCTGGGATTATCGTCAATATCCAGATAAGGTTCGTTGGGTATATCGAAATAAACATATTGCCATTTATCGGAGGCATCCAAACGGCGGAAGCGTTCCGCTTTTTTAATCGCCCCGGTTGCGCCGCCATTCGCGCCGATGGGACCCGATCCGCCCGTTTCACGAATCCAGTATCCAAAATCCACCGCTCCCGATTTAACCTTTATGTAAATTGAAAGCCCTTTGGAAAGGTCAAGGAGAGGATTGCCTCGCGCCGTCATGTTATGCGTGGTGGCGCGCACCAGACCCTCAGGCGGCGACGTCCACTCCCAAAAGAAACGGTACGATTTAACTCCAACTGAACCTACGTTGGGATCAAGAATATCGTTTTTCTCCTCGATTGTTACATTCGCCGTATCGGTTTCGTCGTTGATGCCCTTTGTGGTGCCGGAGTAATGCGGGTAGCGGAACATGGCTGCAGAGCCGTCTTCGTAAGGCTCGAAATCCTCCACAAGATATTGAGCGTTCGGATCGGGCGTCGGCGAAGGCGTCGGCGTGGGAATCGGTTCCTCAAAAAGGAATTTGAGGATTCTATCCATAACATCGGCGCGAGCCGTTTCGCCCCGTATCATCTCAAAGGGAAAACCCATGACTATCGTGCGCTTGGCGCTATCGTGATATTGAATGCAGGCGCCCTGCCCCGTATCGGCATAAGTCATGGCGATGAGCGCCCCCGCGCCCACCCCCGTGAACGAATCCGGTGAAAGCGTATTGTAATATCCGTTATCATAATCGGCGGAGAAATTCAACTGCGGCAGTCCGAAAAAGATTCCAGCCGCGGCGCAATTGACAATTCGCGTTGAGGAAGCGTTGTTATTTGCCGCTTTTGCTTGCAAAACGTTATTTAGAAAATTTTTATCCTGCGCTGTGGCGGAAGCCCAAAGCTCCAAATCCTGACCCAAGTCCGAGCCGGAAACAAAAATCCGCCCCCCGCCAAAAAGATAAGTCGCCACAATCGCCTGTTCTGCGGCGCTGAAAGTCTCATCCGCCGTGCTTTCCTGACCAAGAATCCAGATTACCGCCAAGTAATCCGCAAGTTTGACGCTGCTATCAGCAACCCGTTCACACGCAGCTGTCTCAAAATAAAACCCAGCATCCGCAACAGCTTTGCCGTGCACCGGCGCATAATTGAAACTGTTAATCAACCAGGGCCAAACGCGATAAGACGTGCCATTAAAAGAATCTGTGTATGTCGGACTGATATCCTTATCATATCGGCGGAAGCCGCTAACAATGAGAACTTCCGGACGGCTTCCATCGAGCGTCAAACGAATGCCGACTGTTTCGGAGGGGAAGGATTCGCCTCCCGCATTATACGCCGCAACACGGAAATAATGGGTCGCGCCCGACTCCAATCCCTCGTAGGTATAAGTCAGAACATTGCCCGCATCAACCCCGTTATCCCACGCCAGACCGTCGGCGGATTTATAAACATAATACCCCGTTGCCATGCCGCCCAGCGAGCCCCCAAAAGGAGGAGCGCTCCACGAGATAACCGCCGAGTGCGCGCCGCCGACCCGCGCCATCGGCTTGCCGGGCGCATCCGGCAGATAGGTCTTGTTCCCGCTGGCATGGGTGTCCGCAAAATAATCAATGATCCCTTTCAGCACAGAGCGCGCCGCATCTTGGCGGAATCCCGCCGTCTTGAGCAAAGCGGCATCATCGGCTTGATCATGAAACGCCACCTCAATAATTGTCCCCGTCATCTCTTTTTGATTATTTGGATTAAGTTCACCGTATGCTGATGTATAAATAGTAAGATAGTATGGCAGGCTCCATAAACTTTTTAACTCCTCGCGCACATGTGTAATAATAGGAGTGCAAAACTGGGTCGCATAAGGAAGGGGACCGCCGTTTGTATCTATATTTTTGAGAACACACGCGCCGCGTCCGCCGCTTGCATTCGAGTGAAATCCGATATAGCAGGCATCCTTGACATCGGCATTGTTCATATAACCCGCCATTCGCGGGCGAGACCAAACGTCGCCGGAGCTAGTCACCGATGAAGGCGCCAGCGAAAATTTATGATATTCCAACCCATTCATCTCATACATCGGATAGCCGGAGTCTGTGTGTTTGCCGCTTCCAAAACGAGCCGCATCCGCAATCACCACATTCCCCTCCTTTGCTGACTGATTGCTCAACTCAAGCCATCCCTTATTCCCCGCGTCAAAATAATATGTCCCCAGCCAGACCCAGCCTTTGCCGACTCTATTCTGATCCAGAACAACAGGCGTTACGCCGCCTTTATGAACAATGCGATAAAGGGCGTCGCCGCTGCGGTTGGCGCTATCCAGATACCACACAAAAACAGGATAATATCCCGCCTTTTTAAAATTAGGCGTCCAACGCGCCACGGCGCTCTCCTGTAATTCAGTATAAGAAAAAACATAATAAGCATCGTCCCCGCTGTTTCCCCAAAAAGGCGTGCCCTTGCTTTGGTTCCATCCATCGGACGCGCTAAAACCGGCATCCACATTGTCAATGATGTGCAACTCCGTCATCGGACCCACATCGCGAAGCGGAATCACCGTAGCCCCGGCGTTTTTTACATAGTTTAAGAAAAAGAAACAAACCTGATCCGCATTGCCGTGATCCTCAACCATCCCGTTTGTGTTGCCTCGCTGCGTTCCCCATGTAGTTCCATATGTCCAACCATGCCCGGGTGCGACGTAAATAAATTTTCCTGAAAGGGCGCCTTTCCTTTGCGCCAGCGAAGGCGCGGGCGGACCCGGCTGAACAAGAGCCTTCGAAGAGTCCTTCAGCGAAAGGGTGCGCTCCGGCGGGAGCCGCAACGGAACGGCATCCGCGCCGGCGGGCTCCTCGATATACGCCTGAGGCGGCACCGGCTCCAATTTGCTGTAATCAAACCCCGGCAAAATCCCCGACTCATCCGGGCTGCTAAAAGGCATAATAAATTCTTCAAATTCCTCAGGGCAAATTGTAAGAGGCAAAACCAGAAAAAATAAAATAAACAAAACGCAAGTTTTCATAAAAAAAATTCCTCCTCATTATTTTCTCGCCAACAAAGTATAAACATTTCGAAAACATAAAAAATGATGTCAAACGTTTTTAGCATCGTACCTGCTCCTGATTAATTGGCATTGCCCTCTCGATAAGCGCCAGAACAGCAAGGCGAATATTAACGAAATGCCGGGATTGACCCCAGAGGATGACCCCAGAGGGTTTTGGTCCCAGAGGATTGATAACTGTTGGCAACGGATAGTTTGAGGAGGGTTAGTCCTGCTCGGGACCCGCGTTGTGCCCTTGCTCGCGGTAGCGCTTGATTTTGTAAAGAAGCGCGCGGCGTGAAATGCCCAGCGTTCGGGCGGTGATACTCCGGTTGTAATTATTCTCGCGAAGGGCGGTTAAAATCGTATCGCGTTCGATATCTTCCATCGTCCGCGCGCCGGTTTTGCTTTCGGCAGGAAGGTCGGAATCCTCCGCGCTTTTTTTAATGCGCGGCGGGAGATGTTCCGGCAGGAGAATCCCCCCGCGCGCCAAGAGCGAGGCGCGCTCCATGGCGTTGCGCAGTTCGCGCACATTGCCGGGCCAATCATATAATTTCAGAGACCGAATGAGCGAATCGGAAAGGCGGGGCTTGTCGCTGCGAAATTTGCCCACATAATATTCCGCTATGGGGATGATATCCTCCGGCCGCTCCCTCAAAGCGGGGACGTATATTTCAAAAACGTTCAGGCGATAAAAAAGGTCTTCGCGGAAATTGCCCTCTGCCACAGCTTTATCCAGATTGCGGTTTGTGGCGGCGAGTATGCGGACATTTGTGCGGATTTCGCGGCTCGAACCTACGCGGTAAAAATATCCATCCTGCGTAACGCGCAGGAGTTTGGATTGAAGAGCGGGCGACATCTCGCCAATCTCGTCCAGCAAAATTGTCCCGCCGTCCGCCTCCTCAAAGCATCCGATTCGGCGATTTGCCGCGCCTGTGAAAGCCCCTTTTTCGTGTCCGAATAACTCGCTCTCAAGCAGATTCTCCGCGAAGGCTGAGCAGTTGATTTTTATATATGGTTTTTGAACTCGCGGACTCCGGCGATGAATCCAATCCGCCACAATTTCCTTGCCCGAACCGCTCTCCCCTGTTATTAAAATGCGCGAATCAGATGCTGCGACAAACGCCGCTTCTCGGAAGACCTCGCGCATCTGCGGGCTGACCGCAATCACGCCTTCGGGAAGCTCCGTGAATTCATCATAGGGCGCCGCAAATGCGCCAATTTTTAGGTTTTTTCTGATATATTCGAACACGTCCTTGAAAACAATCGGCTTTTGGAGGTAATCAATGGCGCCATCTTTGACGGCGCCCACAGCGTCGCGTATATCCGGATATGCTGTGACCATGAGAACGGGCAGTTGGGGATGGCGTTGGCGGCAGAGAGAAAGCAAATCCAGTCCGCTCATGCCCGGCATCCGCACATCCGAGATTATCATTGAGACATCCTCGGATTCCAATAAGTTCAACGCCTCATCGCCCGTTGACGCCGTCAATACTTTCAACCCCTCGCCGACAAGGTAATTTGAAAGGAGGCTGCGCTGCCCCTCGTCGTCATCCACAATAAGAATGCATGTTTTTTTAACGTTCATGAGACGGTTTCGCAATCTCGCTATGCCCTTTGAAAAATTTGCCCACTGAAACGGCAACCACGCCGACCGCCAGTATTAAAAGGGTATAACTGGCAAACAGGAGCGGCAGGCGCTCACTGGCGGACACGGCAAGCGGTCCCGCATTGTTTATCTTCATATTGTTGACAATGAATAGTATCAGCATCGCAAACGTCGTTGCCGTCATGGCTGCCGCCGGTATCAGCGCAAACCAGAATGCGCGCCTGCGCTGCCAAAGCCAAACCGTGCAGATAATCAACGCCAGCGCCGCTATCAATTGATTCCCCGCTCCAAAAATCTTCCATGAATTCATGATGGTCGTGTTCAGAGCAAAAAAGAGCATCAACCCAACCGACAGCGCAGTATTGAAAACGGGCATGCGGAAAATCTTTTCCGGTTTGCCTTTGTATATGAAGAACCACAACTCTTCCAAAATATATCGGCACAGGCGGATGGCGGTATCCAGCGTGGTCACGACAAACCCCTCCACAACAAGAATTCCAATCACCGCCCCAATGGCTACCGGCACTCTGAAACATTCGCGCATCATGTATCCCATCGCTATGGAAAAAGCCAAAATGGGATTTCCCGCGCCCGTCGAAGGATAAACAATGCTGAAATATTCTTTCGACGGCAACGCTGTGGCAACAAGGATCATCGTCGCCAGCGCCATCACCCCCTCAAGCAGCATGGCATAATATCCCACACGGCGGACATCGGACTCTTTATTAATCTGTTTGACGGTCGTTCCCGATGCGGCAATGCTATGAAATCCCGAAATCGCCCCGCAGGCTATCGTAATCATCAACACGGGCCAAAGCGGACCCGCAAGACGCGTTCCGTTGGCGATGTCAAATAACGGCGCCTGCGTCAGATGCCCCTTGAATCCCATGACCAGATTGCCAATCACCATCAAAAGGATTCCGCCATATAAAATCTGCACATTGGTAAAATCGCGCGGCTGCGTCATTAACCATACCGGTATCCAGCAAGCCACAAACACATAGGCGGACATGATATACCGCCATTTTTCCGCCGTTAGGAATACTGGATATCGAAAGCCTATTATTACGCTCAGCACGCATATAATTGCCGCGATAACATATAAAGCGGCATTCCGCCATTGGCGGCGATGCGTCAGATAACCAATGAGCGGAGCCATGAGCGTGATGATAAAAACAGAGGTTGTGGCAATGCCGCCAATCCGCCCATGCATAACCGTATCGCCCGCAACAAGTTTGGGATATGTGCGCAACAGCGCGGTATCCGCCGCCAACTTCAAGTGCGACAAAGGATAATCAGCGGTCAGCGCCGCGCACGAAAGATTCAAAAAGATGGCGTTGATGAGCGTCAAGATTAGCACCAAAAACGCCAAAAATAGAAAATAACCCCACTTGCCGAGCGTCCGGCGGCTCAGTTCCGCCATCGAACGCCCGTCCTCCCGCATGGAGACATACATCGAGGTCATGTCATGCACCGCGCCGAAAAAGATACAGCCCAAAATAATCCAGAGCCAGCTTGCGCCGTATCCAAAAGCCAGCGCCAAAGTCGGGCCCACAATCGGACTTGCCCCGGCGATGGTGGCAAAATGATGCCCAAAGACCACATGAGTTGGCGACGGCACATATTCCGCGCCATCCTTTAACCGATGTGCGGGCGTGGGGTTGGCATCGTTCACGCCGAGCAGTTTCACCAGAAAATTCGGATAAATGCGGGCGCCGATAAATAAAATGGCAATACCCGCCAGCAAAGGGATTAATGAACTCATAACGCCTTGAACCGAATAGATAAAATTTTATACACGTTCAGAATACGATATGTGCTCCGACGCCAGCTTTGATGTCAATCATTATATCCCCGAAGATAAAAAAACCGCGCGTGACGGCGTGCTTAAACGTTTCAACGCATGAAAGATTTTACTTGACAATAGATTGCGGTTTCAGCGATTGTGCATTATGTTAAACGTTAAAGCATTATCCGCTTTACGTGAATTCTATTCGGAAAGGAGATCGTTTCATGAAGTCGAGAGCCATTGAGGTGAGTCTTCTAATTTTTGTGCTCGCTATTTGCGGCGTCATGAACTCGTTCGCTCAAGAAACCCGCATGGCTGTTATCGTTGTCTACGATGACATCAAAAGCACAACCGCCATTCAGAACTGGGTCAATGAAATCGCCAACCTGAACTACAATGCCATCGCCATCCACGCCCGATTCCGCGGCGACGCCACTTATTTCCCCAACAAATATTACAACACCTACCCGAACCCCGAACCCCGAACCACCTCAGCGGGAACAATTGACGTAATCGAGGAATTTGTCAATCGCGGACACGCCAAAGGACTCAAAGTCTTTGCTTACGTCAACTGCTTCCTTGTCACAGACGGCAAAAATACAGACCCCCGCTCCAATCATATCCTGAACACGCACCCCGACTGGGTCACATACTTTTACAATAGCGGCAGCCCCATCGTTCAAACCATAACACACGACACGGAAGGCAAATGGATTGATCCCGCCATCCCCGCAGCGCGCACCTACGTTGCCAATATCTGCGCCGATATCATGAAAAACTATAACTGCGACGGAATCGTCCTCGACCGCATTCGCTACCCGATGACCTCCTGGCAGCGCGCCACAAGAGACTTCGGCTACCACCCGACCGCCATCGCCAACTTCCGCGCCCAATACGGCGGCAGCGGCGTCCCCAACCCCAGCGACGCCAATTGGATTGCTTTCCGCCAAAATCAAATCAAACTCGCCGTTCAAGAAATCAACACAAAGATTAAAGCCGTCAAACCCGCCTGCCTCCTCTACGCCTATCCGCTGGGCACATACAGCGACGCCTCTAATTACGCCTACCAAAAATGGCCTGATTGGCTAAACGCCGGCTATCTGGACGGCTGCTTCCCTCAAGTTTACACCACCAGCAATGCAACATTTACCACCCGATGCGACCAGAACAAAGCAGCTTACACCGGCTCCCGCCTCCTGGGCGTCGCAACTATGGCGTATCAATCCGGTATTGATGTGGACGGACAGATTGCCATAGCCCGCAGCAAAGGCTTTGGCGGCATTTCGCCCTATCGCCACGGCGTCATGAAAAATCTCGGTTATTGGACAGATATTAAAAACGTTTTCGGCGACACCGTGATTGTGGACAATGCAGACGCCGGCTTCGCCGCCTCCGCCAATTGGACAACCGCCTCATCCATGCCCAATTACTTCTTCAACAATTACCGCACCAGAGCAACCGGCTTAATCAGCGACGTCGCCCAATGGACGGTCGCGCTTCCAAGCGCGGGGACTTATCAGGTTTACGCTTGGTGGCCTGCCGCCTCCAACTACGCAACATCGGCGCCGTACATCATCACCCACACCGCCGGCTCCACAACCGTCAACGTCAACCAGCGAACAAACGGCGGAAAATGGAACCTGCTCGGCACGTGGACATTCAACTCCGGCACAGCCGTGCGCGTGAAACTCTCCTGCTGGACATCCACCGGCAGCTACGTGGCGGCGGACGCAATTAAGATGGTTAAACAGTAAAGAATTTTTATTGACACGTTCGGCTTTGGAAAAGGATATAGAACACCGTTTTGACCTAACCCTGCGCCTGTAGCTCAGCAGGATAGAGCAACGGATTCCTAATCCGTAGGGCGGACGTTCGAATCGTCTCAGGCGCACCAAAAATAACACGCGGAGAGCCAATAACATCAAGGCTTTCCGCGTTTTTGATTTTTTGCATTCTGTTTTAACCCTTATATTTCCTAACTCAAAGCGTTTTTTGATTTTTCAATCGGGCGCAAAGGCTTATATTTATTGGCTCGGAGCGCGGCGGCTTGAAGAGGCTTAAAAAAAGTAAAAAGGCGAAAAAAGGGCGAAAAAAACACGGTGGACTTACATTAAACTTACATTGAAAACATGCACCAAACTTACAAAGTTATTTATCTATTATTAACTGGTTAGTATGCCAAAAATGACCCTCAAAAACCACACAAATTGATTTTAAGGGGTTTTGGGCGTTTATGTGATAAAAGACATAGGCAAGGCTTCGTTTTGCCCCCTACGTCAAAATAAAGGGCATTTAAGGGCGGTTTTAACCTTGACGATGCGGCGCAAATAAAGGCATTGGTTTTTTAACAGTGTAGGGGATAGGGAACGCGACCCGAAAGGCGGACTTCCTGACCCGCTTTCCCCTGCCTTCCCCCTCAGGAACATTAAGACGACAGGAGGTCTTGAAATTGAAAGAATTTAAAAGAGTAAAGTGTCCAGATTACGAAAGCTTTATAAAACCAATCGGCAAAGACCAATATGAAAAAACCGTCTATATTGACATGGATGATGGAAGGATATTGAGAATAACACGCAAGGCGTATGTTAATAAAGATCCTGTTTTGGAAAAATATAAATCTGGAAATATAGAAAACGTAACGGCGGAAGATTTAAACGTTTTCTTTAGAGAAATTGATCTTTCGGCGGCATATCCAGAACAAAGCATAAATGCCGATGATATAAAGAAACGAATTAAAACAATCGAGAATAAGACCGGCTTACTATTCAAAGAAGATGGGGATTATGATATATTGGACATAATCCGAGAATGTGAAAGAAGTGAAGACGCCGGCGCTGATCTGGCAAAGTCATTATTAAGACACCCACAGCTTAAGAACTGTTTTTTGGAACTAAGCACTTTGAGGGAGCAACAACCAGAAGAAGAAAAGCCTACAAGAAAAAAAACTGAAAACAAGCCCGGCTTGTCATTAAAAGAAAACAGGGATTATGGCAAACGGGATATAGAGGGTTTGCCTCAAAAATGGACGTCGGTTATTATCGAGTTCATAGACAGTGAAACAATAAGAGTGAAGTTCAACAAAAAGGCAATAAGGTATAAATATAATGAGATAGGCTTTCAGGATAAAAGAAAGAAACACCCCGATACCCGATGGAATATGCTTCTTGAAATGGCTGAGAAGCAGTTGACGAATCTCTCGCATTTTGACAGCAGATATTGCACAAAACTTGCAGCGCATGCTATAAGAAAGAGGCTTAAAAAAATGCTTCCTATTGATGACGACCCGATACCTTGGAACCACAAAAAAAGACAATATGAAATATCCTTTACATTGAAAGATTGCACATATGGCAAATAACGCTCATTCTGGTTATCGTTAACCTGCCCTTACGGTTTTTTTTCTATACCAAAAACCCCTTGAAATTACAGGGGTTTTTATTTTTTCCCCCCGCTGCCGGTTATCGTTAATCTGCCCTACGGTTTTTTTTCTATACCAAAAACCCCTTGAAATTACAGGGGTTTTTATTTTTTCCCCCCGCTGCCGGTTATCGTTAACCGAAATAATATTGAATAGTTTTATAATGAAAACTGAGTTTCTTAAGGCAAATTGACAATGCAAAGCGGGTTTTCAAATCTCAAATTAAAAAATTCCTTTCGTTTGCCTTTCCGCTTTGCGGCAAACGATGCGCCCCGTCAAAGTATTTGCCGCTTTGGCGGGGTAATTTATTTTTTGGAGACGATGCATGGTTGATGCGATGACAAGAGCGCGAAAGTATCTTGAGAAATTCCCCGGCGCGGTGAGCGGTTCAGGCGGGCATAAACAGACCTTCAAGACGTTGGCTTCTCTTTGGTATAATTTTGGAAACGAAATCACAGAAGACCATTTCAGAATCTTGGCGAATGATTATAATCAACGGTGTCAACCCGCTTGGAGCCAAAAGGAACTTGAGCATAAAATTTCTGATGTCCTGAAAAATGTCAAACCAAAGCCGGCGCCTAATAATTCAACACGGGCTTATAATCCCCCGGCAACAATACAAGCGGCGACGCCAAATATCAAAGAAACACCAAAGAATAAAAATTTCTGGAAGACTCAGGAAGAGGCGCTTGCGGCTTATAATAATTTGCCAATAGCCAGAGATGACCCTGAGGTTCTGGAGTTTTTAAAGCGGGATTATGGATTAGATGAAGAATTTATACCATATACTTGGCGCGTCATGGATTATTACGGGGAGCGCGGGATAGTTTATGCCGGCTATGACCCTGCGCGCAAATCTTTGGTGTTTAGGTGGAAGTCAATAGCCAGAGACGCAAACGGAAAGCGCAAATGCCGTTTTCTTTGGGGAAAGGGCGGCATTGCTTTTTATGATAATCCTGAAAAGCCTGATGCCCCCCTTGTCATTGTGGGCGGTGAGGAAAAAGCGGCGGCGGCGTATATGGCGGGGTATCGTGCCTTGACTCTGCTAACCGGGGAGCACAAACTTGATGATGCTAAAATCAAACACATTTTAGACAAGAAGCCTTCCTCAATTATTCTGGCTAATGACAATGACAAGACGGGCGCCAATACGAATAAACAGACGGCGGCGGCATTCGTTGAAGCCGGCTTCCCCCCTGAGAATATAAAGATTGTTCAATGGCATGATGAGGCGCCCAATGGTCATGACCTTAACGATGTCCTTAAAGATAAAGGGATTGATGGCTTGCGGGAATTTCTGGACAACTCAAAAGAATATAAACCAGATACCAAAAGGATTATATTTCCGCCTGATTTGCAAACCGATTTAAATGACGATGCTGACGCGAAAAGATTTGTCTTCATGTATGGGGATATATTCCGATATTGTAAAATTTGGTCAAAGTGGCTTATATATAATGGGCAGCGGTGGCAAATAGACCGGAAGGATGTTGTTATAGAATATATTAAAAAATCTCTTTACGCATTTGATGAATATACAAGTCATAGCGCGGCAAGTGATAAATGGAAAGCAGAAGTCAAAAGATATGTTGGCGGGAAGCTTAGAAAAGCGCCCATTCAAAGCATTGAATTTATGGCGCGCGTTTTTGCCCCCATTGCCATAGAGCCGGAAGCCTTCGATAAAAACCCTTGGCTTTTGAATGTCCAAAACGGAACGGTGGATTTGAAAACCGGGAAACTTATGGCGCATGACAGAAGCCACTATATAACCCAAATATGCCCTGTCAAATATAACCCAAATGCCGATTGTCCTAAATGGCGTGAGTTTCTAAACCTGATCACCGGCGAGAATGATGACCTAACCAAATTTTTAAAGCGAGTATGTGGTTATTGTTTAACCGGCGACGTTGGAGAACAAAAACTTTTTTATTTGTGGGGAACCGGCGCAAACGGGAAGTCAACATTTTTAAAAGTTATTCAAACAATTCTTGGCGATTATGCCGTCAAAACATCGGACGAGCTTTTTGTCATGAAACAGCCGGGCACACACCAAACGGAAAAGATGAGCCTCAAAGGAAAGCGAATGGCAGTGGCAATAGAGCAGCCATGCGAGCGGCGGCTTAATGAATCTCTTATAAAAGAAATGACCGGCGGTGATACGATAACGGGACGCAAAATGTATCAAGACGAATCTTCTTTTGAACCGACCCACAAGATTTTTATCGCGGCAAACCACAAAATTGTTATTCATGATACAACACTCGGATTTTGGCGGCGTATTTGTCTTATCCCCTTTACTGTTTCAATTCCTGAGGACAAGCGAATAAAAAATTATCATGACATTTTACTCATGGAAGAATCTGAGGGAATTCTTCAGTGGGCAATAGAAGGATTCCTTGAATGGAAACAAATCGGACTTCGTGAGCCTGATTGTGTAAAGGCGGCAACAAACGAATATAAACAGGATAGCGACATTCTGGAAGACTTTATAAATGACTGCTGTGAAATCGGGCAAGGCGAAACGGCAACAAACCCGGAGTTATATGCCAAATATAAGGAGTGGTGTGATGAAAACCAACAAAAGCCAATATCACAAAAGACAATCACGTCAAAACTTATGGAACGTGGACTTACTCGAGAAAGGCATGGCTCAAAAGGGCGCCTTTGGAAGGGTATTTCAATTAAGGTTAGTGACACATTGTGACACATTGGAGGCTTTTTCTATAAACTTCCAAATATTGGCTTCTTTATAGGAGTTTATGGAAAATGGGGTTAATCTGTCACAAAGTGTCACAAATCATGAAATTTTGGAGGACATTCTTGGTATATTTCCCCCCAAACGTGAAAACGGACTACATTTCCTACATTTCCTACACTGCCCCCGAAAACAGGAGGCTTGGCGGGAGGGGTGGGAAAAATCTCTATGCGGAAAGCGAAGAAAATCGTTCAGCCGGCTTTTATATCCGCATGGCATTTTTGAAAAAAAATGGATTTGGCAAATTATAATAAAAAAAGGAGAGAACGACATGAAAGAAAAACGCAAGACAGGGCGCCCGGCAATCGTTGAATTTTCCAGCAGAACCGCCGGAACATTTGAGAGATGCCCCAAAGCCCCGGAAGATTTAAGCGCGGCGGCGCGTGAAGTATGGGAGCGATTAGCCCCGGTGTTATGGGATGAAGGAAATTTAACCCCGCTTGATTATGATTCGTTTAAGGATTATTGCTTCCTTAGCGGTTATGTAAATGAATTGAGGCGGGAAATTGCCAGAACCGGCGCGGCGCCCATGATAGAGATACGAAATAAAAAGGGTTCAATCAGGCAGGTCATGAATCCAATAATCAGAACGTTTGTCATATTGAGCAAGGTGCTTCAAGATATGGGAAAGTCATTCGGCTTGAATCCTACGGCGCGGCAGCGCCTGAAGGCTAACAAGTCTTATGCTTCAAGGCGCGTGTTAGGCTTGGATTAATAACTTTCAACCTTCAACTTTCGATTTGAGCCAACTTTTAACCGCGTGGGTGATTATGTTTGAAATAAAACCACATGCGTTATATTCCAAAAAAGACTTGGCGGAAGCCTTAAAAGACATTTGCCATGTGGAGACCTTTATTCGTGGCGTGAAACCTGAGCGGATTCTGAAAGGCGTTTATTATGGCAAGGACATTATCCGGGCAATTAACGCGATGCAAAGGGTTAATGAAAACGGTGAAGTCAATCCGGCGGCGCCTGAGGGACCGGAGCAATTTGATATTGGCGCCCAAATAACAGGATGTAAGAGCAAGCGCGGGCGGGTTCAAACAATCCCCCTTGATAGAATTTTGAAATAGCGGGAATTTTTTTGTTGACAAACATAGACGAAACGAGCCTTTATTAGTTCCACAAATACACATTTGTCGAAGTTGGTTTCTTGAAATTTTTTTGGAAGGGAGGCTTATAACATGGGAAGATTAAAAAATGAGATTCCGACAGGCGTTTTGTCTATGAAGATTCCCCTTGATAAATTGGCGCGCATTGATGAGGAAGCGCAAAAGCAAGGGAGACCGCGGGCGAATCTAATCAAATTCATTATTGACCAGTATTTGGCTAACCTTGACGAAAAGGCGGGCGGCAAGGGAGGCGCCTAATTATGGCAAATCAGAGCGGAAAAAAAGTTGGCTTTGTTCGATTGACCCAAAAGGGCGGGCGTTGGCTTGCGGCTTGGTGGAATGCAGACCAACAGCGTTATGTAAGGCGATTGCTTCCGGCGGAGAATTACAAACAGGCGGAATCTATGGCGGGCGAAATCAACAAAGGCTTATTATCGGCGGGCGGCTTCCTTCCTACGATGCGAAACAATAAAGGCGGGATTTCCATTTTGGAAGCCTTGATTCAGACAATCGCAAACAGCAAAGCAAGCAACCGATGCCGGCGGGATTATAAGAGCGCGGCGGATAGTTTCCTTTATTGGCTTGCGCAATATCAACCCGGTCTTGAATCATGGGGAGAACTGAGACCTTCCCACATATCGCAATATTTGACCTTTTGCGAATCTCAAGGCTTGGCGTATGACAGTATCCGGAAGCGCCTTTATATCGTCAAGGCGGCGTCAAGGTTCATGGCGGAGGAATATGAGCGCTTCAAGGATATAGCGCGGAAGGTAAAGGTTCAAAAGCCTGAAAACAGTCTTGAGGGCGCGGCGCCCATGATTAGTCTTGAATCTGTCCGGGCGTTGATTGAACATGCCAGAGCAAGGGACATTGACAAGGCGGCGATGCTTTCCCTTATGGCTTATTGTGGTTTGCGTCAATGGGAAGCGGCTTTTTTGCGTGAATGCGATATTGACCTTCAGGCGTCAACAATCAAGATTGACATAACCCCGCACCATAAACCCAAAAGCAGAGACTCAAGGCGCCTGATTCCAATTCCCCGGCAAATATGCCAGACTTTACAGGATGTTATAGCAAAGAATAAGGTCAAAGGGAAAGACTGCTATATCTTTCAGAGCGGGCGGCGGGCGACTCATGTGGAAAATGCCGGACAAGGATGGAGTTTGACGGGCGTATCTGCCACATTGCTTAAATCTGTCAATTTGGCATACAGAGACACGCGGCGCGATGACCTGAAGGGGTTCATTCCCCGGCGCCTGAGGTCATTTTTTGTGTCAACAATTACGGCGGCGGGCGCCTCAGATGTTTTTGTCCGGCGTTATATTGGACATGCCCCCTTAAACGTGATGGAAAGGCATTATTTGAAGATAGACACTGAGACCCTGAGAAGAGAGATTTGCGGACGAATTGACGCAATTTTGGGCGTTGAAAAGGCAACTCAAAAAACGGGTGGACTTACACCTAACTTACATTGAAAAAAATAGGCTCATTGATTTTATTAGACTTATACTCATAGAGCAACGGATTCCTAATCCGTAGGTCGGACGTTCGAATCGTCTCAGGCGCACCAAAAATATAACGCGGAGAGCCAGCAATATCAAGGCTTTCCGCGTTTTTGAATTTTGGGGATGGTTCTAAAAGTTTATTGTTCTTTTTTTGCGGGTTGGGCGGGGGCGGAGGAGGCGGGCATTTCGGGGAGCCATTCGCCGCCTTTTTCAAGATTTTCCGGCGTGAAAACGCGGGATTTGAGTGTTATCTCTTTAGGCACTGTTTCGCCCTTTAAAATTTTGAGCGCGATTTCAATGGCTTCTTTTCCGCCGGTCGGATATTCGAAACTTGCCTGTAGTATGTTCTGTTTGATGTATGCCTGCCCTTCTTGAACCAGTCCGTCTATCCCGACAAAAATAATATTCTTTTCGCGTCCGGCAGCCTTAGCGGCAAGATACGCCCCGTGCGCGGCTGGATCGTTATGTCCGTAAACCAAGTCTATCTTGTCAAAACGCGCCAGTGCCGATTCCATCTCTTTGCGGGCATCCGGCTCGAGCCATTTCATATCCGCCTCAAAGATGACTTTAATCTCCGTGCCTTCTATCCCTTTGCGAAAGCCGCTGTTGCGGTCTTGTCCCGGTGTTGTGGTCATGAGTCCTTTCAACTCGACCACGTTGCCTTTGCCGTTAAGTTTCCCTGCAATCCAGCGACCGGCTGCCTCGCCTATCTTTTTGTTGTCGGCGCCGATGAAACAGGTGTAATCCTCTCCAACCACTCGGCGATCCAATACGATGACTGGGATTTTATTTGTATAGGCGTTGCGGATAATCGGCGTGAGAGGCGCCGCTTCCTTTGGGCTGACGATGAGCAGGTCCACGCCTTGTCCGATAAATTCTTCTATATGGGCGCGTTGGCGGAGGGTGTCGTTTTGGGCGTCTTTATAAATCACTTTAATGGACGGGGCGGCATCGGCGGCGCTTTTAATATCGGCGTTCATCTGCACGCGCCACGGCTCTCCCAGATTGCATTGGCTCATGCCGATAACCCATGGATTTTCCGGCGTGCCTTTTTCTGCCGACCATGTTGCCGCAGTGAGAGCCAGACATAAGACGATAGCGATTCCTACCAGCATTGAACGTGTTTTTTTCATAGTTTTTACTCCTTTAGAAATTTATTTTCCAAAAAAAATTTACCAACTATCGCTATTTTCTTCTCCGCTGGAGCAGAACGGCGCTGACGATTATCACGCCGGTCAGCATGAGGCGTCCTGCTTCGCTAACAGCGTTGATGCTCAATATTTTATCAAGGTAACCGATAGTCAACGTGCCGAAGAGCGTCAACAGGATGCTGCCGCGTCCGCCCATCAGATTTGTGCCGCCAATTACCGCGATGGCGATGGCGGTCAATTCATACGAAACGCCTGCTTCGGGATCGCCTTGATATTCTTGCGCCGCCTGACAGATTCCGGCAATCGCAGAGAAAAGTCCGCACATCCCATACGCGAATATTTTTGCCTTTATGACCGGCACGCCGGAAAGACGCGCCGCCTCTTCATTGCCGCCGATGGCATAAAGATATCGCCCTATCCGCAGCCGCGAAAGAATCAGCCACGAAATAAATAGGCAGAATATGAAAATCAGGGTTACGACGGCAAGGTTTCCATCAAGGATTCTGGAATCTATCATTTTGAAAATTGCGGGGTCGTTTTTGTAAATATAGGAGCCGTCCGCCTGCTGAATGGAGGTGGATATTTTCATGCCGCCGGATATGAATTTGGCAAGTCCCCGCGCAAAGACCATCATGGCGAGCGTGGCGATAAACGGCTGGATGCGAAACCGTGAAATCAACCCGCCGCTGACAACGCCCAATATCGCCCCCATGGCTATGCAGGCGGGGATGGCGTGCCATGGATTCCAATCGCGGTGTATGGTTAATAAGGAGAATACTACAGCGGAAAGTCCGAGCATGCTGCCGACGGATAAATCAATTCCGGCGGTTATAATCACAATGGTCATGCCGCAGGCAAGGATGCCGAAAACAGAATATTGCCGCAACATGTCGCGGTGGGCTGGCCATTTGAAAAATGCGCCTCCGCCATTGAAGACGAGTCCGATAACGAAAATAACAATCAGCGCGAGGATCGCCCGCGTGACGGGGTATTGCATCAGCCGCGATATAAAAGTTTTTTGCGATGTATTGGAAACTAACGGTATCATGCAACCTCCCTTTCTTGTCCCATCGCTGCATGAAGGATGTTTTCCTGTGTGATGCGGTCTCCTTCGAGCCGCGCCGAAATGCGCCCTCGATGCATGACGATAATCCTGTCGGAAAGGGCAATCAGTTCCGGCATTTCGGACGTTATCAGAATAATGGCGCATCCCGCCGCCGTCCAGCGATTCATCAATTCGTATATCTCATGTTTTGACGCCACGTCAATGCCGCGCGTGGGTTCATCAAGAAGGAGCACTAAAGGTTTTGTTCCGACCCATTTGGCAAGGGCGACTTTTTGCTGATTGCCGCCGGAAAGCGAGGAGACCTCCCGCGAGAGCTCATCCGCCTTGATGTTCAGTTCCTGTTTGTAGCGCAGGGCTGCCTTTTGCTCCATGCTATTTCTCATCCAGCAAACAGGCGAGTATTGCGGCAGAGATGCCAGCGTGATGTTTTCAACGATGCTCATGCCTAAAACGAGACCGGTTGTCTTTCGGTCGTTTGTCAAAAGCGCCAAACCTTGCTCGATTGAACGCCCCGGAGAACGAACAACAAAAGGGTTCCCGTTTAGAAAAACGCTACCTTTTGAAACGGGTCCGTATGCGCCGAAAATGCCGTTCAGCAATTCGCTTGCGCCGGAACCTTGCAACCCGGCAATGCCGAGGATTTCGCCTTTGCGCGCAGAAAAAGAAACATCGTTCACAAGGTTGCGATTTCCTTGCGGGTCGGCGATGTCGAGGTTTTCAACACGAAATAATTCCTCAGCGCACACCTTGCTTCGGCGCTGAATTTGCTCGTTCAGCTCGCGTCCCACCATGTTTCGGATGAGGGCGTTCCGCGCCATATCCGCGATAGGAGCGGCGGCAACAAAACGACCGTCACGCAACACGGTTATGCGGTCGCCTATCTTGTATATTTCTTCCATCTTATGCGTGATGTAGATAATGGCATGCCCTTGCAATTTAAGGGCGGAAATGGTTTCAAATAATTTATTCACCTCAGGTTCGGTCAGCGCGCTGGTCGGTTCATCCATGATGATGATTCGCGAATTCATGGAAAGCGCCTTGGCGATTTCAATCATCTGCATAATAGATATGGGGTATTCTTCGACAGGGCGATGGACGTCAACGCCGTCTATTCCAAGGCGTTTAAGAATTTTTTGGCTTGCTATTGTCTGGGCGGAAAAATCAACCGTCCCGTTTTTCTTCATTTTCTCGCGCCCCAAAAAAATGTTATCGGAGACGCTCATCGCCGGGATGAGGGAAAGTTCCTGATGGATTGCTGCAATTCCATGGCGTGCGGCATCCTGAGGCGACGAAAATTTCACAGGGCGGTTTTCAAGAACAATCCGTCCGGCATATTCCGAATAAACGCCGCAGAGGATTTTGATAAGGGTGCTCTTGCCCGCGCCGTTTTCCCCTGCCAGAATATGCGCCTCGCCCGGATATAATTCGATACTCACACCCTCGAGCGCCGCCGTGCCGCCAAAACGCTTGGAGATATTATGCATTAGAAGAATGGGTTTTTTTTCAGCCACGCAAATATCCAAAGTTTGTCAATTCCCAACTGCGTCGTTGTTGAGACGTTAAAACATATCATTGAATTAAAATTTCCACTGCATCGAAAGGGATTCTTATCTTTATGTTGTTTTGTGGTCAAGTTTAATTCAGAACATTTTTTTATGCGAGCTTTTTCAATTTGGGAAATGAAAATTTTTGTTGTCATTTTTTTTGGAGCCTCTATGAAAAGCGTTTAATGCCTGTGCAAAAAAACGGGACGCTTAATATAAAAGGGCATTATCTTTTTATTTTCCTATGAAAATAATTTGCCAATGGCAGACCATAAACTCTATCGGAGGATATTCGCGATGGACGGCAATAAATCGCCTCAAAACGCTTTCGTAAAAGTTTGCGCGCTTGCGGCATTCGCCGCTATTTGCTGCCTTATTTTTTCTTCATGCGCGCGGGTGTCCACAAATAACACGCAAGGCGGATATACGCCTTTTAGCTTAAGCCCGCTCTCAAGCATTCCTGTTTTAAAAGATTATCAAACCATGCGCAGCTCAAGCCAGGACCGCATGGGCAATGCCGACTTCAAAATTATCGGCGCCGGCGAAACCCTTGTAATCGCAGACCTTCAAGGTCCGGGCGAAATCACCCACATCTGGGTTACTATCAGCTCTGAGGATCCAAAGCATCTCAGGAATATTGCGATGCGCGTGTATTATGACGGGAATGATTTCCCCTCTGTCGAATCGCCCATCGGCGATTTTTTTGGATTGGGTCATGGAGCATATTATTATTACGGAAGCGCCGTTCAATCCATCGGGACGGATAATGCGATGAATTCCTTTTGGCCCATGCCGTTTCAGAAATCCGCTCGAATCGAGGCGACAAACGAAAGCACGATTCCCGTAAAGGCTTTCTATTATTATGTTGATTGGCGTCTTTTTAGAACCATGCCCCCCAACATGGGATATTTCCACGCCCAATATCGCCAAGAATTTCCCTGCCAGAGCGGCAAGAATTATTGCTTTTTGGAAACAAGCGGCGGCGTCGGACATTTCATGGGCGTAAACCTCTCCGTCCATACTCAGGTCAGCGGTTGGTGGGGCGAGGGCGATGATATTTTCACAATTGACGGAGAGCAAATCCCTTCGATTTGGGGAACAGGTTCGGAGGATTATTTCTGCGGCGCATGGTGCTACGGAAACACATTTTATTATCCCTTTTTCGGCATGCCCTATCGAAAAAATTTGAACCAGAGCCAGAACAATTACTGGAATGTGTATCGCTATCATATTGAAAATCCCATCGCATTTTCCAAATCGCTAAAAGCGGAAATCGAACACGGGGCGCTTGGATTTGACAACACGCGCAAAGGCGGGCGAAACAACGACTACTCTTCTGTGGCATATTGGTATATGGAAAAGCCCGTTCGACTTGTTGGAAGTTTGCCGCCCGCCGGCGAACGTTCCCCCGTTTATAAAGAAAATATCCTGCCCGATGGTCTTTTTGAATTGCAGTATTTTGATATCTCATCCAATCCGCCGGGCATTGTTGACGTCCAAGATTTAGATTTTTTCATAAAACCGGATAAAAGATGGTTAAATAACGACCACCTTTTCTGCAACCACAACACATCCGACTCGGTTGTTCAAATTCGTTGGAACACCGATAAGGTATATTCCGGCGAAATGATTTTGGTCATGACCCAAGCGCCCGATTATGGAATAATCTCTCTTTCGCTTGATGGCGAAGACCTCCTTCCCAATTTCAACGGATACGCCGCCGTCGTGCAGCCTGCCTTGGTTAATCTTGGAAATCGGACGCTTAAAGCGGGAAATCATACGTTGGTTATCCAGACCCGCGGAAAAGATGAGCGCTCTATCCGTTATCTTTGGGGGATTGATTATATGAGAATTGGCGGGGATGCGCCGGAGATTGAAAAGGATATGATAGTGATTCCGATTGAGGGCGCAAATCCATAATTTGAACGGATTTCGAAAAAAGAGAACCGCCGCCGAATCGTCAACTCTTCCGATTTAATCCGTCGGGGATATGCCGCCTTTTTGGTTGCGCGTGTCGGCGGGGAAAACCGCCTGATATTATTTGATTAGATGACTCTTTTCGACATCTCCAAGCCCACAGCAAAAAGTTTCACACCCGCAGACACAACTGCGCTCTCCACCTCAATTGTATAACTATGATTCGCCGCCATTGTCTCATCATCGAAATCATAAACGGATACGGCGACGTCGTAAGGCTCTTCCGCATCCGTGTATGTTTGTTGCGCGCCGACAAGCGTCCATGCGCTCTCCGTCCCGCTTTCGTCCCGCTTGATGAGACGAACCTTAATCCCATCCCCCGCCCCTTGCGCCTGCCACTTCACACGCAGGCGAGTCAGAACTGTTCCCCTTTCATAAGGGATGGAAAAAAATTGCAAAGTGCCATTTACGGTTGTGGTCATAGCCTTGGATTGCGCGTCATAAACAAAAGCGCCGCTACCCGCCGCCGCCGCCCAATCTTTCCACAAAACAGAGCTGGCATAAAACTGATTAGCGTCAAACACGCCGTCGGTTTTCAACGTGTTTGCCGACGGGCGATAAAGGGTTGTATCGCCGCCAAACGTCCATCCCGATAGAGTAAATTCATCGCCAGTATTCCACACACAATTATTATCATTATATCCATTAAAAGTAACGGTTCGTTGAGCATCTTCACCGCCAAATGACGAATCCCCGCCGATTTTGAGCGACCCCGCTTTGACTTCCCCGCTGAACGCCGAATCGCCGTCTGCGTTGATTGCGCTTGACTTTGGATATACCACGATGACGTTTGAGTTGCCCAAAGACGAATACTGGCAGTTAGCAATATACGCCGTCATATTGGCGCCAAATTCTGTTGGGAAAAACAATGGAAATAAAGCTCTATCCGATATTCTAAAACATCTTGTGTTTGTAATATAATATTTCAATTTTATTAAAGTATCTAATCTAACGTCAATCCTGCCGTAATCAGGATTTGAGGATTCTCCGAGCAGTTCACAATCATTAAGATAGACAGTCACGACTCCGCCGGAATCTCCGCCGCCAGTCCAAATTGATGTTGAGGTAGAACGCGCTTCAATACGGCAATTATCAACATAAACGGTTGTCCCTTTTCCATATCCCATAATTGACAAGGTATCACAACGCCCGGAAATAAGACAATCATCAAAATGCACCGTAGATAAACCAACAATTACAGTATCCCAAGAATCGCTAACCAAATCACAATTTCTTATTTTCGCATCGCTCTTTATTATCAGAGATGTTCCGGAATACGATGTTCTCGGGTTATATGCTGTTAGATTGCGAATTTCGACAACTCCTATAATTCCCGCTTCAATCGTAATTAAATGGCTGCCGCCCCAGCCGTCCCCCACAACATCCTTTTTTACAACGCAATTATTCTTGTCCGTTCCAATGAGTGAAATAGCCTTTGTTATGAAAACTTGTTCGGCGTATTCGCCGGGGAGCACCAACACAGTTGTCCCTGTGGTTGCCGCTTCCACTGCCGCTTGAATCGTGTCATAATCCCCGCCCGATTTTGCAACGGTGATCACGTTTGCAGGCTTGGAAGAACCGCCGTCTGCGCTCGCCCAAGAAAGATTTCCGTTTCCGTCATTTTTCAAAAATGCGCCTGCCGCCCCTTGAGATGAGGGGAATGAGGTCGCAACATTGTTTATTTTTGTGATGTTCCCGTCCGAATTAACAGCGAATTTTGAGTCGGCGGAGGCAAGGGCGCCGGAAACATTTAAATTCCCATTCATATCCGCGCCGCTGGTTTTCAAATAATGCGCCGTGACATTTGAATTGCCAAGCGTCGAATACTGGCAGTTTGAGATATATGCGGTCGTGCCTGTGCCGTTGGAGTTGCTATAAAACAAGGGAACAACCGTATAATCGGGTTTGAAACAGCGCACATTTGTTAAATACATCTTTATCGTTTTTCCCGAGTCTGATGCAACAAGTATTCCCGCCGCTCCTGTCGTTCCGTGGGTGATTAAATCGCAATCGTTAATGTGCGCATTGGAATTATTGTTGCCTATCCATACAGGCATCGAGTTTGCGCCGCTCGAGCCTGTTGAAACAATCGTGCTATTGCTAATTTTATATTCGAGACTGTGATTAATCCCATCAATAGATACAACATCATACAACCCGGAGATTTGACATCTATCCACATAAATATTGCAATTCCTTCGCAAATATAGGGTGTCCGCATGATTTCCAATCAAGATGCAATTTGATACCCGCGCAGAACTTTCAATCATCAGCGCGGTGCTGGAATAGGCGCTGTAGGTGTTCCACATGGTCAGATTTTTAATCTTCACATACCCGCTGGCAATGCCTGTTTTAACAGAGACCAGATGCGCGCCTCCCCCTCCATTTCCTGCCACACTTTTTTTTATCACGCAATTATTCTTGTCCGTTCCAATGAGCGAAATAGCCTTTGTTATGAAGACTTGTTCGGCGTATTCGCCGGGGAGTACAAACACCGTTGTCCCTGAGGTTGCCGCTTCCACCGCCGCTTGAATCGTGTCATAATCCCCGCCAGATTTTGCAACGGTGATGACGTTTGCCAAATTGGATTTGGCTGATTCGCCTGCAAATAACATTCCGTTTGATGCCGGCGTCGTTGCCACCTTAGCGCGAATGTCTGAATTATCTGCGAAAAACAGCCGCGCAGTTAAACCAAAAACAATCAAAGCCGCAAAAAAAACCTTTTTCATTCGATTCAGACTCCTAAAATAATTTTTTATTTTTTCGGCTCGCCGATAGAAATAATGTAGATAGGTTTGCAATCTCGGGGAAGCGAAAGAATTTTTGCCGCCGCCTCTTCGGCGAATGCCCCGATTGGAACGGAGGCAAGCCCCAGCGATACCGCCTGCAAATGCAGATTTTGCGCCGCATGCCCCGCCTCCATGTCCGTGTAGCGAATGCCCTTTTCCCGATATTTGGCGGAGACGCGCTCATAAACCGCGCAGATAACAATATCCGCCGAAGCCTCCGCCACGCTCGACTGTCCATATGCGGCTTGCGCAAGCGCGGGGCGCAAATCCTTTTCGGCGAGTTGCTCGATTTTGTGCCCTTTGGGCATGTAATGGAATAACCCATCCTCTTTAACCAGATAGATTTCCAGCGGATAAAGGGCTCCGGCGGATGGCGCCGCGCGAAAATTTCTCGATTCATCTGTGATGCCCTGCGCTGACCAGAGCAGCTGGGAAACCTCGTCCATCGCGAGTTTGCGCGGGGCAAAGTCTCGGACGGAGCGGCGTTTTCGGATGCACTCTTCGAGCGAGAGGGCGCCTTTTTCGCGCGGGGCGGGCAGGGCGATAACCTTTTCATTTTTTTCTTTTGTCATTTTATTATCCTCTTTTTCAGCAAAAAGATATACGCTTAGCGCCAGAATCAGCGCGGCAATAAAGATTGCAAAAAAATGTTTTCTCACTCTTCTATCCTTAATAATTTTTTTCAATTTATTCAAAAACCGTTTGGCTTATTATTATCATTTTTTCTTCCCAAACAATTTTTAGTGACAATAAGGAATCTTGTTACTTTTTTCGGACAGGCAGTTCAGATAATTTTTGAGCGGTTTGCTCGATGAGGCGGCGCAAGGCTTTGCGGGAGGCTTCCGCATACGCGGCGGGTGTTTCCTCAGCAAGGGGCTCTCGCGCGGAAATCCGCTCGCCCCAGAAATAATTGCCGCGGTTGGCGCCGCGCAGTTCCAGCCTCGCCTCAATATACGCCGTTGCGGGTTCGGATGAGCGATCCCACTCGAACCGCTCAAGTTTCCCCGTCAAAATCCGACCGAATAAATCGGCGGGCAGATCGTCCGAGGATGCCGTCCGCGCAAAAACGCCGGACTTTTCCAGCCCTTCGGCAAAGGCGCGTGTCGCCATCTCCTGCGGCGGCTCCGCCCACATTTCATAATCGTCATATTCAATCTGTGTCTCGCTTATGCGGATGAGCATCCGTCGCTCTATGGCGGAGGCGGCATCAAAGGGGAAGATCGCCAAACCGCCGCCATCGCCGCGCGCTTCTGGAACGCGGACATCCCACTCGCCGGTCAAATGATAGTAGTGAAACTCCACTTTGGGATTGCGTTTCACTAAACCGCCGCAGCCCAGCAGAAGCACGGATAACAAACAAAGTTTCCAAAATATTTTCATAATTTCATCTCCTCGGATTCTTCGCCTTTTCCGGCGGTCTATGCCCATAAATAAGCACAGAGGGGTCGCGCTCAAGCGTCCGTATAAGCGCCTCCGCTGCCGAGAGCATGGACTGCACGCGCCGCAGCGACCGCCGCAAATCATATTCAACATCGGAGATATTAGCATCCGTATTGGCGATGAATGTCTCCAACGCAATAGTCGCGGAAGTCAGCTGTTCCGCAAGGAGTTGAATCTTTTTCTGCGTCTCAAGGATATCCAAATCCTCCAGCCTTTTATCCAGACGATTGACTGCTTTGTCCAAATCGGGCAGAAGAACATTCACATGTTTGTTCACATCGCTTGTGAGATTATCCAGTCGGGCAATATATTTATTAAGATTTTCGGAAACTATAATCGTTTGCGAAGTTGCCCTGTTCGTGAAATTAGTGAGGGCGTTTGTGGTGTCGCTAATCTGCGTAAAAACGCCTTCCAGCTGCTCCCCGAATTTTGTGTCCGGTTCGCCAAGAGCCTTGTTGGTCTTAGTCAGGATGGCGTTCAGACTGTCTAACATCTGGGGAATGCCCAGCGTGACGTTAGTAAGAAAAGAGGGGTCGGTAGGGATGGCGCCGCCGGGCAAAATGACGCTCCCCGTGGGGTTGCCGTATATTTCCACATAGATGATGCCGGTCACGCCGCGCAGCTGCAGACGCGCCCGCTGCCCCACGCGCAATTCGGGCATGCGGTCGCGGCGAATTTTCATGGTCACAAGCACCGTTCCCTTATCGCCGATTTGAATATCATCCACCTGCCCGATGGGCACGCCGTTAAAGCGCACCTCGCCGCCTTTGTCCAATCCGGTCACAGATTCGTTGAATACCGCAAAATAGGTTGATGTGGGATGCCGCTGCATTCCGGAGATGATAATAAGCACAAAGATGAAAAGCGCGATTGTTGAAAAAAGAAAAACGCCCACTTTTACTTTTTGCGCGCGTGTTGCCATAATGTTTTAATCACCCGCAAAGTGTTTTTTGAATTTGAATGCGGAAAATAATGGAATCTTCTATTTAATATACCGTCCGCATGCAAGCAAATTATCTTGCCTAAAAAGCCAACCTGTAGCCGATTTTTGTTTGCCGTCCTTGTCTGCCGCCGAATGACGCATGCAAAATGATTTCGCGCCTTGCCCAGCGCAGGGGATGAATTTTCATACATCGCATCGCAGGGGGCTCCAGCCAGTTCAACCATTTTTCCGCTTGCATTAAATTTCCCCTATATCATGTTATCGCATGTTTTTTTGCTGATAAATAATTTTTGGAGAAAAAATTATGCCAAAGAAAGCCATTTCCAAAGGACATTCGGAACATACAAAAGACGCCGATATAAAACTGGGGCTCGCCGGAAAATGCCCCCGCCCTATCAAAATCGTTATGCTCGGCGCAGGCAGCAGTTTCACCCCGCGCCTTGTCAATGATGTCCTCCAGATTCCCGGCATCAACAAGGTTCATGTCGCTTTGGTGGATATTGATAAAAAAAGGCTCTCCGTGATGAAGCAGCTTGTGGAAAAACTAATCTGCCAGATGGGCATGGAGGATATTTGCAAGGTCAGCGCCTTCGCGAATTATTATGACGCCCTCCCCGGCGCTCATTACCTCATTAATTGCATCGAGGTCAGCGGGCTGGACTGCGTCCGCTTCGATAACGACATTCCCGCCAAATACGGCGTGGATCAGTGCATCGGCGACACCATCGGTCCCGGCGGACTTTTCAAGGCGCTGCGCACGGCGCCCGTTTGGCTGCGGATTCTTTTGGACGCCGAATATCTCTGCCCGGACGCCCTTATCCTGAATTACACCAATCCGATGAATATTCTCTGCCTTGCCGCCGGACGTTTCAGCCAGATGAGCGTGGTAGGGCTATGCCACTCCGTTCAGGGCACAAGCCATCTGCTTGCCAAACGCGCGGGCGTGCCTTATGAGGAGATGGTATGGGAATGCGCCGGCATCAACCACCTTGCATGGTTCACCAAACTTGAGCACAACGGCAAAGACCTCTATCCGATTTTGATGAAAAAAGCCGCCGCCGATATCGCGGGCAAACCCTCCGACCCTGAAGACGCCGGCGACATCGTTCGCAAGGACATCATGCTCCACTTCGGTTATTTTGTCACTGAATCATCCGGTCACTTCAGCGAATACGTCCCCTATTACCGCAAACGAAAAGACCTCATAAATAAATACTGCCGCTTCGGCTATGACGGCGGCTCGCGCTTTTATGCCACCGAATGGCCAAAGTGGCGCAAGACCGCCGACGAAGAGCGCATCAAGATGCTCAAAGGCAAAAAACCGCTCGGCTGGGAGCGCAGCTGGGAATACGCCTCGTGGATTATCGAGGCGAAGGAAAAAAATCAACCCTTCCGCATCCACGGCAATGTCATGAACAATCACATGGGCGGCGGACCTCTCATTGCCAACCTCCCGCTTGACGGCTGTGTGGAGGTCGCCTGCATGATTGACGCCAATGGCATCAACCCGACTGTTTACGGCTATCTGCCGCCGCAGGTTGCCGCCCTGTGCGATGCCAATATGCGCTTTTTTGATCTGGCGGCGGAGGCGGTCATCAACCAGAGCATGGAAACGGCGATTCACGCCCTGATGCTCGACCCCCTGACCTCCGCAGTTTGCAGCCTTGCGGAAATTCGCAAAATGGCAGAAGAACTTTTTAAAGCGGAAAAGAAATTTCTTAAAGATTATAAATAATCAAAAAAAATCAGGAGAGCGCGACAATATGAACATCGTCATGATAGGCGTGCAGGGCGCTGGCAAGGGAACGCAATCTAAAATGCTATCGGAAAAACTGGGCATCCCCCACATCTCCACAGGGGACATCTTCCGCGATAATATCAAAAATCAAACCCCGCTCGGCAAAGAGGCGCGGAAATATATAGACCACGGCGCGCTTGTGCCCGATGCCGTTGTCATCAACATGGCGCTCTCACGCATCAACCAGCCGGACGCCCAAAAGGGTTATATCCTTGACGGCTTTCCCCGCAACGGAGTTCAGCTCGCCGCGCTCGAATTCGTAAAACCTGTGGACCGCGCCATATTGCTCGAGCTCGACGACGCCACAGCCATCCAACGTCTGAACTCGCGCACCCTTTGCGATACGTGCGGCGCCATCTACGGCGCTAACCGTTCGCCTAAAATTAGCGACGTTTGCGATGAATGCGGAAGCGCCCTTGTGGAGCGCAAGGACGATAAGGACGCCGCCGCCATCCAAAAACGGCTCAACCTTTACCATCAAGAGATTGACACGCTTGTGCGTTATTACGAATGGAAAAGCGTTCTGCGCCGGATTCTCACGAACGGAAATGTGGATGAAATCTTTGCCCTCTGCCTGAAGGCAATAGAACAATAACAGGGCTATTTACAACCCTGAATATTTCCTTCCTTCGTCCAGCATCGCAAGATAATTCTCCGCCGGCATATAGTTTGCAATGGTATTGCCGGAGCCAAGGCAGTAGCCGCCGCCCCGTTGACAGACATTCAGCGTTTCGCGAACGCGCCGGCGTATCTCGCCCTCGCTGCCTCGGCACAAAATATCCATATCAATCCCGCCTATAAGCCCGATGCGGTTTCCATAATTTCTCTTAGCTTCCGTCACCGGCTCGATGGCGTCCTCAAACGAATGCTTGGCGTCTATCTTCACATAACCGATTAAATCCTCCATGATGGAATCCAAGTTTCCGCAGGCATGAAGGAAATATAGTTTCCCGCTGGCGTGGGCGGCTTCGGCGATTTTTTTATGCCATGGCAAAATCAGCCGGCGCAGATTTTCCGGCGAAAGGAGCGGCTGCGTTTTGAAACCCATATCGTCGCTGCCCCAGATTACGCCTATCCGCGAAAATTGGCAGAGCAGCCGCGCATGTTGCAGATAGAGCTCTCCCACCTTTGCACAAATTGCCTCCACAAGATCGGGCTGGTCATACATCATATAACAAAGGCTTTCATACCCGACCGCCCATGTCACATTTTCCAACACATGCGCCGTCAGTTCATAAACCGCCATATTCTCAGGGAGGTTTTTTTCATACCATTCCAAAAGGCGCGTATCCACATTGGAAACGCGGGGCCAAGGATAGCGCTCAAAATCGTCCCAGCTTTGAATGGGACCCGAGCGTTCATCCACCCAGTCGCGGGAGGCGCGCGCTTGATCCCTCCGTGTGGCATCGTCGCCGGCGGGATTGAGTTTGATGGGAAATTCAAACCCCGGAAGATTGATGCGGAACATGTCATATCCAAGAAAACGATAAAGGGCGATGTCGCGTTTGGGGATAAAGAAAGGGTCGGCGGGGTTCAACCCTTTGGCTATATCGAAACGCCGCGCGACGGCTTCCACAACTTCCGGGTCGAGAAACAGTTCGGCGAAGTAAACCCTTTTGGGCTCCTCCTCCCTGCGAATACATTTAAGAAAGCCATTAAAATCGGGCTCAATTTTTTGCTCAAGAAGATTCATTGACATCAACCCCCGTTCATTTGGTATATACTTTCTATTCGCTGATAAATGGACACGTCAATAAAATCCAAACGCGCCGAAGGAAAAACCGCATTGATGAAATTTTCTATTTTGATTGTTCTTTTGATTCTTTATGCGATGCCCCTTGCCTCCGCTCCAACAGAGGTCGTCAAACCTTATGGCAGCGAATTTGCTCTGGAGGGGAAAGCCTTCCGTTTTGTCGGCGTAAATATCCGCGGCATCTGCCATTATGGAAAAGGCGATATCCTGCCCTTCACAACAGCCGGACATATTGACGAAAATTTGGACGGCGCGGCTGAGATGGGCGCCAAAGTCATCCGCCTTTTTGCGCCGGTGAAATTCGCCGAACATCAGGAAAATGTCAACCGCCTCAAAAATGTCCTCGATAAAATGGAATCGCGCAAACTCAAAGCCATCATCTGCCTCACTGATTTTTACAACTCAGGCTTCTGCCCTAAAGGAGACGAAGCATATTATCTGCCGCAAACCGGCGGCTGGACGGTTCTCGATGACACTTGGTTTAAATCCGGCTATAAAATAAATTACCTCCCCTATGTTGAGCTCGCCGTCAGCCAATTGAAAGAGCACAACGCCATCTTTGCATGGGAGATGGGAAACGAGATGACCGACCTCAAGGATCCGCAAGCCATCATTCCCTTTGCGGCGGATGTTGCCGCGCGCATCAAGGCGATAGATCCCCATCACATGGTGACAACCGGTTTCATCTCTGTGGATCACACGCAAATTGGCGAAACAAAAGGTTATCAGCTGTATGCGGACGCCAATATTGATTTCATCACCGCGCATTGTTACAATGGCGAGGACATCTACCACGCCAATAACCGCGCCGTGCACAGCCGCCTCGGCAAACCGCTCATCCTTGAAGAATACGGCTGGTCGGCGGCGCACGGAGACCGCGCGAGCAACACACAGGCGCAGGTTGTCAAATGGTTTGACCAGCGCGCCGCCCGCGCTTTTATGGCATGGGGGTATCAGGCGCAAAGCTACGACATCGGCGACGGCGACAACGACGTGGGCATGGATGGTTATCATCACCCGGATTACACGCAGCTCCGCGCCATATACAGCGGCAAGGCGGCGGAAATTGCGAATAATCCCATCGCCCTGCCGGCGCGTCTTTTGCCGGAGGGCGCAAATGTGGCGCGGCTTAGCACGGGCTGGAAGGCGGACAGCGTCTATGGCGCTCAATGGGGCGGCGCGAATGTTTATGACGGCGTTATCAGCGGCACAAGCAAGTGGTGCTCGCTCGGCGGCGCGCCTCCGCACTGGTTGGCGATTGATTTGGGACGGGAACGATTCGTCAACGGCATCGTGTTTCGCTTTGCCGGCGCCGGCATGGAGCTGGTGGATTATAATTTCAAATCTTTTCAGGTGCAGACAGGCGCAACGCTGGACGGTCCATGGACAACGGACCTCGCGGTTTCCAATCCCGCCCAGTTCAGTTTCTGGCGATGTCTATACGACGCGCCGAAAACCTTTCGATGCCTGCGGATTTACATCACCGATTCCGGCATTGATAATTATTGCCGGCTCGCCGAGATAGAGGTGTATGAAAAACGCGCCGCCGCCGCCTATTGGGTTATCTATTAAACGACAGGCATTGGGCTGGTCTATCGAACTGCGCGGAAGAGCAGATCCATGATGTGATACACGGGCATGGGTTTTGCGCCCGATTTATCCGCCGCGGCGCGCGCCGCCTTTTTAAGACTTTGTTCGCAGGTGGGGCAGGCGGTCACGAGCATCTCCGCGCCTGTGGCTATCGCCTCTTCCATCCGCGCCAGCCCCAGCCGGTCGGACATGGCGGCATCCCAAGTGAGAATTCCGCCGCCCCCGCCGCAACAGCGCGAGGACTCTTTCACATGTTTCATCTCGATAATTTCGCAGCCGATTTTTTTCAAAATCTCGCGCGGTTCTTTTGTTGTCTTTGCCCCGCGGGATAAATCGCATGGGTCGTGGTATGTGATTTTAGCATTCACCGGTTTGGCGATTTTATCCGGCGCCAGACGTTCGTTAATCTCCTGCAAAACATGCCGCACCTCCCGCCCGAAAATCTTTTCAAGATGAACCTTGCACCCCGGGCAAAAGGTCAGAATGGTATTATCATTGACGGGGAACGCCTCTTTCAATTTTTCAACCTGCTTTTCGCGTTCTTCCTCGAACCCCATAACCTCAAGGGGAAATCCACAGCAGACCTCGCGTACGATGCGGGGCGAAACGCCGAGCGATTGCAACAGGCGTATATTCTTTTTTGTGCTGTTCGTGCGCGAGAGATGCTGGCAGCCGATGAAAAGCGGCGCGTCGCCTTCTTGAATCGGAAACTCAACTTCGAGATCTGCGAAGATGTTGCCTGTGTTTCGAATGTTTTGCATGACCGCCATCTGGGATGCGGAGGTTTTCCCGCGCCGGACAAGTTCGCGCCGCGCGGCGAGGACGACATCGGGGCATTTTGTTTTGCCCGGGCAGCGCCGCCAGCAATCGCGGCACTGGGTGCATTGGAAGATGCGGTTCACGAGGTCGTCATCCGGCTCCAACTCGCCTGTGATGAGTCCGTAAGCCATCGTCATGCGCCCGCGCGGCGAGCCGGTGTCCCATCCGACATCCAAAAAAACAGGGCAGACATTCTTGCAAAATCCGCACATGGTGCAATTGAGCGTTTCGTTTTTGAGTTTTTCAAGGTCTGAATATTTCTCGCCCATCAGTTGGCTTTTTCCTTTCCGGCTAATTGGACGGGGTAGCGCAGGTTGTGCAGAAAGCTTTTATCCCAGTCGAATATTTTATACGGATTGAGTATATTATTCGGGTCGAGGGCGCGTTTGATGGCTCGCATGAAGGGGATGGAATCGGCGCGCTCGATGAAGAAATATTCCGCTTTGCTGATGGCAACGCCGTGCTCGCCCGTGACTGTTCCGCCGAGCCGGAGAACAAGGTCGTATATTTCGCGGACGGCTTTTTCCGCCTGATGCCAGTGGTCCGGGTTTTCGGTATCCAGCAAGACTTTTGTGTGGAGATTGCCGTCGCCCGCATGACCGTATGGCGGGATGTAGATATCGTATTTATCCTGAATCTCAAGAAAACCCTTCACGGCATCCGGCACTTTGGAAATCGGCACAGCCATATCGTCCGCCAGCATGATGGTGGAAAACTCCGGCTTGAGAACGGAGAGCGAGGCAAGCATCTGTTTGCGCCCTTTCCAGAGTTCTTCAATGCGTTTGGGGTCTTCCGTGAAATCGAGGAAGAAGGCTTTGTTCTTTTCGCAAATTTCTTTCACCTTGCGAATTTCATCTTTCACTTGTTCGGGATGACCGTCGCAAGCAATGAGCAGGAAGCCGCCGCATTCCGGCAGCCCCAGCCCTGTGGCTTTATTGACCGCTTTGACGCATATATCGCTCATGATTTCCAGCTGCGCGGGAAAGATGGGCGCGGCGATGATGTCGGAGACTGTCTGCCCCGCTTCCACAAGTTCTTTGAAGGCGGCAATGCAGGCGGCGGTCTTTTCGGGCAGCGGCGCCATCTTTAGCGTAATCTCCGTGATGATGCCGAGCGTGCCTTCCATCCCGATGAAGAGTTTTTCCATCTGATAACCGCTGGCGTTTTTCAACGTGCGCGTGCCAAAGCGGACAATTTCTCCGGTGGGCATGACCGCTTGCATTCCCAAAACATAATCGCGCATAGCGCCGTATTTGAGCGCTTTATCGCCGGAGGCGTTCGTCGCCGCCATCCCGCCGATGGTCGCCGCCTCGCTGCTGGCGGGTCCGGGGATAAAGAAGCGATATTTTTTTAAGGCGGCGTTCAGGTCATCGCAAACAACGCCGGGCTCCGCCACGCAAAGAAGGTCGCCGGGGTTGATTTCTTTGATGCGATTCATACCTTGCAAATCGAGCACAACGCCTCCTGCGATGGGGATGGCATGCCCGCAAAGCGCGGTTCCCGCGCCGCGCGGCACAACGGCAAAATTGCGCTCGTTGGCGAGTTTCAAGATTTGCGAAATTTCCTCCGCCGTGCGAGGGCGCACCACTGCATCGGGAATGTTGCAGTGCATTCCCGCATCAAACCCATACACATAAAGGTCCGCCTTTGCCGTGCGGATGCGTTCATCGCCCACAATGGCGCGGATGGCGTTGATGCTGTCCGCCCCCGCCCTCTTTTCCGCTAACTCCATCAAGCCCTCCTAAAAACACCCGCGCCTTTTCAGCGCTATCATGGATGGTTTCCTTCCACTCCCCGCCGACCGCCGTCAACCTCAAAAAAACATCCCCTCAATCGCCTCATTAATAAGATTATTGTTGCCGTATTCAAACGGTCGGGAATAGAAATAAATGCCATGTTTCAAAAGCGTTATTCCAAATCAACGGCAGCGATTCTTTTGCCCATTGCGGCGGCTTTTCTCCTTGCGCTGCTCTTTGCGGGCAATGCGTTTTTGAAAACAGACGGGCAAACATATCTTCCGCTCGACGACCCTTATATCTTTTTTGCTTATGCGCGCAATGCGGCGCATGGGAATTTTTTCCGATATAATGCGGAGGATAGCCCCAGCCTCGGCGTGACATCGCTTCTTTATTACGCCGTCTGCTCCGCCGGTTATCTGATTGGATTTCGCGGCAGCGCCATCGTCTGGTTTTCGCACCTTTTAGGCGCGGCGTTTCTTGCGGCGAGTCTGATTGTTGCTTTAAGATTTTTTCAGAAACAGCAATTTGGCGCGCCGTTTCTTGCCGCGCTCCTGACTCTTTGCTTTGGCAAAATTCTCTGGGGATTTTTTTGCGGGATGGAAATACAGCTCCACGCCTTTTTATTGCTGAGCGCCGCCATCGCATTCATCGAAGAAAAGCGCAAGCCCCTCCTCTGGACGCTGGCGTTGCTCGCTCTGACGCGTCCGGAGGGTTTTCTTCTTGCCGCGCTCATCTGCCTTTATCAATTTTTGGAAAACGGGCGGCGGGATAAGGTTTCAAATTTTTTGCAAGTATTTGCGCCTGTCCTCATAGCCGCGCTCATTTACGGGTTGGCATTTTTATACACCGGTCAATTCTTCGGCACTGCCAAACAAAAAATCTCCCTCTTTTCTGCGGATTCGGGGCTCGGCGTTCTCATGATGCGGACAAACGAAAATTACAGCGCGCTGCTGCGTTTCCTTTGGGCTTACGGCACGGGATTTCTTGCCCTGACGCCTTTTATCTTTTTGGCAATGTTCCATCTGCGCGGTCGCGAGTGGATTCTTCCCGCGTTATTTTTTTATGGGTTTTTCATAGAGGGTTTTATAGCTTTTGGCATGTGGCATCATCAGCGCTACTTCATTCCGTATCTGCCGTTGGGAATGATGATGATGGTTTTGGGACTTGAGCGGGCGCTGGAGCAAAAACCGCCGCTTTTAAAAATCGCGCGCGCCGCCCTTGCTCTTTTTTTTCTATGGAGCATTTTTTACTGGGCGGATATTTATGGCGATAACTGCCTTGATGCCAAATGGGCGAACGGGCGCCATATCGAATTTGCCAACGAAAATCTCAAATCCCCCGCCATCCTTTTGGTTTCCGATGCCGGACTTTTCAAATACGCAACAAACCATTATGTGCTGGATTACTTCGGGCTGGGGACGCCGCGCCTGAACGCTCCAAACCGCATGGGCGGAACAGGGTGCGTTTACGAGGAACTGCGCCGATTCCTCGCCGAGGAGATTCCGCCTGATTACAAAAACCGCCCCGTTTATTCCTTCGCCTACTGGGCTTTCGGCGGAGCCCTCATGGAAAAAGCGGCGAGCTGGGAGCCGGCGGAGTTTCTCGAATACGCGCAGCCGGGCGACCTTGTGCTCATGGCGGGTTATGACGACGGCAATCTTGCGCTCGATGATAAATTCACATCCGCCCTGCAAGAGTTAAAACTGGATTGGCGCGCCGCTATTGACGACGCATCCAGCGCAACGCTCGTTGTCGGATATGCCCTCATAGGCGGCGACTTCGCCACTACAAAAATCATCAGCCTTGAAAAACCGGATGCTGCGTCCATCTCCCTTGAAATCCCCGCCGCTTTATCGGGCGGAAAATTTCTGCGCCTCTCCGTCCGCCCAACTAACACCGGCTGGCAGCCATACATCGAAAGCGCGCACGATTACCTTGTCCGCCCGACCCGCCCGTTTCAGTTTGTCCTTTGGAGCCCCGCCGCTGGAAAGATCCGCCATCTGCTCAGCTATCGCTCAAAGGAAGAGGGCGCCGGCGTCAGCGAATTTCCGATGGCATGGGTTCCTTTCCACGACTTTTTTGGATTTCGCCACCAGCTCGGCGACGACAAGGTTTTTGGCTTTATGATGAATCCCGCTGTGTATGATGGGAGCATGAATCCCGACCGTCCGGGCGCGATGGCGGACGTTCCGCCGAATGACCGCTTCACAACCTCGTGCCTGAATATCGCCGATTTGAAATCTGAGGCGGCGCTCGATTTCCGCTGGCGAGCCATGTGCAAGGAACGCCAATGCATGAGCATGGTCGAGCGGCGATACGAACCCGACGGCGCGTTCATCTGGGATGGCGGACGCAGCATCACAGGGGAATGCTCGTTTCGATTCAAAGGACGCGCGGGGCAGCCTCTTTACATTCTCGGACGTTTCGGCATGGTGGCGCCGTTGCGTTTGCGCGTTCTTATCAATGGAAGCCAGACGGAGAATCCATGGTTTTTGGATGCGGGAGATTTCAAAAAATGGCAGTATGCGAGCTGCTTAATTCCGGCGGATATGATAACCGGCGATGACCGCATCGCCCTGAGCGTGATGCCCGCTGAATATCCCCATCTGAATATTTACCGATTCTGGTTGTTTCAGCCAGATGGGGAATGACGCCGTTTTTATGGCTTTTTGAACAAACCTTTCGCGGCTTTTAGCAATTGATAAAAGGGGTTCGCTCTAATGTTGTCGAGGACTCTTTTTTCGCCGGTCAAAAATTCTATCTGCCTCCGGCTGGATTCGTAATCCATTGCTAGTTCGATTTCATTCAGATACGCAGGCTCAATAACAACCCCTTTATCATCCTTCAAAGGCTCCCGCTTGGCGCGCTCTTTGATGTCCGGAGCGCGCTCGGGCTTTGCAAGCCAATCCAAAAGCGGTTTTACCGTTCGCTCATAATTGAATTGTTCGAGGACATACCTGCGCCCCGCCTCTCCCGCCTGACGAAGCGTTTCCGTTTCTGAAGCAAGACGCTCGAGCAAATTTGGAAGCGGCTCAGCATTTTCAGCGCCCAACGACGCCCCCTTCATCGCAAACGGAAAAACCAGATTCTCCCGCGCCAACCGCAAGGAAATCTCTGATAGCGCCGTGGTCGCAACAGGCAGCCCATGCGCCAGAAACTGGACTATTCTGTTGCGGCTTCCCAAAACGCCCTCATAAGTGAAGCGGTCGCAATTAATCCCCAGATTGCTTTCCGCATAATAGCGCGGCGCATCTTGAAACGGCACCCACCCCATCAAGAGGAAACGCTCTTTGAACGGCGAATTTTCCGCTTTGAGGCAGAAGTCTTTGTATAATTTTTCATTATAACCTTTTGTCCCGCCGCCGATGGAGAGGAAATATAGATTTGGCAAACGCTTCATCGCCTCCTCTATACCCTCAAAAAGATGGTCAGGATCCATCCACGTGTTGTAGGAGCCGCTGAAACAAACAACAAAAGCATCGGCTGGGACGCGCTTGCCTCTGACAAGGTTCTCATCAAAAGACGCCGACGGCGCCTCCTCCACACCGCAAGGAATCGAATAGACCAGCGGGCAACCCGCATTCTCATAACCAAGACGACCCAGCAACGCCAGCTGCCCTACAATAGCGTGGCTCTGCGCATCCGAAAGGGCGGAAAATCTATCCGCATGAATAAGAACGGCGTGATAAAGCCGCCACACGCCGAAGAGTTCCTCCGCCGTGCGCTCGCATCCATAAACTTCCGCCTTTGCCTGAATCTCCGTTATCGGATCCCCAAAACAGTCTGCCCAGACCGGCGCCATATCCCGCGCCAGAATAGCCGTATAATTGGGAAGGACGGATGCCGCCCCCACAATAGCATCCGGCTTAAAATCCTGAACCAGCGACCGCATCCTTTGCGAATTGGTATAGGCTTCAAAAGAAAAATTATACACATTCAAATTGGGATACGGCGCGGAGATAATAGCATCGCCAGCCTTTTCAGGATAGAGCCCCTCCGTGCGGAGACATAGCGCCCGCACTTTGTGCCCCGCATCGCAAACAGGTTTTATAAGCTGCCACGTCCGAATGCCCGGACCCTGCGCCGGAAGATCCCCCTCACAAGGCATGGGACACGAACCAAAAAATAAGACGCGCATTTATTTTTCCTTTTTCGAAGAATCGAATCGAACGCTGGCGACATGAACGCCCATCTCGCGAAAATCGCCGTTTCTCAGATAATCATTCGGGATGAATGGATTTTTTATTATCCAACAAAAACGCCGGAGTCCGGCGGGCGCGGGCGGCAAAGGAAAACGCCGCAGAACCCAGTTTTCGGAATCAAGTGCAAATTCACCCAGCGATTTTTTTTCGCAAAAAAGCTCGCCGCGCAGAACGCCGCAAAGCGTGGCGCTGGCGCAGATGAGCGCCGTAATCTCGCCAGTGCCCGCGGGAAGATTGAGCGCAAACTCCGCCTCCCTTCCCGTGGGACGATAAAGAAACCCGAAGCGCCCGTCCAGCGCGCGCTCATGCCAACCCCTGCCGCACAAAAGATGGTCGTTCACCCCCGCCACCAGCGCGCAGAAGAGATTCCCGCTTTCATCTAATTTCAAGCTATTCACAGCTATAAAAGATACCCTTGTCTGCGGTGTTTTCGTCAAGAAGGAAAAGAGCGCCTTCATGACGCGTTCGCGAATATTAACGAAATACCGTGATTGACCCCAAAAATTTTGACCCCAAAAATTTGGGGCGGGAGTATCGCCGTCTGCGCCATGCCCAATAGCGCTATCGGGACGCGCTGCGCCTTCCCCGTGCGGAGTTTTTTATGACTTGACGGCAAGGCTAACTTTATCGCAATAAATTTTCATCTTCTATTAAAGATGGGATTAAATGGCTCGCATGTATAATAAGCAAAAGGAAGCCTCTGCCCGTATAAAAATTAACAAGCTGCTTGAAGCCGCTGGTTGGCGATTTTTCCCCAATGGTGCCTTACCGGCTAATATTAGACTCGAACAAAATGTTACACTCAAATCGAAGGATATAGAAGATCTCGGGGAAAATTTTGAAAAGGTTAAAAAAGGGGTTGTAGATTTCCTTTTGCTCGATGAAAATAATCGCCCAATTATCGTTCTTGAAGCAAAATCCGAAGATAAAAATCCCCTTGTCGGAAAGGAACAAGCTCGCAAGTATGCGCGCTCCTTGAAGTGTCGTTTTATTATTCTCTCCAATGGCAATATTCATTATTTCTGGGATCTGCAATTTGGGAATCCAAACATTATCACATCCTTTCCGAAACTTGAATCAATCAAAGACCATCGGAAGATTGAGCCGAATCCACAAAAACTTGTTGATGAAACAGTTGAAACAGATTATGTTGTTTTGACACAACGACCGAATTACCAATCCGAAGCCGCATGGAAAAACGAGGCGGAGCACGATGGTTTCATAAAAGAAAATAGACTGCGTTTTCTTCGCCCTTATCAGTTAAAAGCTATACACGAAATTCAAAAAGCCGTCCAAACCGGTAAGACTCGTTTTCTTCTGGAAATGGCAACGGGAACCGGAAAAACCTTGGTCGCTGGCGCATTGTGCAAATTGTTTCTCCGAACAGGAAATGCCCGCCGCATCCTTTTTCTTGTGGATCGTATCGAACTTGAAGAACAGGCAAAAAAAGTATTGAAGGCGTTGCTATCCAATGACTATCAAACCGTAATCTATAAGGAAAATCGGGATGATTGGGTTCGCGCCGAAATCGTTGTAAGCACAGTTCAATCCCTTTTGTTCAATAATAAATACCAGACTCTTTTTTCCCCAACGGATTTCGATCTTGTCATATCCGATGAAGCACACCGTTCCATCGGCGGTAATTCGAGGGCGGTATTTGAATACTTTGTTGGCTATAAACTCGGGCTTACCGCCACCCCAAAAGACTATCTCAAGAAATTTAACAACAAAGATCCCAATTTTACCGATCCCCGTGAATATGAACGGCGCCTTCTTCTTGATACTTATCGCACATTCGGCTGCGAAAACAGTCAGCCGACTTTCCGCTATTCTCTGCTTGATGGCGTCAAAGAAGAGTATCTTGTTAATCCAACCGTCGTTGACGCTCGCACCGAAGTAACCACACAACTTTTATCGGAACAGGGTTTTGTTGTAGAATTCAAGGATGAGGATGGAGAGGACAGAAAGGAAGTTCATAAGCAAAAAGAATTTGAAAAAAGATTCTTCTCAGACGCAACAAATCAACTTTTCTGTAAAACATTTCTCGAAAATGCCCTTCGCGATCCGATAAGCCGCGAGATCGGCAAATCCATTATCTTTGCCGTTAGTCAGAACCATGCCGCCAAAATCGCCCAGATTCTGAATCAAATGGCTCATAGAATGTTCCCAGGTAAATACAATTCCGATTTCGCGGTTCAGGTTACTTCCCAAATTCCCGACGCCCAGCAATTCACTGTAGATTTCACCAACAATAAATTGCACGGCTCCGGCAACTTCATGGATTCCTATAAGACAAGCAAGGCAAGGGTCTGCGTTACTGTCGGAATGATGACAACCGGTTATGACTGCACAGATCTGCTCAACCTTGGTCTTTTCCGTCCCATCTTTTCCCCAACATTATTTATTCAGATTAAAGGGCGCGGAACCCGCAAACATAATTTTCTCGATCAACTCTTTGATGAAAAACTAAAAGAAAGCCTCAAGAAAACCGAAAAGACGACTTTCAAACTCTTCGACTTTTTTGCCACTTGCGAATACTTTGAGGAAAAATACAACTATGACCAAGTGATTAAACTACCCAAACTCAAAGGCGCGGTTGAAGGGGGCAGAGATATAGGGAATATTACGAAAAAATCCACCTATGAACATCTGGGCGAAGATATTCTATCATCCATTGTTGAAGAAACTATCGGGCTTGATGGAATGAAAATAGATCGAAAGTTTTTCGAATCGTTTGAAGATACAGTCAAGAAAGATGAATTCATTAACCAAAAAATCGAATCAGGTCAATGGAACCAGATAATTGATTATATAAACAATAAAATCTTTGATAAGCCGGAGGAATATTACAATCTCGACAAGCTCCGCAGAGCCGCCGCAGTGGATCGCCACATCACCCTGCGCGAGATTCTGGAAAAAATCTTCGGCTTTATCCCGCGCTTTAAAACGAAGGATGAACTTCTCGAAGAAGAATTTTCAAAATTCATCGTTGATTATAAACCGGAAGAAATTAAAGCCATCCCCGCGCTCAAAACTTTCTTCAAGGCATACGCAACCAGTGATAGCACCCGGAATATAATCGAAAGCAAACAATTCACAGATCTTGCGACCAACTCAGCCTTCTCCATGGAAGACCTGAGAGCTGTCCCGGATAAATATCGGGAGCTTATTCCCGAATATATTAAGGTTTACGTGCCCCTGAATCAGTTCACAGCTTGAAAGGAACTCCCATGCTCGACACCGACACCAAACGGCGCATAGACACCGCCCGCGACATCCTTGTCGGCAAAGTCCCCGACCCCAAGTCGCAGGTTGAACAAATCACCATCGCCCTGATATACAAATTCATGGATGACATGGATGCCCAAAGCGAGGAACTCGGCGGCAAGCGAAAATTCTTCGCTGGGGAATTTGCCCGTTATGGCTGGGCAAAACTCATGCAGCCGGGTTTGGGCGGCTATGAAACCTTGAACCTTTACGCCGAAGGCATTTCCAAAATGCCAGAAAACCCCGGCATCCCGCTCCTATTCCGCAATATCTTCAAAAACGCCTTCCTGCCCTATCGCGACCCCGAAACCCTGAAGATGTTCCTCAAAGTCATTGATGAATTCTCTTACGACCACTCTGAACGCCTCGGCGACGCCTTTGAATATCTCTTATCCGTTCTTGGCACACAAGCCGATGCCGGGCAGTTCCGCACCCCGCGGCATATCATTGATTTCATCGTGGAAATCGTTGCCCCCAAAAAGAACGAAATCGTCCTCGACCCCGCCTGCGGAACAGCGGGCTTCCTCATTTCTTCTTACAAGCATATCTTAAAGGCAAATGTTGATAAAGACGGCAACAGCACATTGACCCCCGACGACAAGACGCGCCTTGCCAAAAACTTCATGGGCTATGACATCTCGCCGGACATGGTGCGCCTGTCGCTGGTTAATATGTATCTGCACGGATTTACAGACCCGCATATTTACGAATACGACACGCTCACGAGTCAGGACCGCTGGAACGAATATGCCGACGTCATCCTTGCCAATCCGCCCTTCATGTCGCCGAAGGGCGGCATCAAACCCCACAACCGCTTTTCTGTGCAATCCAAGCGCAGCGAAGTCCTCTTTGTGGACTACATGGCTGAGCACCTGACGCCCAACGGACGCGCAGGCATCATCGTCCCGGAAGGCATCATCTTCCAGAGCCAGACAGCCTACAAAAAACTGCGCAAGATGCTGGTGGAGGAATACCTCGTTGCCGTTGTCTCGCTGCCTGCGGGCGTGTTCAATCCCTATTCCGGCGTCAAGACCTCGATCCTGTTCTTTGACAAATCGCTGGCAAAGAAGACCAAATCCATCGCCTTCTTCAAGGTGGAAAACGACGGCTTCAACCTCGGCGCTCAGCGGCGCGAGATTGATAAGAACGACCTGCCGCAAGCGCGCGCCGAGATTACCGAATACCTGCGCCGTCTTTGCGCACGCGAGTCAGTGGAGGATTTCCAACCAACGCTTGGGCTGATGGTGCCGAAAGAGAAGATCGCCGCGAATGGAGAATACAACCTGAGCGGGGAGAGGTATCGAGAGGGGGGCGTCAGTGCATCCAAATTCCCGATGGTCAAGCTTGGTGAGGTATGCGAGCTTGTGCGAGGCGTTGTCTTTTCCAAAGAAGACGAGGTTATCGACGGAGGCGTTCAAGTCCTCCGAGCAAATAATATAGATAAGAACCGGTATGGGCTAAATCTAGACGACGTCAGGAGGGTGGCTCCTAAGTCGGACTTCCCCGAAGACAAGAAACTCAAAAAGGATGACATTTTCATTTGTCTAGCGAGTGGCAGCAAAGACCACATTGGCAAGGTCGCCCTGATTCAAGCTGATACCCCCTTCTATTTTGGCGGGTTTATGGGCGCAATCCGCATCAAAGCGGGACGACTCCACCCTGGCTATTTGTTTAAGCAACTAACCATTGAGCGCTTCAATGATTTTCTGAGTAATCAAATTGCTGGAGCAAACATCAACAACCTGAGTGCTGGACTGCTCTACCAATATGAAATCCCCTTGCCGCCGCTGGAGGTGCAGAAGGAGATCGTGGCGGAGATCGAGGGCTACCAGAAAGTCATAGACGGCGCCCGCGCCGTCCTCGACAACTACCGCCCCCACATCCCCATCAACCCCGCCTGGCCAATGATAAAGCTTGGTGAACTATGCACTTCAATTCAGAATGGCTATCCGGTGGAGCAAACCGACGAAGTTGGGCGTTTTAAAGTAACTCGTATCCAAACAATCGCTGATGGCATCGTCGATTTGGGGAAAACAAAGTGGACTAATGACACTGTTCCAAAGGATCGTCTGATGCAGGTGGGTGACATTTTATTCAGCCACATCAACAGTATTGAGCATCTGGCTAAGACGGCGATGTTTGTTGGTGCACCAATGCCTGTTGTTCATGGAATCAATCTCATTCGTTTCCAACCCAAACGTGATGTTGTCGTTCCGGCTTTTCTTCTTTGGTCGATGAAGCAAGAAGAATTTATTGAGAGGGCGAAGTCTTTTGCCCAGCGAGCGGTGAATCAAGCCAGCATCAAGGTTACTGATATCCGAGCGATGAAAATCCCTCTCCCTTCATTTGCCACCCAGCGCGCCATCGTCGCCGAGATCGAAGCCGAGCAGGCGATGGTCAATGCCAACCGCGAACTAATCGAGCGCATGGAGAAAAAAATCCAAGCCACCCTCGCCCGCGTCTGGGGTGAAGACAACCCTGATTCTTCAAAATAGTTGCAATTTGTTAAAAATAATAGCAACGCCCGCCGGCGCTTAATTAAACCTCGGCGGGCGGGTTATTTGGTGGAGTGGAGGAGATTCGAACTCCCGGCCCCAGCGTTGCGAACGCTGTGCTCTCCCAGCTGAGCTACCACCCCGAAATTTCAATCATCTCATTAACGAGCCGTCTACATCTCTTATGGCGGTTGCCCGCGTCAAGAAATAAAGCGCGGATTTTTTGCAATTTCAGCGCAGGCATAAAATCACGCCACAACGACTCTGTTGCGTCCCGCCTTTTTGGCGCGGGTCAACGCCTCAAATGCGGCATGAAGCAGCGCCTCGCATGTTTTGCCGTGATAGGGAAACGCGGCAACGCCCAGCGATACAGTCAGGGGCGAAAGGCGTTGATTTTCTTGCGGCGCGGAAAGTATCGGTGTTTCCTTGCGAATCTGTTCGGCGCGGTCGCGCGCGGTCTCCAGCGTGGAACCCGGCAGGATGATTGTAAACTCTTCGCCGCCGTGGCGGCAGGGAACGTCCCCCTTGCGAATGCGCGCCTCCAAAAGCTCCGCCAGCATCTTGAGCCGTTTATCGCCTGCATCGCGTCCATGAAAATCATTGAACTTCTGGAAATCATCAATATCCAACACGATGACGCCGAGCGATGTGTTGTTGCGCTCGGAGCGGTGGATTTCCCTTGTCAAAAACTCCTCCATGTAACGCCGGTTATAAAGGCGCGTGAGCGGATCTCGGAAGGATTGCTGGCGCAGGTTCTCGCTCAATCGGAGGTTGTAAAGAATCAGCCCCGTCTGTTCGGCGAAAAGCTCCGCCAAATTTTCATATCGTTTGCTCCACGCGCTGATGTCGCCGATGCGGGCAATTGGCGCGGATGCCGCATCAATCGGGCTGAAACGCCATTGAAGCAGACCCAGCGTTTCGTTATGGGCTTTGACCGGTATGCAAAAGGCGGGGACGTCCTTGTTGTCAATTCTCATGGCGCAGGCGGGCGAGCATCCCGAAGAAGCCGAGAGGTTGGCGTGGGGTTTTCCCTGCCTTAGGGCGGGGCATTCATCGGGGAGAAACCCCGATTCCTGCGCCAACCCCGCGCCCCAACGCGAGACGGCGTCAATCGCGCGTTGTTGGGCGTCCATAAGAAAAAACGTCCCGGCGCTGGAGGGGAAGAGTTTATTCACATATTGTCCAATCAGGATATAGACATCGCCCTCCGAACGGTATGACTGCAAAACGGGAACTAAATCCCCCAGAAGGTCCATCTCATTTGCCATTCGCTTTAACTCGGCGGTTTTGGCGGCGATGCGGCGTTGCAAAGCCGCCTCATTTTCCGCAGGCGAAAGCGGTCGTCGGGCGAGCTCATGCTCTCGTTTTATGGCGGATGCCAGCCGCGCGGGGTTCGCCTTGTTGATAAAATCCCTTGCGCCGGCGCGCATCATCTCCGCCACATTTTCCTCGCCGACCGATTCTGAGAAGAGTATAAAAGGAACTCGCGGCGCTTTTTCCCGCGCAATACGCAGAGCCTCTTTGCCGCTGAATTGCGGCAGGGCGTATTCGGAAATGATGGCATCCCACGATTTTGTTTCGAAGGCATGCGACATTTCTTCGGCGGATTCCACGCGCTCCCAGACTGCTGGAACATTGCCGCGGGAAAGTTCCTTGGCGGCAAGCTCGGCGTCTTCGGCGGAGCGGGTCACCATTAAAAGACGCAGCGGTGTGCCCATCAATAAAAACTTCCTTTCCGAAATATTTTTATGCCGGAAAGTTACCGTCGTCAATTATTTCAACTTTTTAGCATTAACAAGTTAACAATAGATTCGTCAAGTTAAAACATCAAACAAACCGCGCTTTAATTTGGCTGGTCTTTTAATATAAAAACCTTGACAGCTTCAAACGCCTTAGATATGAATTCATTTATTTTTTAAGGGGCGCCGGCAATTGAAACATATTATTCCTATGCATCCGATTTTACTGGCGCGGATATTTTTTGTCCTGATCAGCACCCTTTTGGGATACATGCTCGCACCGGTGGGGCAGGGTTTGTCGCTTCATTATACCCTTGGCGCGTTTATTATTTCGCTTATTTTAGTTACGTTTGAATATAGCACCCGCGCCATTTCTTCAAAGCAGATCCTTCTCTCCGCGCTGGGGCTCTTTTTTGGCTTGGTTCTTGCTTCGCTTATTGCCCCCATGTTTCCTGAAAAGATGAGCGCCAAAATTCATCCCCGCCTTGTCTGCAATCTTGTTCTCGGTTATTTCGGCATCATCCTTGCCCTGAAACACGAGGACCGCTTCACGCTCTCGCGTCTGAAATTTGTCATCTCCAACCCCAAGGAAAACACATGCATTCTGGACACGAACGTCATCATTGACGGACGCGTGCATGAGCTTTATACCACTCATTTCCTGCGGGGCGAGATTATCATTCCGGAGTTTGTCCTGAACGAACTCCAGTTCATCGCGGATTCCTCAGACCCTCAAAGACGCGCGCGCGGTCGGCGCGGGCTTGAAAATCTGGGAAAACTCCGCGAGGCAAATCCCAATTTGCAAATCTGGGACAAGGACTACGATGACATCAAGGACGTGGATCATAAACTTATCCAACTTGCCAAAGACCTTGGCGCGGATCTCTTGACCAATGATTTCAATCTGAACAAAATCGCCTCCCTCCACCAAATCCGCGTTCTCAACATCAACGACTTGGCGCAGGCGCTCAAACCCAGCTATATGGTCGGAGATGAAATGATTATCCGCATCATCCGCAGCGGCAAGGAGGCGCATCAGGGCGTCGGCTATCTTGAAGACGGAACTATGGTGGTTGTGGACGAAGCACGGCGGCTGAACGGACAAGATGTGCCTATTGTCATCACCAGCATCCTTCAAACATCAGCAGGGCGCATGGTCTTCGGTCGGTTGCTGGATGAGCATTCCTCTAACCACATTGAGCAATCCCAACGGGAATACATCGAGGCAAAGCCCACCTCATCCAATCGCTCCTAATTTTTTTGAAAAAACCAATGGCGGACGGCGCATCATGAACAACACAGATGCAATAAAAGAACAGTATCTCGCAAAAACCGCCGCGCTGGTCGTCGCCGCCGGCAAAGGGCAGCGAAGCGGACTGAACGTTCCCAAACAATTCCATAATCTTGCGGGAAAGCCCCTCATCCTTTATTGCCTTGAGGCGTTCGAATCCTTTTCTTTTATATCGGAAATTGTACTCGTCCTTCCCGCCGAATTTCTCCATGTGACCGCCGTAAAAAAAGATTTGGCGCGCTTTTCTAAATTGTCGCAGATAGTCGCAGGCGGCGAAGAACGGCAGGACTCCGTGATGAACGGTCTGGAGGCTCTCTCCCCGGATGTGGAATATGTGGCGATTCACGACGGGGCGCGCCCGTTCCCGCCGAAAAAAGCCACAGAGCAGGCGATCCTTGCCGCCCAAGAATGCGGCGCCGCCATACTTGCCATCCCCGTCACGGACACCGTCAAACAGTCAGACGCCGATGGGTTTATTCTGGATACCATCGCCCGTCGAGCGCTTTGGCTGGCTCAAACGCCGCAGGTGTTTCGCAAGGATTTGATTATCGAAGCGCACAGAGAAACCCGCCGCAGAGGCGCCGCGCTCACAGACGACGCGGGAGCGGTGCAACTGCTCGGCAGACCCGTGCGCCTTGTCGAAGGCTCGCGCAACAACATCAAGATTACCGTCAATGAAGATTTTGAAATAGCAACGAGGTATCTAAATAAATGAGCTCGCAGAACAACATTCACCATCGCTCCTATATTCCCTTTCGCATCGGGCAGGGATTCGACGCCCACCGTTTTATCAAAGGGCGTTCCCTTATTCTGGGCGGCGTGGAAATACCCTTTGAGATGGGGCTGGAGGGGCACTCGGATGCGGACGTTTTAGTTCACGCTATTATGGACGCCCTCCTCGGCGCGGCGGGGCTGGGCGACATCGGCAGACATTTTCCTCCATCCGACCCGGCGTATAAAAATATTTATAGTCTTGACCTGCTCGAACGAGTTTCGCATCTTCTTTCCGTCAATTGCTGGAATATTGTTAATATTGATTCCATAATTATTTGTGAAGCCCCGCGCATTGCGCCCCACATGGAATCCATGCGGGAAAATATTCGAGGACGCCTGAGCGGCTTGCCGGATGTTTCCATCAAGGCGACCACAACAGAAAAAATGGGCTTCACCGGACGCGGCGAAGGCGTGGCTGCCTTAGCAGTCGCACTAATCTCAAGCACGAAAGAGGACTTCCATGCTTGACCGCATGCACATTCTGGAGGAAAAACTCAATTCCCTCCTTGAACGTTTTTTGGCTCTCAAAGCCGAATCGCGCCGGATGAAATCGCAGATGAAGACGCGCAAGGGAAAAAAGGACTCCGCCGAAGAAGGCGCCGCGGACATCGAAGCGCTCCAGCAAGAGCGGGACGCGCTCGCGCGCGAACTTGAACAAACGCAATCCTGCAACAAAGAATTACAACTTAAAATCGAAGAACTTGAAAACGCCTTTCAATCAAAAACGAATATGGATAAACAGACCATTCAGGTTATTCAAAGCATCATTACACGCATTGACGCTCTTGAGGCAGAAATCGGAGAGTTGGAACATGAGCAAGACCATTGAGACGAGCATTGAAATTTACGGACAGAGCTTTAGTCTGCGCACGGAACCGGAGGAGGAAAAAAACCTCCGGCGCGTCGCCGCCGAGGTGAATGAATTCCTGCGCGAACTCGCCTGCAAAGGAAACGCCCCGCTTCATCGCCTCGCCCTTATGGCGGCGTTCCAATATGCCTATAAGTTGGACATCGCTCAAAAACGCGACTCCTCATCTCCGGAGGTTTCTCGCAAGGTTGCACAAAAAATCGAGGACATCATCGGCAAACTGCAAGACGCCCTCGATCAGGAATAATCGTCGGAACCATTTATTTTTTTCCGATATAAACCGCGTCCATGATTAACAGACTTCTTCTTAGAATATCCCGCATATCATCAAAAAATACCGCATTGGAAAAAGGATATTTTGTCCTCCTTGCCAGCTTCGTTGGAATTTTTGTCAGCATCATCGCCGCTGTTTTCAGGGAATTGCTGACTCGCACGGACGTCTTTTTCCTTATGCAAGATAGCAAATTATTGGGCATACCGAAGGCTTTTGCCATTCCCGCCCTCCCCGCTATCGGCGGACTTGTCGGCGGTTATATCGTCTATAAACTCATCCGCAAGCCCGGTCTCCACGGCGTGCCATCCGTCATGAAGGCGGTTGCGTTGCGCAATCTGAATCTTCTGCACCCCCACACAGCGTTGATTGCGCTCACATCCATCTTCACCATTGGTTCCGGAGGTTCGGCAGGACCGGAGGGTCCGATTGTGGAAATCGGTTCTGTGGTCGGCGCAACGGTGGGCAAAAAAACGCGCATCTCGCGGGAGCGCAAAGGGTTGCTGGTCGGTTGCGGCGCGGCGGCGGGCATCGCGGCGATGTTTAACGCCCCCATCGGCGGCGTGGTTTTTACACTCGAAATCATCCTGCGCACATTTTCCATCCGCGCCTTTGCGCCTGTGGTCATCTCCGCCGTTGCGGCATCGCTTTTATCCCGCGGATATTTTGGGAATTATCCGCCTTTTTACATCGAGCGGACGCTGGTTTTCAAATATGTCTCGCTGAGGGGTTTATTTTTCTACGCCCTCTTGGGGCTTTTTTGCGCCCTGTTATCCATTCTGTTTATGAACCTGTTGAAAAGAGTTCAGGATGTTTTTCAAAAAATCAAGATCGCCCCTTGGCTCAAACCCTGTTTGGGCGGGTTGCTGGCGGGAATCATCGGCATCGCTGCGCCGGATGTGTTAGGCGAGGGATATCAAGCAATCTCAGAAAATTTACGCGCCTCGTTGACCGTCAAGTGGGCGCTTGCGCTTGTTTTTTTGAAAATCCTTGCCACATGTCTGACGCTCGGATCGGGCGCAATCGGCGGCGTTTTTGCGCCTTCGCTTTTCATCGGCGCCTGCGCGGGCGGCGCGATGGGCTCCTTTTTCATGCATTACACGCCCAATCTGGTTAATACGGACGCCCCTATCCTTTTTGCGCTTGCGGGAATGGGCGGCATGCTCGCCGGAACCCTGACTGCGCCTTTGACCGGCATCCTCCTGATTTTTGAGGTGACCGGCGGTCAATATCAGATGGTTCTCCCCCTTATGTTCACAGTGGCAATCAGCTCCATCATCGCCCGCTCGCTCACAAAACAATCCATCTACACCATGTCGCTTTTGCGGGATGGCTTTAATGTTGAAAACGCCGCCCTGCCCAATCTGCTCAGCCTTTCCACAGCTGCCGCAGTCATGCACCCCCCGACAAAATTCTTAAAGGAAACGGACACGCTTCCGAATATCCTGCACCATGCGGCGGAGGTTCATGATACTATCTTCCCGGTGGAGGACAAGGAAGGACGCTTCATCGGGCTGATTACCTTGAATGATTTGAAAAGCGTTCTTGCCATCGGCGATATGGGGCGAATCATAATCGCCGCCGATATAGCCGATCCGCTGCCGAGAACTCTTACGCCAGAAGACACGCTGGACAAGGCGCTGAACCTCATGACCGAAACGGAAACGGAAGCCGTTCCGATTGTCTCCGACCGCCAGCCGGATAAACTCCTTGGCATCATCAGACGGCAGGACATTTTTGCGGTTTACAAAAAAATCCTTGAAGGGCAGGACACGGAAATTTTCCTTGAATGATGCACCATTTAACCTGTTATCCTTAAACATTATGGAAAAAGTTGGAACAGTCGTCGAAATTTTAAATAATCGCGCCAAAGTGCGATGCCTTTACCGTTGCGATTCAGAATGCTCCTTCTGCCCCGCATCGCATCTTTTTGCAAAGAGCGATGAGCCGCTCGACATCGAGGCGTTGAATCTGGCGGGCGCGCAAGAGGGAGACACCGTCCGCATCGAGCTGGATGCCGCGGCATCGTTGAGCGCATACGGGTTGGCATACGGCACGCCTATTCTGGGGCTTGTGGCGGGCGCGCTGGCTGGCGCGGCTTTTGTTCCGCGATACCCGCGCCTTGAAACGCTCCTTGTCGCCGGAGGCGCAATCGCCGGAGCTGCGGCGGGATTTACCATCGCCGTTCTGCGCGGGCGGCGCTTTCGCCCTGCCCCTGTTATTGCGGAAATCTTGAATGCCGATAAAAACACCGCCAGTAAAGGCTCATGCGACGGCTGAGGTAAATGCGATGACACAACCGATAACTTTTGGAGGTATTGCCATGTCCCTCTCAAAAAAATTATATTGCCTTGTCTTTGTCCTGCTGGCGACGGCAGCTGCGCTTTTAATCGCCGCCGAACCAAACGAAATACAAGAATATGATGCGCGCGCCGAATCATGGCGGCTCAGCCAGTCCGGCGATGCAGTCATCTATAAACTTACCGGCGCGGAAAATGAGCCCGACCGCATGGAGATTACCATCACAGAGCGCACGCTGGATCGCCTCGCGTTCATCGTCCGAACATATCAAGGCGAGCGCCTTGTGGAGGAAAAGCCCGGCAGAATATCCCTCGGCGATCTGACCCGCCAGTTTTACCCCTCCGAACTGAAGGAGCAGGGCATTGAATTTTCCAAATCAAACGAAATTATCAACGGCACGGCGCGCGCCGTTCAAAAATTCGTCCAAACGGACGGCTCATATGAGGTTTTCAGCGAGAATATCCCCGCGGGCGGTCTTCTTCGAAAAGTTGACGCCGCTGGAAAAATTGTTCAAGAACTCGTTGAGATTCACTCTTCAAAACTGGGAAGTTCCCCAGTCAGCCAGATAAAAAAAGAAACGCCCAAGCCATCCGCTTTCGACAAAAAACCGCTCAGCATATCCGACCTCCGCGATGAAGTCCGACGCGAAAAAACAGATACCGCTAAAATCGTCATCGAACGCGGAGAAGCCAAAGACGCCCAAACGCAACCCTTCGCCTCTTTCCTTGAAGAAGTTCATCAAGATAAAGGGCAGATAAGCAAAAAATTCCTCGACAACCCCGCGCTGCTCTCATTTGGATTCGACCGGCTCAAGGCGAGCGCCCGCTATTTTCTTACCAAATCCGCCGAGCCCTCGGCGATACAAACGTCCGAAGAGACCCAGCCCTATATCGCAACATTCCAATCTTACCTTTATCGCAAAGGAAACCCCAAACCGGCGCGGGCGCGTTTTATAACTATTGAAGACGACAAAGCCACCACGAATGATGTTGACCTCGAAAAACCTTTCATGCCCGATATGAAACTTTACGAACTCCCGCCCGAAGCCGTGACCATCCTCCCCGGCGCATTCAATTGCTTCCGCGTCCGTCTCGTCTCCGCCACCCCCGCCACAACCGTGAAAAAAGAGGGCAACAATCTGATTACCGCCATCACAGATAAAAAAATCGAATACTGGATCACCAATGTTATGGGCAGCACCGTTGCGGTCAAAAAAATCGAGACTGAAAAAATTCGTCGGAAAATTGCGCCGGCGGAAGACCCCGCTGCTGTCTTATCCAGCGAAGAATCCACGCGCATCAAAAAATGGATTCTGGAGGAGTTCACGCCCACCGGCAAATAGATGCGCGGCTGATTTTGCTTTACAGGGGCTTGCGCAAAATTTTATGAAAGTTGGAATTTTTGGCACAGTATAAAAAGGATATTTGAACCCATGGCAAGAAAAGAGCGCACAAAACAGACGCCGCCAGTCCAAGCCGCGCAGCAGACGTCCGCCCCTCATGAAATATTTACAGCCAAACGCCTCATCGTCATGTTTGGCTTGCTGGAATGTCTCATCTTGATTCTGATGTTCTATTCCTCGCACGGCAGATGGCACATGTATCGCGCCAAAGCCGCCGCCAACCGCCGGGATTATCAAACGGCTTTCAAACATTACAAATGGCTTGAAGAAAAAACCGAAGCCGCAAAAAGCGCAACCTTCAATCTGGAGATGGGCAATGTTTGCCTTTCTATCGGTCGTTATGACGACGCTATTGGATATTATACGGAGCTGATAAAAAAATCCGACGGTCAAAAAGGCTCATATTCCTCGCTGGGCGTCGCCTATCTCCGCAAAGGCGATAAAGAATCCGCCAAGGAAAATTTCCTCCGCGAAGTGGAAGCCAACCCGCTCGACCCCGTTGCAAATTTTTATCTGGGAGACCTTTTTTTCAAAGAGAAAAAATATCAAGACGCCACCGCGTATTTTTCCCGCGTCGCTTATCTCCCCGATTATCGGAACAGACTTAAACCATATTGGGACACCATAGAAAAAGAAGTCCTCAGCCGATAAAACTCCCGCGCTATTGAGGGCGTCAAATCCATGTTCATGAAATATTTTGCCATAGCGGTTTTTCTCGCGGGCTACCTTTTAATCATATCTCTTCCCCGCCATCGGGCGCATGTGTCCATCATCGGCGCCTTGCTCCTTTTTGCCGCCGGCGCCATCACAGGCGGCTACCCGCCGTCAAAGGTCTTCTTTGCCATCAATTGGAACGTGATGGGAATCTTCGTCGGAACGCTTGTTCTGGCAGACCTTTTTATCTACAGTCGGGCGCCCGTCGTCATGGCGGAGCATCTGGTCAACCGCGCCGGCTCCGTCGGACTTGCTATCCTCTTCATCTCGCTTATGACCGGTTTCATTTCCGCCTTTGTGGAAAATGTGGCAACGGTGCTGATTGTGGCGCCCATTGCCTTTGCCCTTTGCCGCCGCGTGAACATCAATCCTGTCATTCCGCTCATATCCATCGCCATCAGTTCCAATTTGCAGGGAACGGCAACGCTGATTGGCGACCCTCCCAGCATGCTCCTTGCCGCTCATGCCAAAATGACCTTCAATGATTTTTTTATTTATAGGAGCCGTCCCGGCATCTTCTTTGCTGTGCAGATTGGCGCTGTTTTCAGCTATTTAACCCTCTGGCTTTTTCTGAGAAAGGAAAACGCAAAGGTCAAACTGGAGCATGTGGAAAAAGTCAAGTCATGGATGCCGGTGCATCTCCTGATTGCGATGGTGATTCTTCTGGCGCTTTCATCATTTGCCGATCCGGGGTTCAGTTATTACTCCGGCGTTATCTGCATAATTTTGGGCGTTTTGGGGTTATTCTGGTTCGTTGCGGAGCAAAAAAATTCGGCGCGGAAATTTCTTGCTGACTTGGACTGGGAGACCGCGCTTTTCCTTATAGGCGTTTTTATCCTTGTGGGGGCGCTCACGGAATTGGGTTGGATTGATATCATAGCCAAAAATCTTGCCCGCATCACGGGGCAGAGCCGATTCACCGCCTTTGCCGTCATTGTATTTGTTTCGGTCGCTGTTTCCGCCTTTGTGGATAACGTCCCCTATCTTGCTGCGATGCTGCCGGTGGCGCAGCGGCTCTCCGAATCGCTCGCCGCATCTCAAAACGGCGCAAACTTCCGCACGCTGCTCATCTTTGGGCTTTTGATTGGAACATGTCTCGGCGGAAATATCACGCCCATCGGCGCCTCTGCAAATATTGTGGCGTGCGGGCTGTTGAAAAAACACCGCCATCATGTGGGGTTCTGGGAATTTGTGCGGATTGGGCTTCCATTCACAATCGCCGCCGTTGTCCCCGCCGCGATTTTTTTATGGCTGGTCTGGATTCGCTGAGGAAGCGCCGGTATATTCCATTTGCATAATATCGCTTAAAGCCTGCCAGTGATGGCGGAAGCGTTTGACAAAATCTTTTTTGAAGGCGTTTTTACCCGCGTGGGATTTATGGTCCCGCCGCAGATACGTTGAGCAGCGAGCCAAGTGATAATACCCTCTGCAAAAAGGGGCGATAGCCTCATACTCTTCGGCAGTTTCCGGCGGAAAATGTCTGAAATATTCATCCAGAAAAATCTTCCCCAACGCGGGATCTTCATTCAGTAATTCCAATTCCGCCTGCGCGATATCCTTGCCCCGATAGCCGTAATGCAGCGTGGCAAAATCCAAAAGATATACAGTATCAAGTTTGGGCGAACAGATGACATTTCCGCTGTTGAGCTTATCATGAACCAGCTGATAGCTGGAAAGGTTGTCGAGGATGCAATCATAACTTTTGAACCACTGGCACGCGGCGCGAAATTCCATGCGGCTGATGCCGGCATCGTTGATGAATTTGCCGATTCCGTGCAGGCGATGTCTGACTTTTTTAAACCTGTAAGAGCCGTATTTTCCCCTGCGAGTCGGAGCGCGCAAAGCGCCCCAGCCGTCGCTGCCGATGGAGTGCAGCCGCGCCAACAAAACCGCCAGCCGCCTCGCCAGAGTCTCATCCGGCGCAATCTCCCGCCAGATCTGCCCAGCAATGTATTCCTCCGTCAAAAAGGAAACCCCCTTGTCGGAATACAAGGCGATATAGTCCACCACTTTTGGGGAGGGAATGCCGTGTTTTTGCAGAATGTTATCCGCCAAAAAGAGCTGCTGTGCGGAAGATTTGTCCGATTTCGCGTATGCCCTGATGATGAAACACCGTCCGTTTTTACTGCGCACAAGCCGAATGCACGTCTTAGTTCCCGAGACAGGCACCTCAATGGCGCAATCGCCCGCCGAGCATCCCAAGAGCGGAAAAAGCCGCCGCGTGATATAATTCCGAAAGGCGTTGTCTATATGGAAAATATCCGTAAACATACGAAAGAGTTTTATTCCAACTGCTCAAATTCGCCCGAGCGGGCGGCGGCTATGTAGTTCATGCAATAATCATCCCGTCCTAAAAGCGCCTCCGCTCCCTTCAAAAGCGCCATTAGCGGTTTATCCAGCGGGTCAAGAATGGCGGCATCCAATCCGGACGCCATGGCAAGAACCAAAAATGCGCGGTTGATAATTTTGCGTTTCGGCAGCCCAAATGAAACATTGGAAAGACCGCATATTTTATGAATATCAGGATATTGCGCCGTTATCCGCCGCAAAATATTCAACGTCAGATTGCCATAAGCAGAATTGGTTCCTATGGGGCGCACAAGCGGATCCAAAAAAATTCGCTCCGCCGCAATGCCCTCGGAAAGGAGACTCTCCACAAGACGGCAGGCAACGGCGTATATCGCCTCCTCATCCTCCAAAAGCCCCGCATCGTCCATCGCAAGGGCAACAACGTTTGTGTTATGCTCTTTCACAATCGGGAGAACGGCGCGGAATCGTTCCTTTTCCCCGGAGATGGAATTGATGAGCTCCGCCCTTCCGCCCGCAACAACGCAGCCATGCGCCAGCGCCTGCGGTTTGGGGCTGTCAATGCACAAAGGCAGGGCGGATGCCTCCCGCACTGTTTTAACCATCCACTCGAGGTTTTCAAGTTCGGCTTCCGCAAAAGCGCCGGCATTCACATCCAGATATGTTGCGCCGGCGGCTTCCTGCTGGCGGGCGATATCCATCACAAAGGCGCTGTTTCGCTCGGCGACTGCCTTGCGGATTTTTTCCCGCGTTGAGTTTATTAATTCGCCTACAATAATCATAGTTAAGAAATTCCCAGAATCTGCTTGGCAACCTCAACCGCCGTGGCGGCGTCTTTGGCGTAGCCGGTTGCATTTATCTTTTTGGCATACCCCTCATCCACCGGCGCGCCGCCGATGATGACGGGGTTATCAAGACCGGCTTCGCGAAACGCCTTGATATTTGCCTCCATGCCAATCATCGTGTTCGTGAGCAGCGCGGACATCCCCACGAGGGCGTTTCGGTTCTCTTTCATGGCAGCCATGAATTTATCGGCGGAAACGTCAATTGCGAGGTCAACGATTTTAAAACCCGCGCCCTCCATCATCATGGCGACAAGGTTTTTGCCGATGTCATGCAGGTCTCCTTTGACAGTGCCGATGATAAACGTTCCCAGCGGCTTGACGCCGGTATCGGCAAGCGGCTTTTTGATAAGAGCCATTCCCGCCTTCATAGCGCGCGCGGCAATCAGCACCTCCGGCACATAAATCTCATTGGCTTTGAACCTTTTTCCGATAACGTCCATGCCCTTGATAAGCCCCTCATTCAGGATATCCTGCGGCGACAAGCCCATCTCCAGCGCCTGCTGGACGAATTCCGCCACGCCGGGCTGTCCTTTTTTAATTGGCGAATTCAGGTCCGAATTCCCGCATATAACATTATCCATAATTGCCGCAAGCAGCTCAGACATCTTATTTGACTCCTTTTTCTTGCTTTTGACCCAATCGAATGAAGGCTTCCCTAACACCCGCCCAAACCCCATGCAAGCCAATTCTTGCGCAAAAGCCTCATGATTTGTATATATCAATTCCCGCCCAGTATAAAAATTTAACCATCACAGCCCTTTAACCAGATGCGCCATTTACATAAAAACTTCGGATTTCTTTTGCACGCCCTCTTTTTACCTTGAAACGCCCGCTCATTATCATGCATCATCTTTATTTGAATATAATGGGAAAGGAGCAAAATTAAATGAGCACAACTTATACCGAGCAGGGGCTGCCGGAGGATGTGAAAAATGTTCACCGCGCCATCGCCAGCCTCATCGAGGAACTTGAAGCGATTAACTGGTATCACCAACGCGTGGCGGTGACAGAAGAGCCCGAGCTTAAATCCATCCTCGCCCATAACCGCGACGAAGAGGTGGAACACGCCTGCATGACGCTGGAATGGCTGCGCCGAGTGATGCCCCAGTTTGATGAGCAATTGAGAACTTTTCTCTTTACCAGCGGACCTATAGGGCACGCAAACCACGCAGAAGAATCGGGAGGCGCGTCCGGTTCCCTCGGAATTGGGTCTTTGTCGAAAGGAGGCAAGTAATATGGACCTGATGAAAAAAAACCTCGCGCCCATCGCTGATGAAGCATGGGACGAAATCGAAAAACAGGCGCAGATTACATTGAGGGGAAATCTCTCCGCGCGCGGGCTGGTGGATTTTGACGGACCTCACGGCTGGAAAAAAGCGTCCGTAAATCTCGGTCGCGCCAAACTGGCGGAATCTGGCGTCATCGAAGGCGTGCTTTTTGGAAAAAGAGACGTCCAACCGCTCATTGAAACCCGCGTGAATTTTGCGCTCGACCTCAAAGATTTGGATGATGTGGAGCGCGGTCTTAAAACCCCTGATCTGGAGCCTCTCATCGCGGCATGCTGCAAGGCGGCTCAATTTGAGGAGAAAGCCGTCTATCTTGGATTTGAAAAAGGCGGCATCGCCGGCATCTTCAAATCCTCAGAACACACCCCGATAAAAATTAAAAACGAGACAAAGTCCTACGCAAAATCAATCGAAGAAGCCGTTGTGGCTTTGCAAAAAGGCGGCATCGGCGGACCGTATAATCTCGTGCTGGGAACCGCGCTTTATCAAACTTTGATGGAAGGCGAAAGCGGCTATCCGCTCAAAAAGCGCGTGGACGATATCATCCGCGGAAAAATCGCATGGAGCCCCGCGCTCAAAGGCGGCGCGCTCCTCTCCGGACGCGGCGGCGATTTCATCTTTACAGTCGGACAGGATTTGTCCCTCGGCTATGCGGGGCATACAGCGGAAAAGGTGAATCTTTTTATTGCCGAATCGTTCACTTTTCAGGTGATTGAACCGAAAGCCGCCATCGAGATTGCGCTGCAATGATTTACCATCTGCCCGAAAGCGACGATGTTCTGCTCGCCGAATGCGACGTTGAGACTTTTTGTTCCAGCGGTCCCGGCGGGCAGAACGTCAATCGCCGCGAAACAGCAGTGCGGCTGCGCCACCGCCCGACCGGTCTTGTTATCGTCTGCCAGCGGGAACGGGAGCAACACCGCAATAAACAAATTGCCCTCGCAAGCCTGCGGCGCAAACTTCGCATGATGCTTCGGCGCAGAAGGCGGCGCATCCCAACCAAACCGCCGGAGGTTTTAAAGGAGCGCGTGCTCGAATCCAAAAAATTGCGCTCGCTCAAAAAAGCCATTCGCCGCAAACCCATCATCGAAGATTGAATCGCTTCATAAACCGCTATTCAGTTTCCCCGGCTCCATATTTTTAACCTTGCGCGTTCCCTGATACATCTCATACTTCAAAAGACGGCATTCAAGAGAACCGTTAAAGAGCGGGATGCGGCGCGATGTGCGCAGCCCGACTGCCTTTGCCGCAAGGGCGTTGTTGGTAAAAATGAACGCATTAAAGCCGTCATATTTATTTTTTAGCGTGTCTCCGATTTTGCGATAGAAAGCCTCCGCGTCCTCCACCTTAACGCGATTGCCATAAGGCGGATTCATGATGAGCGTTCCGGGCGATGGCGGCGGCGTCCGCTCCTCAAAGGCAGCGCATTCAAAGCAAATGTCGCGTTCGACGCCGGCGCGCCTTGCGTTGGCAACAGCCTCCTTGATGCGTTCGGGACTTATATCCGAGCCGATAATCGTTGCGGAGCTATGAGGCAGCGCGGCATCCGCCGCCTCGCTGCATACTCGCTCAAAAATCTCTCCGTCATAATCTCTCCAGCGCATAAAGCCGAATGAGCGGCGCAACAGCCCCGTCGCTTTCCGCCGCGCCAACAGCGCCGCTTCGATGACAAAAGTCCCCGAACCGCACATCGGATCTATGAAGAGCGTCCGCCCGTCCCACTGCGAAAGGGCGATGATGCACGCCGCCAAAACCTCGTTGATAGGCGCCTCGCCGCTCTCCGTTCGGTAACCGCGCCGGAATAACGGCTCGCCGGAGGAATCCAGCGAAAGGATTGCGCGCTTGCCTTCGATGTAAATATTCACTCGCAAGCCGGGATTTTTCAAATCCACATTAGGGCGCCGCCCCGTGCGGCTGCGGAATTGATCTACAATCGCATCCTTCACCCGCTGCGCCACAAACACAGAATTATCAAACGCCGAATTATTGATGAAGGCGTCCACCGCCAGCGTTCCATCCGCATCCATGAAACGCGACCAATTGACGCGCCCCGCCTCCCGATAAAGTTCGTCCTTATCCTCAACGCAAAAATCGCGAACAGGCGCAAGGATGCGCATTGCCGTGCGGCTCCATAAGTTGGCTTTATAAAGGAGATATTTTCCGCCAACAAATTTTACGGCGCATGATTGCGTTTCAACCTTTGAGGCGCCGAGCGCGCGAAGTTCCGCCGCCGCAACATCCTCCGCGCCCCTGATGGTTTTGGCGATCATGGCAAAGGCGCGAGCCGGATTTTCTTTTTGTATTTTCACAATTTACCGCCTAATATAATAACATGAACGCGGGCGGACGCCGGCGGGCGCGGGTTGATATTGCGTAAAATATCCGTCCACGCCCCTATAACAAAGCCCAGCCGTCTCTTGCGCCGGATATGGCTGCTGCGCTAAACCTCGCCGCGTATTGCCAGCAATTCCTTCATGGCATCGCTCAAATCAATACGCGCGCCTTTCAACCCAAAAGCGTCGTGCAGCTGTTTGTAAATCTCATAAAGCCGATTGTATGTTTTGACGTTGCGCGGCTGCGGGGTATATCTTTTTTCCCGAACCGATGTCATGGCGCGAATCGCCGACGCAAAATTCGCATACCCGCCGCGCGTCCGCCCAGCCGCAACCGCCGCCGCAATTGCCGCGCCCAGCGCGCACGTCTGCTCGCTTTGGGAAATCTCCATATCTCGCCCGATAACATCCGCATAAATCTGCATCGCCAAAGGGCTGCGCACGGAGATGCCGCCGCAATTAATCACGCGCCGCACTTTTGCGCCGTATTCCTCCAACCGCTCGATAATCCGCCGCGCCCCAAAAGCGGTCGCCTCGATTAGCGCGCGATAAACCTCCGCGGGATTTGTGCGGAGCGTCATCCCGACCAAAAGCCCTGTGAGCCGCTGATCCACAAGAATTGTCCGATTGCCATTGTGCCAATCCAGAGCCAATAAACCGCTCTCGCCCGCCTGCAGCCGCGCCGCCTCCGCGCTCAGTTTTTTATGAGCCTCATCTGCGCTCCCAACCGATTGAAACTCCCGCACAAACCAGTTAAAAATATCCCCAACGGCGGACTGCCCCGCCTCCAGTCCCAGATAGCCCGGAAGAATGGACTCCGGCACAATGCCGCACAGACCCGGTATATCCGGCAAACCTTTTTTGAGCGGCGCAATCATCATATCGCATGTGGATGTGCCGATAATTTTGACAAGAGTTTCCGGACGTATGCCGCTACCAACCGCGCCAAGATGGGCGTCCAGCGCGCCGACCGCCACAGGCGTCCCAGCCGGCAGACCAAAAATCTTCGCCCAATACGCGCTCAAACCGCCCGCCGGTTTTGCAATCGTATGCGCCGATTTCGGCAGCGTGCGGCGGATGCGAACAAGCCTTTTATCCAGCCTCCCCCAGAAATCCTCATCGGGATATCCGCCCCACGAAGGATGAAACATCCCCTTATGACCGGCGGCGCAAATGCCGCGCTTCATCGCCGCCGGAGCCTGCGTGCCCGTCAGCATTGCGGGTATCCAGTCCGAAATTTCCACCCAAGTGTGGATGGCATCAAAGACCTCCGGCGCAACGCGGGCGCAGCGAAGCAGCTTTGACCAGAACCACTCGGAGGAATACGTCCCGCCGCATTTGTCAAGATAGTGCGGACGAATGCGCCGCGCCAGCGCCGTGATTTCCGCCGCCTCCGCATGAGAGGTGTGGTCTTTCCAGAGCCAGACCATCGCATGGGGATTGCTCTTGAATTTATCATGGCGCGCCAGCGGCTCGCCTTCGCCATCCACCGGCATCGGCGAACTGCCCGTGGCGTCCACTCCGATTCCGATAACATCGCCCGCCGCAAAGCCCTTGAGCCGCGCGGCTTTCCGCAGAAGACTCGGCACAAGAAAGCGAAGCCCTTTCAGATAATCCAGCGGATTTTGCCGCGCCAAAAAGGCGTCCTTCGAATCAAGGATGACGCCCTGTTCCCCGCTTGGATAATTCCAGACGGCGCTGGCGGCTTCCTCGCCGGTTTCGATATTGACCAGCAGCGCCCGCACGGAATTCGTTCCAAAATCAAGCCCGATTGTCCACTTTGCCATCATAAAAAACCTCCCGTTATGCGCTTAATAAACGCCCCATGAAACCTTTGTGGGAGACGGACTGGGTTGCGGCGTGGCGGTCGGGACGGGCGTCGAAGTTGCCGTCGGCTGCGGTTCGACCCTTGTCATTCGCGCCTCGTCAAAATAATAATATGCGCTGGTTCCGCCTGTTGTGCCCGTATGCCCCGCCCGCGCAAAAACCGTGATTGCGTTGCCCGTCGCCTTTACCGTTTGAGTGTAAGACGCCCATTCATTATAGGCGGTTTTCGCAAGACTGGTATAAACCACCGATGTGCCCATGCCGTCCGTGCCGCCGGATAAATCATACCCCACATCCATCACATTTCCAGCAAGATAGGATTGATGCTTTATCCATGCGGAAATGCGATATGTTTCGCCGGGGACAACCGCTACCTTTTGATAAAGCCCGCCCTGAAACGCCAGAGTGTCGTTGCGCGCCCAGTATTGAGAATTCGCGCCGTCGTGCACATTCTTTGTCGCAACGCCAAAAGTGATTGCGCTCGAACCGGCGGCTTCCCATTTTGTCCAGAAGTTGCCCGTCCCGTTCGTGAAACCCTCCTCAAAGCTGCCATTCTTAATCAGATTCTCCGGCAGCGGCGTCGGCGAGGGCGCAGCTGTCGGCGTTGGCGATTGCGTCGGCGTCGGCGTATAAACCGGCGCGATTGTCAGGCGGTCAGCGCGGAAATTATCCGCATACGTCCCCAGCATGTTTGAGTTCGTCTTGAAATATTCATGATACCCGATGCCGCACTGCCCTTTAGAAAATGTATTGTCATCCACATCAAGAATTGTTTCTCCGTCGCATTTGAACACAAGATTATTCCCCAACGCCTCGATGCGGAAACGGCGCCACGCTGTTTCGGGGCGATAAACTGGACTCGGATTGAGGTCGGCAATGACGCCGTTTACGGACTTGAAACACCAAAGCCGTCCGTCGCCGGAGTCCCACGCCATTCCGTAGCAAAACCCTCCGCCGCCGGTTGTGTGTTCGAAGGCGCCGTTGCCGTTATCGCGCAGAAAAATCCCAACGCGCTCATAGCCGTCCGCCGCCAATGCCGGACGATAATTGCAATAAATATCGCACTGAACATAATAATCCTCATCGCTCAAAAAACCGATGCGCGTGGTATCCGCGCCGCCGCTTGCGTCCATCACAACAAGGACAGTTCCGTCGCCATCGGGCGAAACGGGCGAAAACGTCTTCAGCACAGGCGCGGTGAATTTATCCACCCACGACTTCAAATGCCGCCCGCCGGCGGGAAAAGAGTCCACAAACGGCATCACATCCGGCGGGGCGGTAAAAGGATAATAGGGCTTCGTCATGACGCCCTCATCGTTCAAAAGCACGTTGAGGCTGGCATCCGCAAGAATCTGCGCCATCGTTTTTGGCTGCCCGTCCAGAATCATGTCCTTCTCCACCAACCGAATGCCATGGCTGTAATCAGCATAAGTGCTTTCGTGCCCCAGATAAAGCGGCTGCCATACCGAACCATCCAGTTTATGCCATCCATATATCGCAACGCGCGCCGGCGGCGGCATTGTGTATATTTGCGGCGTGATAACCACATCCTTTTTGTCTCCGGCAACCAACGACCCGAGGGGATGCTGCGCCAGCTTTGTCTTCCGTTGCGTCCAGACCATTGTGTTGTGGTCATTAAAAACCGGCACGGTCGTCATCTGCGGGCTGGGATTAATGGTTTGCGGGCTCATCTTCACCGCAGCTTTTGTCCAGATGTCATTGGATATTTTTCTGGTGGGGAGGCTGCAACCGAGATAATCCGCAACCTGTTGAGCAAGAATCGGGGTCATCGGGCAGAGGAAATAATCAGCGTCCGAGCCGATGGCAAGAAAATCCGGCGTAACATAATAAGTCAGCGAGCGCACAGAGCCGCCGATGCTGGCGGAAACGGTAATGGGGCAGAGCGTCCGATAAAAATTCGGGATGTTGCCCATCGTTATCTGATTGTAGATATTTTTTTCACGTTCTTCAAGGGACATGGAAACGATATAAGAAACAAACTGGCTGCCTGTCATGGCGCCGGCGGGGCGCGGAGGAATGCTCAATGAAACGGCGAAAAGGTTTTCCGCCGAACAAATTAAAAGCAATAAAACAATAGTCAAAAAAAATTTTTTCATCCGCCAAACTCCTTGTAAAAAATAAATCAAAGCGATACAAAACCCCCGATAAAAATCAACATCATAAAAAATTCTCATTAAGGCATCATTTTTTTCTTGCCTTTGTTTGATGGCATGAACTATGGAAAACCAGTTTGTGTCCTGAAGAAAAGATAAATAGCCATTCGCTTTACGAATTGGGTCTTTGATACTCAGGATACAAGTTGGAGAAATATCTGGGAATGGCTATGGCAGAGGTTCGAATCGAAACGATAGTTTCCCCTTCCGTATGCGATCTCCGAACGCCGCCGCACGATTCCTTAACCCCAATCGGGAACATTAAAGAATCCAGCGCTTGTCTGGCTGACCCCGGATATAACAAATTCGCCTTTGGCGAATAGCATTGAAGGAGAGAATGAATGAAGATTTATGCAGGAAACTTGTCTTACGCGATGACCGAAGACGATCTTCGCGCCGCTTTTGGGGCTTTTGGAGCCATCAACGAAGTCACCATTATCATGGATCGCTTTAGCGGCCGCAGCAAAGGCTTTGGGTTTGTTGATATGCCCAACGCCGCAGAGGCTGAAAAAGCCATCGAAAGCCTGAACGGCAAAGAACTCAAAGGACGCGCTATTACTGTTAATCAGGCTCGTCCTCGCGAAGATCGCCCGCGTCGTCCGGAAGGCGCCCGCGGCGGCGGAAGCAATCGCTATTAATTTTCCGTTTCGGTTCGTTCGTTAATTAATCTGCCGCCCGTCCTGATTCGTCCTGAAGGGGAGAGGTTTTGGGACGGGCGGATTTCCTTCCCGCTCATCAGCCATTATCCCAGTCTCCCTTTTTGCCACCCACAAACTGAATTTCCGCCATTCGCGCCATTTTAACCTCCCCGTGATTAACCGCCTTCAGCTTGTGATTTTTATCCTTACCGTTCCCCATTAGAAAACTTTCGATAATCATATACAAAGTCTCAAACGCTATCGCGCCCGCTTTTTTGCTTGCGCCTGCGGCGTATTTTCAAAAATAATCCGCCATAATTTGCTGATGCGATGGCGATGAAAATTTCCCAAAATCAAAACATAAAACCGCCCGGCTGCGGCACTGGCGGAAGCGGGCTGGACATCTTTTCGCCTTGCATTATTTTCCCCGTCCTCTGGATACCCTGCGTCGCCATCGGCTCGCGCATCATTTCCATAGAGCAGGCTCCGTGGAATCCGATGCTCTGGATTTGCTGCATCGGGGCGCTGTTTTTTTATCTGGCGGGAATCTTTGCCGCAGATGTTTATACGGCGGGGATTAAAAAAACCGCCCGCGTCAAAGCCGCCATTCAGGGGCAGTGGAACAAAGACAAGTTCCTCCTTATCATGACGCTCTGGCTCGGCGCCGCCGTTGCCTGCATGGCGTATGAATTCAAATATATGGTCGGCGGGGTTCCCCTTTTGAACCGCAACTGGGAAATTGCCCGGCTGTATAGTCCCGAAGGATACCTTTCGCGGCTCATCCACCTATTCGGATATTCCTTTATGCTGCACGCAATAGCGGCGCAGGTTTTCATTTATTCGCGACCGCGCCTTTTTGCGCCGGGAAATCTGCCCTTTTGGGCGATGCTCGGCGCCGACCTTTTTTGCGCGGCGCTCTGGGGCTCGCGCCATACGCTGTTCATCCCGCTGGCATCCGGCGTTATCGCCTTCCATTATCTCCACAAACGCCTGCGCCCTTCCCACCTGATTCTGCTCGGCGCGGCGGCGGCGCTCTTCATCGGCGCGGTCGGCTACATCCGCAAAACCTCCCACTTTGAGGAAAGCGATGTGGACTATCGGGAGGTGCTGGAGGAGCTCGGCTACAGCGCCCGATACCCCGTTCTGGATCAGGTTCACAACACCCTTGCCATCAACTTTGAAACATTTCGCCAGATTACGGAAACATTTCCCAGATTCGAGCCATACCGATACGGTCGCCAAACCTTTTTCGCCTTTTACAGCCTTCTGCCGGGAAAACAGGAATCGCTCGGCGAAATCCAGAACCGTATCTGGAACACCGATTTTTACGGCAACCTCACAGCCACATATATGGGCGTCCCTTACGCCGACCTCGGCTTTATCGGGCTTGCAGTATTCACATTCCTGTTCGCCTTTTTCATACGGCATCTCTACCTCCGAATGAATCGCTTCCCAACAATTTTCAATATTATGATTTATAGCTATTTTTGCTATCATCTGATTCTGATGCCCTACGATAACACCATTGCCAAACTGAATCTCATCTTCGACCTGCTCATCCTATCTTTATTGAACCTTTTGGCAAGGCAGAGCGGGGCATCGCCCATAAATACGAAAGGCGGGCAAATGTCATGAAAGTTCTTATCACCGGCGGAGCCGGCTTCATCGGCTCCCACATCGCGGACGGCTTGATTGAAAAGGGGCATAAGGTGCGCATCTTTGACATCCTTCATCCGCAGGTGCACGGCGAAAAGCGCCGCATCCCCGACTACCTCAATCCCAAGGCGGAATTTATTCTGGGCGATGTGTGCGATTACAACGCCCTCAAAAAAGCCGTCGCCGGCATGGACGCCATTTACCACGAGGCGGCGGCTGTCGGCGTCGGGCAGTCCATGTATCAAGTGCGCGAATACACAGAAACAAACGTTTTAGGAACGGCGAACCTCCTGCACATCCTCGCCAACGAAAAACACCGCGTCCGCAAACTCATCGTCGCATCCTCCATGTCCATCTACGGCGAGGGCAAATACGAATGCCAGCGTTGCGGCATTATCCATCCCGCCCTCCGCCGCGAAAAGGACTTGCAGGCGCGGCGATGGGAAATGCGATGCCCCGTCTGCCGCCGCAACGCCAAGCCCGTCCCCACCGACGAGGAAAAACCTCTGCGCCCCACATCCGTCTATGCCGTCACAAAAAGGGATCAGGAAGAACTCTGCCTTTCCGTCGGCATCGCCTATAAAATCCCCACCGTCGCCCTTCGTTATTTCAACGTCTATGGACCGCGGCAGGCGCTCTCAAATCCATACACCGGCGTCTGCGCCATCTTCTCCAGCCGCATCCTCAACGGCAAACCGCCTGTCATCTGGGAGGATGGCGAACAAAAGCGCGACTTTGTCCACGTGCGGGATATTGCGCAGGCAAACCTTCTGGCTCTCGAAAAACAGGAGGCGGATTACCAAGTCTTTAATGTAGGAACGGGCGAAGGCGTCTCCATCGGAACCGTAGCGAAAAAAATCGCCGAGCGCCTTGGCATGCCCTTCAAGGCGGAATATCCCCGCAAATTCCGCGCGGGCGACATTCGCCATTGCTTTGCCGACATCTCAAAAATCAAACGCATGCTCGGCTATTCTCCTTCGGTTTTCTTCGACAAGGGGGTTGATATCCTTATCGAGTGGGCGCAGGAGCAAAAGTGCGAGGATAAAATGGAGCAGGCAATGAAAGAACTCCGCAGCAAAGGTCTGGCAAGTTGAATATCCAATCGCAAAAGATGAAAGCAAAATGAACGCTGCCGGCAACACATCAAAGCCGCTTGTCGGAATTGTCATCCCCAATTACAACGGCACGCAAGTCACATGCGATTGTCTTGGCTCCTTTCAAAATTTGGACTATCCTAATTTTCGTATCTTTCTTGTGGAAAATGGCTCGGACGATAAGCCGGCGGATTTTTTTCGCAAAAAATATCCGCATGTCCGCGTCATCGAATCGCCCATCAACCTCGGCTTTGCGGCGGGATGCAACCTCGGCATCAAACACGCGCTGGCGGAGGATGCCGAATTCATCCTCTTGCTCAATAACGACACCATCGTCGCGCCGGATTTTCTTTCAAAAATGTTAAATACGATAAAGCCTGACCCTCATGGGAAGATGGTGGGACCGAAGATTAGATATTTTGAACCGAACAATCGGTTCTGGTTCGCAGGCGGCTCATACAACCTTTGGCAAGGCATCCCCGACCACATCGGCGAAGGCGAGGAAGACCGCGGTCAATATAATTCACCCCGCGAAGTTTCATTCCTGACCGGCTGTTGTATCCTTATCAGCCGCGCCCTCATCGAAAAAATCGGATTGCTGCGCGAAGACCTCTATATGATTGCCGAAGACCTCGACTGGTGTCTGAAGGCGCGGCGCGCGGGCGCGCGGCTCGTCTATTGCCCCTCCGCCGTCATCTGGCACAAGGAAAGTTTCACCACCCAAAAGGTGTTAGGCAACCCCCGCCAGCTCTACCTTGCCACGCGGAATCTCCTGCTTGTGCATCAGGCGCACGCGCGCTGGTATCATAACATCGCCTTTTATCCATGGTTCGCCATGCGATGGATGCTCTATCAATCGCTCAAGCATCTCTTGCGCGGAAAGCCGCTCATGCTGAAGGCGCTCTGCCTTGCGGCGAGGGATTTTTTGAAAGGCAGGGCTGGTCTGCCGCCGGAGATTTAATCAACGGCTTGCCTTAAGCGCGGGAGCGCCCCGCCAAAAGAAGCAATTCCTGAATGCGCCGCTCAACGGCGAGTTTGTCCATGTCCCGAAAGGGCGGCGGCAGAAAGCGGTCGTCCGTGCATTCCTTGACGGCGTTCAAATCCATCAGCTCCAAAAGGGCTGTATGCGCGGAGGGACGGAACTCATCCAGAATCTTTGCAAGGATGTCCTTGATGGGTTGCTGCGGCTGGCATTCAGGTTGAACCTCAAACTCGCGCACGGCGCGGATGAGCAAACCTTCTATTTCGTTGCCGCTGATGGGTTCTTTGAAATGAAGCGGCGGGATATCCTCCGCCTTCAAATCGAGTTTCGCCTTTTTGCCCATGGCAATAAAAAGGTCGCGGATCTCATCCTCCTTTGTTGGCGGGAAAAGAGGGATGTGCACATCAAGGCGCCCCTGCCGTTTCAAATCCACCTCAAGCAAATCTGGGCGGCTGGTGGCAAAAATCCAGAGAATTTTGCCGCGCTGTTTTGTATCGGACATTTCCTTTGCAAGCATTCCGTAGATTCGCCCCGAAAGACCGGAGTCCCCTTCGCCCGCGTCGCGGCGTCCCGTCGCTTGGTCCGCCTCGTCAATAAAAACCACCACCTGCCCCAAGGCGCGCAAGATGTGGAATATTTTTTCCAGATTGCCTTCTGTGGCGCCCACCCATTTTTCGCGGAAATTTTTCATTGCCACAAATGGGATGCCGCACTCGCCGGCGAAACATTCAATAAGATAGGTCTTGCCCGTGCCGATGCGCCCGCAGATTAAATAACCCATCGGAATCGCCCGCAGGGCGCCCCGCTTCAAAAGCTGCGCATCCTGCCGAAGCCACTTCTTCGCCTCCACATGCCCCGCCACATCGTCCAGCGTGTGTTTTGATTCGATGAACTCAATCAGCCCGAAGGCTTCCTTTTCGATTATCTCCCGCTTCACTTGCGTCAGATATTTTTGCGTGATTTTTTCATTCTTCTTGATAGCGCGCATGAGAAGCGTTTTGACGTTGATGCGGCTCAAACCCACGAGCCGTTCCGCCATTGCTTCCAGCGGGATTTCGGAGACCTCCTCCGCCTTTTTTTCGTCTTTCAAAAGGAACTTTAGGTATTCTTCAATCTCGTCTCTATCCGGCAGGCTAATAGCCACTTTTGCGCTGTATGGACTTTCCACAATCATCTTGTTCAGGTCGGATAAATTTTCCGTGAGCAGCGTCGTGATGATGTTGCAATCCTGCAGCACAGGGTCTTTTGCCCAGTTGAGAATCTTGACCAGATTGCAGGCGATTTCGCTGTAGATATAAAGCGACTCGCCAGCCGGCGCGATGAAATTCGCATAATCAATCACAACCGCAACCGAACGCGCCGCCGGCAGGTTCGGCGTCCGCGCCACGGCGGCGATGTTGTTGATGAATCGGTCAATCAGCTCCAGCGCCTTCGTCGGGTCGCGCGGCAGAAGCCCCGGCGAATCCAGCGCCTGCGCGGCGTTTTTATAGACGCCCGCATCGCCCGCAAACCGCGAGCCGTGAAAACCGTCAAACACCTCAAGATATTTTTGAAAATGCTCCATCCCTTTGGGTATTGTAATCCCCTTGCCCCTGTCGTAAAAAATCACCACATCAAAGGGGATGAAAAGAACATCCGTCATAAACTGCCGCAGCGGGACAAAATCCGTCCCGCCGCCATTGCTCTTGACAGGGACAAGGTCGTGGATGCTGCCGGAAACGACAAACTGGCTGATGGTCTCCGAGCGGAAGATATCCTTCATATCCTGCGCCCATTTGGGCAGTGCTATGGGAGACATGGCAATATTCCTTGAAGTGTTAATTTATTGCTTTTCCATTTTCGGCGGCGCCGGCGGCGGCGCGGTTTTTTTTGCCTGCGGTTCAGTCGTCATTGTATCAAAGCGGGGAGCAACCGGCGAAATCGGCGGCTCGCCCTCTTCCAGCGAGCTGAAAAACTCCGCATGCTCCCGCATCCACGCCGCTGTTCCCTGAAGCGATTGCACCACGTTGTCCACACGCATCGAGAGCAATTCGGGATTGCGGCTCAGCGCCGTCTCCTCAGCTATCAGGCTGATTTGCTTCTCGATGCGCTCCAGTTCCGCCTCCGTCACGCTCAAACTTTCCCGAGCCTTTTGAAGATTTTCCACGCGCCGCATTTGAATATCAATCGAGCCTTTGAGCGAGCGATACACCGTTGAGCTTTCGTTTTCCTTTTCCATGCGCGCCTTGATAGCCGCCATGTCCCGCTCGATTTCCGCCGCATTCACCTTGCCGATAATCTCCAAAATATTTTTGCGCGAATCAAGGAGGGTTATGAATATTCTCAGGAGTTGATTGAGCCCTTCCATTTTGAAATTTTTCACGCTGGAAAAAACGTCCGCATCTTTCCCGCCAGCGCTTTCTATCTCGCGGCAAAGGCTTAAAAGGTTTCCATATCGCTTCTGCGAATTAACATCCAATCCTGAAAGAATCCCCTGCTGGCGTTGCTGCCAGTCTTCCTTCACCTCTTTGAGGCTTGTGGCGCGGACAAAATTCTGGAAACGCCGGCTGCTCGTCAGAAACAATAAATATGCGCATTCGTAAGCAAGCCCTAAAAACCATAAACCCGGGCAACCGATTCCAAGAATGCCAAACCCCGCAAGGAGATATTTATTAATCGGCATTTTCCCCATGCCGGGCAGCCGCACCTTCAGATGAAATGCCGCTTTCACAATATCCCAAAATGTCAGATTTTCACGGGGCATCATAGCCAGCCATCATTGAAGCCGTCAGTCATTAGAAAAAAATTTGCGGCTTCTTTAACAATCCGTAATTCGCTATTCTTTTTTGCTTTTTTGTATCTTCATAAACTCTTCGGCGACTTCGTCCACGATGGCTTGAAACGACGGCTCTTTCTGGCGTTTAATCGGCGACTCGCCCTGAGCAGGCAGCGGCAAGTCGTTGAACTCTTTCACAATTTTCCCCGGCGCTTTCGAAAAAAGCCAAACCCGATCGCCCAGATAAACCGCCTCCGCAATTGAGTGCGTTACCAAGAACACAGTCGCCTCGTGGGAATACCACAACTCCACAAGCAGACGCTGCATCTCCAAGCGCGTCGGTTCGTCCAGCGCCGAAAAAGGTTCGTCCATCAGGAGAATTCGCGGCTTGAGCGCAAGGCTGCGGGCGATGGCAACCCGCTGTTGCTGCCCGCCCGAAAGCTGGCACGGGTATTTGTGTTCATGCCCCGCCAGCCCCACCTTGCCAACCCAGTCCATCGCCATATCGCGGATTTCCGCATCCGAAAGTTTCATTTCAGCCTTGTTTATTTTCAAACCAAAACTCACATTTTCTAAAACGGTCATGTGCGGAAAGGAGCTGTATTTCTGGAACACCATCCCCCTGTCTTTGCCGGGACCTTTGATGTTCTGCCCCCGCACAAAAATCTCGCCCGTTGTCTGCGGATACACGCCATGGAAACCCGCCAGAAGGTTCAGCATGGTGGACTTGCCGCAGCCCGATGGACCCAGAATGGTTATCAGCTCTCCGCGGCGCGGCAAATCTTCAATCCGAAAATTCAAACCGTCCAAAGCCTTAAATTCAAGAGATGTGCCCATATTGAAAATCTTGCTCACATTCTTGAATTCCACAACAGGCGCAACGGGAAGCAGCCCGCCGCCTTGATTCAGAATATTTTCCATCAACGCTCCTGATAGGGAAAAAGCCGGCAACCCAGCCGAACCCAGATTTTATCCGTCACATAAGCAATTAAGACAATCACAAGAAGAACAAGATAGATGTGTTCGCGGGGACCCCGCCGCTGCGCCACGATGATAATATGCCCCAGCCCTCTGTCCGCGGCGACCATCTCCGCCAGAATAATGTAAGTCCAGCCGATGCCGAAACCCAGCCGCATCGCGTGAAAAATCTTCGGCATCGAAACCCCGAGAAATATATCCTTCAAAATATGCCGCGTCCGCGCCCCCAGCGTCAGCGCCGTTTGAAGATATACATTATCCACTTCCTCTATGGCTTTGACAAACATCGGAAGCAGATACACAATAAACGCCAGCGCCAAAAACATAATCTTTTGCAATTCGCCAATGCCAAAAAGACTCATCGTCAGCGGAATCAGAGCCGGTATCGGCGTATAGGCGCCAAAAATTGTCAGCGGATCAAATAACGCTTTAATCCTTGTGAAGGAGCCCATCAAAACCCCAAGAGGAAAGGCGACCGCCAGTCCCACAAGAAATCCTAAAACGACCCGCACCGCGCTTGCCAGCGCGCTCCGGCTCAACTCCGCCTCGAACCACAAGCTCTTGATGGAAAGAACCACCTCCCACGGCGAGGGCAAAATCAACGGGGATATAACGCGGTGTTCCGCCGGTCCTGCTGTGACCGCCGCCCAAGCCTCCAAAAGCAAAATAATCGGGATAACGCCGAGAATTATCCTCTTTTTCAGAGGCATCTCATCCCGAATCATTAGAATGTCTTCAAAAATAGTATTCTTCATTTGCCTATCATTTTTTAATTTTATAATTTGCTATTGCTTATTTTTCCGGCGGAAAGATGGAAATCTCCACGCGGCGGTTCAGCGTCTGATTCATCGGGTCGGAAGGATCCGCCGGAACATCCCACGCCTTGCCGGAAACCACGAATTTATTCGGATCAAAACTATATTGTTTGATAAGGGCATTCTTAACAGCGTTGGCGCGATCCTGAGAAAGTTTTTCCACTTCGCTGCGCGGAACCGAGCCCTTCATCGAACTATCCGTATGCCCCACCACCGCGATAACCGCGCGTTCATATTGTCCAGAAAGACGGGCGACTTTTTCCAGCGTGGCGGCGGCGTTTGGATCATAGAGCGTGTTCTGTATAATGTTGCCCAGCTCGTCATGCTGCGGTTCGAATATGTTGGCGGAGTTGGGATAAAAATTGATGCGGATGGTCTGCGTGATAATCGGCTTTTCCGCCGAGACCTTGCTGTATGAAATCGGGGAAAAACTCGTGATGTATTCATTTTTCATATCCGCAAACGCGCCCTTCTCGTCCAGTTTTTTAATAACGGAAAAATCCATCACCTCATCAAAGCGCACCGGCGTTCCGAGCAGCCCCAGTTCTTTATAGACAAACGTGATATTCTTCCATGTGCGCTCAAAATTAGTCGGGGAATTGGCGTTCATGAAAAAATCTTTGTTCTCCGCAAAGTTGGTTGTATGGGCGTCCTCAATCATCCCCTTGACATCGTCCACGCTCATACCATAGCCCTCCGCCATCCACTGGAGCGCCTTGCTTTTGAGGGTGTCATCCTTCAAAAGCCTCACGCCTTCAAAGATGCCCGCCACGAGCCCCTCGATAATATCGGGATGGTCTTTGCCGAAATCAGCGCGCGCCGCCCAGACGTCGGCAATCAATTTATTCGCCTCTGCGGTTGTGGTCAGGATGCGCGTATTCTTCACATTTTCCGGTATCTTGTAGATATCCGGCGCCCATGAGACGCAGGCGTCAATCTTGGGGTCGGAAACAAAAGCCGCCGCCGCCTCAAAGGCTGTGGCGGTATATTTGTGCGTCACCTCGCTGGGTTGAATTCCCGCATTCAAAAGAAGGTTGTTGATGAAATATTGCGAAGGACTATTTTGCGCATAGACAATGGTCTTGCGTTTCAAATCGCGAACCGAGCTGATGTTGCTCCGCACCACAATGCCGTCGCCGCCGTTCGACCAGTCAACCTGCTGGTAGATGCGGGGAGCCGTGCGCGAATCCTTCATCAGCTCCGGCGCAAAAAGAACCATCATATCCAGCGTGCCCCAAAGGACGTGGCTGTTGCCGGAGGCAAAAGCGTCGCGCGCCGCAACAGGATCGTCAATCAGTTTCAAATTCACCTTGAAGCCGTATTTCTTGAAAAAAACGCTCTCCTCGTTTGGGGCAAAGCCGTTATTCGCCGCCACAATGGGAAGCCAGCCTATCCAAACATTTATCGGGAACTGGACAACCTTTTCTTTCTCGTCCCATTTGTAATTGCTGACGCCTTTGACTGGCGGTAGTTTTTCCTGCGGAACATATTTATATTCCGAAACGGTTGTGATGCCCGTGGGGTCAATCGCCTCCGCCGCTTTTTCCGTCGAGGACTGGGCGGGATGCTGCCCAGCTCCCGCCGGCGATTGCGGTTTTTGCTGGCGCGCAAAATCGTCCAGATTCACGCTTTTTTGAGACTTCGCTTTTGGAAAAAGCGTGTCTTTGAAAAAATACCCTGCTAAAACGATGCAACCAATAATAAAGAGAATCCCAACCGCTTTTCCAAATCGGGTGGGTCCGATTGGCTGTCCGTTGCTCATCTCATTCCTCCTTGCTTTTATTATCAATGGTCCATTTTCAATATTCGATTATTGAGTTGTCTTCGGTCCCAAATCCTTCTGCGGCAGCGGCTGGGACTCGGCGGCGGGTTTCTCTGCGGCGGGCGAGACAAAGCCGTAGCTTGCCTCAAATTCCGCCAGCGCCTGTTCGGCGAGAGCGGCTTGTTCCGCTTCCTTCATCTCAATCTTTCTCGTGTCAATGCCGCTTGCGGCGACGCGAGCTCGTCCGGCGGCTTTGTCTCGGCGTTCGTTTAGGTATTCCTCAAGACGGTTGAGCGTATCGCCGGAGTTCCCGACGCCGGTAATCATCCCTTTTGCCATCTCTTGGAGCTCCGCCTGCGCCTCCATCATCTCCGCCTCGGAGATCAGCCGTTTGAGTTTTTCGATTTTTTCCTGCGCCTCCTGAACGGAAACATCGCGCGCCTTTTCCATCTTTTTGAACGAGGCGTCTGCGGCTTCAAGTTGCTGTCGGTTTTCTTCCAGCTGCTCTTTGACGGTCTGAAGTTCTAACGCCATCTGACCTGCAATCGCGCGGTTGCCCGCCTTGATATTCGCCGAAATCCGCGCCGTCAGTTCCCGCTCTTTCTGTTCCAGATTTTTCACTTGGCGCATCAGCCGCTCGATAAAACCCGCCTGCGATGCCAGACTGTCATTGAACTTGCCAATCTGCTTGCGCAGATTCTCCTTTTCCGCCTCAATCAAGGCGCGGGGATTTTCGCGCTCCAACCCGGAGATAAAAAGACTTAAAAAACCGCGTATAAGATTTGACAGTCGTTTGAACATGATAAAGAGCCCCCTTTTTTTCCCATTCATATACGAATCAATAGAGATTTTGTAGTTGCTATCGCCGCTAAATCAAGCTAAATGCGACAGACGTCGAAAGCTCTTTGTCGCTTTATTCAAGCACCTGAACCTGCCCCGGCGTTGCGTCCAGTTGCAACCCTTGACCTGAAAAGGTTTTTATCAGCGCATCCGCGCGCTTTTTTCCCAACGGCTTTGATAAGGCGCGGACAATGGAGCTCCGATGAAAAGAAATCTGCTGACGTTCCACTTTTTGCTCGGGCCAGACCTCTTCATCAATGATGCGGTAGGAGACCATTTCGCCCGGACGTTGCGCCAACGAAAGCAGCAGCTGCCAAGGCAGCGAGGTCAGCCGAACCCGCGCGCCATTGCATATCACAAAACCCGGCTCCGACTTGCGAATAATCAAAAACGGTTCGCTGTTGCGGCTCTCATCTGCCGGTTGCGACTGAATAACCTCCGGCTCTTTAGCCTCTTTTTCGGTTGAATCGCCCTCAGGCAAATCCGCAAGCAGCGCATCCGCCACGGCGCGCGGAAGCAGCGCGCGCAGACGCTCCGCATCCGCCCCGCGCAAAGATTCGGGAGTGTTATATCCCTCATAGATTAGCGCCTGAAGATGAATGCGCTCCAACCCCTCCGCGCGCAAAAGCGCCAATTCCGCCCCGTCGTCGCCAACGCCCGCCTGCACCCGCAGGGCAAGGCGCATGAGCGCCGACGCAATATCTTTCGGCAAACCGAGCGCATCGGCAATGGACGCCCCGCTCACAATCAGCCACGCAAAATGCTCAGCAAGTTTCGCCATCGTCCCAGCCATAACGCCCCTCGATGGCGAGCGTCTCCGCCGCGCCTATCCATTCATGCAGCACAACCGCCTTCTTGAAGGCGCTGAAATCGGAATCGCTATACCCGCCCGGACGATTGAATATCTCCCGCAGCACAGAAGATTTCTCGATGCGCTCATCGGAAAGATGCCCGCGCGCCGTTTCCGGATAATTTATCTCCCGCCGCTCCCGCCTTGAGACCGGCAGCGAAAACTCCGCCGCATCCGGCGTGAACGCCGCCGCTATGAGCGCCTCGAAAGGAAAAACATCTCGAACTTCTCGAAGCCAGCGGAGCAAGAGCGACGCCGTGCCGAGACGGATGCCGCTGGCTGCCGTGATGGCGCCGATGCCTGTGGCAAAAAGCCCTCCCTCCTCCCGCGCCAAAAAATGCCGCTGCGCCAACCTTTCTATCTCCCGCGCGCAAGCCGCCTCAAATGATTTCGGCTCGCCGCTCCACTGAACAAGCCCCGTGTATGTCTGAAGCAAAAAGGCGCGCGCCCCTTCTTCGCCGCGGCAAACGCGCGACGCCACAAGGTCGAGTATTGCCGGACCAAGGTCTTCCTCCCTCATCGGCGGATTTAGCGGCTCCAGCTCGCCGTGAATATATTCGCGCATCAAACGCTCCGCCTGTTCCCTGCCCGCCGCCACAAGAATCGAACGTCCGAAATCGCTCACCCGCCCAAAACGCCCCGCCCGTCCGCCCTGATTGCGAAATCGCGCATGGGAAAGCGGGACAAAGTTCAACCTGCCCGTCCATTCATCCTGCGCCACCATCTCCGGCACGTGAATCACATTGCGCCCCGTCAGATTCACCCCCTCGCCCAGTGTGGACGTTGAAACAAGCAGGCGAATTCCCCCCGAATTATACTGCTCCTCGATGAGCTTGCGCATGCCCCACGTCAAATCGCTGTTATGAAACGCAGTCCCTTTTTGGAAACAGGATGCCAATAACCCACGCTCGCGCGTCTCTTCATATTTGCCAAGCTCTTCCAGCGCGCCCTCCGCCGGTTCCAGAGCCGTCATGGCTGCAGCCTTCTGCGCCCAATTGCGCGACATGGCGCGAGTCGGAACAAATATCAACACCTGCTCGCCGCGCTCTGCCGCCAGATAAACCGCCAGACCCAGCGCCGCTGCCGCGTAGGATTCCTCATCTTCAAACGCCCCGCGATTATCCGCGCCCGGGCAGAGCGTCTCGCGGCTCTCAACCCCAGAATTGAATTCTTTGTAATAAAACTCGCCATCCTCCGCGTCAAAAACGCCTTCGCGCAATTCCACCGGACGGCGCGATTCCTTCAGCAAATCGCAACCAAGCCACTGCGCAAGACGCAGCGCATCTCCCAACACGGCGGAAAGACCGATGAACTGCGGCTTATATGGCGAGCGCGTCACCTTAGTCAAAAGCAGGTCCGCCACGCCGCCGCGCTCCGGCTCCCCCAACATCTGCACCTCATCCGCAACCGCCAGCCCCGCGCGGCTCAACATCTCGGGACGCTGCACCAGAAAGGATTTCATCTTTTCATATACGGCGATAAGCAAATCAAAACGCCCTTCCATCGCCGGCGCATCGGCATCGGGTCTTTCCCGCGTGGCGACAAGGACGCGATAGCCCAGCGGGGCATAAAGCCGCCTAAACCGGCGATACTTCTCCTCTGCAAGCGCCTTTGTCGGGACAAGGTATATCACCTTGCGGTTCGCCTCTAAGTGCTTCAATGCCGCCAACTCGGCGATGAACGTTTTGCCGGAGGATGTGGGAGCAAAGACAATCAGGCTCTTATTTTGTAAAACACCGGTTCGCATGACCGCCTCCTCCTGCAGCGGCAGCAAGGCTTCAATCCCGCTCTGCCGCCAGAGGGCGACCACACGCTCGGATATCCCGTGCGATATCAATTGCTCAATTGTTATTGTCATATCGTCCTCATACAAAGCATCTCAAACAATGTCTATTCCCTATCATAGCCGCCCATTCTGGCAATATAAAAAACCCGCGCCTGACAATTCTTTTCTTGCTTTTTGCAAAACCGTTGAAGCAGATATCAAAGCGAATAATCACGGAGATAAAATCTTTTATGAAATATCGCGACGCTATTTACGGCAGATGCCTTGTGGGCAGAATCGAAAAAGGCGAAGACCTGCTGGACGCCTTCAGCAGTTTTGCCAGAAGCAATCAAATCCGTCTCGGATTCATCACAGCCATCGGAGCGCTCCAAGAGGCGCGCATTGCCCTCTACGACCAGCAAAAATTCGAATACATCACATGGGATATCAAGGAAGAATCCGAGATTGATAATCTCACCGGCAATATCTCCGTCAAAGATGGCGAGGTCTTCTGCCACCTTCACGCAACGCTCACAAAACCGGATGGACACACCATCGGCGGACACGTCTGCCGCGGGTGCGTCGTCTTTGCCTGCGAATTCATTGTTCAAGAGATTATCGGCGAGGATTTTGTCCGAATCCCCGATAAAGATACCGGTCTTTCCCTATGGCAAATTTAAACCAACCAAAAGAATTTTATGGAGCAAAAAATGTCACAACCGAGACCTGAATATCCCCGACCCGATTTTGTCCGCCCCCGCTGGCTGAACCTCAACGGCTGGTGGGACTTTGCCTTTGACGATGAGAATAAAGGTCTTGGCGAAGGGTGGTTCTCCCGAAAGTCATTCCCGCAAAAAATCCTTACCCCTTTCCCCTTTCAATCGGAAAACTCCGGCATCGCCGAGACCGGCTTCCATGATATCTTCTGGTATCGCACCCCCATTCAGATTCCGCCCGATTGGCGCAAAAACGGCAGAATCTTCCTCCATATCGGCGCCCTTGATTACGAAGGCGCGCTCTTTATTAACGGCAAAGAAGCGGGCGTTCATGTTGGCGGTTATGTCCCATGGTCAACGGACATCACGGACTTTCTAAAAGGCGACGAGGCGGAGATTGTTATTCGCGGCGTGGATTCCCAGAGTAAATCCCAGCCGCGCGGCAAACAGCATTGGGAACTCAAATCCTCAGGCATTCAATACACCCGCGTCAGCGGCATCTGGCAGCCCGTTTGGCTCGAGCCCGTTCCCTTCTGCCGCATCCGCTCCATCCGCGTCATCCCCGCCCTCAATCCCGACCGACTCATCATCTCCGCTCATATTCAAGGCGACCTTTCACACGGGCGCCTTGCCATTTCTATTTCCGCTCAAGGAAAAGATATCGTCAAAGCCGAAGCCCCCGTAGAAAACGGCGTCGCAAAAATCGAAGCGGCGATTCCATCGGCGCGGCGCTGGTCGCCCGATGACCCCTTCCTTTATGACTTAAACTTCAAACTTGTTTCCGGCGAAAAGGTCAGGGACGAAGTCCAATCCTACGCCGGCATCAGCGTCATCGCCCGCGACGGAAGAAAAATTCTCCTCAACGAAAAACCTATCCGCCTTAAAGGCATCCTTGATCAGGGCTATTTTCCCGGCGGCATATACACGCCCTCAACAGATGAGGAGATGCGGCGCGATGTGGAACTCACGCGGCAGCTCGGATTCAACTGCGCCCGCAAACATCAAAAATTGGAAGACCCGCGATGGTATTACTGGTGCGACCGGCTCGGGTTGCTCGTCTGGGGCGAGATGAGCAGCGCTTGGGAGTTTACAAATCAATCCTGCGCCGCCCTTGCCAAAGAGTGGCAGCAAGCTATGCAGCGCGATTGGAACCACCCCTGCATTATGGCTTGGGTTCCTCTCAACGAAAGCTGGGGCGTCCCCGATGTGGCTAATAATTCCATGCAGCAAAACTTCACCGCCCGCATGGCGCAACTCACGCGTTCGCTCGACCCCACGCGCCCCGTTGTGGATAATAGCGGATGGTGCCATGTGGATACAGATATCGTGGACATCCATCCCTACACAGGCGACCCCGTTGAATTAGCCGCCATGATAGAGCAGATGTTGCGCACCGGCGAGCCGGGACATTCGTATCCCGCCCCCGTCTGGGTCGGCGGCGCAAAAGACGGCGGTCAACCCATCGTTGTCAGCGAATACGGCGGCATCGCCCTTGACGCCGATGTTGAGCCGGAAAAAGGCAATGAGGGGGGGTGGGGCTATGGACACGCCGCCCAAACGCCGGAAGACCTTCTGCGACGTTTTGCGGAATTAACTAAGGCTATTATACAAAATAAGGAAGTCGCCGGATACGTCTATACGCAGCTCACGGATGTGGAGCAGGAGAAAAACGGTCTATTGAAATTTGACCGGCAGCCCAAGGCTCCCATCGAAGCCATCGCCGCCGCTCAAAAAGACTGAATTATTTAATCGCCTGTCCGCCGCTTAATAATTTTTTGATTTTTGCCGCTGCGCCGATCGGGATTTTTTTCATCCGTCGACTCAGTTTATAGAGCCTTCGCCGCGGCTCGCCCCAGTTTTCCATATCAAGATAAAACTGCGGGTCGCAAAGGTAATAATTGAACGCGCACGCCGCGCGCTCAAGGCAGAGCGGATGGATGAACCGCGCCTTGCGGGGCAATAAACGGCGGTCTGCTTCCGTTAAAAGCAAATGCCGCATCTCCCGCCGATAGGCGTTTGCGCGTTTGCCGTGCCATATCTCCTTCAACGACCGCTCATGCAGATTGCCGAGACTTTTGGCGGCATCGCATGCAAAATGGCAGCACGAATAAATATCGCCGCTTGCCTCAATTACCGCCGCATACCAGCCGATGTAACAATACTCCACGCGCCGCGTCCCCGGACAAACATCGGGCAGGATGGCTGATTGCGGAAACCGCGCATACAACTCGCTTTCGGCAAATTGCTGCAAACCCTCCGCCGAAAGATTGAATTGCAGCCGCGTCCCATATCGCTCAATCGCCGACCGCACAATCGGACGGATCTCCTCTTTTTGCGCCGCTGTCATTTTCAAATCCGTCGGCAGGGCGTCAATCGTGTTCACATAAACAACATCCACATCCAAAGCAACCAGCGTCTCGAGCATAGCGGGCAGCCGCTCGAAATTTTCCCGCCAGATAAAAACCTGAGCGCTGATTTCGCATAAAGATGCCCGCTCCTTTTTCATGCGGACGATGTTCCCGATGCCCTCCATCGCGCGATAAAAAAGCGGCTCGGGACATCGCCCCATCTTCGCGTATGCCGCCGGCAAGGTCTCGTTCAAACTGATGGTGATGCGGCTCAAATCGGATTGAAGCAATCGCCGCGCAACCGCCTCCGTCAGCGCCGTTCCATTCGTTTTGATGGAATCTATCTTCAGCCGATTTTCCTCGATGAAATCAAACAACGGGTTGAGATGGCGATAGATGAGCGGCTCGCCGCCTCCGCCAAGGCTCACGCTCTTTACGCCCATCAAAACGCCCTCGGCAAGAGCCTTTTTCAAAACATCCCAATCCAACTCCTTCGCCGCGTCGCGCAACACTTCCGTGTAGCAAAAAAAGCAATCCAGATTGCATCGGTCTGTGGGGAAAAGGACAAGATGATAAGGTCCGCCCAGCGCCTTGCCGCGTTTGATTCCCTCCGCTATTAGGCGCTTTTCTTTTTCTGTTATCATTTCCCAGCCGTAGAGCATCGCCCGTCCTTTTATATGGCGGCTTTTCCCTTCGCAGGATCTGTAACGCCAATCTGCGGCGGTTGAGGCAGAATAACGCCCCGCGCCTCCAGCTCTTTTGTGTATAGCTCATTCCCCCGCGTGATGCCCCACCAGAGCGTGCAGCCGCGGCAGAATTCCGGCGGATTGTCGCTGTTCACATGCTCGCGCAGCCTTATGTAATGGACATCGTTCCAGATTTTGCGGAACGGCTTTTCCAGTATATTGCCCATGCCAATCCAGACCGCGCGGCAGCATGGACGCACCCAGCCGTCCACATCAATATAGGCGGAGCGCCAAGGATCCAGACATGTCCCGGGGAAGAGCCGAAAAGGTTTTTCTTTCCTCCCCGCATCGTTTTTTTGCCGCACATTTTCCGTTTTTGCAAATTCCGGCGAAAATAACTGAATTCCTTTTGCGCGCGCCGATTCCTTAAGCAGCGGCAGCTCGCGCCGCAGCAACTCCGGAAATCGGCTGATAACATCTTGCGCGTAATCATCTTCGCGTTCGCCCACGCCCGGACTAATCAGCGTCAGGCACAAAATTTTGCAGCGCGCCCCGATCTCAAGAATCTCCCGCAGCTCGCCAACATTTCGTTTCGTCACCACAGTGTTCAGCGAAAGATGGAAACCGCCGTCTTTATATTTTTCGCCCAGCTCGCTCATGATTTTCATGTTGTCCATAATAACTGAAAAACTCGAACCCGTCCGCGAATCCTCATGCGTCTCCGCGCAGGCGCCGTCCAGCGAAACCGTCACATCAGCCCCCGCCCGGACAATCTCTTCCATCAGCGAGGCATCCAGCATCATCGCATTGGTCACAAATTTAATCTTCAAACCGAACGCGCGCGCATCCGCAACCATCCGCCGAAAGAGAGGCGAAAGCAACGGCTCGCCCAACCCTTGAAGATTCAGAATACGGATAGTGGGGAAAAGCTCGTTTTTCACACGCTCATAAACATCGGGGCTCAAATGTCGGTTATCGGTGGGATAATGCGTCTTGGGGCAGGCGCGGCACCGCAGGTTGCAGGCGTTTGTGGGCACGAGCTGCAATTCATATGGCAGCCCGAGCGCGCGGCTAAGTTGCCGCGTTCGGCTCAAACGATTCAAGCCGCCGTTTATTTTTCGCCGCAGGGCGTATGGCGGAAGACCAAACATTTAACAAGCGGATTCCTTTATCATATCAGACAAAAGAGCTCCGTTAAGAAGCCTCGACGGGTCAAGGATTATCTTGATTTCGCGATTGGTTTTCGATTTCAAACCGCTGAATAAAATATTTAGGTTGCCCTTCATCCGACAAAAATAAAAAAATATTACATATTCAGCAAAAAATATCAAGCATCGCTATTTATCCGCAGATTATATCATCCCTGAAAGGTTGCGCAGTGAAGGAAATAACGCTGAAAATTTACAAGGAACGCATTCACAAAGCGCTGGTTTTTATTCAGGAACATCTTGATGAAGAAATGGAGCTCGAAACTCTAGCGCGCGTTGCCCATTTTTCGCCTTTCCATTTCCACCGCATCTTCCGCGGCATGACCGGCGAATCCGTCAAGGAACACGTGCGCCGTCTGCGGCTTGAGCGCGCCGCATTTCATCTGATACATTACAAATGGACTGTCATACGGATCGCGCTCTCCGCCGGCTTCGATTCGCACGAGGCGTTCACACGCGCTTTTCGCGCCATGTTCGGCGATTCGCCCTCCCGCTTCCGTTCTAAGCGCGGGAGAATCCCTTATGTGGAAGCCCCTTCAGGCGTTCATTACCGCGTCAACGGCAACCTGAAAAATTTCATGACGGTGAACAAGGAGGCAAAAAAGATGAACGTGGAAATCAAAACCATCAAACCGATGCGCGTGGCATTCATGCGCCATATCGGACCCTACAAAGAATGCGGAAAAGTGTGGGAGAAATTTTGCGCATGGGCGGGCGCGCGGCGGCTTTTATGTCCCAACACCGCTTTCCTCGGCATATCCCACGACGATCCCACAATAACCCCGCCAGAAAAACTGCGCTACGATGCTTGCATACCTGTTGATGAAAAGGTTTTGCCCGATGGCGAGGTCGGCATTCAGGAAATCCCCGGCGGCGAATATGCCGTCATTAGGCATTTGGGGCAATATGAAAAACTCATTGATACCTATGCCAAAATTATGGGCGAATGGCTGCCCCGCAGCGGACGCGAACCGCGCTCCACTCCATGCTTTGAGGTCTATATCAATTCGCCGGATAACACAGACCCAAAGGATTTGATAACAGATATATACATTCCGCTCGAATCCAAGTGAGAGAATGTCTTTATGCGCCTGAGCGCGGCGGTAAATCATTCTCTGGAAAAATTTCTCCAAATAAATTCCATTCAATTTATCATTGAATTGCGCCGCCGCGCTGCGCCATGTTTATTTTTATGTGCGGACGATTTGCCCAAACAAAAGAATTAAGCATGCTGATGAGCCGATTCAATTTCATCGTCAGCAATTGGGTAATTCGCCAACATCATAACATCGCCCCCGGCGAGGACTGCTCCATCATTGTGCAAAAAGACCAAAACCGAACCTTGAAAAATTTGCGATGGGGGCTGATTCCGCGTTGGGCAAAACCGAACGCGCCGACAAAACCCCTCATCAACGCCCGCGCAGAAACGCTCGCCGAAAAGCCCAGCTTCAAACAGGCGTTCGCCGCACGCCGATGCCTTGTCCCCGCCGATGGATTTTATGAATGGCAAAAACTTGAAGGAGGCAAAAGAAAAAAACCTTTTCTGTTCGCCCTCAAAAATCGCGAGCCTTTTGCCTTTGCCGGAATTTGGGAGGAATGGCAACCCGCGCCGGACGCCCCGCCGCTGCAAACCTTTGCCATCATCACAACATCCGCCAACGAGCTTGTTGCCCCGATTCACGACCGCATGCCCGTCATCCTTAAGCCGGAATGCGAGTCTCTCTGGCTCGACCCGCGCGTCAGCGACCCGCGCCGGCTCCTGCCGCTTCTTGCCCCCTATCCGTCCGGTGAAATGGAACGCGCCGACGCCGCCATCTGATTCCGCCGAACGCATCAATTAAACCTTTACAAATTCAACGTTCGACCCATATATTGTGTTTGCGATTTTGAAAAAAAGGAGAGCATAATGAAAAAATATTATCGGGCGATTATCTTCTTGTTAATCGCATTTCTTGTTCACGGCTGTATCCAAATTGATTCGCAGGAAATATATTGGATGTTATCAAAAAATAAAAAAGACCTTTATGCCTTGATTATATATCGAGATATTTACGCAACAATTGACAAAGACTCCAAAAAATCCGCATCCGAGCAATTAGACTCAAGTGTAAAAGAGATTGAAGAGGATTTTTTCAATGGCAATAAAATTTTTATATTATGTAATGAAAAAAAACACGAGTTTGATTTAGAGCCTTATAAAGACGGTTTGCCCGAGTTACCTCGTTCCGGCGAAACAAAAAATGAATTCAAATTTTTTAATCATTTGGTTAACAATACAGAAATTCGCGGCGGCGCTCTCTTCAAGGAGAGATCCGAAGATGAAACCTCATCACACGTTTTGTGCGCTTATCAGGTTATTCGTTTGAAGAATGTTAAAAAATTATTCCCTCTCATGAACGCCCTTCTTTCCGATGCTATAATAAAAGGCGAGCCTTCTAATGAGGACTTCCCTCTGTCATTTAACCAATGGCGCGAAATTGCAAAAAAAGGGAATTGGCGTTGGTGCCAAATGGACAAAACCTCTTTTATCGTTAATCTCCCCATGCATCAAGATGAGTATTTTTCTTACAGGAATCACATTTTAGGCGATTATGGTTACATCATGGCAAATAATTTTTTTGGCATTATCCAAAAAGCCGACCGCATCCAATTGGTGTTGGGAGACCCGCAACTAAAAGTGAATTCTTATAAATATGATATCAATAAACACAATGAATATTCAAACCTTCTGCCGCTTATTGAAAAAAGCGTTTTTTGGGATGATGAAATAGACCCCCAAGAAATAATTCAGCAATTCACAAAAGACCCTCAAACCTTTTTCAATTCCATGAAAAAGCGCGAGCCATAAATTAGAAAAATAATTGAAAAACGTCCTATTAAATACGGGTTCAGAATTTGATAAATCTCCATTCCCTGTCGGACGATTCGCCCGATTGTCTCTATCAAATCTTGGCTCATTCCGCTCTCATTGTTTTTAATAACACCCAAAATTCCGACAACATAAAAACACTGGACAAAGATATATACATTTCTTAGGGTTTATTCGTTTTTATGACAATTTTTTTAAGCAGGGTGATGTTATGAAAAAGAAACTGCGCGGACATTTTATCCCCAATTCCCATCTCGACCGCGAATGGACGCTCGATTTCCAAAAACACCGTTTCTTGCTTGTCCAGTTCATTGACCGACTCCTTGAAATATTTGAAAAAAATCCGGAGTATACTTTCCTCCTCGATTCGCAAACCATCCCGCTGGAGGATTACCTTGAAATTCGTCCGGAAAAAGAGGACGCCATCAAAAAATATGTCCGCGCCGGACGCCTCTCCATCGGTCCGTGGTATTCCGCCCCAGACGGGCAGACCCTCTCCGGCGAATCGCTTGCGCGCAATCTGCTAACAGGCCACCGTCTCGGCGAACGATTCGGCGGCGTTATGAAAATCGGATATACGCCTTTCGGTTTTACGCAGGTCTCCCAGCTCCCGCAAATATACGCCGGATTCGGAATTGACTTCATCTTTTTTTATCGCGGCATCACAAAGCATGAATCTCCCTCTGCGGAATTTTTATGGGAATCGCCCGACGGCACGCGCGCCACATGCAGCCGTTTCGGCGAACGCTCCCGATACAATTTTTTCATGGAAGTCTGGCGTCCGGTCGTATTTGGCGGCGGCATCAACGACCGCATTTTCCAATGGGAAAAAGGCGGCGTTCCTTTCAAACGCGCAGACGCAGCAGCCGAATACGACCACTACTTTTTATTGCGCCACCATCTTAAAATCAATAACGATGCGATTGCGCCTTCATGGAAAAAACTCCTTGAATTGGAACTGCCCCACTACACAACGCACATCATCCCGCTCATGCAGGGCATGGACACTACCATGCCCGATGAGCTGGAGGCGGAAGTCCTGCGCCGAATTCAAAAACTGCTCGCTCCCGGCGAGGAGGTATTTTTCAGCACTCTGCCTTTGTATGTCGAAGAACTTAAAAAGGCGCTCAATAAAAAAAATTTGCGCATATTCATGGGCGAAATGCGAATGCCTGGTCCGCCCTCGCCTTATGTGACCAATCTTGAAAATGTTGTATCCTCGCGCATCCGCCAAAAGGTCAAACAGGCGCGCGCCAGCGCCCTTCTTCAGCGGCTTGCCGAGCCTTTTTCCGCTATCGTCTTTGCGATGGGCGACCCCTATCCCGCTCCCTTTCTCAACCTTGCGTGGAAATATCTCCTCCAATGCCACCCGCACGACACTGCGGCGGGATGCGGGCTCGACCAGATTGAACGGGACAGCCATCACAGGCTGGAGCAGGTCTCGGGAATCTCCCGCGCCCTCCTTGATGAATCGCTCGGACGGCTGCAGGCTCGCGTGGATACATCAAAAATTTTAAAAGATGAAATCATCATCACAATATTCAACCCGTCGCCGCACCCACGAACTGAGGTTGTGGATGTTTTTCTGGACACGCCCCACAATCTTAACATGCCCGATTTTGAAATCCGAACAGCGGAGGGCAAGCCGGCGCGCTGGACTTTTGTCCATCGCAAACCATCTGAAAAAACCGTGCGCAATAACACAGACCTCACTATGGCGCTGGTCGGTTGGATGGCGCACGTGCAGATTCTTGCGGAGGATGTCCCGGCATTGGGATACAAAACCTTTATCCTCCGCCGCGCCGACGTCATGCCTGCCTCCATGGAAAGAATCGCCCCCAGCGCAACGAGCCTTGAAAACGAATACATCCGAGTTGATTTCAACGCCGACGGCACGCTGGATTTATACGACAAAGAAACCTCTTGCATTTTTACCGATCTTCATTACTTTGAGGATCAAGGAGAAAAAGGCACCGGCTGGGAAAGCCGCCAGCCCGCGTTGGACAAAATCATCAGCAGTAAAGGATGTCCCGTCGAAATTTCGCTTGTGCAAAATACTCCGCTTGCCGCCTCCGCGCGCGTCCTTTACAAAATGTCCATACCCACCGGCATCATCCACGACGACACATTTCACTATACCCGCCGCGGAGAAAAAGAAGTCCCGTTGGAAATAGAAACCACCTTCACCCTGCGCGCCGGATCGCGCCGACTCGAATGCGTCACTCGTTTTGAAAATCGCGCCCGCAACCATCGCCTGCGCGTTTTTTTCCCAACCTATTTAATTGGCGCAAAAGAATCGGCTGCCGAAGCCCCCTTTGATGTCGTGCGCCGCCCCATCGAGCGTTCGCCCAAACACCCATACAGCCAGACAGCCAATCCCCAATACCCCTGTCTTAGATTTGCCGACATCTCAGACGGCAGCATCGGTCTTGCCATCATCACGGAAGGCATCCACGAATATGAAGCGACAGACGACCGCTCCCGCGCTCTGGCGCTCACGCTGCTGCGCTCCTTTGAGGTTACCCTATGCACGGTCTCCTACCGCTGGGAGCGCCGCCCGGATCAAATTCTTTCGCATCAACTTGGCGCCCATGAAATGCGCTATGCGATTTATTTCCATAAAGGCGATTGGGCAGATGGGCGCGTCATGCAGGAGGCGGAGCATTTTTCTCTGCCGCTCATCCCGACGCAATCGGGTTCGCTTGACAAGCCGCCCGCGCCCGATGCGGCGCTGCCGCTGGCTTCAAAAGGGTTTTTAGAAATTAACCCGGACGCCCTCGTTCTTTCCGCGTTCAAACGCGCGGAGGATTCAGACGATCTTATCTTGCGCCTTTATAATCCGACAAAACGCCTCCTTAAAGGCAATGTCAGATTTTTCCGCCCTGTCAAAAAGGCGCTCATGACAAACATGAACGAGGAGCCGCAGAAGGGCGGCGCAATAAAAATGACCGGCAATCGGATTCATTTTGATGCGCCCGCGAAAAAGATAATCACAATAAAGCTGGTTTTATAGATTGTGCTCAGTTGAATTGCCTTGAATCAACTGAATCCATTCAAGGGGAAGAGAACCAATAAACTTTATGCCCACAAGCGTGTAGCCGTCCGAGATGTTTTTCACCCAGATTACCTTCCCAAGCATCTTGATGCCGCTGCTGTCTTTCGTCAGTTTGAGATATATTGAGATAAGAGAGGGGATGGTGAACTCGCCTTTTGCCCGGAAGCAAAGCCCGCCCCCGCTGATATCCAGCAAAGAGCCGAATTGATAGATTGAGAGTTTTTTCTCCGTGCTCTCATACACATCCAGCGAATACGCCAGCGATACAAAATACTTCATTCGAGCGCATCTGCGCGCTCTGTATGCCTGCTCGGCTGACGTTTCACACAAACCCGTCGTTGACATTTCCCTGTGCCTCCTAAGAATCGGAAAGGCGTCATCAACAGGATGGGAACAGGAACATTAAACCTCCAAACCAAGCTCCCTGCAAAATACCTTCCCCCAATTTAAAACAAACAAATAAATCCCACATCTAACAGTTCTTCATTAATAAGCAGATTATTTGCATAAACTTTTTTTGTGCGTCAAGTATAAATGTCACAAAATGTAAAAAGTTTTTACATTTTTCTTCTTAGTGTAATCTTGCTTGCAATCTCCAAATGACGGGAATAACTCTCTTCCTCGCCAGATTATTGAAAGATAAAAACCTTCGCTAAAACTTAAATTTTTAGGAGCGTCTCCATGCCCAGAAGAAATGATATTCATAAAATACTCATTATCGGCTCAGGTCCTATTGTTATCGGGCAAGCCTGCGAATTCGACTACTCCGGCACGCAAGCCTGCAAGGCGCTCCGCAAACTCGGTTATCAAATCGTCCTCGTCAATTCCAATCCCGCCACCATCATGACAGATCCCGGCATGGCGGACGCCACATATATCGAACCGCTCACCGTTGACTCCATCGCAGAAATTATCGAAAAAGAACGCCCGGACGCCCTCCTGCCTAATCTCGGCGGGCAGACAGGACTCAACCTCTCATCCGAACTCGCCCGCAATGGCGTCCTTGAAAAATTCGGCGTGCGCATCATCGGCGTGGAACTCGATGCCATCGAACGCGGCGAAAACCGCATCATCTTCAAAGAAACCATGACACGGCTCGGCATTGACATGCCCCGCAGCGCCCCCGCCTTCAGCGTGGAAGAGGCGGAACGAATCGTTGCGGAACTCGGTTACCCCGTCGTCATCCGCCCCGCCTACACGCTCGGCGGCACAGGCGGAGGGCTCGTCTATAACCGAGAAGAACTTCAGACTATTGTCGGGCGCGGAATCGCCGCCAGCCTTGCCCATCATGTGCTTGTCGAGGAATCCGTGCTGGGCTGGGAAGAGCTCGAACTCGAAGTTGTCCGCGATGCTAAAAATCAGATGATCACCGTGTGCTTCATTGAAAATGTTGACCCGATGGGCATCCATACCGGCGACTCCTATTGCACTGCGCCCATGCTCACCATCGCCCCCGAACTTCAAAAACGCCTGCAGGATTACTCTTATAAAATCGTCGAAGCCATCAACGTCATCGGCGGCACGAACATCCAACTTGCCCACAATCCGGAAAACGGGCGCGTCGTTATCATCGAAATCAACCCCCGCACCTCGCGCTCCTCCGCCCTTGCCTCAAAGGCGACCGGTTTTCCCATCGCCTTTGTCTCCGCCTTGCTCGCCGCGGGTTTGACCCTTGATGAAATCCCCTACTGGAAAGAGGGCACGCTCGATAAATACAAACCATCCGGCGATTATGTTGTGGTCAAGTTTGCGCGCTGGGCGTTCGAAAAATTTCGCGGCGCAGAAGATAAACTCGGCACCCAAATGCGCGCCGTCGGCGAGGTTATGTCCATCGGCAAAAATTACAAAGAGGCGTTTCAGAAATCCATCCGCTCGCTCGAAATTAAACGATACGGACTCGGCTTTGCCAAAGATTTTAATCAAAAAACCCTCCCCGAGCTTTTCGGGCTTCTCAAAAATCCCACCAGCGAACGGCAGTTTGTTTTGTATGAAGCGTTGCGCAAAGGCGCGGATATTGATGAACTTTACAATCGAACGCGCATCAAAAAATGGTTCCTCCAACAGATGAAAGAACTTGTGGAACTCGAAGAGCTAATCTTAAAACACAAAGGCGCGACGCTGCCGGACGACCTCCTCATTCAGGCAAAAAAGGACGGCTTTGCCGACCGCTACCTCGCCCAGATTCTCGACGTTTCTGAAGATGAAATACGCAACCGCCGCATCGCCCTCGGCATCCAAGAAGGATGGGAGCCCATCCCAGTCAGCGGCGTCGAAAACGCCTCCTACTACTATTCCACCTACAATGCGCCCGATAAAACGCCCAGCAATAAAAAAAGAAAAATTATGATACTCGGCGGCGGACCCAACCGCATCGGGCAGGGTATTGAATTCGACTACTGCTGCGTCCACTGCGCCTTTGCCCTGCGCGATGAAGGCATCGAAACCATCATGGTCAATTGCAACCCCGAAACCGTTTCGACCGACTATGACACATCCGATAAACTATACTTTGAACCGCTTACAGTTGAAGACGTCCTCAGCATCTACAACAAGGAAAAACCCGAAGGCGTCGTTTGCCAATTCGGCGGTCAAACCCCGCTCAATATCGCCGAGGAACTCGCCGCCGCCGGCGTTCGCATCCTCGGCACATCGCCCGAAACCATCAACATCGCCGAAGACCGCAACCTCTTCAATAAAATGATGCAAAAACTCGGCATCCCCCAGCCCGATTCAGGCATGGCGATCTCCGTGGAGGAGGCGCTCACTATCGCCGAACGCATCGGCTACCCCATCATCGTACGCCCCTCATTCGTCCTCGGCGGGCGCGGCATGGAAATCATCCACGATGATAATATGCTCCGCGAATATGTGACCGCCGCCGCCGCCGTCTGGGCGGATCGCCCCATCCTGATTGACCAATTCCTCGAAGACGCCCTTGAATCTGAAACTGACGCCATCTCCGACGGCGTGGATGTTTTCATCCCCGCCATCATGGAACACGTGGAGCTCGCAGGCATCCATTCCGGCGATTCCGCCTGCGTCATCCCGCCTGTCAGCATCCCGGAAAAACACATCAAGACCATCTGCGAATACACGCGGAAAATCGCTCTCGAAATGAAAGTCGTCGGGCTCATGAATATTCAATTCGCCATCGCCAACGACACCGTTTATATCCTTGAGGCAAACCCCCGCGCCTCTCGAACCGTCCCGCTCGTCTCCAAGGTCTGCAACATCTCAATGGCGCGCATAGCCACCCAGCTCATCATCGGCAAAAAACTTGCCGACCTTGGTTTGAAAGATAGAAAAATCCAACACTTCGGCGTTAAAGAATCCGTTTTCCCCTTTAACATGTTCCCGGAAGTTGACCCTGTTCTCGGACCCGAAATGCGTTCCACCGGCGAAGTTCTCGGCATGGCGGATTCATTCGGGCTCGCTTATTTCAAGTCGCAAAAAGCGGCGCAGCAAACCCTCCCGCTGAAAGGAACCGCGCTGATTACCATCGCCGACCGCGACAAGGAGAACCTCTTCAAAATCGCCGCCGAATACAACCGGCTCGGATTCAAAATCCTCGCCACGCGCGGAACGCATGAAGCGCTCAAACAGAATAACATCCCCTCCGAGCCCATCCTGAAAATGCACGAAGGACGCCCCAACATTGCGGACGCCATCAAAAACGGGGAAATCCATCTGGTCATAAACACACCCGCCGGCAAGCAGAGCGAATTCGATGACTCCTATATCCGCAAAACCGCCATCAAACACAGAATCCCGTATATCACAACAATCGCAGGCGCGCTCGCAGCCGCGCGCGGAATCGAGGCATACCGACGCGGCGCCGCAAAACCCAAAAGCATTCAAGAATACCATAAGGATATCTCAAATTAAAACCAAAACGCATTCGAGCGATTGACATGTTCCCGCTAATTGTGCTCGCCATTGTCTTTATCCTCACAATATTCATGACGTTTTTCGGCGTTCTACTTAAACATATCTCCGCATGTTTTTTGGGGAAATAAAGGGCGGATAGAAAAACAGGTTGCGCGCCAATTATCGGTTGGTATAAATATTGCTCAATTTATTGTTAATTTCGTGTTTTGATGTTTTTTTGGCGAGGTGATGTTTTTATGAACCAAGCAAAAACCGCATTACTTATGGCTGCCCTGACCGCCCTGCTTGTCGGCGTTGGGCACATTATTGATATTCGCCTCCAATCCAATGTCTTTGCCTTCATCTTCCTCATTTTTGGATTGGGAACGAATCTGGTCACCTATTGGTTTTCAGATAGAATTATTTTTGCCCTATATAGGGTGCGCCCAATTCAGGAACAGCAGGCGCCGGCGCTCTTTAACATGGTCGAACGCCTCTCTCAACGCGCGGGCATTCCCATGCCAAAGATTGGCATCATCCCAGTGGACATACCCAACGCCTTTGCCACGGGTCGCAACCCTTCTCATGCCTCCGTTTGCGTCACAGAAGGGATAATGCGCTATTTGCCCCAGCGGGAATTGGAGGGCGTTTTGGCACATGAAATCAGCCATGTGAAGCATTATGACACGCTCATCATGACTTTTTGCGCCGCAATTTCGGGCATCATCTCGTTCGTCGGACGTATGGCAATCTGGTCTCTCCTTCTTGGCGGAGGCGGCAGGGATCGCCGCAACGGTAACGCCCTTGGCGCGCTCTTTGTAATGATTTTAGCTCCGCTGCTTGCGGTAATGATTCAACTGGCTATCTCGCGTTCGCGGGAATTCAAGGCGGATGATGGCGGCGGACGATTGACAGGAGATCCGGATGCCCTTGCCGATGCGCTGTTGCGTATTGAAAAATACGCCAGCATGGGCAGCATCCAGTCCGTGCCTGCAACTCAACACATGTTTATCATCAACCCGGCGGCGGGCAATCGGCGCGGAGGCTTCGATTTGTTCAGCACTCATCCCGCCACGGAAAAGCGGGTGGCGCTTTTGCGCGAGCTGGCGCGCCGCATTGGCTAATCTTTTTTGATGGTTGGTTGAATGAAAAAAAGACTTATTAAAAAGAAACAGAAAATGCAGACACTTGCCGAACAGAAAATAATCCAAACGGGGGCGCAATCGGGGGCGGAATCCGCGCAGCCAATGCTTGAGCAGATTTTGCGTCTTCGGGCGGATTTTGATAATTATAGAAAAAGGATAGAGCGGGAAAAAGAAAGCGCGGCTGACCGCATCCGCATGGGCGTTCTCAAAGACTTTCTTGAAATCTGCGACTCCCTGCGCCAAGCGGCAGAAAACAAAAGTCCAAACGAAAGCCCGGACGCCGCCGCTTATCGCGAGGGTATGGAGCTGCTTTTAAAAAAATTCGAAGCCTTTCTGGAAAAGGAGGGTGTCTCACACATAGAAACCGCCGGTTGCCGCTTTGACCCGCGCCTCCATGATGCCGTCATGCTCGAGGAGGGCGAACCATCCCAATCGGGCACAATCTCCCGCGAACTGCTCAAGGGCTATAAATTTAAAAACGAAGTCCTCCGCCCCGCCCGCGTTTCTGTTTTCAAATAGCATTCGCGAATTTAAGTATTTCGCAACTCATACTTCTATATTCATAATTGGAGTTTTGTTATGTCTCCCGCGGAAATAAAAGATTATTACAAAATACTCGGACTGAATGAAAAGGCGTCCAAAGAGGAAATCAATAAAGCGTTCCGCAAATTAGCGGTTAAATATCACCCCGATAAAACGAAGGGGAATAAAAAATTAGAGGAACGTTTTAAGGAAATTAACGAAGCGCATCAAATTCTTTCCGATGATGAAAAACGAAAACAATACGACTTCATGCGTTCCAATCCCTTCGGCGCTTCGGGTTTTGATCCGAACATTTTCACCGGCGCCGGCGCGCAAAACGTTCGCTTCAATATGGACGACCTCGGCGATCTCTTCGGCGGGATGGGCGGACTGGGCGACATGTTTGATTTCTTCAGCTCCAGCCAAACCCGCTCCGCGCGCTCAAAAAAACGCCGACCCGCACGCGGCAATGACATCCAAACATCGGCAGTCATCCCATTCCTCACCGCCGCTCTGGGAGGCAATTACACAATCACCCTTCTCAAGGAGGAGACATGCGGACGTTGCGGCGGCAGCGGCGCCGAACCGGGAACAACCGCGTCCGTCTGCCCCAGATGCGGCGGCGCGGGAACCATCACAGTGTCGCAGGGCGCCTTCGGCGTCTCACGCCCCTGCCCCGAATGCTTGGGCTCCGGCTCCAAAATAACAAAACCATGCCGCGATTGCCGGGGACGCGGCAGACGCGAAACCCCGCGAACCATCACAGTCAAAATTCCCGCAGGCATCAAGCACGGGCAAAAAATCCGTTTGGCTGGCGAGGGCGAACCCGGCGCGGCGGGAGGTCCCAAAGGCGATTTATTCATCCAGATTAACGTGGAAAAAAATGCGGAGTTCTCCCGCGACGGGGACGTCATCCAGAGCGAGGCGTGGATAGACCTGCCCGCAGCCGTTCTCGGCGGGCAAACGACAGTGAACACGCTTCAGGGTCCGGTCACGCTCAAAATCCCAGCGGGAACGCAATCAGGCACGAAATTCAAACTCAAAGGACGCGGCATTAAATTTTCAAAAGACCGCATCGGGGATCATTACGTCGTCGTCAAAATCAGAACCCCCAAAAATCTTACCCCCGAACAGCGCAAGCTATTCGAAGCCTTTGCCAAATCGCTGTGATTTATTTCGGATTTATTAAATCCGAAACTCAATCCCCGCGGGAAAACCAAGCGGTTGGCGGAATGATGCGCAGCTCTCCCGGCTCGGCGGCAAACTTCATCCCAATATCCGCCGTGGTTAAGAAGTCGCCCTTCCCATCCAAATCCGTCAGCTCAATCAGATGAGTTCCCGCGGGTGCCTGCGGCATAATTTCCAGAGTTAGGGTCGCCAGCGGCGCATTCTCTAAAAGAACCCCGTCGGGATATGCGCCCGAACGGATAATCGTCGCCGAGTGCTTATCCGGCGCAATGACCGCCGTTCCCATTCCAGCCGCCACCTGAATGGACTTGATGGATACTGCCGAATCCACAGAGATTTTGAAATCGCTCGAATAAACCTTCATCCGCCTATTTGGCACAAGCGGGACTTGAATTGTATCGCCACCGAAAACCCGCTCCGGCGTCTGAAACGTCAGACCAATCTGATAATTATCCGGCGGTTTTGGCAAGAAGTTATAGAGCATCAGATTTGCCGACCCGATATCCACAGTGAACCGTTCATCCTGCTCCGTGATAGTCAACGAGCGCTGGAACCAAACAGCGCTGATGCGTCCGCTGGAACTTTCCCATGCGTTGATGAACGTTGTCATATCAGAGCCGCTTCCGACGCCCACAAGCCCCAGAGTATTTGTTGTTGGGTCAATGTAATCATAAAACGTATCCGGTTTGATGTTGCCTTTATTATCAAAAATGAAACCGGAAGCCACGTTAACAAGGTCGCCATTGGGCAAGGCAAGGAACTTGCTCGTGCCGCTCCTGCCGTTGCGCTGCCCAGTGAGAATCACAATCGGATTCTGCGCCAGCGGCTCGCCGACGGACGTCCAAACCTCGTCATCATGTTGCCAAATAAGCCGAACGCGTCCCTGTTCATCCGCCAAAAGTTGCGGCGCAAGATTATAGGCGGCGTCCGACGTCAGCTGCATCGGCGCGGCGTCCCATGCCGGCGGATTGCCCATGTAACGCATCCCGTATAATTGCGTATCCGGCGTCGTCAACTCGTCATCATCCATATCCTTTGAAAAAACCAGCCACGTCTTGTCCGCATAGCTGCGGCAATCAAACGCGATGGGGCTTGAGATAGGCTCCAGAATCGTCTGCGGCGCGGTGAACGCCCCGCCTGTATATCGGCAGAACTTGAGCGTGGATTTGGCTCCGCTTGTCACATAAAAACTCCCGTTCGATGACGTCTGATACAAAAGCAACGGATTGCCGTCCTTATCAGAAACAAGACGCGGTTCAAAATCCGATTTATCATCATTTGTCAGATAGACCGGCGCCGACCAAGTTTTTGTCCCGGTGTTGAAAAGCGACCAGACTATCTCCTGATACTGCGCGGCGGCGTTATTCGCCTCAATCGGATCCGCCTCCGCCGGCAAAATGAAATCCGTTTTTCGAACGGATTGGCACGCCAATAGGACGTTGCCATCCTGCGTGAACACCGCCGTGGGGCTATCCTGAAATTGCGTATCCTGCCACGCAAAACCCGAACTCACAACCGCATCGTTCTCTATGTATATGTAATACACATCCAGCGATTGTTCAAAGGCAAGTTCCGGACGCCGATACAGATAAATAATCATCTGCCGGTATCCCTGCCGAATGTATATGGGATTTGAAAAATAATAAACATTCTCCACGATGGATGTGGGGCGGTCATCGCTTCGCAATTTTTCAAAAGTCTTGAACGGCAACCTGTTATAATCCGGTTTTAGATATTCCGGCTCCGACACCGCAAGCCGCACAGACGGCGCGCTGCGGCCATCGGGCGGATATTTCAAATCAATCCAAGGCTCCGCGGTTTCCCATACGGATAAGCCCAAACGTAAGCCGCCCGTCACTTGAAAAAATCCGCTCTGCAACTTGCCCGGAAAGACGTTGAATCCCGGCAAAAATCCAATTGTCATATCGGTCACATCCGAAAGAATGCCAATCGCAAACTGAATCGAAAGTTTGAACCACCCCACCGGATTGCTCTCAATCCCAATCAAGAAGGAGTTTTTGAATATGCCTGTCATGTTTGCTATGCGAAAGTTAACGGGCGAAACATCATCGCCTATAATATCGCCCTTCATATTCACTTCCACCCGCTGGTTTCCCGAAAGCGAAAGCAGATTCTGGAGAAACTGCTCCCACTTGGGGTTTTTTTCTAAAAAGCTTAGAAACGCTTTGAACGCCTTGGCTTTGGCAAAAATCTTCAACACCTTTAATTTTTTTATTAGGTCTATCACGCTTGCTGCAACGCCCAACTGCCCCCCGCCTGTAAAATCCACCGTAGGCGTGCCGACAGCTATCGCTATCTTATCGCAATCCGGCTCGGAATAACCTGTGCCCTTGAGGGCTACATCCACAGAGCCGCCCACGCGAATCGGCAGCGGAACGGCGGGAACCGTTACGCCGCCGCTTAATGAACCGCTGCTCTCAGCCGCCACCGGCGTCCGGAAATCAGAAAACATTGAACGCACCAGATTCAGTCCAAAGACCAGCCCCAGCTCGATATCCTCAAGATACGGAATTTCAACCTCCGCAATGCGCACATCCTTGCCCTTGAAAACTAATTCAATTTTTTCGCCAACTTTGGGAACTCGGTATGCCCATTTGTATTGAGCATAGTCTTCATATAGGGTAAACACCGTCGTTAGCGGATCCGACCATAACGCGCCGTAAACAGATAAAAAATATTTACCCGGCGAAACAATACATACCGCCGGCGACGGGGTGAAGTCCAGCGGCGCGCCCTCAATGGTAAGCGCGCCTAAAGAGGTGTTCTTTTCCGCCTTTGTCTTTACAATAAACCTCAGCGGTTTGTCATACACATTAATCTCTCCGGACTGCCATCGAAACGCCGTTTCAAAATTATCCTCTTTTGACTTTCCGTAAAAATTTTGTTTTTTGACAACCCCCGGCTGATGCGCCTCATAAACTTCTATGGTCTTTGTTTCGTATTCCCACGCCGCGCCCCATTGCACAGTGCCTTTCACCTTGCACACATACGGCGCCTTCCCTTTGCCGTCCGGCGTATTGAATTCATAAGGAAATGGAAGAGGAATGATGACATTCGCCGGAGCCACGTTGCAATTCACCACAGGACCGCCGTCCTCGCTCACACACGCATAAAAAGAGGCGCTGTCCGAGATGGCGTTCAATTTCGGCTGAACCTTGCAGATAATCTCGATATTGCCCGGCACAGGCGGATGAATCGTTCTTGTAAATTCGCCCATCCCCTCATCCGTCATCGGCACAGATTCCGATTCATAATCCCCCTTGGAACCTCCGGTAATCTTATAGGAAAGCGTCACATCCGCCGCGCTCGAACTCACCCAGGAGCCGTTCAAAGTGGTCACTTTGACCTGAACATCAACCGGACCGTCGAGCGGCAGCATCGGTTCGCAATAACGGCACGAGCTACCCGGATATCGTTTAGGTTTCAGATAATCAATCTTGTAATACCAGTTGCCCGTTTTGAAGAAATAAACCGCATCGCCCTCCGACGGCGCCGCGTTGCCCGCCCGCACCGCCAGCATTGTCCTGTCCCTATCTGTATAAATGCTGTCCAGATTGCCGGATGGGACGGAAACCTTTTTCAGCGGCGATGTGGTGATAACGTCCGCATCTTCATTAATCGTAAAATAATCTATCGTATTGGTTACATTATTGGTCACATAAACGCTCCGCTTTGCGCCGGCGGCAAATTTCATCGTGCGCACATAATACCAGTTGGCGGCGGGCTTGATGGCGCTGCAAGGAACAAGAGTCGGATAGCCCGATTTATCTCTGGTCAATTTGAAAGGGAAGATTGCGCCCAGAGAGGAATTCTGGGACTGGCTCTTGCACATGACGTATTGCCCGTCGCCTGTGATGGCAATTTGCCGCGTGTTATCATTGTTATTAGTCGTGCGTTTCGGGTGAACATACTTTACGCCGCGATACCGCAAGGTAAAATTATTTTTATCATTCAGGTTAATCAGGTAAATGCTCGAATCAAAATTATCCGCGATAAAAGCCAGCGGCTCTGTCGGATGAAAAGCCATCGTGCTAAAATAAAATCCGGGAGGAGTTGAAAGCGCTTTGCCAGACTCATCCACAAAATAAACCTCCTCCAATCCGGTGTTGCGTAACCCGATGCCCTTTGTTTCAAAAGGGATTGTCCCCGCTTTATCCGGCGTTCCGATGAGCATCCTGCCCTTGCCTTGCCCTTCAAAGGGAACAAACACCTTTCCCCAGCCGTAAAAGATATCGCCGATATCCATGCTGTTTCCGTTCAAGTGCCATGGGCGTTGATCCATTGCCGGGTCGAACACAGCTTGAATCGGATGAAAGTTTTCATTATCTAACCCGTTGCAAAAGCCGAACAAACGGCTGTAAATTGTATAGGGCACATTGGTTGTCTGATGCAGAAGAGCGGAGCCGTCGCTCGGAAGCCACGCCGTGGGCGGATAGGATGAAACGCAACCCGCCCTTGCGCTGGAGATAAAACCCTTCAGCGCGCCTCTCGTAAAATCATACGTCCAATTTGCAAAAGCCGAATTTGAGGCGACGCCGTGCGCCACTATTTGAAGGTCGCCCCCTCCGCGGCAATAATAAAGCGCCATAACCGGGTCTTTTGTGGTCTTTGTGTTCGCCGCGATATAACGAAGTTTTCCCTCCGGCTTGGATTTATCTGTAGGCGAAATCGAAATATAATATCCAAGATATCCCATGCTGCCTTGAAAAGGAATAGGCACATCCGAAGGCGTGTTCTTGATATCTTCGTAAGAAATCCAGTCAATCTTTGTCCGGTTTGCCGCATTGATATAAACGTGCTTGTTATCCTCATTAAATAGGATTTCTGCAATAATTCCATCGCCGGGCGTGCGGTTGATGAGCTGCGGCTCTTCGCCGGGCGGCAGCGGCGGGCAAGGTTCTTTCGGCGTCGGCGTCGGAGTCGGAGTCGGAGTTGGGGTTGTGGTTGGTGTGCCTGTCGGCAAGGGTGTCTGGATGGGTGTTTTTGTTGGAATGGGCGTAGGCGTTTGAGTCGGTATCGGCGTTGACGTCGGCTTAGGAGTGAGGGTAGGCTTGGGCGTTTTTGTGGTTGTAGGAGTGGGCTTAGGCGTTTGAGTCGGTATTGACGTCGGCTTGGGGGTGGGGGTAGGCTTGGGCGTTTTTGTGGTTGCAGGAGTGGGCGTGGGCGTTATTTTCGGGGTGGGCGTTGGAGAATGGATTGGCGTCGTCGTGGGTTCGGGTGTCTTTATGGGCGTCGCTGTGGGCTTCGGCGTCGCAGTGGGCTTTGGCGTAGCGGTGGGGGCGGCTGTTGAAGTCGGCGTGGGAAGCGGCTCAGAATACATGAACCGTATGGCGTCCGCCACAACTTTTTTATCCGCCGCGCCGGAGTCGGATATCATAACATAAAAATTATCGCCGGCGCCAATATCGAAAGTGCCCAGCGTGTTCCACTGTCCGCCGTTAATCTGCTGGTTGACATCCGCTTTGAACGTGCCGCCCAGATGCTTGATGGAGAGCTTTGCCGCGGTCGTGTTTCCCGGCGAGGCTGGATGATATTCGGAGATGATATATCGCCCGCCAATGGGGAAATTGGGCTTGAAAGAAACGCTGGCAGCGCCCTCCCCGCCGGATTTAATCAGATAGTTAGCGCCGTATTTTCCCGCAAGGGATGCCTCCGTGTTCCATGAGCCCGAAACAACCGCATCCGGATTGTCAATGATGAGAAGAGAAACCGGTGTCGGCATCGGTGACGCCATGCGCGCATCCTGCGAATAGGAGTTGGATGCCAGCCGCAAAAGGCAAAACGCCGCAACCCACAGAACACAGAAACGTTTCATGATGTTTTCCCTCCATAAAAAAAATAACCCCGCAGGGGGCGCTTAATAAGCGCCCGGGCTTACCTATCGCAGATATAGCGTCATCTGCGGCAATGCCTTAGCCTGCGGGGAAAAAATTAATCTTTATAACGACCCTGATTCATGAGCCAAATCATATCAGCCACGTTGATAATCAAATCGCCGTTCGCATCCGCTTTATTCTTTTCATCTGCCGCCAATTTAATTCTTCCAAGCAGATACGCCTTGATGATATTCCCATTGACCACCCGCGCGCCGATATTGAGCGTGATTTTTTTCTGCAATGAGAACTTTGGCTCGATGTAATCAATCGTCAACGTCACCGTATCTATCGGCGCATCGGGATTGATAGTCACCCACGAACCGTTGATAGTCACAAGATCCGGCTTATCCGCCGTTATCACAATAGAAGAGGTCACATTCATCAGTTCGCCATTGGCAAAAGTGGCGGTGGAATTGGCGCGGAATGTGTCGCCGGGCAGGACGCTCATAACCTCGCGCTCCTGCTTTTTCGCCATATCCAAAGCCGCCTTGGCGGGATAATCTCCGCGCAGCAGACCCTGCTTATCAAGCGCCACATCCAAAGCGATGGGACGAACGCGGCGATGCAATTCAGCATAGCCCTCCGCCCAAGCTATCATCACACTATCATCGTTGTCGGTGAAACCCACAGCTGCCGCTCCGCCATTCTGTCCGCTCTTCTTGGAAGGCGGCGTGAACTCGCGAATAACCGAGCCGTCGTTCGTGTTAATGAGCTTGACCGGGCGGTCGCCGCTTGCGCCAACAAGCGCCAGCGCCGTATCGTCTGAAATTGCCACGCTAAACATCGGGGCCTCATCTCCGCCGCCAAAGAGATCCATCTTGATAGAAAGGAGAAACAACCGAGTGACCAACGGCGGTTCAATTGTGATATCTGAAATGTCAAAGAGCTCAAGGTAGTAGTTGATTACGTACTCTATGCCATTGTCTATCACTTCTTCTGTGATTACCGATGCGCGCTCGCCCGTTGAATTGACAAATACCTTGGTGGGATTCTTGGTCGTAAAGATGCCGTTTTCCATAAAACCGTTTTCGTTCCAGATGCCGACAAATTTCTCATCGTACATAGTTCCAAGGAAATGCTCGTTGCGGCGGAAATCAATAGCGCCAGCCAAACGGCTCTCCTCGCGAATTTGCGTCATGCTGATCATGTCCCACAAACGAACTTTCGCATCCGCCAACGCCATGCGAGTGCCATTCGGCGAGATGGCAAACGGACCGGCGCCCGGTCCGGGGAAGTGAACGGTTTTCCACAAAATATCCTCAAGCGTCTTATACGTGTAAATCGAGACGCCCACCTTTGTGGCGAGAATGGAGTCGTCCTCCGTGAAATCCAGCCCGTCAAACTTTGGTTTAATGTAATATCCCGTTTCCATAATCCAGCGGGCGCTCTGCGCCACATTATCGTTCGGATCAAAATTCCACACCATCGTCCGCTTGGAATCCTGAGTAAAGATGCGGTTGGCGTCCGCCGCCGCATGAGCGCCTATAATGGGGAAACTATGCGCCAGCGAGCCGCGGAAGAGGGCGCGCGTGCCTTCCCAGAACTGCCATGCGCCAAAGGTGCTGGTCTTTGTTGATGAGCCGAACAAGGTTTCCACGGTTGTGCTCGTTTGACCTCTTCCAGTCAAGAGATAGGTCTTGCTCGGATCCAGAATCAGTTTGACAATCTTCCCCTCTTGCGGCGGATGCTCCAGCCAGCGCAATAGCAACATATCGGAGTTGAAGACGTTCGTCGCCAACGGACTTTCCGTTGCAATGTAAAGCTCATTGTTGATGACCTCAGCCAAGGAGGGCTTGGCGCTCAACTCATAGCGGTTGATAATCTGCAAATCGCTCTCCCGCCAGAAAGTCGCCGTTTGGTCTTCGCTGACCGCAATTATCGTTCCGGAAAGGAATCCCACGCCCACCACAGGTTTTGTCTGCGTCACAAACGTTCGCTTAACGGAGCCATTGCCAGCCTCCAACAGCTTCACACGGCTATCCGCGCCGCCGGTAATAACATAGTTGGCGTTCATCGCCGCGCAATTGACCTGTCCATCGTGAATATCATCCATCAACCAGTCAAAACTCTGGCTGTTGATGTCAAAAAGACCAACCTTGCCCATCGTATCGCCGATAACCAGCTTCTTTTTATCCGGACTGAACACCGCCGTGTTGATGGGCGCAGAGTGGGAGAAAACCCAAAGCGGCGAGGAGGTTATCACATCCGCGCTCCAGAGTTTGATGTTGCCGTCATCGGAGGCGGTGATTATGCGATCCGCGGCGAAATAACCCAAAAACTTAATCTGCCCCTCGTGGGCAATGACCACGTTGGTCAGCTCATATTGGCTCGGGGTTGCGCCCACATCATAGACGCTGAACGCGCCGGAGGAGCTGCCCAAAACAAGTTTCTTGCCGTTCGGACTGTATTCGCCTGATGTGCCGTAGCCGCCGCCCGTCACGCGATAACGTTCCCACGCGGTCTTGGGACCAAACGTGGTCACAATCGTGTTCGCAGTGCGGATGTTTTCATACCGGTCGGCGAATCTGCCTTGAACAAGGATGTCGCCCGGATTTGCCGTAAAGAGCACCTTGACCGTCTGATTGGCAAAAATAACGTCATCCGGTCGGTCGGTCGCCATCTGCACATGCTCCGTCACATCCGCCTGATAACCGTCGTCATAAGTTGCTGTATATCGAATGGAGCGGAACACACCCGGCGTTACGGTCATCTTCTTCGGATTCGCCTCCAGCGCGACCACCTGACTCTTGCCAACCTTAATCATAGATTCCGCTGTGAATGTCTTGTTATTCACGCGATAACGAGCCTGAACAATAAAGGCGCCGCTTGCCGTGTCCGAAACAGTCAGCACATTGCCGACAAAAGTTCCGGCGGTAGCGGGAATCACGCTCAAAATGGCGTTCCCAAAAGTGCCTTCTTCATCCGGTGTGATGTCCTCGCGGGTGGTGTCGTCGTAGAAAACCTCAACGGTGAAAGGCTGCGATTCGCCGCGAGCCAGCGTGCGCGCCACCGGCGTCAGCTCGATGGAGGTCGCCTTCGTTCGCTCAAAAATTTCCACATAGTTCATCGTCCATGCGATCATAATCACCGAATCGTTATTCGCAAACTGGACGCCTCGCACGCCTATATTCTGCAAGTTGGAATTCTGCGGGAAGAAATAGCGCAGAACCCGTCCCGTTCGGACGTCATAAAGTCGGACGGCGTTCCTATCGCCGCTCATAAGCAGCATCGTCCCATCCTGCGAAAGCGCCACATACGAACTCTTGTATTCATAAAGTCCATAAGGATCCCACTCGCCCGATTCATCGTTTTGTTTGTAAAATTGCAATCCGACATTCACATCAACGCACCCGATGCGCCCGTCAGGATGATACACAACGCGATGCGGTTTATACGGCTTGGTCTTAGTGATTGCCTGAATCGTGGCGGAGGGGTCGGCAGACGCCAGAGTGACTATATTATTAAAATTCGGATCGCCGTGCGTGTAGCCAAACCCCCAAAGGCGGCTGTCAGGACTAAACGCGCTGGCATACTCGGCGTCCTCAAAAGAAGAGTTCGCCAGTTCCTGACCCGTGAACGCGGAAAACAGCCTGTCTCCTGCGATGACCATACCGCCCGAATGCGATGATGTGATAAAATTATAATTGATGTTGGTATAATAGTTTAACATCTCAGTGAAACCGGCTTCTGTAACATTATCCGCGCGCAGATAACGATTGTTTGTGAACCAGAGAATCTTAGAGCCGTCGGCGGCGATGTCGTAACCGAGCCATCCGCCCAGATTGGGCGACCGTTGGATGGTTTTGCCCGTTTCGCGGTTGAGCAGATTAATGCCCCAGTCGGAAGAATAGAACAGTCTCTTGCCGTCTTCCGCAAGGCGGGGACGCATGGTATACCAATCTGTGAAATAGCCCAGCGGACCCCAATAGCGGATGAACTTGCCGCTGGCAACGTCAAAGCAGGTAGCCGCCGCCCACCCTCCGCTGGAGGTGACGATGATCCGCTTCCCTTCCCTATCAAACGCCAGATTGTTCAGCGTGCCCGTCCAGATGCCGCCCGATTCATTCCCGATGTGCGATGACCAGAGCAGATTGCCGTTTTCGTCATACATCTTTAAGTTGGCGTTCCCGTCGTTTGAAACATTCGGCGCAGTCACAAGGGCGATGCGTGTGCCGTCGCGGGAAACCGTCGCCCCTTGGCACTTCTGATTCCCAAGGTCGTAATTGTAAATAATCCTATGCCTGGGAATATCCCAGATGGTGATAGTCTTATCCGTGCTGGAGGTCAGCAGCTTCGTGCCGTCGCCCGTGAAGGCAACGCCCGTCACCGCCTGAACCTGTCCGATAAAAACCGGTCCATCTGTTGTGCCGTTTTCCACCTTCAAAAGGTAGCAGCGCCCGTCGCTCCGCCCGACTGCCACCCGCGCGCCGTCCGCCGAATAAGCGATGGATTGCACCGATGCATCGGAAGGAACATATTCCCAAAGAACTTTTTTCAAATCAAGGTCGAGCATCTTCGCCTTGCCCTCTGTAACCACCATCAACTTGGAGAAATCCGGCGAAGGCACGGCGGCGGTAACCAGAAGGTCGCTGAACATTGCCGACCGCTGGCTGCCCGTCTGCAAATCCCAGATATAAACAGCGCCGTCCCGCGTGACCGTAACCGCCGCGGTGTCGTCGCTGTTGAAGCCCGCATATTGCACCAGATCATAATGCTCCTTCAACATCATGAGCGGCGTATTAGATTCGGCGTCATAAATCCACGCCGAGCCGGTGTTGTATCCCAGAATCACCTTATCGCCCGCGGTGTTAAACCGCCCGTTGACGGTCGTTCCGCCTGGACTGCGATAAACCAGAGACCAGCTCTGTTTTTTGCCCATGTTATCCGGCGTGCGGCTCTTGGCATAATGGCGGACGTTCGGTCCCGTTCCCGTAATAACGTTTCCAGCCGGAATAACAACATTAGCAGCATCAAGCGAAACCGTCAGTTCATCATACTCCGCCAGATTGTCAAAATCGGCGGTAACGATAAGGTCGGCGCGTGTGATAAAAGGCGTCTTGAACTCTATCGCCCCCGCGCCGCTCTTGATGGAAACAGTCCCATTGCTCACAAGCGGGTCGCCCGAATCCAAAATGCCGTCGCCGTTCTTATCCCAATACAATCTCGGGTTGGTTATATCGCCCGCCTCAATGCCCATGATTCCCGAAAGAGTGATTTTCAACGAGTTGACTGTCCGTCCGCCAGGAAAGAGGATGAATCCCAGAATCGGGAAATTCATCTGCGTAGGCGAGTCGCCAAAATCCTTCGGCGCATACCAGAAGTTGCTCTCAGAAAGAACATAAGGTTTATCCACAACATGAACGGCGATGCTCGCCTCGCCCACGATTTGTGTTTCTTCCACAATGGTGATATTGGCGGCATCGAGGCTGATTTTCAATCCATTGCCGCCGACAAGGTTCGTGAAGCTCGCCCGCAGGATATAGGTTCCATTTGCCACAAATTCAGGGCTCGGCTCGAATTCAATAGTCCCCTTAGCGTCTTTGATGGAAACAACAGGCGTCCCGCCGACGGAAGGCTCAAAATCATCCGCCTTGCCATTGTTGTTCACGTCCTGAACCAAACTCACATTCGTCATATTCATTGCTGTTATCCCGTTTATGCTGCTCAGCGTGAATATGATTTTATCCACATATTTGGCATTGCTGGCAAGACGGAAACCAAAAAGGCTCAATTTCGCCTGAGTCGGCAAACCGTTCATTGCATTCGCCATCTGCCCATAAGCCGGATCCGAAAGCGCAACCGTTTCTTTTGCAAAGTGCGTTGTTTTCGTGGTCTGGTTTTCATAAGGCATGCCGAATTTCACAGCTTGAAGTCTATCCGCCAGTTCAATGCTGAAATAGTCGCCGCCCGCCAAGTCGGTAAAATCCGCAACCAGAATATATCCCGCCGTGCTGCTGGAGGGCGTCTTGAATCCCGCATCGAATCTAATATACATATTCGCATTGTTGTTCTCAAAGGTGATGATCGGCTCGCCGCCGACGGCGGTTGTTTCGTTGGCGTCTATCTTGCCGTTGCCGTTGGCGTCCAGAATCAGGCGGATATTGCTAATTTTCGCCCAGCCCATAGTCCCGCCCTTGCCAAAAAGGCGGAAGTCCAATTCCTTAATTTCTGTCGAAGGCGGCGTTACGCGGAAACCAAAGAGTTCCACATTAGGCTGCGATGCGTTTGCATTCAGATTGTTCAACTCCTGACCCGTCGCCGGATTGCGGAATATGATGGGCGGCTTTGGGGTCTGGATCTGATAATTGCCGAAATCCACATTATCCGAAACTGGGTCGCCCGTGCCGCCCGGGTTGCGCGCATTGGTCGGACCTGTTGATGCGCCCCACCAGTTATTTTGCGCTATAAGAACCTTGCGCGTGGTGTTGAAGTCATTATAAATAGACCATTCCGTATTGCCGTGGAAGTCATTGCCTTCAATCAAGTGGGTCTTCGGGAAACTCCCCGTCACCTTCAATCCCCGTGTATTCTTTGTGAAGGTGGTGCCCTTGATGGTAAGGTCGCCTGTGGAATTCCACCAGACGGCATTGTGAAGAGGATATGTTGACCAATAGGAATTCATGAGGAGGCTGCCATCCAAGGTTAGAGAGCCCTCGTCCGTTACATGGAGAAGAGCGTTTTCATATGCATTATGGCTCTCATATTCTTCTGCCTTAATTGTACAATTGGTAAATTTGGCGCTGCCCTTGCCTGTGATTCTCATACCGTTGCGATAATTCATGTCGCCTTGATTCCGCCTTGTTCGCAAATGGATGAGACTGTTTGTCGCCTCGAAAGCGCCCGCGTTTAAGACAGGCGTCTGATTGCTAATGAAAATTGAATCTGTGAATATAAGTTTGCCGCCCGTCTCAATGGTGAGCCATCGTAACCATGTGTCATTAAGAACGCGGGCGTTGGGAATGGTTAGCGTTGCGCCTGTTTTGACTGCGATACTTGTTCCCATCCAGATATCCAAATTAGGCGAAAGCGTAACATTGCTTTCAACATCCCCGCTTAGACGCAAATTTCTGGGGCAATCTTCCAAAACCACTGCGGAGATATTCGGGCTGGTTTTGTTCAGTTTCAAACCAAAAGCGGCTTGGAATCCCTTGAAAGTGTTATTGATGGTTGTTTGCCCGACCCAAGGTCCAATGGTCGCCGTCTCTTCGCCCGCAAAACGAATGCCATAGACCGTCCGGTAATAACCATAATCTTTAAGGCTTTCAAAGTTGCATCCCTCTACGGTCAGATTAGCAGTTCCAATGCAGTTGATAACGGCAGACCAGTCGTCATAATAATGGTTAAGCGATTCCCAGCGGCGCTCGCTAGTATTGAATGTGCATTTTTTGAAAATGCCTGTTCCGCCGTCCAAATCTATCAAGTTATACCTCTCTCCTGTTTGAGTTTCACCTTCTTCGCCATCCGTTAAATCCGTCCATGTCCAGCCATAAAAAGAGGCGTCTGTGCCGGTAAGAGTTCCCTGCACTCTGAGCCTTCTGGTTCCATTATGACGCCAGTCCCGATTGCTTAATTCGCTGCCCGGCGCCAACGTCATCTGCCCGCCGCTCAGGATTGTGACACTCGTGCCCAGATTCTGGCGGAGGTTATTAAAGACAAGCGCCTTTGAAATATCACCTTCAAGCCGGAGGTTGTCATGATCGCAGTCTGTGAATTGACAACGGGCAATGGTTTGTGTTTCCGAGCCGAACCGCCAGCATATGCCGGAATGAAAGCCTGTAAAAGAGTTCTGTTTTGTCCCAAGGTTTCGGATATCCGCCTTGACCGTTCCGAAAAGACTGATTCCGAAAACCGTCCGATAATTGCCATAATTATTCAACGAGGTGAAGGAGCAGCCCTCAACGGTCAGCTGGCTCGTGTCCCGCGCGTCAATAATTGCCGACCAGTCGTCATAGAAATGGTTGTTTGCTTCCCAGCGGTATTCCGTTGAAGAAAAGTTGCAATTGCTGAAGAACCCGGCGCCGGTTTCACGAATATCAAACCCATTCAGGCGCTCTTCGGGATGGTCACCATCCGTAAGGTCTGTCCACGTGCTAACGGTGATAGTCGTCCCGCGGACATCCGCCTTGCCCTTAACAACTATCGGATACGCCATGTTAATAAAGGCGTTTGTCGCGTAAAGCTCGCCGCCCGATTCAATCGTAAAGCGATGCGACTGGCTTGCGTTCCCGATCCAGCGGCTGCCGGCGGGCACGGTAATCTTTCCGCCGTTTTTAACGGTTACGTTGTCCATGGCATTGCAAGCGGCAATCGGCATCCGAATCGCTTTATCCACCTCGCCTTTCATACGCACGTTATAAACGCATGAGTCAAAGGTGTTGCTATCCGCAAGGGATGTAACGCCCGAGCCAAAAATCCAGTAGATGCCCGTATTGAACCCCTTGAAGGAAGAAGGCGTCCCGCCCGATTCCTTTATTGTGGCGCTTGTATCGCTTCCGATTAAAACCCCAAACGTGGTTCTATATTCAGAATAGACCAAGTTCACAGATTCAAAGGCGCAGCCCTCTAAAGTCAGTTTGCTGGCTCCCTCCGAATATATCAAAGCCGACCAGTCATCATAAAGATTATGCAGAGAATCCCATCTGTGTTCATTAGATTGCAGTGTGCATTTTTGAAAAATACCCTCGCTCCCATCCAAAAAATAAAGTCCATTCCAACGTTCATCGGGACGATCCCCACCGGATGAGTCTGTCCAGGTCTCCGCATAATATCTGGCGTTTGCGCCTGTCAATTTTCCTGAAACACTAATTCTATGTCCCGGATTGTAAAGGGTGCTGCCGGCATTCATCGCCAAAACACCGCCCGCAGCTACATTGATAACCCCGAACAAATGCTGATTTGAGTTATTCAGGGCAACGTTCGACGTCACATCGCCGCAGACTCGCACGTTAATCTCGCAATCGGTGAAATTGCATTTTGCCACAGTTTGGCTCTTGGCGCCGAAAACCCATTGGATGCCCGACCGAAAATTCCTGAATGAGTTTGGAGCGGAGTAATCATTAAGGAGAGCCTGCGAACCGGCTTGAAGGACAACGCCAATGACCGTCCGCAAATTCAGATCCCCTTGGTTGAATGTGTCAAATGTGCAGCCGCTGATGGTTACGTTGGAACCATCCTTCGCCTCGATAATAGCCGACCAATCGTCATAATAATCATTAACGGCATGATGACCCCGCCACTCGGCGGATCGCAGCGTGCTTCCCTTGATAACAAGAACGCCGCCGTTTTCAACATTAATGGCGTTTGAACGCTCATCCGGGCGGTCGCCGCCTGAAACATCCGTCCATGTGTTCAAAAGAAAAAAGTTTTCCTTGCCCTGAAGCAAGCCCTGCACGGTGAAGGCGCGGTACATCCCGCCATCTTGAATTACTGTGGCGCCGGGTCCTATCGTGAGCGTAACGCCCTCCGGTATAGTGATAGCGGATGTGATATGATAATCGTGCTGGGTGTCGCTCCACACTGTGTTTTTCGTCAGCGTTCCGCCCACAGTAATGATGCCGTCTTTATCCATCTCCCGCGCGACAATCGTTTTTTTGGGGATGCCGTTTCCGCTCGTTTCCACAATTTCAATATTCGCCGTGCCGTTTATCTCATCCGGGTCCGCTGCCGCATTCAGCGTGAAAGCAATCCATGTGTTCCAATTAGCCTTTTCGATGGTAAAAGGCGTTCCGGCGGATACGGTAATATCATTGTCTCCGCCTGCCGCAGGCGCAACTGTGCCGGTCACATCGGCGGCTGGCTCGCTTGAAAGTTTGAAATGAACCAGCCTCGAACCGCCCTCCGGCACTGGGATATAGTCCCATCTCGTCACAAACGTCGTCTGCGCCGAAATCGTTGAAGTTATCAAAAGCGCCAGAACACAAAATAAAAAACCCATGGCTCTTTTCCCTGCAAAGCATTTTCCGCTCATATTATTTATCTCCTTCAAAAAATTTGGATATAGCATACCCATTAAGAGTTCCTCGTTAAAAAAACTATTTCATAAAAGATTTTTTTAACGCAAAAGAACTCGCCCTATTTTATTAATACATATATATCAGATGCCGATTTTCGACGTCAAATAAAATTAGATATATCAACCTTTCTTTATTTCTCAATGCCCGCGCGGGCGGGAACGCCTTTTTCATAATAATGCTTGAGAGGGAGCATCTCCGTGACCAGATCCGCCCGCTCAATCAATCGCACATCCGCGCCCCGTCCCGTCAAAACCAGTTCCACATCTGCTGGCTTTTCGTCCATTAAGGAGAGAATGGTTTCCAAAGGCAGGATGCCAAGCGAAGGAAGGAGGTTTATCTCATCAAGAATCACAAGACCATACCGACCGGAGGCAAAGGCTTCGCGAACGGCGCGGACGCCTTCTTCCGCCGCCGCCAAATCCTCCGGCGATGGCTTGCCCATCACAAAGGCGGGCAAACCAAACTGCCGAATCTCGATTTCAGGAGCCAGACGAGCCAGACTGGTATGTTCGCTATAGGGGCGCCCTTTCAGGAATTGGGCGATAAAAACGCGCATCCCCGCGCCCGCTGCGCGCAACGCCAAGCCCAACGCCGCCGTCGTCTTGCCCTTTCCCGCGCCTGTGTATATCTGAATAAAACCTGACATCAGTCCTTAGACATCGGTCATAAGCCATTAGTAAATTCTTGTTTGCTTCCGCATTTTATAAAACGCTTTTTTTAATTCGCAAATCAAGTAATCTGTTTCAGATAATCAATGTAAACCTGTTTATCGCGACCGGAAGAATCAAGAAGAGCCAGTTCGATAATTTTGGAGCGTTTGCCGCGGAGTTTCATATTCTGCACATTGTGCACTTTCGCAAAAAGCCGCGCGGTTTGGTTTGTTTCCGGCAGGGGAATCGTCAGCTCAAACGTGCTGTTTTTCAGGAAATAACTTAACGAGTGCTGCGGCACGCCATTAACATTAAGGTCGCCCATGTTCAAATTCATGCCATTGCGCTGAATGCTCACCGTATTGGCGTAAAAAATTTCGCCGGTCTTTTCCTCGCCGTTTTCATCAAGAAAACGCACGGAAACAAGCAGCTCTTTGGTTATCTTCTCATCTTTGGCGCGGTGGGATTTCGCAGGCGCAACCGCAACCGGCGCCGGTTTGTAATCGCCGTCAGCCATTTTTTTCACAAAACTCTCATATACTTTTATGCCCGGATCGCTTGTCTCCTGAAATTCCGCAGTGATGACTTTCTGAAACGCCTCGCCTTCGCGGCGATTTTGAATCTTTGTTATCTTTCCAAATATACGAATCGGCTCATCGTGCTCCGGCAGAATCAACGTCCCCATAATCTGACAATTCTGAAGCACATAATTCATGGACGCGGGTTTGATGCCGGGGATGTTGATTATGCCGCAGTTGATGACCATCCGAGTCATGGCTATGGAAACGGTGGTCGCCTCGATGGGGGCGATGCGGTCGGTTGAATCGCTGCTTGTGTAAAAACGCACGCGGATGGGAATCTCAATGGGGTAAAAATCTTCAGCCGGCTCCGCTGGGGGCGGGGGCGCCTCCGCGCGGATACGGGGCGGCGCAAACATAGGAGGCGCAATCACCGGCGGCGAGGGCTTGCGTTCGTCCGCCGCCGATTTTTTTTCTGTATCCATGCCGGGAATCGGCTCCACCGTCAACAAACGCCCAGCCAACTCCGCCACCTGCTCCGCCTGATCATTCGCCCCGTTTTGTTTAAAAACCTCAATCAGTTTGAAGAGCGCCTCCTTGTTTCGCGGCTGGAATATTAACGCCCGATAAAGCGAAAGCGCCGCGTCCGCGCGCTTTTTTTCCAGCTGATAAAGTCCCGCAATTGCAAGGCATGCCTTCTGAGCCTCCTCATATTGCCCGAGTTTGAAATGGCAATGAATCTTTTTTTCGGCTATTTCGGCGGTTATCTCGCCGGTTTCAAGGGCGCGCTCAAAACCGACCAGCGCCGCCTCATAATTGCCCGTCTGCATCAGAGCCAGAGCGTGTTCATATTGTTTTTTCACTATAAGGTTTTCAAAATCTCTGAGCCGCGCCGCCACCTCTTCGCGGTATTCCGGCGACTTCCCGTTTTCAATCGCTTTTTGGGCGTTCAGAATGGCTTCCCGCGCCGGTTCAGGGTTATTCAACTTCATCAAAATATCCGAAAGCAAAAGATTCGCCGCCACAACATCATCTATCGCGCCAATGCATCGGCTCAGCCGGCGCGCAACCTCTTCAAGGTGTTCCTGCTGCTCATAATCAAGGTCCTCCGGCAGATCGCTGTAAAGCCGCTTGAGCATCTCCGGACGCTTGTTCTTTAAAAGAATTTCCGTCAGCCGGAACCGCAGCGTCGGCGTGATGGTCGTCTCTTTGAGAGACTCCATCAGCGATTCCTCATCCGCATGGGAATTGTCGGCTGAGGAATAAAAATCTGCCCATTCGCGGGAGATAATTTTTCCCAGAAGTTCCCGCGCTTTTTTATTTTCCGCATCGAGCGAAAAAACACGCTTAATGGCGGTTCTGGCGCTGTCGTAATTTTTATTCTCCGCCGCGAGACGAGCCGCCCGGAGCAGGAAATTGCACGTCTTTTCTTTATTCCCTTCGCGGCTGTATATATTTATCAGACGGCTGATGACGACCATATTGCGCGGAAATTCTTTGAAGGCGACTATGAGCATGTTCTTTGCCGCCTGCCCCAATTCCTCATTGCTCAACTTTTCCGCAAAAGCTATATATAAATTCCATTTTAGCGAGGCGTTCTCCTCAGTTGTCTGCAGCCCAAAGGTGTTGAATAATTTAAGCCCCGCGTCTTCATAAGAAAGCTTGCGCGCCTTTGCGTATAACTTAATTAGATTGCCTTCCTCATGACCCGGACATTTTTCATTTTCGCAGACATAGCAATTTCTTCCGGTATATACGCGCAGGGATGTATTGCCTTGCTCGTTATGCAGCGGGCAGCGGGCTATCAAAACTCGGCTGTCGGCGGAGTCCGCCTGCGGTTCCAGTTCCAAATCCGTTAATATCGCTTCCGCAGATAATGTCGGATTAAATCGCTCCAGCAGTTTTTCAAGAACTGTCGCCATCTTCCACAGACTCCTATGGAAAAATTTTCCCCGCCCTTACGTGAATCAAAACCAAAACACCGGATGAACGATTTCGCAATATATAACACACAATCTTTATTAATGGACTTTTTTAATTGCAGAAATCAAGGGAAAACACAACTCAAAATTTTTCTCATCCGCCGCCATGCCAAATGTTTATACATTATCTCTCATGCCTTTTTTAGGCTCGTGCCTATCTCGCTCAGAATGACCATCAATACAAGAAAGGCGGGAACCATGCGCTGGGTAAGCCATTGACGCTCCATCAGCGTACGGCACGCTTCATACAAACCTCGAACGCTGTATTGAGAAACAGCGGATGAAATCGCCTCAGAAAAATCCCTGTTAATCAGCAGCGCAGGGTTATCCGGCGCAATGCGGTTCACCAGCAAATCTCGATACCAGATGAGAAGGTCGTTCAATGCCGTATGCAAGTCTTTTGAGCTTTCACCGATTTTATGCGCCGTGCGGAAGATAGCGGCAAATCCATACTTTTCCAACGTCTCCAATTCCCGCACCATCGCCCCGCGCCGCTCATGAAACGCCCCGCGCGCCATTTCCAGCGCAACGCCCGGTTTCCCCTCGGAAAGCGCCGCCACAATCTCCGCCAATGCCTCATCAACTCGATTCGGCTTAATGAGCCAATCGCGCAACTCCTTCACAGGCAAAGGCGAAAATCGAAAGTTCATGCAACGCGAGCGAATGGTCGGCAGCAAATAGTTATAATTATCTGTAATCAGAATCATCGCCAGATGCCGCGGCGGCTCTTCCAGAATCTTGAGAATGCAGTTCGCCGCGCCGCGGCTCATCTTCTCCGCTTCAAAAAAGAATACTATTTTTCGATGCGCCTCCACCGGCGTGATATAGGCGGTTTCCTGCAATGCGCGGATGTTCTCTATCTTTATCGTTCGGGAACTTCCCTCCGGCTTGAGGATTTTCAAATCAATATATGTCTGGCGGGAAATTTTACGGCAGGCGGGGCAGCCGCAAGAAAGGGAGCCGCGCTCGCCCACACAGTTGATAAATTTTGCCATCGCATAGGCAAATGATTTTTTGCCGACGCCCGCCGGTCCGTGAAAAATCATCGCATGAGGAAATGCGCCCATCTCCGCAAAACGCCTTGTCATCTTTTTTAAGAGGGCGTGACCGGCGATGCTATCCAATTGATGCTCATGCGCTTCAAGCGGCTTAATCATCAAATTCTCCGAATTGCGCGGCAATTTAACACAACAATCTGATTTTCGATACGGCGGGAACGGGGCGGGGTCAATAAAAAACCCCCTCTTTGGTTGTTTAATTTCCCAAAGAAGGGGTTCCGTCAGTTGTTATGGAAAGCGTTAATTGCCGCAGCAGCAGCAGTGCCCGCCGGCGGACTGCTCAACGACAAGCGTGTTTTCCCACACGCCGTGAATGTTGCAATACTCAAGGGCGATGAATTCCTTGAAATCCGCAACGTTTACATAAAAACGCGCGTTCGGCTTAGTGAAAGAAGGCGCAAACTCCGCCCTGCCTAAGAATATCACCTGACCTTCCTTTTTTATGCCATAAAGTTCAATCCATGCGATATGATGCTCCACCGTGTTGGGGTGGGGCACTTCCTTGCCGACAATCACGCGCACGACGTTCGGAACTTCGCTGTCGCATTTATCCAATTCAATAATTGGGACGTGTTTTTCTTTGCCTTCTTTATCCGCCCCTTTGAGTATTTCTCCGAATTTCATTTCTAAAACCCTCCTTTTTGAATTCGCAATTTTTTATTCGCTATTCCCGCGCGCCCATTTCCTTATCGAGCATATACATGCCCGGACCTTTGTCGCCGATCATCTCAAGTTTGTTGATAATCTCCTCGGCGTTGCGCTCCTCTTCCACCTGCTCACTGATGAACCATTGCAAGAATATCTCAGTGGCAACATCTTTTTCCTCGCGGGCAAGCTTGACCAGATTATTGATGAGCGCCGTCACCTTCTTCTCATGCTTGAGCTGCTCTTCCGCAACGGCTTTGACGGACGCATAATCCGTCTGAGGGGCGTCAATCGCCTCCAAAATTACGCGCTCGCCCTGATCGTTGACATATTCATAGATTTTCATCGCGTGGCTTTGCTCTTCCTGCGCCTGCAAGGTAAACCATTTAGCAAAGCCGTTTAAGTTTTTCCAAGAAAGCCATGCGGACATCGCCTGATACAGATACGCGGAAAACAATTCCGCGTTGATTTGTTTATTCAACGCCTCCGTCATTTTTTTTGAAATCATAGCCATTCCTCCTTGTTGGGTTTATTTCAAATTTTAAAAAGTTGCAAAAAGTTCTTTTTTGACGCCGCATACAGGGCATTTTTCAGGGACGTCATCGCCCTCGTGGGTGTAACCGCATACGGGGCAGATGGAAAGTTTGCCAATCTGAATATCGCTGCCGGATTCCACCGCGCCTTTTGCCTTTTGATACATCTGCGCATGAATCCTTTCCGCCTCTATGGCAAAATAAAAGCTGCGCCCCGCGCCCTTTTCCTCCTGCATCTTCGCCACTTCCAAAAAGGCGGGATACATCTCATCCACCTCATAATTTTCGCCGTCTATGGCAATCTGCAGATTTTCCGTTGTGCTTTTGACTTTGCCCATCTCGCGCAGATGATTGCGGGCGTGAACAAGCTCCGCATACGAAATGGCTTTGAAGAGCCGGGCGATATTCGCCTTGCCTTCTTTTTCCGCCACCTCGGAATAAATCGCATATTTCATATGCGCCTGGCTTTCGCCTGCAAACGCATTACCCAAAAACTCCTCAGTCATTTTCTTCACGCTTCAACCCCTCCTTGTTAATTTTCAATAGCCGGCTGAACGTTGCGCCGTTTATTTTCCCTGTCTATGGCTTCTTTCAGTCCACAGGCTCAAACTGGTCTTTGCCAACGCCGCACAAGGGGCAAACCCAACCCTCCGGAATATCCTCAAAAGAAGTTCCGGGTTGGATGCCTCCATCAGGATCTCCCTCAGCGGGGTCATAGATATACCCGCAAACGATGCAGCGATATTTTTTCATTCGACATACCTCCTTTTGTTCTGTGTCTTTGCTGACATAAGTGGGGGCGTTTTTCGGCGCCGTCCCGCATTTTTTCTCCCGATAAAAGGCATACGTCATCGGCTCTTCGTCCTTGACCATCGCGGCGTCTTTGACCTCGCCCACAAAAATCGTGTGCGAACCGGCGTCATACGAGCCCACCAGCGCCGCTTCCATCCACGCCGACGCGTTATCAAGAACGATGGGCGCGCCGGTCGAGCCGACCCTGTAATTCACACCCTGAAATTTATCCATATCGCGCCCGCTTCTAAATCCAAAATTGCCGAAAAATCTCAACGGGGCGCTCTTTGTAATAATCGTAACGCCAAAAGCGCCGCTTTGCTTTATCATATCATGAGTTAAATTATCTTTGTGCATCGTCACCGCTATCAGCACCGGCTGAGACGCCACCTGCGTCACCGTATTCACAATGCAGCCGTTCATTTTGCCGCCGTGCTGCGCGCTGCAGATATACATCCCGTAGGAAATCTTGAACAAGGCGTTGATTTGCATGTCAGTCGTTTTTCTCCTTCCAGCAATCGGCGCATATCCCCCGAAACGAAAGATGCGCCTCCCTAATCTGATGGTTGCCTATTTTTTTTAATTTAAGGCTTGGACACTGATAATCTACATCTATGAGTTTCCCGCACTGCACGCAATAAAAATGCGCATGTTCCGAATCTTTGTAATCGTATCTTGCCTCTTCCCCATCCGCATGCAGCGCGCAAGCCAGCCCCTTTTCCACAAATACCTTCAGCGAGTTATAAACAGTCGCCCGCGAAATCGTAGGGATTGCCGCCCGCAAATCCAGATAAATCCGCTCCGGCGTCGGGTGAGTCCTGCACGACACAAGATATTCAAGCACCTTAATCCGGTGGAACGACGGGCGCAAATCATGCTCTAATAAAATATTTTTTAATCTTTCCATGTTTATAATCTAAAATAATATAAACAATCTTTAATTTTAGAACCATTCCATGTCAAGAACTATTTTCAAAATATTTTTAATCCTCATGATTTTTGGGAGCCTTTGTAAGATTGTTCTTGCTTTTGTCGGCAAAATGATTTCAACTTTCTTAGTTAGGTTTGGGTAGCATGCTAAACTATCTTTTGGAGGGAAAATATGGAAATCAAGGTTGAGACTCCAACTGAAAATATGTTGGAGACTCTCGGGGTTTACTCCTGGCCCATTTGGGGCAAGGAAGTATCGCGTTTCCGCTGGCTTTACGACCAGCAGGAAACGTGCTATTTCATCGAGGGCGAAGTCGTCGTCGAAACAAGCGACGGTAAAAAAATCCACATCGTCAAAGGCGATTTTGTCACATTCCCCAAAGGGATTGATTGCATCTGGGATATCAAAAAACCCGTCCGCAAACATTTCAAATTCCAGTAAAAAGCCTGCTGCTTGCCCATGATTTACAAGGTCAAAATTTTAAACTCGAATAGGTTAATAGCAATTTGTCCATAATCGTAAAATCGTTCTTAATTGCACCGCACGCAACACCTGCCTCTGCGCTCATCTGCGCGTTCTTTTTGTGAATCCCCAAAACCAACCCTGAAATAAAAAAGCGCCGACAGATTTTGCTTCCGCCCTGCCGGCGCCGTTTATGATTTAATCCGTGCTATGGATTACTTTGCGTTTATCTGCATGCGGCGGACAAGCGCGAGCAGACGCATGTGGTCTTTGGCGTTATCGTTGCGGTCAATGGTTTCCTGATTGATGGCGTGGTCGGTTCCGCCGGAGTGGCGGATAACTTTATAAATGGGATCCCAGACGCGCCCCATGCGGTATTTTTCGATAATCTTGCAAACCAGACCGTAATCCTCGCCGTAATTGCGGGAATAAGGCTCGTCATTGCAGGCAAATCCGCCCATCTCCCAAATCACTTTGATATGGGCGGAACGGGGAGCGCCCGCGCCATTGATGCGGAGCAGGTTGTTGCGCCCGTTTTCCTCCGTCCATTCATCATGCGTAACAACAGGGATATCCTCCCGGCGGAAAAGCTCGCCGTTGGGCTTCTTCTCCCAGACTTCATAAGAGCCAACCACAAGCCCTATCTTGGGATCGGTTTTGTAAACCGCAAGGGTCTTCTCGGCGCAATCCGGCGTCAACTGATCGTCCGAATCCAGTTGCAGGTAATATTTCCCGCGCGCCTTTTTCAATCCGAGGTTAAAGCAAAGCCCAAGGTTGTTGATATCAGTCACAATAAGATCCACATCAGGTTTTTTGGGGTCGTATTTGGAGCCGCCCTTCATATATTCGCGGACAGCCGCGCATGTGGGATCGCTCTCGCCGCCGTTGCATACGACAATCATTTCAACCTTGCGTCCAAGTGTCTGCGCCTGAACCGACTCGATGGCGTCGCGGATGAATTCCGGACGATTGAATACCGGCGTGACCACCGTGAAAAGGCACTTGAACTGCTTTTCATCGGCGGGCGAATATTTGACAGGGCGGTAATTCTGCCCGGGAGCCAGATAAGCGCCAATGCGTTTCAGATGCTCCGTGCAAGCCGCTTCGAGTTCGAGGGCAACCTTTTTGCCCGCTTTGAGATAATAAAAGACGTCGAACGCCCCCGCCTGTTCCTTCACGCTATAAAGCGAGCCGTTAAAACGATTGGCTATTCCAATCAGGTCGCCTTTTTCCTCTGCGCGGAAACGAAGGTCATAAAGGTCTGCCGCATCGTATTTTTCTTTTAAGCCTTTGAGTTTCTTCATCATCGCGGCGGTGAAAAAGAAAGCCCGACCAAAATCCACCGCATCGCGAAGCCGCCCTTGATGATAGGGGAGCAGATGCACCTCGCTCACCTTGCCATCGGGGGCGATGCGTTCATAATCAGAAAAGATGAATCCAGCGTCCGGATTGCGCTCGGCGGCAATCACAAAGGTGTCAAATGCGCTTTTGCGGAATTCAATAGCATTTTCTAAGGTGTTGACCAGCAGGATATAGCCGCCTTTTGCTTTGGCTATGCCGGCGTTGAAATAAGCGGCGCGGTTCTTGAATTCGCCCGCCACCAGTTTCACCTTTTTGGCAATAGCATCGTTCAGATAGGGCGTCGGCGCTTTTTTGCCGGAGCCATCAACAACGATGACTTCCTGTGCGCCATAATCCTGCCCCAGAATGCTTTCGATTGTTTTTTTGAAATCGCCCGCTGGATATTTGACATCCTTGTTCCAAAGCAAAACGGCGCTAACGAGGATTTTCTTTTCCTTCATGTCCAACCTCCTGATTTAATTTTTCTACTCTAAAATATGATTATTTTCAGATATATTGCCAATGACTATAAAAACCGCTTATCCGATTAAGCAACAATTTTTTGCAATCAATTTGACAAAGTGATTATGTTCAGCGCTGCCTATGCGTCTCAAAAAAACTGGGCAGAGCGATGGCGGCAGGAATATCCTTTTATTGGCATCTCTTTCAGAAGCTCAAACAGCACAAATCTTTTTGGCTCTTTTCGCGAACTTTCCTCCCAATTATCCTCCCCCAAAAAAAATCGGGCGGGAGAAGGTTGCCCTTTTCCCGCCCATTATTTTGAAGACTCAGTCCTCAGATATCTTTTTTGTTTTCCCGATTAAAAGGTCGGGACAGCAAGCGTTGAAATTTCCACCTCATCAACGGCATACCTAACCTCTGCGGGCGCCGAAGAATCAAGGTTGATTACCTCAACCGCCACGCCAAGGTTGCCGCCCATGCCGTATTTGTTATTAAAATAGGCATAGTAGTTATCGAAGGCGAAATCCTTGCCGCCAGTCACAGGCTCTTCATAAGTCTTCCAAACCGGTGACTGAAAGGTTCCAACCATCTGATTGGCTTCGTGATCATAGAAACGAACGCGGATAGTCGGCAGAGCCGCTGCCACTTTGGCAGGTATCGCTTCGTTGCCTATTTTTACGCGAATCTGATAAAGAACGGCTTGGTCCATTGCTATCTGGGTTTGCTCATTCTGCCAGAAACCGTAGCAATAGTTGCTAACGGTTTGCATAGCCAGAGCGCCAAAACCCTCCTCAATCCACTCAAATTGCGGCGCGTCAAAGGTGCCCAAGGGAATCTGCCCGCTGTTTGTCCAGCCTTCCCCGCCCGTATCAAAGGTGTAAAGCTGAACCTGAGTCGGAGTTCCGGCGTTTGCAATGGGCATCTTGTCCAGCTGCACCCAATCCAGCATGAGGGTCGCCACGGCGGCGTCTTCGGATTCTACATTAATAAGGTCGAAAGAAAGCGTGCCTGTTATTCCCGTGCCAATGGCTTGGTGCTGCGGACGGAAATAAAGGTCATAAGTTTTATAAGCTGAATCATCAGGAGAGGCTTCGCCTTCGCCCAAACTATTCACTGTCAGAGCATCGCCTTGCATAAAGTTGGAGGCGTTATAGCGCAAGCGGAAAGTGGGGGTCATCTTCTTATCGGCTTGGTCGCTCTTCACAGCAAAGCGGGCGCGATAAAGGGTATCCGCGGCGATATTATCCACTGCGGCGTCCTTATACCAGAACCCATATGTATTGGTGCTGTTGCAGGTGATGTTGAGCGTGCCGGGGGCAGTTGCTGAATGCGCATAATCAGGCGCGTCAAAGGGTAGAACCTGTCCAGTATTCAGCCAGCCTTCCGCATCGGTAGTGAATTCCCATTTTTTTGGACCGCCGCCGATAGTGTAGGAACCGTCGTTCCACGCGCCAATCAGATCTATTGCGCCGGACTTTTGGGCTCGGGAATTGGGTTGATCAAATGTCACTGCTGTAACGCCTTCTTTTAGAGCTTTGAACTTGAGCGTGGCGAAAAGGATTGCGTTACCAACGGGAGGTTCCGTTTCATTGCATCCATAAACGATCTGAACCTGGCTCTTGGCTGCATCCACTTTTTTGATGAGTTTGAAATCAAACACATCTTCGTCAACGGTTATACCGCTTGCGGTGATTGAAAGCGCCGTTGCATCGTAATTAATATAGGTCTGGCAGGTTTTGACCGGTTCTCCGCCGGAGTCAATAAGAACCTGCACCTCAATGTTAGCGCCGACGGGATATGTGCCCGTTGCGGGACTCAAACTCAAGGAACCAGCGGGAGTTTGGGCAAAAAGAATTTGCGAGAAGCACAGAGCAACCACGACTAACGCGAACAGTTGTTTCCTCATTTTTTCACTCCTTTTTGAGTTGTTTGTTATCTTTGATTATTTGCATACTTTTTCCCAGTCATCCAACAGATTGGTGAAATCGGTCAGATCATATGGGCTTCCCCATCCGTCCAAAAGAATCGTGAAATCGGAGAGGTTGACCGTTCCATCCAGATTGAAGTCCGCTTTATAAGTTGCCTGGAACTTGCCGTTTTTCACAGTATAGTCGGCTGTCTTGCTTTCGCCGGCGGCGTTGGAAACTCCGAATTTTTCCGGCTGAGTTATATCAAGAATAAGATCGCACATCTCACAAGCCGCTGCATCCGCTTTAACCGTGAAAACGACTTTGGCAATGACGCCTTCGCCGGATTTGAACGTGCCCACTGGGACGCTGGGGGGATAGATAACGCCGCGCACCTCGCCTGTTTCGGCGCCGCCGCTTTTAATCGTGTTCGATTCCAGTGTAAACCCTTCGGCAAGCGCGCCTAACGAAACAACCGGATCGCTCAAGAGGTCGGGGCTGTAGGTGACGGTGAAGTTGATTCCCGCGATATTATCGCCTGTGCCGGAGATGGGCACCTCGACTGTTTTGCCCGGAAGACCCACCACTATAGCGGGAAGGCTGATATCCGCCGCAAAGACGGAAGCCGCCATCAATCCAATCAAAATACCCAGCACCACACATTTCCTTTTCATAATTACAAATCTCCTTTCTATTTCCTGTTTTCGAATTTACATAGGACGACACTTACGTCTCGACCATTTAGCGTGTCAACTTCTTTTTTAACTTTTTGCCTCATCTAACTTTCGCGTTACTTGCTTGAGTTGACAAACAAACAATAAAACCATGCTACACTATTTTTTTGAATGCAAGAGTTTTTTTCATTTTTTTTCATTTTACTGATTTTCATTGGGCTCTAACTGGACGGCTTTCAATCAAATTTATTGTAAAACGCGCCTTTACAAAGATTCTATCAGAATCCAAAACCACCGCACTCGCTCTTGAATATTTGATTTTTTAAACCATCGAATTGCTGCCAGACAATAACTGCGTTTCCGTTGTCGTCCATTGCCACTTGGGGAGCAAGCCCTTCCTGCCCATCGGGGCTGATGTTGTCAGAAAGTCCGTCCGGATGTTTCCAAACGCCTCCCCAACATTCGCTTTTGAATATTTGACGTTTTGAGCCATCGATTTGCTGCCAGACAATAACGGCGTTTTCGTTGTTGTCCATTGCCACTTGGGGTAAGTATGCTGATTGTTTATCCGGGCTGATGTTGTCCGAACGACTTGCGGGGTGTTTCCAAGCACCGCGCCGATACTCGCTCATAAATATCTGATCATTTGCGCCATCCCATTGCATCCAGACAATAATGGCGTTTCCGTTATCATCCATTGCTACTTGGGGATCATGCGCATTCTGATGAACGATGCTTATATAGTCCGAAATGTTTTGAGGATGTATCCAAACGCCGTTCCGATACTCGCTCATAAATATCTGATTACTTGATGAGCCCTCATATTGCTTCCAGACTATGATGGCGTTCCCGTTGTTGTCCATTGCCACTTGAGGATTATCTGCCTCCTGCCCATCGGGGCTGATGTTGTCAGAAATTCCACCGGGATGTGTCCAAACGCCGCCCCGATACTCGCTCATAAATATCTGATAATTTGCGCCATCAAGTTGCCTCCAGACTATGATGGCGTTTCCGTCGTTGTCCATTGCCACTTGAGGACTCGATGCGTCCTGCCCATCGGGGCTGATGTTGTCAGAAAGTCCACCGGGATGTGTCCAAACGCCGCCCCGATACTCGCTTTTGAATATCTGATTTTTTGAACCATCGCCTTGCTGCCAGACTATTATGGCATTTCCCCTGTCGTCCATTGCCACTTGAGGATTATATGCGTTCTGCCCATCGGGGCTGATGTTGTCAGAAAGTCCACCGGGATGTGTCCAAACGCCGCCCCGATGCTCGCTTTTGAATATCTGACTTTTTTTACCATCGTTTTGATGCCAGACTATTATGGCATTTCCCTTGCCGTCCATTGCCACTTGAGGACTCGTTGCGTTCTGCCCATCGGGGCTGATGTTGTCAGAAAGTCCACCCGGATGTGTCCAGACGCCGCCCCGATATTCGCTTTTAAATATCTGACTTTTTGATGAGCCATCGTTTTGCTGCCAGACTATTATGGCATTTCCCTTGTCGTCCATTGCCACTTGAGGACTCGATGCGTTCTGCCCATCGGGGCTGATGTTGTCCCAAAGCCCTTTGGGGTGCATCCATTTCAAAAACGGCAAAGCAAATATTTGCCCTTTGGCTAAAATGAAAAGCCGGTTATTGGCGCCTAATTTGAGCCAAATATCATTTCCTAAAGCTATCTGATTGCCCGGAACGGTTAAATCGCCTGTTAGCCCCGATGCGGTTGCGGCGTGGTCTATGGTGATATCATTAGGAACTTGGGCATCGGTGACTGCCCCTGAAAGGTCCTGTAGATTATGGCTGTGAACAGCCTCGGCAAAGTCTTCGGCGTGTTTGTTATCAACGGTATCTGCATTTCCGGCATTTACCGCTGTGTCTGCGCTAATTGCTATGATTGCTGTTGTTGCCGTGTCTGCTTTTAGCGCCTTTACAGAATATCCAACGGTTGCAATACGCTGTCTTGGGACGAGGTCTTCTCCGGCTACATTGATATTTAACCAGACTGAATCGCCGGCGAATATCGCTTCAGGAATCGGATTCCCGTCATCGCCAATGGTTGTGTTAAAAATCCCTTCGGAATCCGGCGTCACTGTTTTTGAGTCAGAGAAACCGCCTCCTAATTGGTTCCCTCCGGACATAGAATCCCAGAATGTAAAGGTAACATTTGTCGCGGTTGTAATAGGTTTTTTGCTTGAATCGGTCAAGCGCCCTTGGTAATTAAACACCCCCGGCACAGCCGCAGAAATCCCAGCTATTGACAAAATCACAATAACTGCAACGAAAGACACTTTTTTCATGATTTAAGACCTCCTATAATAATTTTTTATCTCTAATAACAGCCAAAAAGAAACCTTTGTTTTTTACGCCATCTTTCTTATATTTATATATTGATAGCAAACAAATTTACTAATGTATAATGTTTTGCTACTGACAGATATTTTTACCTGTGTTCTGCCCGTCTTTGTCAAGAACTTTAATTTTTTTGGCAAAGTTTCTTGTGAGTCTATCAAAATCGGGATTGGCGCGCCGCCGAGAAAAATCGGGCGCTTTATAAATGATTCCGATTGTTTGGAAGCGTTAGGATGTCGGATGATTCGAAAATCGCAGAGCGCCGTCTTCCATTTCAAAAATCTCGTCGAATACATCCAATGCGCGGTGGTCGTGCGTCACCACAATGACGCCGGCGTTTTGTTCGTGAGCCACTTTGCGAAACAACTCCATAACCTGCCTGCCCCTGTAACTATCAAGGGCGGCAGTCGGTTCATCGGCAAGAATCAAACTGGGATTATTTGCCAGCGCCCGCGCGACAGCAACACGCTGCTGCTGCCCGCCGGAAAGCATCGAAGGCAGATTATCGGCGCGGTTACCGACGCCCAAATAATCCAGAAGTTCAAAGGCGCGTTTGCGGGCTTTGCGCGGGGGAATGTTATTGATTTCCATCGCCACCTGAACATTTTCAACGGCTGTCAAAAAGGGGATGAGATTTGCCTTTTGAAAGGCGAATCCAAGATATTTCCGCCTAAAGGCTCGGACGTCCACCAGCGGGCTGGAGTCTTTCATGACCTGACAGCCGCCGATGGCGATTGAACCCGAAGTCGGCGGGTTAATCAACCCTATCGCGCCCAAGAGCGTTGACTTGCCTGCGCCGCTCGGTCCCAGCAACGCCGCAACCCTCCCGCGGCGGACGCTAAACGTCACGTCTTTCATGGCAACAACCTCTGTATTGCCGCTGCCATAAACCTTTGTGAGCGACCGAACCTCAACAGCGGGGGCATCGGGATTTATCTTAATCTTCATGACAATATCTCATTGGGTTGAATTCTCATCGCCTTCCAGATGCCCAGAAGACTTGAAGCAAAAGATATAAACAAAACAATAAACGCCAAATGGATTAGGTTTGCATTTGTAATGACAACGCGGCGGGGAAAATGCGGGAAAATCCACAGCCCGAAAAGATATGCCAACCCGTATCCCAGCGCGCCAAGGATAAGCGCCTGCTGTAGAATCAAGCCGATAATCATGCTGTTTTGCGCCCCCATGAGCTTGAGCATGGCTATGTCGTGAACTTTATCCAGCGTCAGGGTGTAAAGAATCAGCGCCATGATTATGGATGATATAATAGCCAGCAACACGCTAAACATGCCTATCTGCTTTCGGTTGCGCTCAATCCCCATGAGCAGCAATTCCCGCTCCCCCTCATTACTGTAAACAGAAACATCGCTCCACCCGGCAATGACGGCAGCCACACGCTCGGGGGCTTCTCCTTGAGCCACATTTATCATAATCGCGCTGACATATTGCGTCCCAAGCGCCGGTATCTGCGATACAGGTCCGTAAGCCTTTGCCAATAAGGAAGGCTGCGTCTTGCCCGTGTCTTGCCTTTCCAGACGCGAACGCCGCGCCTCCCGTTCAAGACGGACGGATTCCGCCGGAATATCAAACTGGATGGACAATGAATCCGAAATGGTAAAAAACGCAATCCCGTCGCCGCTCTGCCCCACCATGCCGGTTGTAATTCCCACAACGGTATAAACGTTTTTGCCCAGAGGAATTCGCTCCCCTAAAACCAAGTCCAAAGATTTATCGGCTATCATCTCATAATGCGCCTGACCAAGCGCCCGTCCGCTAATAAGGGGCAGAGCGCTTCCGTCATCCCTGGGCCATGCCAGCCCCTGCACAACGATGCGCATCTGTTTTCCGCGGTATTCCCTCTGAATTGTATGGGAGACAAATGCGCGGGCATAGGCAACGCCCGTCAATGCATAGGCGCGGTCTTCAAGGCTCCAAGGAATTTTTGAATTTTCCGCAAAGGGTCCCCGCGTATCCTTTTGAACAATCCACAAATCCGCCTTTGCACATTCAAGAAAACTCAGCGCATCCTCGCTGAGCCCCTGATAAATGCCCGCCATGCCCATGACGATCATAAGCAACAAGCCGATGCCCAGGGCTGTGAGCAAAAATCGGCTTTGCTTGTGATGAATATCGCGTATGGCAAGATTCATGGAGACGCCACCACCCGCCGCCCTGTCTTTATTTTAAGAAAATCCTTTTCCGAGGCAACAACGACCCGATCCCCGTTTGAAAGCCCGCTTAAAACCTCCACAAATTCGCCGCCTGTCATCCCAAGTCGCAGATTGCGCCAAACGGCTCTGCCTTCGGAAATAATAAACACTCCCGCCTTTCCTCCGCTCCAGCGGACTCGGTTTCTCGGCAAGCGGACGGCGTCTTCCTTTTTTCCCGTCTCAATGAACACCTCAACCCTTTGCCCCAGCGCCCAGTTGCGGGGCAATTCTCCGGTGTCCACATCCACCAAAAATTCTCGAGTCTCGCGATCCACCTCGCGGCTGATGCGCACAACAGTTCCCGCATAATTTTTATTTGGTTCAGAGCGAAAGACAAGACGCGCGTTTTGCCCCTGCCGCAAAAATGTCAGCATTGATTCATCCACCCAAGCAGAAACCCAGATTTCGCCGGTCGAGATAAGCTGATAAATGGAAGACCCGGGCACGACAACGTCGCCGATATCGCGGTCGCGGCGCGTTATCAGACCTTCAAACGGGCTGTATATTTTGGAGTCCGCCAATTTGGCTTCGTGATATCGCAGAGTCCTCTCCACGGCAGCGATCTGCTTTTTTGCCTCAATGATTGCCGCGGCGGCGCGAACGCCCTCCGCCTCCGCAACCTGCAATTGCTCCAGACTTTTATCGGCGCTGGAGGTTGCTATGGCGCCGGTATCAACGAGTTTGGAGCTGCGCGAGTGTTCCAGCCGAGCCTGCGTGATAACGGCTTTTGCCTTTTCCTCCTCAGCCAAAAGCCGGTTGAGCGAAGCCTCCGCCGCTTCCAGATTGGCTTTGGCTATGGCGACCTGTTCCCGCAGGTCGGAGTCGTCCATCGCCGCAAGGAGTTGTCCGGTTGTTACCGCATCATTCTGGTCAACGGTCAAATCAATCAAACGCCCCTGAATCTTGGGGCTGATTGTCGTTTGGATGCGGGCGGTCAACGTTCCGGTTCCCATGGCTTCGGCTATGACTTGCCCCTGCTGGATATCGAGGACAGAGACCTTAATCGGCGCAAATTTCATCCAATAAATTATAAAAGCCGCCGCGACTAATAGGATGATTATTTTAAGAATGAATTTTAAAACTCGCCGCATTTTTTACCGCTTCCTCCTACTTCTTTTTCCGATAGAACCGGTTATTGTCATACTGAATATCCTACGCGTCATAGCCGCGATTTTTTGAAACCGCCGCAAGATGCCGGCAACGCGCGCGCCAATTTTATCTGCGCCTCCGTTGCGGTCTTGATTACCGTTTCCACGCAATCGAAAAAATCCAAAATGCACGGACACCGCAGGTTGTAAAAAACCTGCGAGCCGCGCTTTTCATCTAAAACAATGCCCGCATTCTTCAGAACGGTCAGATGTTTGGAAACCGTTGAAACATCCGCCCCGATCATCTCCGATAATTTGCAGACGCAGGCTTCCCTTTGGGAAAGCGTTTCCATGATAAAAAGCCGCGTGGGGTGCGCCATCGCCTTCAGGATGCGGGCGCGCGCCTCAAGCAAAGCCAGCCTTTTTTTGTTCATCGCATCTCCTCGCAACAAAACATTTGGCGAACTGCCCAAAAAACCAAATGTATGTCAAGGGTATTCATGCAAAAATATTTTGCCGCTTTTATATTTTGTGGATAAAAAGACCGCTGCGCAGCTTCGGCTCGAACCAAGTGGACTTCGGCGGCATAATCCGCCCCGCGTCCGATATGGCAATGATATCTTCCGGCTTGACCGGATACATCAGGAAGGCAACCGCTCCCTCGCCATCGTCCACCATCTTCTTCAGCTTCTGATGCCCGTGAATCCCGCCGACAAAACTTATGCGATTGTCCGTCCGCGGATCCTTGATGCCCAAAACCGGGTCAAGCAGATAGTCCTGCATAATCTGCACATCAAGATTGGCAACGGGATCGTCCGACTTGTGCTCCCAAGGTTTGTCCATCAAAAGATACCACCGCTTGTCCAGATACATTCCGAAATGCCCTTTCATTGCGGGTATGGGGTTCTCTGTTTCGGAAAATTTGAAATGATGCCGAATGCGCGTCAAAAACTCCTCTTTTGACAATCCGTTCAAATCCTTCACCACGCGGTTATAAGGGAGTATTTTGAGGGAGCTGGCTGGGAAGAGGACGCCCATGAAATAATTATATTCCTCTGTGCCGGTATGGTGTGGATTGGCTTTTTGCCTTTCTGCCCGCGCCCGCGAGGAGGCGGCGCTGCGGTGATGCCCGTCCGCCACGTAAAGGCTGCCAATCCGAGCGACTTCCTCCGTTATCTGTTTGATGCAGGCGGGGTCGCTGATGCGATGCACAATATGCTCCACGCCGTCCGGCGCCAAAAAAGAAAAAAATGCCGGCGTGTAGGCGCATACATTTTCAAGTATCGTTTCCACATGGGTGCTATCTTTATACATGAGAAAAACAGGACCCGTCTGCGCCGATGTGGCAAGGATATGACGCAGGCGGTCATCCTCTTTATCCCGCCGTGTTTTTTCATGTTTTTTGATTACATCCGAATCGTAGTCATCCACAGAGAAACAACCGACGATGCCCGTTTGAAAATGACCGCCCAGCCGTTGGGAATAGGCGTAAAAAACAGGTTGGTCTTCTTCGACAAGCGCCCCATTTTTGATAAGCGCCTCCAGATTTTCCGCCGCCTTTTGATAAACCGCCGCGCTGTAAGGCTCCGTTCCGGCGGGGAGCCCTATCTCCGCGCGCACCACATGTATAAAGGATTGCGGGTTATCTTTCCCGATTTCCATAGATTGCTTGTAATCCACCACATCATAAGGAGGCGAGGCGATGAGCGAAGCCCGTTGGGGAACGGGACGCCATGCCTTAAAGGGACGAATAATCGCCATTTTTTTAACCTTTCCGTAAATATTTAAAACGAGTTTTGCTACTCGTTTATAAACATCAAATTCAAGAAAAACCTTTTCGCTCGATGAATTTCCTTGCAAAAATCTTACCCCTAAATATCATACATGTTAGAAAATCGGGAGAAAAAGCAATGTTAAATTTTTATCTTTTTTGGGGGCTTACACTCCTTGCCGCCTCCGCTTCGGCATGCGCGCAAAAGTCTCCGCTAAAAGATGACGCTCCCGCTACACCCACCGCCGCTATACGCACCTTTGAAAAGACCGACGACGGCAAGAGCGTCCGTCTAAAAATCGGCGAGGAATTTCAAATTCAACTCAAAGGCGTCCCAACCGCCGGCTACACATGGAAAATAATGGAGATGGACACGGCTCGATTGAGGCTCATATCGGAAAGCCAAAAATCATTGACGCCCGTTGGCATGGTGGGCGGGTCGTCCCTCTTCATCTGGAGGCTTTCCCCGCAGACCGCCGGCAAAAGCCGTCTTGTCCTGAAAAATTTCCGCTCATGGGAGGGCGCCGACAAAGCGGTTGAGACCTTTACTTTAACAATCCATGCGGAAAAGAATTGACATCAAAAAGACCTTTGCTCTTTTCTAAATGTAAATACATTTAAGGAGGATTTTGTCTTGAAAAACTTTTTATTTCGAGGTATCATCGCAATATGTTTTGCGGCGATGTTTTTCTCTCAAAACGCGGGGGCGGATTGGGAAACCATATCTGCCGGCATTGATTATCAGAAGTTCACCGAGGCGGGCAACACGCTCGTCTATGTTGCGCGGATGCTCAGCGGAAATCAAAATTGCGCATTTGACACTATGATCGCTGGCGGATATCTCAAATCGGCAAACGTCGCATACGGACGCGAAACAGTCAGCGGCATGGTCTCGCGCTATAACGACGGGCTTAACGATTATTACTGGAAAACATGGGGCAAACGCAACGACATCATCGCCGCCGTCAACGGCGACTACTGGGAGCGCGAATCTTATCCCAGCGGACCTTGGTCGGGCTATCCCCTGGGCGGACAGGTTCAAAGCGGTTGGTTCATTCGCCGGTATGGCGGCTTTAGCGGCAGTTCCGGCGTTTTTGTCAACGCTTGGGGCGTGCCCAAAATCGGCGGCGACGTCTGGAATGGCGAGAACTCCTCAGCCCGGCAGAAAATCGTTTTCGCCGATTCGTCTGAAGCCATTATTACAAACATCAACCTACCGCGCGGTTCCGAAGATCTCATCGTTTATACCCGCCACAACGGACCCCATACTCAAACCGACAACAGCGGCGTGGAAGTCGTGCTGGAACTCAATACCCCCAGCTTCCCCTATGCTTACGGCGCCCCCTCCAATTCATGCACAGGAACCATAAAGGAAATCCGCGACGGTCAAGGCTCGACCTACATCCCCTACGACCAAATTGTCCTTTCCGGCTCCGGCTCATACGCAACAACGTTAAGAAATAAATGCGTATTGGGGCAGACTATCTCCATCTTCTTAACCATTCGCGACTACGGTTTTAGTGGCAGGACGCCCAAACACCCCGCTCAGGATTGGACAAGCTGTTATGGCAGCATTGGATGCGACCGCGAAATACTCATCGACAGTCAGGTCACCAACCTCCCCTCGCCCGATACGCTCAAACGTGCCCGCACCGCCTTTGCATACAATGCCACATACACCTTCCTTGTGGTTGTGGATGAATTCATGAACAACGGCTCTTATGGCATGAACTTTCAGGAACTTGCCGAATTCTGCCGCGACCGCTTGTCTGCAACCCATGCCGCCTCCGTTGACGGCGGCGGCTCTTCATGCATGTGGATTAAAGGAAAGGGCATTGTGAATGTCCCCTCCGACGGCAGCGAACGCGCCACCTATAACGGCATGATGTTCGTCAATCTTCTGCCCGCCACATACTCCACTGCGTTTAGCGAAGGAACGCCGGTTACGAACAACAAAGGCACCCTCCTTTATCTCGGTCCCGGCACAAACTTTTCCTATCGCGCCAGCCTTCCGCGGGGACAAACCGGAACCATCCTTTCCCACATGAAAAATATTTCCCCAACAGAAAGCATTAACATGAACGGCGTGTATGCCAAAGGACAATACTGGTGGAAATGGAGCGTCAACGGAATGGAAGGTTGGACGCGAGAGGATGACTTGCAGGATATTACTTCAATTGAAAATTGGGAAATATTTAATTGATTGTTAAATGCCGACAATGCGGAGAATTAATCTTTTTCAAGGATGAGCAGGCGGGGCAAACAGCGCCATGCACCGTCTGCCATTCTCCTATTTTGCTGCCCTCAAAAAAAATAATACTTCCCCCGGAGGAAACCGCAGATATTGAACCTGCAAAAACCGAGCCGGAAAAAGAAGGCGAAACCGCGTCCGCCGATGACAACCTTGATGAAATTCCACCGCAAGAGCTCCCGGAACAAAAAGGCGCTCCATCGCATCTGCCGCCGACGTTTATTACAGCCCCTCTGCCGCCTCCCCGAATGGAACCGGAAATCCCTCTGCCTGAAGATGAATTAGCAGGCATAATTCCCCGCTCGGAAGTGGTTCTCGAACTCAAATCGCCGGACGCCCTCAAAACAGAAGAAACCGACAAACCGCCGCCGCCGCCTATGGCGCCCTGCCCCTTTTGCAGCGCCTTGCTGAACATTCCCGTTGACCCCCGCATTGTCAAATTTCCCTGCCCTAAATGCAACAAGCCGCTAACCCTTTTGCGCTCGCTAAAAGGGGCAAGAGTTGCCCCCGCAACCCAAATCCAAGAATCGCCCATTATCTACGCCGGCGAGGGCGTCTGCATTTGCGGCTTATGCAAAAAGCCGGTCGAAGTCAGCAATGCCGATGAACGACAAATCACCTGCCTCCATTGCATGTCCCGACTCTCCGTCCCTCAGCGCGTCACATGCCCCGATTGCGATGGCAGAAACACAGTCTTCAAAATCCCCAGAAAAGCCCTTATCCTTGCCGGGATCGCCAGCGAGCCCAAAGGTCCGTATTACCATTGCAACTCCTGCGGACGTAAATTCGCCATTCAATTTCCCTCCGCATTATAAGGAAATGGGAGCCTGTTGAATACGCCAACTTTTCGGATGATTCCGCCTCTTTCCCATTGACCCGAAAATAGTTTCGGTAGTAGGAAAGGGGTTTTATTTTCTTGAAAGGATAAACCCCATGGCTTCAAAAAATATTAATGTGGATTTTGCCTTGATAAAAAAATTGGCGGATAAACATACGGACGCCATGATTTCCTTTCTGCGCGATATCGTTGCAATCCCCTCTTTCAGCGCCGGCGAAAAAGCCGTTGCCCTGCGCATTAAAAAGGAAATGCTCAAAGTCGGTTTTGAAAAGGTTTTCATTGACGATTACGGCTCAGTTATCGGGCGCATCGGAAAAGGCTCGCCCTGCCTCGTCTATGACGGGCACATTGACACCGTCGGCGTGGCAGACCCGAAGGCTTGGGCGTTCGACCCCTTCAAAGGCAAGGTGGAAAATGGTTTTGTCTGGGGACGCGGCGCCTCCGATAACAAAGCCGCGCCGGTTGTGCAGATATATGGATTGAAAATATTGAAGGAACTGCTCGGCAAAAAATTCCCCGGCACGGTTTATGTTGTGGGGAGCGTGCAGGAAGAAGCCTGCGACGGACTTGCGCTTGGACACGCATTGCAACATTCCATCAAACAAAAAGCGGACGCCGTTGTTCTGGGCGAGTGCACCGGCTGCGCCATCTATCGCGGACATCGCGGACGCATGGAGATTTTGGTTTCCACATCGGGCGTCTCCAGTCACGCATCCGCCCCGGAGCGCGGCGTTAACGCCGTTTATAAAATGGCGCCGATTATTAAAGAAATTGAAGAGCTCAACAACCGTCTAAAAAGCGACCCCTTTCTTGGCAAAGGCACAATCGCCGTCACCAAAATCGAATGCGACACCGATTCCATTAACTGCGTGCCTTACGCCTGCCGCATTTATATTGACCGCCGTCTGACCAAAGGCGAAACGAAGGCGCTCGCCATTAGCCAAATTAAAAAACTCCCATCCGCCAAAGGCGCAAAGGTGGAGGTGTTGAAATTTGACGACCCCTCCTACACAGGTAAAACGCTTGTCACGGAAAAATATTATCCCACTTGGGTTCTGCCGGAAAGGCACAAACTAGTTCAGAGCGCCGCCGCCGCTTATCGCTCTCTTTTTAACTGCGACCCCAAAATTGACAAATGGACCTTCAGCACCAACGGCATTTCCAGCATGGGGCAGCTGGGCATCCCCACCATCGGCTTCGGTCCCAGCGAGGAGCGTTTTGCCCATACCAATCAAGATAAATGCGCCATAGAAGACTTGCGCATCGCCTGCGCCTTCTACGCCGCCTTGCCGCTGTTTGTGGAATGAATTGAAATCCGTTTTTGGGCGTTTGCCGTCGCCAGCGCAACCATCACGGCGCATAGGCGCGGCGGAGAGGGATTTTTAAGCGGTCAAACGGCTTATAATTTTCCACGCTTCCCACGCGGGCAAGGCGGATCCATTTCCTCAAAACCTTCCCGCCCGAATCGCTGAAATACTCCGTCAAATAGCCCACTCCGCTTTTGTTCGATGAAAAATATTTCAGCCCGATAATCTTGCCCGCATCGTCCCGCACCCATTCGATGAATATGACCGAATGCCCGGACCTATTGTTCCGGCTCAAATCCATAAAATCGCCGGCGCGCGCCTCTTCCCAGTCTTCAATCTTTTTGCCAAGCCCGTAATATTCAATGCCTTTTTGCGGACTGTCCCCGCTGCCTTCGATGAACCAGATTTGCAGCAGATTGAAAAGGTCATAAAAAGACATGCCGTTGAAATCATCCGGATCCATGCCTTTCTGCATATTTCGCAGCTGCATTGCCCGCACAAAAATCTCAAAGGTCAGCCCGCAGCAATAACTGCATCGGGTGTTATTGGGATGCGCCTTTGCCAGAATGCGCCCTTTGTAATAAAGATTCTGCGTTACGCCAAGGTAAAGGTCATATTCCGGCGCCTTGATGCAGCGATAAGGATAAGAGCCGTCCTTCGGATACGCCTCAATCACACGCAGGACGTAAGGGTTGAGCGCGCCCTCCGCGTCGTCCTCCACCGGCTCCGTTTGATTAGCCAGATATTTATCCACCGGTGAAAAATTCCGTCCGTCCACCGGATAACGCCCGCGGCGGTAATATTCATTTGCGTCGGAATGCTTCCAATACATCCGGCACCCGCTGAGCTGCGCCGCCGCTAAAAGAATAAAAAGAAGCCCGCGCCATTTTTTCATTTTTATGTCCTTGTGTCTGAAAATTATTTTTTGAGCTTACGCCATGTTCAGCGCCTTGAGGTCTTCGCGGGAAACAACAACCACGCCGGATTCTTGAAATGCGGCTACGGCTTTTTCGGAATCGTCGAACCGAAGGGCGATATAAGCGCGCTCGCCGCGCGTCCCCAGCGAATAAAGATACTCCACATTCAGATTCTTCTTTCCGATAACATTCAAAACCTTAGCCAGACCGCCCGGACGGTCGGTTGTGTCCACAATGACGATATCGGTCTTGACCGCTGTGATGCCGCCCTCTTTCAAGACATCCACCGCCTTGTCCACATCATCCACAATCAGGCGCACCACCCCAAAATCGCTGGTGTCCGCCAGCGTCGCCGTGCGGATGTTGATCGCCGCATTGGCAAGGAGGTTAGCGACCTCCGCCAGCCGCCCCTGCTTATTTTCTAAAAAGATGGACAACTGTTGAACGTTCATAGAATAATCCTCCTTTGGATTTAAATTTTCCGCTCATCAAAAACGCGCTTTGCCTTGCCCATGCTCCGTTCAAGACTCTTCGGCTCCACCAGTTTGATGCGGGGCGAAAGCGCCAGAACGCCCTGAATCTCCTTTTGAATCTTTGCCGCGAGCGCCTCCAGTTTTTTCACCTCATCGGAAAAAACCTTCTCGCTGACCTCTACATGAATTTCCATATCATCCAGCGCGCCGTCGCGTCTTAGATAAATGATATAATGCGGCTCTACGCCTTCTATATCCATCAAAATGCTCTCTATCTGGCTGGGGAAAACATTCACGCCGCGGATGATGAGCATGTCGTCCGTGCGCCCTGTGATGCGCTCCATGCGGATGTGCGTCCGCCCGCAGGGACAGGGGGCGTCCAGAAGCGCCGTGATATCCCCCGTGCGATAGCGGATGGCGGGGAAGCCCTCCTTTGTCAGCGTTGTGATAACAAGCTCGCCTCTCTGTCCCGGCGGCAACGGCTCGCCGGTTTCGTGATTGATGACCTCCGGCAAAAAGTGATCGTCAAAGATGTGCAGCCCCTTTTGTTCAAGACATTCATTTGCCACGCCCGGACCGATTATTTCTGAAAGTCCGTAGATATCTGTCGCCTTGATGTTCAGATTATGCTCGATTTTTTCGCGCATTCCCTCCGACCAAGGCTCTGCGCCAAGCACGCCGTATTTCAACGGCAGCTTTTTGAAATCCACGCCCTCCGCGCCGCCCTCTTCCGCCAGATGAAGGCTATAGGATGGCGTGCAAGTTATCAACGTGGTGCCGAAATCCTGCAGATAAATCAACTGCCGTTTTGTCTGACCGCTAGAGGCGGGAAGCACTGCGCAGCCCATCCGCTCTCCGCCGTAATGGATGCCCAGACCGCCTGTGAACATGCCATAGCCATAAGCGTTCTGAATGATGGAATCCGGCGTTGCGCCTCCGCAGGCGAGCGCCCGCGCCATCACCTCCGCCCAGATTTCAATATCTTTTTTCGTATATCCGACCGCCGTCGGTTTGCCGGTTGTGCCGCTTGAGGAATGAACGCGGACAACCTCTTTCATCGGCACGCAGAAAAGTCCATAGGGATAATTTTCGCGCATATCCGCCTTCGTCAAATAAGGAAGCAGCCTTAAGTCATCAAGCGATTTGATATCCTCCGGTTTGATGCCCGCCTTTTCCATCTTGGCGCGGTAAGCGGGCTGCCGCTCATAAACATATTTCACCTGTTTTTTCAAAAGCTCGAGCTGGAGTTCCCTCCTCTGCCCGACCGGCATTGTTTCCGCATCGGGATTCCAGATCATAATGCCCCCTCCTTCTTTTTGCGAGAATCTTTGTCCAATATCAAAAAGACGATAATGACCCCCGCGTTCTTTCCGCAAGCTTTTTTCAACGGGCGGTTTTTTTTACGGATGAATTTTTTGCGGTTGTTTATTTTTGGTAAAAGACAAGGCGGGTATCGCCGTATAACTTTTCGCGCATCAGGCGCAGGGCTCCGTAAACGGGCTGAAGCGTTTCTTTTTTCCTAACCTCGGCAATGACTAAAAGTTCCGCCAAGAAGGACTCGCTCTGCCCAAGACGAATCAAACTTTCATGTGCCAAACCGGTATCGTAGGGAGGTCCAAGAAATATAACGGCGTCAACGTCCCGCCGCGCCAGAGTCGGGATAACCTTCAAGACATCGCCCTGCACAATCTCCGCTCTGTCCGCAAATCCGCACTTGCGCGCGTTCTCCCGAATAATCCGGATGCACGCGTGATTTTTCTCCACAAAAAGGGCGCGCTCCGCCCCGCGGCTCAACGCCTCCAGCCCCACAGCGCCATTGCCCGCAAAAAAATCGCAAAAATAAATTCCGGGCAGCCGCCCCGATATAATCTCAAATAGCGACGCCTTCACGCGAGCCGCAAGCGGACGCGTTCCCCCGCCCGGTTTTGTGGAAAGCGTCAGCCCCTTTTTATCCCCGCCCACAATCCGCATGATTTTGTTCTATGAATAAATTTCAGGTTTGAGCACGCCGATGCAGCGCAGATTCCGATACTTCTCGTTATAATCCAAACCATAACCCACCACAAAAACATCGGGTATTTTGAACCCGATATATTTGATGGGTATCTCGTGCCGTCGCTTTTTCTTTTCCTTCCAGAGCAGGGCGCAGATTTCCACAGAAGCGGGCGAATGCACATCCAGAAGGTCCTTCACCACTTTTAGCGTTGTGCCCGAATCGTAAATATCCTCAATCAAAAGAACATGCTTGCCTTTTAACGGCACTGTAACATCTTTTGTGATAATCACCTGTCCGGTGGAATATATCTGCGCTCCATAGCTGGACGCCCCGACAAGGTCGTAGGCGTGGGGTATGCGCACCTCGCGGGTCAAATCGGCAAGGAAGACAACGCCCCCTTTCAGGATGCTGACCAGCACAAGGTTTTTCCCTTTGTAATTTTTTTCTATCTCCCGCGCCAGTTCTTGAATGCGGCGCAAAATTTGCTCCTCTGTAAAAAGAGTTTCCTGCAAATCATTTTGAAGCATGGGAATGCCTCTCTTGTTTTTTTGGCATTAAATATCCGGTTATCTTATTTTTTGATAAACCGTCCCATCGGCGTGTAATTCTGACGATGGACAATTTTGTCATCGCGAAAGCGGAGAATAACGCCCCGGCTGAAATAATTCCACGTCTCCTCCAGAGCGCCGTCCAAGGCGGTCACCTCTTTCACATCCTCCGGGTCGCCATACTGGCAGATGGTCAGAGTTTTGTCCGTGAGCGGAATCTGGCGATATTGTTCGCTGCTATCAAAAATAAACTCGGCGTTATTTTTTAGATAAATCCAGGATTGATTTAGATTATTCTTAACGCGGGGGTCTCGCAGGCGTGTGTCCACATCAAGGTAACGCTGCGGCTTTCCGTCGCTCGTCCACCAGAGCCGAATAAAATCCGGTCGCCCATATTGATAAAAAACGTCTTTTTTTGAATTGGCGATCGCCTCAAGATTGGGAAAGTCCTTTTCAGGGTTTGCCACATTTACAGAAAAGTTCAAATCCAGATTAATCCCCTGTTCCTCGCGGCAGGCGGGAAGCATCATAAGCGCCGCAAGCAAAAGGCAAAGGATTAAAAATGGTAGGTATTTTTTCATTAGAAACAGGAACATGCGGGCATCGGGCAAAAAAAATCCGCCAGAAACGCGCCTCGCTCCCCAGTTTATTTGCTTTGTTTATTCAAGGATTTGAGAGAGTTGCTTCACCAGGTCTTCGCGCTCTTGGCTTGCCTTATTCAGCGTTTCCAGTTTCTCTTCCAAGCCGAGTATTTTTTCTTCGAGGGTTTGAATCTGATGCTGCTGCTCTTTGATGACCTCGTTTTTTTCCTCCATCTTTTCCTTTATCATCGCAATCAGCTGCTCATTTGTCATGGGAACGGAGGCTTTCTTTTCCTCTTCCGGTGCCATATCCATTCTCCTTTTTTTATTCTTTGAACTCATGATTTTTTGACGCCCGGCTCGGCTCTAAAAGGCGCCACGGCTTTCATCTCCTTGAAAATTTTCCGGAAAATATGGTGGCGGAGAGGCCGGGATTCGAACCCGGGGTAGAGGTCAACCCCCTACAACTGCTTAGCAGGCAGCTGCCTTCAGCCGCTCGGCCACCTCTCCATATTTTCCTTTTGATTTTTTCCTTTACTCACACAAACTATTAGATTTATTTACCATTTGATATTTCGATTGCAAGTAAAAAAACAAAAAAGGCTTGATTCTGAAAAGTGTTTTGATTCAGGTTAATAGCAAGAACGAAGAGGCGACGCTGGAAAAGTCGCAAAATCGCAAAATAGATTTATGCGCCTTGATTAAAAAATTAGAGCCTATGATGGAGCGCGAACGGTTCTTGCACAGCTTGGGCGCCTATCATACCATGCTCCTTTTGGCGGAACGTTTCGGTCTTGATAGCCAAACGGCGGCTGTGGCGGGGTTGCTCCATGACTGCGCTCGAATCGCCGCGCAGGAGGACAGCGAACGTATATTGGACGGGGGCGCGGTTCCCATATCCGCCGAGGATATGCCGTTCCCTAAAATCTGGCACGCCCGGCTCGGCGCTGCGATGGCAAGGTCGGTATTCGGCATCGTTGACGAATCTATCGCGGAAGCCATCCGCATCCACCCGACCGGCGCCCCGGACATGTCCCCGCTCGCCATAGCCCTCTTCATCGCCGATTATATCGAGCCGACGCGCTCTTTTGAAAAAGTGGCGGATTTTCGGAAACTGGCGTTTGCCGACCCTCAAAACGCCTTCCGAGCCATCTTGAAAAACAAGACGGAGCATATCCGCAAAAAAAGAAAAACCCTCCATCCCGATGCTTTGCGCGCGATGGAGTTTTATTTAACTTAATTAAGGAGGCAGTTTGAGAACAAAAACAAAAGCGCAGAAAATGGCGCGCATCGCCGATGCAAAAAAAGCGGAAAATATCATTGTTCTTGATGTGCGCAATATCTGCAATTATACGGATTACTTCATTCTGGCGACAGGGCAGACCTCCAATCATCTGCAGGCAATATGCGGCGAAATTGTGAAAGAGTTCAAAAAATTGGAGGTCGAACTGCTGGGGCTGGACGGAATCAACGCCCCCTATTGGCGCGTCCTTGATTATGGCGACGTTATCTTCCACTGCTTCACAGAAGATACCCGCCGATACTATAATCTGGAACGCCTCTGGGCAGACGCCGATAAAGTCGAATGGGAAAAGAAAACCAGAGTCTCAAAAAAAGAAGAAGCAAAAAAATAAAGACGCCTTCTTTTCGCCATTAACGGTTTCTTGGTTTTTTAAATTTCTTATATCTCAGGAAGAGGTGCATAATGCCAAAAAAGAAAAAAGACCCAACTAAAAAAGACGAGCAGACGGTGGATTACAAAATTGGCGAAACGCTCGTCGAACCCACTGTCGGCGTATGCCAGCTGGAGGGCATCCGGCGCATCAACATGGACGGCAAAGAGGAAAATTATTACATCTTCAAAGCGCAAAACGCGCGCGTTCTCGTCCCCAAATCCCAACTCCATAAACGCGGCATCCGCGCTCCCATGACAAAGGAAGATGTCAAAAAAATATTTGCCTTCCTCAAAATCCCCGTCTCGCCCACGCGCAGCGACGCCCGCATCCAATACATGAGCTACCGCAACGTTATGAAAAGCGGCGACCCTCAAAAAATCACAAAACTCCTCCGCGACCTTTACACGCTCGACCAGCTGGATGAACTCAAAGGAAAAGAACGCGAAATCATGGATCAGGCGCGCCGCTTCCTATGCGATGAAATCGCCTTCGTCCGCGAAGCCTCAAAGACAAGCATCATGGAGCGAATCAACGAAAGCTTAAGAACGATGTATAAGAAAAAAGTCCAGAAAGAACGCGAAAAGGCAAAGAAACAGGCATCAACCCCCAGCGCCGCCAATATGGACGACCTCGCATTCAAGGAGGATGAGGAGTTCGCCATACCTGAACCGGATGAAGAACCCGAAAGCGTTATCTAAAACAACTCTTCCCTATAAGGATAGCGGAGGCGCGCCAGTTCCCGCTGGTGCGCCTCAATATTTATAAACTGCCCCAAAAGCCGAAGCAAAAGCCCCAGCGGCAACCCCACCACATTGAAATAATCTCCCTCAATATGATGAACAAGGCTTTTCCCCGCGCCTTGAATCCCATACGCCCCCGCCTTGTCCAACGACTCGCCGCCCGCAAGATACTTCTCCATCGTGCCCCGCCTGAATCGTTTGAAAAAAACGCGTGTCCGCTCCGAATCAACGGCAGCCGTTTCCGTTCCGCCCACTGCCACCGCCACACCGGTTATAACATCATGCGCCTGACCGCGCAACATTTCCAACATCCGGCGCGCATCTTCCCTGCCGCGCGGCTTGCCCAGAACTTCCCCGTTCAGGCAGACAATTGTATCCGCCCCGATGACAAGCCCGCCCTTCCACCGTGAACGCCCCGCCACCTCTTTTGCCTTTGCAAGCGCCGCCTTCATGGCATACTCCCGCTCGCCCTTAAACGGTATTGCCGATTCGTCCACGCCGCTGGCATCCGTTTCGAACACAAAACCAAGCCGCGCAAGAAGCTCTATCCTGCGCGGCGAAACTGAAGCCAATATAATGGGCGGCGCGCCCGCCTGTTCTTCTATTTTAAAAATCACTTGACCGCTTCCCTGATGTCCGGATGTTCCAGCAACAAATCCACCTCAACCGTGCCATCGCTATTAAAGCGGCGGTCAACCATTCTGGCATCCCGCACAATCCCTTCCACGCGATTGCGGATGCGGTCGCTTTTCACCATAAAATCCTCAACGGTCATAGTTGACGAAATCTGCGCGCCCTTCAAAGCCTCCATCAACTGACGCTGGGCGTCCTGTTTTGCGGCGCGCTCCGCCATCAGCCGCCGGCGCACCACCTCCGCTTTGTTGGGGGGAAGTTCTTTATATAGTGTGCGGAGATTCAAGCGCATCTTCACCTCGCATTCGCCGCTTTCAAACTCCTTTTCTGCTACAACTTCCGCGCCGACTAAAAAAGCCTCGAACCGTTTAATCATCTCGCCGCTTTTCTCATAATCAGACGGATAAAAATCTTTTTTCATCGGCAGCCCCGCAGTATCCAGCTGCGCCTGTTCCGCCAGATTACGCATGGCATCCAGACGGGCAGCCCGTTTTGCCATCAGACGAGCCTGCGAAGCGTTTGCAGCTTTGGCGGGCGGCTTGCCCCGACCAACGGCAACAATATCCTCATCCGCCCAAGACATATCCGCTGCCTGCGGCGCCGTCAGCGCCGTTTGTGCGGTTTCCGCCGCGCCCACGCCCGTAGCCATCAAATGCACCGGCATAGCCTTGTGGCAGCCGCTTGCCGCCAGCATCAGAACCAGCCCCAAAACCAGCAGACCTGCTTTAAAAAATTTCATTAAATTTACCTCGCTCTATTTCTTAGAAAAACACACCGCGCAGGAGGTTTTCTCCCGCGCGGCAGAACCATAAGGCGCATCGGCGGCTCGCGCCCCTTTCCTCATGCGGTGTTATCAACTTCTCAAATCACCTGACGACTTGCGTGATATCCGGATGCTCCAAAACCATGTCCACCTCAACGGTTCCATCGGAATTGAAGCGTCGGTCAACCACTCTTGCGCCGCGGACGATTCCCTCCACGCGGCTGCGGATGCTGTCATTTTTCGCCATAAAATCCTCAACGGTTGTGGTTGATGTAATATGAACGCCTTTGAGGGATTCCAATAGCTGGCGATAACAATCCAGTTTGGCGGCGCGCTCCGCCATCAGGCGCGCCTGTGCGGGAGACACCAGCCCGCCGCTTGATTTGGGCGCCGCCGGAGGCGGCATTTGCGGAGTCGGCGCTCTGCCCGCCGGAATAATTTTGGAAAGCGGATGCAGATTCAGCCGTTTTTTCACTTCATAAGTGCCGTCCTCCATTTCCCTTTCGTCAACGTTTTCCGCGCCGGCGATAAAAGCGTCCACCTGCGTGCGAATCTCATCGTTCTCCGTCATAAAATTTCTTACGGTGGTATCGGAATTTATCCGAACACCCTGAACCTGCTCAGCCAGATTGCGCAGGGCGTCCAATTCGGCGGCTTTTTTTGCCATCAGCCGACCTTGCGCGGCGCTGATGGCGTTGGCGGGCGGAACGCCCTGTCCAATGGCAACAATGTCGCCCTCCGCCCATGACATATCCACGTCCTCTCTTAGGGCAGGCGGAGGCGGCGGGGGGGCAGGCGCTTCGAATGATGCTTCTCCCGCGCCCGTCCCAGTTACCTTCAAATAAACCGGCACAGGTTTGCGGCAGCCAACTGCCGCCAGCGCCATAACCGCCATAAGAACAAGCAAACTCCACTTGGCAATTTTCATATTTAATTTCCTCTCTTTCTTTATCTCATTTCAAACCTGGTATAATCCTCAGATTGACCGCCTGCGGTCAAGAGAAATACTCACAACCGCAAAACCGCCAAAATCGCTGCCTCTATTATCAAAAAGACTCTGTGCATCTTTCCAAAGTTTGATTCCGCCCGCGCCGAATTTTAAAATTTTGTAAAAAACTACTTGCGCCGACTCATCTGGAGATTTTATTAATATATGTCTTTATTTCAAAACTTTTTTCCCTGCTCCTGTTGTATTATGTTGTAAGCGGACGCTCCGATGGCAAAAGGACAAATTAAGACACCCGCAAGCGGCTCTGCCGTTTCTTTACCTTACAGCCGTTTTATCGCCGGCGGCGTTATCTTCCTTTTGGGATTATTTCTATTCCTTATCTCAACTTTCACACGGAACGACGCGATTCTATTCGGTTCGCTGGGAGGGGCGATTCGCGAAAAATACTTCTTATGCTTCGGGCGGATTTCCTCCATCATCCTGCCCCTCTTGCTGATGCTCTGGTCTATCCGCACGGTTTTTGTCAGCGGCTTCAAACACAAAGAAATCAAATTCCTTGCTATTTTTGTTTTCATTTTAATGCTTTGCGCCATCCTGACGCTTCCATTTTATCGCAACGCCGATTCCATACTCGCGCTGAAATGGGGCGGGATTGCGGGGGGCTTCTTGACCCGCAGCCACGGGCTGGGATTCCCGCAACATATCGGCATTGTCGGCAGTCTTATCCTTTTTCTTGCGCTCTTCATCCCCTCGCTCCTCCTTTCAACAGACATGCTTTTTTACAAGCAAATCAAGGCGTTCCTCGAATGGCGAAAAAAACGAAAAGCGCAAGCCGAGGCGTTCAAAACAAGCGAGGTAAAAATCGTCCGACCCGCAACCGAAAAAACGGCAAAAAGTTCGCCTGTCATCCAAAAACCCGAGCCCGCCCCTGAACCTAAAAAAGAAGAGCCCAAGCCCAAACCTGAGCCTGTTATTCAAATTCCTAAAAAGATAACGTCGGTGATTGCGGAGCCCGTTAAAGAAAAACCGACGCCGGCGCCCGCTCCAAGGAAAATCTCCGACGGTTACAAACTGCCCTCTGTCTCCCTTTTGCAGGACGCCCCGCCGATTGTGGGCGACATCTCCGAAGAAGAAATCCGCGAGAATTGCGAGATACTTGAAAAAACCCTCGCCAATTTCGGCATCGAGGTCAAAGTCATTCAAGTCACCCAAGGACCTGTGGTCACCCTCTACGCCATGAAGCCGGCGCCGGGCGTCAAAGTCAACCGCATCGTCAGCCTTGAAAATGACCTTGCAATGGCGCTCCGCGCCATCAAGGTGCGCATACAGGCGCCCATCCCCGGCAAGGACTCCGTCGGCATCGAAGTCCCCAACCGCAAGGAACAAGGCGTTTACCTCAAGGAAATCCTCACCTGCGAAAAAATGCACAAGGCGCGCTCGCCTCTTGCCTTCTGCCTCGGCAAAACCATCTCCGGCGAACCTTTCATCGGCGACCTTGCAAAAATGCCGCATCTCCTAATCGCCGGCGCCACAGGTTCCGGAAAAAGCGTCTGCCTCAATTCGCTCATCGCCTCCCTCCTTTTCCGCCAGACGCCCGACCGCGTCAAATTCATGCTTATAGACCCAAAACGCGTGGAGATGAGCGTCTATCAAGCCATCCCGCATCTTATGGCGCCCGTCCTGTGCGAGCCGCGCAAAGCCGCCGCCGCTCTGGGCTGGGCGGTCGAACACATGGAAGATCGCTATAAAGTTCTCGCAGAGGTCGGCGTCCGCAACATTGACAGCTACAACGCCCTTGCCACTTCCGACCAGCCCCATAAAAAGCTCATGGGGCGCGAAGTCAAATATATGCCCCACATCGTCATCGTCATTGACGAGCTCGCCGACCTTATGATGATCGCCCGCAATGAGGTCGAAGAATTCGTCATCCGCCTCGCCCAGCTCTCGCGCGCCGTCGGCATCCATCTCGTCATCGCCACACAGCGCCCGTCCGTCAACGTTATCACCGGCATCATCAAAGCGAATTTCCCCTCCCGCATCGCCTTTCAGGTCTCCTCAAAAGTGGACTCGCGCACCATCATTGACATGAACGGCGCGGAAACGCTCCTCGGGCGCGGCGACATGCTCTTCACTCACGCCGGCGCCCCCAAACCCATCCGCATTCAGGGCGCTTTCGTTTCTGAGGAAGAAATCGAAGCCCTTGCCGATTTCATCCGCGCACAGGAAAAAGCCATCTATATGAAAGAGGATTTCAAAGAGATTGAAAAACCCAAAAAAGGCGAAAGCGCGGAAGGCGACGATGACTTGGTTGATTTGCCCGAATCGCCGGATAATGCCTCCGATGAGGAGCTTTATAAGCGCGCCCTTGAACTGGTGCTGCGAAGGCGCAAACCCTCTGTTAGCATGATTCAGCGCTGCATGAAAATCGGCTATGCGCGCGCCGGACGCCTCATGGACATGATGGAGGAGGCGGGCATTGTCGGGCCCTATCAGGGCAGCAAACCCCGCGATCTGCTCGTTGACCCGGACGCCGAGCTCGAAAAACTCGGTCTCTCCAAATCGCCCGAAGATGACTTCCCCGACGAAGGCGAAACAGAAGAAGAACTTGACGACAGCAAATAATTCATCCATGAATTCTTCATTATTAGTTATCTCTAAATAAAATTTTTTGCGGTATAATTATTTTGAATGAGCGGATTGTTAATAATTGGATGAAGCAAGCCGTGTATGATTCGATAACCAAGTAGAATTCAAAATATTATTTTCGATGGAGTAAATTGCATTAATGACCGAAAAAGAAAATTTTTCAAGCCAGGTCTGGGGCGGACGCATGGAGTCCGAGCCCTCTATGATGAATGTTTATTTCTGCGCCGGGCGCGACCCATTCCCCAAACCTGCTGCTGATGAACTCCTCATCCCTTACGACATCTGGCTCAACAAGGTACATTGCCTCATGCTGCACAAACAAAAAATCATCAGCCGCGCGGACGCCTCCGCCATTCTTTTTGCTCTTGACGAAATCGCCCAGCAATACCGAGCCGGCGAGTTCCACGTGGACAAAGACAAAGAGGATGTACATATCAGCATCGAATCCCGCGTTGCCGAACTCGCAGGCGAAAAAGCCGCCGGACAGCTCCACACCGGACGCAGCCGCAACGACCAAGCCGCCGCCGACTGCCGCCTCTATGCCCGCGACCGCCTCCTCGAATTTTACAGCCGCCTCCTCAAACTCGTGGAAACGCTTCTTAATACAGCCGCTCAACACTTCAAAACACCCATGCCCGGATTCACCCACTATCAACCCGCCGCCATCACCACATTCGGGCATCTCCTGCTCTCACATGCGCAGGCGTTCAAGCGCGACCTCACGCGGCTCGGCATGACTTACGAACAATGGAACACCTCGCCACTGGGCGCCGCTGCCGGCTTTGGCACATCATGGAACCTCGACCGCGAATATACCGCGCGCCTGCTCGGTTTCACCGCCGTTCAGGAAAACTCGCTCGACTGCATCTCCACCCGATGGGAGTTCGAAACGCAAATCGCTTTAAACATCTGCCTCTTCATGAACCATCTCTCAACGCTGGCGCAGGACATCATCATCCTCTCCATGCAACCGCGTCCGATGATTCGCATAGACGACACTCACGTCACCGGCTCATCTATCATGCCCCAAAAACGAAATCCTGATTTTGCCGAAGTCACACGCGCCAAAGCCGCCTTCTGCCACGGCATCGCCATGACGCTCCTCTCCCTTTCCAAAGGCGCGCTCTCCGGATACAACCGCGACTCCCAATGGACTAAATACGCTATGATAGACCTCTTTGACGAGGTGCGATGGGCGCCTATCGTTTTCACTGAGGTCCTCGCAAGCCTCAAGGTCAATAAAGACGAAATGCGCGCCCGATGCACGGAGGATTTCATCACAGCCGTGGATATCGCCGACTATATTGCACAGGAAAAAAACATACCCTTCCGCGCCGCATATAAAGCCGTCTCGGAGGCGATCCTTGATTCCGAGTCCGCATCCAAGAAAAAAGGGAACTGCCGCGAGATAAGCCTGGATGCTCTCAACCGCCGCCTTATGAAACTGGGGAGAATCAACCCCAAATTGCGCAAATCGGAATGGGCGCTTCTATCCGCCGCAGGCGCGCCCCAGCGGCTAATTGAGCGGAAAAAACACATCGGCGCACCCGCGCCGGAAGCCGCCGCCAAAAATCACCAGACGCTCCAGAAAAATCTCCGCACCAAACAAATCTGGTATTCCCACAAAGTCAAACAGCAGGAAGCCGTCCACAAGCTCCTTCAAGAGGAAATCGCCAAAGTCATAAAAAAATAGTTTTCGGCGGGTCGTTCCGATTCGTTTCCCATCCAGCCTCAACGCAGGCGGACAAGGATAAAATCATTAAAGGCAATAGTCAGATTGCGGCGTGTTTCCTCAAAGCTTTTAGAGGCTCGCGCGCCGGGCTCGGCTATGAATTCCAGAATATTTGCCCCGTCTTTTGTCTCCAGCATCAACTCGATTGTCAAATTGTTGTTATCAAAACTATAATCCTTGCCAATAAAATATTCCCCAACCTTGACGCCGTTCAGGTTCACCTGCAGCGTTCGGTCTATCTTGTAACTTTTGACATTCGCTCTCAATAACACTTGCCCCGCGCCTTTGGTATGAATTTCCATAGAGGCTTTATCTTTTATCCACCTGCCCCATGTTTCCGGCGCATACCACCCCTCGCCGTGAACCTGAACAAGATGCGGCGGCTCCGATTCCTCCACGCGAACATCTCCCATAAATATCACAAAAGGATTGTCGTCTTTCCTGTCGGTTTTGAATGATGCCGCAATCGGCTCCGGCGACTCCAACAAGATAGTGGCAACGCCTTCGCCCTCTGACTGCACCCAGAATGTCCCCGACGTGGCATTGTCAAGCTCCGCACCCATCCGCATGGGAAGGCTGAACTCACCCAGTTTGATTCCGCGCTGCTTGACCAAAAGCGTTCGAGGCGCATCCAGTGCCTCCGCCTGAAAAAAGATTTTAACTCTTTGCCGTTTTTCTGAAAAAACATTCAGATGCGCAACGGTATTCATGAGATATTTACCAGATTCACGCGGAAGGAATCCGTTTCCACACCCTATGGCAATCGGCGAATTGGCTCCGAAATCATGGTCAATTTCATAAATTACACTTCGCCAGCCATACCAGTGATGACCATTATCCGGCGCAAGGCGAAATTTGAAAAACAAAAAATCCCTGTCCCGTCCAAGCGCCCTTATGCGATAATAATCAGATTGGATATCAGACCACACAACATATCGGATATTATTTTTTATATAATAATTATAATCAAGACGATCAGCCGACCACACATAAATTGAGTTCTTTTCCTTTATTTTTGAATAATATTGATCTGTCGGGAGCGAGAAAATTATCCCTTCGCCTGGCTTGATATGCTCTTGTATCCATTTGCCGGCTATCTTGTGCATATCATGAAAATGGACATGTTTCCAGAGAAAACCATATCGTGTTTGGAGACGCCATGAATTCTGGTTTGAAAAAGCCCCCAACAGGAAAAATAAAACAATACATGCACAATAGGCGGGAATTCGCATATACCCCAAGAAGCGTATAATACTCTTTTTCTCAAATCTCGCCGCCGCTGACCCTAAAAAATTTTCAATACCATCGAACGATGCGCCAATTAGAATCGCAAAAAAAGGCGCAAGATAAACATAATGTCTTTCCGCCGAGGGATGCACCCTTTTATATTTCATGATGGAAAGCCCCAGCACGTTTATTGCTAAAACAAACAAGACCTTGAAAAAAAAGATGTCGCGGGATTTTTGTCGAAAACACAAACACAGGACAAAACCTATCCCAAAAATAATTTTATACATCCAGCAGAGATAGGCGGAATCCGCCCCCAGTTGATATACCAACAAATTGATATTTTTTAAAAGTATCGCGCCTAATTCAGCCATGCCATAATTTTTTCCAAAACGTTCGGATAAAACCTTGCTCGCCCAGCCCATTGTTCCTGACGGTATCAGAATATACCTTGCCGCGACAGATATAGTCCCAATGACTGTCAAAATTACCATATCACGCCATTTGCGAGTTGACGCGTAAAAAAGAAAAATCACTGGATAGAAAAACCCAGCCTCAAGGCGGACCCACAACGATACGGCAATTACTATCGCAATTAACCAAGACGGCTTTTTTTCTACATAAAGCCACATTGTTAATACACTCAAACACATGAAAAGCGGTTCCGACAGAACAGCAAGGGCATTGGTCAGCCATCCAAGGCTCGTGAACGACAAAAGAGCTGCCGCATAAAGCCCGCATCGTCTTGATATGCGCTTAATGGCAATATCATACACGAGAACGATGGTTATGGTTGTTGAGGCAAGTGAGAGAATTTTGCCTCCCAAATAACCGCTGCGGAATATCAGCGCTAAAATGTATAGAAGAAAAGTGAAAAGAAAATGCGCCTCTCTGCCGAAAAAGGAATGCCCCCAATAACCGTCTCGGATAGCTTTATCTGCATAATTCACATAATTGAATGCATCTTCTGGAGCATCGGGAACATACATGATAAATGCTATCTTGAATATTATTCCAAGAAAAAGAATGAGAAGAAAAACACGGTCTCTTAAAATCGAGTTTTTTTTCAACGCTGTTTCATTTTTGATTTCCGTCAACGACCTGTCCTTTCTACGGAGAATAATCAAAATTGGCAAGGATGGTTATCGAAGACTCCTTGAACGAATCCGGCAGCGGCCCAAGAAAGCCTGTCTGCTCGACAGCCTCCAAGGCGAACTTATCCAAATCCCGCTGTCCGGTCGAACGGACAACGCGTATATCATAAATGCGCCCTTCGCGGTCCACGCGAAACTCCACCGCGCAGTAAATTCCCTCATAGCGCTGCGAGCGCATCAGTTTGAAATTCCCCTCAATCTTTTGCTGCGCCATCAAAAGATAATAATTTGGAATCTTGTCGCTTGCTGTTATTTTAAGCGGCAGCTGGTCGGCAACCGGCACATTCGGCTGCGGGGCGGGCGCTTGGCGCGCTGTTTGCTGCGGGCGAGGATGGAACGAAGGCTGGGACGGCAGAGGGGGCCAAGGCGTTCTGGCGGGCGGCGGCGTTCGCGCGGGCGCTGTGCTCGGCGACGGCGTCTTTTTCGGCGCAGGCGGCTCTTTGGGGACTTTTTTTTCTGTGGGCTTTTCTATGACTTTCTTCGGCTCCGGTTTAGGTTCGGGTTTCGGTTCTTGCTTTGGTTTGGGCGGTTCCGGCTTAGGCGGTTCAGGCTTGGGCTCTTCTTTTTTAACCTGAGGAGCGGGCGTCTTTACCGGTTCCTTCGGCGGCGCCGGCGTCATAACGTGTTTTGGTTTTTCATCTTTCGGAGGCGGGTTGACAAACTTCACCTGCATGGCATTGGCGGGTTTGAGCCGGATAAATTTCACCTGAATGGCGGATAATATCAAAAACGCCGCCGCAACTGCTATATGAAAAATTAAAGAAAAAATTATCGTTTTGTTCATGCCGGTCTTCCACAACAGCCAATAAACTGCATTCTGCGGATATCCGCCTACTTTTCCACTGCCGGCTCCGTCACCAGACCCACGCCTGTCACGCCCGCCTTCTGAACGGCGTTCAGGACCTTTGCCACAATTTCATAAGGCACGGTCTTGTCCGCCTCAATCAGGACATCCAGATTCTTTTTCCTTTCATACATTGCTTTTATTTGAACCGTCAAGTCGCTTATCGTTACGCGTTTGTCGTCAATATAAATCCGTTCCTCTTCTCCGCGCTCCGGCGCCTTGCGAACCACAACCGTTATTGAATCCTTCGGTTTCAAGTTTGTTGCCTTGACTTCCGGCAAATCTAATTCCATCCCGTGCTTCAAGGTCGGGGCAATCAGCATAAAGGCGATTAACAAATTAAATGTCATATCCATAAAGGAAGTCAAGTTGATGCTTCCCATCTTCTCCAAATTTGTTCGCCTTCTCTTCATTCGTCTAACCCTTGGAATTCCTCCTCAGCACATTCTTCTGGATGATGTTCGACACCTCATGCCCAAAGGCGTCCATTCGCCGTTCCAAGTCCTGAACTACGCTGTAAAAATATGCATAAGCGATAACCGCAGGAATAGCCGCAATGAGCCCAGCAACAGTTGTCATAAGCGCGGTTGATACGCCCGGAGCCAAACTACCAACAGCCGCCGTGCCCTCTTTCGCAACCACCTGAAAGGCGCCCAATATACCCCAGACTGTCCCAAACAAACCAATCAGCGGGCTTACATTTGCAATGCCAAGAAGCAACCCCAGCTTATCCTCAAGCCTATGAATTTCTTTCGATGCGGCGATCTCTATCGCCCTTTCCACATTCTCCTTAGAATTGGCTATTTTGGCGTCAAGTGACAAACCTTTCTCGTTCTGATACCAGTTCACCATTTCCATTTCCAGATAGGCCTCCCGCAGAACCTGAGCCAATGGACTATCCTGATAACCGCCTGCCAATTGAAAGGAATGAAGAAGGTTGCCTTCGCCGCCCATGCATCGCTCTAGAAATATCTTCGTTTGGCTCTTTGCCAGATGTAGATATAAGGCTTTATATGCAATCACGCCCCACGAAAGAATGCTTCCTATCGCCGTAGCAATCAGGCAAATCATACCTACCAAGTCGTTATCCTTGACAGCCTGAATAACATCTGCCGCTAACCATGTAAAGCGGGATTGCAGGACAATCGGCGTGGCGGGCACCAGCGGAGCCAAACGCGACAACGCTGCAGTAAAGTATATCATCTTGACGCTAATCCCCTTGAGTAATTCCCAGAATTTCTAATATCCTGTCCATATCATCCAAATTCGAATAAGATATAACTATCTTTCCGGCGGTTTTGCTTGCAGGACGTATCTGAACGCGAGTCCCAAGCGCTCCCATCATCCTCTCTTCTATCTCGCAAATATCCGCCGGACGGCTCGGCGGCTTTTTTTTGCCGGCGATTGATTTTTTCTCTTTCAATTCGCGGGCGATGGCTTCTGTCTGGCGCACGGAGAGATCTTTTTCGACTATCTGCGCCCAGAGTTTTGCCTGCAGCCGCCGGTCGTCAATGGTCAAAAGCGCTCTAGCATGACCCGAGGTTAACCGCCCCACCTCCAAATCTTCTATGATTGTCGGCGGCAATTTCAAAAGCCGCAAGCTGTTTGCCACCGTCGAGCGCTCTTTGCCGACTCGCGCCGCCGCCTCCTCCTGCGTCAAACCAAACTTGACGATGAGTTCCTCATAACCCTTTGCCTCTTCTATCGGATTCAGATTTTCGCGTTGAAGGTTTTCTATCAAGGCAAGTTCAAGACATTGCTCATCCGTCGCATGTATGACCAGACATGGTATCTGGGTAAGACCCGCCAATTTTGCGGCGCGAAGTCTTCGCTCCCCCGCCACAAGCTGGAAGCCCTGCCCGATTGATTTGACAAGGATGGGCTGAAGGACTCCGCGCTCTTTGATAGATGCGGACATCTCCGCAAGTTTTTCATCGTCAAAAGAGCGGCGCGGTTGATAGGGATTGGTTTTGATTGAGGCAATGGCGATATTTTTTAGGCTCGTGCTCAAATCTGCAGCGGAGGCGTCGGGCGCCGCCGCTTTCGCCGTATATGGGAACAGAGTATCCAAACCGCGTCCAAGGGCTTTTTTCTTGGGAGAAGTCACTGCATAACCTCCTGAGATGCTTCTGCCGCCGGGTTTTCCGTCGGTTGTGTGATTTCTGGCGGCTTTTTGAAATTTTCAATTTTTTTGATTACTTCCTCGCAGAAATTCATATAGCACTGCGCCCCAACAGAATTATTATCATACAAGATAATGGGCCTGCCAAAACTGGGCGCCTCGCTTAAGCGGATGTTTCGGGCAATAAACGTTTGAAAGACCGCATCGCCAAAATGCGATTGGACATCTTCTGCCACCTGCCGCGCAAGATTCGTCCGACCGTCATACATCGTGATAAGCAGCCCCAAAAGGTCGAGGTCGGGATTAAACGATGAGCGAATGCGGCGATACGTTTCCATCAGAAGCGATAAACCCTCTAAGGCGTAATATTCGCATTGCACCGGCACAAGGAGGGCATCCGCCGCCGTCAGGGTGTTTATTGTCAAAAGCCCAAGCGAAGGCGGCGCATCAATGATGATATAATCAAAGCGCAATTTAACCGATTGAATCACATGGCGCAACCGACGCTCCTTGTCATCAACGCCGAGGAGGTCCATTTCCGCGCCGATAATCTGGATATTGGAGGGCAGAAGCCACAACTGCGGCATCAGCGGATTGAGCATAATGGATTCCGGCGAAAGCGTAGAGCCGAGCAGCAGGTCATAAACAGTCATTGGAAGCGCGTGTTTATCCACCCCCAGACCGCTTGTGGCGTTTCCCTGCGGGTCCATATCAACAAGGAGGGTGCGGCGTCCCTTATGAGCCAGACATGCCGCCAGATTAATGGAGGTTGTCGTCTTGCCGACACCCCCTTTTTGGTTGGCAATCGCAATAGTAAAAGACATGGCACAGTCCATTAAAAAACGGAATGTTTCACGTGAAACAATTTCATTCCTATATACTTGAAGACTAATAGTCTTACTTTTTTCGCTTTCAAGATAAAAATGATTTGATTTGCATTTTTTTGAAAAAAGGGCACTTGACTAAATTTTTCCCGCATTTATTCGTAATTAAACTATTTTATTTACGGATAATCGCCATGATGAAATATTTTTTTACGCCGTTTTTATTCCTGCTTTTAGGTTGCGCCGCATATCGCACAAAAATCACAATTGCCGAAACTCGGGATATTCTGTCGCAATCGGAAAAATATAATGTCCGCGAATATGCGTCCGATTATTATGATATCGCCATCAATCACATCAACTCCGCCGAAAACATGCTGAAACGAAACCGCCCCAAAGAAGGGCTTGCCTCAGCCGAGGCGGCGCTCTTAAAGGCGCGCGAGGCTTTTGATACAGCCATCCGCTCCCAAGCCGCGCTCCTGCTAAAAAAAGCGCGCGATGCCCGCGGCTCCGCTACGGCAAACGCCGCCCAAACAATGCACGCCGAATCCTTTGCCCTCATCGAAAATTATAACAAAGATGCGGAGCAGGCTTATGTCGCCGGAAAATTCGAAGAATCCATCCGCGCGTCCGAACTCGCCCTGTATCATTCTAATATTATATCAGAGATTAACAAAGAAGAAGTCCGATTAAAAATTGAACAAATTAATAAAAAAATGGAATCATTTAACGGCTCCGACGATGAAAAACTGAAAATTAGCAAAAATCTTGAAGAGGCAGAACGCCTAAACAATCTCGGTCAATATTCTCAGGCGCTTAATTTATTGCGAGCGCTTGATAACTAAGTTGTTTAATTTGTATATACATATTTATCCCACGGAGGTATCTCATGGCACGCAAAGGCGAAGAAAAGGAATTTGTTAAAGAACTCACCCCTAAAAACGTGGACTTCTCTCAATGGTATGTGGATGTCATTCGCAAAACCGATATGGCTGATTATACAACACTTAAAGGGTGCATGGTAATTAAGCCCTATGGCTATGCGCTCTGGGAAAACATCCGCGACCAGCTGGACATGCGCATCAAGGCAACAGGACACAAAAACGCTTATTTCCCTCTTTTTGTCCCGGAAAGTCTTTTAACTCTTGAGGCTGAACATGTGGAGGGCTTCGCCCCGGAGGTCGCATGGGTTACGCACGGCGGCAACGAGCCGCTTGAGGAGCGCCTTGCCATCCGCCCCACCTCTGAGGCGATTATCTGCTCCATCTATGCCAAATGGGTTCAATCCTACCGCGACCTCCCCATCCTCATCAATCAATGGGCGAACGTTGTCCGATGGGAAAAGGTTACCCGCCTTTTCCTGCGCACCACAGAATTTCTCTGGCAGGAAGGGCACACCTGCCACCGCACGCTTGAAGAGGCTCAGGCTGAAACGGAAAAGATGCTCGGTGTCTATAAAGAATTTGCGGAAAACGCCCTTGCCATGCCTGTCATCCACGGAGAGAAAACCGACAGCGAAAAATTCGCCGGCGCGCAAAAGACGTATACCATCGAGGCTCTTATGGCAGACGGCAAGGCTTTGCAGGCGGGCACCTCCCACAACCTCGGACAGCACTTTGCCAAGGTTTTCGGCATAAAATTCCTCGATGAGGACCAATCTGAAAAATACGTCTGGCAAACCTCATGGGGCGTCTCGACCCGTCTTGTCGGCGGCGTTGTCATGACGCACGGCGACGACAGCGGGCTGATGCTGCCCCCTGTGATTGCGCCCATTCAGGCGGTCTTTGTCCCCATCTATTTCAGCTCCTCGCTTGAGGCAGTGAACGACAAAATCCGCGAGCTGGGAGAAAAGCTCTCGCGTTTCCGCGTTGAGCTGGATCTGCGGGAAACGCAAACGGCAGGGTGGAAGTTCAACGAATGGGAGATGAAGGGCGTGCCGCTGCGCATAGAGGTGGGACCGAAGGATATACAAAAAAAACAGGCGGTCATTGTCCGCCGCGATACCCGCGAAAAAATATTCGTCCCCGAAGAGCAACTCGCCGAAAAGGTTGAGCTGCTCCTCAAAGAGATTCAGCATAATCTATATAACCGCGCGCTCGCCTTCCGCAACGAGCACACAACGCGCACGGATAATTATGAAGAGTTCAAAGACGTCCTTGAAAATAAAAAAGGCTTTATTATCAGCGGCTGGTGCGGCTCTCCCGCCTGCGAGCAGAAGGTGAAAGAGGAGACCAAAGCCACGATTCGCTGCATTCCTATGGAGGGACGCGAGCCGGAGGGCGCCGTCTGCGTCGCCTGCGGCAAACCCGCGCCCAGCAAGGTTTATTTTGCACGGTCGTATTGATTTTGGCTTACTGATTAGCTTCAGAAAATAATCGCAGCCCCGGGAGGATCTTCTTAATCAGGGAGAAATGTTTATCGTAAGACCATAACTCAAGATTGTTCTTGATCGCCACAGTCGCAATAAGGACGTCCTGAAAAGGCGCGGTTATTCCGTGCGTTCGCAATTTTTGAAGATTGATTCCAAGTTCATCCCATATTTCCTCATTAATAAGAACCGGGACAAACTCATCCAGTATTCGTATCAATTCTTTCAAGTTTTTTTCAGATTTAGCGCCATAAAGAATCTCCGATCGCGTCACTCCGCAAATAGCAACGTCTCCGGATGTAAGGATTTTTTCAACTATGCTTGTAGGCGTTCGCAGATAGGAAACAAGTATCGTGGCGTCCGTCAGAATCATAACAGGCTTGCCTCTCGCAGTCGCATGACAGAATCCGCATCAACATAATCCCTGCCTGCAGCGGCTCGGAGTCTGGAAAATTTTCTGTTGCCCCTTATTTCTTCTTCAACGACAAGGATCTCCACATCTCTCCCAATCCAGCGGGAAAGCTCGGGAATCTGAATTGTGTCTGATTCGATTCTTGTTTTAATCCGAATTGATTTCTCGTGATTTTTGCTTTTCATTTCTTTTCAGCCGCTTTAATTATTCGAAATATCTATAAGATATATATAAAGGAATGGCTATTGCCGTGTCAACCGCCAAGCAAAGAAAATGAGTCTCATCACGCAAAAAGATACTGGACGCCCCGGACGGGGAGGGCAAGATCTCGCGCGTCGTTTACCGCTTGGTAGGTTTTTTCCATCTCAATATTGATTTCAATGCAGTCTCCGCTGACATCTCCGATGGGGATGTTGATATCCTCGCAGGTGTTGTCGAAATAATGCGGAGCGCCGCCGTTGATGCGGCATAATCCCGGATTGAGGTCGTCAAAACATCGCGGATTAATCAGCAGCCGCAAAAACTGCGCGCCTTTTTTGGGGCGCAATAAAAGGCATCCGCGCTTGGACATCCATCGGTGGCTCGGCGAGCCGTCCGGCTTTTTCTCCAATGGATAAAAACCTTCGCTAAAATTTATATTCGGCGCTTCCAGCGATATGTTTTCCCGTTGGAATTTAGAAAAGTATTTTGCATAACGCCGCTCGTCGCCGCCGTTGATGCCCGGCGCAAAACCGCAATAGCGGCAGACCGCCGTGGGATTCCACCCGTGAATCGTCCGGCGCAGATTGCGGTAGGGGAGACCGTTCCAGATTTCGCGCCAGTCTTGCGCGTTAAGGTTTCCCATTTTTTCAACGACCACACAGCAGGGAAAAACGTCGCCGTTCGCCGCAAAGTAGGCGTCGTTCCAAGGATAAAAACATTTTTGAATTGCGATGTCATTGGCAAATCGAAGACTTTCAAAAACCTTCCTAACGGTTTTTGCGGCTCCTTTTCTTTTTGCATAAAGAAGCCCGGTTTTAATCATCCTTGTATAATATTTGATGCGCCCAGCAACGCCTCGGCGGCGCTCCGCCCCTTCAAAAATAAGACTTCGAAAAGAAGGCGGCACGTTTAAATCAATCCCAGCGCGGGCTGCCAATGCCAGGGCTTGCAAAAAAGCCGGGGAGACCAGCTCCGGTGAATTTTTCAGCGGTTGTTCGGACATTTTTTCCCGCCATGACGCGGAAGAAGCCGGCTCCTCAACTCCCGCCAGCGTCATAACAAAAATTGCCCGCGCGCCGTATTTATCCGCAAGCCGCACCAGTTCGGGAAGGTCACCGATATTCTGCCTCATCGCCACAAAATTAAATCTAAGCAAAAAATTTTTTGCCTTTGGCTCGTTTTGAAAAACCTCACGGCATTTCTTTATCCGCTCAAGAATCTCAATCATCCAACTCCATTTGATGTGCGGGCGCACGAACTCAAACGTCTCTGCGCGCGCGCCGTCTATCGAGAGGCAAAGGCGCATCCCGCCGCGAACAATCTTTTCTAAAAGGGCGTCATTTTTCAGAAGAATGCCATTGGTTGTCGTATGGACTTCGATATTTCGCTTAAGGCAATCCTCAAAAATCTTCTCGAAATTTTTTGCAAGGAGCGGCTCGCCGTAGCCGATTAAATCCAAGGAGGTCGCGCCATCCAAAACCTGCGCCTCAATTTTCCGATAAATTTCATCGGGCATATCCATCCCGAAATTGCTGTAATAATGACGGCAGTGAATGCATCGGGTATTGCACCTATCTGTCGGCTCAATCCAGATGTGGCTTGGATTGTCGCGCGCCGTTTCATTAAATTGTTTGTTATGCATTTTTTTCAACGTTGGCGGAACGCTTTATTGACGAACCTCCCGCAAGGCGGCAAGGTAGCCGCGGGTGTTTGTGCCGGGAAGGAGCGTGTTGGAGGAGGCGAATATCCACCTGCCTCCCGAGCGCAAGGCATTGCGCAGACGGCGCGCCTCGTTCACGATTTCCCGCTCGGCGCCGTTCAATAGGAGCGAGCCGCAGGCAAGCCCGCCCCACAATACAAGCTGCGGTCGGCGCCGCCGCAATTCAATCAAATCCATCCCAGCGTCAATATCAATCTCGCCATAGGCGTCCGCGCCTGCTTCCTCAAAAAGCAAATCCTCCATCGCGCGAATATTGCCGTCCGTGCGGAAAATATAAAATCCATCGCGGCTGTGAGCGGAGGCAATGATTTTTTTCAAACCGGGAAGGGCAACCTCGCGAAATAGGGCAGGGGAGTAAAGCGGACCTGAATTCGCCGCCAAATCTCCGCCTCCGTTGAAAACCCGCACGCCCATCTCCGCCTGTTTTCGTATGGCGTCCACGTCCCGCTCGGCAACAAAATCCAGATATTCGCGAACAAGTCCCGCATCTTCCAAAAGCAGCATCAGCCAATCGGCGCGCATCGGTATGGCAAAGAAACTCGCGCCAGCGACGCATCGTTCGTTTCCGAATGTTTCTATCAGCCATTTTAAAAGCGCCCAATATCCGCCGTCATAATTTTGTCCGTTATCTTCGCGCAATGTTTTTCGTATTTTGGCGCGCAGGGCGTTTGTGTTAACGCCGCATTCCGCGCGCGCAAGGCTGAACGTCTGCGAGCGGGGTTCGTATGAGCGGACATATTCGCCGTCCTCATTCCGATAAAGAAAAGCAAACTCGTCCAGCCGGCGGACTGGCGTCTCCCAGAGAAACCATGGCGCGGCGACCATATCCATATCGAGCGCGCGGACAAATGCGGCGTAATCCTCTTTCCATCGCCCGATAAAATCTTCATAAGCTGACGCGCCCGCAAGGCGGCTCTGCGCCTCATGATAATGGACGTCGGAGGCAAAGCCCAATGCTGAGCGTCCCAGAATTTCCGATACGACCGCCCCCGCAACCGACTGCTCAAAAACCGGAACCTTGTCGGGGATGCCGCCTTGAAATGTCAGCAAAATCCTCTCGCGCCCGTTCATAAAAATTCTTTCTCGGCAAAAAACTTGACCCGCATGTTTTTATCATCATATGTAAAACCTACTTTATTAAATCTTGAGAGCCGCCAACTCTTTTTCAATATATTTGTTTCGCAATGAAATCTTTTGCAAAACATTTTAAAATTGTTTTCGAAAAGCTCTTCTTTGGATTCAGCAGCCTGCCGCCGCCATCAGCCCCGACATCAGTCAAGCGCCGCAGCGGCATCATGGCTTGTTTGGAGGAGGGCATCTACGCCCAGATTTGGCTCACGCTGACATGCGGAAAATTCCTTGTGGATTTGGCGCTCCTCTTCGGCGCCTCCGCTATCCATTTCAGCCTCATCAACGGACTCCCCTTCATGGCGGCGACTGCCCAGCTGGCGGGCGCGTATCTGGTCAGCCGAACCGGCTCGAGAAAGCGCGTCATAATCCCCACCGCATTCATCACGCGCCAGCTCTGGTGGCTCATCCTCATTCTCATCATTGTGCCGATAGAAAACTCCGTAAAAATCTGGACGCTCATTGCGCTTTTGAGTTTTGGCAACGTTTTAGGTCAGATAAGCGGCAATGCTTGGCTCGCATGGATTGGGGATCTGATTCCGGATCAACTGCGGGGGCGCGTCATCTCCGCCCGCAACGGCATCCTTATTCTGGTCGCCCTTGCCGCGGACTTCATCTTTTCGCAGATGCGCGAATATTTTGGCTCGGAGGGGCGCGTGAATTATCTCCTCATCTGCTTTGGCGTTGCGGCGTTTTTCGGGTTGAAGAGCATCTTTGCCTTTAAAAATCAATGGGAGCCGCGTCCGCATCCCGCTCCCGCCCCTCAATTGAGCGACCTGATTCGTCAGAGTTTCCGCAGCCGCCCCATACGAAAACTCCTCTACGCGCTTTTACTCTGGAACTCCGCAGTCGGAGTGGCGACCTCTTTTTGGACGCCGCACATGATTGTCAATCTCAAGATGTCCTTCACCTCTATCTTCACATACACGATGATAGTCACCATCTGCACATTTCTCATGTCCCGCTTTGTCTGGGGCGCGGTGATAGACCGCGCAGGCACGCTGACTGTTGTGCTCTTCTGCGCCTCTATCATCACCACCATTCCCATTTTCTGGCTCTTTATTTCGGCGGATGATTTATCGCTCCTTTGGTGCGAAGCGGTCGTGAACGGCATGATGTGGAGCGGTTTCAACGTGGCGATTTTCAACCTGCCTTATTTTTTGCTTCCAAAGGAAAACCGAGGATATTTTCTTGCAGTGCTTGCCGCCGGTTCCGGTCTGGCGCTGGGCATCGGCGCCGTAGCGGGCGGCGTTGTCGCGCAGATTTTCAGCTCGCTAAAGTTTGAATTGTTCGGCATGACTTATATCAATTATCACATCACCTTTGTTCTATCAGCGGTTTTGCGCGGCTCTTGTCTTTTCCTTTTGAGAAAAATTCCCGACACCCGCAGCCGCGGTCTGATTTTCATGTTTCAAGTCATCGGCGACGGCATGACGCGCGTCTTGACCAACCCGCGCCTCATTCTGACATCCGCCGCCCCGCGCAGCAAAAAATAAAACGCCGAATTGGTCGGCTGTTTTTTTAACTCTTTTTTAATTGACCGCAACCTTTGCATTCATATATTGACTATTATTTAACGTTGAATAAAATGTTTTGGAGGGTGAGATGTATTTATTAGACAATCTTTCCAATGAGGACAAAAGCCTCGTGCAGGAGGCGGAGGTCGCCATCAAGGCGTATCTTGACGCTGAACTGAAATCAGGACAGATTGAGCAAGGCTATTATCAGTTCGCCGTTCAGAACGTCATACCCAATCTGATTGATTGGCTTGGCGATCCGGATATTGATAAGTATTCTCCGCAGCTCAAAGATGGCATCCGCGACGCCATCCATGCAAAAAAGTGGGCGGACATCACGAATGCTTACGTTTCCGAAATCAAATTCGGCACCGGAGGCATCCGCGGAAAAATGGCTTTCGACAAAGAGTCCATCCTTCGTATGCAAAAGGAAGGCATCGGCGCCCGCATCCTCAAAGGACCAAACACCTTCAATGACAAAGTCGTACTTCTCAAATCCGTCGGCGTCGCCCGCTACATGAAAGAAAAAGGGTTGAAGAGCATCGTCCTCGGATACGACAGCCGCGTGCGCGGGCAAGACCTCGCCGCCTTGATTGCCAAACTCTTCCTCGGCTATGGCATCACCGTTTATTTCTTTGATGAAGCTTGCCCCTACCCCGAAGTCACCTTTGCCGTGCCCAATCTCCGCGCCGATGCGGGTATCCTCATCAGCGCCTCCCATAATGATTACCGCTATAACGGCTATAAACTTTCATGCGGAAACGGCTCCCAGTTCGACCCGAAAGAGCGCGACGAGATTTACGAAAAATACATCAAGCCCGCAACAATCGCGCAGGTCATTCTCCGCGAATTCAAGGACGCCGAAAAAGACCAGCTCTGGTTCCTCGGCGGCGCCGAACCGCTCCCCGGTTTTGATTATTTCGGACGCGAAGACCATCTTATCAATATGCACGAACGCCACGTGAAACACGTCATGAGTTTCCTCCTCCAGCCGGATATGATTAAGAACCAAAAAAACCCGCTTAACATCGCCTATTGCGCCTTCAACGGCGCAGGTCGAAAAGCCGTTCCCTCTATCCTCGGCGGCACAGGATTTGGCAAGCCCATGATAATCAAGGCAATGGATGAACTCAACGGGCTTTTCCCCGCCTTTTGTTCAGAGCCGGGCAAGGAACAGCAGCCCGACCCCGGCGATTGGCGCTCGGCGGATATCGCCATGGCTTCCTTCAAAAAGGAATATCCAAACGATGCGGATAAAATGGATATTCTCATCGGCACAGACCCCGATGCCGACCGCTGCGGCGTCATCGTCAAAGTGCCCCAGAATCAACGCCATATTTACGACGGCAAGGACTACGCCCTCCTCCCCGCAGACGACGCATGGAGTCTTGTCGTCTGGTATCGCCTCAAATACGAAATAGACAAATACGGCGCCATCCAAGATGCCGATAAAAAATTCATCGTCCAGTCCCACACCACCTCCGACGCTATGGTCAGGCTTGCCCTGAAGCACGGGCTCGGCGTTGTGCGCACATGGGTCGGTTTCGCCATGCTCTCCGCCGGCGTCCGCCACTTCTGGGAAAAACTACCCGTTCCGAAACTCTCCCACGGCAGACTGTCGCCTGAGCAGGAAAAATGCGACCCTGTTATAATGGAGTGCCTCAACATGACCTCTGAACGCTCCATCAACATCGCGGCGATGGAACAATCCAACGGCTTTTCGCTTTTGGGAGGCGCCCCGAAGGATAAGTTTTCGCTGGGCGAGGGCGGTCATGTCCGCGACAAGGACGGCACCATCGCCGGTCTTCTCGTTGCGGAAATCGCCGCATGGGCAAAGGAGCACAACACCTCGCTCATCGAAATTCTTGATAAGGAAATCTACCTCGACCCTGCAATTGGGCTCATCATAAATCATTACGAGCCCGCGCCTCTTGACGGCGAGTATGAAGGTCTTGCCGGCTACACAAAGAAAAAGAACATCCTCATCAAAGCGGATGAACTGCATCAAAAGGCAAAAGAGGGCAAATTCGAAATCTGCGGATTCAAAGCAACCTCCACCTACATTTACAAAACCGGCAAATACGACGGCGTGAATTGGAAAGGCTTCCCCGACGAGGGCATCCGTTTTTATTTCAACAACGACCCTTACACATACCTGACCATTCGCCCGTCGGGCACATCCAACGCCCTGCGTTTCCATTTTCAAGTCAATGGCGGCGTTGTTCCAGAGGCGGATTTGATTGCCCGCAAAAAAGAGGTCCGCGATAAAGCGGCGGAGACTGTTCGCGTCCTGCGCGAAATCATCGGCGCAACGGAATAACAGCCTTGACAGGCTCCCGCCCCTGAAAATTATAAATCGTCTAATCTTTGCATTTTGGGTCGAATAGCGAACATTCGACCCAAAATGGCTTTTGGACTGGGCAAGGTTGAACTCAGTAAGATTTTCATATAAACTTTATTTCTTATTCATTGCGCCGGCTATACTGTTTCATGCAATGCCGCGGGCGGCGTTTGCCGCTCCCGCCGTTTCCATTTCCTTGCCCAGTGTCCCCGAGCGCGTGGAACCCAACACGCCTTTCGCCATAACCGTGCAATACCAGATGGACCTATGGAAAGAAGGCTTGCGCGGACGCGTCTTTCTTGAAATGCGCAACGCCGACACATCCGACCTCATCTCGCTCCAGCACCTTGATAACAACCGAACCGGTTATCAGGGTCCCGAAGGCAGCGTTCAGTTCACATGCAGCGTCGCCGACGCCTATGAGCGCATTTATTTCATCGCCTATATCTCGCCCATCGAATTCAACCCATACGTCATTGCCGAGATTCTCAAATATCCCCGCGACGGCTCTTATCCCTATGAATGGGCGGGCAACGGCGTCACGCACGATATCAAATATCTCGGCACAACAATAATCACAGACAATCAGGCGGGCAACGCCTGCTACTGCAGCGGCATCACGTATCAGGTCTTTATGGACGCTTGGGAAAATTACAACGCGGCAAAGGGCGTCAACCCCGCCTCCATCTGGGGCATAACAGCCGCACAGATGAAAACCTTCCGCCTAATATGGTATATCGCGCTCGGGCGCGACTCCTACCCAGGTCCCGCCAAGGCGATGACGGATTATAAATGCGGATACCAAATAACCGACTGGGATCATGCGCGGCAGGGCGACTTTGTCCAGATATGGCGATTAGGCGTGCAAGATTCCGGTCATTCCGTCATCTTTGACAAATGGATTCGCAACAAATCAGGTGAAAAAACATCCATCCGCTACTGGTCAACGCAGACCAGCACCAACGGCATCAACTATAATTCGGAAAAATATTCCAATTTAAAACTTGAAGAAACCACCATCTCCCGCGCCATCAAACCGCCCGACGATGATGATTGGAAAAACCGCTATGCTGATATTAGCACACAAAGCGCGCCCACCCGCGTCGGCGGCGCCCTCGTCTCCGGTTGCGCCTTGACGTTTTATTAAAAAAGGTTTTCTGACGCCCGAAAAAATGACGCCTAATACTAAATATCGTATTTATGTAGATGAGGTGGGAAATCCCGATCTGAACAGCTCGGATAATCCCAATCACAGGTTTCTTAGCCTGACCGGCATCATTATTCAATTGGATTATGTTCAAAAAACCATTTATCCAGAAATGGAAGATTTAAAGAATCGTTACTTTTTTTCCCATCCTGACGAACCGATAATTCTTCATCGAAAAGAAATTTTGAATGCCTATCCGCCTTTTGATGTATTGAGAATGTTTCAATAAGGAACTGCTTGTCTTGCTCGAGAAATGGAATTATACCGTTCTTACCGTGTGTTTGGACAAAAAACACCATCGAGATACATACGCGGTCTGGCGGTATGATCCCTATCATTACTGTCTTGCCATTTTATTGGAGCGATACCGTTTTTTTCTTCAGCGCAACAACTCGGTGGGAGATGTCATGGCAGAATCAAGAGGCGGAAAAGAGGATATGCGCCTCAAACGTTCTTTCCACAAGCTTTGGGAAAACGGAACCGATTATGTTCACCCTGAAGATTTCCAGAAGACACTGACCAGCCGCGAGCTGAAAGTAAAACCGAAAAGCGCTAATATCGCCGGATTGCAACTGGCTGATTTGATTGCTCATCCCAGCCGCTTAGAAGTGCTCAGGGATAATCATTTTATAGATAAACCGTTGCCGCCTTTCGGAGAAAAGATCATCAACATTCTCGCAGCCAAATATGATTGTGTTAAGGGAAAATTTTATGGAAAGAAAATGATTTGATAATTAAAATGGGGCCGTTTCCGGCCCCACGATGGTTAAACCATCCACCTTCGTAACAACGAATTAACTGTTTATCCATCGCGGGAGGCTGCCGTGTCAACATTAAAGTGCATTTTATCCGCTGTTTTTTTCATCATTGACTCTTACTCCATCTGTTAATAACAACTTACTATTCTCATGACTATTATATCTTGATGAAAAAAACCGCTTTTATATTTATAGCGCTTCCCGCTCTCTTGTTTCTGCCTGCTGTGATTTTTAACCACATGCCTTTTTTTATGGATATTGCTGCGTATTTTTACCCGTTGCGGTGCGCGGCGGCAAGGCAGATCGCGCAAGGGCGGCTGCCGCTCTGGGCGTCCTCCGTCTGTGCGGGGATGCCGCTTTTGGCTAATCCGCAGATTGCCGCGCTGTATCCGCCCAACTGGCTCTTTTTTGCGCTGCCGCGGGGCGGGATGTTCACGGCACTGTTTATGCTCCATGTTTATCTTTTAGGGCTGGGGACTTTTTTCTGGCTGAGGGCGCGGCGGTTTCCGGCGGATGCGGCGCTGGGCGCGGCGCTGCTTGTTCAAGCAAGCGGGGCAACGTGGGCGCATGTCGCATTTGGTTCGTATCTCTTTGCGATGGGGCTTGCCCCGTGGCTTTTTTTCATGCAGGAGCAGCTCTGGCGGACGCGGCGCGCCATATACTTTTCCGGCATGGCTGTTGTTGCGGCGCTGCTGATTTTATGCGGGGCTATACAGGCGGCTTATTATGCCTTTCTGCTTTTAATTCTATCATCACTCCTTCGCATGATTGAGACGCGTTTTTCGCGGCGCGCCCTGTTCATGTTGCCGTCTGCCATCGCTGCCATTGCGCTGGGCGCGGGGCTTGCGGCGGTTCAGCTGTTGCCGACCCGCGAATTTGTGGCGCAGACCGCGCGCGCGGGCAATCTGCCCATGAGCGCCATAAAGGTCGGTTCGCTCACATTCCGGCGGCTCCTTGAGGCGCATCTGGGCTGCGGGACTTTTCCGCAGGACACGGGCGACGCCGCTTACATCGGCGCGGCTGGACTTTTCCTCATCCTTTGGGGCGCGCTCGCATCGGGACGGCGCCGCCGAATCAGCGACATCATATTCTGGCTGGGGTTTTTGTCGCTTGGCGTCTGGCGTCTATCCGGAATTTATGCCCGATTGCTGCCCGGCTTCGGCGGTTTTCATGACCCGCGCCGCATTCTGGCGCTTGCGCCGCTTGCCGCCGCGCCGCTCCTTGCGCGGGGTTTTTTAAGCCTTCGGTTAAAATCGAATTTCCCCATGCCCGCCCGATTGCTCTTTTTATTTCTTGCCGTGTTTACTGTATTTTTTCTCTGGGCGGGCAAGGAAGAGCCGACGCGGCAGCTCTGGCGCGCGCTTGGATTTATCCCCAATCTTTCGTTTGGAAACAGCGTCATATTGTCCGCATGTCTTTTGGGCGCGCTCTTCATCTTGACTTTTCTTCTCCAAAAAAAAAGGCGAATCTTTTTTGCCGGGCTGCTCTGCCTTTCTATTTTTGAAATTTTGAATTACAGCTTCTGCCGCATTGATACGAAGTTTGCGCCTGAAGCATCGTTCCGTCCGCGAACGCTAATGCCACAATCCAAGATTCCGCCCGACCTGCCGCAATCGCCCGTCCGAATTTTTTCCTACGATGCCTCGATGAATTATTCTTACGATTACATCCGCGCCGCCGATTCGCGTATGCCCAACATTGCCGCCCTTGAGGGCGTCAGCGATTTTCAGGGCTATGAGCCGCTGCGCTCCATCCGCTACACAAGGTTTCTTTCCATTGTCAACCAACCGCAGCGTCTGCTCTATGGCGCGCATTTCGGCATCCTGCGCCAGATACACTCGCCGCTCATTGAGCGCATGGGCATCACGCACGCCTTCGGAAAAATTCCCCTCCCTGAAAATTCCGCTCCGTCAACACTGCCGGGCAAGTGGGCGGAGATTGGGGAGGGCGTTTACGAATACATCCCGCGCCCTGCTCGGTTTGTGTTTGTTCCTTGTCCGCTCCTTGTGGATACGCCCGATCAAGCGGCGGAAGCGCTTCTATTGGAGACGCGCATCGGGGAGATTAGCGTAGTAATCGAATCGTCCGGCGAAAAACAGGCGCGCGCATTTCCAAAGGATGAACCCTCAACGGCATCCATCCGGATTCGGACGCTTGCCGAGGGATGGGCGGATGTTGACGTTGCGGCATCAAGCGGGGGGTATCTTGTGTTTCGCGAGGGTTGGGCGCCCGGCTGGCGCGTCCACGTTGACAACCGTCCCGCATCAAATCTCTGCGCGGATTTGATGTTCCAATCTGTCCGCATCGAAAAAGGCGCGCATCGCGTCGAATGGCGCTACCGCCCCGCCTCATTCTTTATCGGAATCATTATTTCCTTTATTTCTATAATCATCGCTGCCATGCTCCCGTTTTATTTGCGGAGAAAACATGAAATACCTCAAAATAAATTCCAAAGATGATCTCGTTACTATCCAATCCGAATACCTTTCGGCAAAGTTCCGGACGGGAAAAAATTTTGCCCTTTTAGAATTTCGCCATCCGGAGGGCGCGCAAATTTTCGCCCCCGCGCCTGAAGGCTGCGAATTTTGGAAGCTGCGCCTCATCGGTCCCGACGGCACGTCCCCGGAAATCACAAACAAACAAGCGGAATTCAAAGGCGCGGTCGTCCTTAAGTCCAACCCCCGCGAAACCATTCTCCAATTCAAATGGGCTATTCTCCTTGCGCCTAAAAAAGAGGCGGGCGTTTTTGTTGAGGGCAGGTTCTCCAGAACAGAAATACGCACCTTCTGGCGCATCAGAGTTGAACTCCTTGAAGGCTGGAGCGTGCAACGGGCGGATTTTCCCATCATACCCAATATCCAGCCCGATGAGCGTCTCAAGCTTGCCGCGCCCTTTGGTTGGGGCGTTGAGTATCCCGTGAAGGCGGGCTTGCGCTATGAGGGAACATATCCCTCATGCATCGTCGCAATGCAGTTCGTGGCGCTGTATCAGGAGGGGCACGGTTTATACATTGCCGCGCATGATGCGCAAGCAAACCACAAAGATTTCTCCGTCATATCCGAGAAACCCGCCTCCGCCTGCCTCAAAATTTCACACACACCGCCGCTGCCCGTCAAAACCGGGGGGATTTTTGAACTGCCCTATGATATTGTTCTCGGCGGATATGAAGGCGCTTATTTTGAAGCGGCGCAAATTTACAAGGAATTTTCCTATATCACGCCGTGGGGGAAGGCGGGACGCCTCTCGCGGCGGCGCATCCCCGACTGGCTCAAGGAGACCGACCTCTGGCTGCGCCCCGATGGCTCCGCCGCCGATAATCTTAAAGCAACCAAAAAAGCGATGGACTTTTTCGCCGTCCCGACTGCGCTCCACTGGTATCGCTGGCATGAAATCCCTTACGATACAAACTATCCCGATTACTTCCCTGCTTTGGCTGGGTTTGCCGAAGGGATAAAAGAATTGCAAAAAAAAGGCGCGCATATCGTCCCCTATATCAACGGACGCCTCTGGGATCCCGCCGCGGTTTCATGGAAAAAAGAAGGCGCAGCTAACGCGGCGGCTCGCTCAAACGAGGGGCTTTGTTATACGGAAATCTACGGCTCGCGCGTCCCCAATAACGTCATGTGCCCATACACCGAACTCTGGCAACAAAAGATGGCGCAAGTCGTCCGCAAAATGCTCCTATCGTTCAATGTGGATGGTGTTTATATTGACCAAATCTGCGCGGCAAAGGCGGAGCTCTGCTATAATCCCGCTCACGGACATCCCATCGGCGGCGGATGTTTCTGGCACGAAGGCTATCGCAAACTCCTGAAAAACATCCGCGAAAATCTCCCGCCCGAGGTCATCCTCACAACGGAGGAAAACGCCGAATGTTGGATAGACCTCTTTGACGCCCTGTTGCTCGTCAATACGCCGATGGACCAAGAAATCATCCCGCTCTTTCTTGCCGTCTATTCAGGCAGGGTTATTAATTACGGCTTTCTCTATTACTCCGCAGATGAGCCCTCAAACGCGTTATCATTTCGATTCAAGTTGGCGCAGAATTTTATCTACGGCTCGCAACTGGGGTGGGTTCGTCCCACAAACATCATGGCAAAGGGCGCCGAACGCGAAGCGGCTTTCCTGAAAAAACTTATTCAAGCCCGCAGGGAAGCGCGCGATTTTATTCTTTCCGGCGAATTTCTCGGCTTGCCGGAAGTTGGCGGCGATAATCCGCCCGTTATTGTTGACGGCAATTGCGCATTCGGCGGGACATATTCTAAAAAGCCCCCTTCCGTTATTGCCTCGGCGTGGCGCTCCGAACGCGGCGAATTGGGCATGCTGGTTGTCAACCACACTCCGCATGTGCGCAATGTTGAAATCACGCCCCCCGCTTCCAGCGGCGCCGCTGGTCAAAAAATTCCTTTGACCATGCCGACGCTCAGCGCAAAATTCATCAGATGTAAATGACGCCATTTTTAAAACGCCGGCGATGCGCCGTCTTATCGCTTCGCTTTTTTCAACACAAATTGCTTGCAAAGGTTTTTTGTCGGGTGATAGAGAATTGATTTGTTTTTTGGATTTGATATTTTGACGTTTCTAATATTTCTTTTTGCGGTGGGTATAGCTCAGCTTGGTTAGAGCGCCAGATTGTGGCTCTGGAGGTCGAGGGTTCGAGTCCCTTTACCCACCCCAAATCTTTTAGCGCCCGTAGCTCAGGGGATAGAGCGCCAGCCTCCGGAGCTGGGTGTCGGACGTTCAAATCGTCTCGGGCGCGCCATCTCTCCCTGCGATTTTCCTCAAACTTTTTTATCTGCTTTTGCTATTCGGCGAAGGGTTTAATCTGTTCTGCTATTTTGCTCCACGTATCGTTTTTCGTGACGAAAACCTTGCCTTTGATCGCGCCGTCAGGTCCTATGATGACAAAGCTTGGCACCTTGAACATTTTGAATTTTTCGAGCAAGGCGCCGGTTGCCAGCTGGTTGGCATCTAAGGCAAGCGGAATAAATTTGCCAAAAAGCTCTGTTGCGCTTCTTTCAGTGGCTAACATCTCCTCGAGCCGCTTATAGGCGAGCACGCGCGGGGCGTAGAACATGAGCAAGATGGGGCGTTTTTCGCGCAGACATTTTGACCATGCCTCATCGGTTGAGTTCAGCCATTCAATTCGTTGCGGCGTCACGCCCGGCAAGGAGGCTTCCTGCATCTGGGCGGTCGAGCCGATAGCGGCGGGACCAGTCAAATCGCTCGTCCAAGGAGAGTCCGGAAGCGGCACATCCTCCGGGCTCATCTGAATAGAAAGATTATCCGCATAGCAGATTTCCACAGGTGCTGTGGACTTCGTATATTTGAGCGTGCTTGTCACCATGATGCCCGCTTGCAGCCGCGTCAGCGTCGGCTCATATATCGGCGAAAAACTGGTATAATGGCTGTCAATGGCGCAATATATTCTTTCCTGTCCCTCAAAAATAATCTGAAGCCTGTGCCAACCGGGCTTGAAGTCCTTGTATTCGCTCAGAGAAACCCATTTGTGATCCACCGGTTCTGCTTTGTTTATGGCATCATTAGAATAGGAATAAAAAATCTTTATTCCGTTCTCGATGCCAAAGCGATAGATTTGCAGTCCGGCGCCTTCTGACGGTGGAACCATAGCAAGAACCGCCATCGAGTAAGGAACGTCGCTAAGATCTTCCGGCAGGAAAAAATCCGCTTGGTAAAGCGAGCGTCCGTGATCGCCGAGTTCCCGGCGGTCAAAGACGGTCTTGTTCACCACGCCGCGCATCTGACTTTCGATTTTGGTGGTATCTGTAGGCTTTTGAATCGAGATTCGCAATCCGTATCGCTTGCATTCCGTGGCGGCGCGCCCGCTTAATATCCCCTGCGGCGCCCATTGCGAGGCGAAATCAAACACTTGTGTGTTTTCGTTCGTCGAGCGATGAGTCATCTGCAGGTTTTCCGGAAATAGCCCATTGTCAAAATTATCCCATGAAATTACGCGATACTGTGCATTTGCAGGGCGCGGCAAAAAAGCGATTATTAAAAGCAGTGCGGACAACACCACTAAAAGCTTTCCTTTTTGCATAACTCCCTTTCTCCTTTTAAAATATCAAATTTCCTTATATTGCGATTTCCTTTCCATGTCAAGTGTTATGTTTTTAAAAGGTTTGGGAATCGTAAAAGATAAGAAAACAAACAAGTAAGTAAATGCCGTTTTTGATATAATCAGACACTCGATTGAGAAAAATTTTTCGATATTGATTTTGATTGCAAGCCTCAGGTATAGAGTTAGTGTTTTATAGATTTTTGTTAAAATTATAAAATTTTTAAAGAAATAAGGAGAAACATCATGGCAAAGAAAACTATTGCCGACGTCAACGTTGCGGGAAAAACGGTTCTCATGCGCGTGGATTTTAACGTCCCCATCAAGGGCGGCAAGGTGACAAACGACCGGCGCATTGTGCAGGCGCTGCCCAGCATTAAACGCATTCTTGACCAAAACGCAAAACTCGTTCTGATGAGCCATCTGGGACGACCGGCGGAAAAAGGCTTTGAGGCGGAATTTTCCGCCAAACCTGCCGCCGATAGGCTGGCGGAACTTTTGAACAAACCCGTTCAGCTCGGTCCGCCGGAAGTTGTCGGCGCGGCGCTGGAGCAAATGGTTGCAAACATGAAACCGGGCGACGTCCTTCTCATGGAGAACCTGCGTTTTTGCGCGGGCGAAACCATGCCCGATAAAGCAAAAAAAAATCCCGATAAAAAACTCACCCCAGAACAACAGCAAATTCATGACGATTTTGTTGCCGCTATTGCCAAACTTGGCGAGGCTTATGTCAACGACGCATTCGGGACATGCCATCGCAAACATGCCAGCATGTATGGTCTGGCTAAGGCGATCCAAAAAAAAGGCGGTCCCGCCGTTGCGGGCTTCCTTGTTGAAAAGGAAATCAAATACCTTGAAGAAGCCCTCAAAACCCCCAAAGCCCCCTTTGTGGCAGTGCTTGGCGGCGCCAAAGTTTCCGATAAAATCAAACTCATTTCCAAACTTCTCTCAAAAGTGGATCGCATCCTCATCGGCGGAGCCATGGCTTACACCCTGCTCAAGGCAAAGGGCGTCCAGATAGGCAAAAGCCTCTTGGAGGCGGAGCAGGTGGAAGAAATGAAAAAACTTCTCGCCGAAGCGGGCGATAAAATTATGCTGCCCTGCGACCATGTGGCAACAGACTCCTTTGACGCCAAAGCAAAAATGGCGGGCGAACCGATCGCCATTGCCGATATCAACATCCCGGAAAACCTCCTTGGCATGGATATCGGACAGAAAACCATCAAGGCATTTAGCGATGTTGTCGCCGCGGCAAAGACCATCGTTTGGAATGGACCGATGGGCGTGTTTGAACTTCCCGCTTATGCGGCAGGCACAAAAGCAATTGCCGCAGCTGTTGCAAAGGCAACGGATGGCGGCGGCATCAGCGTTATCGGCGGCGGCGATTCAGCGGCGGCTGTGGAAGAGATGGGGCTTGAAAATAAAATGACGCACGTCTCTACCGGCGGCGGCGCCAGCCTTAAATACCTTGAAGGCAATCCCATGCCTCCGATAGAAGTATTAGATGAAAAATAAGCCATAACGGCTCGAAAGGCGGATATTATGAAACGTTTTTTTCTTCTGATTGCGGCGGCTTTGTTTATTTTTGCCTGCGCGAATCTTTTCGCCCAAACATCCCCAACCCCCGCCCTTTTAAAGGCGTCCTCCTCTTCAAACACCGGAATGTTATACTACGATGCCACAAACTTCACAATCGAAGGCAAGGGATGGAAGGACACGGGAGGCGCTTATCAACGCCTCCCTAAAAAGGCAAAAGGCAAAGTTCCCCCCGCCGTCTGGGATCTCAGTTTGAACACTGCGGGCATCTGCGTCCGTTTTGTCACCAATTCCAAAACTATTGCGGCTGTGTGGGACGGCGGCGATGCGATGAATCACATGGCAGCCACCGGCAACAGCGGTCTTGACCTTTATCGAAAAGATGGAAAAGATTGGATATTCTGCGGCGTGGGTCGTCCTAAACCGACCCTCACAACGGCAACGCTGACGCGCGACCCCCTTTCCGGAGAAACGCAGGAATTTCTCCTTTATCTTCCCCTCTACCACAAAGTTGACGAACTTAAAATCGGCGTGGAAAAAAACGCGTTTATTGCGCCCGCGCCAGAACGCCCCGTGGCAACGCGCCTGCCCATCGTATTTTATGGCACGTCCATCACGCAGGGCGGTTGCGCCTCGAGGGCGGGAATGTGCCACCCTGCGATCTTGGGACGCTGGCTCGACAGGGCGGTTATTAACCTCGGTTTTTCTGGAGCGGGCAAAATGGAGCCCGCCTTGGCGGAGCTTGTGAGCGAACTTGACGCCTGCCTTTATGTGCTTGAGACGCTGCCAAATATGACAAATGATTTGGTGAAGGAGCGCGTTGAGCCGTTTGTTCTCACACTGAGAAAAGCTCATCCCAAAACCCCGATACTCCTCGTAGCGCACCCCAATTTTCCGGATAATTCAGAACGAAATACTCTATTGAAGGAAATATTTGACAAACTCAGAAAGGATGGGATAGATAATCTTTATTATCTGCCATCGGAAAAACAGCTGGGCTCGCGCGAAAACGGCACTGTGGATGGCGTCCACCCAACCGACCTCGGTTTCTTCCAAATGGCAACCGTCTATGAGCCGGTTTTGAGGGGCATCCTTTCCAAATAAATGGCATATCCTTTAATTAAGGAGGTTTCCCATGCCAGATGAAAAAAGGATTTTGATTATAGACGATGAACCGTTGATGGTGAACAGTCTGGCGGACCTGCTTAATTATGGCGATTATATCATAGACCGCGCTTATTCCGGCAAGGATGGCATCGAACATATCAAAACCGCCCATTACTCTCTTGTCATCACCGACCTGCGCATGAAAGACATCAGCGGTTTTGATGTGATTGATTACATCAAATCGCATTCCCCCACAACCGTTATTATTATCATCACAGGTCATGCCTCCACAGAATCCGCCATACAGGCGCTTCAACTGGGCGCATTTGATTATGTGACAAAGCCCTTTGATTTTGACCTTATCCGCAACGCTGTCGAGAAGGCTTTCGATAAAATCGAAGCGGAAAACCTCCGGGATGAAATGATCCACATGATTACACATGATATAAAAATCCCGCTCACCTCTATTATCGGATTTGCCGGACTGATTTTTGACCGCCAGACAGGCGATATGACCACCGGCGCACATCATTATGTCGGCTCCATCAATGCCAACGCCCAAAAAATTCTCTCCCTAATAGATAACTTTCTTGCCTCCTGCAAAATAAAAACGGGAAAGCTTGCCATCTATGAAAGCGATGTGAATGTTGATATTTTGGTTAAAGACCTTGTGGAAATTATGATGTATGCCATTGAAAAACGCAATATTTCATTAAAAACGGAAATCCAGCATGACCTGCCCGTTATCAGCGGCGACAATAATCTTCTTTTCAGAGCCTTTGGAAATATTCTCAATAATGCAGTCAAATACACGCCCGATGACGGCAGGATTGAAATCCGCGTCCGCTCCGTCTCGGCGGAAAATTCCCCCCTCTGGAAGCCGTCATTAGAGTTTTCTGTTTCGAACACAGGACCCGGAATCCCAGCAGACGAACTCTCCGACGTATTTGATCGCTATCAACGCTGTTCATCTTCTATCATGGGAAACAAAAATGGCAAAAGTGTTCGCGGCATTGAAGGCTCTGGGCTTGGGCTTTTTGTGGTCAAGCATGTTGTCCAAGCGCACAAAGGCGTCGTCAGCGTTGACAGCATCGCCGGACAAATAACTACCTTCTCTATACACCTCCCATTGAAACAGGAATAAAGAAGTTTATTTTTTAAAAAGGTATATCATGGAAAGCAACCAAAACGCCTTTGAACGGCTGATAGATATCATGAAGCGGCTCATTGAACCGGGAGGCTGCCCTTGGGACAGGGAACAAACCCATGAATCGCTGAAGCCCTATCTTATCGAGGAATCTTACGAGGTTTGCGAAGCAATAGACCGCGGCGACTTTGACGACCTGAAAGAGGAACTGGGCGATGTGGCGCTGCAAATTGTCTTTCATGCCGAACTGGCAAGACGCGCCGGTCGGTTCGATATCCACGACGTCCTCAATGGCATCTGCAACAAGCTCGTCTCCCGCCATCCCCATGTTTTCAGCAATGGCGGCGCCAAGACATCCACCGAAGTCCTCGCCCGCTGGGAAGAAATAAAAAAAGTGGAAAAAAGCGCAAAGAAAAAAGATAGAAAACCCTCTGTTCTCGACGGCATCCCCCGCGAAATGCCCGCCCTTGCCTATGCCTGCCGCATCCAAGAACGCGCCGCCAATGTCGGATTTGACTGGGACAAGACGGAGGATGTCAGGGCAAAGGTGATTGAGGAATGGCAGGAATTGGAAGAGGCGCTGAAAAGCGGCGATGCTGAGATGATAGATGAGGAATTTGGAGACCTCCTTTTTGCCATTGTAAATTATTCCCGGTTTGTGGGAATAAACCCGGAGCAATCCCTCCGCAAGACCATCATGAAATTCCAAGATCGCTTTCGCCACATCGAAAAAAGGGCGGAGGAACAAGCAAAAAAAATTTCCGAAATGACTCTTTCAGAAATGGACGTTTTCTGGAACGAGGCTAAAAAAATATAACGCGCGGTATTAATATTTATCTTAATATAATATATATATAATATGATTAATAATAATATAGCCTGTGGAAATGTGAATAACTGGTTGCAGATTACTCAAACTATTTGCGTTAAGTCTGTGGATAAAAGGTCATAATTTTCCACAAATTATCCACAGGGGCTTGCTCTATGAAAATATTAATAACGTATATGGCGAATTTATCCACCGAACTAAAAGTAACCTGTGGAAAAATTTCATTTGTGAAACATGAATGTAACTCCCCATGAATGAACAGTCTCAAAAAAACAGGCAACCAATAAACACGGGATATTTATCCACAGGTTTATCCACAGGTATAATATCGGTAACATTTATGCCCTTAAATACCTGTATTTATATTTAAATATAATAAAATCAAATGTTTATGATTTTGGTAAATGAATTTAAAAGATAGAGAAAAAGAAAGATATCCACAGGTCTGGCGTTGTTGCTTGAATGATGAAGAGCGAACATTTATATCATCATAACTGAATAGTTTTCAGAAATGAACACATAATATGGAGCCTCGAAAAAATGATTATATAAATATCTTTATCCACAGAGGATAAAAATTGACAGTAATTGAAACCATGAATTAAAAGAAACCTGTATTTTTTGATAATAAAAAGGATTATGGCAGCAGAACCCACATATTATGAAATCCTCGGTGTAACGCCGAACGCCTCAGAAAAAGATATAAAAGAGGCTTATTACAAACGGGCGCGGGATCTCCACCCCGATAAGGCAAGAAACGAGGATGAAAAAAAGAAAAATGAGGCGCTTTTCGCCGATGTATCTAAAGCATATAATGTTCTCAAAGATAAAACCCGCCGCGAAGAATATAACCATTCCATAGGCGCTTCATCCGCTTCAACCAGCGCCCCAAAGGGGAAAAGCGGAGCGGCAGCTCAACACAAAAAACCTGTGCCTTCGAAAAAAACAGAACCCGCGCGTTCAACGGAACGCACCGGCGAACGTTCGCAGATTGCAAAAAAATCTTTCACAAAGGGAATGCAGATTTTGAAATCCGGCGATGTTGAAAGAGCTGTGAAATATTTTGAGGCGGCTATTCAGAATGATGACAGCGAGGCGGTTTACTTTTATCGCCTTGCCCATGCGATGCTCCAGTCCAAAAAAAGTTTTACGAAAAGCGTGGACTATTGCAAGCGCGCCGTAGAAATGGACCCCTATAACATGGAGTATAAACTCCTTCTCGGGGAAATCTATGAACGCGCCGGAGGGCTCAGCAGGGCAAAAGAACTCTACGAGGAGATTCTGAAATGGGATGCCACGCATGAAAAGGCGTTGAGCCGTCTCAAGATGCTCAGCGACAAATCCGGCACGAAAGAAAAGAAATCGTTTTTTGCGGGGCTGTTTAAAAAATTAGGCGGCAAAAAATAATACATAAATAATACTATGGGCGGATTCATCGGCATAGACCTCGGCACAACAAACTCAGTCGTCGCCTTTTTAGACGGCGACAAACCGACGGTTATTGTCAACGAGGAAGGCGGAAGAACAACGCCATCGGTCGTCTTGTATCGCAGCGGAGGAGAAGTCATCGTCGGCGAACTCGCCCGACGCCAGCTTGTCCTGAATCCATCCAGCACCATCAGCTCCGTAAAAAGATTCATCGGAAGAAGACTAGACGAAATTGAAGAGCCGGCAAAACAAGTCCATTACAAACTTGTGGAAGATTACGAAAATGACAGAGTCCTCATAGACCTCGCCTGGAGAAAATTTTCACCCGAAGAGGTATCTGCGGAGATTCTCAAAAAACTCCATAAATACGCCGAAGATTATCTTAGCCAGCCAATTGAACAAGCGGTACTCACCATTCCCGCATATTTTAACGACAGCCAGCGCAACGCCACAAAAACCGCCGGCGAAAAAGCAGGATTAGATGTGATTCGCATCGTGAATGAGCCGACCGCTGCCGCGCTGGCTTATGGATTGAATAAGGATAAGGCGGAAAAAATTGCCGTCTTTGATTTTGGCGGAGGGACTTTTGATATCTCCATCCTCGAAATCAATGGCAATTTGTTCGAGGTTAAATCCACAAACGGCGACACCTTTCTCGGCGGCGACAACATAGACCATGCCATATTTGAATTCATACGCGCCGAGATTCAAAAGGAAACGGGCATTGACATCATCGGCGACATGAAAGCCGTTCAGCGCGTCCGTGAAGCCGCCGAAAAAGCCAAATGCGAACTCTCCATGATTCAATCAACCACAATCAGCTTGCCTTTTATCACATCGGATGAGGAAGGACCCAAACACTTCTCCCGCGATTTGACGCGCGAAGAATTTATTGGATTAAGCATGCCGATTTTGGAACGGCTGATTCCGCCCTGCCGCAACGCCCTTGAAGATGCGGGGCTGACGCCCGCCGATATTGACCAGATACTGCTGGTGGGAGGCTCCACGCGAATCCCAAAAGTGCAGGAAATGGCGGCAGAATTTTTCGGCAAGGCGCCGCGCAAGGATATCAACCCGGATGAAGTCGTGGCAATGGGCGCAGCTATTCAGGCGGCTGTTGTCACCGGAGCCATTCAAGAAGTTCTCCTATTGGATGTTACGCCCCTTTCGCTCGGCATCGAACTGGCGGATGACGTTTCTTCAACCCTTATACCGCGCAATTCAAGCATCCCGACCACAGCCCTGAAAAAATTCACCACCGTTGTTGATAACCAAAAAAATGTGTTCATCCACGTTCTTCAGGGCGAACGCAAAAGGGCAAGCCAGAATCGAAGTCTCGGTCATTTTCGCCTGACAGAAATCGCTCAAGCGCCGCAAGGCGTTCCGGAAATAGAGGTAAAATTCAATATTGACGCCAATGGAATCCTCAACGTCAGCGCCACAGACCTAACCTCCGGAATGCAAAAAACCGCCAGAATTGAATCTTACAGGGCGGTTAAAACAGATGATACAGAAAGGCATATCGAAGAGGCTGCATCAAAGCAGGAAGAAGATAAACGATATCTGGAAAATCTGCATAAAAAAGAATTTGCCCGAAGGACTTTTAACGCCGTCTCCTTGTTTATCAAAGAAAATGAAATAGACCTTGAAACTGCCGATGTATCCGGCATGCAGGAAATCTTGTTAAGCTTGGAAACCGCTATCGAGGAAAACGACTTTGCCGCAATGGAACAATGGTCGAGGACGCTTATAGATATAGGCGACCGTTATGGCGACCGATTCCGTAAATATAAAATCACGTTTTAATCCCCATAGAGTAAAGCAGGCTTATGAACGGCGCAGATAAAAAAGTTATAGTTGTTGGCGTTGGACCCGTTCCGCGGGGCGGGGCTTTAACAAAGGTTTATGCGCCCGGCTTGCGCCTTTTTGCCTTTTCACAATACATCCACGAAGCGGGCTTCCGCGTTATTATGGGCGAGCGTATGTTTGAATCGGAACACAAAGAATCTACGGGCGAGCCGCTCCCGTGGGAAACGCGTCTGCTGTCTTTTGATGGCGACGAATGCGCGGATGCCATCGCCGAATGGGCGCAAAGAGAAAAACCGATTGCTATTGTCTCAACAACGGATGTGATAAATCGAGCCGCCGCCCGCGCAAAAGTTCAGATAGAGCCCAAAAGCGCCGCGCCGCCGCTCTGGCTGGATATCAACGGACATCCGATGGCGGAGCGCCAAGAGCTCAGCCGCGTCCATTCCAGCGATGCGGGATTGATTGAGCAATGGAAATATCTCATCCCCGCCCTTCTTGCGGGAGACCATTTTTCCGTGTGCTCAACGCCGCAAAAATACGCCCTCATCGGCGAACTCGGGGCGCTGGGCAGGTTGAATCAGTGGACGTCGGGATGCGACCTTGTTTCTGTGATTCCGCCCGCGCCGGTTTTTCATGAGCAGCCGCCCGCCGCAAACACAAAGCCGCCAGAGATTATTTCCCAACTGAATGAAACAGATTTCATGCTTTTGTGGACGGGCGGGTTCAACACGTGGGTGGATGAGAAAACGCTTTTTGAAGGCGTTGAAAAGGCAATGAAACAAAACGCAAGTATACAATTTGTCCTGACAGGCGGGGCGATTCAGGGGCACGATGAACGCACTTTTAAAAAATTCAAAGCGCGGGTAGAAACATCGCCTTTTAAGGAGCGCTTTCGTTTTGCGGGATGGGTTTCGTTAGAAGACCTTGCCGCATATTATAAACGCGCAGAAAAAAAGGGGGCGGCGATAAACTGCGACCTATTCTCATACGAGGCGCTTTTGGGGTGTCGAAACCGGCTCTTTTCGTGGGCGCGCTTTGGCGTTCCCATCATCACAACCGCGCTCTCTGAGATTACTTGTCTTTTGGCGGAGCGCAACCTTGCACAGACCTTTCCCGCTGAAAATGCGGACGCCCTTGCGAACGCGCTGCTCAAACTTGCAGGCGAGCCGGAGGCGGGGCGCAACATGGCAACACGCGCGAAAAAATTTTTTGATGAAGAATACCAGTATAAAATTCTGACGACGCCGCTTATAGAGTGGCTTCAGAATCCGCAGCCGGCGCCGGACTCCGGCAGAAGGAATGAACTATACGATGCGCAAGAAGCCTTGCTTGCGCCGCGCGAATCATGTTTGAAAAGAATTTTTCAGCGGCTTAAGAAAACGATTATGCCCTTTTGAGCGTGGAGGCGATTTTCCGCCTGATCAAAGACTATAGAATTTTTTGAATCAATGACATCGTCCGTGATTTCCTCGCCGCGGTGGGCTGGCATGTCGTGCATTATCCAGACGCCTGATGGCGCGTTAGAGACAAGCGCTTTATTGACCTGATACGGAAAAAAGATTTTTTTGCGATTCTCCGCCTCCGATTCCTGTCCCATGCTCGCCCAAACGTCTGTGTATATAGCTTCTGCGTTTTTAACAGCATCTGCGGGATTTCGGAAAAAATTATAAGAGCCGCCCGATTTTTTGCACATATTTGCCGCTTTTTCAATTATAGATTTTTGCGGCTCGAAGCCCTCCGGCGACGATACATTGATATGCGTGCCCAAAAGCGCGGAAAGCAGGATAAGCGAATGGCAGACGTTGTTGCCGTCGCCGATGTAAGAAAGTCTGAATCCCTCGAATTTTCCGCGATGTTCAAGGATGGTCATGAAATCGGCAAAAGCCTGACAGGGGTGTTCAACGTCGCACAGGGCGTTTATGACGGGGATGGATGCGTGGCGCGCCAGTTCGGCAACTGTCTGATTTTTAAAGACGCGCGCGAGGGCGATGTTGAACCATCGTTCGATATTTTTGGCAACGTCATAAACCGATTCGCGCTTGCCCAACCCGATATCGGATGGTTGCAGATAAACGGCATGTCCGCCGAGTTGAAACATCCCGACCTCAAAAGAGCAGCGCGTCCGCAACGACGGCTTTTCAAAAATCATAGCAAGGCAGCGTTTTTCTAAAAGCGGCGGAAAGTCGCCCTTTTTTACGCCCGCCTTTAATCTTTTTGCGATTTCAAAAATCTCCAGAGCTTCTTCTTTATTAACATCGCAGATGGAAATCATATCCCGCTTGGACATCACACCACCCCCTTAAATGGTTGAAAAAACTTCGTCCAGAATCTTCACGGCTTTGTCGCAATCCTCTTTTGAGACAATAAGCGGAGGCAGCATGCGTATGATAGTGTCGCATGTGCAGTTGGCAAGCAACCCTTTTTCCATGCATCGAGAAACAATATCCTTTCCCGGAATGGAGAGGGCGATGCCAATCATAAGACCCAATCCGCGCACGTCCTTGATGAAGCTATATTTCGGCGCAAGGGCGCGGAGCTGGGCGCGGAAAAATTCCCCTGTTTCAGCGGCGCGCGCTGCAATTTTTTTATCGAACAACTCGGTGACAAAGGCAAGCGCAGCAGAGCAGACAAGCGGATTGCCGCCGAATGTATGGGCGTGTTTCCCCGGAGAAAATACATCAGAAAAAGGCGCGCGCGCAAGCAATGCGCCGATTGGGACGCCGCCGCCCAGAGCCTTGGCAAGCGTTATAACATCCGGCGTTACGCCGAAATACTCATAAGCAAAATTCGTCCCGATGCGCCCCATTCCGCACTGAACCTCGTCAAAGATGAGGACAAGGTCTTTCTCGTTGCAAAGGGCGCGCACCGCTTCCAAAAATTTTTTATCGGCGGGGATGATGCCGCCCTCGCCTTGAACCGGTTCCAAAATCACAGCGCAGGTTTTTTCATTCACAAGGGCGCGGACGGATTCGATGTTGTTGAATTCTGCAAAAACAAACCCTTCAAGAAGCGGCTCAAATCCCACCTGAACTTTGGATTGTCCGGTCGCGCTGATGGTTCCCATCGTCCGCCCATGAAAAGATTGCTTCATAGCAATAATGGAAAAACGGTCATCGCGCTGATATTTGTTTTTGCTGTAAAGGCGGGCGAGTTTGATGGCGCCTTCGTTAGCCTCCGCGCCTGAATTGGCAAAAAAGCATTTATTGGCAAAGGAATTTTCCACAATCTTTTTAGCAAGGAGAATCTGCGGCTCGATTAAATAGATATTGGAACAGTGAATCAGAGTCGCGGCTTGTTTCTGAATTGCGGCAACAATCGCCGGATGGCAATGCCCCAGATTATTGACGCTGATGCCGGAAAGAAAATCAAGGTATTCTTTACCATCCGAATCCCACACCCTGCAGCCCTCGCCGCGCGCGAGGCATATGGCGCGCTCGCCGTATGTATTCATCAGATATTTGCCCGCCGCGTCCTTTAATAATGCCGTTTCCATTAAAATTTTCACAACCTCTTTTGAAATTTTTTTAGAATAAAGAAGAAAATAGTAGGCAAGCGGGCATGTAAACAGGCAAGAAAAAATTTTAATATTGTTTAGAATAAAAAGGAAAAATTTTTATTTTTTATCTTTTTTAAGCAAACCGCCGATGCCTTTGGCGGCGTCGCCGACCGAGTCTAAGACCTTTTCGCCGGCTTTGCCAACTGCCTCTGTTGCGCCGGAAAACGCCGCGCCTATCTGCTTGTCAAAGTCGGCGGGGAGGATGCCCTTGCCGGCGGAAAGGATGGACTTCACGATTTCCTTGAAGAAGGCGCCGATGGCTTGCGGGATTTTCATCGGCTCTTTATTGCCGCCCAGATCATTCATCTCGATGCGGGGGATGGGAACGGCGAGGGATTTGCCGCCTGTGAATGGGGCAACGACACCGGCTTTTGTGCCTTCAAGAAGGATTTTTTCAATCTTGATTTTTTTATCGGATGCCGCCTGCTTTTCTTTCGGAGCCTCTTCTTTTTTCTCGCCCTGCAGACGCGAGGCGTTATCAATCAATTTAGAAATATTAGAGCCGCTGAGCTTCTGCTCAAGCGTCACGCTGGCGTTTTTCATCGAAATAAGTTTTATCGTCGGCTCGTCGGTGCGGAAGGATTTGATATCGAGGGCGACATCTATTTTATCCGCGCTGAAAAGCTCCTTTCCGTCGAAACCCACCGGGTTGCCGATGACAAACCCTTCGAGCGAAACCGCGCCCTTGAACGGGCTCAGGCTCACCTTCTTCAACTGCACATCCACTTGAAGGATATACGAGAGCGCCTCGATGATACCCTTGCGGGCGATTGCGTTCCGTCCGGCGTAAAGGAAAATTCCCCCGACAATTGCGACGATGGCGAGAACGACCGCGGCAATGCCTATGATTTTCAAAATCTTATGTTTTTTCATGAGACAATCCTTTCCGATAAAATGCGAATATGGGAATGCCAAAGAAGAATTATATGTCAAATGCAATAAATCAACAATATAAAAAGCGTTTCACTTGACGAACCATGGTTTGATTAGCAAAGTTTTCGTCAATAATTTAAAAAAAGGGAGGAACTACTGCATGAAAAAATTATCGGTAATCATGAGCGTTATACTTTTGGCGATTGCGCTTGTCGCCGTTGCCGCAACGGAGGATTCTATGGTAATACCAGGCGTTGAAATGCTGTTTCGAGACAGCGAAAATCTGAAATTAATAGAAGGCAAACGCGTGGGATTAATCACCAATCCCACAGGCATTGACCGCAATTTCAATTCCACAATTGACCTTCTGGCGGGACATCCCGCTTGTAAATTGACCGCGCTCTTCGGACCCGAGCATGGCTTGCGCGGCGATTTCTTCGGCGGCGACAAGGTAGGCAACACCACGGATTCCAAAACGCAGGTCCCCATTTACAGTCTTTACGGAAGCGGCGCCAAAGCGCCCAAGCCGGAACACCTCAAACTTTTGGACGTCCTCATTTATGATATTCAGGATATTAATGTTCGCCCCTATACCTACATCTCAACGATGATGGCTTCGATGGAGGAGGCGGCAAAGGCGGGCAAGACATTCATCGTCCTCGACCGACCCGACCCGATGGGCGGCAATATCGTGGACGGACCCGTCCTTGATTTGAAATTCAAATCATTCATCGGATACTGGACGATTCCTTACACCTACGGCATGACGCCGGGAGAGCTGGCGCTTCTTTATAACGACGAGGCAAAACTGAACGCCGACATTCATGTGGTAAAAATGTCCGGATGGAAACGCGGCATGTTGTATAATGAAACCGGTATGCCTTGGGTGCCGCCCTCCACGCATATACCCCGCTGGGATACCTCCATCTATTGCGCCATCACAGGCGGCATGGGCGAATTGCACACCGTCAATGAAGGAGTTGGATATACGCTTCCCTTTGAGACGGTTGCCGCGCCTTGGATAGACGGCACGGCATTCACGGCGGAACTGAGCTCGCGCAACATCCCCGGCATGAAATTCCGCCCCATTTCATATAAACCCGCCTATTTCGAATTTAAAGATCAAAACTTGAGCGGCACGCATCTTTTCATCTCCAACCCCCGCGAGGTCAAACCCTTCCTCGCCGGACTGCATATCATGGACGCCATCAACAGAATGTATCCCGATAAAAAGATGTTTGAGGCGGGGGGAAGAGTGAGCGCCTTTAATAAAGCGATGGGAACGGACCAGATCCGCCAGTGGCTCATGGAGAAAAAGCCCGTCATGGAAATATACGCCGAATATCAAAAAGGTTTGCAGGATTTTATGAAACGCCGCGAGAAATATCTCCTCTACAAATAACCCTTCAATCAACCGCCGATTGAAGGTCAGGTAAAGGGTTTATTTGTCCGAGATGCGGGTGAGGGCGCAGAGCGATGTCCAAAATTTTTTGAGGGAAGGAATCTCTTCGTCGCCGACTTTCTCGCCGGAGTATTCGCTGAATGTGAATAAGCGCGCGATATACAAGGCGTGCTCCTCAAAGCCATCGAGCGCATCGGGTTTGCTCTTAACAAATTCAAAGGGCGTTTTATCAGCCGGACATGGCGAGCCATAATCATAGCACCAGGCAAGCATCGCCTCCCACATATAGCGCACAAGGGCGTCCCCGTCGCGTCTCGCAGCCGCCGCGAAGGGATCCGCAAATTGTCTGAAGCGCGAGGCGGCTGGACGCTCTTTCAATTTTTTTGCCGCCTCTTTGCGCCGCGCGCCTTTGTCTTCTTTTTTTTGCCGTTGCTTTTTCAGGAAGACGCGCCGCGTTCCGCCCCATGCGGAAGTTATCATGAGGAAAAACATAGCCAACACCGCCGCCGCAGTTATCACAAAAATTATTTTTATGACCGCGCTAAATACCGCGCCAAAGGTTTCGTTGGCGGCTGCCGCAAGGAGAAGCGTGTTTCGATATTCCGGCTCGATGCCCGTGTTTCGCGCGATATATGATAGATAAGGGTCATTTAGCTTGTCAAGTATTTCATAGCGCTTGTCTAAAATTTGAAGGGCTTTTTCGCCATCGAGTTTTTCCGTCTGCAACGATTTACCGCCCGGGAGCGTTCCGTCCGATGAAAAAGGTTTTGCGGAATCGGGCAATCCGCCTTTGTGTTGCCAGCCGCGATAGACCGCTTGAATGCGCGTGCGCACATATAACCCAGAAACCGTTGGCGCCTGCGGCAGGAAAAATGCGGCGACTATGGCGAGCGTTGTCGCGAGAAATCCCGCCGAAAGCCAGGGCAGCCCCACCCTATCCGGCAAAGCGACTCCCCGCTTTTCAAAATACGCCGCCAGACGGCTCAAATTGGAAAGGAAAAGCAGCGCAAAGGCGCACTACAAATAAACAAAAAGGAATATCCCCATACGCAGGCGCGATGCCGCATCCGCCCTGCCCAACACTTGAATTCCCGCTCCAAAAGCCGGTATAGCAAAAAGCGAAAAAATCAAGATGACTCGCCCCGGATGATTGCGAGGCAGGTTTTCCGCCAGCCCTTTTGCGTCGGATTTTTTCTCCTCTTGCGCCTTGCGTTTTTTTTGAAACATCTTTTTGGAAAGCACGCCGGTCTCCGCCGCCGCCATGTCCATCATCGGGTTATCTACCCAGCAGGCGCCTGCGATTTTGTGTCCCGTCCACCAAAGAATAATGAAAATCGTTTCGTTGACAAAAAAGACCAAAAGGGGCGGCGCGGGCAGGAGATAGGCGTATGAAATATAAACGGCAAAGAGCGTGATTGCCGCTCCGAGCGCTGAGCCGTATGCCCGAGCATAGCCGCGCCCCAAAGCCCGCGACATCCGCTGCACCATGACGATTCCCAACGCAAAGGCGCAAACGGCAATGCGCAAACGATTTTCTCCGCCGGCAATAAACGCAAGCCGAATCTCAATCAGGTGCATCGTCAACGAAGACATCAGCCCCCAGATGCACAGAGGAATGAACAGGGCGGAAAATATTTTAGTAAAACCGGCGTCCTGTTGCAATCTCGCTCAACCTCCTTTCATGCTCCAAATCAAAAACCTCGATGCCGGCTGGAATAAAAGCCTCAAAGGCGCGGTCGTGTGCCGCCGTATTCCGCACGATAAAAACCATGATGCGGTAGCCCAGAGCGCGCGTCTTAAGAACCGCCTCAATAAAGGCGTCGCCGCAATCGCCGGTCAAAATTGCCAGAACCTGCCGCCGCTCGATGCGCGGGATGGCATCAAGGATGGCGTACTCGATACGCAAGCCGTCAGTGAGTTCGAGCCGCGCAAGATTTTCGTGGATAAGCGAAAATTGCTCTGAGGCGCGCCGGGCGGGGATGAAAACCGGTTCAAGGCGGTCGTCAACGCGCCCCGCGCGGGCGGCTTCCAGCGCCTCGCCAAGGCTTTCCATCGAGCGCGCCTGCGCCAGCGTGATGCCGGGAATCCCGAGCGGGTCGCGTCCGTTGGAGAGCAGCCCCACAGACCAACCGCCCTCCCAGAGATAGCGGGCAATGGAGCACGCCGTTTCGAGCGCAGTCTCCTGCGTGGGGCGCGTGTCCTCCTGAATCCGTCCCGAAGCCCGCGCGAGCTGCTCCGCCATAATCCAAGAGTTTTTGTGAAAATCGAGAACGATTGTCGCGCCCGCCACCTCAATCGGGTCATAGACCTTGCTGAGCAGGCTGCCGGTGTGGGCGGTGGATTTCCAATGGATGCGTTTGAGTGAATCGCCGCGTTGATATTCGCGGATTCCCCTGATGCGGGAGGGGTCGTCGAAAAGGCTGCGCTCAGCGCAGAAATCTCCCAACATGCGGCGCTGCCCGATTTGAAAGGATTCTATTTCTGTGTATTCGGGCAGAACGGTGACAAAATCGCGCTGCTTTTCCATGCGTGTCTTGCGGAAAAAACCGAAGATGTCGCCTGTTTCAATGACAACCGGTCCAATGCGGTGGCATCCGCGCCGCGTGAAAGAGACGCTGTAAAAAAGATGCGCGGTCTCGCCGGGGGCAAGATAGATGAGACGTTTTGTTGTCCCCTCGATGCGCATTTTTTCCGGCAGCGTTTCTTCGACATAAGCCCAGAGGATGGGGAACCAGTGCGGGTTGCGGATACGCGCCACAACTTTGACCGTTTCGCCGATGCGGATAACTTCATCGCTGACATGGCGCGCGCATTGCAGCGGCTTCATCCACAGGAGCGTCATAATGCGCGCCCCCGCCAGCAGAACATAAAAGGCATAAACGCACAGGGAAAGGATTCCCATTTGCAGATAAAAAAAGAGCGCCGCCAGCCCCGCCGGAGCCAGTCCCCAAATCAGAATCGGAATAAAAAATTTCTTAAACACCTTAGCGTCTGCGCCTGCCCGCAATCATACCAATGAAAAGTCAAAAAACCATAACATTCGTCCGAACGGCGCGTCAATTGTTTCAACGATGTTAATTCGCTTGACCTCTTTTTTCCCTGAATTCATGATTCCCCATCTTTTATCATGAAAGGTTGGAAAGAAATATGAAAAAGCGTTTCACTGTTGGTGTATTGGTTATCTTTATGTTATCGCTCTGCCTCATCGCCTCTGCGGTTACCGTTCCGGGGAGCACGGGCGAGGAGGAGCCGAAGGTTGACCCCGCAAAAGTTATTGCCAAGATTGGCGATAAAACCTTTACTGAGGGAGACCTGTCTAAGGAAATTGAAACACAGGGCAAAGCGATGAGAATCGGCAGCATCAACGACATTCCCAAAGAAGAGCGCGCCCAGTTCCGCAGAATGGTTCTCAATAACATGGTTGAAAAATGGCTCATACTCAACGCCGCCGCAGAAAAAAAACTCACCGCTTCTGAAGCCGAGGTTCAAAAAGAATTGAAAGAACTAAAAGGACGCTTCCCCGATGAGGCCGCCTTTCAGTCCGCCCTTCAACAGCAGAATATGAAGCAAAAGGATATCGAGGATAAAATCCGCGAAACCTTAACCATCAGAAAAGTTATGGAAAATGTGGCGGACACCACTGCCACCATCACAGAAGAACAACTGAAGGAATATTATGACGAGGACACCGACCGCTTTAAACAAGAGGAAGAGGTCAAGGCAAGCCACATCCTTGTCAAAGTCGAAAAAGACGCAACGCCAGAGGAACGCGCCGCTGCTAAAAAGAAAATCGAGGAAATCCGAGATAAAATAACCAAAGGCGGAGACTTCGCCAAACTCGCCGCCGAATTCTCCGATTGCCCCTCCGGCAAGCGAGACGGCGGCAATCTCGACTGGTTTGGCAAAGGCAGAATGGTTCCCGAATTCGAGGCAGCCGCCTTCAAACTCAAACCCGGCGAATTGAGCGACATCGTTGAAACATCGTTCGGATACCATATCATCAAAGTGACCGACAAGCGCGCCGAAAAAATACTCGGCTTTGATGAGGTCAAAGAAGACCTTCGCCAGGATTTAATCAACCGCGAAAAAGGCAAAAAGTTCATGGACTGGCTCAAAGGGCAAAAAGAAAAAGTAACGTTCATGAACCCCGAAGATAAGGAGACTAATTAACGCCTGCTTGGTCGGAGGATTATGAGGCGTTTCCCCCACATTGCCGGACTTTTGTTCATGCTTCTGGCGGGTTGCTCCCTTTTTGCTAAAAAGCCGTTCAGCCCCATCAAGGAAAGCCACCCGCCAAACCTTGATGCCGCCGCCATCCAAGGCATTCTGGAAGGCAGATATGCGCCGCATCCGCGCCTTTGGGCGTCGGGGGAAATTATTCTCCGCGGCAAACAAATTCGCGGCAAAGAATTCTTCAACGCCACGCTCCTGTTTGAAGAGCCAGACCGCCTCCGCCTGCGCGGCTCCCGTCTGTTGGCTTCGACCCTTTTTGAATTTATCATGAACGGCGACAAGGCGGCGCTTGCATTCAACCACACAAAAGAGTGGATAGAGGGAACGCGGGAAGATTTCGAAAAACATCCGGACGCCCTGCTTAATCTGAACCCGGTTATTCTTCCAAGCGCTCTCATGATTCAGCAAAGATTTCTGCGGATGCTTGCCGAGGGAAAAATCAACCGCTGGCAGAGCGCCCGGAATCAATACATTTTTGTCTCCGAAGAAGACGGAGGGCGCGAGGCGTTTCGGCTAAACGCCGGGGATCTGCTCGTTCGCGAAGCTGCTTTTTATGGGAAAGACGGACGCTTGAAGCTCCGTCTGACTTATAAGCGATATGGGATGTTTCTGGGAGAAACACTGCCGATGGAAGCAGAGGCACATTTTGTCTCCGCCGGCGTAACAGCGCAGGTTCGCATCAAGGAATATAAGTTCCCGCCGGAGTTCAAAGAAGCCGTTTTCCGAACCACTCCGGCGGAGGGCTTTACGCGCCGTCCGGTGGGCAGCCTTGGCGGCGGCAGATAAAGCTGCGGGCAACCTTAGCCGCAAACTCTATTTGTTCTTAATGGTTGGGGCGTATGATGCAGAAGGCTTTGCGTTTTTTTTTCGCCTTCGTATTAAAACATCCAATGACCATTTTGGTCATTACGGGCGCGCTCACGATAGCATCCGCCATCTCCATTTTCTATATCAACATCGAAACCGACATCACGGCGCTTCTGCCAACAAATTCAGCGGTTTCCGCATCCTTCCGCCGCGCCATTGCCACATATAAAACGCTTGATTTTACGCTTGTTGTCATCGAGGCGGATAAACCCGGCAAGGAAAGCCTTCTCATTGAGGCGGCGGACGCGCTTGCGCCCGCGCTGGATAACCCCGCCTATATCTATTCTGTGGATTACAAACTCGACCCGCGCCTTCGCGCCTATTACACAGAAGACCTTGAGGCGAAGCTTTCCTTGCTGCTGGAGTCAAAAGACTTTGAGGCGGGCATCTCCCATTTTGCGCCGGATACGCTTGAATCTTACATGCTTCGTCTGGCAAGCTATCTCAAAACGTTTCCTTTTCCCTATTTGCAGAACCGCCTTCTGAACGACCCTTTTGACATGGCGGTTATCTTTGCCAACCGCCTGATTGCGGGGCGCGTCCCGAGCCATTTCCCTATACGGAATGGTCATATCATTTCAGCGGACGGCAAGATGCTGCTGATGTTTTTGCGCCCGCTTGAGCCGCCGTCAGATTTGAAATTTTCCACCGCGCTCGTCGCCTTTCTCGACCGCGTACGCGACGTGCTTATCAAAAAAGATCCGCGATATAAAGACCGTTTGACGGTCTCTTTTTACGGCAGCCACGTGGAAATGGTTGATAATACGCGCATCGTCCGGCGGGATTTAATAGAAACGCTTGTAACATCGCTTGTCGGCGTGCTTGCGCTTTTCTTCATCGTGTTCGGCAGAAAAAAGGCGCTCTTTTATGTAGGCATCCCGCTAATGACCGGCATCTTATGGACGCTGGGGCTGACCTATCTTGTGCTTGGACGGCTCACGGTTGTGACTTTTGCCTTCGGCGCAGTGTTGATTGGTCTCGGCATAGATTTTGGCATTCACATATATAACCGCTTTTTGGAGGAGCGCGGACGCCGCGACCAAAAATCCGTTTACAGGGCGCTCAATACGGCGCTTGTCAAAACGGGGGAAGGCACGCTCTTGGGCGCTATGACTACCGCGCTGGCGTTTTTTGGAATGTATTTCACATCTTTTCGCGGTTTTAGGGAATTCGGCTTTGTCGCCGGCTGCGGCATCCTATGCTGCCTGATATCCGTTTTTTTGCTCCTGCCGATTCTTATCCGATATCTTGCGCCGCACCGCGAGGAAATTAAAAAGCAGGACACAGCCACGCTCGGGCTGCAGCGCCTTTACAAGGTCGTCTCTGAGTATCCGCGCATCATCGTGATTTTAGGGCTGGTAGCCAGCGTGTATTTTGCGTATCAGGCGCGCTCGCTGCGATTCGATGAAAAATTCGGCGCCTTAAAACAGCCCATGCAAAACTATGAAGAACTGCGCCGCCGCATCGCCGAACGATTCGCCCTGCCCTCGCACAAGATAATCGCCGTTGTGTCGGACGCAACACTGCAAGGCGCGCTAGAAAAAAACGACCGTCTTTATGAAAATCTGGCTCGTCAAAAACAATATAATATTCTTTCCTGCGACACGCTGCGAACCTTTTTGCCTTCAATTAAAACTCAGCGCGAATCCAAAAAAAATATTCGAGACACCATCGGAAACCGATATGAACCGTTGAAAAAACGCATCCTTGCTCAAGCGCAACGAGCGGGGCTTTCTCCGGCGGCGCTGGAGCCATTCTTCGCGCGCCTGCAACGTTTAAAGGAATCGGCGGAAGATGAAACTCAATTCCTTGTCTATGAAGATATGCGCGACCCTTTTATGATACGCCTTGTTCAAGGATATCTGGTCAAAACCACGCGCCAGTATTCCGTTGTAACGCGTATTTATCCGCCGGAGGGTGTTTGGCAGACGGACGTCCCGCCCGCTTTTTTAAACGCATTAAAAGAGGGCGTTGGCGATGTGGATTTCACAGGGCTTGCCATTGTGACGCACGAGATTCAGGACATGGTCAAGCGCGACCTCGCCGCCATTATCCTCCTTGTGGCGGGCGCAATTTTTGTTGTGTTGCTTCTCTATTTTGGAAACCTTGCCAAAGCCTTGTTCGCCATTTTCCCGGTTTTGTTGGGCAGTCTCTGGATGCTGGGAACCGTCCAGATACTCGGCATAGAACTGAACTTCCTCAATGTTGTGGTTATGCCGATGATTATCGGCGTTGGCGTGGATAATAGCATCCACCTCGTTCAGCGATATTATGAGCGCTCAAGCGACGCCGGCGAAAAGAATGGCAGTCCCCATTTAGGCGACCTGCGCCGCGCAGTGGCGCGCACGGGGCGCGCTCTGGTGATGACCAGCCTGACAACAATTGTCGGTTTTGGCTCGTTGGCTCTGGCGGATTTCAAAGGCGTGCGGGAGATGGGGCTCATATCCATACTCGGCATGGCGTACACCCTCATCGTATCGCTTGCGATTCTCCCGGCGCTTCTCATAATCTGGGGCGAACGCCACACCCTTTGGGACATTATCTCCCGAGACAACGGCGAAATTCGTTAACCATTCCGCTGCTCCCTCCGCCCTTGGTAAGGCGGGGAGATTAATACAGGCTCCATGCGGTGCGGTTGCCTGTGGAGACAAACGGTATAATCTGCACAATTTCGAGCCGCGCCTTGCTTGTGTTCATGTGATGCAACAGCATGACTTTTCCCGCCGCGGGGTTCTTGCTCAGCGCCGCTTTGTCCGCCTGAACAAGGATTGTCTCCGCCGCGCCGTTAAAAAAGGGCGTCCCGTTCTCGCCATAACGCCCGGTCTCCAAAGCAGGATGCATGGGATCAAACGCAGCTTTTTCAGTTTCGTCAATCGGTTCGTAATAATATTTCATTAGGGCTGACGACTGAACCGTGTATTCAAATCGCGAGGCGGTGTCGGTGAGTTCCAAGTCTTGCGCGCTCACAGGCATGACAAACACGTTGGAATTCAACAGGGCGGAATCTTTCACATCGGCCTCATACCAGTTGATAGGTTTTCCATGCGTCGCCTTTCCCGTTTTGAGATTGATGAGAACCGTCAAAAAGGTGTCGGTTGCGCTCTGTCCGCTGAGCGTGCCGTAGTCAATATTTTGCAGCAAAAAATCATTTTTGCCGTCGCCGTTTGTGTCAATCCAGATAAGGATCTCTCCAAATTCAGAGCAGGGGTTGGGGCGGTCGCCGGCAATGGCGACGCCGAAATAGATGATTGTCTCCTCGATCTTTTTAGATGAAAAATAATTGCTCGCTGCGCCCACGGCAAGGATATCCGCCGCGTTCCGATTTTTATCGGCGTATTCCATATTGTCGCTCTGCGCGCCCAGCTGAAAAGCCGAAATCAGCGGGACGGGATGCGCCGACTCGCCGATAAGCCGAATGGGAACGGACGTTTCCTCGGCGTCCATTTGCAGCGCAACCGCGTGATTCTCCGTGCGGCGGTCGGATGCCGCGCGCACCGCCGCATAATAGGGGAGGCTGATAGGTTGCAGGTTGTTATTGAATATAATTCTTCCGCTGCACTCAAAGAGGGTGTGGCGCGAACGCCCCAGCTGAGCGCCGGTGGTCGGGTCGGGCGTTCGGTCAAATAGCATGGGGTCTGCCGAGAGTTTAATAGATATTTGCTTAATGGATTGCGGCGAAATGGTGAATGAGGAAACCTCCGGTTCGATAACAATCCCGTTTTCCGCAACCGTTTGTTCAATCGTCACATCGCATTTCAAAGCAACGTTGTGGAAATTTCTTAAAATCACATTTTGCGTCGTTTCCGTTTTTTTGGCAAGATTAAGAAATCCGAAATTGAGCGAAACCTCGCCGGTATAGTTATCCGCCATGGCAAACATGCGCGTATCGGCTAACTTGTCCAGCCGAAGGCGTCCCGCGCCTACTCGCGACTGCGGATAGGCATTGCCAAAAGCGTCGTGAATCGGCTCTGCGGTGTTCATAAGGATGGCTTTGATGCCGGCGGCAAAAAGCGATGGGTTTGCCTGTCTGGCAAGGGCGGCGGCTCCGGCAACATGGGGCGCCGCCATGGAGGTTCCCGATTTTGATGCGCCGCGGAAACCAGTGGCAACATTTGTGGAAAAAATATCAAACCCAGGCGCGGCAATGTCGGGTTTGAGCTTGTGGTCCCAAGCGGGTCCCCGCGAAGAGGAATCTGAAACAAGGTCTGTCAAATCGGGACGCGCAAACTGTTTTGAGGCATCCAAAAGGGCGCTCACGCCTTCGCTAAGATGTTCTTTAATGAGCGCGCCATCCGCCTTGGAAATCATCACGCCGGGGATGGTGATGCCCTCGCTTGAACCGCCCATGGTAATCGGCTCAGAGTCATTGTTGTTTACCACGATGGCGGCTTTAGCGCCGGCATTTTGGGCGTTGAGGATTTTTGTCTGAAAGTTGCAGATGCCGCGATCCATCAGCGCGATATTGCCGGCGATGTCCGCCGCATTCGCGGGCGTTGAGCATCCATCGGCAGGTTGAATATAGACGACTTTGCCGCTGACGGCGCCGCTCTGCATAAGCGGCAAGGTAAGTCCGCCTTCCGGCGCAAGATACAACCCGGCGATTGACGCCGGCTCCAAAATTTCCAACGCCTGCTGGGTGATGCCGTTATCAATAGAATTGGCGACGGAGATGGATTGAGGGGCGGATCCCACCCCGCCCGTGATATAAAAGGTGTTTCCAGAATTGCCCGAAGAACCTACGATAATCGTGCCGAGATCGCTTAACGTTTCAATAATCTCAGCTTCGAAAACCGTCCAGTTACCAAAAGACGAACCCAAAGAAAGATTCAAAACATCCAACCGGTCTTTCGTGTTGCCGTCCCCGTTGGGGTCCGCCGCCCATTCCAGCGCCGGAGCAACAGCTTTGGTGGTGCCGGAGCATCCAAAAACTTTGAGGGCATAAAGGGTGGCGCGCGGCGCAACACCGGGACCGATATAAAAATTATTGAAATTCAATTCCTTGTTATAATCGCCCGTGTATGCCTTGCCATCGGCGGTAACTCCAATGCCTGCGGCAATGCCCGCCACATGGCTGCCGTGGCTATTGCAATCAAGCGGATCTGGGTCAGGCACGGGTGTGTAAGAATCGGGATTGGAAGAATCGGCATCGTAATCATTTCCCACAAAATCCCAACCGCCGACAACCTTTTGCGTGGGGAACGAACCCGGCTCGATAATTTTTGGATCGTTGCCAGCAAAATCCTCCGGGTCGCCGGAGCCGCCGAAATTGGCGTGCGTGTAATCAATGCCCGTGTCAATGATGCCGATGCGGATTCCGCTGCCGTCAAGTTTGGTCGGGTTGCCCCAAATCTTCGGCGCCCCGATAAAAGGAACGCTGGTTGATGTGTCGAGGGTGTATTTGGGGACGCTCTCGACGCGCTCAACCTCCGGCAGGGCGCTAATCTCGGCAATCTTATCGGCGGGCGCCAAAATCTGAATTGCGTTCGCAGTCTGGCGAAAACGGAAGACCTCCTTTGCGCCATGTTCGATAAGATGCGCCTTAAGCGCCGACTGCTGACGGTCAATTTCCGCCAGCCTTTTGTGCGCGGCGGCAAGCCGCTCCCGCTCCGGTTTCTCGGCGCTCCTCAGAAAAACCCGCCCCGCCGAAGGTCCTTTAAGTTTCACATATACCATGACGAGCGGTTTTGCATCGCTGCCTTCTTCCGCCCGAGCGGGATTCAAAAAAATGGAAAAACAAAATAAGATGACAACAATACGCAATAGTGATTTAATCATTTTATTCATCCTTCTAAAAATACGCTGATAAAAACATAGGAGATAAGTGGGATAAAGTGCGGCTATATTCAAGTTAAAAAACCCGCGGCTATGATTTTTATAGACGTTTGCGCGTATTTTGTTCGATGATTCCAGCGTTAATATTGATGAGCAACAGGAAAATGATGAAAACAATTCTCGTTACCGGCGCGGATGGAATGCTCGGCACGGATCTAACGCGGTATCTGCGCAAATGCGGACACAAGGTCTTCGCCTCCACCATCCGCTCGATGGATATTACAAAACCGGAGCAGGTCAGGCGGACGCTCGTTAAAATAAATCCCGACTTAGTCATTCACACCGCCGCATATACTGCTGTGGACAAAGCGGAAAGCGAGCGCGAACTTTGCATGGCGGTCAATGCCGATGGCGCCAGAAACGTCGCCATGTTATGCGGCGAGATTGGCGCGGAAATGATTTACATCAGCACGGATTATGTTTTTGACGGGAAAAAAAAGACGCCCTACATAGAGACGGACAAGCCCCGCCCCATCGGCGTTTACGGAGAATCAAAATGGCGCGGCGAAGAAGCCGTCCGCTCCTTAGTTGAACGGCACAAAATCTGCCGCACTTCTTGGCTTATCGGCGCGCATGGGATAGCCGGGACAAATTTTATAGAAAAAATTTTCCGCGCCGCCGATGAAAAAAAACATCTGCGCGTTGTGAACGACCAGACGGGGCGCCCCACGTTTACGTTTGACCTTGCGATTCTCCTTGAAAAACTCGCGGGCGTTTCCGAATGGGGAGTTTTCCACACAACCAACAGCGGGCAGTGCACATGGTATGAGCTTGCAAAGACGGCTTTGGAAATGAGCGGGCGGGGCGGCATCCCCATCGAGCCGGTATCCTCATCCGAGTATCCGACGCCGGCAAAGCGCCCCGCCAATTCGTTGCTGGATGCCCCGCGTCTTTGCCGGATCGGCGTGCCGCTTTTGCGAAACTGGCGGGAAGCGTTGCAAGAATATCTGGCGCGCCGCAATAGGCGCAAAAAATGATTGAACCGCGTTGCTCAAAAAGCGCATAAAGATAAAAGGTTTGCATCCCTTGATATAACGCGAAAAAGGGTTTTATTTAATTTCATGATTCTCGCAATCAATATAGGCAATACGAATACTTCGGCAGCGGTCTTTGATGGGGAGATTATCAGGGCTTGCCGGCGCTTTGCCTCTGATGGCAATAAGGCGGAGGATGATTGCGAATTTGCGCTGCAAGGCTTGATGGACTTAAACGGGCTGGCGGCACAAGATATCAACGGTGCTATCATCGGTTCCGTTGTTCCGCCGCTCAATGAAAAATGGAAGAGTTGTATCCAGAAGATTCTCGGAATCTTTCCCCTTGTCATGTCCCATCAAACGCCTATCGGAATGGAAAACCGTTATATCAATCCGGCGGAGGTCGGGATGGACAGGCTTGCCAATGCGGTCGGCGGCAAATTGATTATAGGCGCGCCGGTCATCATCCTTGACGTTGGAACAGCGGCGACGTTGGATCTGGTGGATAAAGAGGGCGCTTATGCAGGCGGCTGCATCTTTGCCGGACTTGAAACAACCGCCGAAGCCCTTGCCCTCAAAACGGCGCGGCTCCCGCGCATCGCGCCCCGCAAACCGGCAGCCGCGGCGGGCAGGTCAACCGTTGCCAGCCTTGAATCGGGCATTTTTTACGGGATGGTCGGAGCGGTGGATAGCCTGACGGAGCGTTTGTGGTCGGAGATCGGTTACGAAACCGGACTCATCGCAACCGGCGGCGGCGCTTCGGCGATTCTTGGATGCCTCAAGCATTCATGGCAGCACGATCCAAACTTGACTTTGCGGGGATTGAAGACCATTTGGGATTTGAATCAAAAAAAGATTTGAGGAGTATTTTTCATGACCGCCCGCATAGATGACACCCTTGAGAAACGCTTTCGAAACCGCCAAGCCTTACGCGAAAAACTGAAAGGTTTTTTGAACAAAAATCTTCCCGTGGAATCCGTTTACCATTTAAATCAAACTATTAGCGAGAAATTTGAGGGTTCCGAGGATGCGCTTCTTGATATGCTCGCTGTTGAAACGGATGATAATTTGGCGAGTCTTATTATTCTTATCCTCAGTAATTCGCCCCAACCGAAAACAGTCAAAGCCGTGCAAAAAATACTCAAATCTCCCAGACTCTCTGAGAAAGCGCGCGGGCGCTTCGCGGCGCTTCTGATGCTCCTTCAGGGCGGCGCTCCTGATAATGATAAAATTCCTAACGACCAAACCGAACAAGTTATTAAATCCCTTGAAAGCTACTGGGACGGCATTGACCCCATTGAGGTTGGGCACATCTGGCTAAGCGAATATGGCAAGGTCTCTCCTGATGAAAAAATCGCCATGCTCGCCCTTCTTTTTAAGACCGGCTCTGTCAGCTATCTTCCTATCTTTTCTATGGAGCTGGGCTCGCCGGATTTAAAAATTGCGCGATTTGTTGCAGAAAACCTCGGCGTGTTAAATCATGAAAGCGCGCTTTTAATGCTCAAGTCCCTGCCGGAATTTCCGAACACTGCCTTGCGCCTTGCCATTGAGGCATCCATCAAAAAGCTGGAGCGCAAAAAACGCAATGGCGAACTGGCAACATTGCTCCCCACTGAAAAGATGGATTTTTACAAGGCATATACAGCCTTTGAGGAAGATGCCGGTCATGCGAGTGTGATTTTTGCCAAACAAAAACCGGGCGGGGGATCCATTCATGTTTTCTTTACCTTGATTGATACTCTGGATCGCGGCATCTTGAGCTCTTTTGGTCTTAACATGGAAACCTCCGCAGAATTTGTTGACACGTTTCATGAGTTTAGTTCCCGACATAATATGATAAGCCACGCGGAATCGGATAAATCCTTCGCTATCTGGCTGCTTCAACAGGCGGAAGCGCTCAGCATCGAGCGAGGATACAATCTCCCTCCGGAATATCTTTTAAACCGCAGGCTTATATGGGATGAAAAACGGGTGTCGAAAAATTATGGAATAAAGTTCGGGCTCAAATGTTGCGAATGCGGACAGCTCATCCGTTTCAGTAAAAAGAACCGCGACGTCCTTTTATCCAACCAAGTGGCGCTCTGCCATGAGTGCATGGAAAAAAAAACAAAATGCGAATCCTGCGGGGCGTCCATCAACCCCATCAAAGGCTACGCTATGGGCAGACCGGATCTCGCGCATGTGACTGTGATTTGCGAAAAATGCTATAAAAGCGCCGCCGCAAAAAAGAAAAATCGCAAAAAAAATAAGGATAATAGCCGATGATTTTGGCGATGCTTCCCACATATAACGAGGCGGAAAATATCAAACCTCTCATGGAAGAAATTCTCGCGCTCCGAAGCGATATAGAAATAGTGGTTATTGACGATAATTCCCCAGACGGCACATGGCGCATAGTGGGCGAGATGGCGGCGCAGAACCCGCGCATCCATTTAATTCATCGAAAGAATGAACGCGGGCGCGGCTCCGCAAGCGTGGTCGGGTTCGCCTTCGCCCTCAAATGCGGCGCAGATTTTGTCGTGGAGATGGACGCCGATTTCTCCCATCAACCCCGCTTCATTCCTGCTCTTTTAAAAGCGGCGGAACATGCCGACTTGGTCATCGGTTCAAGGTTGATTGCGGGCGGCGGGGAAACCGGCAGGTCGCCCATCCGCACCCTGATTACCCATCTGGCAAATCTATACATCCGCCTTATGCTCGGCATAAAAACGAAAGACTGCACCTCCGGTTATCGCGTTTTTCGGCGCGCTGTTATCGAGGGGCTCAAACCGGAGACGCTTAACTCAAAAGGACCAGCCATCGTGCAAGAAACGCTCTGGCGCTGCCGCCAGAACCGCGTCCGCATCGCCGAGGTTCCGATTCTTTTTGAGGAGCGGCGAAGCGGCAAATCTACATTCAATTCAAAGATTATGCTCGCCGGTCTGTGGGCTGTGTTCAAACTGCGCTTCCAAAAACAGGACGCGTCATCCGGCGCAGGCGGCGCGGACGCCGTAAAATAATTTTGCAAGGAGATGCAATTGTGAAGTCAACCGTTTCCAAAGCGCAGTCTTTCTTTTTTGAGTATGATAAAAAACCGCTGCCCAAGCCTGTGCGCTGGATTTTCAAAACGGCGGAATTTTTCTACCTCTGGCACAAGGAGGTAACGCGCGATTTCTGCCTCCAAAAAGCCGCATCGCTCACATACACCACGCTGCTTGCCATCTTCCCGCTCATCGCCGTGCTTTCGCTTTTTGTGCCTATCATGCTCGGCGGGGTCGGCAATATGGAGGACAAGGTCGTGGAATTCGTCGAGTCGCGCATCATCCCGCAAGCGGGTCAGGATATCGAATCAAACATACGCGGATATTTTGAGGTCTTTCGCCGGAACGCCACCGCTGTCGGTCTCTTCGGCGTGGCGGGCCTCATGATTTCCGCCATGCTCCTTTTTTCGAATGTGGAAAAAGCCTTCAATGAAATCTGGCAGGCGCGCCGCCACAGGAACATCGTTGCGATATTTTCCCGATTCACGGCAATTTTAGTCTGCGCGCCCATCCTCATCGGCGCCTCGATTTTTCTTTCCGCAGAAATGTCGCGCCGCGTGTTTTTTCTCGGCAGAATGTTTACTTTGCTGGTTCCCTATCTGATGTCCTGCATGGCGCTCACGCTGGCGTATTTCATCCTGCCCAATACAAAGGTCAAAATCAAATACGCGCTTATCGGCGGCATTTCGGCGGGTCTCGTCTGGGAACTGGCAAAGGTCGGTTTCGGCTATTATGTTGCCAACCCGAAGATAACCGTTCTATATAAATCCGCCGGCGCCGTGCCCATCTTTCTCATCTGGACCTATTTCACATGGCTTATCGTTTTTCTCGGTTGCGAGATGTCTTTTCTCTTGCAGAATTATGAGCGTCTGCGTCGGGAATCCTTCCAGCGGCGAGCATATACCACGATGGACTCTCGCCTTATCTTTTTGGTCTATATGATAATCGGCGATTTTTTTCAGCGAGGCGGCGGCGGCGTGAATTTCTTCTGGCTTTTGCGCCGTATGCCTATTCGCGCATCCGAAATGGAAAAAGTCTTGAAGCTGCTCGTAAACTCCGGCTTTGTCGCCGAAACGGTGGATGGGCAGTTCATCCCCACCAAGCCGCTGGACAAGACAAAACCCGCCGACATCCTCTCCCTCGGTTGCAAGCCGGAAGACTTGCTTTTCAAAGAATCGGAAAATGATGTATCTATTGTCAATGCCCTGAAAAATATTGAGAAGACTTATTTCCGTTGGCTGGCGGATAAAACCGTAGAGGATTTAATCTCCCACATCGGCAAAGCGGAGGAATAGGAGGTTTAAGACATGGCAGAGGAAACGAAAAAAAGAGCGCCGTTGAAAATTATTTTGAAAATATTTATCGCCCTGTGCGCTGTCTGCGCCATCTTTCTCATCGGCGGATATTTATACATCAGCTCGGCGGGTTTTATCCGCCGTCATGTTTTTCCCAGAATCGAAAAAAATCTGAATAGAAAAATTTCAGCGGAAGGGATTTCATTCAGCCCGTTTTCCAGCATCAAATTTTCCCGCATGAAAATCGCAAACCCCGCAAAGCCCGGCGAGCCGCCTCTTTTTGCCGCGGAAGAAATCAGCGTCCGATACCGAGCCCTCTCGTTTCTTTCGGACGCGCCGGTCATCCATGAAATCAGCGCGGTCAAGCCGGAGATAAACGTCTTGGTTTTCCATAACGGAACCACGAGCCTTGACGATATCATACCAAAGCAACCGGCGGGAAAACCTGCCGCGCCAAAGACCGCCGAAAAAAAGCCCGCCGAGCCGTCCGCTCCCCAGCCGCCCGCCGACTTGCCCGATTTTTCGCTGGAAAATTTCGATATGCGCGGCGGCGTCCTGCGCCTTGTCTCTCTGGATGAACAGGAAAAGGAAAAAGCGGCATTGAGCTTGATGGCGCGTTCTGTAAAAATCGAAAACCTTCGCCCCGAAAAAGAATCAAAAATCAGCGCCGATATGGAATTTGAGTTGAGCGAACCCGCGGTTAAAACAAAAATGAAAATCGCAAACATCTCATTCGAAGCGCCGCTGTTTTTTTCACGAGACTTTTCCAGCATCAAAACATCCGCGAGTTTTGGAGCAAAAAATTTTACGGGAATGTTCCATGGCGTCCCGATGGAAGATAGTTCAATAAAAGTAGCGCTGAACCTCGCAAAAGAAAAAAAATCTTTCGAGCTTGCCCCAGCCACTTTTGTTTTTAGCCGAAAGGGCGCCGAGGCTTTAAATGCAACGATACAGGGCGCTTATGAAGCGATATCTGGCGGCGGAAAATTTGAGATGGCGCTGAGCAGGATTGATAAAAATCTTCTCAATCTCATCGGCGCGCGCGCCGGCAATGTGGACTTTCTCAATACGAACATTGATTACAAAGGCGGGATTGTCATTGCTGAGATGGGCAATAAAATAGATGTCAGCGGAAATCTTATCATATCCAATTTCAGCATCCTTGCGCCGGAACATGCAAAAACACCAACGCCCGAAATCAACCTTTTTGCATCCAACGAACTATCGTTCGAAAAAGCGGCAAAAAAAATCACAATCGCAAAGGCGTCCATCAAAGGAACGCAAAAAGGGCGCGAATTTGTTTCCGGCGATTTGGAAAAACCGCTCGTGCTCGACCTTTCCATGCTTGATGCGGACGCGCCTGCCGCGCCGCCCATTGCATTTCGATTCAAACTATCAGACCTTGACCTCCTGCCCTATCTGGCGCTGGCTGCGCTTCCTGAAAAAACGCGACTTTCCGCCGCGCTTGTGAATTCGGATATGAATTTTGTGTTCGAAAATAACGGACTCGTCATCGAGCTTTCCGGCGAGACGCGGCTGAATCTTGGCGAAGGCGCCGTCATGGGCAACGATTTTCCCGAAATGGAAATATCCGCAAAAACGCAAATGTCCCTTTATGATTTTGCCCAATTCAAACTAAAAAATCTTGAAGCGGGCGTATCCCAAAAATCCGCCGTTTCCGCCAATGTGAAAATTTCCGGCGAAGCGGATGCAGAAAAAGGCTCAGGCGCGTTTGCCCTTGAAATAAAAAAATTCGACCTCCCCGCCATTGCCGCGCTTTTGCCCATGGAAGAGGTTAAAATCAACGGCGGAAATCTGACCGGCGGCGGCGACATCAATATTTTATTTGCCGCAAAAGCAAGCCCGGATACGCCTTTACAAGCGGACATAAAAGGCAACTTCAACCTCGCCGGCTTCAGCGCGAGGGTTATGGAAAAATCCATCCCCGCCACAAACATCGCGAGCCGGGTGGATGTCGGCGTTCAATTTCCCCGCCTTGAAATCCGCGAGATGTCCGCCATTTTAGAGCAGGCGGGCGCGCCCCGCGTGAATGCAAAATTTTCCGGCAGCGTGGATAACGAAAAAGGCGAGGCGGCGCTGCAGATGGACGTTTCAGAATTTGACATCAAAACGGTTTCCGATTTTATCCCGATGCCGGACGTCTCCGTCAGCAGCGGTAAAGCCGCGGCAAAGGCTTCCGTTGCTCTCTCCCAACAATTCAAGCAATTCAACGTCAACGGAGAATTTTCCCTTTCCAGCCTTGCGTGCTCAATTATGGGGAATGACATAAACGATTTTGGAGCGAGTGCCTCGCTTGATTTTTCCGGCAGCGCAGCGGGCGACCTTGACATCCGGCGCATGAACGCCGAATTGAAAACCGGCGGCAAGGTTTCCGGTGTTTTGGATGTGGAGGGTAAAATTGATTCCAAAGAGGGAAAAGGCAACGTAAAAATATCCGCGCGGGATGTGAAGGAAGATATTTTCAAACTTGCGCTTGCCCCGTATCTCGTAGAGGCGCGCCTCGAATCGCTCACGGTGAACGCGGAGCAGAATCTTCTCCTTTCCGAACAGTTCAAAAACATCTCCCTGAACGGAACGGCATCCGCCTCGAATCTGAAACTCGTGAGCAAGGCGGATGGCGGAGATTTCATCCCGCCGCTCGATATGCGCTTCAGAAACAATATCCAATACGCTGCGCCGTTTGTCAAGATCGGCGAGGTCTCGCTTATTACCGCAGCCGCCGGAAAAGATGAGGAGACCATAACTCTCTCCGGCGATTTTATCTTGGACGAAAAGAGCGCGGCGCCCTCAACGCTTTATCTCAAATCCGAAAAGATAACGTTGGACAATTTTCTGCCGCCTGCATTTTTTGAAAAAAAGGAGCCGCCCAAAAAAGCCGCCCGCTCATCGGCTGCAGCGCCGGGGCGCGCCGGCGCGCGGACACCCGCGTCCGCCCCAGAAGAACCGGCGCCCCTCAATCTAAATTACCTTTCGCTCAAAGCGGTTGTGGATATTAAAAATGCTTCCTTTCAACAGATTCTATTTTCCGATATCAAATCTGATATAACCATGTCGGAAAGCAAACTCGATATCCCGAATGCGGAAATGAAAATCAATGGAGGGAAAACCTTCTCAAAATTCCGCATGTTCTTCAACGTCCCGCTCTGGAAATATGAAGCGGAAACAAACGTCAGCGATTTGCCGATGGGACCCTTTGTCAACACCTTTGCCCCGGAATACAAAGATAAAATCACAGGCTCAATCTCCGGCGGCATGAACGTCTCCGGCGAAGGCATCACAATGCCGAACTTAGAAAAAAAACTTGCGGGGAAAATCAAAGGCGACCTCAAGGACGGACGCTTCAGCGGAATTCAAATTCTCGATTCCCTTGCCAATATCACAGGAGTCAAAGAACTTTCAGATATAACTTTTTTCAAAGGCGTTTTGGATGCGGATATTGGCGCGGGAAAAATCAACATCAATGACCTTTCCGTTCAAGGAACGCAGCAAAAACTCGGCACAAAAGGCTTTATCGGGCTGGATGAAAAAATAGACCTTTCCTTCAAGGTTGCCGTGTCGGAACAGCTCGGTTCAAAATTGAAGGACATAAAATATCTGGGCGAGACTGCGAAGGACAAGGATGGTTATATTGAACTTCCCTCGCTCGTCGGGATGAAAGGAACAATAACAGATCCCAAACCAACGATAAAAATTGATGACGCTATTAAAACCGGACAAAAACTTCTTGAAGGGTATCTTGAGCGTCGGGAACAAAAACGCAATAAAAAATAAAGGAGGCGTTCAAAACCAACATGAGCCAATTTCCTCTTTTTAACATCACGCGCCAAACGCTCGAAATAGAATGGCAGCAATGCGAAGATGAAGGCAGAATCATGAATTTGCATGAGCGGGAATTCCGGCAATTATGCGCGCACGATTTAAACGACCCCGCCCGCCAGCGCAAGGCGGAAGACTTCCTCGACCGCACAATCCAGATGCCCATCCGCGAGAATTTTCCCTATAACGAACCGTCAAGTCTGGAGGAGATTCGCCGACAGCGCGGTGAGGCGCCCGCGCTTCCTCCGCTTAAAATCACAGACGCCGAGCTGGCGGATAAAATCGAGGGCGCATGGCTCGGGCGCGCTTGCGGCTGCCTGCTGGGCAAGCCGGTCGAAGGCTGGCATCGAAGCCGAATGCACGGCTATCTAAAAGAGACCAAACGCTTTCCCCTTGCCGATTATTTCAGCCAAAAAGCGGCGGAACCCATACGTAAAAAATATGAAATTGATAACGAAAAGCCGTTTATCGAAAACGTCCGCATCATGCCGCATGACGACGATATGGATTACACAGTGGCGGCGTTGGAGATAATAAAAAAACACGGGCAGGATTTTTCGCCGGAAGATGTTGCAAAATTTTGGCTTGAAAATTTTGCGCCTTTGCGCCTCTGGACAGCGGAGCGGGCGGCGTTCCGCAATTTTTGCATGGACGTCCCGCCGCCGCAGTCAGCCGTTTTCCGCAATCCTTGGCGCGAGTGGATCGGGGCGCAGATTCGCGCCGACCTTTATGGGTATGTCGCGCCCGCACAGCCGGAACGCGCCGCCGAATTCGCATGGCGCGACGCCTGCATCTCCCACGTCAAAAACGGCATCTACGGCTCAATGTGGGTCGCCGCTATGATTTCATCCGCATTTGCTGCAAGCGATATACCGTTTATCATTCGCGCGGGACTGGCGCAGATTCCCGCCCAAAGCCGCCTGCGCGACGCAATTAGCCAAGTCTTGAAATGGCGCGAAGAAAACGTCTCTTATGACGAAGCCTCTGAACGGCTTCATCGCCTGTGGGATGAAAAACGAGCCTACGATTGGTGCCACGTCATCAGCAATGCCATGGCGGTTGCCATCGGGCTTTTGTGGGGCGAAGGCGATTTTGAACGCTCCATCTGCCGCGCCGTTCAGGTTTGCTTTGATACCGATTGCAACGGCGCGACTGTCGGCTCCATCGCGGGCGTTATTATCGGCGCAAAAAAAATTCCCTACAAATGGAGCAAGCCGCTGAATGACACACTGGAAAGTTCCATCGCCTGCCGCGGACGTCTGGCGATTTCCGGTCTGGCAAAGGAGACCTTAGAGGCGATAGAAAAAATACATAAATAAAGAAAACCGCATGAAATCCTGCGCAAGGCTCTGCGATATCTGGGACTTGCGAAAAGAGTCAAAGGCAGACGTGCGGAATACGACCGCGCGGAAGGCTTGAACTACAAAAAAATAATTGCGCGACCCTAATAGGTTCTAATGATGCTCTCAATCTCCTCATCCGTGAGCGCTATCGGATTACCCTTCATACTGCTGGAGGCGCGAGCCTTGCGGACGATGTCCGGGATTTCCTCGGCGCGGATGCCATAAGCGGAAACCGGCTCAATTTTCAAATCGCCGCAAAGTTTTTTCACCCAGAGGATGCCATATTCGGCGGAGGCGGTTGCCGAGCCGGTGAGCAAGCGCGCCGCTTCTTCATAGCGGACAAGCGCGGGCGATTGCGGCGCGCGTTCGCGCAAGGCGCGGATGTTCGCCTCCATGGCATCGGGCAAAAGGCTCGCGCAGACCGCGCCGTGCGGCGTATGATACATCCCGCCCAGAACGGCGGCAAAACCATGAACCGCCCCCAGCCCCGCATTGGCAAGCGCCATCCCGCTAAAAAGACTCGCCAACGCCATGTCCTCGCGGGCGGCGGCGTCGCGCCCGTCCTCATACGCACGACGCAGCGCTCGCCCCGCGCGTGTTAGCCCCTCGCGGCAGACGCCGTCCGTCATCGGGTTTGCCTTTATGGAAACAAATGCCTCCAGCAATTGCGTCAGCGCGTCCAAACCCGTGTGCGCCGTGAGGTCTGGCGGCATCGAATGCGTGAGCAGCGGATCCACAATCGCCAATCGCGGCAGCATTAACGGGCTGCGCATGCTTATTTTGATGCGATGTTCGCTAGAGGAGAAAACCGCATTGCGCGTGACCTCCGCGCCTGTGCCTGCTGTGGTCGGGATGGCGATGAAAGGCGCGGACGGATTGGCAAGGATGCGCCCGCGTCCAATCACTTCCAGATAATCCATCGCATCGCCATCGTTGGCAAGGAGCGCGGCGATGGCTTTGCCGGTGTCCAAAACGCTCCCGCCGCCTATGCCGATAACGATGTCGCATCCCGCATCCCGCGCTGTGCCGATGCCCTCCTGAGCAAGTGAAATCGTCGGCTCCCCTATCGCATTGAAATGCGTTATGGCAAGACCAGCCGCTCGCAGATTTTCAAATAGCGGCTCGGCGCGTTCGCTAGATTTTCCGGTGACCAGAAAAACGCGGCGTCCCATTTCCGCAGCCAGAGGCGCAGCCTCGCTCATCGAGCCCGCGCCGAAAATAATGCGCGAGGCAGTGCCAAATTCAAAACGCAACGGAGTTCCCCCTTTCTTTACGATAAAATTTTTTCCCATGGATGTATTATATTTCTTCCGACCAAGTTGGCGGAGTCAAGCCCGTTATATTTTTTATCATGGGAGCATTTTTTTTCTTGACGAGGCTCGGCGCCCGTATTTAATTCTAATAACATAATTGTTATTAAACGAAACCATATTAATATATAATTTAGTAAGTTGCTAAGCTAATAGATAAGAATCAGGGGGCAAGTTCCCAAACGGATGCAAAATATTTTATAACATTTTTGTAAGTTTAGCCCCCGAACGAAATCAAAAAAGCCGATTATTGGGAGAACTTTTCTCCCTATCATATCCCATTTAATAGATGCCGAACGGGTTGGTCGAGGAAACGGGAAGTCTGCGGCGATTCTCTATTTTCCCGCCGCCGGTTACTGGCAGACAAGGAGGTGTCTTATGAAGCAGAACTACACGCACATTACGGTGATTCTTGACAGGACCGGTTCGATGGAAGACATCCGCGATGATACTATCGGCGGATTCAATTCCTATCTCGAAAAGAGCAAGGAATTGCCTGGGATTGTCACATTTACGCTTGTTCAGTTTGACTCTCAAGATCCCTATGAGATTTTGCAAAGGTTCGTCCCCATCGCATTTGTGCCGCCGCTGACTCGGGAGACTTATATCCCCAGAGCGACGACACCGCTGTACGATGCGATAGGTTACGGAATCAATGACCTTGAAAATTGCATTAGCGAACTTAAAGAAGGCGACCGACCGGCAAAGGTCATTTTTGTCATCATAACCGATGGACAGGAAAATGCGAGTCATAAGTTTTCAAAGAAACAGATTGAGAAGATGATTAAGAAACACTCGGACAAGGATGGATGGCAGTTTATTTTCCTGAGCGCCGATTTGGAAGCCATGTCAGATGCGCAGGATATCGGAATTAAAAAATCCGCCTCGAAGTTTTTTTTAAAGACGAGCGATGAAATTGAAGAGGCGTATGATTTTCTCTTTCAGACAGCATGCGATTACGTAAGCTCAGAAAAGGATAAAGACGAACTTGATTAAAAAAGACCGGCGTCTATCCAATGCGCAAAGAAAAGAAAAAAGAAAAAGAGAGCATCCCAAAGTTCTAAAGGCGGCGGCGGGGTTATTTACTCTTGACATTGGCGCGGCGGCGGCGTTTTCATCTCCATTTAATTGTGAGAATTCTGGCGCGAGCAAAAATTAACCTTTATCTGGATGTCCTTTACAAACGTCCGGATGGGTATCACGAACTCGACACGCTTTTTCAAACGGTCGGGTTGTGCGATGAGCTGTTCTTTGAACAATCGGATAGCGGCTGCATTTTGAGCGTCAGCGACCCAACCATCCCCGTCGGCGCGGAGAATCTTATCGCAAAGGCTTATGACGCGGTGAGCAATCTGCGCCGGGGAGCGCTCGGAGGCGTCCGCATCCATCTGGAAAAGCGGATACCGCACGGCGCGGGTCTGGGCGGGGGAAGCGCCGACGCCGCTGCGACGATTTTGGCGCTTGATAGAATGTTCCATCTTGCCTTGTCAAAAGAAGAACTTTGCCGGGCGGCAAGGCAGGTTGGGATGGATGTGCCTTTTTGCCTTATGGGCGGGACGGCGCGGGCATCGGGCAGGGGAGAGATACTTACACCCATAAACCGCCGTCTGGATTTTCAGGCGTTAATTATCCACCCGGGCTTCGGCGTTTCCACCAAAGAGGCTTATGAGGCGCTGAGCATGGGCAGCGAGCCAAAAGAACCCAGCGCGGCGAATTGGGCGTATGTTTTATGCGGGGATAAAGTTGATGAACTTTGGCAGATGTTATATAATAGATTTGAAGGAGTGATATTTAAAAAGTATCCGATTTTGAGCGACATCAAAAAAGAACTACTGAAAGGAGGATGTTCGGCGGCGCTCATGACAGGCAGCGGTTCGGCGGTGTGCGGGTTTGCCCCGCCGGAAGCGGATTTAGCGCCGCTCGCCGCGAGCTTGAGGAGCCGCCACCCGTTTTTGGCCATTACCCGCCCGGAGCAAACGGGCGCGGTTTTTATCAACGCGGACCCATCCGCGAGGCGCACAACATAAGGAAGGTGGTGACGTAACCATGGCAGAATTGGAAGTAACCGAGGTCAAAGTGCGTCCTTTTAGCAAAGAGGACGAAAAACTAAAAGCGTTTGCAACCATTACGCTGAACGACTGTTTTATTGTCAGCGACCTCAAGATCATCAAGGGAAAAAAGGGTCTCTTTGTGGCGATGCCCAGCCGCAAAATGAGCGACGGCACATTTCGCGACATCGCCCATCCCCTCAATAACGATACCCGCGGCATGATCGAACGCAAGGTCCTGGCGGCATACGAGGAGGCGCTCACGCGCAGCATCAACGAAATCAAGAGCGATATAGACACCAAAATCCCGGACGAGCCGTCTGAATCATCTTACGAAATCAAGGACGAACTCTCCGGTCAAGAGCGTCTGTAAACTCGCAAGCCCCAAAAAAACAAAATCCTTCACCCGACGGGCGCGTCCCGCCGGGTTTTTTCTTTCCCATCTTAATCTAAAATTTCACCGCTTGACTCGGGAAAAACGCCTACGGTAAAAATGCGGTTATGATTCCGAACAATAAAAACCTCGTTTTGATTTTTACTTTTGTTTTTTCTGCCGCCATCCTTGCTCTGACGATTCATTATTTTAATCCGCGGGTCAAATGGCGCAAGCAGCCGCCTTCGGAATGGGCAGATTTTGGCAGAACAAGTCCGGATGGGACGCCGCCTGGGGATGGAACGTCCGTTTCCGGCGATGCCTCCGGCGCGCGCCCGACGTCCGGACGCCCCGCGCCGTCATCCAATCCGCTTCTCCCCGATGGCGAAGCAGAGGCGAACCTCTCCCATCCGCCCGCAATCGGCGAACCCGCCGGGTTATCCAATATGCTGATGAATCCCTTTGAGCCGATGCCCGGAGACCCCAACATCTTCGGCGCAACATCCACCAACGCCGAATCAACGCCTACGCCGCGTCCTTTTGTCCAGCCTATCATATCCGGAAGGGTTACGGATTCTCGCGGTGCGCCGGCGCCTTTCGCCCCCGTCAAATTTTTTATACGCGACGCCGCGCCGCCCGTGTCTGACGTTGTTTTTGCGGATGCCGAAGGCTTTTACACCATTAGTCTTCGCGGACAGGGCATGACGGAAATGTATGCCGACCCGCCGGCAGATTCGTTCCTTGCGGCTTCCGAAGTCCGGAAAAAATTAATTATGTCCGGCGCGGAATTCAAAGACGAAAACTTCACACTCCCAGACGGCGAGTCGATCGAGGGGCTTGTCCTGAACGAGGAAAAAAAACCGGTGGAATGGGCGAATGTGGAGGCTAATCTTGCTGCAGGACGCCGCATTTCCAGTCAGGATACAAACGCGGAGGGGCGGTTTATCATACGCGGTATCCCTCAGAATCAAGCAGTTGCAACGCTGACCGTTTCCCACCCCCAATATCAGCCGCAGACCCGCACGGATGTCAACATGCTGGAAGGCTTGCAAACATTCATTCTCAAGCGCGCCAATAATGTAATCCTATCTGTCACGTGGAAACTGGACGGCACGCCCGTTGAGTATTACGCCTATAAGGTTTTTTGCAAGTCCAGCATCAATGAATTATATGTTGATGCGGAGAAACAGGTTCCCCATCTGGAAACGAAGAACGGACAGACCGCCATTGCAGATTTATCATCCGGCAGCTGGCATGTTGAGGTGACTGTCACAGATCCCGATGGCAATCCGACTGACTTGCGCAGTTCTGCGGATTTTCGGTTGGATGCGGGACAGCAGGGGCTGGTTATCTCCGTTGCCATGGACGGAGGACGGCGCATATCCGGAAGCGTGGTCATGGAAAAAGCGGGGGGCGAACTCGCATCGGGCGCGCTGATTGAATTCATTCCGCCCAGCGCAGGTTTCGGGCGATTCCCGACGCTTGACGCCCCATTTAAATTTCCATCAGCGGTCACGGGGGAGGACGGCGCATTTTCCTTCGAGGGCATGCCGCCGGGACGCTACACCATTCAAGCGCGCAAGGACACCATCCGCACGCCGCAGGCGGTGGATATTGATGTGCCTTATAATGCCGACCCCGCGCCTGTGGAGATTGTCCTCATCCAGGGCGGCGTCATCTACGGAACCATCTCCGGAAAGGATGCCGCGCCTCTTTCCGGCGCATACATCGCTATCTCCGAGCAGCGTCTCAATGCCGATGGCTGGCTGGAAAAAAACTTCCAGTCCGATGCGGATGGCAAGTATCGCTTCGAGGGATTACCCGCGGGAGCGCATTATATATGGGTTTCCGGCGACGGCGTTTTTGAATCCCGCATGGTGGACCTTGAAGCGGGACAGGAACGCGAGGTTAATTTTGACCTTTCCGGCAACGTGAATCTCTCTGGGGTGATATTATTGAATGGCGCGCCTGCGCCTCCGGGTTTTGGCTGTTCTTTTTTTGGAGAAGATAGCGGCGCCATCGGCGGCTGCTCCATTCAGGAAGGCGGACGCTATGAGGCGGTGCTCAAACCCGGACGCGTGTTCATGAGGCTTACTGGGGCGAATGCGCCAAAAGGCGAAGTCGAACCGTTTGTGCTGGAGGCAACGCCCAGTTATCAGACGCGCGATTTTGATTTGCGAGTGGAGGAGGCGGATATCATTCTCAATTTTCCGGAGGGCGAATCCTTTGCGCCGGGGCAGCTGGTTATCTGCCCGCGGGAGCGCGCCACTCGCTATGGATTCCTCCGCGTCAAGATGGATCAATCCGTCCGCCATGTTTTATCGCTCCTTGCCGGCGAGTATCAGGCGACATTTTCGTCGCGCGACGGTGTTTGGCAGGGCGAGACCGATTGGGTTTCCATCGGCTCAGGCGCGAGCGCCTTTGTCCTTGATGTCAAAAAAATCCTGCGGGGCGTGCGAGTGGGAGGCTGGTCTCCCGGGCAACTTTCCAGCGTCTCCTTTACGCCGATAACAATTGATGTGACCCCGCTGGTTTCATCCGGCGGAAAGATGGAAATTCTGGTAAGGTTTGAAAGCGGGAGGCATGCTGTTGAAACGGGCGCGGTCTCGCTCATATTCAACGGCGCGCCAGTGTCAACAGATAATCACAAGGGCTGGAGCGGCTCCGACCATTGGAATAATGTTTATCATCTTGAACTGAACGCCCCGCCGGCGGGTGCGCCCTGTCTTTTGCGGGTTGAAATCCGCTGCGATGGCGGGAGCGATTCCGCAGGCGGCATCTTTCTCAGCATGAATTAAAGGGAGCCCGCGCCGCGCTCCTGCGCTCACTCTCCGCCGAGATGCGTTTTTAAAACCTCCCGCGCATCGGCGTCGTTTGGACGCAGCGTCAGATAAATCTTCATCGCCTCCCGCGCTTTATCGCGCCTCCCCGCCTGATTATAAAGCCAAGCTATTTCTTTCCACGCCTCCGGTATCTGGCGAGGCTCTCTCTTCAGAAAGTCTTCAAAATGGGGGAGCGCCTCATCCCAGCGGTTCAGGAGGTAACAGCTCTTGCCTATTCGATATTGATGCGTAGGGTTCTGGGGATCCATTGCCGCCGCCTTTTTGTAATAATCCAGCGCCGTTGTAAAATCCTGCTTCATGAAATAAGAGTTGCCCAGATTGGAAAAAATCTGCGGCATCGGGCTGAAAGAGAGCGCCGTTTTGAATTCCTTGATGGCATCATCTTGGCGACCTTCCTCCTGATAAATAAGCCCGAGAGAATTATGAAAAACCTCCTGCTCCTGACGCCGCTCTAAAAGACGCCTGTTGTTCAGAAGAAAAAATAAAGCCGCCATCGCCGCCGCCAGCAGGGCGCATTCCCGCCATCGCCGTCCTTTTGCCGCGTCCCACAGATGAAGCGCCGCATACGCCCCAAAAAGACACATCAGCGGAATCACCGGAATCCGGTAGCGGTCTGTGATAAAAAAAGGAACAAGCGAAAGCATATACGAAATCGCGCCGAGCGCCAACAGAATTTTTTCCTCATCCGGATTGCGCGCCGCTAAAAAAAGTCCCAGCAATGCAAACGGTCCCAGAATAAAAAAATTGAAAAGCGGCAAACGCATCGCCGGCATCAGCGTCGCCATGCCCTTTGTGCTGTAAATCTGATCCAGCTCCGCTCCGCCCCATAAAAAATAAATCTTGCGCCCGAGAAGTTTTAAAAAATCAAAGGGATATCGCTTCATCCATTCAAGAGCGCGTCTGCGCCAAAATCGCGATATCTCCGAAGATTTGAGCGGCGCGCGCCCGAGCATCTCCTCCGCGAAGCGGGCGCCGCGCGGGTCAACGCCCATGTTCACCATCGCATACGGCGGCGGCTCGAAAAAACCGGACGCTTTTTCGTTATTGCCGATATAAAAATTTAAGCCGTCGTTGGAGGTAATCGGAACAAAATCCCGCTCTGCCAAAAAGTTATGGATTGTGGCGGGCATGATGCCCAGCAGCGACCCCGCCGCCAGAAGCGCTATTTTTTGAAAAGATTCACGTTTCTTTGCCCATCCCGTCCACGCAATCTGCGCCGCCAAAAAAGGGAAAAAAAACAGTACATTTCCGCGAAAAAGCGCCGCCGTCCCCAATGCCGCTCCGATGGCAATCCAATACGCCCCGCCGCTTTTTCGTTTTTCCAAAAGCAGCCACCAGAAAAGGAGAAAGAAAAAACTAAAAGAGGTCTCCATTAAGAGAGTTTGTTCATGGAATAAAACCGGTTTGTAGGCGGCGTAGATGAACGCGGCGAGCAGTCCTGTTTTTGGCAAAAAGGCGCGGCGTCCGATAATGTAAATCAGCCCGCAGCTCCCCAGTCCCATTCCCATCTGAACGATGCGGAAGATGTCCGCGCTATGTCCGAAAAGGGCGTAAAGAACACCCAGAAGATAGGGATAGAGCGGACCCATAAAAAAAGCCATGTCCTGAATGATTGTCCCCGAAGCAACCGCCCGTCCCATCTTGTCATAATAGAGCTCGTCCAGCAGGGGATGCCCATAAAAAGGGGTTGCCGCAAATTGCCTGTAAAAGGCAATGCGAAGCCCCAAACCCAGAATAAAAATGGCGGCGGGAATATAAAAAGGTCGAAGGTTTTTCATCGTTTGGTGCGTCCGCCTCAGGCGGAAAGTCAATCGTTGGGCGCCAATGGCTCGCCCTGAATCAGCGGGTTCGGGCGAATGGCGTTCGGGTGAGACCCCTGCGCCTTTTCGGCAATTTTATTCACGCGCACAAGCGTCGGACGGATTACGCGTTTTTTGAAAATGTAACCTTTGCGTATGATGTCTGTGATTTGATTGTCCGGCGTGTTCTCCTTTTTGTCGGTGGAAACAGCCTCGTGAAATTTCGGGTCAAAGGGCTGCCCGAGCGCTTCGATGGTATCCAGTCCCGTCTCGGTAAGCACCTTCATCAATTGTTGATAAATGAGATAGATTCCTTGGCGGAACTGTTGGAAATCGGGCGCCATCTCGGCGGCTTTCCAGGCATGGTCAAAATTATCCAGAATGGGCAGAAGGGCGCAGATGAGATTTTCGTTCGCAAAATTGCGGATATCTTCTTTATCTTTTGCCGTGCGTTTGCGCAGGTTATCCATGTCCGCATGAGCGCGCAGGAGGCGCTCCTTCATTGCGGAAAGTTCCTTTTCCGTTTTTTCATGAAGGGATTGAAGGTGGCTTATGACAGTTGATGTTGTTCCGCAATCTTCCCGCTTTTGCGGGTAGGGCGCAAGGTTGTATTGGGCGCGGAGCAAACGATATCGAAGCCGTCTGCCTGTTTTATTGAACTGTACCATTTTCACCTTCCTCATAACGGCATAGCGCCGGTTATCATATCGAGGCGATTACCCCTCCGATTGTCCGAAGTCCTTTTTGAAAACCTCATCCCCCTCATTCAACCCGTCCAAAATCTCCACCCTGTCCCTGTTGCTCCGCCCGAGCGTCACAGGCTGCATTCGGTATCCTTTGGGCGTCGCCAAATAAACAACGGGACGCCCCTCTCTGCGGAACACGCACGAGATAGGCAGCGTCAGGGCGTTTGGAATCGTTTCAAGGATAATGGAGACATTGGCTGTCATGCCGGGACGCAGGCGCGGGTCGGCGCGCTCCAGAGCCAAATTGAGTTCAAACACCTTTTGACCTGTATCCTCTGTTGTTTGCTTAAGACTGGCGGCGGCAGGGGAATTGATCCGGGCGATGGCAGCCATGCCCAGCTGCGAGACCTTTGCCCTGAAGTCAATATCTTTTATGGCATCCAGCGTGATTTTTGCTTCCTGCCCCACGCTCACTTTTGAAATATCCTCCTCGCTCACCTGCGAAACAATACTCATGGATGAAAGGTCGGGGATTTCTCCAAGGCTCTGATTATCCCAGACCTGATCTCCTGCTTGAGGCTTGACGTTTCGCGAACGTTGCCAGTCCCACCGCTCTGTCAAAATCAAAAGCCCGTCGGTCGGCGCCTTTATCTCCGCCTGCGAAATTTTCTTCTGGGCGTCCTCGATATTTTTTTTCGCCTTCAGACTTCGCAGCTTGATCCGCCCCAGTTCCGATTCCTGAGCCATCTCGTCATCTTCTTTGTCCTTGATGTCTTTTTGAAACGTCAGGTCTGAATTGAGGGCATTGTATTTTTCGCTTTGAACTTTTAGCTCCTGCGCCTGAGCGTCGGCTTTTGCTACAATGCTCTGCTCCACAAGCAGGTCAATAGTCTCCAGCTTGCGGTTGACTTCGAAGAGTTTGAGCCGTGAAAACTCGAGCTCGGCGGCGGAAGATTCCACGCGCAGGGAATTGCTGCGCAGACCTTTAAGCAGCTGCTCTATCTGCCGCTCGAGTTCGTTTTTTGTGGATTTGAGATTCGTTATCTGTTCATCCAGCCTTTTTTCCACATCCTCCGTATCCAGCCATACCACCGTCTGCCCCTTTGTCACTGTGGAGCCGTCGTCAAGAATTTTAGTAATCTTGCCGCCGAATGGGGTATAAATCTGCACCATCTTTTGCGCCCGAATGACGCCGACTTCTTCAATGGATAACACAAACTCGCTGCGCATAGCCTTTTCTTTTAGGATGCCGGCATAAGGGTCCTGCTTGGGCATCTGGCGCCATGCATATGCACCCGCCGCCGCGAGCCCCAAAAGCGAAAAGATGAGAAGAAGTTTTTTTATCATGACAACAAAACAAAAACCTAAAAGTTATGCTGCTTCAAAATCTGTTCCGTTTTCTGGATGTCTTCGGGATAGCCGATGGGAATCCAGTAGCCGGTAGATTTCACGCAATGAATCGGACGGCGTTGCGCCAACGATGTCAGGGCATCCGTCAGCTCATATTCGCCTCGCGGCGAAGGCTGCAGTTTATCAATCTCCGAAAAAATTTCCGAGTCCAGAACATAAAGCGCCGCATTCGCCAGATTGGAGATATATTCCTTCGGCTTTTCCACCAGCTCCACCATCAAGTCGCCCTTCAGGCGGAAGATGCCGAACTTTTGCGGTTCCGCCACTTCCATTGCCAAAATGGAAAGGTCATATTTCAGGCACGCCTCAAGGTCAACTCGGTCATAGATGCTGTCTCCCATGAGCAGGATGAATCTGCCCGGGATAAAATCGCGCACCTCGCGAACGGCGTCCGCCGTGCCGCGAATCTGTTTCTGCACCACATAAGTCAGTTTTATGCCCTCGTAAGAATCGCCGAAATACTCGATAATTTTTTCCTTGAGATGACCCACCACAACAACGATTTCATCCACATGCCCTTTTAGAATATCAAAGTTGTATTGAATAATCGGTTTGCCCAAAATAGGAATGAGCGGCTTGGGCGTGGTGTAAGTGATGGGACGCATGCGCGTTCCCTCGCCGGCGGCAAGAATAACGCCTTTCATAAAAAAACTCCTTTGTGTTTCAATCTCAAATATTAAAACGGATTCAAAAAGAGCGCCGTCTGGATTGCAAGGTTTTTTTGCCTTTACACCGCAGGGCTTTGTTATAATTGATATGCTCGAAATACCGCTTCGAGATTTTCCGGAGGCACGTCCGCATTGATTTCCGCCTGCATGATGTAACCGCCGTCCGGTGTTGAAAGATGGGCGAGATTCTTCCGAGCCGCCGCCAGAATTTCCTCCGGCGTTCCCATCGGCAATAAATGCTGCCTGTCCAGCTCGCCCCAGAAACAAAGACGACCCGCAAACCGACGCCCCAGTTCCTCAACCCCCATGCAGGCAACCTGACAATTGAGCGCATGAACGCCTATCTCAATCAAGTCCTCGATGATTTCGATAATATTGCCGTCGCTGTGGAAAAAAACCAGTTTGCCCGCCTCCCGCCCCAGACGGAAATATTCCGCATAACACGGCTTGAAAAACTCGCGCCACATCTCCGGGCGGATAAAGAGCTGCGTTTGCGTCCCCCAGTCGTCGCCGATGAACACACACTCATGGTCATATTTTAGCAGCTCTTTCAAATGGCGCATATTGAAGTCGTGGACAATGTCCCGCAACGCCATCAGCTCAGCAGGATTGGTGTAAAAATCTGTGAAGATGAGAGAGGGCTCCCGCAGCCAGCACATTCGATGGAAAAGCGAGGGAATGATGCCAAGGTGGAATTTATCCCGCGTGGCGGCAAGCGTCTGGCGGACGCGCTCAAACCCCTCGCCGATTAAGTGCAGCGGGGCTTTATAGTTTTTCAGATTGTCCCAGTCATTCAGCGGGAAATGCCTCACCTGCCCCAAAATGCCCGGCGTCTGGTTTTCCCAGCCGCAGCCCCAAGGGTCGGTGAAACTCCCTGCTTCAAAAAGCCGCAATCCCCCCATTAAGTCTTGAAAACCATCGCCCGCAAAGTCAGAGGGGAACTGTTCCTGAAGGCGGCGCAGAGCGCTTGCGAATTTTTTCCCAGCGCCGGGGAGAACCCATAAATCCCTTGCCAGCCGCGCCGGCTTTTGAAACGTCACTGTGTCAATAATGACTTGTTTGGAAGAAAATTTCATATTATAGATAACGGAAAACGAACAATGAATAATAAATAACGTGGGAGAAAGGTATATTCATTGTCAATAAACATTCCGCTTGCGGCGTATCTATTGACCAGAGCGCCCATAGTTATTCGAGCAATCGGGAGAGGCAGCCCGCGAAAAACATACACATCCAAGATAAAAAACAGGCGGGCGCGTTGTTTGCGCTCGCCTGTGATTGTGTGGTTTTCGATTAGCCCTTACAGCCATCCGTATCAGAGATGGGCATCAATACCCGTCTTTGCGGTATGTCGGCGCGCCGTTGGCACCGCCCTCCTCTGTGGAGAGGATTTGATCCTGCAACTCGAGCTGGATGTAAGCATCCCCGCTGCCTGTATTGGTATGGTATTTGGCAGGATAGAGGTCTTGGTGGATGTTGGGCGTTGGCGGATTGTATGTGAAATCGTTGACAACAGCGCGGCGCTGCAGAATTCTATCCGGGAAAACCCGCAACACCATTAGGTCAAATGACCAGATGATTTTATCGCCTTGCTTTCTGATGTCCGGGCAATGCGCCCTGACGCTTTTCAGAGCGCATGCCACCGTGTCGTCGGATGTCGGGAAATGAGTGGCGACCGTAAGCCGCGGTCGGGGATAAATCTGGCTAAGCATATACCCAAACGCGCCTTGCGGGGTGTGAGAACTATTCTGAACGTTTGTGGAAGCCCGAACGGTGGCTTGCCAAACGGGGTCATTTGCGTTGCCGGGCTTGGAAAGTCCCTGATTCAACATCGCCCAGATTTCCGCGGGCGGAACCATCTCATGAATGAAGATATCCACGCCCCGAGCCACGCCATTTTCGTCTTTGTTGATAGCATGGTTGATGCTGTTTGTTTCCGGTTTGGTGTCGCTTGAGTAAACCATCGTCAGAGGTTTGGATGCTCCCGGCGGCGTCCATTCGAGTTTGTATCCAAGCGAACCTTTGCGGGCGTGAATGACTGGGTAATGCATGACCTTTGCCCCTGTCGCCGCATTATTATATGCGATGTTGTCGCCGGTGGGTTTTCCATCCGCATCAAGACCCGTTTTTGTCCAATCCAATTCAATGGGGATAAGGGCATAAGCATCCTGCGGGGGATCGTCCGAAACTGGCACGGGCAGGGACGGCAGCCCCCATAGCGTTTGAATATCATTGGGGAATGGATAGCTCATATATGCCGTATTTTGGAAAGCGAAACTTTCTGTGTGCCAGCGGGACATTTCACGCAAATATTGGCAGAAAGCCGTCAGCCCGTCGTTATAAAAAGCGGGCGTATCGGCGTAAAGATTCTGCACGAATTTGCTCGGATCAAGAAGCGGATTCATGCCCGGGTTCGGGACGCCGGAAGGGCTCGGACCCCATACATATTGGGGCGACTTTCGATCCCCGGAAGGACCGAAGCAATAAACCTGAATCAAGTCGTTAAAATGATCCGCATGCAGATGATTCAAGAAAATTTTATCCATCCTGCTAAAACCAACGCCGCAAGCTTGATAATTGGCAGTAACGCCGAGCCCGCAATCGAAGATGAATTGATCCAGCGGCTGTTGTTTAACATTGTCCCAACCCACCTCAACAAAAATGCTCATCTCATTTTGCGCCCTGCGCGCCTGCGGATTTGCCGAGCCCATGAATGTGATGCGCATTTCGTTCGGCTCAAGTTTTGTTCCGGTCACCCGTCCTTTCATATCCTTTCTCCAAGGCTTCATCGTCTTTAAGTTATTAAAGTATGTGAAGCGCTGAGTGTTAAGGCGGGTCGGGTAACAATTGCCGACCACAGTTCTGGAGTTTACGGCTTTCCCCTGCGCCGAATCGCCCGCTTCGGGTTTATCGCCTTCAACCGGAGCGGCAAAAACCATAGAGACAGCCATTGCCAGAAAAACCAAAGAGACAACCAACTCGCAAATTCTTTTCATAAGCCCCTCCTATATGATTTAATAAAAAAACTGGAATTTTTAGAGGATGTCATGCAAGAAAAAAAAGAAAACGGACTCAAAAAAAACAAAAAAAAGAGATAAAAAACAAGAGCCATTCTAAGTCAAAATGAACATAGCGGCGAGGCAATTGAGAATAAAATTGCCGCCGCAAACATTTGAGTTTGTGCGAATTATCGGGATAGCCCGAGCTAAAAAAATTTCGGCTAAAAATTTTTTAACGTTGATTCACCCATCGAAGAGCGTGTCGCGCTCGGTCATGGGAAGCTCCTCGGTGGTGATGGTAGAAACAGGATAGGCGCCGCCATTATCGTTTGGCGATTGCCCCAACTGATTGAGCCGAAGCGTGCTCTCGCCCAGATGCTCTTTCTCCCAGAGATTGGCATAAAGAATCAAACCCGCGCACCAAGCGTGCGAGAGCGCGAGGACGTGTCCTTTGGGCTGGCGCCAGTCCGTATGATAAAACTGTTCGGGAACCATGCCTCTGCGCGCCCCGAAATCGCCCTCCTCCCGCGCGATGAACTGATGGCAGAATTCAAGATGCTCCCGCGCTCTTTCTGTGTAATAACTATCTTCCAGATAACGCCCGAGCCGCATGAGTTCAGGATGGCAGCCGAGTCCGGAAAATTGCAGATGCTGATGGGCGGGCGATGCGATGTCCCCGCCTTTTGTGTGGAAATGATACGTGGAAAGGATAGTGTGATGCGGCATGCGCGAATTATAGGAAAAGCGAAAAGTCAAAAGCCAGTCCGCCGCTTTTTGAGCCAGCGCGAACCAGCGCTCCTCCCGCGCCATTTCGGCGAGCATCAGATAGCTGACGAGGGCGTTTGCGCCGTCTTCGGAAGAAGGCGTCAGGTGGACATTTCCCGGCGCTCCGTATAAAAATTCATCCTCGATGAAACGGCTGTAATATTCGCCCGCGCGCAGCGCCGCATCGCGATAGCGTTTTTCCCCGCCGAAGGAATAACCGGCGAGCAAGGCGGCAATCCATAAAAGCCCGCCGCTTCCCTCCCAGCCGGCAACCGCGCCGGTTTCGGCGTCATAAAACGCTCCAAAATTTCCATCAGCCCGTTGAATGGAGACGGCGAAATCAAGACTCTTTTTTGCCGCAGCGAGCCAGTTGGGGTGCGCCTGCCCATATTTACATTCGAGCCGCAAGGCGCGCAGCAAAAAAAGCGTCGCCTCGGCGCAAACCCGCGCCTGCGTCCATTTATCGGATGGGTTCCATCCTCCTGTCCAACCCTTGCCGCTTGACCAGCAGGAATAAAAAGTTCCGCAAGGGGCGATGCCGCTTGCCACCTTGTCCAAAACCTTTACGCCCGCATAAACATAATTATCGTTTTTCTCAACGCGTCCCTGCCAGAGCAGCGCCATAGCCGTCGGCGCGCCGCTCGACCAGGCGGTGTGCATGGACATTCTATCGTAATATTTGTCGCGCCTGCCGAAGTATTTATCGAACGCCGCCGTTTCCCAAAGGCAGCCCTCGGCGTCGTCAAAATGCCAGCGATAAAGCCCCGATGCCGCCAGCGCGCGCGCCGCATCCGCGCCCATCCATGGAAAGGTGCTTAAGTTTTTGCGGTCGCGCTCATAAATGAATCGAAGAGACGAGGCGTAGCTGTGCAGGTCTCGCTTTCCAGCGCGGAAATCAAATGTGATGGAAAACTCCTCTCCTCGTTTCAGATGGAAAAAGGTGTGCTCCGGCGCCGTGCCGGTCTCGTGGCAAAAGGAGTATTTCATCGGCTCTTCAACGTAAGGGTAGTTCAACCCCAGTTCAATTGCGTCTCCGCTGCTGCGAAAAAAAAGTCCGCTCAACCCTTTGGCAAAATAGGGCTGCATGGAGAGGGAATAATAAAAATTATCGTCCCAGATAAAAACCGCCGGTTCGGCGGCGCGGTCGGCGCGGAATGCCCAGTAAGGGCTCAAAAAGGGATCGGACGCTCCCGGCGGATTGGAGGAAAACGCGGGATAACGGCGCAGGCAACCCTCCGGACGATTGTTTTTGTAAAATATGCCTGGAATCATAAAACGCGGTTCGCCATTGAGCGACGTCTTGAAATGAACGGAAAGACGGTATGCCCCCGATACCCCCCGGCTCACAATGTTAAGACGTGTTTGAATATGCGGCGCGTCCGAGATGTAGATGATGCGTCCGTCAATGGAAAAAACGGGAGATTCCGCCACAAAAAAAATTTCGTCTCCCTGCAGGCGCATATGACGCACGCGAACGGGAATAGCATCATCCGGCTTATCCGCAGAGTGCGCAGTCAGGAAAAACTCGCCCACCGGCTTAGGGGAAAGTTTTTCGAAATTATAAAGAATACTCCCAGTCGGCGTGATGCTGAAATCCGAGCCCATATGGTTGGAATATATTATAACCATATTTTCAAGCCGTCCGCGTCTTTTTAAATCAATCGCTATTTAACGAAAAATGATACCCTACCCGCCGACAGCATTTCAACGAAAATCAAATTTTTGTTGCATCGGCATTCTTGAATATTTGATAATACATTTAATTGTTGTTAACGTTTTAATTATTTTTTGAAGGAGGTGATTGTTTTTATGAAGAAAAAAGGGTTTACCTTGATTGAACTTCTGATTGTCGTGGCGATTATCGCAATCCTTGCCGCCATCGCCGTGCCTAACTTTTTAGAGGCGCAGGTGCGCTCAAAAGTTTCGCGCGCAAGGGCGGACATGAGAAGTCTCGCCACCGCTCTGGAGGCTTATGCCACAGATAATAACGGTTTCCCCCCAATGGGAGACCGCGTTCCAACCCAAGCGTGGGATCCGCTGCCGGCAGAACCGATATTTCATTCGCGCATATCATCCTATCTGACAACGCCTAATGCCTAATATCACATCGCTTATGTATGACCCGTTCATGGTTTTGGAAACAGCGCAGATTGCTTATCCAAATATTTACAGACGCTATACTTATTATAACTACAAACAATATCTGGATTGCTATCCCACTAATGCCACGTTCCAAAATTACTATCATAACCGCGCCGGCTCTTGGTTGCTATATTCATGGGGTCCGGACCGGGCAGGCAACTGGTCTGGTTCGCCTCCGACCGGCGAGGACGGAGTTTATACCAACTATGACCCGACTAATGGCACCATCAGCATCGGGAACATTATCCGCACGCAGTTCACATCGGATAAGTTTAAAAAAACATAAAAATTAAAAATCGGTTTAGCTTCAAGCCCGGAATCTTCTCCGGGCTTTTTTTATATCAGGTTTAGGCGGTTGCGCGGTAAATTTTCTTCTTGCTTTGAGCAAATACTCTGATACATTTTACTTCCGTTTTCTCCAATTTTTTTAAAAGACTGGTTAAAAGGAGGTGAATATCAATGAAAAAAGGGTTTACCTTGATTGAACTTTTGATTGTCGTGGCGATTATCGCCATCCTTGCCGCCATCGCCGTGCCTAACTTTTTAGAGGCGCAGGTGCGCTCAAAAGTTTCGCGCGGACGCACGGATGTGCGTTCCTGTGCCACCGCGTTGGAAGCCTACGGAGTTGATTATAACAGTTATCCGCCGATGGCAGATGTTAATAGCGGTCATGTCTGGGGGGTATATGACGCGACATTCCATTCGCGCATGCCGAGTTTTCTGACTACTCCCAAGGCTTATATTACGTCCCTGCCGCTTGATCCTTTTCTTGATTACAACCCCGGATTTCCCATAGCGGGCTTTCGCTATGTTTATTACAACATGAGGGAGCACCTTGCGGCTTCGCCCGGCAGCACAAGATGGAATGCCTTGAAGAGATATGAGGGCGATTGGTGCATGTATGGCGTCGGACCCGATAAGGACGCATGGAACACATACGGCTATGTGGCAACGATGGTATATATTAATTACGACCCCACCAATGGAACCGTCAGCACGGGAAATATTTGGCGGACGCAGGCGCATACTTCCGGTTTGCTCAAAGAGCGGGACGACATGTTGGCGCCATAAAAATCGTTAAATCAAATGAACTCGTCGGTGTGTCTTGATTTACAAAGGCTCGGTTTAAAAACCGGGCTTTTTTTGCGGCGCCGACGGGGAATTCGTTCCCCGTTTTTTTTATATTCTGTGCGGCTTGAAAAGCCAGCGCAGATTCTGCCCCAGCGCGCGCAACTGCATCAGCCGAAAGCCCCGCGCCTGCGGCTCTTTGAGCATCCAGCGCAGTTCAAAAGGAAGGGCTTTTGTGAGGATTTCCCAACGCGAAAAATTTTTGAGCACAAACCGCATCCGCATCCGGTAATAAAGTTCGTAAAATCTCGGACTGAATTTGACCACGCCCGGCGATTCAAAATGGTAGAGCGCCGCCTTTGGGACGTATAGCACCTTCTTGCCTCGTTTGCGCGCTCGATAACATAAATCGCTTTCCTCAAAATAGGCGGGGAAGTATTCCTCGTCGAACCCGCCGACCGATTCAAGAAAATCCCTACGCACGGCAATCGCCGCCCCTGTCACATAATCCATCTCGCAAATCTCGTCATATTGTCCGCGGTCCTCCTCGCCGTTGCCCCGATGTGTGGTCATGCCGTTTGGATGGATGATGCCACCCGCATGTTGGAGCGTGCGCGTGTTGGGGTAAAAAATTTTGCAGCCGGCGACGGCGGCTTGCGGCTCATGCTCCAGCGCCCCCGCAAGTTCCTCCAGCCAGCGCGGTTCCACAACAGTGTCCGGATTCAAAAAAATGATAATCTTCCCCGATGCCGCGCGCCAGCCGACATTGTTCCCGCCCGCGCAGCCGATATTTTCCTTATTGGCGATGACCTTTGAGACGATGCGACCAAAGGGCGACAGCTCCACGCGCTCCAGAGTTTTATCCCGCGAGGCGTTGTCCACAATTACCAATTCATAGTCCCCGCGCGTCTGCCAGCTTATGCTCTCAAGGCACGTATCCACAAAAGACTCGCTGTTCCACGTGAGGATGACGATAGAAACGGATTGATGTTTTTCTTTGCCGTTCATGATTTGTGCGCCAATTTCAAAGAAGATTTCCCAAACCCGCTGCGCGGCGCAACAGATTTTTTCCCTTGCGGAGCCTTTGGGCGCGCTGTTAGTCCCATAATAATAATGGCAAACATTGGAGATTTCCCTTGCGCAATATGAATCTTTACGCCTTGCTCGGATATGTCATCGCCATTTTTTTCTCATCGCCCTGCCTCTTTTTACGCAAAAAAAGGACGGCACGAATCAAAAACGCCGAAGGGTGCGGAACTCTTCTCCGTTGGGATGGATGAGTATGGTCCGATTTTCTAACTCAATCTTGATGATTACGGGCTTGATAATATCAACGACAAAATCGGGCTGCTCCCGCGCCTGAACAAGGAATAAAACGAAAGGACGGTCGCCATGATATTGAAAAAAATTGCAGCCATAACAATTTGCCTGCTTATCGCGCTGCCGATATTTGCAGAAGCCGAAGGGGGCGCATTTTGGACTTGGGCGGCGCCCGGCGACGCCTGTCTGACTCTTTCCACCGTGCCGGATATCTCCGGCGACGAACTCCCCGAAATTGTCGCAGGCATGGACTCCGGCAATGTGGTTTGTTTGAGTTCGGAGCCGACCTCGCCCGCAAAGGTTCTATGGATGGCGGATGTCAACGGCGGCGTGCTGGCTCTTTTGACTGTTTCAATGGCGGACGAAGCCTCCTCAACCGGGATTATCGCCGCCACCAATTTGGGCTGGATTGTTCTCCTCCGCGCACAGGGAGCGCAGACAGGCTCGGAAGTGTGGTCATATAAAACATCGTGCAATATCAGCGCGCTTTGCAGTGTGGGAGACCGCAACGGCGACGGCTGGGAAGAAATTGCGGCGGGCGGAGGGGATCAGCGCGTGTATCTTTTGAACGGCGCGACGGGCTTGCCCATCTGGACAACGGCTCTCGGCGACATCTCCAGCGGAGGCGGTTATGTCCACGCCATTTTGAATGCCGGCGATTTGAACGGCGACAGCGCCCCTGATATCTTTGTTCGCACGTGGGAGGACAGTAAAATCAGGGCGCTCAACGGCGCGACAGGCGCCATCCTTTGGTCATCAAATGTGGCGGGCAATTATACAGACCCGCTTGCTGTTATGGGCGATATCAACGGCGATGGGCGCATGGATTTTATAACTGGTGGAAATGATAAAATCCTCAAACTTTGCACCGGCTCAACTGGCGCCGAATTTGCAAGATATGCAATGCCGCGCCCGCTGCGCTCGGTTATCGCCGTCGGCGATGTGGACGGCGACGGCAAATCAGAAGGCGTCGGCGCCGCGGCTGGCGGCGAGGTTGTCTGCATATCCAGCAAATCTGTTGGAACGGCGACTGCGCTCTGGACGGCGAAGGTGGAGGGGGTGTGCCGCAATCTCGCCGCGGTGGGCGACCTTGACGAAGATGGAAAACCGGACGTCTGCGTTTCAACCGAAGAGGGGATTGTCGCCGCGATTTCCGGCGCGGATGGGCGCATCATTTGGCAATGGCAGGGCGCGGACGTTGCCCGACCTATCCTTGCCGCGGGCGATGCGGACGGCGACGGCAAAAATGAAATCGCTGTCGGATGCCTTGATGGCTCGGTCGCGTTTCTTTCCGGCGAGGCGAAGCATCACAAAACCCGCACCGCCCCGCTCCGCATCAACCCGCCCCATCGCGCCGCCCCGCCCAAGCCGGTCCGCAGCGCCGAATCCACGCGCGGCGCAAATTCCGTTCCCATCCTTCTTTATCACGACGTTCTGCCTGAGATGTTTTACTACTACGGCGTTTCGCTTGATAATTTCCGCGCCCAAATGGACACGATTGTCGAGGGCAAATTCACCTGTGTCACGCTCGACCAGATCGCCGATTGGATTGAAGGCAAAGCCGAACTTCCTGAAAATCCCGTCTGCATCACATTTGACGGACCCTATGACGGGCAGTTCACCTACGCCTACCCCGTAATGAAGGAACGCGGACTTTTTGCCACGGTTTATTGCACCTCTGATTGGATCGGCACGGCAAATCACACGGATTGGCATCAGATGCGGAAGATGGACGCCGGCGGCATTGAGGATATTCAAAACCACTCGATGAATCATGCCAATCTGACTTCATTAAGCGAGGATCAAGTAACGTCCCAACTTTTGGTTTGCAACGAATCCATAAAGCGGCTGATGAACGGAAAAATCGTGTTCCATCACGCCTATCCGGGCGGCGCTTATAGTGCGACCATCATGAATCATCTGCGCAAACTCGGCTTTCGAACCGCGACAACCGTCGTGCAGCGGCATGTTGTCAAATGGGATAATCTGATGGCGCTGCCCCGTTATTCTGTGGTCAAGACCACAACCATTGAGCAATTCCGCCAAAAAATCGGATACTCCGTCCCGACGCCGACGCCGACGCCCGAGCCGTCTCCGATTCCTTCTCTGCCCTATGATTTTGCGGGCAATGTGGGCTCTGGTTGGGCGCAGCCTTCGTTTGCCGATGTGGATACATCCGGGCGCCTATGGATTTGCGACTATACGAATAAGAACGTGCGCATCTTTGAGGAGAATGGAACAGAGGTCTCCTTCTCGCCCATCAAATACGGGCTCAGTCAAAAAGGCTCAACCATAGAGATGGAGGCGCCTTCCGGCATCGCCATCACGCCGACCGGCGAGGCGCTTGTTTCCATCGCCGACTATTTCGGCTCATCCCAGTATCTGGGGATTTTGCGGTTCAAAACCTCGGACGGCGCGCCGCTTAACGGCTTCGATTTGGACTACGTTGTGGGCGATGTGGACTGCGACTCAAAAGGGTATATTTATGCGGTGGATAAAACCGTTTTCTTCTGGCATGTTTACACGCCGCAGGGCGTTGAGATTAAAAACAGCCCCATCGGTCCCGGCACCACAGACCACATCCAACGCGGAATCAGCGTCCTGCCCGATTCATCCCGCGTGTATGTTATCAGCGAAGCGGATAGCGCCGTTCATGTTTGGACGGGCGCATCCGACGAAAATGGAGCGGCATACACTAAAGCGGCGAATCTGGGCGCCGGGCTGTATATAAACGGCGGCGGGGTGGATGTGATGGACGATGGAACGGTGCTGGTCAGCGACGGCGTAAACAACCGCGTGCTGGCGTTTGATTCTGAACACACCTTAGTGGGAATGTTGCGGGATACTGCCGCGCCGGTGATTCGAGACCCTAGAGGGTGCGCCTTCAAGCCTGATGGCTCCGTTATATGGGTCACCCTTAGGTCAGGCAAAAGCGTACAGCGATGGAATCGCCGGAATACCAAAGCCGCAGGGTTAATCGTTTATTAACCCGCCCGCTGCCAAAATCCCATCTTGTAAAAGGCTCAGAGCCTCATGCGTTTGGGCGCAACTTATTTATACTTATATTTCAAGGGCTGACCCTTTTAGACCCATGCGCGAGAACAAAATCAGATTAGGATTCTTTGGGCTTTTCGGCGGGTTTTTCCTCGGGGGATATCCAGTCCAAAAGGGCGTCTGAAGCCATGAGATAAAAATCGAGGATTTTGTCCAATCCGGTTGTTTGGAACACCTCATACACCTGCGAATTGGGGCGCACAAGGCGAACCTCTCCGTTGCGCGACATCGTTTCTCGCTTGAGCTCCAAAATGGCGCGCAGCCCGGCGCTGCAAATGAAATCCACTTCCAAAAGGTCTATCAGAAATAAATTGAAATTTTGCGCATAGGAGGATTTGAGGAAATCCCGAAGCGCTTGCGCTTCTTCCGCATGTATTTCCCCGCTGACGGACACTATCAGAACTTTGCCAATCCTCACGCGATTGATGACCATTTTATTCATGGACTCTTGCTCCTGTCGGGAATCTTTGACAAGACGCCGGTTATTATGGCGGCATCCAAATTCAAAACATCGAGAAAGACTCCACGACAAAAAGCCGCGCGATTGCAAGGTTTTTTATCGAAAACAAAGACTAATACACCCGCTTTGATGTCTCTATGCCGAATGAGTATAACCGCACGCCAACGGGATTATCAACGACGCTCTCGACCTCAATGGCATAGCTGTGATTTGCCTGCATGGTCTCATCGGCAAAGTCGTAAGTGTTAATGTTTATATTTAAGTCGCCCGCAGAATCTATGTATGATTGCTGCGCCCCCACAACCGTCCACGAGTCATTATACGCCGTCTCATCGCGTTTTACAAACCGAACCTTAATGCCGTTATTTTGTGCGTTTGCGCACCATTTCACCCGCAGACGCGTCAGAATCGTCCCCGCCTCATAAGGAATGGGGAAATATGCTTTTTGCCCATCATCATCTGATAATAAATAAATATAGAAAAAACATCCTGCCTCATCGCCGTATCCCGGCGACCATCCTACATTTCGACCTCTGTTTCCATCCCACACCAAAGCCGTCCCGCACGCTGCCACAGCTGCCCAATCCTTCCACAGCAGGGCATGGGACGAATAAACGGAGTTTGTGCCAACACCGCTGTTTGGCGAGCGAAAAAGACGCGTGTCATAATTTTCGTTATCCCCTTCGCCCCAGTATAATCCGTCAATCGGGTCTATTTTGAAATAGTAATTATCTGGATTATCATACCAGTGCATCTTGAAAAGTTTTTTGCCTCCAATATCCGAATCGCTGTTTAAGGAAAGATTTCCGTAATTCACAAACGCATCCATATAATCGCATGAATTTACATTAAGCGCTGTATAATTATTTGAAATCAAAAATGGCGCGGCATCCTTGCGGCATCCAAATAACGTCAGCGTATCGCACTTCACTACATCAATCCCTTCCGTATTATGAAAATCCGTCCACCGAAAAGCCGCATCGCCGGTTGTGTTTAATTGAGTCCCGCCGCCGGCGCCTCGCGTCAAGACCTCGCCATGTTCAAATGTCAAAAAAGCAGAACCGCGCGCTCGAATGATGGGCGATGCATTGGATAAATATTTATACTGTTCCACCGTCACCATGTCGCAACTAACAACAGAACTCCCCAAAAAGCACAAAATATCGCTGCCTCCATTCCCGCCGATATAGCAATTCTGAATGTGGTTATTGCCGTCGGTTGCAATGACAGCCGGCGTGGCGTATGTGCCGGTAGAGTTGCCGGTATTTTTAATTGTTAAATTTGCCAATCTCGCCCCATCAGGTAAGCCGGCGCTAAATAAAAAAACGCCGTCGTCGTATGCGACTTCCGCGGAGGATGCATGTTCGCGCTCTATGATGCACGCCTTTCTATCCACGCCCGCAACCGTTATATTTTTGTTGATGTTGATGGATGATGAAACGGTGTATGTTCCGGGGAAAACCAAAATCACATCGCCCGCTGAAGACGCCGCAACGGCATCATGAATGTCATCAAAATCCCCTCCCGATTTGGCAACAGCGATGGTCTTAGCCTTGCCCAATCCGATAAATCCATTAAGAGCGCGAATCGTTCCCGATGTGGCAATGTCGCCTTGAAATCTCACGTCTTTGCAAAAACGCCACGAGCCGGAGACCACTTCATCGGCGGATTTATCGAGGAGGTTTTCTGAGGCGATTCCTTCGATAGAAGCAAAATTGGCGATGCGTCCCGTATGCGGCGCGCCTTCCAGATTTCCCAGCACATCGCCGGAGAAACGCGCCCTGCTTGCTATGAGGGCATCAAGGCTTGCCTGCGGCGCGTAAAGGGTTTTATTAAATTCAAAGCGGTTGGTCGCGTTGTCCCAGCGCAGCCGAGCGTCCGTCGCGCCGTTCTCAAAGGAGATGTCCATCTTACCGGGCTGACCGTGTTGTGAAAATTTGATATTCGCCATGAACTCAGGCTGAACGTCGAATCGCCAAGCGCCGGAGATGGTTTCGCTCAACGAACGGCTGAGATGGATGTCCTCATCCTGCAAGTGTTCGCCGATGGTGGTGTTGCCTGCGGCATCGGGACCGGCGGGGAGGTGGTTGTTGAATGAACGCGCATGAACGGCGCCGTGCCGCGAGCCGTTCAAATATTGCCGATGGTCGTCGTTGCCCAGACCGGAAAGAGAGCCATGCGCGCGGTTGCCCGCCCCTATCTGATTCAAAGCGATGGGCGAGGTTAGACTCTCGTCCATGAAAATCAAACGTCCCGCGTCATCGCGAAAAATTTTAACCAGTCCATCATAAGAGCCATTTGCGCCGAACTCCACCTGTGGGGTTTTAATTGCGAATATAAGCGCGGGGAATAAAAGACAAAAAAAGACGATGACAATTTTGGGTTTCATGGAATAACCTCCGTGAAAAATTTACGATTTATTTTCGATGATTTCGCCGGTCAGGCGGAGGGCGCCGCTCGTGCGGTATGCCGTCATCAGGCTCGCCTTCAAGTCCAGCGAAAAATTCAAAACGTCCTCGCCCTCGAACGTCAGAGATTGGATATAATCAGCAGGCTTGATAGCGGGCGGATGTTGATATTCCCAAACCTCGCCGCGGGTCAGGAGGTTGCCGCCGGCGTCAAGCGCAAAGAGGGCGCGGCGATTGCCGTCTTCGCCCGCGCCAAAATATAAGAGCCCCCGCTTGGCGTCGAAAACGATGGACTGTTCAAGCGATTGCTCTTCGAGAGCGCCCTCACGCGCCTCGCCCAAAAAGGCAAAGTTGCCGTCCGCCTCAAGCCGCGCAACGGCGCGCCCGCGGATGTAGAAAATCAAAACAGGCTGGAATGCCTGACGCCAGAGGAGCGTTTCATCATCAAAACGCCAAACGGCGGCGCCAGCGCAAATCAGACGGATGCCGAGCTCGATGCAATCAGGTTCCGCGAGCGACCAGCGCGCGATTTCGCCGAACGCCTCATTTAGGCGCGAGGCTTCATGCATAAGTCTTATACGGTCGCCGCGCTCAAGATGAACAGCCGCAAGCGGGAGGCGGACGCAAACCTCGCCGAGCGATGCGGAGCCGCGCGTCGGGATGCAAAGCGGCGGCTCATCGTTCAGAATGAGCGCGCTTGTGATTTCAAAATCATGTTCGCGCGTTTCGCCCAACGCCGCCGGATGCCGCAACGCCGGCAGAAAGCGAACCCCGTCCGCTTCGTGCGCGATGCGAAAATCCCCCGCCTTCAAAATCTCAGCAATCGCGTTTAAGATGGTTTGTTGGCGGTTGATTCGAGCGTCATAGATAATTCCATCCGCATCGAGTTTAGCGTGTATTTTTTGAAAAGAAACCTTGTCAATGGCGTCGGCGGGCAATCCCATAAAATCGGGGCTTGTCAAAAGAAGACGAACCGCCTCCGCAGGATTGCGCGCGAGGTTGCCTTCGGCGCATAAACCCTCCACATCGGCGGTCATGGCGTCCAAAATCGTTTCGCTCACGCGGGGGCGATATTCTAATATGAGCGAGACATCGGCGATGCGCGCAAAGCCGTTCGCGCCGGCAAACTCAATCTCAAAGATAGGCGCATTTGCTCCGCCGCAAAAAAAATCCCAATCGCCGCCTCCAAGCGCCATCTCTGTGATGTCCAACCGATGAACAAGGATAGGCAATGCCGAATCATTGCCGACGGCGCCGTCGGAAAAATAATCCTCCGGAAAGAGCAAAAATGCATTTTGCGAAATGCCGTTCTTTTTAACGCCGGCTTTAAAGACGGTATGACCCCCGCTCGTGCGGGATGCGAGATAATGCGTTTCAAAAAATGCGCGCGTTAAAACGCCCAAACGCTTTTCATACCCTGAAAGATTTTCCGCAAACCGCAAAGAAAGCCGCGGCGATTTTTCATTTAAGAGCGCGGACGTGGCAATAGAATAATCATCAACCGCCCGCCCGGTTCCTGCTTCATCCTCGATTTGGGGAATCCACGCCCCCGATGTCCGCGCGCCGTCAAAAATAATTTGAGATGAACCGGCGGCATGGCGCACTATGCATTTCCATTGAGGAAGGCGCGCCACGCTAACATCGCGTCCGCAGTATTTCTCGATGGAAATAGTGGCATTTTCCACTGGAAAACCATTTGCGCGGATATTGGCGATGCGTCGGCATACATGGTCAGCCGCGAGAAAAGCCAGCCCGCCTTCGGGGATGAATCGCACGGGCGCGCCGTTTGAATGATATCCCGCATGAGGGCGCAGCAGCGGCGACTGCGGCGAGCCGACCGTCCGCGCTTCTTCGTCAATTTCGCCATACATCATGACCTCATCGCCCACTTGCAAAGCGCCGAAGAGCGGCAGTCCCGATGCGTTGTTGAGACGCAGCGCAGCATCCTCCGGAGCCAGCTCGCCATCGAGCCTCATATCGAGCAGCCCTTTAGGCATGGGGGAAATCAGGCGCAGCGGCGCTTGCTCAATCAATCCAAAAATAAGAGGCAGCGCCGCGCCGCCCTCCATTCTCAAAATTGGGCGACCGCCGAAATAAGCCAGCGGGTCAAGAAGCGTCAGACGCGCCATCGAAGGCAGAAATTCAGCGGCGCAAACCTTGAAATCGCCCAACCAGATGATGTCTTCGGATGCGGCATCGCCCCGCTCATCCATGAACAAAACGCTCAAACGGACGCGCATATTTTCAACGCTGTGCCGCTCGGCAATTTCTTGAATGGAATCTTCGCCGCCATTGAATATTTCCAGATACAAAGAAGAGCGTCCGCAAAATCCCTCACCGTCCATCTCTTTTGTAAAAGACTTTAAACCGATAATACGCGGTTCAAAAATCGCCGCGCCGAGCGCAAGCGGTCTGGAACAAAAGCGGCGGAGTCCCTCCGGCGAGGTGAGTTCCGCAATCCAAAAAACATTTTTTGAATCGGCGCCGCGCTCCCGCTCCGCATGCGTTGCCAACGTTTGCATGATAGCCTCCTCTCAGGCATAATCTCCCGCTGCGAGAATTTCCAATTCGATTTCAACGGCAATCTGCTCGGGGAAATTTTCCTTTTGGGCGATGCGCGAGGAGATGAGGGCGGCTTTGCGTACAGGCGCGTATTCCTCGCAAAAGGCAAAGGGTTCGATGCCGCCGCGAAGGATGTCCCGAACCCAATGGGAAAACGCTGACGCATCGTTTTTTCGCACGGCGGAAATGGTGAGCGAGAGAGAGCGGGTAGCCTCCTTGATTTTGGTTAGAAACAGGACGCCCCCAACCGAGCGGCGCGCAATGACGCCGGTCTCTTCGCGTTCGGCGGATGGCAGGAGGCGGGGCGCCTTCCAGCAGAATGCGTTGGCGGGTTTCCAGCAAATCGCCCCCGCTGCTCGGCTATAGGAAAGCCCATATAGGCATCTCACTTCGGATGAAAGCGCGGACGTTGCTTTTCCCAAAAATTCAACGCGCGCCCCATTGGCATCCGAGATGAATATCAAATCGCCGGCTGCAAAATAAAGGGAAGCGTTTTGCATGGAGAATCTAAACGCGCCGCGCAGCGCTGGCGCAATCAGAGGGCGCTCGTTCGTTTTTCCTTTTGCAAAAAGCGGAAACATAAATTTCCTCCATATTAAAAATCAGCGGTGCGCTCGCTGCCGAAGATTTTATCGCAGGCGCGTGTTGTGCTCTCGGCAAGGGAACGGGGCGATGCGCCATGCAAAATAATTTCCCCCCGGCGGATGCTGTTCAGGAAATCAAGCGCCGCCTCGCCTTGCGCCTTGTGCGAATCGGGGAGAGGCTCGCGCCGATGCGAATAAAGGAGCGGAACCGCAAGAGAGACGCAAACCCAGACAAGGGCGGGAGAAGGGGTTTTTATGGGAAGCGCATATCGCGCGCCAAGCGAAGCGTTCATGAAGGCGGTTGCCTGTTCCAGAGCGGCTAAAACCGCCGCATCATCCGCTACGCCGTCGTTGTTGTCATCGGCGAGCATGATTAAAACATCCGCGCCCAGACGATTTTCTAAATCTGTCTTTGTGGCATACATAGTTTTATCTCCTTAAAAAAATCCCGCGGAGGGCATGAGGCGCTCCTCCGCGGGAATGCGAGTCAGGGCATTACGCGACAGCATCTTTCCAAAGATAGCATGCGCCGGCGGCGATGATTTTTTGGTCATAATACCGCTGGACGCGGATGGCGTCCGCCTTTCGGGAAGGCTCGCGCCAGATTTCAACAATGCGCCCGCCCGCGCTGCCCGGCGCCTGTGTCCAGACAAAGGTGTATGCAAAGGCGGGGCGCATAAGAGCCGGTCGCGGCGTCACATAACAGAGCAGCGCGTTTTTTCCCCAGATAGATTCAATGCTGGCGGTCTGCCCGCGCGGCGCCGTATTTTTAAAGGCGCGGGGAATCAGCACGCGCTCCACATCAAAAAGCGCGGCAAGCATCTCCTCGCCAATCACCCGCGCGGTGGTGTATTTTACGCGGTCTGTGATTTTCGGGTGGAGGCGGATTTTCTGAAAGACCTCATAAGGCAGGACAAGTGTGTTGGGGATTTCCTGAATGGCGGATTGGATGGACGCCTTTTGCGCCTCAACGGCGGCAACGGGATCGCTGTGCTCAAAATCGCTCCATTGAGTTTCGCCGGAAAGGGTTGTGCCTGGGATGTCCGCGCCCGTAAGGACGCGCGTGGCAAGGGAGATCTCTTTATTCAGGTCTATCTTGTCGGTCAAGAATTCCGTGCGCTCGATGGCGGGCTGGATAGCGGGGTCGGCGTTGGCGCGCTCCTCATCGGGGATGATGGCGGAAAGGGCGTGGTCGTCGCAGAAATACGCGTCTGTGGAAAGCGCAAAATCGGTCTCGCTGGTTCGGGCGCCGGGCGCGCGCAAATCGGATGTAGCGCGCAAACGTTCGCGTCCGGCGTCGTGGATGTAATATCTATCCGACTGTTTGAGAACCGGCACAGTCGGGGCGATGATATCCGAAATGAAAGCCGGATTGCGGTAGCCGATGCTTACGTTTTGCAACGCGGCGTCAATGTGAACTTGTGAAACTTCTGGCATGGGAATGCTCCTTTCGTGAAATGGTGGAAGGTGTTAAGGGGTAAGAAAGATGTTGATGATATCGCCGGCAGCCGAAGCCGCCTGCTCAGCAAAGCCGAAAACGCCCTCGCCGTGCTCCCCGCCGGATAGCGCGGCTGTTTCGTCGGCGATAATGCCGCTGCCGTCGCTTGCGCCCTCATTGGCGCTGGATATGATTTTGGATGCGCCTGTATGCTCGGATATGGCGGCTCGCGCCTGCGCGGCGGTGGTAACGGCGTTGCCAGAGCCGTCAGTTGCGGCGTTGATGGTTATGATGTTGCCGCTGACGGAAATGGAAAACGGCGTGTTGTTGCCGGAGACGACGATATCCACAATAATATTGTTTCCGACAATGCCGGGGCGAAGCGCGGTCCAGCGTATGGCATTGTTACTGCCGACAACGCCGCTGACTGCCGACGCTTTTGCGGCGGCTTTGATGCGCCCCGTGTTATCTGCAACGCATATCGGCGACCCGAGCGCGATAGCGTCCGCGGCAATCGCCGAGGCAACGCCGAGCCGCCGCACAGAAACGTGATGATGCTGCGCGGCGGAGTGCGTGGTTGCGCCGAGAACGCCAAGCGCGTTTGCGCCGGCGGGCAGGACGCATTCGCCCTCCGCAGCGCCGAGAACCACAATGCGGTTTGCGCCGGCTCCTCCGGCTGATGTGATTTTGAAGGCTTTGTCGAGAACGGACATGGTCATGGTTCTTTCCTCCTTTCGAATTTAGAAATTTAATGCGATGACATCGAGAGGGCATCCGCATAGGCAACGCCCGGATGCCGCTCCATGAATTCAAGGGCGCGCTTGTGATTTTCCAACGATTCGGGCGAGATTAAAACGCCATCCGCCTCGAGCGGAAATTCGGCGCGCGGAGCAAGACGCGGCGTATCGCCAAATTCAACCTCACGCAGATTGACAGCGGGCGGCAGCGTTTCCATGAACTGGCAAAACCAGTCGAAGGCGGAGACGTTTTGGCTCTCGCCAAAGCAAACCCTGTTTTCTCCATCAAGGCTGAACATAAATTGGGAAAGCCCCCGCTCCTCCCAAGCCGGCAGCAAGCGTCCCGCGCGCTTAAGGCGTTCGCAAAATGCGGCAATGGCGGCGCGGCGCTCATTCTCCCGCAAATGCGCAACCTCAAGTTTCAATTCATCCCGCTCCTTCAGCAGCTCCGCCATGCGGGCGGCATCGGGCTCAAGCCAATCCAGATTCACAAAATCGCCGCCATCTGCAAACACCGGGTCGGCAAGACCTTTGACCTCCGGCGGGCATGCGCCAAGGAAAGAAACGGCGCGCAAGTATGGGCGGTTTGTGGATGAAAACTTTTTGTATAGCTCAATGCTGCGTTTTTTGAATGCGCCGTTTTTGAGCCATTGTAAAAAATCGCCTTTCAAATCTTTTAGCGTGGCAAAAAGGCGATTGCCCGCCCTTCGCAAACTTTTCACCCAACCAAAGGCGGGACCGCTTTGGGCGTGGTCAATAGTCACAGGCGCCTCGTGCCGTTCGGGCAGATAGTCGCTGGCGATGGCGTCCAGGTCTTTCTCTGTGAACGCGCCCTTTTCGCCATAATCGCCCGCGCGGAAGACCTCGAGTTCAATTTCAGACATGCGATTCACTCCTTTCGTTTTGAAATTATTTTTCTTTATCGGTTTCAATCTTAGTCTGGGAATGGCGTTCCTCCGGTGTTTCATCAAGCGGGGCGGCAATAAGTCCGCTCTTTGAGTCGGCGGTCGTTGAAATGGGCGCGGGGGCGCGGTCGCCCCAAGAGACTGGCGCAAGCCCCAGCGAGCGGCGCACCTCGTTGATGGTCAGAACGCCGAACTGGATATGATATTGATAGAGGTTGTTATCGTCATATCGGATGGCGCGTTCGGCGGGTCGGGGCGAGGGGCGTTTGTATCGCTCATAAAAATAAGAAAGCGGCAGCGGGACGCCCATCTTGACGAGTTCCTGATCCACGCGGAGCTCGCCTTCAAGATTCTGCTCGTCGGCGGTGTCCATCAGCAAGCGCGGCGAAGGAACGTCTTCGCCGAAATTGAAGTCCACAAGCCAGCGGATAAGCTGGCTGTTGATGACGCTCATCAAAGCGCGGATATCCGCCTCGATGTATTCGCTGCGGACGCGCTCGTGGATTTCGCCGAGGGCAAGGCTGCCGCTGCGCCGCCCTTCGCCGGATGTGAGCGTTGCGCCGAGCGCCAGTTTGGAAATCTCGTCGTTGCACCAATCGGCAAGGTCGCGATACGTGTTGATGGTTCCGCTCCTTCGGGCTTCCAGAAATTCAAGGGCGATCGTTTCGGGAACGGCGACGCCCGTGTCGTTTTGCAGACTCTGGATGACCTCCATAAGACGGTTGCGCTCCTCATCGGTGGCGCCGAGCCGGTATTTGCCCACAATGGTGGGGCTGCCGAATTTCTCATTAAAGAGCACCCAGAATTTCAGATTATTCTTTTTGAACCAGTAATACCAATAGGCTTTGGCGAGCAGGGCTCTGCCTGCGGGATGCTCCGGCGAGGCTTCATGCGTCATGACCAAAAATTTGCGCGGCGGAAGCGGCTGCGTTTCTTGACGAGATAATGGGTTGATGGGGCGATGGGGAAAGGCGGAAATGGCAAGGCGGGAAAATGGCGGGACAACCGCATTCTGCCGCGCAAGGGTTGAGTGTGTGGACGCAAGGTGCAGATTGCCATCGGCATCAAAATGGAAAAATCTCTGCGGTCGGTTTTTGAGAGAATGAACAAGGACGCGTCCGTTTTCGATTTTCCAGAGGACTTCCACAACGGCAAAGCCGCGGGGGATGGCGTCCAGAAGGGCGCTGAGCGAGCCGTCCAGGTCGTTCAGCGAATCCAGCGCGCGCTGGACAAAATCGCGCGCGCGGCAATCGCGGGGCGAATCCGATGCGGCGACAAGTTTGCGGGGACGCGCAAGGACGCCGTTTTTGCGGCTTTGGAGCACGGCATAAAGATGGGCGTCTTTATCCTCCATATCCGCATACAAGTCATAGATGTCCCTGTGAAAACGGGCGGAGGCGCTTTCCGAGCGCAGGAGCTGCGCGGGGGTATCCAGCCGCGAATAATACTGCAAGCCGAGAGGATCGGGACGGGCGATTTCCCTCATGATAGGCGCTGGGGATTTATCACTCATGGCGGACTCCTTTTGGAGTTGGGCGCAAGCCTCTAAAAAGGGCTTGGGCGCAATTGGCGGGTTTAATGAGCGAAAAAAGAAAATTCGCGTCAATTCCCCAAGAGCGCCTTAAATACCCTTATGAAACAAAAAAGAAGAGCGGCGCAGTGAGAGGCATAAAAATAGGGGCGATAATAGGGCGAAAACATCTCCAGCAAAAATGCCCAATAAAAAGAATTTTTTTGATCTTTGCAAAGAATTTTCTTGATATGTTCAAAAGGTATTTATTAGAAATCTATCTTGTTCAACCCATTTTGGGAATTAAAAATATGAGGTGATAGGCATGAAACAAAATACTGTAAGATTAGTTTGGTTCTGCCTCCTGCTCCTGATACCGCTCCTTCTGCCAGCCGAAGGAGTGCGCTATGTCCTGTTCGAGGATTTTGCTTCCGCTTCGGGCGGGGCGATGCCCGCCGGCTGGATTGTTTTAGACGCCAATTCAGACGGCGTCAAATGGGACGCAAAGGATTTGGGCGGTTATGCAAACGGGATATGCGTCCGCTATCTCTCCGCGCCGATTGCGGCGGATGACTGGCTTTTTTCTCCGGCAGTGCATCTGACAAGCGGAGTTTCCTACACACTGTTTTTTAATTATCGCACAACAAGCGCGGCGTTACAGCATCGGCTGGAAGCTAGGCTGGGCGCGTCGCCCGCCCCTCCCTCAATGACAACCCTTCTTTTGAATATGAACTCCATAGCAAACGTGGACATCGCAGATGCCTCCGCGCCATTTACGGTCGGCTCAACGGGTTTCAATCACCTCGGCTTTCGGTGTATGAGCAATCCCTCGAATCTGGCTCTGTTTCTGGATAATATCGGCATATCGGCGGAGGAAACAGATCTGGAAGTGGTTTTACAAATGGACAAGGCGTTTTATGAAAACGGAGCGAACACCTACACACCTTCGGAGGAAAAGAAAAGTCTGATTTACGTTGAAAACAAAGGAATCGCGCCGGTGAAGGTGAATAAATATTTCTCTATTGGCGACTCGAACGATATGGCGGCGCTCCTTTCGTTTGAGGTGCGCGACGGCGGCGGCAATCTGGTTCCTTATCAGGGGCGCGAAAAAAAGGGCGAGCCGGATGAGAGCGATTTTGTCACACTTGCGAAGGGTCAATCCATCTGCAAATATTTCGACTTCAATAGCGGATTTTTTAATTTTAAAACAGCGGGGAATTACACCATCCGCGCAATTTACAGAAATGTTTTCCCAAGTTCGGCGGGCGACGCATGGCGCGGGAGACTCATCTCCGCCCCCGTCGTCATCCAAATCCACTAAGGGAGGTAATAATGATGTTTAAGACAAACAAATGGATTATTGGGATATTATTCATCGGGCTTTTCCTCGTCTGCACCCATAGCGCCTTTTGTGTGAAGAAGCCTTCGCAGGAGGAAAAACGGATAATTAAAGCGTTTATCGAATCCACAAAAATTTATCAGGACGCCATCAATGATTGTAAAAAAGAGGAGGAAGAGGCGCGAAAAGCCGGCAAAAACAAAACGGCAAAAATCTGGAAAGATGCTGCAACGTTGTTTGAAGGTACAGCTCGGAATTATGGCAATACCGCCGTCCAGAAAACCGATGAATATTACGATATTCAAAAGCCCGCCGGAACCACCATCGAATATGACCCGAACTGCACAGTTTATGCCAAAGTTCCTTACACAGAAGATAAAAATAATATAAAGGTGATTATCTGTCCAAGGGCTTTGAGCGATGGGCCCGGTCTGCTGGCTTCCACCAAAATTCACGAACTCGAACACGCCCGGCAGATTAAAGTCGGCGATTCGAGCAAACCGGGATACTGGGAAAATTGCACGTGGTGGGGACACTATGCCGAGCAGCTGTCTTATGATCTGGAGGAGATTTATTATGATGACGGCATCACCAACGACATGCCCGCTTCTGAAAAAACCATGATTATCCGCAGCCGCGCGTATCATAGCAAGGGCATGAAGGATAATCCAAAACCGGAGATAAAGACGGGCAACGTCAAGGGGCGCGCCGGCGAAACGGCGACCGTTCCCTTGACGGTTTATAATCCTTCCGACTCACCTCAAACGGTGAACCTGACTTTCACCAACGAGAAGGGCTGGGCAACCATACCCGCCTCTGTGATTGGGCTGATTATCAGTCCCGAGCAGGAGGAGCCCTTCAATGTTCAGGTGCAGATTCCTATGAGTGCGGAGGTCGGGTCGGTCAGCGCCTTTAATGTGGTCGTTGAAACCAGCCTCACATCAGGCACGGACACGGTTATGATTTACATCCCTCCCGATATCAAAGTGACTCCCGGACCGGAAAAACTCGGCGACCGCGGCGAATGGGTGGAGGTTAATTTCACCGTTCAAAATGAAGGACCCCTTCCGGATATATGCAATCTTGAGGTGACCAATCCCCTTGGCTGGACGACTATTTTCACCTCCCCCACACTGGCGTTGGAGCCGATGCAGGCGGCGGATGTGAAGGCGCAGGTGCAGGTGGATGCGGGCGCCTCCTCGCGGACGACGAATCTTATATTTTGCACGGCAGCATCCCAAATCCGTCCTGAACACTCCTCAACGCAATGGGTTCCGATTACTGTGAAGGATCGCGATATAGCCTGTCTGGCGGTTGAAAGCCCCATTGACAAGTATGAATCCGGCGAGATGTTCATACCCATCGTTGCGGTGAGAAACATGGGGTATGTGGATAGTTTCTTTGACGTCTTTTTGGACACGGAACCGTTTGGCGGAGGCATTCCCATTTCGAGCGAGAAGATAACAGTTCCCTCGCTCCAGCCCGGTCAGATGAAATCTGTTGCCTTTCCGCCAAGGAGCATTGCCACCCCCGGCGTCTACACCGCAAAAGCGCGCGTTGCTCTCGACGGCGATGTGGAAACATGGAACGACACAACCTCCGGCTCGTTCGAAATTCAGCCGCACTCGGGCGTCAGCCTCTGGAAACAATATTAACAACGCGGCAGCCCGGCTTTGAGATAGCGACTGGAGAATAGATGAAAACGCGGGAGCGGTTTATTGAATTTTTCGGGTTGAAGCGGAGCATCATCGGCATCCTCTCGGTTGTGATTCTCGTGGAGATGGGCGAGCGGATGGGCGAGCGCTTTTTGCCCATATACATTATGGCGCTGGGCGGGGGCGCAATCGCCGTCGGGCTTGTCAATGCTCTGGATAATCTGCTTTCGGCTCTCTATTCGTTTCCGGGCGGTTATCTTTCAGATCGTCTGGGGACACGGCGGGCGCTCCTCATTTTCAACCTCATGGCGATAGCGGGTTTTTTGATTGTGGTTTTTGCGCCGCGGTGGGAAGCGATTTTGGCGGGGGCGGCGCTCTTTATATCATGGTCGGCGATATCGCTGCCGGCAACGATGGGTCTGGTCTCGCGCGCGCTGCCTAAAACAAAAAGGACGATGGGCGTTTCGCTCCATTCGTTAACGCGGCGGATACCGATGGCGCTGGGTCCGATAGTCGGCGGCTTTTTCATTTACTGCTGGGGCGAGCGCGACGGCATTCGCTACGCCTTTACGGCGGCGATTGCGATGACTGTTCTGGCAATTTTTCTCCAGCAGGTCATGATTGAGGATAAGCCTTCAGATAAATCGGCGAATGTGGAAAAGAATCCCTTCAAACTCATGAGGGAGATGAGCCCTTCCTTGCGCAACCTTTTGCTTTCGGATATCCTCATTCGTTTTTGCGAGCAGATTCCGTATGCCTTTGTCGTCGTGTGGGCGATGAAGATTATCGAGCATCCCGTGAGCGCTCCGCAATTCGGCTATCTCTCCGCCATCGAGATGGCAACGGCGATGCTGATATACATACCTGTGGCATATTTTGCGGACAAAGCGGGCAAAAAGCCTTTTGTGATGATGACGTTTATTTTTTTCACCCTGTTTCCGCTGGCGCTTTATTTCTGCCGTTCGTTTTGGGCGCTGGTCGGGGGATTCATTTTACGCGGATTAAAAGAATTTGGCGAGCCGACGCGCAAGGCGCTGATAATGGACCTTGCGCCGGAGAGCCGCAAGGCGGCGATGTTCGGTCTGTATTATTTGATGCGTGATGTGATTGTCTCAATAGGCGCTTTTGGCGGGGCGTTTTTGTGGCAGACGTCGCCGCAGTTGAATCTTTTTGTCGCCTTTGGTTTTGGAGTTTTTGGGACGCTGTGGTTTATTTTTCGCGGGGAGGATTTGCGTAAATCGTAAAACCGCGCCGGGATAACATGAGGTCGTCGGGATTTATTTTTTGCTTGCAAAGGAAAATTAACATCCGCAGAAAAATTCAGTTGATTTTTTGAAACAGTAAAAAGTATCAGAGTTTATATTATTTATGCTGGTGTAGCTCAGTTGGCAGAGCAGCGCACTCGTAATGCGCAGGTCGTCGGTTCGACTCCGACCACCAGCTCTCTTTATTTGAGCAGCGGGAGAGCGCTCTCCAACTGCGGGGGATTATATGGCGGGAATATCAATCGGGAAACTTTTGGAAAAAAAGGGCAGAGCGCTGGAAATGCATGTCGTTGCCGGATACGATGGGCTCGATAATCGCGTCGAATCTCCCGAATTGAACCGCCCCGGACTCGCCATTGCCGGATTTTACGAAGTCTTCTCCAACGACCGCATTCAGATTCTCGGCATCACCGAATGCTCCTTTTTGAGAAAGCTGGATCCGGTTGACCGCCAAGCGCGCTTGAGCCGCATGTTTGAGTTCCCCATTCCCTGTTTCATCATCACCTCGGGGGAGGAGGTTACGCCGGAGTTTTTTAATCTGGCGAACAAAAAAAATGTTCCCATCATCCGCACGCCCATGCCCACCTCCCGATTCTTCGGCATGCTTTCCAATTTTTTGGAAATGGAATTCGCCCCATCGTGCACAATCCACGGCGTCCTTTTGGATGTTTACGGAATGGGCGCGCTTCTGACGGGCATCAGCGGCGTGGGCAAAAGCGAAACGGCGCTGGAATTGGTGGAGCGAGGACATCGCCTTGTGGCGGATGATGTTGTCATATTGCGGCGCATCTCAAAAAATATCCTTATCGGCGGCGCATCCGAGATTCTCAAACACCATATGGAAATCCGCGGGCTGGGGATTGTGGATGTGGAAAAATTATACGGCGTAGGCTCCGTGCGCGAGGAGAAAAAGATTTCGCTGCTCATCAATCTGGAAAAATGGGAGCAAAACGCGGATTATGACCGGCTGGGCATAGACGAAAAAACGCGCATTATTTTTGATGTGAAGATCCCCGAATACCGCATCCCCGTGGAACCGGGGCGCAATCTGGCAATCCTTATAGAGGTGGCGGCGCTCCTGCAGCGCCTGCGATATCGGGGATATAATCCGGCGGCGGAATTCAACAAATCCCTTAATCGGAGAATCCAGCAGAAAAAGGCGCACGGGGAGGAGGTAAATAATAATTCCGAACCGCCCGCTCAATGAATCAATAGGGAGGTGTTGCGGTTTTGGCACGCGGCAACATGCCAGCATTAAAACCGGAGGAGTTGAGGGTTTATCCCCGATACAAAGCCGCCCTATCGGTGGAACTCCAAAGCATATCCGCCCCCGAGGATGCCGCCAAACGTCTGCCGAGCATCCGTTTCAACAGCGTCACAAAGGACATCAGCCTTGGCGGGATTCTTGTGGATTTGGCGGATAAAGCAAAAGGGCTGGAGCCTGCATGGCAGCCCGATTGGTTTCAAGACCGTTTCTTCTGGGTTCACGTCAAAGGCATCGCGACCATACCTGAAGGGATTTTTGCCAAAGCCAGATGCGTCTGTTTTGTGGGAGAGGACCAAACTCACCCCAAAGCGATCGGGATGGAATTTCAGGATCTGGTCGGTTCGATTATTGCCCGCCTCAAAATTTTCCTTGAAGGGCTTGCCCCCGAAAAAAAATAGTAATCGCATAAATTCGTTTCTTAGATTGGGAAAACATTTATGGAATCCTTTATGTTCGCCATCGGCGGCAACGCCCTTTCCATCGAGGGAGAAGAGGGCAATCTTGCCCAGCAATACGCGCACGCCCGCGAAACGATGCGCGAACTCACTCGGGTTTTTATGGAGCATCATTGCCGGGCGGTCATATCCCATGGCAACGGTCCACAGGTGGGGAACATCCTCCTTCGATGCGAACTGAGCAGCTCCGTTGTATGTCCCCAGCCGCTCGATGTTTGCGTCGGCGATTCGGAGGGCAGCATGGGATACATGCTGCAGCAAACGCTTTGTAACGAGATGGCGCGCCATTCGATTCAGCGGGATGTTGTCTCCATCATCACACAGGTGGAAGTCTCCCCGAATGACCCCGCCTTTCAGAATCCCGCCAAATATATAGGCAGGTTTTACACAAAGGAGGAGGCGCAGCGGCTTGCCCGCGAACGCGGCTGGACCGTGCGCCAGGATGCAAACCGCGGATGGCGTCGGGTGGCGGCTTCGCCGCGCCCGTTGCGTGTGGTGGAAACAGGCGCGATTCGAGCCCTTTTGGACGCAGGCGCGATAGTGATTGCCGCAGGCGGAGGGGGCATCCCTGTTATGCGAAATGATAAAAATGAATTGGTCGGCGTGGAAGCGGTTATAGACAAAGACCTTGCCTCCGCGCTTCTCGCCTCCGCTTTGGGGTTGAAAAATCTGGTCATCATCACCGGCGAGGAAAAGGTCTGCCTCGATTTCACAAAACCCACAAAGCGCGCACTGGATAGAATGACGCTTCAGGAAGCGGCTGATTATCTTGCGCAGGGGCATTTTCCTGCGGGGAGCATGGGTCCCAAAATTGAGGCGGCTATTAACTTTTTACGCGCAGGCGGGGGGAGCGTTATCCTCACTTGCCCCGGCAAGGTTTACGACGCCATTTATGGCGATGCGGGAACAAAAATCTTAAAATGAATAAAAGCTCGCAAAGAGAGGAAGGCATGCGTCATCAACATTTATCCGGGCGGGCGCTCGCCGCTTTGTTCGTGTGCGGGGTTTTTTTATCGAAGGCGGCTTTTGCAACTTTGCAACCTGTGGATGCGCGGCAATATTTTCGCATCACCGTTTTAGATGATGCCACAAGCCGCGGCATCCCGCTTGTCAAATTGACGACGCTCACGAATCTGGTTTATTATACGGACAGCGCGGGCGCGGTCGCATTTTTTGAACCCGCTCTTATGGAGAAAGAGGTTTTCTTTTTTGTGGAAAGCGACGGCTATTCCTATCCGAAGGACGGCTTTGGATATGCGGGCGTCATGTTGCGAGTTGCCGCCGGCGGCGCGGCAACCATCCGCATGAAGCGCGAAATGATTGCCCAGCGTCTCTACCGCATCACAGGCACGGGCATCTATCAGGACAGCGTTCTACTCGGCGGAAACGCACCCATCAGTGCGCCCATCGTCAATGCGAACGTCACCGGACAGGACAGCACGCAAGTAACGATTTACAAAGGCAAGTTATTTTTCATCTGGGGAGATACGGGACATCCGCGTTATCCTCTTGGAGGAAATTTCAAATCCACCGGCGGCTCGGCGCTTCTGCCCGCCGAAGGGGGAATGGATCCCGATATCGGCGTGGAACTAGAATATTTCAAAAAAGATGATTTCGTTGCGCAGATGTGCCCCATGCCCGGACAAGGCAACCCTTACTGGCTCAGCTCCCTTGTTTCGGTTCGGGACGAAATCGGACGTGAGCGGCTGCTTGCGCATTACGGCAAAATAAAACCGGCAATGGAAACCATCGGGCGCGGGATTGTTGAATATAACGAGGAAAAAGGGTTCTTCGAAGAGGTGCGCGCCTATCCCCTTGATGATGTTGTTCAGCCGGGCGGGCACCCTTTCAGAGTTGTGATAAACGACCGGGAATTTTTTTACTTTTTTGCCGACGGCGTTTATCGGACGCCCGCCCGATATGAAGCCGTCATTGACCATTCATTTTATGAAGCCTTCACCTTTTTGAAGACAGGGACGCGGTTCGACGGGGCAAAGAGCAATGTGGAACGGACGCCGAGCGGCGCGCCGATTTATTCATGGAAACGCGCCGCCGCGCCTATCGGGCAAAAGCAGCAAAATGAACTCGCGCGCGCCGGGCTTATACAGCCGGAGGATAAATGGTTTGCGCCGCTGGATGTTGAAACGGGAAAAGAAATTCTTTTTCATAGCGGCTCCATTTATTGGAATGATTACCGCCGCCGATGGGTCATGGTTTTCAACGAGCTGTTCGGCTCTTCAATCCTTGGCGAAATCTGGTATATGGAGGCGGATACGCCGCTGGGTCCGTGGGTGTATGCGCAAAAAATCGTCACGCATAAAAAATACAGCTTCTATAACAGCGTCCAACATCCTCATTTTGCAAAACATGGCGGACGCGAAATATTTTTTGAGGGAACTTACACCGCCATGTTCTCCGGAAACGAAGTCCCCACGCCGCGATATGAATATAATCAGATTATGTATAAACTCGACCTCGCCGATAAACAGCTTATCTTGCCGGTTCCGATTTATCGGACGAGGCGCGGATACGGCAGCGCGCAAAAAATCTCACCGGATAAAGAGAGCGAAATTGCATTTATGGCGTATGACCGCCCCCGCAAAGGAACGATACGCATTTATGAAACCCGAGAAAAAGACGGCTCTTTCCGCCTCACAACCCAAAAGCCGTCCGCGGGCGAGCCGCTCTTTTACGCCCTGCCCGCAGCCGATGACCTTTCAACCGGCACGGCAAGAATGTATGAGTTCTTCAATCCAAAAAAGAAAGAATATTATTATACAACCGAAGAGGACGCCCCAGATAAAAATTTTCAAAAATCCGAAAAACCTGTTTGCACTATATGGCGCTACCCGCGCAGATTCAATCCGTATCATGTGGAATAAACAAAAAAAGGAGATTGCCATGATTTTGAAAAAACTTTTTTGCTTCGTCTTTCCGCTTGTCCCCGTTTTTCTTTGCGCCCAAACGCCTAAACCTTTTCCCAAACCAAACATCATACCACACGCCCAGTGGCACAAAATCCCGCCGGGGGGCTTTCCCGCTGAGGGATGCCGGCGCAACATCGAGCCCGGTGAAAAAATTCAATTCCAAAACCTGATTATCGAACTCATCGCCATGACGCCCGCTCCCGCCGAGGATAAAAACGCCAAAGACGCCGTTAAAATAAAAATTGCCATCGGCGAAAAGTCCGAAGAGAAAACCCTCCCCGAAGGCGCCGCATTCAACTGGGAGGGCTTCCATGTCGCCATCATCGCCGCTCATACAGAAAAGGGGGAACTCGGCGAAGGGCTTACTGAATTTGAAATCACAACCATCGCTTCCATTCCGCCTGAAGCCGCCGCCATGACAATTGCCGGAGACGCCAAATCCCGTGCCCGCATCAAACATAATATTAACGCTATCACGCTCCATCACGCCGGCGACCCCAAACCCGTCACGCCTGAGGATAGCCCCATCAAAAAACTTCAAGGGTTGCAAAGCTTCAGCATGAATGACCGCGTCTGGTGGGACGTCCCCTATCATTTTTTGATAGCGCTCGACGGCACAATCTATGAGGGGCGCGACTATCATTACGCGGGCGACACGAACACTAAATATAATCCAGAGGGGCATTTCCTCATCGAGGTGATGGGCAATTATGAATTGCAGGAGGCAAACGAGGCGCAGATTAAATCTATCACCGACCTTATGGCGTGGGCGGTGCAGGAATATAATCTCCCGCTCGATAAAATTTACGGACACAAAGACCATGCCCAGACGGTTTGCCCGGGCAAAAACCTTTACAAATATCTCAAAGACGGGACATTCCAGCGCGGGATTGAGATGCGCCTCGGCAAATAAGAAAACCGCTCCGAGATTTTTTAGGCTTCTATACCAAGCGCCTCAGCCAACTCAATCATGAATTGCGGCAGGGCGGGGATGCGGCGGGAGGGGTTTTTATCCGATCCGCGCTCAAGGACATCGTTCACCATTTCCGCGCGCGCCGGCTCAAAACGGCGCACCGGCGGCAGCGGCTCCGAAATGCCCAGCGCCCCGCGAGCCACAAAAGAATGCGAGTCGAGAAACATCTCCCCCGAAAGCAGATAATGCGCCATGATGCTGAAGAGATAGACCGGCGAGGCGGCGCAGGGGGAATTGCCGCAGACCACCTCCGGCGGCAATAACTGCGGCAGCCCGTCCAGATAGCCGAATGATATAGCCTCAATATGTTTGGCAAGATTGACCATCGCTATATCCAGATAAAAAAGCCGCAGGTCGTCCTCGCTGACGGTCAAAAAATCGGGATCGAATTGAAACCGCTGAATATTTATTGCCGCAAGGTCGTCGTGGATTTTTTTCAATTGCTTGATAAACGTCCAGACCGTCTGCGGCGAGAGCGGTTTTTTGTTTTTGACAAATTGGGAAAGGGCGGGGAGGTTGGCGCAGGGGAAATGGACAATTAAAAGTCCCGGTTCGCGGATGATTTCAAGCGGCTGGACAATCTGGTTGTTTCCCGTTTCGCGCAGAGCGCTCGCCTCCTTCGCCATAGTGTTCAACATCGTTTCGCAAAATTCTGCGGGCAACGAAGACGGAGGCGCAAAGATTTTTGCAATTACGGGATGGGCGGAACCGGGCGGGTTCACGCGTATGATTATGCCAAGCGGGAGCCGCGCCAGAACATCCCCCGATTCATAGAGCGGGTCAAGCGTCATGGTTTCTTTGCCTCCTTTTTGGGAGAAGGGGTCTCCTTTGATTCGCGGAAGGCTTTATCCGCTATGCGGACGAGACGGTGTTCTCCGCCGATATAATCCTGCGATATTTCCCAGAAGAAAATCCCCGCAAATTTATTCTGCGCCGCCCAGCGCCCCTTTTGCGCCGCCGTCTCCTCATCGTCATAACTAATCAATTCAAGGACGCCCTGTTTTTTAAGATACGGAGCGCCCGCGCCGGAATCCCAAACGCGCGTCCATCCCGCCTTTTGAAGCCCGGCGATATCTTTGAAAGGCACATAAGGATGCGCGGGTTTTTTATTTTTATCAATCGGGTCATACCATTTTTGAACCGCAAATCCGCGCCCGTAAAGCGGGATGCCGACCAGTAATTTGTTTCTGGGACACTTGCGGCGTTTAACCCAGTAATCCATTTGCCCTTCGATGCTGTTGTTGCGGCACTCCTTGTCGGCGGGATCTGCTTTGATGATGGAGTTGAATCCGGCATGGCTGCCCCACGGTCCATGCATATCGTAAGTCATCACGTTGATAAAATCAAGGAGCGGGAAAAGCTCCTCCGCGTCGAACCAACGTCCGAACCAGTCAATGCCGGGGACGGCGGCTGTGACGAGCGCGCCGGGCTTGCGTTCGCCCAGCGTCTTGCGGAATCGCCATGCCATAATGGTCAGATTGCGGCAGTCTTCCTCATTTTTCGGAAACTCCCAGTCAATATCAACGCCGTCGTAATCGTAATCCAAGACCATCTGCGACACCTCGGCGATAAATCGGTCGGCGGCGGCGGGGGTCCGCATTATGTCCCCCAAATATTCGCCGCTGTCCATGCCGCCCAAAGAAAGGAGAACCTTGACGCCGGCGGCATGGGCGCGCGCGGTCAGTTCGCGGCTGGGGAGATTGCCCTCCGCGATGATGCGCCCCTCTTTGTCGCTGCCGACAAAGACGTGGCAGATATGCGTAAACTGTTTGTAAATGACAGCCTCCGGCGGGACGCCGCTTTCCCATGAGGGATAGTATCCCAGAATGATGGGCGCGGCTTGATTTTCTGCTGAGGCGTTGTTAAAATGGGAGCAGCTCGCGGCAAAATAAACCATTGCCAAAAGCAGCCCAGCAGCGCAGATTATACGTCTCATCAGGGGGAACCATCCTTTCGCAGCCAGCGCCCAACGGCGTTTATGACTGCCTTGAATTATTCTTTGGAAACCTTGCGGAGCCAACTTTTTCAAGCACAAGGGCAGCCCCTAATCCTCTTCCATAGCTTGGCGCGTTTTTTCCTCTTCTTCTTTTTTGCGCGCCTCTTCCTCCATTTGCAATTTTTTCGCCTCTTCGGCTTTGGCGGTTTCTTCTTGTTCTTTTTGTTTTTGGAGTTCCGCTTCCTTTTTAGCCGCTTCTTCTTCCGCAAGTTTTTGGGCTTCGTCGCGGCGCGCTTTCAGCGCTTCCTTTGCCGTTTCCGTAGGCTCCGGCACATCGGGCAGGGCAATATATTTTGACATATCCCACCATTGGAGAGTCTGTGCGGCGGAAAGTTCGATGTTATATTTTTCATACTCTTCGGCGTAATCGGCGCTGTTGAGCGCCTCGCCGGTTGTTTCGGAAAGTTTGGTTGCCCATTCAACCAGATGGTCTTTGCGCGCGTTCATGCGGTTAATTTCGCCTGCTTTGATATCGTCGTCCGTCAAAACAATAGATGCTTTTGAGGGGCTGGTGGATTTATCGAGCGAGCGGAGGCGGGCTGCTCTGGAGGCGCCCTCCGCGCTTTTGGAAGGTTGGCGTTTGCGAGGCTGGGCTATGACCTCCTGAGCGGGGATGAACGCCGCAAGCATCAGGAAAACCCCCGTTGCCAGACCGAGATAAAAGAGATATGACTTCTTCATAAACGGCTCCTTTTTTTGAAAGATTCTGCCATTAACAGTGGCATGAATACCCGAAATGGCGTTTGTGAATCAAGTTATTTTTGGATGCCCGCCATCGTAGGCATTTGGACAAAATAAATAGCGCTGTCAAAAAGTGATTAAATTCACAAAATGTTATTGACATGTTTGCGGCGTTTTCAGTTTAACCTTTCAGCTGTTGTTTTGTTTTATTTAGGTTCTTTAAATAAAATTTTTTTAAAACCGTCTTATTTTACAGAGGTTTTTTTCTCTCAAATTCTAAAAAAATGGCAGGCTTTGTTATGCCCAGTTCGGTTCAAGAGTTTTATCAAACGCTTGTTGCGCGCGCCGAGGAAGCTTTTGCCGCCCGCGAAGAAGGCAAAAAAATCGTTATTCAGGTCGGTTCCGCCACATGCGAACACGCAGCCGGATCCCGCGAGGTCCTCGATGAGTTCCGCAAACATATAATATCTTCCGGACGCAAGGACATTGTCCTGCGACAGACCGGCTGCACGGGGCGGTGCAGCCGCGAACCGATTGTCGGCGTCTTTATCCCCGGAAGGATGCCAGTCAAATATGAGCGCGTGGATCGCGAACTGGTTCACGACATTTTTGTTCAGCATGTGCAAGGCGGCGCGCCGATAACAGAGCATGTGCTGGACGCCGAGCAGAATAAAGTTTCGGAATATGAATTTCTTTTTTGCGATAGTTCGCGATGCGGATGGCAGGGCGGACTGAGAATCAAGGACGTATTTACCGAAAAACTCCGCGCCGCCGGCGTGGATATGGAACGCGTGAAGGTCTCCCTTGCCAGCTGCTTTGGCGCCTGCGGTAAGGAATTGGCGGGAACCTGCTCCCATGTTTTGGTGCGCCCGCTCAAAATTCTCTACCGCGTTAAAAGCGAAGCCGACCTTGATGAAATTGTTCAAAAACAGGTTTTAAAGGGAAAGATAGTTGAACAGCTCCGCGTCGGCGACGAGCCGGTCAGTCAGGAATTTTTTGACGTTTATGGCGATGTGGCATTTTTCAACCGCCAAAGCCGCGTTGCCTTGAGAAATAACGGCGTGGTGGATCCCGAAAGTTTTGATGAGTTCATTCATTACAAGGGGTTCAAAGCCCTTGCGACGGTTTTGGAGCGCGGCGACCCTCAATGGGTGATTGACGAGGTGACAAAGGCGCGGCTGCGCGGGCGCGGCGGCGGCGGTTTCCCCACCGGCGCCAAATGGACGAGCGCTACTAAAAACGAGGAGAAAATCCGCTACATCATCTGCAATGCGGATGAGGGCGACCCGGGCGCTTTCATGGATAGAAGCATGCTCGAGTCGGATCCCTTCAACGCTATTGAAGGCATGATTATCGGCGGATTTGCCGTCGGGGCGCAGCGCGGTTTTATTTACATCCGCGCCGAGTATCCCCTTGCCATCAGACGCATTCAACACGCCATGGAACTCTGCCATAAATACGGCATCCTCGGCGAAAATATTATGAATTCCGGCTTTGCTTTTGATATAGAAATACGCCTTGGAGCGGGCGCATTTGTCTGCGGCGAGGAGACAGCGCTGATTCGCTCCATCGAGGGCGAGCGCGGTCAGCCCCGCATCCGTCCGCCTTATCCCTCCCAGAGCGGTCTCTGGGGCAAACCCACCGTCATCAATAACGCGGAAACGTTTGCCAATATCGCCGCTATCATCAATTACGGCGGAGAATGGTTCAACCGGCTGGGGACAGAAAAAAGCGGCGGGACAAAGGTCTTTGCGCTGGCGGGCAAGGTGCGCCATACGGGGCTGGTGGAAGTTCCGCTGGGCACAACGCTTCGGGAGATTGTCTATGATATCGGCGGCGGCGTGCCAAAAGATAAAAAGCTCAAAGCCATCCAGACGGGCGGTCCCGCGGGCGGCTGTATCCCCGCTAAATGGGCTGACCTTGCCGTGGATTTCGACACCCTTACGCAGGCGGGTTCCATCATGGGCAGCGGCGGCATGATAGTCCTCGATGAAGACGACTGTATGGTGGATATCGCCAAGTTTTACCTTTCTTTTTCGCAAGATGAGTCATGCGGAAAATGCACGCCCTGCCGCGAAGGCACAACCCGCATATTGGAAATTCTGGAAAAAATTACCGGCGGCGATGGAACAGTGGAAGACCTTGACCGATTGGAGCGGCTTGCAAAACTTGTGAACCGTTCCTCGCTTTGCGGTCTCGGGCGAGCCGCGCCGAACCCCGTCCTAAGCACGTTGAAGCATTTCCGAGCGGAATATCTGGCTCATGTGGTTGATAAGCGCTGCCCATCCAAGCGGTGCAAGGCGCTTTTGCATTATGAGATTGACGCGGAAAAGTGTATCGGCTGCACGGTTTGCGCCCGCAACTGCCCCGCGGAATGCATCGCCGGCGCGCGCAAAACGGCGCATGTGATTGACGCCGCTAAATGCGTCAAATGCGGACGCTGCTTTGAGGTCTGCCGTTTTGATGCGGTAATTAGGACTTAATTAAGATATTGGAAAGATAGATGGCTGAAAAAAACATTAAAATTACAATTGATGGCGCAACCGTGAAGGTTCCGCTCGGAACAACCATTATGGAGGCGGCGGAGCAGCTCGGTATCCGTATCCCCCGGCTTTGCTACCATCCGGGACTTTCGCTGGAAGGCGCCTGCCGCGTCTGCATAGTCGAAGTCAAAGGCATGCCCTTTTTCATGGCTTCGTGCAGCGTCAAGGTCTGGGACGGCATGGAGGTTCAGACCAACTCGCCGGAAATCCGCCAAGCTCGCCGCGATATTGTGGAACTCCTTTTAGATAACCACCCCAAGGAGTGCCAGACCTGCGAGCGCGACGGCAATTGCGAGTTGCAGAATCTGGCTTACACAATGGGCGTGCGCGAGCGTTATTTCGAAGGCAAGCGCAAAGACTTGCCGGAAGATGACACCAGCGCGGCGGTTGTCCGCACGCCGGAAAAGTGCATCCTTTGCGGACGCTGCTTCCGCGTCTGCTCAGAGATTCAAGGCGTGAATAACCTGAGCCAACATCACCGCGGCTTCAACACAGTTGTCGGTCCCGCCAACCTTATAAATATGGACGACTCCGTCTGCATCCAGTGCGGTCAATGCATCAACGTCTGCCCGACGGCGGCGTTCCTTGAAAAGCGCCACACGGATGATGTCTGGAAGGCGCTTGCTGACCCGAAAAAGCACGTAGTCGTTCAGACGGCTCCATCTATCCGCGCCGCCATCGGCGAGGGGTTTGATATGCCGCCCGGCACTCCCGCCACAGGCAAGATGATAACAGCCCTGCGCCGCCTCGGTTTCGATGCCGTTTTTGACACAAACTTCGGCGCGGATATGACCATTGTGGAGGAAGCGCATGAACTTGTTCAACGACTTAAAAACAACGGACCGCTTCCGCTCCTGACTTCCTGCTCGCCGGGATGGATTAACTTCATGGAAAAATTCTTCCCCGAGCTTATCCCTAACGCCTCCTCGTGCAAATCGCCGATGGGCATGCTCTCTACGCTGGCAAAAACTTATTATGCGCAGAAAAAAGGGCTGGATCCTAAAGATATTTATATGGTGGGCGTCATGCCCTGCGTTGCAAAAAAATACGAGGCGCGCCGACCGGAGCATATGATGGCAGACGGACGTCCTTACACGGACGCCGTTTTAACCACTCGTGAAATGATTTGGATGATTAAATGCTACGGTATTGATTTCATCAACCTTTCCAATGGCGAATTCGACCTGCCTCTTGGATTTTCCACCGGCGCCGCAGACCTCTTCGGCACAACAGGCGGCGTTATGGAAGCCGCGCTCCGCACAGCGAGCGAGTGGATTACCGGCGAGAGCGTGGATAAACTTGAATTCACGGAGGTGCGCGCCGTTGAGGGCTTGCGCGAATCAACCGTCCAAATAGGCGATTACACGCTCAATGTGGCGGTCGCCAACGGACTCATCAACGCCAAGACCATCCTTGAACGAGTTATATCCGGAGAAAAGCAATATCACCTGATTGAAATTATGGCGTGTCCGGGAGGCTGCATCGGCGGCGGCGGACAGCCATACCCGCCCAAAGGGATGAAAGTTCTCGACCCTGCCCTTTTGCGCCTGCGGGCAAAGGCGCTCTATTCCATTGATGAAAACAAACAGCTGAGGCGCTCGCATGAAAACTTGATGATTACACAACTATATGAGGATTTCCTCGGCGAGATAGGCGGGCAAAAAGCCCATGACCTGCTCCACACCCATTATCACGCCCGGTTGCCAAGGGGGATTCTATGACCGTTCTGACAGATAATCGCGCTCAAATAATTGAGATAAGCAAAAAGGCTCTTCCGGAGCATATTGTCGCCTTTATTGAAAAATGCCGGCAGGAGCCCGAACCAGAAAGCCAGCTCATCGCCGTTTTGCATATGGTGCAGGCGCACTTTGGCTATCTGGGAAAAGACCAGATGAAAGCAGTCGCGCATCTGCTCCGCGTCCCCAAAGCCAAAGTCACAGGCGTGGCAACATTCTACCACTTTTTCCGATTAGAGCCGCGCGGAAAAATCCTCATCAACGTCTGCCTCGGCACCGCATGCTACGTCAAAGGCGCAGAAAAAATCGCTCAACGGCTTAAAGATGAACTCGGCATTGGCTTTGGCGAAACCAGCAAAGACGGCATGTTCACATTGGAAAACTCGCGCTGCCTTGGAACCTGCGGGCTTGCGCCTGTTATTATGGTTAACGACGAAGTTATTGGACCCCTTGCGCCGGATGAAGTGCCCATGATTTTAGAGCGTTATATCAAAAAGGCAAAAGCGGAGGCGGAAAAATCATCTCCTCAATAATAAAGAGCTGTCTTTTTTCTATTCTCTCATTTTCGACGCCCGGACTTTCCCGCTTCCCTATTGCTCCCTACAGCATACTATGCCGCCCGATTTTCAAGGCAAAACCTTGGGGCGGGCGCAAAATGGAAACCGTATTCGGCAAGCCGCTGCCGCAAGGACAGCTCATCGGCGAATCGTGGGAGGTTGCAGACCTTAAAGAGGGCGCATCGCTGATTGCCAACGGCGCGCTTGCCGGCAAAACGCTCACGGATGCCGTGCGCCTCTGGGGCGCGGCGCTCATCGGAACGGCGTGGGACAGCGCGGAACGTTTCCCCCTCCTTGTGAAAATTCTTGATGCGCAAGAAGATTTGAGCGTTCAGGTTCATCCCGATTCCGAATCCTGCCGGCGCCATTTCCCCGATTGCCATAGCAAGGACGAAACTTGGCTTATCCTTCAAAACGACCCAGAAGCGGGAATCCTTTGGGGATTTCGCCGCGGAGCATCGCTTGATGATTTTGAAAAACATCTGCAAGCCGGCGATATAGCCGCGCTTTTAAGACGCGTGGATGTCGGCGCGGGCGATTTCATCCGCAACGAGCCCGGCGTTGTTCATGCCCTGCTCGGAGGCATCCTCGTCATGGAAGTGCAAGAACCTTCTGACACAACATTTCGAATATACGATTACGGACGCATCGTGGACGGCAAGCCGCGCCCCATCCACGTTGAGCAAGCGAAAAAAGTCATGAAATTCGACTGGGCGGAAAATCCCAAACTCGCCCCAAAGCCGCTTCCCGCCAATTGCGGAAACCGCGAACTCATCGTGGACTGCCCCGCCTATCGGATGGAGTCGTGGACATTTTCGGGCGAGATAAAAATCGGCGGGCTTGCGCAAACGGCGCGAGTGATTTTCTGCGCAGAGGGGCGCATTCAAATTGCCGACGGCGTTGAGACATTTGAGATGCGCGCGGGCGACACCGCAATCATCCCCGCCGCCGTGCAGTCCGCAACGCTGACCGCGGCGGACAGCGCCCGCCTCATCATTTCCGGCGCCGGCGCCCACTCCCTCCAATAACCCCGTTTTGCCAAAAATTGTTATTGACTTTAATTTGTCGTTTTATGCATATTTTTTCATAAATTTTATTTAGAATGAAAAGGCATAAAATGTATTGTCCGAAGTGCGGAACGCAAAATGAAGATAATGCTTTTAAATGTGTGCAATGCAATACAGTATTGCGTTCGGCAATCGCAACCTCATCTACTCAAAATATAGTATTTTTTATGGCAATTGGGTCTTTGATTCTGGGTATACTTTCAATAGTAACCTGTTTCAGGGTGTTTGCGGGTATACCCGCAATTATCCTTGGGTTCAATGTAAAAAAGAAAAATAAGCTTAATCCAGCCCCTTTGGAAAGTGCAATTGCAACATTGGGCATAATCTTTGGAATAATAGGCAGTCTTGCGACCTTGTTTAATATATTGGTTTTTTGGAGTTTTAGGAGATATTTCCTCTGACTTAAATTTCAAATGAGAAGGAATAAAATGTTTTGCTCAAAATGCGGAACGCAAAATGAAGATAATAATTATCGGTGTATAAATTGCGGACAAATCCTTCATTCCGACCCGCAACCTGCAATAACCCAAAGAGCGGATTATACTATTGGTGGATTAATACCCTACAAAAATCCTTATGCTTTGATTGCATATTTCCTTGGATTTTTTTCTATAATCCCATTCTTGGGGCTCCCTTTAGGCATAGGCGCTTGTGTTTTAGGCTTAGAGGGGTTTAAATTTGCCAAAGAACATCCAGAAGCAAAAGGCGAGCGTCACGCCAAGGTAGGCGTTTTATTGGGCGGTTTTTTTGGTTTTTTAAACATTGTATTAGTTATTATTTTTAAACATTGTATTAGTAATTATTATATTAAAATATTACCATGAAAAACCTCATATAGAAACAGGAAAATAAAATGTATTGTATCAAATGCGGAACGCAAAATGAAGATAATGCATGGAAATGTATTCAATGTGGAAATCTTCTTCAATCTGAGCAAGGATTTCAACAAGCGCCCCAGGTTTATATTCCTAATTATCTTGCTCAATCTATCCTGTGCACTTTATTTTGTTGTCTGCCATTTGGCCTAATGGCTATGTTTTATGCCGTTCAGGTCAATAGCAGAATAGCTGCGGGAGATGTTCAAGGCGCAATGATTTCTTCTCTAAACGCCAAAGCGTGGAGCAGGATTTCTTTTGTATGTGGAATTGTTTTTATCTTTTTATGGGTGTTTCTTGCGATGAATGGTTGGTCTCCAAGTTTTTTAAGATAGATGAAAGCCGCATTTTTTCACTTGTTGAAAAATGAACGACTGAAAACCTTTGCATTTCTTGCATTAATCGTAATAGCAATCGCTTTTATGTATTTCATTGATCCTGTTAAGTCCTCTGTTTTTCCTCCATGTCCATTCTATTTAATAACGGGATTATACTGCCCAGGTTGTGGTTCATCACGTTCCATTCATCAATTGCTTCATGGTCACTTATTAATAGGATTCAAGTTGAATCCTTTGATGGTTTTGTCATTGCCATTTTTAATATATTCATTTATCTCAAGGGCTGTGTTTGCAATCCGAGGAAAGCCATATACAGAAATATTTATCCCCGCTATTTGGATTTGGATATTATTAGGTCTTATCATTACATTCTGGATAGTAAGAAATACATCGTTTTATCCTTTTTTATCATTTATGAAAAACTTCAAAGGATAAAGTCTAATATGCTTTACAAAAGATTGAAAACTATTTACGGCAGGTGGTATGGCATTTTTTGATTTTTGCGCAGGAATGAAAATGGGGCATGGAAGCAAATATTAGAAAAACACCCGCATGGCAGGTTCTCATCTCCGCTCTTGTGATTTTCATCGCCTATTACTCGGTTTTTTTTCAGGAGAAAACCGATTTGCAAGCGGTGGCATATTTGGGCGTTGCCAGATGGTTCTGGGCGGGCGCGCTCATCTTTCTTGCGGCTTATGCCTCGGGCGAATGGGCGCTGTTTTTTTTCCGCTTAAGGGATATCCGTCCGCGCGTTCGGCTTTTTCTGGCGATGGCGCTGGGGTTGGGCATCCTTTCGATGTTGATGTGCGCGCTGGGCAACTGCGGCATGTTGACGCGGGGTTATGCGTTTTTTCTATTGATGGGCTTGGCTTTGGCGGGTCTGCCTTTTTACCGGCAGATGGGAGGGGAGATATTCCGATGGGTTGGTTCAATCCGCGAGAAAAGTTTAGGCGCGCCGGTCTTCATCTGCCTTTGTCTGCTTGTTATGATTTTTTTACTTTATGGTATCAGCGCGCTGCCGCTTCCCATCAATTATGATGTGATGGAATATCATCTTGGCGCTCCGCAGCAATCGCTCAGAGCCGGGAGCCTTGCGCCGCATCTTGGAATTTTTTATAGTTATCTCCCCTTTGGCGCGGAGGCGCTATTTGCCGCAGGCATGGTCGTTGGAAGCGGCGAGCCGTTTTTCAACCCTAAGGTCATTCACTTTGGTTTTTGGCTGATTGCTTGTTATGGGGTTTATATCCTTGCGGGCCTTTTTGGACTGGAGCGCGGGTGGGGGCTTTTTGCCGTCGTTCTTTTCGGCATGAACCGGCTGGTCTTTTCGGTGGGGCAGGATGCTTTTGTTGAATTCTGCCAGACGGTTTATGTGGTAGCAGCGCTTGCGGCGTGGGTTTTATGGTTTCAGGGGCGGGCGGGCAAGCCGCTTTTTTTATCTTTTATTTTTTGGGGACTTGCCCTCGGCGTCAAATATTCCATATTGGGGCTCGGCATTCTTCCCTTTTTATTGATTCTTCTGCCTTATGGGCTTTATCAGCGGGAGGAAAAACGGTTTTTTATTTTGTGGGCGAAGTATAGTTTAGGCGGTATGCTGGCGGTCGCGATTGCATTTGCGCCGTGGATGGTTCGCAGTTTGCTTTATACGGGCAATCCGTTTTTCCCTTTTTTCTCACAGGTTTTCCGATGGGACGGGTGGACGCCGCAGCAGATGGCTTATTACATGCAGTCGAACCGAGCAGTTGCGCCGTTCAGTCCGAGTCATTTGTGGTTTATGATTTCAAAGGGGATGGATGTTGGGGCGTTTTATTATCTGCCGCTTTTTTTGGCTTTAATATTATTCCGCAAAGAGCGTAAGGTTTGGGCGCTGGCGGGATTTGCGTTTTTGGGGTGTCTTGTCTGGAATCTATTTTTGCAGCCGCCCGCGCGCTTTATGGTTCCGATTGTTCCGGTCATGGCGCTCGTGGCGGTGTGTGTTTTGAGGCTGCTGGCGCGCCAGTCCAAAATCGGCGCCGCTTGCCTCATTCCTTATATGGCGTTTATCCTCACCGCAGGGCAGCTTCATTTTGTGGAGTTGTTCAATACCGGATACATAAAGGCGGCGCTATTTTGTTATGACCAGCGGGATTTTTTAATGGAGCAGCTGGGGGCGTATTATGAGGCGTCGCAGATTATCAATAATGACTTGCCGCCGGATGCGCGCATCCTTTTTATTTATGAAGCCCGCATTTATTACATGGAGCGTCCCGCGGCGGCAAACAGCGTCTTTGATAAAAGCCCGCTGGTTGCGATTGCCGAAATGGAATCGGATGCGGAAGGGATGCGCAATCGGCTCCTTTCAATGGGTTATACGCACGTTTTGCTAAATGAGATAGAATTGAACCGCCTGATTAAGACATACGCCCCGCGTTCGGTTGTGGAGCGCGAGGGAGTCGCCTCCATTTTTGAAGACAGCCGCGCCAATTTGACGGCTTTCGAGAATCTGTATGGCTCGTATCATCTGGACGAACGATTTCCGGCGAATCGGAAGAAGATTCGCGAATTCATCGCCCTTGTGGAAAAGCACAAAATCTTTGAGCGGCGGGATGAGCGCGGGCTTGCCTTTTACCTTTCCAGCCTAAAATAATAAAAGCGGGAAAACTCTTTTGGAGTCCTCCCGCTTTTTAACCATTGAATAGAGAGAATTATTTGGCGAGGATTTTATTGACCAGCGCGGCAAGGTCGGCGGTGCTGATGGCGCCGCTGTTGTCCACATCGGCGTTATCTTTCTGGATGAGGTCGGTAATGCCGGAACCGGTGGGGTCGCTCACGAGCGTGACAATATCCGCCGCATCAACCTTGTTATCCAAATTGGCGTCGCCTTTTTTGACGGGGATAACGCGGAAGGTGTCCAGCCAGCTGGGCGTGTCCGCGAAATTGCGGAAGCCGTGCAGCGTGGTAACATTGTCTCGGAAACCGAGCTCTTGCGCGGGAGCCTGAGCGCCGTTCACAAAACATTTCCACTTTTTGGTTGTATAGTCTTGACGGATGGATATTTTATACCATTGGTCTTTGACGAGCGAGACGCCGGTGGGAACCCAAGAGCCGCCGCCGGTGCCGTTGCCGTTCAGGCACTGAATGCCGTTGGTCTTGCTAAAAAAGACAATTGCGCTGGCGGCAGGATCGGCGGGGAAGCTGGGCTCGGCATCGGTGCCTTCGCCGCTGAAATAGCCCTCCATCCAGACGATGGTCTCGGCAGGTTTGGCGGAAAGGGGTTTATCTATTTGGCTGTTGGCTTCAAGGGCGACGGCTTGATCGCCGGATTGCTTAAAGGCGTTTGTTATTGTGGCATCTGCTCCTTGAGAAAGGACAACCCAGCCGTCTTGCCCGTTGATGGTGTTTCCGGCGGTGAAGCCGTCCGCGGCATCAAAACCTGTTTTATAAGGAATGGCAACTTGAGCCATGGCTACAGCGCAAGCGAAAATGATAAGCGCCGTAATCGAAAGTTTTTTAATCATCATTCAAACCTCCGTAAAAAAATATAGCGATTATTGGATAGAATACCCCTTTTATTCCAACATAATAATATCCTAATAAGTATAAGCCTTACTCAATGCAAGTGTTTTTTTATTTTTTTTTTAGTGGTTGACAGGATTTTTGGGGGAAAGATAATTCCACAGTTTTTTTGATTGATAAAATTAAGCCGGACTTTCGCAAATTTTTGCCTTGAGGAATGATGTATGATTTTAAGTCCTGTTCATTTCGAAAAGATGGCGCGCGCGTTTTTGACAGCAGGTCCCAACGCGGAAAAAGCGCCTCAATCGCCCACCCAAACCATCATTTTAATGTTTGCCCTGATTGCCGTCTCGTTTTATTTTATCGTCCTCCGTCCTCAAAAAAAGGAGCAAGATAGCCGCAAGAAACTCCTTGAGCAACTTAAAAAGGGCGACGAGGTGGTGACCATCGGCGGCATCTTCGGCACCGTTGTGGAAACGGATAATGAACAGAACTCCGTCACGCTTGAAGTGGCAAAAAACATCCGCATCCGCTTTCTTAAAAGCGCCATCGCTAATGTTATCAATAAGTCATAAAAAAAATATACTAATCATATTTACTGCAAGAAAGGATTGCTTCCATGCCCAAACAGATTAACTGGCAAATGATTCTCATCTTGGTGCTCACCATTGCCTCCATTGCGCTTATCGTTCCCACGGCTCGGTATTTTACTTATGTGGCAACGACGCCGATGCCCGTCCCCGGAACTGATGCAGAAAAGGAATATGACCAGACGGTCATGAAATTAAAATCGCGAAGCATCACGCCCGGTCTTGACCTTCAAGGCGGCGTGGATATATTGCTTTCTATAGACCGCGCCAAGACGGAATTGGACAACCTTGCCACAGCGGCAGATAAAATCAAACAAAATTTCCGCAATGATTCCATAGACGCCTCTTTTGACATTAATTCAGAAAACCGCGAATTGAATGTTAAACTCCTTAATCCCAAAGATTTTCGTCAGGCGAGCAACATCCTCAAGAATTTTGAGGGGTATTTCGCCAGTTTGAATCCAGAGCCGCTGGAAAAGGGCGAAACCATCTCCCTCAAACTTGCGCCCAATGTAATTGAGCGCTATAATCAGGACGCCATCGAAGGTTCGGAAAAAGTCCTGCGCAACCGCGTGGATGAGTTCGGTCTGACCATGGCGACAGTCGTGCGTCAGGGCGAATCCCGTGTTCGCATCCAGATTCCTGGCGAAAAAGACCCTCAGCGCGTTATCAAAAACATGCTCAAACCCGCCCAGCTGGAGTTTCGCATCGTTGCCGAAGATAGCGATGAAAAAGCCCTTCAGCTCGTTGAAACCAAAACCGAGGGCGGCAAGGAAGTTCAGACCGTCAAAAAAGACCAAGTCCCGCCGGGCTATCGAATCTTTTTCGGTCAGGTTGTGGATTACAAATCCCGTCAGGTAGGCATGAAAAAGATGATAACCGTTCCCTATCTTTTGAAAGAAGAGGTTTCGCTGACGGGCAAATACCTAAAAGAGTCATACGTGGAGGTGATACAGTCGGATCTGGAAAGCCCGATTCACATCAACCTTGTCTTTGACCGCGAAGGCGCGCGCATATTCAAGGATGTGACGGAGAAGAACCGCGGGCGCAATCTTGCTATATTGCTTGACGGCGTAGTTTATACGGCGCCGCGGATAAAGGAAGTAATCCCCAATGGGCGATGCTTTATCAGCGGATCGTTTGATATGGAGGATGCGCGCGACGTAAGCCAAGTGCTCAAAGCCGGCTCTATGCCGGCGCGGCTGGCGGTCGAGCATGAGATGACCGTCGGCGCCTCTTTAGGAACGGATACCATCAAGGCATCCGTCAAGGCGTTAATTATCGGTACTTTTGCCGTTGTGGCGTTTATGATTATCTACTACGGAACCGCCGGCGCGATTGCCGATATTGCCCTAATCCTCAACGTTCTTATGATACTTGCCATACTTTCTCTGGCGCGCGCCACGCTGACCCTTTCCGGTATCGGCGGCATCTTGTTGACGGTCGGTATGGCAGTTGACGCCAACGTTCTCATCTATGAGCGCATCCGGGAGGAGATAGCGGAGGGCAAGGCGCTCAGAGCCGCTGTCAAGCGGGGGTTCGATCGCGCCTTTTTGGTCATCTGGGACTCCAACTTCACAACAATGATAACAGCCCTGATTCTGCTCCAATTTGCCGTCGGGTCTGTGAAAGGCTTTGCCCTGACTATGTTCATCGGTTTGGTTGTGAACCTCTACACCGGTTTTGCCGTCACCAGAAGCATAACCGATTACTGGGTTTCGATTCGAAACAAACTTTATACCGGCAGCATGTATATTTTTAAGAATGCCAAAATTGATTTTGTTAAAGGACGTTACGGGGCGTATGTGCTCTCCAGTGTCTTGATTGTGTTGGGCATTTTTGGTTTTATCAAAAACAAAGGACCTATTTACGCCGTTGATTTTGAGGGGGGCATTCTTGCGCATGTCAGTTTTAAGGAAGAGGTCTCCGGCGAGGATATCTACAAAGCCTTCTCCGCGGCGGAGGGCGCAACGGTTCGCGTTCAGCGTGTTGCCGGCACCAACGAATTTCTTGTCAGAACAAAACTTGTAGATAATAACGGCGCCAAAACTCAGGAAATAATCACCAGAACCCTTGGCAGCAGCGCCCTTTTGAAGAATTTTGAAATCAAGGGAATCCAGCAAGTCGGCAACGAAATCGGCGAAGAATTCCGCTGGATTGCCATCAAGTCCGTCCTCATCGGCGCAATCGCGATCCTCATCTATATCGGCTTCCGCTTCCAGTTCATCTTCGGCGTGGGCGCGGTAGTCGCCCTCATCCACGACCTCTTCATCGTTTTTGGCATTATGACGCTGTTAGGCAGGGAAACAAGCCTCGACCTTGTGAGCGCCCTGCTGATGATTCTGGGTTATTCCATCAACGACACGATAGTTATCTTTGACCGGATTCGCGAAAATATGCGAACCGTTTACGGCAAGTCGCTGGAAGAAATTATTAACATTTCCATTAACCGCTCTTTGAGCCGAACAACGCTGACATCTGTTACAACGCTTGTCCCAATGATTATCATGTATCTCATCGGCGGCAAGGGTCTGCAAGATTTCTGCCTTGCCCTAATCATGGGCATCATCGTTGGGACTTACTCATCCGTCTTTGTGGCAACGCCTCTCGCTTATGAATGGTTCAAGCGCAAAGGCATGAAAATTAAGGAAGAAACAGTCCGCAAGATCACTTATCAAAAAGTCACTCCCCTAATTGAATAGATAAAGGAACGGATTGCAACAGACAACGAACGGCAAACTTCGGATAAAAAAAAGAAAAACCCTAAAAGGAGGGCACTCCCTTGAAAGAATACCATAGCGAAAAAATCCGCAACATCTGCCTTTCCGGTCATAACAGCTCCGGAAAGACCACTCTAACGGAGGCGATTCTTTACGCAACCCGCACCATCGAGCGTATGGGGCGCGTGGAGGACGGAGGCACCGCTTCGGACTACGACCCCGAGGAAATCTCCCGCCGCGTCTCTATCAACGCCACAATCAACCCCATCGAATACAAAGACCTGAAGGTCAACCTGATTGACCTTCCGGGCTATCGCGACTTTGTGGCTGAAGTCAAGGGACCTGTCCGCGTGTCGGATACCATGATTATTTTGATGGATGCCACATCCGGCGCCGAAGTGGGAGCGGAGTTCGCCTGCGAATACTCCGATGAATATAAACTGCCGCGCCTATTTTTCATCAACAAAATGGACAAGGAGCGCGCCAATTTCAAAAAGGCGCTTGAGGCGATTAAATCGGACCTCGGCTTGCGCCCCGTTGCCGTCACAATCCCCGTCGGGCAGGAAGCCTCATTCGAAGGCGTTATTGACCTCCTGCGTATGAAGATGATAAAAGAGGAAGACGGCAAGCAGGTTATGCTCCCTATCCCCGATTCCATGAAGGCGGAGGCGGATGATGCTTATGCCCATATGATGGAGATAGCCGCCGAGGGCAATGATGATCTGACTATGAAATATCTTGAGGAACTTAATCTAACGCCGGAAGAAGTTTTGCAAGGTTTGAAAGAGGGTTTTGCCCAACAACGATTCTGCCCTGTATTCTGCGGAGCGGCAAGCAAGGCGTTCGGCGTTCACGCCCTTTTGAATTTTATCGTCCAGTGCTGCCCCTCCCCGCTGGAAACGCCCGCATGGATTGTCAAAAAACCCGGCTCGGAGGAGGAGATGGAGCTTCCTTTCGACCCCGCAAAACCAACGGCGGTATTTGTATTTAAAACCATCACAGATCCCTATGCGGGAAAGCTTTCCTTTGTTAAAATTATCACCGGCAGCCTCAAATCCGAATCCTCCGTATATAATGCAAATAAGCAAAAAGAAGAAAGGCTGCAGCATGTGTATATCATCCGCGGCAAAAAACTTCAAAACGTCCACCAGCTGCACGCGGGCGATATCGGCGTTCTTTCCAAACTGGATGTGACGGCAACCAACGACGCCCTTTGCGATCCCGCCGCGCCGGTTATTTTCGAGCCGACCATTCTGCCATCGCGCACAACGCAGATGGCTATTAAAGTGCCCACAAAATCCGAAGAGGAAAAAATCGGTCTTGCCATACACCGCCTGATGGAACAGGATGAATCCCTTTCCATCCATCGCGACCCAGAAATCAAACAGACGATTCTGATGGGAATGGGCGAAACGCATCTTGATGTTGCCATTAGCCGCCTCAAAGCGCTCTCCGGCGTGCAAGCGCAGCTTGTCGAACCGCGCGTTCCCTACCGCGAGACAATAACCAAAAAAGCGGAAGGCAGCTACCGCCACAAAAAACAGTCGGGCGGGCGCGGACAGTTTGGCGAAGTCTGGCTGAAACTGGAGCCGATTCAAAATCCAGAAGACCCGGAAAAAGATTATGAGTTTTCGTGGGACGTCGTCGGCGGAAATATCCCCACAAAATTCATGCCCTCTGTAGAAAAAGGCATCGTGGACGCCCTCCAGCACGGCGCGCTCTCCGGCAACAAAGTCGTGAATGTGCGCGTCTCCTGCTTTGACGGCAAAGACCACCCTGTGGACTCCTCCGATATGGCTTTCAAACTGGCGGCGTCTATGGGCTTTAAGGAAATCTCCCTCAAAGCGGGGCCCATCATCCTTGAGCCGATTTACAAACTACGCGTGACGGTGCCGGAAAACTACATGGGCGACGTGATGGGCAACCTCTCCGGTAAACGGGGCAAAATACTCGGAAACGCCAACAAGGGTAAAAAGGTTATAATTGAAGCGCTCGTGCCTCAAGCGGAGGTTTTTTCCTATTCGCGCGACCTGCGCTCGCTGACGCAGGGACGCGGCGTGTTCGAAATGGAATACTCCCATTATGAAGCCGCGCCGCCCAACCTCCAAGAAAAAATAATCGAAGAGGCAAAGAAACTCAAAGAGGAAGAAAACGAGTAATCGGCGGGGAGCGATGGGAAAACGGCGTCCATGGGGGATGCCTTATTCCGTTATTGACAGGGTTCGGGACTTTAAGGCATAAAGCGCCAAATTAGCGTTTATGATGCATTGTATCATGCGCAAAATTTATATTGAAGGACGCGCAGCTTGATTATCCTCAAACGCTATGTCCTGCGTGAATTACTGGGTCCCACTCTTCTGGGTCTCCTCTTTTTCACTTTTTTGCTTTTTGTAACCCAGATATTCAAACTGACGGATATCCTATTGAGCGACGGGGTCAATCCCGTTTTGGTGGGAAATTTTGCCCTTTGCCTCCTCCCGTCTCTTCTATCTTTTACAATACCCTGTTCCATTTTGGTGGGCGTGCTTATTTCCTTTGGCAGACTTGCCACAGATAATGAGATTCTCGCCATGCGCACAAGCGGCGTCCATCTCATAACCATCTTCAAACCAATCATCCACGTGGGATTTTTTGTCAGCGTCTTAATGCTGATTTTAAATTATGCCGCCCTTCCCTCCTTGACCCTAAAAAGCAATGATTATATTTATCAGATAGAATTTCAGCTTTTTAACACGCTCAAACCGGGACGTTTTTACGAAGACCTCGGCTCGGACAATGCCGAGATTACTTTTTATTTTGGCGAAAGAGAAGAAAAAACCGGGGACCTTAAACATATCCACATGAAGATTGTGGCTTCTGAAGAACAACTCACCGGGGAAAAAAAGAAAGATAAAAAGCCTCCCACAGAAACGCTGCTTATTGCGGAACGGGGCAAAATCAGCGTGGATAAAGATACGCGCACTATCCGCTTCCATTTTTTCAACGGCTCGCTTCACCCGATTGAAAAAGACGACCCAACACAGAATAATGTCATCTTTTTCAAAGAGCTGGTTCGCAATATTAATCCATCGCTGAGCCGTATGAAGGGCGGCGTCTACCAGAAGAAAAATAAGGAGATGACCGTTCCGGAGCTGGTGGCAAATGTGGAATTGAACCGCCATAAATCGCCAAAGACTGCCAATGAAAGCCGCGTGGCGCTATGGCAACGATTCTCCAATCCGCTGGCGTGTCTTGCCTTTGTCCTGATAGGGATGCCGTTGGCGGTCTATATCCGCCCCTCCGGCAAATCATCCGGCTTTGCCATATCTTTTGCCTTGCTTTTCGTTTATTACGTTCTTATGAAGTGGGGTTCTTCGTTGGGAAAAGTTAATCACCCCATGACGCCGCTCGCGGTTTTTTCTCCCAACCTTGTGCTGGGGTGTCTGGGCGGAATGCTGATATATTTCCAGACGCTGAAATGAGGAGCGCACATGAGAGGCAACATTTATAAAATTACTCTTCGCGCGGCAGCTGCGGCGCTGGCTTTGATGTTTGCGGGGATTTTTTTGACGCCGTCAAATGCCTTAGCAGCCGAGCCGTTGGCGCGCGTGGGTCTGAAAGAAAAAATGTCCGGCTCCCAGCCGGCTCTCGAAGCCCCCGCCATCCCAGCCCCGTCTCTGAAAGATAACCTTCCCCTGCGCATCACATCCGACCATTATCTTGATTATGACGAGGAAAGCAATTTTATCTACGGACGCTCCCGCACCAAAGTCTGGTATCAGGATATTTATCTCGAAGCGGATCGCCTGATGTATGACGTGCGGTTGAACGAGGTTCAGGCGTATGGCAACATCATCATGAAAAAAGGCGCGGATGACGATTATACGGCGGACTCCGTCTGGTATAGTTTTGACAAAGGGCGCGGATATGCGCGCGGCGGCAGAGGGCGCCACGGCGATTTTTACATCATCGGCAACCAGAATGAACAAGAAGAGCCCTCGTTCGAACTCCTCAACCAAGATGAAAAGAGACGCCCCCGCGAATCCATCCTTCGCAACTCATCCTATACCACCTGCGATTTCCCTGTGCCGCATTATCGAGTCCGCGGAACGGAAGTCCTCCTATATCCCAACGACCGCGTCTTTATCCGCAGCGCCACGTTTTACGTCTGGGAAATCCCCGTCATGTATTTGCCTGCTTACACATCCTCGTTGGTCGAACCCTCCCCTTGGTCGTTTATCGTCGGATACAACTCCAAACTCGGCGGCTACATGCGCGTCGGATATGAATTCCGCCATTCTGAATACGAACCGAAGGACGATGTGGATGAGGTGGCGCCGGAGGATATAGAGCGGGACAGGGACGTATTCACCGCCCGCAGCAAGGGCAAAATCAAAACCTTTGCGGATTATTTCACCAAACGGGGCTTTGGCTACGGCGCCACGTATAGCTACCGCTTTGATTATAAAAAACATCAAGGCATTATTGACCTTTATCAGTTTCATGATAGAAAATTTAAGGTTAAGAATTACTCCAGCCCCACCGTCATAGAAGATGATACGGACTTCAACCGCTGGATTGCCCGCATCCAGCATCGCAGCAAAATTACGGAAGAAATCCAGCTGCAGGTAAATGTTGATGAGATGAGCGATCCGGATATTTATTATGATATTCTTGACCGATTCAATAATCTGGAAAAACGCTACAGAGTGCCTGAGCGAAATATCAAGGCGGCGCTCACCTATCGGAAAGACCAATATATCGGGCGGCTTCTTTTTGAGATGCGCCACCGCATCGGGCGCGACCGCGTACCCGATTACACCAGCCCCTTCGATAATGACGCCGATTATAATATTGACCCCTTTCGCCGCCGCAAGGTGGATGATAAGGAGGGATTTCGCAGAAAACGTTATGGACGCGTTTCCGAGCGCGCGCCCCAGTTCACCTTTTCCACCAATTATTACAAACTCGGCGGCTCGCCCCTCTTTACTTATTCCGATGTCAATATTTTCAATAATCTGGATAAAGGGTTAAATATTATAGACAAGGATGATAACGGCTGGGTGCGCGGCATAGACGTTTATCAAGCGCTCCTTTACCGCCTCAAATTCAGCCCGCGATATACCCTGACCGCGCGCGTCGGCGTCGGCGGTGCTTTCACGGACAGGTCAAATGATAGTTTTGATTATGATTTCCCGCAGGGAACGGTTTTCCCCTATACGCTGAATGATTATACCGAACCGATAGGCGCGGCGACCTTTGCGGATGAGGATACCATTCTAGCCGGCACGCGCAAACGCAGCATACATGATGTGAAGGATTATTATGCCTACGCGGATGCCATGCTCTATTTCCACGCCCGCTTCACCGATTACCTCCACGGCTGGATACGCTACAACTACCGATATGGAACGAATGATTCAATCGGCGAATTTTACGAATCGCTCGGCAACCAAATCGCCCGGCATGACCTGTATAATTTCCGTCTGCCCGAGCATTGGGTTCGCGCGGGGCTGAATTATTTCCTCCGCTATCCCAACCTGAACGCTTACCTAAACGGCGGATACAACCTGCAGAGCGATAAAGACATCTACGCCAACGAAGAAAGGTATTATGTGAGTCCGGGCGTGGTTTATACAAACAACGCCAAGACATTCAAACTCGATGTCGCCGCCCGTTATACCGGACGCCAGGCTTATGACACAAGCGACATCCGCTCCGAAACACAAGACTTCATCTACGGCATTCTCAATGCGCAGTATATCCCGCGCAGCCGCATGTGGTGGAGCCGCATATCTGTTTCAGGACACAAGACGATTGACCGCAAGGATTACGCAGCTTCGAGTTACGGCTTTGATGAATACGGCACTCAATACCGCGTTGCCGGAACATTGGGCGCGCGTGTGGGTCCCAAGTATGACGTCGAAACGCAAGTGATTTACAGAAAAAGAGATGAAGGCAGCGGCGTTTCCGATATTCGGTTAATCATCAAACGGGATTTGCACGACTTTGTCGCCCACCTTCAGGCTTCCATGGAGCGGGATATTGACGATGTTTATGACGAAAAAAGCGATAATGACAATGATGATAAAAACAAGTGGCAGTATGATTTCCAGTTCAGTCTGGCATTCAAAAAGCCTTTTGAGAAAACGTCCTTCGGCGCGCCGACAATCAAAACCCTTGCCGATGTGACGAAACAAGCGGAGGTATCGGGTCAGGAAGCGCGCCCTGTCCGAGTAGGTGATTGATGTCCCCCTCTTCCCAATCCCGCTCATCCATTTGCGTCATCGGCGGCGCCGGCTATATTGGCAGCGTTGCGGTGGAAGCCTTAATTGCCGCCGGTCGCCGCGCGGTTGTTTATGACAATCTTTCCAAAGGACACAGAGCCGCCGTGCCGGAGGAAGTCCCCTTTATTTTCGGGGATCACGGCGATGAAGCCCTTCTGAAAAAAAACCTTGAAAAATACAACTGTTCCGCTGTCATGCACTTTTCCGCATCGAGCCTTGTGGGCGAATCAATGAAAAACCCGCTGCTTTATTATGAAAATAATGTGATAAAAGGGCTGGCGCTCTTGCGGGCGTCATCGGCGGCGGGCGTCCGCCATTTCATCTTTTCCTCAACAGCGGCAACCTACGGCGAACCAGTCTCTATCCCCATCAAAGAAGATGACCCCGCGATTCCCACAAATCCCTATGGCAACACAAAACTTGCCTTTGAACGGATGCTGCGCGATTTTGGCGGCATGTGCGGAATGCGGAGCGTTTCGCTGAGATATTTCAATGCGGCGGGCGCAACGGAGCGATACGGCGAGGCGCACAATCCTGAAACCCACCTTATCCCGCTCACGCTGCAGGTTGCGGCGGGGCGCCGGTCGCATATCACTGTATTCGGAAATGATTACCCCACGCCGGATGGCTCTTGCATCCGAGATTATATTCACGTGGCTGACCTTGCGTCGGCGCATATTCAGGCTCTGGAATATCTGGAAAACGACGGAGAGACAAGCGTTTTTAATCTGGGAAACGGAAAGGGTTTTTCCGTTTTTGAGGTGATAGAAACGGCGCGAAAGGTGACCGGCTGCGATATACCTGCGGAAATTGCCGAGCGCCGCGCGGGCGACCCGGCGATTTTAGTGGCTTCATCTGAGCGTATAAAAAAAGTTCTGGGATGGCAACCGCAATATCCCCAGCTTGAGGACATCATCGCAAGCGCATGGCGATGGCATTCCGCCCATCCGTATGGCTATATGCCTGAGAGGAAATTGCCCGAAGCTGCGCGCCGATGATTTGCCGCCGCCCTTTTTTGAATTTTTTGCTTGATACATTGCGAGGGCAAACTTATTGAAACCTTCAGATTTGTCCGGCGAAAAAAATGAAAGGAGTTGCCAATATGACAAAGGAGAACATTATCTATCTTGCTAAAAAGGACCTGCCGAAAAAATGGTATAACATTCAGGCAGACCTGCGCAAGCCGCTCGACCCGCCGCTGCATCCCGGCACAAAACAGCCGATGACGCCGCAGGAATTGGAAGCCATCTTCCCCATGAACCTGCTGGAGCAGGAGGTGAGTCAAGAACGCTGGATTAACATTCCTGAGGATATTCTTGATGTCCTTTCCATGTGGCGCCCAACGCCGCTCATTCGGGCGACTCGCCTTGAGGCGGAGCTCAAAACGCCCGCGCAAATCTGGTATAAATACGAAGGGGGCAGTCCTCCGGGCAGCCACAAACCGAACACCGCCGTGGCTCAGGCTTATTTCAACAAACAAGCGGGCATCAAACGCCTTTCCACAGAAACCGGCGCGGGGCAATGGGGAAGCGCCCTTTCCTTTGCCTGTTACCATTATGGCATCAAATGTCAGGTGTATATGGTTAAAGTGAGCTACAACCAGAAACCCTACCGCAAATCCATGATGCACCTCTGGCAGGCGGATGTGGTTGCCAGCCCCAGCCACAAAACAGAAGCCGGCAAAAAGATACTTGAAAAAGACCCCGATTGTCCGGGCAGTCTCGGCATCGCCATCAGCGAAGCCGTCGAGGACACCCTCAATCACAAAGACACCAAATACGCGCTGGGCAGCGTTTTGAATCATGTGTTGCTGCACCAGACGGTTATCGGACTCGAGACGAAGGAGCAGTTCAAACAAGCCGGCGTTAAACCGGATGTCCTTATCGGCTGCGTGGGCGGCGGCAGCAACTTTGCCGGATTTGCCTTCCCCTTCATGGAGGAAAAACTCACAGGCAAAAACGATTACCGTTTTATCGCCGTGGAACCGGCGGCGTGCCCGACCCTGACGCGCGGCGAATACCGTTATGATTTCGGCGATACCATCGGCATGACGCCCCTTATGAAGATGTATACGCTGGGGCATGATTTTATTCCGGCGGGCATTCATGCGGGCGGATTGCGCTATCACGGTATGGCGCCGCTGGTCAGCGCCTTAACAGAGCAGAACCTCATCGAGGCGCAAGCCAAGATGCAAATCCCGACCTTTGAGGCGGCTGTCATGTTCGCGCGGACGGAGGGGATCATCCCCGCGCCCGAAACGGCGCACGCCATCCGCTCCGCCATTGATGAAGCCATCAGGGCAAAAGAGGAAAATAAACCGAAGGTGATCGCCTTCATTTTCAGCGGGCACGGGCTGCTGGATCTTTCCGCGTATGATTCCTATTTCAGCGGTCATCTTAAAGATTTCGAATATGTCCCCAAAAAATAACCGCTTATGGGTCAGATCCCGCAAAAATTTACTTTAGCGGGTTTGACTGCAAAGGCGCAGACGGGGGCTTTTGTATCGAGTTAGAGGCAAACCCTCGAATGGATTTGATATTTTGAAGGAGGTTTTACCTTGGCTGATTTGAATGAACCTGAAGTTGAGAACGTTCCGTTGCCCAACCGAGAGCCGCTTTGCCGCGTGGGTATTGTGCTTCGGGAAGATAGTAAATCTAAAATGGTTCTTGAACTTCCCGCCGGACGATTCAAACTGGAAGAGGGCGAAACCTCCTTTCTTCTCGATAGCCAGTCTGCCGTGGATTTGATTTTTGAGGCGCAAGGAAATGAGATTGTCTGCTTTGAGAGCGACGGCGCCGCGCCTATTCATTCCGGGGATACCTTATCCATTGAGCCTTTAAAGGTTCAAGAGACGCTTTTGCCGAAAGGGGGTATGCTCCTCAAAGGCGTTGTAGCGGGGCGCGGCTTTCATTGGCAGAAGGAAGTTGATTTGACTTATCCGGGACGTCTTGAATTTTTTGCCCGCGAAGGCAATTTGATTGTGGTCAACGTCCTTCCTATGGAGGCGTATCTTGCCTGTGTGGTCACCTCCGAAATGAGCGGCGCCTGTCCGGCGGAGTTCCTGAAGGCGCAAGCCACCGCTGCGCGCTCGTGGATGATGGTCTTTCTTAAAAACAAACATACGGGCGAACCTTTTTCTATCTGCAATGATGACTGCTGCCAGCGCTATCAAGGCACAACCTTTCTTTCCGACCACGTTGCCGGCGCGGTGGAACGTTCGCGCGGCATGTTTATCGTCACGGAAGAGGGGTATTTGTGCGCCGCATACTATAGCAAAAGCTGCGGCGGAATTATGGAGCGCGCGCAAAATATTTTTGGCGAAGGCGCCGTCGGCATCAGCGAAAAGCCGGACGCCCCCGACGGCTCTATCACATCCGATTTCAATCCCGTGACGGAGGAAAATATCCGCGAATGGGTTACGGGAAAATTCCTGAAAAAATCAGATAGCTTCTGCTCGCCGAATGTCTGCCCGGAAGAGACGCTCCCGAAATATCTGGGCGCGGTGGATGAGGCGGGGAAATATTACCGCTGGCGCGTAGAATATGCCCGTCAAGAGTTGGAAGATATTTTAAGGCAAAAAGCGGGCGTTGCGGATATGGCGGAGTTTGTGGATTTCCACCCGATTCAGCGCGGCAATTCAGGACGTCTTCATGAATTGGGCATTATATACAGAGACGGCGGCGCAAATCTAAAAACGCTGACGGTCAAGTCCCAGTATGAAATTCGGCGCGTTCTGCATGAAAAATTTTTATTCAGCAGCGCCTTTGTCTGGGATTTTGAGCGCGACGCGGATGGACGCATCAACAAAATCGCCTTGCGCGGAGCGGGGTGGGGGCATGGGGTTGGCTTGTGCCAGATAGGCGCGCTCGGCATGTCCCTGCAAGGTCATTCTTACGAAGATATTATCAAACATTATTACAGCGGCTGCACGCTGGTTCGGGCATACGAATAATCCCGTCATTTTGGCATATAATGCAAGGGGCTAATTTTCTTGACAATAAAACAACGCGCTCCTTACGTTGTGCCTCATTAATTTTGCATCGAAAACTCGGGGGTGATTAATTTGGCGCTTGTCGTTCAAAAATTCGGCGGCAGTTCTGTTGCCGATACAGATAAAATAAAAAATGTTGCCCGCAAGGCGCTGCGAGAAAAAGAACGGGGGAATCAGGTGGTGATGGTGGTCTCCGCTATGGGAAAAACCACCGATGGGTTGATTAATCTGGCTCATCAAATTTCCGACGACCCGCCCGCGCGCGAGATGGATATGCTCATGTCCACCGGCGAGCAGGTGACCATCGCCTTGCTTGCCATCGCCTTGCAGTCTATGGGGCACAAGGCAATCAGTTTCACCGGTCCTCAGGTGGGGATCATCACAGACGCCGTGCACCGCAAGGCGCACATAAAACGGATCAACGTCAAAAAAATAAAGGAATCTCTCGATATTGGAAGCATTGTAATTGTTGCGGGGTTTCAGGGTTGCACGGAGGATAATGACATCACAACGCTCGGACGCGGCGGGTCGGACACCACCGCCGTCGCCCTTGCCGCCGCCCTCAAGGCGGATGTCTGCGATATTTATACGGATGTGGACGGCATTTACACAACCGACCCGCACATCTGCTCTAACGCCCGCAAACTTGAAAAAATTTCTTACGATGAAATGCTGGAGCTGGCGAGCCTTGGCGCAAAGGTGCTCATCAACCGCTCAGTCGAGCTTGCCAAGAACTGGAATGTGGAGATTCAAGTGCGTTCCAGTTTTAACGATAATCCCGGAACTCTGGTCAAGAAGGAGGATAAATCCATGGAAGATGTTGTTGTCAGCGGCGTGGCATATAACCGCAACGAGGCAAAAATTTCAATCGTGGGCGTGCCTGACCGTCCCGGCATCGCCGCTGAAGTTTTCGGTCGCATCTCAGACTCCCACATTGTGGTGGATATGATAATTCAAAACGTGGGGTATAACAGCAGGAACGACATCTCCTTCACTGTCAGTAAAGAAGATTTTGCCGCAACGTTGAAAATCGCCGAGACTCTTTGCAAGGAACTCGGCGCGGAAAAAGTAATCTCAGATGAAAAAATCGCCAAAGTTTCAGTGGTGGGCGTGGGCATGAAGACCCACTGCGGCGTGGCGGCGAAAATGTTCCGCGCCCTTGCGGAAAACGGCATCAATATCGAAATGATTAGCACATCCGAGATTAAGATTTCCTGTGTCATCCGCGAAAGCGATCTCGATAAAGCCGTGCAGGCAATCCACAACGGGCTCATTATAAATGCCGAGCCGGGGATTTAAGTTATGAGGCGGTTCGGCAATTTGGTTTCTGAGTCATCGGGCGATGGGGTTGATGGGTTGCCGGGCGGTTGATTGATAGAAAAAGGCATGCGGGAGCATCCGCCGCAGGAGGACACGCCGGCGCGCAGGCTGGCTTTTATCCGATAGGGTTGTGATGAGAAAAAAAACAAAACCGGCAGAATTAAAAAACGTTAAAACGTATTCGATACGTTCGCGCAAAAGCAAATTTGACTGCGCATCGCTTGCTCAGTGTCCCGACCCCGCCCAACCTTTGTCTGAATTTTTTAATACGCTCCCGCCGGTGCTCAAGGCGCGCGACCTTCTCCGCTTTTCAGAAAAAGTGGCTGCCGCCGTTAAAAAAGAGCGCCTTGTCCTTTTTATGATGGGCGCGCATCTTATCAAATGCGGACTCTCGACGCTGGTCTGCGATTTAATCAAGCGCGGCATCATCAACGCCGTTGCCATGAACGGCGCCTCCGCTATTCATGATTTTGAACTGGCGTTTTTTGGCAAAACGTCCGAAGACGTGGAAACTCATCTTGCCAACGGCTCTTTTGGTATGGCAGCTGAAACAGGCGAATGGATGAACACGATGATTTCAGACGGAGTCAAAAAAGGGCATGGGCTCGGCGACGCCTTCGGCATGGCGATATTGCGCCGCCAGCCGCCCCGCGTCGAGACCAGCATTCTTGCGGCTGCTTATGAAGCGGGCATTCCCGCGACCGTCCACGTCGCCATCGGCACGGATATCATCCATCAGCATCCGAGTTCGGACGGCGCTCTGATTGGAAAAGGCAGCCATCTGGATTTTCGGATTTTAGCGGGGCAACTGCCGGATCTGAATGATGGGGGCGTGGTGATAAATTTCGGCAGCGCCGTAATCCTGCCGGAGGTTTTTTTAAAGGCTTTGACGGTGGCGCGCAATCTGAGCGGCGCCGTTAAAAATTTTACAGCGGCAAATTTTGACATGATTCAACACTACCGCCCCAACCTGAATGTCCTGCAACGTCCCATCAAAACCGGCGGCGAGGCGTTTTCCTTCACGGGACATCACGAAATTATGCTGCCTTTGTTATACAGCGCCATTCGATCTTTAATATAAAACAAAAAAATAATAGAGGAGCAGTAAAATGAAAATCCGAAAAAGACTTGCCCTCGCACTATCAATGTATCTTGGCATTGCCATTTTAGCGGCGAATGCGTATGATCCTCCTTTTGCCAGAGAAAAAAGATTGGGAGAGATTGGGACGGAAATCCATAAATATATTATTGCCGACATGAACCGCGATGGAAAGAAGGATATTGTTTCATTGGAAACCTCAATCAACTCCGATGAAAAATCCGCAGTCATCAAAATATTTTTTAACAAAGGCGGCGCGCCTTGCCGCGCGTTCGCCCTATTCGATGCTGATATCCTGCGTGGTTAGAACTTTCCAGCTATCTTTGTTGCGGATGAGCGTGTTGAGGATTTTGATGCTTGCCGTTTTGGTGCGGTCGCTGGGAAAAGCCGTGCGGAGATAAACCTTCACATAAGCCTTCTTTTTTGAATAATTGTATCGAATTTCGCTTCGGGAAAGGTTGAGGACGATGCGGTCTTTGGCGTTTGAATTGACAATAGCTTCCTCAATCTGGCGCGTTGGCTCGTCCGGGGCGGGGGCTTTTTGCCAGAGGGGTTGTTCATCCACAATCAGGGCGCGGGGATAGGGTTGGAGGATGCCCGCGTCATCGTCTATCCAGAGGGAAAGGCTGAAGTAGGAATACGCCCAGAAGGCGCCAGCCGCAAGCAGCGCGGCAAAGGGAATTAAAAACATTCGAAAGCGTTTTTTTTTGCGGGCATTTCTCATTTCAAAATAGGTTCAAACACAAGAGCGGATTGCTTCAGCAATTCATCGCCGGTTTCTTTTGTCGCCTTGGCAAACCGCTCGGTAAGAATTTTATCTCTCAATTTATCTTTGATTTTTGAAAGGGGGAGACGCTCGCCTTCATAACGCTTGGCTATATAATAACAGTTCCGAGTGTTCAGACCCCGCTCAACAGGGGAAAATTCTCCAACGGGGAGGTCTTTGACAATTTTCCAAACCGCCGGTCTGAATTGCGGCTCCAGTTTTCCAAGGTCATAAACATCTATAGAAAATTCGTTCGTGGAATATTTTTGAGACAGTCCCGCAAAGAGCCCGCCGGGAAGATATGAAACCGGCTGGTTATTTTCCTCCAGCGCCTTGCGTTGGGCGGCGATAATCTCGCCCGCCTCGGCAAGGCAAGCCGTGTATGCCGCATACATCCTCTCCCGCACGCCCATGATGACGTCCGGCGCAAAGCGGTCGGCTTGTTTCAAACTGCCGATTAACTGCGCCGTTTCGCGCCAAGGGGCGGTCGTGGATAATTCGGGATGTGTTTCATAAAATGCTTTCATATCCTCTTGGGTCACAACCTTTAAGGGATGCGAATGCTGAGCCATATAGTGGTCGGCGGCGATCATTTCGCGGGCGATGGCTTCGCCTATGACAATCCATGGATGGTCGGAGATTTTGAGATTTTCAATTTCCTGCCGGATGCATTCGTATTGTTTAATAAAGTTTGTCTTGCTCCGGAGCGTTCCATCATCCAGTTTCATGTCAACCCCGATGACCTCTGGAAAGAGTTGCCAGAACTCCCCTTTGGTGATTTTGAGCGAGCCCGCCTTTAGGATAAGGTCGTTATCTTTGCTCTCATCCCACGGCGCCCAGAGGGAATGCGGGAGATATTTTTTATCGAGTTTATTCCATTCAAAGGTGTAAAGATGGCGCAGGGAGATGATTTCCAATTCTGCGCGAATCTGATTTTGCACCTCTTCGAGAGGCGTGATTTCCTCCACATTTTTTTTCAGACATTGGAGAAAGAAGAATCCTTCTTCTCTTTGGAAGACCGGGCTGAACGCGCCCTCTTCAATTGCGTCAGCCTCTTCATAAAAACGATTATAGGTTTTGCTTTTTTGAACGTTCATGACGCCGTCGGGATTAGCATCCGGAAATGGCGACGAATTTTCGCGCACAAGGGCTTCAAAGGGCGCTCCCGCAATCGCCTGCTCGCGGAGTTCTTCGATGCGGATGCGCGCTTTTTGTCTGTCCAGTTCGGGCTGGTTCAGGGGAGCGGCAAGGAACATGAGCCGCAAAGATGCGGAAGCCGGACGCAGATATTTTTCCTTGTGTTCGTCATAATAAGCCCGAATGTCGCCATCGGTAATCGCCACAAGCGGGCGCAGGACTTTTTCTATCCAGACCATCTCATAAGCGGGATAGGATTTGATGCGAAGGCGCAGGGCGGCGATATTTTCCGGCTCGGCGGCGGCTGGCGCCTCGCGGGACATCTTCCACATAATCATGTATGATTGAACGGCGTCTTTGACGTTCTGCTTATATTCTTTTTTTTTCTCGGGATTTTTTTCATCCATGAACCGCGCAAAAACATTCGGGTTTCGATTGAGCGAAAGCGCGAGATATAAGAGCAGGTCGGTCTCGGGAATGGAGCCCAACGCCGAAGTCGCCAAAACTTGATTTCCCGGCGGCGCATAATCAAAGCGCAGCTCGGGATTCTGCGACATCATCTGCTGGGCAAACGCCGCGCCGCCCAGCAAAAACAGCAGCAAAACGAACAACCCGCCCGCAGACAAAGCCTTGAATTTTGTCATAAACGCCCCCTTAGGAAATTTTGACTTTCAGCCGCAAAAATTTTTAGGCATAATAATTCTCGCAGAAAATCTCATTAAAATCCTTGCGGGTTTCTGGATTCAGCGGATGTATGAGATCCGGCGACGCGGGAAACCCCAGCGGCGTCAGCATAACAATTCGGACGCCCTCCGGCACCTTCAACATTTTTTTGAAACACGCCTCGTTGAACGACCCGACCCAGCAAGTGCCCAGCCCTTCCGCTGCCGCCGCCAGCGTGAGATGTGTGGCGGCGATGGAGACATCTATCTCCACTGCCGAGGCGGAGCGATTCCCGCCCACGCCCTTCCATGCTTGATTTTCTATCCCGCAGGCGGCTATCACAACCGGAGCCTGCATAAGAAACGTCTGGGCGTTACAGGCTTTGACCACCGACTCGACGAGGGCGCGGTCTTTGATGATGATGAATTTCCACGGCTGACGGTTCGCCGCCGATGGCGCCTGCCGCATCGAATCCAGAACCTTTTTCAAAATATCTTCAGGAATCGGGTCGGACTTGTAAGCCCGAACGCTTCTTCGTTTGTTGATTGCCTCAAAAACATCCATTTTTTCACCTCGTAGGAAAGTAAATTATTTTTTCTTTAAAACCCCTTTGATATTTTTGTAAAGTTTGAAAACCGGTTTTTCTCTGATGAGCGCTAGATCCCGCTCCGCAATCAGCAGCTTTTCCACGTCTCTATCCTGCAGAAGGGCGTATGTTTTTTCCAACTCGGAAAGCCAAAGTGCGAGCAGGTTTTTTTCATCCGGATGCTGCTTTGTCTTTTCCAGATTATCCGGGGCGAGCCGCGGCTCGCGCGCCCATTCCCGCATCGGTTTTGTTGTGGCGGGATAGCTGTATTGCTCAAGGGCGAACTGCCGGGAGGCGTGCGCCATTTCCCGCGTCTGATTGGAATTTTCCGCCATCTCCAAAATAGCCTCCGCCATCGCATCGGAATCATTCAGCGGGATAGTGCGCCCCAGCCGCTGTTCCTTGATAGTGATGCTGATTTCGGTTCCCAGCGTGGTAATAACGGGCAGCCCCGCCGCCAGCATGTTGGTTATGCGATTGCGCGCCCCGAACAATGTTTCATAATTTTCCGCATCCACGTTGATGCCGACATCGGATTCCGAATAAACAATCGGGAGGAGTTCGGCTTCAATCCAGCCGAGAAGGATGAACCGCTTTCTGTGGGGCGAGGCGGCAAGGAGCTTGTGAAACTTGGTGTAGGTGATTTCATCGTGTCCGTCAATGCTGCCGCCTGTGGAGACAAAATAGATGCGTTCATTTTTTTCCATCGCGCGGGCGAGCGCTTCATATAAAAGGTTGACGTTTGTCCACGTGTTAAAGCCGCCGCTCCAAAGAACCACAAAGGCGTTTTGGGGGATGCGTTTTCCGCGCAGTTGCGGCTCGCCGTTGGCGCCGGGGAGGTCGGAAAAAAGCGGATTCACGGCATTTTCGATAACGTCTGCAAAACGATAGTCAAAGGTGAATTGATTCATCCGCCCGAGCGCCGCCAACTCGCCTAATAGGGCTAATTTCTGATTTTTGCTGACGGTTGAAAACCGGTCGGAGCGCCGCCCCGCATCGCGCTCATCCCGCCAGAAATAAGAAAGGAAGCAATCGTCTTGGTCCAAACGGGCGCGGGTTTGCCCCTCTGCCATTGCCCAGCCGTTCAAATCCGACCACAAGGGGTATGCGCCGGCGACGCGCGCCGCCACGCCGGAGGGATGGGAGTTGATTCCGAGGATGCAATCTGGGCGGAATCTCTCAATCTCCCGCGATAGGAATGGATAAAGAAACGAAGGCTCTTCTTTCAGGACGGCTGTATAGACCAGCCCCTCAACTTTTCTTTTTTCGGAAGACTCACGAAATTTTTCCGGCGGCGTGTCGCGGTTGGGGATGGGCAGCGTGACCAGCGAAATCTGGTGCCCATCCTCCAGCAGCGGACTCACAAAGTGCCACGTGCGCAGGCAGTGCCCGCCAATTTTGCGGACTCCTTTTTCAAGCAGGGGTCCCGTCCCGATAACAAAAATTTTCGCCATTTTTTTCTCGCAAAAGTTCTTTTTCGCGCTTTTAAGCCCATGCCCAAGCACAAAAAAGATTATTGAAAGCCAAGCCGCTCCGCGCAAGTATAATCTAACGCGGAAAAACGAAATATATTTCCCGTTCCATAGCATCGCAATCCGTTTATGATTTTTCTTGATTCGGCTTGCCTTGAGGAATGATAAAAAACGCTTTTGAAAGTTAAATTATTTTATGGAGTTGAAATCTGATGAAACGATGTTTTTTTATCGGGACTATCCTTTTGCTGGCATTGATGTTTTCACTGAATGTTTCCGCTCAAAACGAACGCGAGATGCTGCGTTTTGAACCGGAGGATTCCCTCGAAGATATCCGATTCAAAATCGAGCAAAATGGTTATGACTTCGAAGTTGAGCACAACCGCATTTTTGATATGGCGCCGGAAGAAAAAAAGGCGTTCTTCAGCCGCAAAGCGCCGGCTATTAAAAAGGAATTCGCCCGCGATGAGGACTTAGGTCCTTTGGCATCGCATCTTGGAATGGCGCTACCCGCCGCTTTTGATTGGCGCAACCACAACGGTCATTCCTATATCGGCGCGATAAGGGATCAAGGCAATTGCGGTTCTTGTTATGCCTTTGGAGCGGCGGCGGCTGCCGAGGGCGCATGGAATGCCGCGCAGGGGCTCTATGACGCCAATTGCTCGGATTTTTCAGAAGCCTTCATCGCCTTCTGCCTTTCTCAGTATTATGACGGGTTTTATGGATGCGAGGGCGCCGATTATGATTATGAGGAACTGGACGCCATTGTAAAATACGGGCTGCCCGCCGAGACCGCCTTCCCCTACAAGGACACGCTGTCTTCCTGCCTTTCCACATCATGGAACGCCCCGCGCGTTCCGTTCAAATCATGGCACCGCATCCCCTGCGGCGATATTGACGCCATCAAGACTGCCATCATGACTTATGGCGTTGTGGATGCCGCCGTGGATGCCGGCACTGCTTTTGAGGCTTACAAATCCGGCGTCTATAACGACACAAACACCGGTTGCCCCGACCGCCCCTGTTATTACACGGATACGAATCATGCCATCGCCCTTGTCGGCTGGAATGATGCCGGCGATGCGGAAAACAAAGGCTATTGGATTTTGCGCAACAGCTGGGGGGATTCGTGGGGCGAGGGCGGTTATATGAAAATACGCTACCGCGCCGCCCGCGTTTCCTGCGAGGCTTGCTATCTTGTGGCATATACCGGCGCAACGCCGACGCCGCAGCCCACGCCCGCCGCCCTCGAAGCGGCAAACCTTGCCGAACTCCGCGCACAATCAGGCTATGCAGGCGCCATCGTTGTCAAAGGAACGGTCGCCGTTACGCTCGGCACAGGCGGACTCAACGCGACCCGCAGGCAGTTTTGCGTTCAGGATACATCCGGCGCGGACGGTCAGACCGCCATTCTTGTGGACGACCCCAGCGGCGTGTTCCCTTTCTCCGTTGCCATCGGCGACACGCTCACAGGTCTTGCCGGAACTCTGAACGTTTATCAGGGGCTGCTGCAGCTGACGCCCGTTGTGGCTGAAGTTGTCAAAGGCAACGGAACGCCGCCAGAACCTCTCCTCCTTCATCCCGGAATAACCAAATTCGATACCATCGAATCGGAACTCATCAGAATCAACGGCGCGGATATTGCCGAGACCGGTATTTGGAAGGCTTCAACAAATTACACCATTACAACGCCGACTAACCTTGCCGTCAAATACATCCGCATCGAGCGGAACTGTCCCCTCGTCGGTGAACCGATTCCACAAGGCGCCTTCGACGTCGTCGGCATTGCAATTGAATTCAACGGCGATTATGAAATTGAGCCTAGACTCAAATCGGACATCATCATCAACGGCTCGCCCACCGCAACGCCTTTGCCGACCGGCACCCCCGGTCCCACTCCAATCGAACCAAAAGCCGGAGAGATTATCATAAACGAAATTGATTATGACGACCCAGATACGGACAATCATTCTTTTATCGAGTTGAAAAACGCCGGCAATCATGCCATTGACCTTTCCGCTCTCGAAATCGTCTTCCTCAATAACAGCGCCACCGACATCTATGGCGTGTATCAGCCCCGCCCCAACCGCTTGCAGCCGGGCGCGTATCGCGTTTTTATAACCACGCAAGATAGCGCCAGCCTGACCAGCCCCTCATTTGAAATCATGACCGGTATTCCCCTCATTCAAAATGGACGCAATGACGGCGTTTATCTGCGGCTGAAAAATTCGCCGACCACCATTATTGATTCGGTTTGTTACGCCGGCTCAACGGCGCACCCCGAAAATTCTCCAGATTCGGGCAATGCCGGAACCGATTCCAAAACGTTGGAAAAGATGTCGCTCAGCAGATATCCTGATGGAAAGGATACGGGCGTGAATGACGATGACTTTGCCCTCAAGCCTGCGACGCCGGAGGCATCAAACGACACATCAACCACGCCCACTGCCACCCCCACGCCGACTCCGACGCCTACGCCGACTCCAACGACAACAAGTTCGCCGACGCCCACGCCCGCGCCGACCGCCACGCCGTCCAGCTCCCCCGTGCCCCCCGCCGCTGGAGATCTCGTTATTAATGAGATTGATTATGACGATGCCGCCGCGGACGACCAGTCGTTCATCGAATTGAAAAATGTGAGCGATAAATATATTGACCTCACGTCCATTGAGATTGTGCTGCTCAATAATAGCCCCACTGCAATCTACGGAACATATCAACCGAAAACTCCATGGCTTGCGCCCGGAAAATATTTTGTGCTGGGAACAGTTCTGGACAGCGCGGGCGTGGCTGACAAAGTCAATGAAACTATGCAAGGCGTGAATTCCATTCAAAACGGACCGAACGACGGCGTTTATATCCGTTTGAAGAGCGCGCCGGCGACCATCATAGATTCCGTTTGTTATGAAGGGGAAACAGCGCATCCTGCCGGTTCGCCCGATTCCGGCAATGCGGGAACGGATTCCAACACAGCCGACAATCAATCCCTTTCGCGTTTTCCTGATGGCAAAGACACCGGCAACAACGCGGCGGATTTTGCCGTTATGGATTCAACGCCCGGCGCAGCCAATGGCGCGGCAACTCCAACGCCCATACACACGCCCGCGCCAACGTTAACGCCCACGCAAACACCCACGCAAACACCCACGGCAACGCCCACAGCGACGCCCATTCCAACGCCGTCGCAAAGCGCCACACCCACGCCCACAGCAACGCCGGCGATAATCCATGTGGATGGGTTGTTATTGCGATAATTGATGCCCCTGCGCCATTTCTTTATTGAAATAGGCAACGGTATCGCCTATGAGATTCTAACTTTCAATGGGAGCGAAAAAAATGAATGAAAATATTGTCTCCGCTGTGGCGGAGCATAATATGATGATGGAAAAATTCATTGACGCCTGCAATGATTCGATTGAGGTGCTGGGCAAGGCGATTGTGCGCGCGCTGGAGAGCGGCGGGAAAATTCTCATCTTTGGCAACGGCGGCAGCGCGGCGGATTCTCAACACTTTGCGGCTGAATTGGTCGGCACGTTTGAGGATAAAAAACGGCGCGGCTTGCCCGCGCTTGCCCTTAGCGTCAACACTTCGTGTCTCACCGCCATCGGAAACGATTTCAATTTTGAACATGTGTTTGCGCGGCAGGTGGAGGCGCTTGCCGGGCAGAATGATGTTTGCATCGGGATATCCACAAGCGGGCGTTCGGCAAATGTTTATCAGGCGCTCATCGCCGCAAAAAAGATAGGGTGCTCCACGGCGGCGCTTCTCGGCGGCAGCGGCGGGAGCATCAGGGAAATAGCCGATATTCCGCTGGTCGTCCCCTCCGCCTGCACGCCGCGGATTCAGGAGGCGCACATCCTTATCATCCATATACTGTGCGGCATGGTTGACGCCGCCTTTGGAGAAAAACACGCAGAATGAGTCCGCGCGAAAAAGACCTTTCTATAGACAACCGCTATTTGAACACGCGCGAGCTTTTGAGCGAAAGCATCCGTCTTCAATCGCATCCATGGCACGCGCAGATAGAGCTCACCACAAAATGCAATCTGGACTGCATCATGTGCAGCCGCGAAAAATATCATGGAGCGGGCAAACACCTTTCGCGCGACCTGCTTTCGAAAATCCAAAAAGAAATTTTCCCTTGGCTGCAAGAGGCGATTATATCCTCCTTTGGCGAGCCGCTGCTCCATCCGGATATCGGCGAGATTATTGAGGCGGCGCGCCGCCATCCCCGTCTGAATATCGGGTTCTACACCAACCTTCTGCCCCTCACGGAGGAAAAAGCGGAGCAGGTTGTCCGCAACGGCGTCTCCTACCTGTGCGTCTCCATTGATGGCGCCACAAAGGAAACCTATGAAAAAATCCGCAAGAACGGACATTGGGAGCGTTTAACCGCCAACCTCGAAATGTTGAACGCCTTTAAAAAAAAATATAAAAGCCGCAAACCTTTCATGCATCTGGTGATAGTGGGCATGACGGCGAATATCGGCGAGCTTCCACTTTTTGTGGATTTTGCAAAAAAATTCGGCTTCGGTGCTGTCAAGATTGCGCATAATATTTATGTGGACGATGATTCGATGGAGTATCTTTCGCTCGTCCACCAAAAGGCGTATGCCAACCGCATGTATGCCTTAGCTCACGCGAAAGCGATGCAGGCGGGGATACCCTCCAACTTTAATGTGGCGCCTTTTATATTATCGGAAGAGGAAAAAAAATCGTTGGAAGATTTGCCGATGGAAAAAAACAAAGGCATCTCCTCCTTTGCTTATCAAATTTATTTTAATAAAATCCTTCCCCAGATGATGCGGATAAAAAACACATGGGATTTTTCGGGGAAAAGCGCCGGACATTTCTTCAATCTTTTCCTTTTGAAATTCTACCGTAAATATTTTGATCCCGCGCGGCATGGGCGCGTGGGGCTTTCCCTTTTTCCAAACGACGCCCCGCCCAGACACTGCGGCAATCCGTGGACGCATGTCCGCATTGATGTGGACGGCAAGGTATATCCATGCTGCTATAACCATACCGAGATGGGCGATTTGAATTCGCAAACGTTTGAAGAAATTTGGAACGGCGAACGATACGCTAGCCTCCGCCAGTCCATCGTGAAAAAAACATTCTGGGCAACCTGCCGCCGCGCCTCGTGCAATTGGATTCAGCCCGGCTCTTCGGAGGTTTATGGCGCGGAGTATGTTAGCCTTCCCGCCGAGATTCGCCTTATCGCATATGAAGAGTCTGAAATCAAGGTGCGCGTCCGCAACACCAGCCAATACTGGTGGTCTGGCGAAAAGGATAAGGAAGAAGATATTTTTTACCTCTCCTATCGGCTTTTTGATGCGCATAAAAGGCTTGTGATGGAAGGCAGCCGCGGGGAGATGCCCGCGATGGTGGCGCCTTTGCAGACGGCGGAGATCCGTCTTAAACTTTGGGCGATTGCCGAGCCGGGGGATTATGAGATGCGGCTGGATATGGTGCATGACGGCGTTACATGGTTCGGCGAGCGCGGCAACCACGCACGGAGCGTCCCGGTCAAGGTTCTGTCATTCTATAAAAGCCGCCTGACGCCTGTGGAACCGATTCCCGCGCAGATAGAAGCGGGCGGCAGGATAGTTTTTGACGTCCGGATAGAAAACATCTCGGACAGCCGTTGGCAAGCCGGCGGCGCAGACGGCGTCCGCCTTTCTTATCATTGGAAACATCCCGGCGGCGATTATGCGGAATTCGAAGGGGTGCGCACATTTCTCCCGCATGATATCCCCGCGGGCGGCAGCGCTCTGGCAACGATGACCATCATTGCGCCGCCAAAGCCGAATGATTATATTCTTGAACTGGAACTTGTGCGCGAGGGGCGCGCCTGGTTCTTTCAGAAAGGACAACCGCCCCATACCATCCCAATCAAGGTGGTGTGATTGTGTTTTGCATTCGCAAATTAACAACTTTCATTTCCTTGATTCTTTTAATTTTGTTCATTTCTCTGCTCGCCAATTGTGGAAAATCAACGGGGATAAAACCCTCCCGCAAAGTCGTCATCCGCTTTTGGAACGGCTTCACCGGTCCCGATGGGCGCACCATTCTTCGGCTCGTCAAGCGGTTCAATCGCGAGAATCCGGATGTGCAGGTTTTGATGCAGCGCATGGACTGGGGAGTCTATTACAATAAACTTTTTGTTGCGGGGCTGGGCGGACGCGCCCCGGAGGTTTTCATTGTCCACGCAAGCAGCATGGAACGTTTTATTCAGGCGCAGGTCGCGCGCCCTGTGGACGACCTTGTGCGGGGCGCAAACGGTATTGATGAATCTGATTTTGCGGAAAACATCTGGCAGGCGGTGGAAAAAGACGGGCGGCACTACGCCTTGCCTTTGGATGTGCATCCCATCGGCATGTATTACAATAAAAAACTCTTCCGCGAGGCGGGCATAGTGGATGAAAAAGGCAATCCAAAGCCGCCTACCAATCGGGAGGAATTTCTGGACGCCCTGACCAAAATCACAAAAGATATAGACGGCGACGGCAAAAATGACCAATGGGGTTATGTGTTCACGTGGTATCGTACAAATATGTACACCTTCTTGCTCCAGTGGGGCGGGCGCATCTTTACGCCGGATTATCAAAAATGCGTTTTGGACTCGGCGGAAAATGTGGAAGCGGTGCGATTCTTCACAGACCTGATTCATAAAAAAAAGGTTATCCCGCCGCCGGAAAATTTCGATTCATGGATAGGATTCCGCCAAGGCAAGGTGGGCATCGCCTTTGAGGGGATTTATATGTTAGAGGATTTGAAGCGCCAAAAAGACCTTGATTACGGCGCGGCGCCGCTGCCGTTGCTCGGCAAAGTCCCCGCCGCATGGGCGGACTCCCATACTATTTGTTTCAAAAAGGATTTGAGCGGCGAACATCTGGATGCCGCATGGCGGTTTGCCAAATATCTTTCGGATAACAGTTTAGACTGGGCGGATGGCGGTCAGATCCCCGCGCGCAAAAGCCTGATGGAATCCGAGCGTTTCAAGGGCATGACGGCTCAATGGGAGTTTGCGAAGATGATCCCTTACATCCGCTACATTCCGCGCGTGCCGTTTGCGCTGGAATTTCTCGGCGAATTTGACACCGCCGCCGAAAGGGGGCTGCGCGGCAATGTCAGCGCCGAGACCGCGCTATCAGAAGCCGCCGCCAATGTTAATAAAATTATCAAGCGTCAGAACGAAGAACAAAAACGGAGCAAGCCATGACTCGCGCCAAATATTCCAATATATTTTACGGTTATCTTTTCCTTCTGCCTTATTTGATCCTCTTTTGCGCATTTATTCTTCTGCCGCTCATTTACGGTCTGGGGTTGAGTCTTTTTCAATGGGAGGTTCTTTCCAATGCGCCGCCGCGATTTATTGGGTTGGGGAATTATCGGGAGGCGTTGGGCGAGACGTATTTCTGGAAGGCGCTGGGCGCAACTTTGCGCTTTGTGGCAATGATTGTCCCCTCTGTGGTTTTCGGGGCGTTGTTAATAGCGCTGGCGCTGAACGCCCTGCCGGAAAAGAGCGGCGGGTTTTTCAAGGCGGCGATATTTGCGCCGACTATCATCTCCATCAGCGTGGCGGGCATCCTCTGGCGCTGGTTCTTTAGCGCCGAGTTTGGTCTCTTTAACGCTTGGCTTGCGCCGCTGGGCGTAAAAGTTCCATGGATAACGGAAAACCGCTGGGCGATGAAGTCCGTTGTGCTGATGACGGTCTGGTGGACTTTGGGAGGACCGATGGTTGTTCTGCTGGCGGGTCTAAAACAGATTCCCGAGCAATATTACGAAGCGGCGTCCATAGATGGCGCCGGCGCTATGCGGCGATTTTTCCACATCACGCTGCCGCTTCTCAAGCCTGTCCTGCTCTTTGTGATAGTAATGAACATCATCGGCTCGTTTCAAGTTTTTGGTCAGACGTTTATGATAACTCGCGGCGGACCGGAACTCTCCACGCGCGTGCTGGTGCAATATATCTATGAAACGGCGTTTGCCAGTTATCGCTTAGGTTACGGCTCGGCGATGAGCTGGCTTTTGTTTATTGTTATTGCGGTTTTTTCCATTCTTCAATTTCGCCTTGTTAGGGAGCGGGAATGAAAAAAATTCGACTGCGCCTCATTCAATTTTTTCTTTTGGCGGCTGCTGTGGTATTTCTGACGCCGATTGCCTTGATTTTTTTAACGTCGCTCAAGCCTGACTCGGAAATCATCCATTTTAGCGGCATATTTCCTCGGCAGTGGACGCTGGATAATTTCAGGGAGATTTTTGACACGCCGGAGGAAATCCCGATTTTCCGCTGGCTGTTGAATAGCGTTTTTATCTCATCCGCCGTGACGTTTCTGATTCTGCTGGTGAACTCGATGGCGGCGTATGCGTTGGCGCGTCTGGAGCTGCCCGGTCGGCGCGGATTATTTGTTGTCATTATCGCCACGCTTATGATTCCGGGGCAGATTCTTATGATACCCGTGTATCTGATAATAAACAAACTGGGGTTGTTGAACACGCCTTGGGCGCTGATTATTCCAGCGGGCGCGGGGGCGTTCGGCGTTTTTTTATTGCATCAATTTTTTCTGGGCATCCCGCGCAGTCTTGAAGATGCCGCCATCGTGGACGGCTGTTCGATTTTCGGCGTTTACCGCCACATTGTCCTGCCGCTTTCCAAACCAGCCCTTTCCACGCTGGGAATCTTCACCTTTTTGGGTTCGTGGAATGATTTTTTAAGCCCGCTAATCTTTCTTGATTCTGTGGATAAGTTCACACTGCCGGTAGGCGTGGCTCTTTTTCAAACATCCTATGCGGCGGAATATGGGCTGACGCTGGCAGCCTGTGTGGTTTGCACGGCGCCGGCGCTGCTGGCGTTTGTCTTTTTCCAGAGGCACATCATCAAAGGCATCGCGCTGACGGGGTTAAAAGAATAGCCCCGCCTCTCATTTGATTCTGTCAAGATTTCGCATTTAAAAAAAGCGGCGATGAATTTTTATAAGGCGGAGGCGTTCAAAAAAAGGCGCGAAAAAAAATTAACAATCGTTTCAGCGTTCATCCGCCTTTTGAAATAACGCCGCCTTGTAACCGGAAAAAATCAGCCTCCATCCGCTCTTGCGGTTAAAATGCGCCAGCAAAGAAAGGTCGTCGTTGTCAATCAGCGCAAGGGATATGTCGAATTCCTCAATGAACGGGTCGGGCGATTCCTCGCCGACGATAATGCGGTAGTGGCGCTCAATAAGCGCTGGCGGGAAAGGCTCGGCGCGGCTGTCTATACAGGGACGAATATCCGGCGCGAGCATCCAGATTAAAAACCCGCCGCAGTCGTATCCGTTGAAAAGATTGCCGCGCAAATTTGCCGATTTCATGTATGCGGCGCTGTCCCACGGTTGGCGCGCGCGGTTGATGCCGAAGCCGAAAGGGCGCTTCGCGCCAAAGGCGCGGAAGAGCGCGCCGTTGGGAATCATCCCGCTGAAAAGAACAAGAAGGATAAAAACGGCAAGTGATGAATAACGGGCGGCTAAATTCGGCAATTTTGATTTAAGCCGTTCGATAATAAAACCGTAATTCCAGAGATTGGCAGCGGCGGTGGAGAGGGCGAAAAAGCCGCCATGCCGCCTTGCCTTGAATACCATCCAGAAAAAGAAAATAAAAAGAAGTATGTGCGCCGGACGCAGCCGCCTGCGATTGAGAGCAAATCCCGCCAGCGTGAGCGCGCCTGTCCCAATGATGAGCCAGCGCAGCGGCTCCGGCGCGCTCCGGTGAAAAAGCGGCAGCCATTCCCATAAATGATTGTGAAAAAACGGCGTCCGCATCACATCCAGCACGCCCGCCAGCATCCTAAATCCGAAAGGATTGGCAAGCGAGGAAAGGATGAGCAGCGGCAAAATCCAAAGACGGCGCGGCGAAGATTCAAGAATATACGCCCCCGCAACAATATACCCCAAAATGAATGCGCTGTGTAGATTCGTCCAGATGATTTGCAAAAAGACGATGGCGATGACGAATGAGGCGGCGAGGTTTTTTCCGCGTTGATTTTCCCAAAGGCAAACGGCGATGGCAAAACAGACGAGGCTGCAAAGCTCCGGACGGACAAACATCCTCGGCGCCGCAAGGAGCCCCGTCAGCGTTAGAAGCGATGCGGCAAGTGGAATATTCAAGGCGGGGGAATTTTCGCGCCGTCCCCAAAGCGCCGCGATGCCGAACATCGCCGCCGCAGATAAAAGCGCAAAAAAAGAGCGCAGAGCAATCAGGGCGTTTGCTCCGCCTTTTGCGTAAAGCATATAAACCAGTATTTCAAAAGGGATGTATTTATTGAGCCACGATTGTCCGTTGATAGTGCAAGACCAGACATCCGATTTCAAAATCCCGCCCGATTGAACCATCTCGCGCCCCGCCGCCAGCAACCACCAGATGTCGTTATCCTCAATGGGAAACCACGTCAGAAAAAGGATATTCATCGCGGCAGCCGCAAGAAGAAAAACGCCGATTAACTTGCCGAATGTCATGAGCCGACTTTCAACATTTTAGCAAATTTCCGCAAAAAAAGCGAAAGGAAAAAGAACGCCGCGCCCACAAGGATAATCGTTGCGCCGGAGGTGAGGTTGAATCGAAACGAAAGCCACAAGCCCGCCAATGCAAAAACGCAGTTGTATAAAATCGAAAGGAGCATCATCGAATAAAGCGAACGCGATTGCCCTTCCGCCATATACGGCGCAATAGTAAAAAAAGCGATGATGAGAATCATCCCGACCACGCGGATGATGATGACCACGCACAAGGCGATCATGATGAGAAGCGCGATATAAAGCGCCCGCGTCGGGACGCCCATCAACCCTGCAAACTCCTCGTCGTAGGACATGGCAAGAAAGTCCTTGTAGAATAAAACAACCGTTCCCAAAATGGCAACATTGAGAAACAGCATCAAGAGCAGGTCTTCGCGCGGCACGGCAAGGATGCTCCCAAAAAGATACGTCATCAAGTCCACTTTGTATCCGGGCGTCAAATCCGCCAGCATGATGCCGAGCGCCATCCCAACCGCCCAAAGGACGCCGATGATGGTGTCCGCGCGCTGCTTATTGCCCAGCGAAACCAGCGCGATTATTATTGCGATGGCAACCGAAAAACCCACCACGCCCAAAAGCGGCGCAAAGCCCAAAAAAAATGCAAGCCCCACGCCGCCATAAGCCGCATGCGCGATCCCGCCGGAGATGAACACGATGCGGTTCACCACAACCAGCGTGCCGATGATGCCGCAGGCGATGCTCGCCAGCAGCCCCGCCATCAGCGCATTCTGCATGAATTCATAATGAAAAATATCCAACTTTTATTCCTTGTATCCTCAATGTGATTGCAGCACGCGATGGGGCACCCCATGAGCGACCAACTCCACAGGGCACTGATACATTTTGCCCAGCATCTCCTCGGTTATCTCCGCCGCGTCGTGATAATAGACCGTGCGGTTGACGCATGCCACCGATTTGACGTAGCTGGAAAGGATGCTGATGTCGTGGCTAACCACAACAATCGTGATGCTTTTGTTCAATTCTTTAAGCAGGTTGTAAATCTGCGCCTGCCATTCTTGATCCACGCTGGCGGTGGGCTCGTCCATGAATAAGATTTCCGGGTCGGAGGCGAGTGCCCGCGCGATGAAGACCCTCTGGCGCTGCCCTCCCGATAAATTCAGGACAGGTGATTTTTTATGTTCGAGCATCCCCACGCGGTCGAGCGCCTCTTCGGCGCGGCGCCTATCCGCCTCGGAATACCGCCACGCGCGCCCCGCCTTGCCCAGCCGTCCCATAAGCGCAACATCCATGACGGAAATGGGAAATACCTTGCTGATGTTGGTGTTTTGCGGGACGTAGCCCATGCGGCGCGCCGCCGCCTTTGGCGGCTGCCCCAAAACAGTTATCTCGCCCCTTTGCGGTTTCAAGATTCCCAGAATCAATTTGATGAGCGTTGTTTTGCCTCCGCCATTTGGACCGATGACAGCGATGAATTCCCCTTGCTTAATTGTCAGGTTCACATCTTCCAATATGACCTGAGCGTCGTAGGAGAACCAAAGATTTTTAACCGTTATCATTTTATTCTGCCGACTGTTTTGATGATTGAACGATGGAATCCCTGAATAATAAAAGCGTTTTCTCCCAATCCTCAGAAAGATGGTCAATGACGGCGACGCGGGCGTCAAGGGCTTTGGCAACTGTCTCCACCGTCCGCAGAGACGTTTGCGGGGGCGTGTAGATTATTTTAATTCGATGCTCTTTTGCCGTTTGGATAATTTCCATCATCTCCTTTGGTTTTGGCTCCCGCCCTTCGATTTCGATGACCATTTGTTTCAATCCATACTCTTCGGCAAAATATTGCCATGAGGGATGCATGGCTAAAAAAACGCTGCCTTTTTTGACGCCTTTGAAGGATTCGCGAATGGTCGCATCCAGCTTCGCCAGCTCGGCGACGAAAATTTCAAAATTCCTCTGATATGTCCCGCTGCTTGCCGCATCGGCTGATTGAAGCGCCTTCAAGATATTTTTCGCCTGAACGCGCGCGAGCGGCGGCGAAAGCCAGATATGCGGATCGAGCATCTTATCCTTTTTATCGCCATGCTCATGCCCGCGATGGGCGTCCATCGCCAGCTTTTTGATGCCCTCGTCTGTGCGGCAGATAAGCAGGCGCGGATTGGCGGCGGCGAATCTGGGCAGCCAGACATCTTCAAAAGGGAAGCCGATGGCGAAATAAATACGGGACTGGCTGAGCGCGGTCATTTGTTGAGGTTTGGGCTCGTAAGTTTCCGCGCAGCCGCCGGCGGGCGCCATGACTGTTATGCGGACGCGGCTGCCGCCGATTTTTTCCACGAAATATTTCTGTGGCGGAATGCTCACCGTTATCTGTATGGGTTCTGCGGCAATACACGCACCCGCCAAAAGGCAAAAAACGGCGGAGATGAAAAACAGGCGCATCAATTTTTTCAACTCCCCTTTTTCTTGAATTCGTCCGGCTGCAAGCCGAGCTTCTCCAGCTTTTCATAAAGGTTGCGGCGGCTGACGCCGGAAAGACGCGCGGCTTCGGTCACGCTCCCGCCGGTTATTTCCAAAAGTTCGCGCATGTATTCAGATTCAAATTGCGTCCGTGCCTCGCGATAATCGGCGGGAATGGCGCGCGTCGAAACGGGTTGCGGCTCGCTCCCCAAAATTTTTGAGGGAGTCAGATTGTTGCGGATATCCGCCGGAATATCCTCCGCTTTTATGACATCCCCCTCCAGCAGCACAATAACCCGCTCCAAAACATTTTCGAGTTCGCGCACGTTGCCGGGCCATCGGTATTGCTCAAGCAGGCGCAGCGCGGGCGGGGAGATGGAGACCGACGGCTTGTGCAGACGCGGCGCGATTTTTTTTAGAAAATGATCCACAAGCAAAAGGATGTCCCCCTCGCGCTCTCGCAGCGCAGGCATCAAAACGTTTATCACGTTCAGCCGATAAAATAAATCCTGTCTGAATTGCCCCTCTTCTATCGCTTTGGGGATATCCCGATTGGTGGCGGCGAGCAGACGGATGTCCACCGCTATCTGCCTCAATCCGCCGATGCGCTGAATCTGATGTTCTTGGAGGACGCGCAATAATTTCGATTGCAGCTGAAGCGGCATTTCTCCGATTTCATCCAGAAAAAGCGTGCCGCCGTGCGCCAGTTCAATCAGTCCGATTTTCATCTGCGCGGCGCCTGTGAACGAACCCTTCTCGTAGCCGAAGAGCTCCGATTCGAGCAGATTCTCCGGAATGCAGGCGCAATCAATCGGCACAAAACGTCCCGCGTGGCGGGGGCTGGCTTTGTGGATGAACCGCGCGGCGAGCTCCTTTCCCGTGCCGCTTTCGCCGCCGATGAGAACGGAGCTGTCCGTGCCGGCGATTTTCTCCAGAACCTGACGCACCTCCATCATAGCGGGGCTTTCGCCGATGAGATTCACATCCGCATGGGCGCGCCGTATCTGCTCGGCAAAGATGGTCGTCTCCCGCGTGAGCCGCTGCACCTCAATCGCTTTTTCAATATTGGCGAGCAGCTCCTCCGTCTGGAACGGCTTGGTCACATAATGAAAAGCCCCTTCCTTCATCGCCTGAATAGCGCCGTCAATGCTTGCGAACGCCGTCATGATGATAACGGCGATGTTGGGGAAATTCTTTTTCACCTCTTTTAAAACATCCATGCCGGAGCGCTCCGGCATCCGAATATCCGTCAGCACAACCTCCGGTTGATATTTGCCGACGTATTCCAGACCCATGGTCGGGTTGGTGAATGCGGTGACGTGGTAGCCTTCCATGTTGAGGATTTTTGTGAGGATTTTGCACATATCCTCCTCATCGTCGAAAACGACGACCGTCCCGCGGTAATTAGATTGATGCAGATCCGACATAATCATTCCGCCGAATAAATTGTTCAAACGCCGGTTTTGTTAATGGCGCGGGCGACCAACTGGTCGCATCGCTCGTTTTCCGGATGACCGGCGTGCCCTTTCACCCAGTGCCAGCAAATGTTATGTTTCTGGATGAGGGCGTCGAGAGTCTGCCAGAGATCAAGATTCTTCAACTCGCCGCCTTTGCGTATCCAGTTGCGCTTTTTCCAGCTGGGCATCCACTCCGTCACGCCCAATTTCAGATATTGCGAATCCGTATAAAGATTCACAACGCAACGCTTTTTCAGCGATTCAAGGGCGCGAATGGCGGCGGTCATCTCCATGCGGTTGTTGGTTGTGTTGTTTTCCGCGCCGGAAAGTTCCTTGCGGCGTCCGTCGGAAATTAAAACCGCCGCCCAGCCGCCGCGGCCCGGATTCGGATCGCAGCCGCCGTCTGTATAAATAGTCACAATAGGAAAATTCTCCGCAGCCATCTTTCTCGCGCCTTCCATAATTTCCATCTTTCATCTCTCTTTTGATGGGTTTGTGTCAATTAGGAACTGTGCGCATATATGACTTGACGAAACGCGGCGCTGGTCTTGATACCTTTCATGAAAGTTTTTGTAAAAGGTATGCAAATGAACAAAAAACTTTTTTCTCGACTGAGCGCCGCTATTCTGTGCGCCCTGATTTTATATGCCGCTGCTGCCCTGTTCGCGCAAACGCCCGAGCCCGCTCATCCGAAAGCCGCCTATACATCGCTCCCGCCGCAGGAGCCGGAAACCGGCGCCATCGCCCGCATCATCTTTTTCTCCGATATCACGTGCGAGGAATGTCAGGAGATGAAGGCGAAAATCCTGCCCGATCTTATTAAAAAATATCCCGGGCAGATTGCCTGCCGCATATACGACATCGGCAACACAGCCAATTTTGCCTTGCTCGACCGCTTTGAAAAAAAATACGGCAGGGCGCAAAATGAAGTGCCCATCATTTTCATAGACGGCAAAACACGCAGCGGATTTTTACAAGAAGTCAAACCCAATCTGGAAAAAGACATCCAAGAAGCCATCGCCAAAGGCGGCTCCCCTTGGGCTGAACCTGCGCCGCTTGAGCCGGAGGTTTCCGATACGGATATTGTCAAAGAGCGGCTCAAATCACTGACCCTCATGGCTGTCATCGGCGCCGGATTTATTGACGGCTTCAACCCCTGCGCCTTCACAACCATTATATTTTTGATTTCCTACCTGACGCTTTTGGGCAAAAACCGCAAAGCCGTTTTGCGCACGGGCATCCTTTACACCATCGCTGTATTTCTCACCTACCTTGCGCTCGGATTCGGTTTGCTCACAATAGTCTCGCGTCTTGTCAATATCAGAATGGCGAGCAAAATAATTTACGGAATCACCGGACTGGTCACGCTCGGCGTGGCGTTTTTTGCCCTTAAAGATTTCTTCAAGGCAAAGCGGGGGGAGTTTCGCGACATGTCCCTTAAACTTTCGGAAGATATGCAAAAACGCATCCGACAGTCCATCCATGACAAATTAAAGAACATGGGCATGATTACCGGCGCACTGGCATTGGGGATACTTGTGGCGATGTTCGAATTGCCCTGCACCGGACAGGTTTATCTGCCGATAGTCACTGCGCTTTCCAACCCGCAGATACGCGCCCGCGCCATCCCGTATCTGATATTATACAACATAATATTTATAGCGCCGCTGGTTGTAGTTTTTCTGGTCGCGTATTTTGGCATATCCTCGCAAACCATCGGCGAGCGTTTCAAACGGCACGTAGCGACGATAAAATTTGCGATGGGCATCTTCTTCATCGCCCTCTCCGCAGTCCTCTTCTACATGGCGCTGCACTAATATTCATAATGCGCCCCGCCCCACCATCCTTCACCCCTCCATCCCCCCTCTGGGGTCAATCCCGGTATTTCGTTAATATCCGATTGTGGCGATATTCGAATCAATCGCTGTTGCCTAAAAAGTTATTTGAATTGTTGGGGAGACCGTGTCCAGAATTTTGATTGTCAACGAATGGTTCGTTTAAAATTTTTTCAAAGCGCGCAGCGCGGCTGCCCATGCGCGCGGGGGATCGTCGCAGGCTATCCAAGATTCGTGGGCGCAGCCTTCGTAACCCCACAAAGCGAGATTGCCCACGCCTTCCGCCGCCGCCAGTTCGATGGCGCGCCCAATCTCCGCCTCGCTACCGCGTTTGATTTTGCAAACCTGTATCCATATCTGCGCCTCGAGTCCATTGCGCGCGCATAAATCTTTTATCAGCGCTGAGTAGTCGGAAACAATTTCGACTGGTTTTTGTAACCATTGCCAATATGGGTCGGCGCCGAGTGTTTCCAGATAGGGCAGCTGCGCCCACGCAAGCCAGTCCTCGCGCGAGGCATCCGCGTCCCGGCGCGGTGCAAGGCAGAGGGCGTTGCGCAATCCCGCCGCGGCGCTCCGCTCCATAAGCAGATTCAAGAAATCCCGCAGGCATTCGGATTTGAAATCAACGACATCGGGCGTTTCCTTTGCGGGCATGGCGCGCCCCCGTGTTTTTCTGTAAAGTTTGCGGCAGAATTCGCAACGGCAGCCCCAGCGCCCGGCGCGTCCGCCGAGGAAGTTCGGGTTGTGGAAATGCGGCTCATCCCAGAGGATAACATCCGCTTTTGATTCCGCCGCCGCCGCAATCCATTCCATCATGAAATCGCGGAAGAGGGGATTATTGGGGCATGCCAGCGCCGCAGGTCGTCCGTCGTCGAGTATCTGACAGGCGTCAAAGATATGCTCCGAGGCGAACTGGGAGAATGCCTCGCCGCCGAAAACTTTGCCCACGCCCCAAGGGTCGAGATGAGCCTCCATGCCGGCGTCGTGCGTTGCCGCGACGATTTCCTTCATAGTTTTGCGGTGAAACGCCAAGTCAAATTCGCTGAATGTGTGAAGCGCGTAGGTAAAATGATGCCGAGCCAGACCGCGCATATCCGCCGCCACGTGCCGAACAATCCTGTTTCCGAAATAAGAACATCCCAGTTTCACAATGCCCGCCTCCCATGCCGCAATTTATAAATTCAAAAAGGGCTATACATTAAAAAAAATATCGGAGGCAACAGCATTTTTTTGAGTATAACGATGCGGCAGCCCAAAACGCCATTCAGTTTGTCAGGGGCAAATAATAAACTTATGCGCGCGATGAACGTCGGTTTGCGAATTATGGAGCCGTTTTTTTTGCTACCGTTAAAGACTAACGGCTGATGGCTAATATTTGAAACTGCTGCCGCCGATGAATTCGCGGAGGATGGAATCCTCAGGGACGTTTTCATCCGCCACGTCAAGGAAATAGGAGAGAAATTTCAACAGTCGGCAAGCCTCGGAATAGAGCGGCTCGTTTTTGTTTATTTCCTTCAAACGCGGCACGGCGTATTTCTTCAGCACGCCCACTTCATATACGAGCGCGGAGTTGAACATGACATCGGCGTTTTCTTGATAGGGAAAGATGTTTTTCTCCTCGCCGCGGCGGACGCTGGGCCAACGCCCTATGGTCTCTCTGGCGGGGTAGTTGCGGAATTGGCTGTCGCGCACGATGCGCCGCAAAAGCCGCGAATCGGATGTGAATACGCGGTTGTGATTATCAACATTGAGCGTAGTCAAGGCGCTCACATAAATTCGATATTTCAGCCCGTCCGGTATTTCTGAAAGAAGCCTGTGATTGAGCGAGTGGATCCCCTCGAGGATGATAATCTGATTTTTTTCAAGACGCAGCGTCGCGCCTTTTTTTCGCATTCCGGAGGGGAAATCAAAGCGCGGCATCTGCATCGTTTCGCCCGCCAGAAGCCCGCGGATCACACGGTTCAGATAATGGTAATCAATCGCCTCAAACGCTTCAAAGTCGTATTCGCCATCATCGCCGCGAGGCGTCAGCTCCCGGTTCACAAAAAAATCATCTGCAGCGATGACAACAGGACGGAAGCCGTTGACGCGCAGCTGAATGCAAAGCCGTTTGGAGAATGTGGTTTTGCCGGAGGAAGAAGGTCCGCCGATGAGAATGATGCGCGGCTGATTTTTGTGCCGAGTGATGGTGTCCGCAATGTAGGCTATCTTCTTTTCCTGCAACGCCTCCGCAACTTTGATGAATTCCTCAATTCCGCCCTTTGTAATTATATCGTTGAGAAGACTGACCGTCTCCAGTCCGAGAATCTTCGCCCACGACTCATATTCCTGAAAGACTTTGAACATCTTGGGCTGCGGGACAAAAGGGGGCAGATGAGGCAGGCTTTCCAACGTGGGAGAGCGCAGGATAAATCCCGGCGGATAATAAGCAAGGTCAAAGACCTTGAGATATCCGGTGCTGGGGACTAAAAATCCATAAAAGTGATTCCACTCTCCGCCGCAGTAGTAGATGCTGACCGTTTCGCCGTTGCCGTTGCAGCGGTATTTAAGGAGCTGCGCCTTGTCCTTTTGACCGTGTTTGTAAAATAATCTGATGCCCTTTTCAAGCGGCACCTCCTTGCGGATAAAAGGCTCGTCGGCGTCAATAATTTCCCGCATCTTTTTTTTGATGATAGCCACATCCGTTTTGGTGATTTTGAATGAATTGATATTCTTATAGGAATTCGTGAAGAGTTCGCAGTAAACGCCTTTGGAAAGTGGGTGGTTCACATAAACTTGAAGGTCTGGGTAAATCTCTTTGACGGCTCGGACGAGGACAAAAATCAGGCTGCGTTGATAAAGCCGCATCCCATCCATCGAGCCCAAATGAACGGCGCTCAGTTTGCCGCTGTATGATATTTTGCGGTCGAGCTCCACAATTTTATTATCCAAATACGCCGCCACAACCGGGTGGGGGTATTCGATGCCGGACTCCTCCAGCGCCTTGCGGACGGTGATGCCTTTGGGCAATGTCATAGCCGGATGTTCATTAACGGCAATCTCAATCTTTTTTCCTTTGTCTTTCACGGTTTTTAATTTTCCTGTCTTTATTGTTTGGCGGGAACGGGAGCGGGCGTCGGCGTCGGGTAAAACTTTTCCGGCTCCTTCAAGGCGCGCAACTGGTTTTCAAGGATTGCGCTGTCGCCGATTTTTTGCAGCGCTTGGCTGAATTGCTCAATCGCCTCTGATTTTTTGCCGGATATCCAAAGCGCCTGAGAAAGTTCCATCCTTTGCGAGGTTTCAATGCGGGAGGAAGTCGGCTCGATTGTTTTGACGGACGGTCCGGCGGTTGTGATGACCGTATCGGTTTTGCCCCCCAGCCAACCCGAAAGGGCAGCCGAGATTTCATCAAATTTTGGCTCCGGATTGACCGGTCCCCAAATGAGATTGCCCATTTCGTCCACCGCCAGCAGGGCGGGCAGCTCGGTCAAATTAAAAGCCAGCGTAAAGAGAAATCCGGAATCCATCAAACAGACCGGACGCGGTTTCAGCGGCGTTAGATAAGGCTCCAGCCGTTCCCGTCCCTCGATGGTTTGCGCCGCCAAAAAGAAAACCGCCCCCTTTTCAGCAAATTCGGATGCCGCGATACTCCAGCGGGCAAGCGACTCTCGGCTCTTGTCCCACGGAGCCCATACAAGAATGATGACCTTTTTCCCTTTGTATTGGGAGAGCGAAACCGTTTCCTTTGCCATGTTGGGAATAGCAAAATCCGGCATGGCAACCGGTTGGGGGACATTCTCCTTCGGCTCGGGCGTCTTAAAGAATGTCATCTCGTTTGCCGAACGGTCATAGGCAAAGCGCACGTATCCAAAAGCCTCACCCACTTTTGAGGCAAGCAGAAGAGGTTTCCCTTTGCGTTCCACAACCGTGTGATGAGGGTCGTCCTTGTAAAAAGGAAGGCACATGATGTCCTTGCAAAGGATAACCAGATTTTCGCCCTCCGATTTTAGATGCGCGCCAAAGATAACTCCCAGCGCCTTTTCGCTCAGATAGACCGAACCGTTTTCGAGAACCAGCGCCTCAACCGCAGGAAAGGTCGTCGCCTCATCCCGCGCCCTGACCATTGTCAAATCTTGTCCGAATAATGCAAGCGATAGTGCAAAAAATAATAATATAAAAAAAAGCGTTCTCACGATAAATCCCCCTTGTGCACGCAAATCAAGTCGGCTAACATAAACTTGAAGCGAACAGCGTGTCAACAGAAACAAGATTATTGAAATAAAAGAGAGTGGTGAATTCCATCTCTCACAAAGACCCGTTCCTGCGCCAGCGCAATCAACCCCCGCAAGATTGCCGCCTCATTCAAAACGGGAGAGAGGAAACAAGTTCCGGAATAAAACGCCGGCACGTGCTGTTTGAAGGACGCCTTTGCCTTTTCAATAAGGTCGTATCCATCTTGGCGCAGATTCACGTAAATCATAATGCTGCCCGGGTCAAAAAAAGCCGCCGTCTCCGCCATAAAACGCCCCAGCCCCTCGCCGATTTCATCCGCCGCCGCGACGGCATCGGGTTCATTTCGCGCGGCTGATTCTAAAAGATATTTAAGCGTCCGTTTTTGAATGCCCAGAAGCTGCGAAGTTTTATCGCGCCATGCCCGCACGCTTCCCCGCGAAAAAATCTCGTTGACCGTGTCCGCCACCTCACCGGCGAAATAATTCACGCCGTGCCACAGGCGTCCGTTGAATATAATGGCGCCGCCGACTCCCAGAATTTGCTCGCTTTCCGGCGGGGCATTCCGAATTAACAAATAAAGAAGACTGCGATGTTCGACCCCTTCGGAGTGATTCAGTTCCCCCACCGCCGCCGCGTTGGCGTCGTTTTCAACAAAGACTGATTTCCCCAGCTGCGCCTCCAAAGGCGCGACAATCTCAACGTCGCGCCATCGGTGGTATTTATTATAGCGGAGGATTCCATTGTGCGCGTCCACAATGCCGGGGCAGCTGATTCCAATAACAACGCACTTCATGAAATCCTTTTCCGCAGTTTTGCGCATGTCGTCCAATTGATGGGACAGAAGGTCTATGAGAGGCGCGCCGCGCTTAAAGGGAAACGACCAACGGCAAATCTCCTCCCCGCGGAGATTCGTCAGCTGCGTCTGGATAGTATCCATCCCCACCTCAATAACCGCAAGAGTTCGGGCGTTGTAATGCACGCTGAGGGGGATGGGGCAGCGTCCGCCGCGCGAGCTGGATTTGCCCTTTTCCGATTCCTTGACCAGTTTTTCTTTCAAAAGATAGTTGAGGATGTGCGTGATGGTTGAACGGTCGAGCCCTGAGCGGGCGGAAATCTGCGCTCGCGAAATATGCGGATTTTCGTGGATGAGCGATAGAACAAGCGAGCGGTTGATTCGCGATGCGATTGCGGTATTGAGTTTGTGCATGGCTTTTTTCTATCTTTTGTTATTGAGTATGAATAAAATCAAGTCGCAGATATTAACGGCGCCGTCGCCGTTTAAGTCGCATTCGACAATTATTTTTGGCGTCAGGGGAAGACGCCCTAAAATATGATTGAGAAAGGTTTGCCGTTCCTCCGGCATCCAGCCGCCGTTATCAGGTCCGCCGAAAGCGCCCATGTCGCAGCGGACGGTTCCCCTGCCGGGAGGCAAGCTTGCGTCATTGAAGCCTTCCCAATCGCTGCCCGCATCTATACATGGCGAATCGGAGCCAAGATGAAAGTCGCCCTCCGCCGGATTGAGTAATTTAGGCGCATCGGCGATGTTGCCGTCATCCGAGCTGCCGCCTTCGATGCAGCAATAGGAGGGCGCGGAGGCGTTTTCCAATTGTTGACTGCCGGTGTTGCCCCAGATGATGTTGTTGATGATTTCGCCATGGCAGTCAAAAAGACCCGCGCCTTGAGCCGCAGCGTTACCGTAGATAGTATTGTTGCGGATCTCGCTGTTGCAAGAATTCAGCCCGCCGCCCATTTCGGCTGAGTTGAAGGCGACGATATTGGAGCGGACGCATCCATTGCATTCGAACATCCCGCCTCCCGCCGCCGCGGAATTATGAACGATGATGTTGTTTTCTATGTCGCCGCCGCAACCCTCCACGCCGCCGCCGTTGAATTCTGTTGAGTTGAATCGGATAATGTTTTTGCGGATAGTCCCTTGGCAATTGCTGAGCCCGCCGCCGTAGTTGCCCGCTTTATTGAATTCGATGATGTTGTTTTCGATGAGCCCTCCGCAGTCAAAAAGTCCGCCGCCGATGCTGCTATCGGTTTCCGAGGCGGCTGTGTTAGAGGTGATGATGTTGTTTTTGATGACGGCGCCGCATCCGTTGCCGTTGATGCCGCCGCCCAAAAGCGCCTTGCCTCGCATGATTGTGAAGCCGGAGATTGAGCAGTCGGCGCTTTCCCCGCCGTCGAATCTGACGGCGGAGTCGAGATTCTGCCCGTCAATGATTGTCTTTTGCGTGATGGCGGAGTCCCACGGATTCAGAGAGCAGAGCCGAATGTTCTTGCCGTTGAAAGCGATGTTTTCTTTATAGGTGCCCGGTGAGACGATTATTTGAGTTCCATTATTTGCCGCAGCGTCAATCGCCGCTTGGATGGTTGAAAAATCAGCGGGCACGTGAATAGTTTCTAAAAAAAAAGGTGTGGCGGTTGGCGAAGGGGTTGCCGTGTTAGTGGGCGTCGGCGTCGGTGTTTCAATCGGCGTCTGCGTGGGTGTCGGCGTTTCAATCGGCGTCTGCGTGGGCGCGGGTGTCTGTGTGGACGTAGGCGTCGGCTTCGGCGTGGCTGTGGGCGATGCAGTCGGCGTGGCTGTGGGCGATGCAGTCGGCGTGGCTGTGGGCGATGCGGTCGGCGTGGGTGTCGGCGTTCCGTTTGTCGCGCCGTCCCATCCTGCCATGCGGGCGACCATCCACCAGAAGGCTCGCCCTTTCATGTTGCAGTTGAGGGGATGGGAATGGGCGCAGCAATCGTCGGAACCGCATGATTGCGAAAGGGGCGAAGTCGGGTTTGCGGCGACCCATTCCTCCGCCCAGTTGCGCCGGTTTTCGGGCGGACCGTAGCTGCAATCATCGTTGGGAAATTGATTTGTGAAATCTTTTCCATCAGGATCGAAACACTCAATATCGTTAAAATCGAAAAGGATTTTATTATTGGCGATGCAAAAGTTGCGAATCTGGTTATTGCGCGCCTTCAGGTTGGCGTCGTTCCACTGGTCGCAATGCCCTGTCATATAAATGAATTTGACGTTAGGGTAATCCTTTTCCAATTTATCCATGGCGTTCAGATAGGTGTTAATGCCTTTTTCAGTATTGTCTGAGACGCCGCCGCACCATGACCACATGACCACATTGCGGGTATTGCCCGGCGCGTTGAGGACGCTGCGCGTTGTCCTTTCCCAGTCGAGGTCTCCGTTATGCCCGAGGTCGGAGTCCCAATGATCATCAAAGGAGAGGGCGCCGCCTGCGCCGTCCTCATTATAGTTGTAAGGCTCCTGATTAATCAGACTCATGCCTGTGGAAATCTGGCTTCCGTGCGAGGTGTGGTTGTAATAAATGCGGAAATTGCTTTTTGCGGCGTTAATATATTGGACGGGGACTTTATCAAGTTTGATGCAGTTGTGGTTGATGATGATGGGCGCGGGGGTTGGCGTGGCGGTTGGCGCCGCATAACCGTTATATGTCCATCCTGCAAAAAAGATGAGAAGCAGCCATAATGCCGACGCCCTATTTATAAGATTGCGATTCATTTCGGTTCTCCTTTTATTTTCAATAAGGAATTAATAAAAATACCATGATAATTCTTTTGCTTAAAGGTCAACGGTTTTTTCTTGATTTTGAGCGGGGAACGCACCCATAAACACATCTGATTTTTTTGGGGAGGAAAAAAATAAAAATGAAAAAGTGTCTTGCCTTTGCCATGATTTTTTTATTTGTCGCCTTTCTGTGCGCCGCAATGGCGCAGGAGGCTAAAATCGAAAATAAGGAGAAGCCCATGATTGATAATCTCCCCGACCTTGCGCCGGGAACTTATGTCGTCTTTGACACCACAATGGGGCGCATCATCGCCCGTCTTTTCACCGAGCAGGCGCCGAAAACAACCGCCGTTTTCATCGGTCTTGTGGAGGGCACAAAACCATGGAAAGACCAAAACACCGGTCAGATGGTTCAGCGTCCTTTTTATGACGGTTTGATTTTTCATCGCGTCATCCCCGATTTCATGATTCAGGGCGGATGTCCGCTTGGCATGGGATACGGCGGACCCGGCTTCAAGTTCGATGACGAGTTTCATCCTAAATTGCGCCATAATAAACCCGGCATCCTTTCGATGGCGAACTCCGGACCTAACACAAATGGCAGCCAGTTTTTTATCACCGAACGCCCCACGCCTCATCTGGATAACAGACATTCCGTTTTTGGCGAGGTTGTCGATGGAATGGATGTAGTCTTAAAGATTGCGCGCGTTCAACGCGACCAGCGTGATAAACCCCTCACGCCGGTCGTCATGAAAAAGGTAAGCATTGTGCGCATAGGCGATAAAAAAGCCGCTGGAACGGCATCCTCCGACCAGCCCACAACGGGCGGAGGTCCGCGCCGCCCCGCCGCAACCCCCGAAACTGCCTATTAGTATTTAAAAGGACTTCAGGTGTCTGAAAATTATAGTAGCGACGCGCCTGCGCAGGAGTTGACCGCGCGGCAGCTCCTGCGTTGGTATGTTTCGATGTTCCGCAAAGATAAATTGCGCATCGCCGCCGGAGTTGTCCTGACCCTTTTTCAATCCGTCGTCCTTGTTCCGGTTCCTCTCATCCTGCGAAAAATAGTGGATGTCCATCTCCCCGCGAAAGATATGAGCGGGCTTTATATAGCCTGCCTTGCCGCGCTGGGGCTTTACTTTCTCCATTCCGCGCTCGCCTTTTCCGGACGCTCGCTCACGCTCCTTTCCACCAAACGCGTTACGGAAACGCTGCGCGCCCGGCTCTGCATGCAGCTCCAGCAAATGAGCCTGCATTTTTACGATAGGGAGCGCGCCAGCGAACTTCATGCCCGCGTGGTGATTGACACCGAGCGCATAGATGTGATGGGCAACGCCATCATCGTGCACGGCGTTTCCTCCCTCATCATGTTCTTCATTGCCGCGGGCGTTCTTTCGTGGGTGAATTTCCGCCTGTTTCTTTTGACGTTTGCCCTGCTGCCCATCTTCTTTTTTGCTCATAAAATACTCAAACCTCGAATGCGGGAGGTGAACCGCAACTTCCGCGACGGCATGGAAGGGATGAGCAGCTTGGTAAATGATTTGCTCCAAAGCATCCGTCTGGTCAAAAGTTTTGCCCGCGAGCCGCATGAGCAGGCGCGCGCCGAACGGCAATTCCGCGCCGTCACGCGCAATGCCCTTGCTATGACCATTCTCGATTCTTTTTATGGCAGCCTGATGGGATTTCTTTCCAACGGCGCGCTTGTGGCGATTTATGCCGCCTCCGGTCTTTTCATCGTCAACGGGAGCATGACGGTTGGCGACCTGATAGCCTTCACCGGCATGATAGGGTTTATGATTAATCCCATCAACACGCTCATGAATATGATGACGCAGGTTTATGCGGGGCTGGCTTCGCTCAAACCGGTGCATCGCCTGCTGACAATCAACGATCCGCTGGAAAAATACGAGGGCAAAAAAATCGTGACACGCCTCCGCGGCGCTGTGCGGTTCGACCATGTTTCCTTTTATTACGATGCGGGCAGGCGTCCGGCGCTGGATGATGTGTGTGTTGATGTTCAACCGGGCGAAACCATCGCCCTTGTCGGCGAGAGCGGCGCGGGCAAGACCACATTCTCCAATCTGATTCTTGGATTTTATCTGCCCACATCAGGGCGCGTCCTGATTGACGGCGAGGACATCCGCAACCTGAACCTGCGCGCCTTGCGCGAATGCATCGGCGTTGTCTCGCAGGAAAACGTCCTCCTCAACACATCCATCATAGACAACCTGCGCTATGGGCGCATGGGTTCGACAATGGACGAGGTTGTCAAAGCGGCGCGGGACGCCAACGCCCTTGATTTCATTCAGTCCGCGCCGGAAGGGTTCGATGCCATTGTGGGCGATCGCGGAATCCGCGTATCCGGCGGGCAGCGCCAGCGCCTAGCCATCGCGCGCGCCATCCTCAAAAATCCGCAAATTCTGATTCTGGACGAAGCGACCAGCGCGCTCGATAGCGAGTCCGAGGCAAAGATTCAGGAGGCTTTGGAGCGTCTGAAGAAAAACCGCACCTGCTTCATCATCGCCCACCGCCTCAGCACGGTCATCTCTGCTGACCGCATCCTTGTCTTCAAGGAGGGGCGGCTGATTGAGATGGGCAGCCACGCACAGTTGCAGTCGCTTGGCGGCGAATATGCCCGCCTCTGCCAGCGCCAGTTTCCCGCCGCCGCCCACGAAAAAGAGATAAACACGATTTAATACTTCGGATGGGCGCATCATGGAATTTATCGAAAAGCAAAAAAGTTTCGCCGCGCTGCGTCGCAGGCAAACTCAATCCCGCTACAGGTAAGAAAGACTTCAATAATGGTGTAACGAATTTTCATGATTAACTCTATACATTCCGATTGAAGTGCAAGCAAGTTACGATAAATATAAACCAATGACCGAATTATTCGAGTCCGAGATATTTTCTGATATGCTTAGCCAATAAATTATCAATTTCGGCATGACGGGGTACAGGTTGTTTTAGCCCTGTTTTGGGATTAAAATATATATCGTGTTTGGAGCCACATCGAAACAAAAGACATCCATCATTTAGAAGAGATTTGATGAATTCTTTACGTTTCATAAGGTGATTGACTTTTCGCGATAATTTTCCGGCACATCTTCCATAACCATCATCTGGAAGGCGTCTTTCAGATTTTCCTCAAGTTCTGCAAGGGTTTTTCCCTGAGTCATTATTTCGGGACATTCCTTTATTTTCCCCAGCCAGAATTTATCGCTTTTCCAATAAATCATGGTTAGATTTTTCTGCATGGCTTTCACCGATAATTATTCTGAATCAAATCATTATGGTTTATTAAGTTTCGGGTCATTGCTCATGTCAAGGGCATTTCGCCTTTTTGCCAGGATTGTAAAGACCGCAGACCAAAAATAGAACTGGGGAGCAAGTCTTGAATTTGCCCCCCAGTTGTTTGTTTAAGCTGGAAATCAGTCGGTGATCTTAATCGCCAACTCGTCCGAGTTGGCGCGCAAATCGGGCGCATACATACCGTATAAAATTGTGGGAAGGGCATGGAATATGCCCGGTATTTCCGCCCGCAGCCGATAGCGCAACAGATGGTCGCCGCGTCCGATAGAGTCCACAAAAAAGACCACCTTTTCATCGCGCAATTCCATATAGGAGAAAAAGCCCTCCTGACCCTTGCCGCCGCTGCGCGTCTCCGTCGCCTCGCATCCGGCTGGCTTCATGTCCTCAAAGCACATATACGTGTAATCGTTATCGCTTGTGATTTTCAGTTCCACCTGAATTTGGTCTCCGCTTTGCACCGTGTCGCCGTCTTTTAGCAGGATGCGTTCATAGCGCAGGCGTTTCTCTTTGATTTTTTGACCTTGAGAACCTTCCACCTCCGCCTCGTATGGAATTTGCTGCAGTTTGTGATATTGCCGGACGATTTTTAGTTCGTGACCTGCGGCGGCGATGTGTTCCTCTTTTGTGAAATATCTGAGGTAGGCGTTGAAATAGAGCGCGCCGGCGCCTTCTTTGGTAATCTTCAAAGAGTGTTTGCCTCCGCCGAGCGCGACCCCTTCCATTCTGAAAAGATTATCGAACGTGAGCAGGTTATCCTTATTAATCCTGACCGTTTTCACGACGGCGCCGTTATCATAATCGAGCGTGAGCGTGAAATCGGGCGAGGTCTCGCCGCTGGCTGCCGCAAATTCGCTCATCGCGGCGATGCAGAGCGTTGTATCCCGCGTGGAATCCCAGTAATAGCCGTTGCGGCGGTTATTGAGAAGCCATTTGACAAGGCGCGGGGCGACGGCGCTTTTGGGTTCCAGCCGAACAATCGCCCGCAAGATTGCGGCGTTGGTTTCGATATCGGAATTCCACCAGAACCACCAACCAGCGCGCGGCGTGCGGAACCAGACGACCTGCGTTTCGGCGTTTTCTTCTTTATATTGCATGATGTTTTGCAGGACAAGGCGGGCGCGTATTTTATCATTCGTGTTGGCAAGCGTCATAGAAAGGAGCGCCTTGCCATAAAGTTCCAGATTATCCCGCCCCTCAAAAAGCCGCTCGATGAGTTTGCCGGGGGGGGCGTCTTTTCTTTGGGGCGTATATTCCGCCTGAACGCCCTTGAGCGAAAGGACATAGGCGATGAAGGCATGGAGCGAAGTTGGTGACCAGCCCGGTTTTCGCATCTCGCTGATTTCCCAATTTTTGAGACGCTCGATTGCTCCGAGAATCATCTTTTCATCCACCATCACATCACATTTTTGCGCCTCGCAAAGGGCGTAAACCACATAACTGGTGAGATAGGGGCTGAAGCCGTCGTCGCTCCACCAGCCCCACCCGCTGTCTTCTTGCTGCATGGAGGCAATGCGGTTGAGACTTTTAGAGATTATTTTCTTTAACTCTGTTTCGTCAAAGATGGGACTGTCCGAATAATATCTTGCGTTCTCCCCTTTGTTGATGCGCCGCACCTCGTCCATGCGTCCGCGGATTTTTTTCACCTCTTCCAGCGTGATGCCCATGTTTTGCAAAGTCTTGAGCGTGAGAACGCAGGGGAGGAAGCGGCTCATAGTCTGCTCCGTGCAGCCATAAGGATACTCGATGCAATAAGGCAGGGCATCCATCATCGCAAGGGCAAGAGTCGGGGCGTAGCGCACCTCAAGAGTCGAGAGCTCGGGCTTGCGCATCTCGGGTATGTCGAGTTCGATGGCGACCGTTTTTTTGAGTTCGTCCGGATGGATGGAGCCTGTGGAGGCAATCTGCTTTGAGATGCCGTGCGTCAATACGGGGAAACTCATGCGCATGGCGTCCGATTCCTCATCGGTGAGCGCCTTGACGGCGATGTCTGCGCTGCCCTCTTTAAGGACTTTTACGCGCCAGTCCACGCGCGCCTCGCCGCCGGAAGGCACGGCAACATCCGTTTGCGCGGGTGTATCGCCGATTAACTTCAAAAGGTCTGCGGGGAGGTCAAGGCTGACGCGCGCCCGCTTTTCCTTTGAAAGGTAGTTGTGCACATTTGCGCTGATGACCGCTTCGTCATATTCAAGGAAGAATCGGGGAGCCTGCAGGCGGACAAGGAGGTTCTTTGCGGTGACGGCGGATGATGTCCCCTCGCCGACCTGCGTTTCGGGCGATACGCCCCATGTATTGATTTTCCACGTGGTCAGGTTTTCCGGCATCATAAAGGATATCGTTGCAGAACCGTAGTCATCTGTGACAAGCGTCGGCAGCCAGAAGGCGGTGTCCGCAAACGCCTCGCGAACGGCGGCTTCGGCAAATTCCGGCTCGTCTTGCTCCATCGCAGACCCGACGGACATCGAGGCGTCTTTGGTTTCTTTCGCATCTGAAACCGTCGTCTCCATCTGCGGGGCAGCCATTGCTAATGAATCAGATTTAACGCGCCACGCATCGCCGTTGAAACTGCGCGCCATTCTGAGGGATGAGGGGGAATCCTCTGTCGAGTAATTTGCCTCGATTATATCTGTATCTTTCAAGCCGCGCCAGTCGGTAATCTGCCGTCTCCACAAACCGTGCCAATCCGGCGGCAGCGGCGTAAGAATCTGCCAAGGGTGAATCATCTGAGAGAACGCCTGAAACTGCTCTGTCAGATTGGTCGTCATTTCTTGAAAATGCTGTCGGGTTTGTCCGTAGAAAAATTTTGCGATGGGCGCGGCGAATTCCGATTGAATATACGTGACGGATTTATCGAACACGCTCAAGGCAAATTGCGCGCGCGCGGGCTTGCCGTCCGTCGTTTTTGCCGAAACGTAAATGGTCGCCTTTTCGCCGGGGAGATACTCCTCCTTATCTGATTTTACAAGGACATCAAGGACGCTTTGTTCCGGCGGGACGCAGATGCCCGCCGCCTGCTGGCACACCAAAGCATCGGAGATGACAGTCGCCTCAACAAAGAAATTCGGGCGGTGCGTTTCCTTGATGGGGATATCAACGATGATATGATTTTGAGGCGCGTGGATGAGCCGCCATGAGAGCAGATGATTATTATCCACCTCATCTGAAAAAAGGATGTAGCTGTTTGCGCGTTTTGTATTAATCAAAAGATGCGCTGTTTCGCCGGGTTGATAGGTGCGTTTGTCTGTGATGATTTCGAGTTCGTTGAACCGAAATTTTTGTCCGTCAAAATCCTTGCCGCAGACCCAGACGAGCGCGTAGCCTTCCACGACGCCGCCCCATGAATCCGGGGTCTCGAATTTGAATTTAATCTGACCGCTTTTTTCCGGACGCAGCCGAATGGACGCCATGCCGTTTTCATCGGTTTCAATTTTGCGCCGCTCGATTTCCTTCTCCTCGATGCGGGCGTTGTCCGTTCCGCCGAAGATGACGGAGGAGATGGTGAGGAGTCCTTCGGCTTTGACGGGTTTATCATCCGGCGTCAGGCATCGCAGATTGATGACGACCTCTTCGTTAGGGCTATAATAACCTCTATCCGATTGGAGGAAGGCGTAAAAAGCCTGCCGTGTAACCTTGACGGCTCCCTCGCCGGAGATGGCGCGTCGGCTGGCGTCAACAACCTCCGCCTGAATAATGTATTTATGATCGCGGTCGGGATGGTCGCGCAGGGCGTCGGCGGTGTCAATTTCAAGCGAGAGCGAGCCGTCCGCCCCGATTGATTTTTCGCCCTCCTGCACGAGTTCGCGAACGGGGTTGGGCGCGGGAATGCCCCGCCAGCCCCACCACCAAAATGGCGGCGACCAGCAACAAAGAATTTTGCTCCACCACGGAAACCAGCGGTATTCATACCATGGGAGCCCATATCCCGGACCGTAGAGCCAATCCCAACGGCTGGGGAAATAATAGGAGTGGCTGTATTCTTCGCGGAAGATTTTATATTTGACTTTGGCTTCTGTGACCGGCGCGCCGAAGTAATACTTTGCTTTGATGACGGCAGTGATTTTTTCGCCGAGGCGGGCGTGGGATTTCCCCGGCTCCACAGTCACCTCGAACTCAGGCTTTTTATATTCTTCAACGCGGAAATTAACCCCGCCATAGATTCCGCTCACAACGATATTGTAAAGTCCCAGCGGCGGCTCCTCGCCCAGCGTGAATTCGCCGTCCATGCCGCCGAACTGGTCGGCGCTCTTGACCGAGTTGTAAATTTTATTGCCCTTTGGGTCGGTGATGATAATCTCCGCCTGCTGTCCGGGGAGATTCTGATATTTCCCCTCGCGCCGTTGGCGCAGCCAAAATTTAAACTTCACGGTTTGACTGGGGCGATACACAGGGCGGTCGGTTACGCCATAGGCGAAAATATAATCCTCCATCAGCGAAGGATAATAACGTGTTTGATAGGACATACCGCTCCACGCAAGCCGCCCGTCCGCCGCCTTAATGAGCAGATGGAGCGAGGGGTTGCGCCCATACTGCGTTTCAAAAATTGCCATGCCTTTTTCATCGGTTGGGAGGTTGTGGATTTTTTTTAGATACAAGGTTTTTTTTCCCGACTCATCCCACTGGTTCCACGTTTCGAGGATGGAGATGGCGGCGCCGGAAACGGGCGCGCCGGTGCGGGCATCGCAGACGTAATACAAATTGCCGTCTTTTGTTTTCTTTTTAATAAAGGCAAGGTCGCTGACCGATATGACGGCTCGGCTGGCTCCAAGATTTAAGACAGTGGCGCCGGTTATATTTGCGTCATGCGCCGGCGGCTCGTTCAGATAAGCATAGACCAGATAGACGCCGTTTTCCGCAAGCGGCGCTACAACAGTCGCCTCGGCATAGCGGTATGTGCCGTCGTCCTTCACCTCGGCAGACCAGCGCGCCGCTTCCTCCGCGACATATTTTGAGGCGATCTTAAAGACGGGATCGTTTTCGTTTTTGCTGACAAAATATTGGCTCCAGTTTCCGAGCGCCCAAAGGTGTTTCATTCCCTCTTCGGGATCAATTTCCTCGTTGCGGATTTCCTCAAGGAAACCCGTCAGATTGATGCGGCGCGCCACAAACCAGACCTTGGCAAGATTGCGGTAATCAATCTGAATATTGACAGGGTTCCCTTTGAGGTGGACGCCTGTTGGTCGGATGGCGGCTTGCGGTTCGCGGATTCGATTAATCTGGTTTTTGGCATGCGAAACCCACGGACTTTTGGGAAATTGTTTCTTCAACAATTCATATTCATCAAGCGCCTCCTTATACTGCTGGCGGCTTAGATAATAAACGCCGAGGGCGTATTGCGCCTCATCCGCATGGCTCGAATCGGGCATCTCCCCGGCAACCTTGCGCAGGAGCGCCATCACATCCCATTCTGACGGAAGTTCGACAACCATCAGCCGTCCGCCCGCAAGGATAAGCGCCTCGGCATCCTTCATCTCCCAAGGCTTAAAGTTTTCGACCTCATTTTCTATGGGGAAATCGTCGTCATAAAAATCGGATGAGGAAAACTGGTTAAGCCTGTCCATTCCGAATCGAGCGCGCGCCAACATCGCCTGCCGGTAGATGCTTTGCGCGGCAAATGAGCGCTCTATAGTTTGGTCGAGTTCGCGAATCTCCATCAAAAGATAAAGAATCTTTTCATCATCGTCAAGGGAGGGGGTATATTTTTCGGGAAGTTTGGGGAAGATGGGCTTGCCGTCGGCGTCAAGGCGCAAGCCGATGGGGCGCTTGCGCTGGAGTTCCCACTGGTTGTGGTATTCATCAAAATCTTCCTCGCCCGCCGTCTCGGCGGTTTGGTCGTCGCGCTCGCCCCATGAATAATGCCAGAACAAAGAGTTGTTTTCGTAAATGCCGAATCGGGCGTGGATATTGATGAGGTCAAAGATTTGTTCTATGCGTTCTTCGCGCCATTTTTTTGCCTCATTTTCGGGGAGGGTTGCCAGCGCCGCGGCGTCGTTTTCATATTTTTCATAAAGCTCGCGGGCGCGCTCCATATACTCGACGGCTTTCTTTTTATCATAGCGGTAGGTTTGCAGATGAATCCCCTGCTCCATGCGGGCTCGGATAAACTTGCCTCCCGCCCGAGTGCCCCAGTGGGGAAGGAGCATGTATAAGTTGCCCGCATAGCGATTGGCGCGCGCCTCGTGGGGCGTGCCGGCGCAGTCCTTCACATAGGTTTCGGCAAGGGTCAGGGCATCGTCAAAGAGTTCAAGCCGCAGATTGCAATGAATGGCGCGCTTATAAGCGTGATGCCAGAAATCGTTGCGGGAGGGCGATTGGATGATTTTTTGATAAACCTCCGCCGCCTCCTTATAATTTTTTTTATCAAAGAGTGTATCGGCGTTTTTTACCATTTCCTCCTCCTGCGATTGTGCCCAAGCCGCGGATAAAAAAATCAACGGAAAAAGCGCGCAGAAAAAAATCGTCAACGACCGTTTGAGCGATTGCATATCCCCCGCCTCCGATACTAAACATTTGCTGTCTTTGACAAGCGATTCAAAAAAATGTTCCATCAAAAGCGGAAAGATGCGCAATCATAAAAAAGCATTAATCCGTTCTGCCTTCCTCGACAAGGCGGCGGATTTGGCGGACGCTCATCCCCGCCAGCCCCAACCGCTCAACGGTGCGCCCGATGGCAAAGTAATTGACGCCGTGCAAAATGCCGGCAAGGTGAATGATGGTTTTTATAGTGGGAACTGGCACGCCCAGATGGTCGCCGAGCGAGGCGGTCGGCACAAGACAGGCAGGCACGTCCTCCGTGATATAGCGATGGTCGAGGTTGCTGGGAGCCTTGATGCCCCGGTATCCTTCGTTTGCCTGCATCGCTTCATAAAGATTTTTTCCTACCACGCCATAAGCCTGATAGAGCCATTCCCTTGCGGAAAGGACGCGCACGCCAAGGGCTTCCGCCACGCGCACCCGCTCCGCATCAAGGACTTCCAGAATGTTCGCCACGGAGGCGCTGGCGCCCTCCACGTAAAATTCAAAATTCCCCTTTTGCTCTTCAATCCATGCGGCGTTGAGGAGCATCAAGGCGGGGTGAAAGACGGCGCTGATGTTGCTCATGCTGGTTTTGAGGACGTTGTCGCCGGGGACAAAACAGGGCAGGATTTTGCGCAGGGTGCCGAGGACGTCCGTGATGTGGTAAGCGGGAAATGTCGCCACCGGAACCGCGTTTTTGATGCGGAATATCCGCACCTGCCCCGGATTTGTGATGCGGCAGGCATAAACAAGCGTTTCCGCCTCGGCGATGAAAAGATATTTTTTGACGCCCATCTGGCGCAGCACCTCCGCAAATTCAAGCGCGCCGCCTGTGCTGCCGGGATTGAGCAAGATAGCCTGCCCATCGGTTAGATGCGGGGCAAGAAGCCTCGCCATTTCCCTGTGACCCGTGGCGGGAATCACAACCATGATAATATCCGCGCCGGGAACCGCCTCGCCCGCGTCTGTGGTCGCCACAGAGATTTTGCCGAAGCCGTTGACTTCGCCGGCAACTTGAATGCCCCCAGCCATGCGGATGACGTTTAAGCGCTGTTCGCTTCGATTGAAAAGGCGCACATTGCAGCCGATGAGGGAGAAATGCCCCGCCATGGCAATGCCGCCGTTGCCCGCGCCGGCAATGCAGATATTGGGCGCATCGCGCGGCGGTTCCATATCGCCCAGCTCTTTTTCCGCCGAGCGGAGAAGCGATAAAATCTGCTCCGGCGCGCCGGCGGTTTGCAGCGAATCCAAAAAACCCGGTATGTGGAAGAGCCGCGCCAGACGCCCCACAATCTTCAGCTGAAGCGCCTCGCCGTTGGGTCTTCCCAATATCAGAAAAATAATATGCGCCGGTTTGCCGTCAATAGATTCAAAATCAACGCCGCCGCGGCTGATGCCGACGGTAATCATAGGCTGGTGGACTGCGGAGGTGCAGGCGTGGGGAATAGCGACGCCGCTGCCGATGCCGCTGCTGCCCATCTTTTCCTGCGCCATAATGTCCGAAAGCGCTTTTTCCGTTTGGGCAAGGCGCCCGGCTTCTTTCATGGCGGCGAGCAACTCCGCCACAACCTCCCGTTTGGTTTTGCCCTCCAGATTCGTCAGAATCGCATTGTCCACAATGTAATCGTAAACATTCATCCTCGCCCCCTTTTGCGGGATTTACCCCATCAAGAAAAAAGACCCCGCAAACGCTGATTAAGTTTAGCCTGATTGTATTTTTTAACTTTCTTGGCGAGTCAAGGAAGTTTTTACAAGCGTCCAGCCGTCGCCCTCCTTCAACGGTTTTGCTACAACATAATCGAGGGTTTGCTCATATCGCAAATCAAGACGCCCGTAGGGAATGGCGCGCATTCGCCATGTGCCGGTATTGGCGTAGATGCCGCCCCCTTTGAAGCGCTTCAAACAGGGGCGGTGCGTATGACCAAAGACCACAAGGCGCGGAGCGGGCGCGGGTTTGCCGATGGTTATCCCGACATCTCCGCCGCAGATTTTTTTCGCCGCTCCCGCCATGCGGTCGGTGAGCAGCTCTTGAAAGATGCGAAGCGGATTGCGCCCCAGCGAGCGGAATGTGTAGAGAATGCCGCTTTTCCTTTTGGCGGGTGAAACGCCGCGGCGGATGAGCCGCTCATTTTCCGCCAGAAGCTGCCAGAGCGCCGTAAGGAGCGAATCTTGATTGCCGGGCAGAAACTGATGCAAGATGAAATAGGCAAGATGTTTGAGGCGTTTGCCGCGCGATATCCCATCCACCTCATCCGCAAGCAGGAGCTCTTTTTGGCAAGCCGGCGAAACAAGCGCCGGAAGGCGGGTCAGCGCAAACCAGAGCGCCTCACGAGCGTCCAGATTATCAATCGCGGGGTAGTTTTTCTCCAACGGATTGATGAGCCGCAGCGTGAGCTCCGACCCGGTCGGCAAAACGTCCAGAGCCGCTGGGTCTTCAAAGGCATTCAGGACGTCGAACTGATTGCCATGCTCGGCGTAGAGCGCGGCTTGGGGGGCGTGATAAAAGAGCATCGGCGCGCCGCCGCTCCTTTCGTTGAGGAACGGCAGATATGATTTGAGGGTTTCAAACATCGCCGGATGCAGCATGTCGTGATCATGGTTTCCAAGGACGTATGAGACCGCGCCGCCTTTTTTATGAAACTCGGCAAGCGCCTCGAAAACGGGCGCATGGGCTTTGCGGATGAGATGAATTTTTTCCGGATTGAACCGTTCCGCCGGCAAAACCTGCAGCAGGTCAAAAATATCGCCGAGGAGGATAAGTTCAGGAGGCGCTCCGCCAGCGTACTCCGTTTGCCAGATTTTATTTATTATAAAATCTGCAAACGGAGTATGCATACGCGCCATGGCAGCGATGAGCGCCTCCTGGGTTTTTTGAGGCGGTTGCGCCTTTTCCCAAAGCGCAAAATCCTCCAAAGAGTCGCCGCACCCAAGGTGCAAATCGCTGATAAAAATTTTCATCTCAAACACCTCCCTGCAAACATGATGCGGGTTTTATCCGCGAGCTGGCATCGGCGCGTATCTTGAAGATGTCTGGATTTTGTTTTAATTTTTTCTGTGCGGCGATAAAAAAGCGCTCGGACGTTTTTGATTGAATGTATAAGGCGGTTGTGGAGGAATCACGCCGCTTTGTATGGAAAAGGAAAATGCCAAGAAAATATATTTACTATTTTTTGACCGCGCTTCTTGCGGTTATCAACCTCGGCGGAATCCTGAACGCCCAGTTTGTGATTGTCATGAAAGGGCAGCCGTGGTCGTCCGCGTTTGGCTGGGAACTGATTCTGGCGGGATTCGGGGCGCTAATCTATGCCGCGGGCAGTCTTTTTATTGCGCCGCTTTCGGATAAATTCGGACGCATCCCCTGCATTGCGGCGAGCTGTTTTATCATCTGCCTGATGCAGGCGATGATGGGATTTTATGTTCTGGGCGCATACCAACTCTGGCATTTCTTTTTTTATTGGGGAACCGTCTGTCTGGCTATATCCCTTTTCTTTACATCGGTGGAGGGTTTGCTTTCGGATTATCAAGACCGCAAAAAACCGTTGGAGAGACGGCTGGGGCTTTACTGCCTTTCATGGGCGGCGGGCGACATGGTCGGGGTGTATATGACAGGTTATATCAAAGAGGCGTTCGGCGCCGCTGCGATGTTCCGCATTTTTGGAGGGATTAGCCTGACGGCGTTTGTGATAGCGGTTGTAGATTGGCTGCGGCATGGAGATAAAAAAATGGGCGACGCGGAGATAGCGGAAGCGGACATTCACCCGGAAGCCTCGTTCCATGCCTCGCTGGGGAGGTTTGGGATTTTCTGGAGTTGCGTCGCCTTTTCAGCAATACTGGCGGCGTTTCCGCGCTTTGGGCGGGATTATCACAAACTCAGCGAAGGCGTCATCGGCGGCATATTGAGTCTGAACCTTTTCATCTGCGCCGTCACATTTATTGTGTTTCCTCTTTGGAAAAAATGGCAATACAACCTGCGGTGGCAGATAGGTTTGCAGGGGTTGATGGCGGCGGGTCTGGCGCTTTTTTTAGCGGCGCCATCGGGGAGTGTTTCAATGCTGAGATTAGGGTTAATCTTTTTCGGATTCGGGTGGAGCGTCGCCTATTTTTTCAGCATCTTTTATTCTCTGACCGTGCCCGCCGACCATGCAAAAAGCGGCGGGATGCACGAAGCCGTTTTAGGGTTGGGCAACCTTATAGGACCAATTGCATCAGTCGGCGCAATGGCATTAGCCGAGCGCGCCGGCGGCGTATCATCGGAGCGAATCGGCTTCATGGCGTTTTACATTGCTCTGGCAGCCGTTTTGCTATCGTTCGGCATACAGTTTTTTAAATCCATACGCCACAACAAAAAGCGGCTATAGATTTATGGCGGTTTACAGCGCGACCCTCAAGGGGAAGTAAATATTTTTTTTCAGTGATATTTTGATTGATTTATAATAATCATGAGGCACTGTTCCAATATTAATTCTTGAGTGTTCAAGGAATTGATATGAATATTTTGACTTTTAATTGTGGCAGTTCATCGCTGACCTATAAGGTATTCGATTCGGAATCTGGTCGTGACGGCAAGGCGATCCTTTCCGGCAAGGCGCATCGAGTCGGCGTCAAGGGGACGCAACCTTCTTTTATCGAGCATCGTTATGGCAGCGAGACGAAAAAGGATGTTGTTCCCATCAATAATCATCGGGAAGCCGCCGCCCTTGTTTTGGATTATATTGAATCGCAACAGTTGGAAATCGGTGCTGTCGGGCATCGCTTTGTGCATGGCGGAAGTCGGTTCAAAAAATCGGTTCTGATTCAAGATAATGTTATGAAGGATTTGCAGTCGTGCATCCCGCTCGCCCCGATTCATAACCCAATCGCGATGGATGTAATAGATGAGACCATAAAAAAGATTCCTAAATCTGCGCAATATGCGACATTTGATACGGCGTTCCACTCCGCTATTCCAGACTATGCCTACACGTATCCACTGCCTGAGAAAATTCGCCGGATGTTTCAATTCCGCAAATACGGTTTTCACGGGCTTTCATATTCCTATGTGGTGAGTGCGGCATCGAAATATTTAAACCGCCCCGTCGGCGATTTGAAAATTGTTGCCTGCCATCTGGGAACGGGAGGCTCGAGTGTTGCCGCCATCGAAAAAGGGAAATCGCTCGATACTTCTATGGGTTATTCCCCGCTTTCCGGACTTGTCATGAGCACGCGCAGCGGCGATATGGATCCAATGCTGACGCTTTATCTTTTGGCGATATATGGATTCCGCTCGGAAGAGTTGGAGCAGGTTTTGAACAAGGTGAGCGGGCTTTTAGGCGTATCCGAAACTTCCAGCGATATACGAGACCTTATTGCGCTTTTTGACAAAGGCGATAAAGAGGGGGAGCAGGCAAATCTGGCTTTTAATATGTATGTTCATCGTCTAAAAAAATATATCGGAAGCTATATCCTTATCCTTAAAGGCGTGGATGTTCTTATTTTTACCGATGATATTGGCGTTCAAAATAAGCATGTCCGTGAAAAGGTATGCGAAGATATGGAATGGTGCGGGATCAATCTTGACAACGAGGCAAATCAAAACGCTCCGACAGATAGGATTGCTTCCCTGAATGCCGAAAAATCCAAAACGCGCATACTATCCATTCCAACGGATGAAGAGATTGTTATTTTTCGGGAAGGACTAACTCTTTTGGGAGGGCAGGGAGATGATTCTTCTATTTGATCCGGACCCGCCTATTGTGCGAATATATATAGGTTCGAATAATAGCATTCAACAATATGATTGCGAAATGACTTCCGACTGGGCGGCGCAGGCGCGTAACATCATTGGCAACGTTGAGCATGTTCGGGGCGCGGCTACCCTGCTTTACCACGGCGGCAACAGTTTTCAAAACAGCATTACTCCGGTAACATCGGAAACATTCGAAAAAATAAACGCCGCCCAAAAATGGCTTCCCGAATCCAATGAATGGTCAAAACGGATTGCGCGGGAGATGTATAGATGCTTGCCGGGCATTCCCCATTTTATTTTATGCGAGAGCGCTTTTTTTTCGCAGATGCCCGCCGAAGCCGCCACATATGCCATTCCTTTTTCGATAACTCAAGGCGGAATAAAAAGATACGGCAGCTCGGGCTTGTGCCATCAATGGGCATGGGAAAAATCTCAAACGTCGCTATCGCCGGCGCCCCGCAAAGTCATCAGCGCGCAGATGGGGAACAAGACATCGCTCGCCGCAATAAAGGATGGGCAAGCCGTGGAGACAACCATCGGCTTTACCCCCGTCGAGGGGATTCTTTCCAGCATGGCATGCGGCGACATTGACCCGACGATAATTTTTCATCTTACGGCTTCCGGCGCGGAAATGAGGGAGATTAATTATCTGCTTTCGCGAGAAAGCGGATTCGCCGCCCTTTTGGGGGAAAGTTGTTCTTATCGAGACCTTATGAATAACAAAGACGAGCCGCGTTATTCATTCATACGCAAAATTCTCGGATACCAGATGATTAAATATATCGGCGCCTTTACGTCAATACTTGGAGGCGTTGATGCAATCGCCTTTTCCGGCGATCCAATTTCCGAATCCTTTTTATTTATCCGAGACCTATGCAAGGAAATGGAGTTTTTGGGCATTCATCTGCTGGCGGAAAATTATGAGCAATCCGGTGTTTGGCGAATGACAGAGGATAATTCCCTTGCGCGGGCTATCGGGGTTGATTATGCAAGACCTCAAATTCTGATTGAACAAATAAAACAAAATATCACAGGAGACGAGAAAAAATGAAAGAGCAAAAAAGGTTTCTTGTTGATGTGGGTATGAACGACCTGCCCCTCCCCATCAAAGTCTTATCGAAGGTTGAGCCGGAAGGGCAACACACTGTGGCTCAATTATCAATTGTGGCGCGCATTATGCGCGAATTTGAGCCTAGCTGGATTGACACGTTCATTAATATCGCTCATCAGCACCGCGGAAACATTGGGACAAAAACCGTCCGAGAAAATATCAAGGTCTATCTGAAGAAACTTCATGCCACCAGCGTTCGTGTGGCTTTTGATTACCCTTACTTTATTGAAAAAACGACCCCCGTTTCCCAAAAAAAATGCCTTGTGCAATATCATTGCCGCTACGAAGCCAAAATTTCTTCTATCAAAGAAACCGCAAACGTTGTTTTCAAAATAATCGTTCCAGCCATCACAACCTATCCCATATCCTCCCGCGAACACCCGAAGAGTTTGTTTGGGCAGATTAGCAAAGTATCTATCGAAATCCAACCCAAAAAGGAAATATACGCGGAAGACCTTGTGGCTCTGGTAGATAAATGCGCGCTGGCTCCGATTTATTCCTACCTTTCCCAAGAAGACCAAATGTTCCTTATTGAGAAAATTCATACAGAGCAAAAATCCAGCGTTGTGATGACAAGCGAGATAAAGGACGCCTTGGTCCATAATAAAAATGTGGAATGGTATGATATTCAATGCGCCAATTATGGCATGTTGCATTCTTACAGCACAATGATTAGCACCGAGAAAAGCAGCTGGATTCCCTTCGGCGGACAAAGCGAAGAGCCATAAACCCTGCCAATTCCGCGGCTTCTGGCAGGCGCCCTCTAAAGGGGCGGACTATTAAATATCCTTAAACTATCACTCCGCTTTTATGGGACGATTTGCGGCACGGTGATGCTGCCGTCCATGAGGAAGAGGACGCGGGCGCCGGCGCCTTTGCGGCTCAGGGCGGCGTCTATGGCGGATTGCAGATTATCGAAGGGGCGGATGAAAATCTTATTCAGGGTTTCAGCGGGAAGGTCGGAGACCGCCCATATCTCCGCCCAAAGCCCGATCTCCGCCATTTTTGCCGCTTTGTGGTAGCCGAGTTTATACTCCCGTTCGATTTTTGCCAAGACATCTTCCAATCGTTCGCACGAGGAGAGCAATTTGTAGAAGGCGTCGTCGCCGATGCCCGTGCGGCATTTAGAGACGAGGATGAGGGTGCCGCCTTTTTTGAGCGCAAGTTTGCCGTTGTCGAGCGCTTTTTGCGACTGATATAAATCCACATCCATCGGATAGGGGGCAACGGAGACGACGATGTCCTCCTTTTGCGGGATGCCGACGACGAATACGCGGTTAGCCGCCTCGATGGATGCGTTCATGGAGGCGTTGATGTCGCCCGCCGCCGCAGCGTAAATGCGGCGCCGGCTATCGAGCACGATTTGAATCGAAAAAATCTTTTTGCCCCGAAGAGTCTTGAGCGCATCCACCATATCTTCGTGGACGGGGTTGCCATCAAGGACAAGGGAATTTGCTTCCGGCTTAAGGGCGTATTTATGATTCATGGCGATGGTTTTGAGGGAGGCGAGTCCGGGAAGAAATGATTTGCGTCCGCCGGTGTATCCGGCGAAATAATGCGGTTCGACCGAGCCGATGATGACAATGCGCTCCGCCTGCATTGCCCGTTTATTGACCCACATCTCCGTGCCGTTGGAGGATGTGCCGATGAACTGCATCTCGTCCTCTTTGCGGGCGTCGTGGACAAAGATGCGGTCGGCGCGTCTGAGCGTTTGGAGGTGTCTGCCGAAGATGAATTTGTATTCCTCCTCCGTGGGGGCGCGATGGGCGCCGGTGGCGATGATGAAATCGCAGTCAAAGCCGGTTATGTCCCGTTCAATAATATCCAGCGCTTTGGCGGTTGGCGTGGGGCGCGTGCCGTCGTTGACGATGAAGAGCGTTTTGCCGCCGCCGGAGAGAAACTCGGAAAATGTCGGAGATTCTAACGGATGCGCAAGGGCGTTTCGGAGCGTTTCCTCCTCGTCGCCGCATTCAACGGGGTTGGGGTGGATGACGCCGGCGATGCTGTTTTTTTCCAAATGGACAGATATTTCATTTTGACCGTATGGCACTTTGATTTCCATTTAATCTTCTCCTTTGCAATCGGATGAGGGCTGCGGTCGGGCGCAGACGGAGCGTCCAGCGAGCCAGCCGGTCGAGAAAGCGGCTTGCAGATTAAAGCCGCCGGTGTCGCCGTCAATATCAAGAATCTCGCCTGCGAAGTAAAGATTTTCCACGATACGGGAGGACATGGTATTGGGATTGACCTCTCGCGTATCAACGCCGCCGGCGGTGATGAGCGCCTCCTCGAAGGGTCTGTGGTTTATGATGTCGAGGGAAAAATCCATGAGCCAATCGCGAAGGCGTTTTTGCTCCGTTGGGGTAATCTGGTTTGATGTTTTTTTGAGGGGGATGCCGGTCTGGGCGGCGCAGACGGGAATCAACGCGCTCGGCAGGAGCCCCTTAAGCGCCGAAAGAAACGGCTGTTTTCCGAATTTTTCCATATCGCGCAGGAGGCGCGCTTTGAGTTTTTCCTCGTCGAGAGCGGGCTTTAAGTCAATGGAGATGCGCACTTTTTCGCCCATGCGAAGGGCGTCCACGATTCGACGGCTGAAGGCGAGGATGATGGGACCGGAAACGCCGGAGGGCGTGAATTCCAATTCGCCGAAAGCCTCGAGGCGTTTTTTTCCGTTGATAAAAACGCGGGCGGCAACATTGCGCAGGGCAAGTCCCGCAAGGCGCTCGGCAACGTTTCCCGCCGTTTCCAGCGGCACGAGCGCGGGTCTGATGGGAATGATGGAATGCCCAGCTTCCTGCGCCATGCGGTAGCCGTCGCCTGTGGAGCCTGTGGCGGGATAGGAAGCCCCGCCCGTTGCGAGAATGACGGCATCGGCGGGGATAAAGCGCTCTCCGCGGGAGGCGGACAAATCCAGTTCCGCGCCTTTGATGCGTCCGTTTTCTATCACAATTTTTTTGACCGGCGACTGCGTCTGAATTTTAACGCCGCATTTATGCGCCCAGCGGATTAAGGCATCCACGATATCCTGCGCCCTGTTTTCTGCGGGGAAGACCCGCCCGCCCCGCTCGATGACGGTCGGGATGTTTAACGTCTCAAAGAATGCGATGAGTTCGGAAGAAAAGAAGCGGGCAAATGCCGGACGGAGGAATTTTTTGCCCGCGCCAAAGCGGTCAAGGAATTCCGCCAACGGCAGTGTGTTGGTGAAGTTGCAGCGCCCTTTGCCGGTGATGCGCAGTTTTCTTGCGGGACGTTCCATTTTTTCAAGGAGCAAAGTCTTTGCGCCGCCGAGCGCGGCTTGCCCTGCCGCCATGAGCCCCGCCGCTCCCGCTCCGATAACGATGACTTGGAGAGAGGACATTTTTCTTGCGCCTGTTGCATTCTATCATGAAAGCAGATTCGCGTTTTTCATCAAGTGGCAACTCGCGGATAGAGCCAGCCGCCCAATATCACAAGAAGGGTTGTGGCGGCAATAAGGATGCCAAAGTCGGATATCAAACCATACTGGCTTGCGCCGCCGGCAAGCATCATTGCCCGCAGGGCATCCACTTGGTATGTTAATGGGTTAATGTGGGAGAGGACCTTTAGCCAATTTGGCATAATGGTGATGGGGTAGATGGCGTTGCTTGTGAAGAAAAGGGGCATGGTTATCATCTGCCCGATGCCCATAAACCGTTCCCGGCTTTTGACTATGCAGGCGATGATAAGGGAGAGGGTGGAAAAAAGGGCGGCGCTTATTAACAACACCAGCAGCACGCCTGCCAGCGCAAACGGATGCCACTTTAATTTCACATCCAATAAAGCGCAAAGGGCGTATATGAAAAAACCCAGAGTCAGGCATCGAACCCCAGCGGCAAGCGCCTTGCCCAGCACCAGCGCCGTTCGAGGCGTCGGGCTGGCAAGGAGTTTTTGCACAATGCCCAAGTCGCGCTCCCAGATGACCGCAATCCCGTAAAAGATGGCGACAAAAAGCACGCACTGCGCCAGAATGCCCGGCGCCATAAAGTCAATATAACGCATATCGCCTGTCGGGATTGCCCGCATTCGCGTGAAAACCTGACCAAACACCAAAAGCCAGAGCGTCGGCTGAACGGCGCGCGTGAACAACTCGGTGGGGTCGTGCAATAATTTGCGCGCTTCCAGTTCCGCAATGACAACGGTCTTTTTTACAAACCTGATAATGGCAGTAAATCCAAAACTGGCGCACGGGCGTTTCGTTTCAACCGAGCCGCTGAGCCGTGCGCCTTGTTCTTGAAGTATCACGAAAAGTTCCTCCGCTATCCAGACTGTTTCCGGCATAATGGACAAAAACATCATCCAGCGTGGCGTTTTCATCTCCGAGAGACGCCTTGAGGTCTGCGGGCGCGCCTACGTTAACCACATTGCCCAGATGCATAATTGCCACGCGGTTGCACATGCTGTCCGCTTCCTCCATGAAGTGCGTGGTTAAAAAGATGGTTGTGCCAAAATCTGTCCGCAATCGCTCGATGAGCTCCCAGACGGCTTTGCGCGCGACGGGGTCAAGTCCGACGGTCGGTTCGTCAAGGAATAAAATAGACGGATGATGCAGCGTGGATTGGGCAATCTCCAGCCGCCGAATCATTCCGCCGGAATAAGTCCTCACCAGTTTATCCGCAGCGTCGGCAAGCCCCATGAGATTCAAAGCGATGCGGATTCGTTCCGCGCGTTCAGAGCGGGGAATATCGTAAAGCTTGGCAAAGACCAGCAGGTTTTCATAACCTGTCAAAGAGCCGTCGGCGGAAAGCAGTTGCGGCACATAGCCGATAAAACGGCGCACATCGCAAGAGGCGCGGGCGATGTCAAATCCGCAAACGCGAGCCTTGCCCGATGTGGGCGGCAACAACGTAATCAACATTTTGATAAGCGTGGATTTGCCCGCTCCGTTTGGACCCAAAAGACCGAAAACCTCGCCCGCCTTGACCTGAATGGTTAAGGAGTTAACCGCCGTCAGGGCGCCAAAACAACGCGTGAGAGATGTTGTTTCTATGACAATATCTGACATCTAAAGAGACCCTTAAAAGATTGATTGCACAGTATTTTTAAAAGCGCCGCTCGCTTTTTAAAAAAAATATATCCAATTACAAAAAAACTTTTTTATCGCAGAAACAAAAACAAGTTTGTGTGTATTCAATGGATGTCAAGGCGTCAATTGCTTTTCTTTGACCGATGAAACTACCTAACCAGATTCGCCAGCATCAGCACCATGTAGGCGGGGATGAGCATCAAAAGAATCAGCGTGATAATGTATGCCGGGAGAAAATACATAGAGCCTTTATAGACCTGACCGATGCTGATATCTTTGGACATTCCGGACACAATAAAGCAGCAAATCGCCACCGGCGGCGTGATCGCCCCCATCGTTGTGATGAGCGTGATAACGACGCCGAACCAGACGGGGTCGTATCCCATCTGCTTTACCAGTTCAAAAAATATGGGGAGCGAGATTAATAAAAAAGCCAGCGCATCCATGATGCATCCCCCTATGGCGTAGCAGACGAGCATCAAAACCAGCACCACCCAACTGGGCAGCGCCAAGCCGCCAATCCACTGCGCCGATTCAGAGGGCAGCCGTGTGAGCGCCATGAATCGCCCAAAGATGGTTGCGCCAGCCACAATCATGAACACCATGCATGAAATCCTTAACGTGTCCTCGACCGCCGCCTTGAATTTTTTCCACGGCAGTTTGCGCCGGATAAGGCAGAGAATCAACCCGAGAAAACTGCTTGCCGCGGCGGCTTCCGTTGCCGTGACCACGCCCGAAAGGAGCGCAATCATGATAGCGGCAAAAAGGATTAAGATATCCAGAACCTCCGGCAACGCCCTGATTTTTTGCGACCACGTGGTCTGCTCCCCTTTAGGTCCCCATTCAGGGTGCCGCGTGCAGATGGCAAGGATAGTGAGCATCATTAAGACCGTCAAAACCAGACCGGGGATCAGCGTCCCGAAAAAGAGTTTGCTGATGGACTGTCCCGTATAAAGCCCATAGACCACAAGCACGATGCTGGGGGGGATCATAACGCCAAGAGTGGAGCCGGCAGCCACCGCGCCGCCCATCAGGCAGGGATGGTATTTGTATTTTTTCATAGAGGGAATAGCCACAGCGGTCATCGTTGCCGCCGTTGCCGTGTTCGAACCGCAGATGGCGGAAAAACCCGAGCAAGCCATAACTGTGGAAACGGCGACGCCGCCCCTCCAATGCCCGAACCAGATATGCGCGGCGCGATAAAGCCTGTCGCTCAAACCCGCATGGAAGATGAATTCGCCCAGAAGGATGAACATCGGAATGACCGTGAAGCCGTAACCGGAAAAGGTTGCCCAGAGGTCTGTTCCCAAAAGGGTCATGGCGGATTTCCATGATGAGGCAAACACAATCCCGATAAAGCCCACAATAGCCATGATAAAACTGGCGGGCACGCGCAGGGCAAACATCGCCAGCAGCAAGACGATGATGCCGAGTAAGCCGAGGGCGGGACCGGTCATGAAGAGTCTTCCCCCTCCCCCCGGAATATAGTTCCAAGGAAATCAATTAAAAGGGAAATCGCCATGACGGCAAATCCGAGCGCCACAGCGTAAACAAAAGGATAATAGATAATTTTGAGCGTTTCGGAGACCTCTTCTTTTCGTTTGAGCACTCTCCCGGATTCAAATATCGCATACGCCGCAAGAGATGAGAAAGCCATTACGAGGAGATAGCTGGCGGCATCCACAAATCTTTTCAGGAGCGGGGGATACTTTCGGCTGAAGAGGTCAACCATCACATGTTCTTTTTTGACTTGGGTATAGCCGAGGGCAAAGGCGGCGACGATTGCCCCGAGGAATCCCACCATTTCATACGTTCCGCTGTAGGGAAATCCAAAAAGCCTCATGATAACATTGCCGGCAGCCAAAAGCATGAGCGCAATCACGGACACACCGGCAAATATAGCAAGAACACCTGTTAAGATACGATTTAATTTTTCAAGCGCATTCATAAAAACAGACGGAAATTTCAATCGCAATCAAAGCGCCATAAAAAAGATTAAGGCTGGAGGGCGATTAATTATTCCTTTTTGAATTGCTCCTCATATTTGGTTTTCAAAGCCTGCACATCGGCGAGAATCTCCTCTGCGGGAAGCCCCTTTTCTTTAATCCGTTTGGCATATTCGTCAATCATTGGCTGCAATAATTTTTTAATCTCCGCCTTTTCCGCGGGGGTGAATTCGTAAATCTTCAAAGGCTCGCCATCCTGCGTTCCGCACCATTCCAGAGCGTCGAGAACATGGTTGTCCACATAATCCGCCGTCCATTCCATCTGCGCGCGGCTCATGTCGTCAATCACCGCTTTGACGTGGTTCGGCAGCTCATCCCATGTCTCTTTGTTCATCACGACGGCAAAGGAAATGACGTTTAAATCCTCTTTTGTGACATGGCGGCAATAGGCAAAAAAGTTGAAGTCTTTTAAAATCTCCAGCGATGAAATGATTCCCTTCACAACCCCTTTTTGAATGGCGTCCGGAGTTTCGGATTGAGGCATAGCAACGGGGACGCCTCCGAGTCGTTTGAGCACATCGGCGCCTGTGCCGGAGACGCGCAGTTCCATGCCTTTAAAATCGGCAAGTTTTTGCAACGGTTTTGAGCTCATGATATTGGCGGGCGGGCAGGTGAAAACGGTCAGGATTTTCACATCCTCGAATTCTTTCGGTTTGTATTTTTCAAACAGGTCAAAAAGGACGCTGGAGGCGACTTTAGAGCTGCTAAATCCAAGCGGGAGGTCAACCGATTCGGAAAGGGGGAAGCGACCGGGCTGGTAGCTCATAGCAAAGCATCCGATATCCGCCAAGCCGGAAACCACGCCGTCATACATGTTTTTAGGACCGAGAAGCGTTCCGCCGGGGAAGGTCTGCACCTCAACTTCCGACCCCAGCCGATTTTCGAGTTCGGTTTTCCAGTGCTCCATCTGAACGCAGGGAAAGGTGGAGGCGGGAGGGAAGTTGGCGTATTTAAGAACGATTTTCCCTGTTTTGACTTTTTTGGCGGCGGGCGTTGCGGGAGTCGCCGGAGCCGCGGGGGCGGCTGGGCTGGCATCTGGCTTTGAAGCGGGGGTGATTTTTGCTTCTGCCGCCGGAGCCGTATCGGCTGTTTTTGTTGCGGGCGTTTGCGCCATTGCCGCGCAAACCATTAAAATCAAAACCAAAATGATTCCCAATCGGTTCATTATTCAACCCTCCCATTAAAACAATTCATAAGCTTTCCATAGAAAATGCCTTTCGGGCTTGTCAAACGTTTATTCAAATAATGTGTCAGCCGGCGCGCCGGTGCGCCGGCGTCAACGTTTGGGGCGGATGTTCGCGCTTGCGCCCGCAATCGGCATAGCCGTCTTAATCGAAAATCGGTTAACCAAAAAAATACCCCGCGTCGTCCGCGATAGACGCGCGCGGGGCAAATATCGCTCTTTTAGCGTAAGGGTTTTATTTGACGAATTTGACCGCGTCTGCAATCACATAATATCCCGCCGTTGTCCAGCAGGAGAGTTTGACGCGCACGGCTGAGCCTTGATTGAAGCTCCATGTTCCAAGCAGGTTCCACTTTCCGCCGTTGATTTGCTGATTGACGTTCACTGTGGTTGTCCCGCCTGTGTGGGTGATCATGAAAGGAGCCGCTGTTGGGCGGTTTGCGCCCGCCGCCCAGTAGGCATATACGCTGTATGTGCCGCTTGAGGGCAGGTTTACCGTCCACTGCGCCGGGTCGCTGACAGCTGCTGTGCCGCGCGTGTGGTAATTGGCGCCATAATATCCCGGAGTGGCGGAGCCTGTCCACCAGTTGGCGGAGGCGCTAAAACCGGCAGATGTGTTGTCCACGATGACGGTGACGCTGCCGCCGCCGGTGATGCGGGAGTTGACGCCGAGGCGGCACTCGCCGCCGGAATAGTTCGTCCCTATATATTGATACATATTATCGCCCGGGCATGCGGTCGAGCCAACGTCGCGGTGACCGCAGATAAAGCCGACTGTTTTGCCGTTATAAGTTCCGGAGCCGAAGCCGGTGAAGGGGTTGGGCATCCTCCATGCAATCACATCATACAGGGCGTTGCGCTGGGCAACTGGGGGCTGCTGGCTGTAGGGGGGGTGGAAATAACCCATCACATTGAAGCCGAAGCTGTTGAAGTTGACGGCATCATGCGCGCCTTTGGATAAGCTTGTCATAGAACCGTAGCGACCCTCAAAGATGAAGCCCAGTTTGTCCACGAGGAAATTATAGCCGATATCAGCCCATCCGTTCACGTCCATGTGGTAGTTCTGAATGGCGCGGACATTCGCCGCAGACTGGCTTTGTGACGTCGTGTTGAAATCGGTAGATTGAGCCGTATGGTGGATGACCGCGCGATTCAAAGCGCTCATGTAGGCGACGGATCTGGGGGCACGGGCGCCCCAGCAGGAGCGGGTGCAGATTCCGGGCTGCGGGAAACTACCCGCGGCAAAGAGCAGGCTTGCCATCATTATAAAGACGGCGGTTAGAACCAGGCGATTTGCGTTTTTTTTCATTTTTACTTTCCTCCTTTTTTTTGAGAGAACTGAAATATACCAGTCTCTTCCACGAAACGCATTAGAGCAAAACCGTGAGCCATCACCTCCTTTTTTCATAATTATTTGAACTTTTCCAGTTTGTCTCGTTCTGAATCCCGAACCCAGAGCAGGGTGACATTTACTATCAGTTGACCGCCTGCGCCGAAGACCAGGCGCTCCGATTCGCTGGATTCCTCATGAAGTTTGACGGAGCCTTTGGGGAAGATAATCAAGCGGCGCCCGAGCGGTTTCATGCCCGCTATGGCTTTATCAAAAACCTCCGGCATCATCCCCTCGTCGTAAAAATAACGGATGGGCGTTCTATCGCGCAAAGTGCTCAGCAAGATGCGCCCGTCTTCCGAATAAACCGTCGCTTCCAATGAGACCAGTTTGCTTTTTTGGGGCGATTCGCCTTTATCTTTTGGGGCGTCCCAATAACGGACGCCGGAGGGTTTCAATATAATCGGCTCAGGAGTTTTGGCTATGGCTGAAAACTTTTGAATCTGATTCAGGGTAAAAGAGGAAAAGCCGTCATGAGATAAAGGCTCGGTGGTTTGTCGGTCGTCGTTTTGGCAGAAAACCGCCGGAAGGAGCGTCAACATCAGAAAGAAAGTCATGCGAAATTTCATATACTTCCCCTATTTCGAAAGCGGCGAGCCGGGCTCCGCCTGCTCCGTTTTCTCCGCCAGATGCCCTTCGCCCAGCGTGCTGTCCTGATAATAAAGGCGGAAAGAAGAAAGCAGCGGTGTATCCTCAACGCCGGCATCGGCGTAAAGCGTCACACGATAACGGACGTATGCCCATTGCGTCAGTCCCCATGCCAATTGGCTGCCGGGGATGTATCCGTAATTGGGATTGGGCGAGCCATCGGGAAAGAATTCGCTGATGGCTCCCGTTCCGTGCTCATCCGGTTCAATCCAATGCCACATGCCCCAGTCTGTTCCGTTTGCGCTGACGGAGACCTCAACGAAGATATCCGTTCCCTCGGGGAGTTTTTCCAGCCAGATGGGAGAAACGGCGTTGCTGGGGAATTCAAACATATCAACGGGGGATTCAATCGTTCCCATGCGCGGGCTGTTTTCCTCGCCGGGATTGGGCGGCGGAAGGCGCAAGCCCTCCTCTGAGAGCTCAAGGTTATTAACGGTAAAACCGGAGGGAATGCCGGAGAGGTTGCGGAAGTCTTGAGTTTTGAATGCGCGCGGCTGTTTTTCCGGATCAAAAAGGAGTCCGCCGCTATCTTCAAGCCCTTCGATGGATGATTGCGCATCGGGTGAAAGAGTTTTTGATTTGACTTTTGGCTGTTGCGCGTTTTCGGCAGTTGCGGGCGCTATTGAATTCTGGGCGGAAGGCGCGGCTGGGGCGCTTGCAATGGCTGAATTATTTTTGGCGGGCATAGAGCCGGGTCGGGAGCCGAGCCAGTAAACGGCGAGGGCACAGATGACGGCGATGATTGCAATGATAGGCAGAGTGGAGGGGGATTTTTTAGTTTTTTTCTGATTAGTTGTCATAAGCGCCGCCTTTTGTTGAAATGTTTCAAATCCGCCCCGCAAACCAATCATCTGAATCTCAGCTAAGCAACGTAAGGCTTTGCGGGATGATTGAGGCAATTGTCAAGAAAAAAACGCACGGAATTAAAAATTTTTGTCGAAACGTTTCGATAAGGGCGGATACAACTGATAATACTGACGATAGAGGCTCCACAAAAATGAAGCCAGTTATGCAAATTTAAAGATGTTTTATTATTTTTTTGTTCGCAATTTCAAACGAATTACATTTTTTCCATCGGAGAGATGCCGATGAGATTCAAGCCGTTTGCAAGAACCTGGCGCAGCGCGGCAACAAGAGTCATGCGCGCCTGCGTTAGGGCGGGCTCATCCGGGCGGAGGAAGCGTTTGGTTTCGTCCTTTGTTCCCGATGTGAAAAGGGTGTGGAACGCCCCCGCCAGTTCGCACAGATAAACAGTGATGTGGTGCGGCTCCATCGTTTCAGCAGCAAGGCGCACCATTTCTGGATAGCGTTCGAGGGTTTTGATAACCGTTTGCTCCTCTTCGAGCGCAAGGAGGGCGGGGTCGCCCTGCTCCACGCCGAGCCATGTGATGCCCATTTCTTCCGCTTTTTTGAAGAGGCTGCAGCAGCGGGCGTGGGCGTATTGGACATAAAAGACCGGGTTATTCATGGAATGGTCTTTGGCGAGCTGCCAGTCGAAGGTCATCTGGCTATCGGCACCGCGCATGAGGAAGAAAAAGCGCACAACGTCCGCGCCGAGTTCGTCAATGGCATTTTTCAATGTGATGAACTTGCCCGCTCTTGTGGAGAGTTTAATCTGTTCGCCGTCTTTGAGCAGTGTGACCATTTGAAAGACGATGCAGTGGAGCCGGGCGGCGTCGAAGCCGAGCGCCTGCACGCCGGCTTTGAGCCGGGGGACATAGCCGTGATGGTCTCCGCCAAGGACGTTGATGAGGATGTCATATCCGCGCTCGAACTTATCCTGATGATAGGCGATGTCGGGCATGATATAAGTTTTTTCGCCGTCAGATTTGATGACCACTCTATCTTTTTCATCGCCGAATTGCTCGGAGCGCAGCCATGTGGCGCCGTCCTTTTCGTAGAGCATGCCCTGCTGCGCGAGCCTATCCAGCGCGCGGTCAACTTTTCCGTTTTTATGAAGCGAGGCTTCGCTGAACCAGTTATCGAAATAGATGCCGAGGGCGCGCATGTCGGCGTCTATGAGTTTGATGATATGGTCTGCGGCGAATTGGGTGAATGCTTGCGTCTCTTGGGTTGATTTGAGCGAGTCGCCTTTTTCCGCGACGAGCATCTGGGCGATCTCTTTCATATAGTCGCCCTGATAGCCGTCTTCGGGAAAGGGGACGTCTTCGCCGAGCGCCTGACGGTAGCGCGCTTGAAGGGAGAGTCCTAAATTTTTCATCTGCACGCCGGCGTCGTTGTAATAGTATTCCCTTGTAACAGCATAGCCGGCGGCGTTTAGGATGCGGGCGATGGAGTCGCCGAGGATGGCGTTGCGGGCGTGTCCGATGTGGAGGGGACCGGTGGGGTTGGCGCTCATGAATTCGATGAGGACTTTTTTGCCATTGCCGACATTAACGCGCCCGAAATCGGCGCCCTGCGCAAGGATTGTTTTCAGCGCGATGCCGCTTGCCGCCGGATTGAGTCGGAAGTTTATGAAACCGGGTTTGGCGATGGAGATTTCGCCAATCAGGGGGCTCGGCGGGATGCGCTCTTTTATTCCTTCGGCAATTTCCATCGGGTTCTTTTTGAAAATCTTAACAGTTTGCATGGCGGCGTTTGAGGCAAAGTCGCCGAACTCTTTCACCTTAGGGCGCTCGATGAGTATGGTCATTTTCGGCAGAGTTACCCCTTGAGCCTCGGCGTAGGATTGCAGCGCCTGTTTCACGAATTCCTCAAGCGATTCCTTGATGTTCCCGCTATTTTCTGTCATTATATTCCCTTATCTATAATTGTGATATATAATCCGTAATTTTTAATTCACACTCAACCCACCATGACTTTTTCCTCCGGGTAGCGGAAGAGGGGGGCGGGTTTGGTTGCGGCGAGGGCGAGAACGGCGGTGAGCGGACCGACGCGTCCGATGAACATAGTCATAGTAAGGAGCAGCTTGCCCAGAACGCTCAAGCCGCGTGTGATGCCGGTGGAAAGCCCCACAGTGCCGAAGGCGGAGACGGTTTCGAAAAGGAGGCGGAAAATCGGCTCCTGCCCTTTTGTCCATTTTTGCATTCTTCCCGCCTCTGTCACCGTCAGAAGAACAGTCACCGTCATAATTAATATAACCGCCAGCACGGCAATGATAAAGGCGCGGTTGACGATTTCATCGGGGATGCGGCGCTTGAAAATCACAACATCCGTTTTGGCGGGGTTGCGCATCAGGCTTCGCACCGCGCCAAAGACGATGGCGATGGTGGTCGTTTTGATGCCGCCCGCGCATGAGCCCGGGCTGCCGCCGATGAACATTAAACCGACCAACAGGATAATTCCCAGATGGCTTATCTTAGCCATATTCACCGTGTTATATCCCGCCGTGCGCGCTGAAATGGATTGAAACAGGGCGTGGAATCCTTCGGTCAAAAACGGGTCATCGCCCAATGAATTATGCGCGTCAAGAATCCAGAAGAGAAGCGCCCCTAAGACGATGAGCATGCTTGATACGGCAAGCACGATTTTGGTCTGGAGGGGCCAAGCGCGCTGCCCCGCCTTGATGTATTCCCTGCGGTGGAAGATGGATTCCAAAACTGTAAAACCGAGTCCTCCCATGACGATTAATCCCATAATGACAGCGCATCCGCTTTTTATGTGGCGCACATGGACAAGGTTTTCGCTGAACGTGGAAAATCCGGCGTTGCAGAAGGCGCTGATGGCGTGAAAAACGCAATGCCACCAGATTTTATCGGCGGGAAGATGCCTTTTCCATGATAAAAAGAGGAGGAGGATTCCCCACAATTCAATAGCGGCGGCAACTTTGAACACGGCAAATAGCACCTTGCGGACGTCATATTGTCCGGTGGTCAGCGTTTCGCTTAAAACAAGAACGCCGCTCTGGGAGATAAAGCCCCGCCGGAATATCAACAGGAAGAATGTGGAATAGGTCATGATGCCCAGTCCGCCCAGCTGAATCAGAAAAAGAATGACCGCTTGCCCAAACGTGGAAAAATCTTTTTCAGTATCCGCCACAGCCAACCCCGTCACACAGACGGCGCTTGTAGCGGTGAAAAGGGCGTCCTCAACGGCAATCGGTTTGCCGCGGCTGCTCAGAGGCAGGCAGAGCATAATCGTTCCAAAAACGATGACGCCGGCAAAGCTGAACAGGACAACTCTTGCGGGGGAGATTTCGCCTTGTCTCTGTGCCGAGGCAGGTTTCTTTCGGAAGATGGAGATGAAGTCGGACGATCGCATATAATTATATTTGTCGGATGCCCCAAAAAGCAAAACGCAGAACTAACGCGCGTTATAGGCGGCGCATCCTCTGCGTCATATATGGCGGCTCTTCAACATCAGTCCGCCACAGCCCAGGGCACGGGATTGAACAGGGTGAATGCCTTAGGTCGCGGCACGCGCTTGGATTCTATCACCGCCCCGTCGCGGCAGACCACCACTAAATCGTATCCTTCATAAAGTCCGACGAGGATGATATATTTAACGTCCCGAACTTTATACACATACACCTTTTGGTCTTCGGCTGTAGTAGAGAATGCCGGCGCGCCCAGTTCTTTCAGAACGGCTATTTCCTCCGAACCTATCGCCGGCGGATTGAGGAAGTTATCGGAGTTGTTGTATGTTCCGACACAGCCCGCCAGAAAGATTGCCGCCAGAAGGAAGAACGCAAAAACAGTGAATGATTTTTTCACTTTCTGCCCTCCTCAAAAAAATTGAAAAGCAATCATTATGGGAAGTAACGGGGCCAGTCAACGAAAAACCATTCGCCCTGTTTTTTTAATAAATGGATTTTGGTTTCAAAGATGGGGACAAGCGTCTCTTCGCCTTGCGCGGCGGCAAGTTTGCGTTTTCCTTTGATGCCTGTGCGGAGGGAAATCTCCGCCCGTTCGCCGTCAATTTTTTCGGATGTGCGGATGTAGGAGATGGTAATATTTTGATGCGTTTCAATAAGTTTGTTGAGTCCGTTCAGGAAAGATTCGCGCGAGTCCGGCTCCACTTCTGAAAGGACTTCGGAAATTCGGCGCGTCTGCCCGCGGAATAGGGGCTTGCGGATACCCTCCACAAAAATGTCGTCAATTTTTTTCATCTCGATGATTTTATTGTTTCCAGAAAGCTCCGCGCCCCAGATGTCGGGGTCGTCCCATTGGATGTTGCGGCTCGGCGTCGGCGTCGGCTGCGGTTCGGGCGTGGGGCGGGGCGTCTGCGGCGGCGGAGTTGGGGATGGCATCGCCGCGGGTGTTTTTGCTGGCGTGGGCGATGGAGGGGCAGTCGGCGCGGGCGTTGGCGCGGGCGGCGGCGTCTGCCGAACAATTGCAATCAAGGGCGCGGGCGAAGGCTGCGGCGTCGGGCGCAAAATCGGTTGAACGTCCGTATGCTTTTTGTTTTTCAGGAAGTATCCGATGCCGGCGGCGGCGATGATAATCAAGGCGGCGGCGCCGGATAAAAACATCGGCGCAAGTCCGAATTTTTTAGCGGGGGCAATCGGCTGAACGGCTTTGTGCTGCATGGAGGCAAAGAATTGGGCGAACGGCTTTTCCGCCACGCTGGAAAGCGCCTCTTCAATCTCGTCCATCAGCCGGCAGGCGGTAAAAGGGCGGTCAGCCGGTTTTTTGGCGATGGCGTTGGCAAGGACGCTTTCGAGCGCGGGGGGCCAAGCGGGATTGCGTTTGCGCAACGGAATGGGTTTTTTATGGATGTGATCCACGAGAATGCCCGCAGTGCTGGTGGCGGTGAAAGGCAAGTCGCGCGTGAAGAGTTTATAAAGCGCCATCCCAAAGGCGTAAATATCCGATGCGGGCGATGGCGGCGCGCCTTGAATAACCTCCGGCGCCATGAATGCCGGCGTTCCCAGAATCGGACCGCATTGGGTTTTGAAGATGTTTTCCATCTCGCCTTTGGCAATGCCAAAATCCATAATCTTGCCCACGCGTTGGGGCAGCGTGACAATCAGGTTGGAAGGCTTGATGTCGCGATGGACGACGCCCGCTTCATGCGCGGCGTCCAACCCCTTGGCAAATTGACGCAAGAGCGCGACCACATCCTTCACGTTGAGGTTTTCTTTGTTGACGAGCAGGTATTGATAGACCTCTAGACCCGAGACATACTCCATGGCGATGTAGTTGATTTCATCGGGACGCTTGGCGATATAGACGTCGTAAATGGCGACGATGTTTTCATGGACGCATTTTGCCATTGTGAGGGCTTCGCGCTCGAAGCGGGACATGTAATCGGAGTTGCGCGCGAGTTCCGGTTTGGGGATTTTGATGGCGACGGGGCGGCGCAGGCGGAGCTGTGTGGCTTTATAGACGTAGCCCATCGCGCCCTCGCCGATTATCTCCTCAATCTGAAAGCGATTTTCCAGAACCTTGCCTACAAGACCAAGGTGATCCAGCCTTTGGGGTTTTGACTCCATATCGCTCAAAAACGAATCCTGCCCATTGTGGCGTTATATTAAAAGAAGCATTCCCTCAACTCCGCCCTCATGTAAAGAAAAAAGGGAATGCAAAGGCGCAAGCCCAGACTAAATCTCAAAAATTAAAACTAATAAAAAAATGAAGGTCGGGCGCGAAAAGCGCGGAGCATATTAAATCACAGTTATTTACGGTGTCCGCCTTTAAAAGATATTTTAAGGAGTTTGAATAGAATGACCCCCAAAGGCTGACTCCAAAAGCGAGGCGCCGATGCCGGGCGCGGATGAGGGGACAAGGCAGCCGTCGGCAAAATGGGGCGAGTCTGCGGCGGGGTCGTTTGTGATGTCAAAATGTCCGTCCAAATCTATGAAACGCAGGCTTTTCATGGAGAGGGCAAGGTGGAGTCCGGCGCTGATGGCAAGGGCGGATTCGTCCATGCAGCCGACCATTGTCCCGATGCCCGCCTCAGCGCATAGGGCATCCATTGCAAGCGCTTCGCCGATGCCGCCGCATTTCATGAGTTTGATGTTGATAAGAGGCGCCGCCTGCGCGGCGATGACGCGTCGGATATCCGCCGAGTTCAGAACGCTCTCATCCGCCATAACCGGAACGGGCGATGCCGCGGCGATGCGCCGCATGGCGTTGATGTCGCCGCGCGGCGAGGGTTGTTCGATGAACTGAATTCCCGCGCAGTCAATGTGATTCAAAAGGTCGAGCGTTTCGGATGGGTTGTAAGCTTGATTGGCGTCAAGGCGAAAGAGGATGGCGCTGCCTGCAAGGCGTCGGATGGCGTCAATCCGTCCGGCGTCTTTTTCCACGCCTTCGCCGAGTTTGATTTTGAGGATTTTGAATCCGCGCAAAAGGGCGCGGCGCGCTTGGGCAAGGGCGCGTTCGATGGGTATGAGCGAGACGGTGTAGGATGTAGGCAGCGGGCGGAGGCTTCCGCCAAGCAGTTGATATAAGGGCTGCCGTCGGATTTTTCCCATCAAATCCCAAAGCGCCATAGAGACTGCGGCGCAGGCGGCGGGGTTTGCAATGTGGGTTTTTGTGAAGGCGTGTCTATCGAATGAGAGCGGGTCTGAATCAAGGAGCGCGGGTATGGCGATGTTATGCAAGAAATCCGCAACGGTTTGAGGCGTTTCGCCGGTGACGGCTTCATCGGGCGCGGCGCATCCCCAAGCGGTGAGACCTTCATCTGTTTGAAGACGCAGGAATATATTTTCCGGATGCTCCTCGGCGCCATAGGCAACGGCGGAGGTGTATGCAAGCGAGAAGGTTTTTTTGAAGATATCTGCGCGTGCTATTTTCATAAGCGATAGACTGCGATACCGGCGGATTTTTTTTTCAATCTTTTTTTTTGCTTGCGCGGAGGGCGGGTTTTAAGCGTATTTTGTTTGTCAGAATGCAAAGGTGATGAATGGGGCAATTCTTTGCAAATTCTGACAGGATGAAATAACATGTCGGAAAACAAGTGTCCGCGATGCAACGAGGTCGTGCCAAAGGGCGTTTTTATCTGCCCCGGATGCGCGATTGATATCCGCGAGTGGAATCCCGACAAGCTGAGGTGTCCGGTCTGCCGCGGGTTATATCCAAAGGGGACAAAGTTCTGTTTGAAGGATGGCTCGCCGTTGGAAGAAGCGGTTTTGAACTTTGACACTGAGGCGACGATGTTTTTGAGCAGCTCGCCGCAGCTCGCGGAGAAGAAGGATGATTTGATACCCGGTCTTCGATTTGCGGAAGACAGGGAGCGAATTATTCCCAAACTGGAGCGGGATGAGAAGGGGCATCTTGCGCCGCCCTTAAAGCCAGCTGAAGGGGAATCCGAGGTTGTCATGCCGGATATCTCCTTTGAGTTTCATGCGCCGAAGGAAGAGGCGCCTCCGCCGCCGTCCGCGCAGTCCCCGCCAAAGAAGATTTTTTGGGCGTATGACCCAGAGCGGCAACAGGAAACCGCGCCGCCTGCGCCGGAGCCCGCCGAGGAGAAGGAGATTCTCTCTCCGCCGCCCAAGATAAAACAACCCTATAAAATAAAACCGTTGGAAGAATATGAACAGCTCCTGAAAGAGGAGGAAGAGCGTGAGGCGATGGTAAAGCCCGCCCGCCCCGCTCCGATACCCAAGCCTGCTGCGGCAAAGCCCGAGCCGCGCGAGGCGCGGACCAGGCGCGGCTTCTTCCAGCGCCTGATGGACGCTTTAAAGATTTTGCTCAATAAATAATCATGGGAGTCCCCCATTCAAAAAACAGGAGGAATGAATATGACATCGAAAAGGGGCATCCGGTTCTTTGCGATTTTTTTTATCTTTATCATTTCAACAGGAGTTTTTGCTATGAGGGAGTTGAAACTCATCCCCAAGCCGCGCGAGTATAAAATGACCGGCGGCGAGGTCTCCCTTTCCAAAGATTGGAAAATTTATCTCCCCGCGAACACGGAGGAGGAGCGCATCGCCGCGAACTCTCTGGCGGAGGAGGCGTTGAATTGCTTCGGATGGGAGTTTGCCATCGCCGCATCGGAACCGGAGTCGGGTGTTATTATTATCAAAATGATTCCTCCTGATAATAACGAGCCGGAACTTTTCAATCAGCAGGGCTACACTCTCGCTATTGAAGAGCGCAAAATCACCATCGAGGGCGCATCGGCGGCGGGGCGTTTTTACGGCGCGCAGACGCTGCGGCAGATTTTCCGCAATGCGGACGGCGCGAGGATTCCGCTCATGCGCATCAAGGACTGGCCATCGCTCAAATGGCGCGGCATTTCCGACGACATCAGCCGCGGTCAGGTTTCCATGGCGGAAGATTTCAAAAACATCATCCGCGAGTTGGCTTTTTACAAAAAGAATCTTTATCAGCCTTATATCGAGGACATGTTTGCCTTTGATTCAAGCCCGCAGGTCGGGCGCGCCCGCGGCGCCATCACAAAGAGCGAGATGGCTGAAATGGTTGCCGAGGCGAAGAAATATCATGTGACGCTCGTGCCTGTTTTTGAATGTCTGGGGCATCAGGATCGTCTGCTCTCCCTGCCAGAAAATCGCCAGTATGCGGAACTTCAAACGCCGGGCAAAGACCCTTGGTCATTTTCGCCGGTGAATGAGGACGCCTTTTTATTTGTGACCAAATTGATTGATGAATTGGCGGCATCCGCGCCGTCGCCTTTTTTCCATATCGGCGGCGATGAATCATGGGACGTAGGCAAGGGAACGAGCGCCAAAGAGGTCAAAAAAAAGGGGCTGGGGCGCGTTCATGCTGAATATTTCTCCCGCCTAAACCGCCACATCCAAACGCGGCACAACCGGAAAACGATGCTTTATGCCGATATGATTTTGAAACATCCGGAGGCGCTGCCTCATCTGGATAATGATTGCATCATGGTGGATTGGCATTATGAAGCTAATAACATAGAATATTCCTCCATCAGCAAGTTGAAGGAGGCGGGATTCAAATATATCATAGCCAGTCCGGGCATCTGGAGCTGGGCGAATTATTATCCCAATTATTCGAACGGGTTTGCCAGCGTGGGAAATTTTTCCGCCAAAGCCAAAGCGGAAGACCTCATGGGGTGCATCACCTCCTCGTGGGGCGATGACGGCGCGGAAAATCTGCGCGAGAATAACTGGCTCGGTTACGCCTTTTCCGCCGCCGCCGAATGGGAAGCGGAGACGCCGGATGCCGACCGTTTTCTGCGGAAGTATGCGGCGGTGCATCTGGGCTGCGATTCGGAGTCGCTGGCTGCCGCCATCAAAAATCTGGGATGGTTTGATTATTTGAATGTCAACTATCTTGCCCGCATCTTCCACAAAATGCCGCGCATCAAACAGGTTGATGCCAAATGGCTGGAGGCGTTGGCGCAGTTGAAGGAGAAGATGGAGGAGACGCGCAAAGAGCTCCGTTTGCGGCGCCCGGGTCTGCGATTTCATAAAGATTACATTGACATTATGGACAATGCGGCGCGGCGGAACATCTATCTTGCCGAACGCGACAAGGCGATGGACACGCTTGCCCGTATGCTGGGCGAAAAAAAATCGGGCGAACTTTCCCCCGCCAACCAGCAGGAAATCATCGCCCTTTTGGAAAAACTGCGGGACGATCTTGCCGGTATCGCCGGAGAGTTTCAGGAACTCTGGCTCAAGCGGTATAAATATCCGAAACTGGATTCCAACATGCAGAGGCTCGGCGCTCAGCTGGGCGTCCTGCAGGATTTTATCGCGCTGGCAAAAACGGGAGACCTGACCATGCGTCAGCCGACCGAAGCGGTCTGGTTCTGGTATCCGGATGTCAATCCGCAGGAAAGCGCCACATCCGGCACGCGTTATTTCATGCGGGTTTTTGAACTTGCAAAAGAGCCGAAAGAGGGCGCTGTCCGCTGTTGGGCTGATGACAAGGCGGCGGTTTATGTAAACGGCGAGCGCGTTTTAGAGGTTTCCTATTACGACCAACCTAAATTAAGAAGGGTTTCCTCTCTTTTGAAGAAGGGGAAAAATTACATCGCTATCGAGGCGGAAAACACCATCGGAGCGGCGGGCATACTTTTTGAGGCGCGCATCCTTGTGGACGACGACACAACGCTGGTCATCACCGGCGACGACGAATGGCGCGTGAAGGAAAAGGTGCCCGCCTCTTGGGTGACGAAGGCATTCAAAGGCGGCAAGTCGCTCAAGGTCAAGCTGCTCGGCAAGGGGTTGATTCCGCCATGGGAAACGATTGATTGGTAGGGCGTTTTCTAACGGCGGGCGAGCCTTGCCCGCATTTGATTGCAAGGAGGCATCGGCGGATATAAAGGCATGAATCCTGAGGAAGAAAAAAACATACCCCAAAGCGCGCCAAAGGCGTCCGCCTCTGCGGAATCCGCTTCCAGCAAGGAGGAGGCGTCGCGGACGTTTCTGGATGAGTTTTTGAACTTGATTTCGCGCGGCAAGGTGAGGGTTTCTCTCTATCCTGAAAAGCATCCGCTTTCTCAAGAGATGCTTTCGGAGTTTCAAAATTTTCTCAAAGCCGCCCTTGCGTCGCGTTCGGAAATTATTTTGGATTGCCAGCCGGGACGCATTGTTTTGAACGAGGAATTTACTATCGGCGACAAACCGAATGTCCTCCAGTTTTCAAAGGAGATGTATCAGCGGCGCGTGGCGCGCATCCATTTTGACGGTACGGCAAGCGATGCGGGTATTTACAATTTTCTGCGTTTTTTGGGGGCGGAGGCGGAGGCGCTCCAGCGCCAATCGAAAGCCTCCGGTGAGCCGGCTGCGAGTTGGGATGGAATCAGGATTGACTTTGTGGATTATCAACGGCTGAGCCGCGTCCGCGGAGAGAGCCTTGCGGGGGGCGATGTCGGCGAGAAAAAAATTTCCCTTCTTGAATACCTCTTAGGCGCCGCGCCCGAGTCGGAACCGGCGTTGGAAAATCTGACCAAACACATCCCGCTTTCAGAAAAATTTATCAATTCCCTCAAAGCTGTTCCCGACATTTCCGATATCATCATAGATATCTCCGATGACGCCGCCCCAGAAAGGCATGTTGGGATTTTATTCCGCAATCTGGTGGGAATTGTGTCCGGCGTAACGGGCGAAAATGCGGAGGATATGAAGCGGGAACTCATCCGCCATTTTTTAGGGCTGCCGGCAAATATACGCGCGGATATTTTGCTGGATATTTATCCCGATGATGCGGAGCGGGGGCGCGTGCTGGATGTTTTGGAGCGTGTTACGCCGAGCCAGCAGGAGGAAATCATCGCCTCGTTGAAGACCGAAGCCAGCCGCGAGGACACCTCCGATTCGGCGGTTAACGTCCTTCCGATTATCCGCGCTATATATGGTGAAATCTTCAAGGAGCAAGAGCGCGATATCTGGACATGGCAACCCAAACCGCTGCCGCCGGATGAAAAATGCGCCGCCGCGCTTCGGAATGCGTTGTCGCCGGTCGCCGTGACGAGCCGATACAAGCGATATGCATCCCGGATTTTTATCCAATCAAACGACCCTTATTTTATCATGCGCCGCGTGGATGCGCTGTCGGATGACATCTCCCTCTTTTTGGACATGAACGACTGGAAGGGCGCGCGCAATTATATAGAAGCCCTCCAAAAAGCCTTCAAGGAAAAGAAATTTCCCGACGCCGATTCGGGCATAAAAATCTACAAGGCGCTGGAGCGCAAAGTGGTCGCTTTGTTCAAGCCGACGCTGCTCCAGTGCCTTTCGGAAAATCCCGTTGTTTCTTTGAGCGATGTGGAGCCGATTTTGGGGCTGTTTGATTTGAAGCTGCAACACATTTATATGGAGGCGCTGGCTGAGGTGCCCGACCGCAGTCTCCGCAAAAAGATAATAGATTTTGTGGCAAAAGGACATGAGCTCCCCGAAACGGCGCTTCAGCAAATGATGGGACACGAGCAGTGGTATGTTGTGCGCAATGCTGTTACTTTGATGCGGGAGGTTCCCGCGGAGGAATGGCTGCCACATCTGGAAAAAATGCTGGAGCATGAGGAATTGAGAATCCGCAAAGAATCCGTTTTGGCGCTCGGACGCATCAAAGCGCCCAAAGCGCTCGACCTTTTGCTCAAGACATATCAAAACAAGGCGCAGGATGAATCGCTGCGCGCTATGGCTTTGGAGGTTATGAGCGCGTTCGATGATGAAAGGGTTGACGAGATTTTGCGCGCCCATCTTAACGACACGCGGAATCCCTCCGTTGATTTTGCCATGCGCGCGGCGGGGATTGCGCAGATGAAAAAATTCAAGGATAATCAAACGGTTCAAGAACTTTTGGCTTTTATCAAAAAGCCCCATCTTTTGAATCGCAAAGGCTGGAACGAACTCAAGCTCGCCGCCGTCAAAGCATTGGAGGAAATCGGCACGCTGCAAGCAAAAGCGGCGCTTCTTCAGGCGGAAAAATATCTGCCAAGGGAGGAATGAGATGGCGCCGGAAGAACTTATCGCCGAAGCGGAAGCCTTTCTTACCGCTTTTTATTCTATGTTCAAAACGCGGCACCTTTATCCGCCCACTCATCGGCGGTTCACAAAATCGCTTGAGCCGGTTCAGGATTCGCTCTCCCGTCTATTGGGGAAAAATCCAGAGGCGGTGTTTATCATTGTGGAGCGCGAGTTCATCTTTGAAGGGGCGCCGCTCTTCCGCTCTATGACCGGCATGAGAGATTTTGCCGATGTCTTTGAACGGCACGGCATTGACCGTCTGACAATTCAACAAGGCATCGGCATGGAGGAGCTCATTAACCTTGTCAATATCTTGACGATGCGACAGAGCGAGATAGACGAGCAAGGCGGCATGGAGGAACTTTTGGGGAAAGAGCAGATGCCGCACGCCCGTTTAGAACGTTTGTCGCTGGGCAAAAAAGCGCAGGAGATTTTGACCGGTCAGGCTCAATACCAGCAGTCGGGGGCGGACGGGGCGGCGGGTTTTGCCCCCTATGCCCATCTTTATAAAAAAACGGAAAGCCTTTTTGACCTTATGTATCAAAGCCGCGAGGCGGACATCGTCCCGGCTTTGAACGAGGCGCTGGACGCGCTGGTCAACCTTTCCGCGCATGGTCAAGAGTTTATGGAGATTTATCATAATGAAGGGTTTCGAATGGGAGAGTGGGAGCATGCGGCGTGCGTCGGCGCTCTGACTTTTTTATTCGGCAAGTATCTGAATATGGAAGATGGCATGAATCGCCTTCTCGCCGGCGCCGCCTTGTTGCATGATGCGGGCAAACTCTCCATGCCGGCGGATATTCGCAATACGCCTTCCTTTCTTTTGGAGGAGGAGGCGCGTCAAGTTTATAACGAGCACCCGCAGCTCGGCGCGGAGCGGATGCTTGCTCTGCGGAATGCGCCGCCGTTGGCTGCGATTGTGTGCTATGAGCATCATGCGGGATATGATAAACAGGGGTTTCCCGCCCTGCCGGCGGATTCGGCGCCGATGGAGGCGAGCCTGCTCATTGGGCTTGTAAGCGAGTATGACAATCGGGCGCGGGAGTTTGGCGGTGGCAAAAAGCCGTCGGAGATTTTGCCGGATCTTTTGCCGAAACGCGGGAAAAGCCTCCATCCCGCCTTCTTCGATTTATTTTCCCTTTTTCTGGGAGAGGCGGGTTAAAGGATGATGAATTATCTCCGCATGGGGGCGCTCAGCAAAAAAGTGGGCGTGGTGAGCTTTGCCCGCCTTTTTTTGTCCCTGAATAATTTTTTCATCGGGATTATCATTGCGCGCGCGCTCACGGAAGAGTTGGCGGGCACCTATAATCAGGTGATTTTTGTCATCAATCTCTTTTCTATGATTTTCATCTTCGGCGTTCCCACGAGCATATATTACTTTTTGCCGAGCCTTGAGGGGCGGGCGCGGAAAGGTTTTTTTTATCAGTCTGTTTTTATTCTTTGCGCCATTGGCGTTTTGATTTCGGCGGCGTTTATTTTTCTGGCGGGATGGATTGGGGGCAAGTTCAATAACCCCGAGCTTGCGCCGCTTCTACGCATGGCGTCGCTTTTTCTTTTCACGATTGTCGCATCCAGTTTTGGGGACGCCATACTAATTACGGTCAATCGGCACAAGGCGATGGCGGCGCTGACGTTTGTGTTCACGGGGCTGCATTTTTCGGCTGTCGCCGTGCCGGTGTTGCTCCGCCAGCCGCTCATAACGGTTTTTTTACTTTTGGGTTTTGTCAATTTGGCAAAGTTCATTGTGAGTTTTATTTTGTGCGACCGTTTTCTACCGTCTGAACCGCCGGTTTTTTCGAGGGCGCTTTTTATTCAGCAGGCGGCATATATCATTCCGCTGGGGCTGAATAGCGTGATAGATGTGGTTTCCAAAGACCTCGACCGCACGTTGATTTCGTATCTTTTCAACCCGAAGGAATTTGCGGTATATCATTATGGGGCGCTGGAAATTCCGCTCATCGGCATCCTCATCAGCTCTGTCACATCGGTCATAATCCCCGAGCTGGCGCGTTTCAAACACGAAGGCAGATGGGAGGAGTTCGGCGCGCTTTTCCGAAAGGCGTCCGTCAAGACGGCGGTTTTTCTCTTTCCGTTATTTTGTTTTCTGATGATGCTTGCGCCGCAGATTTATGTTTTCGTTTACAAAAAAGCGTCGTATCTTGATTCCGTTCCAATCTTCCGCGCGTATCTTTTCATGCTGCCGATTCGGATTGTGCCGTTTCAGGCTATTTTGTTTGCGCTGGGGCGGACGCGCGTTGTGATAATCGGCGCGCTTGTGGATTTATTCGGGAATCTGGCGTTGAGTTTGGCGCTGGTTGGACCGCTCGGTCCTGTGGGCGTGGCGCTGGGGCTTGTGCTTGCCACGATTTGTCAGGCTCTTTTTTATCTTTTTGTGATTAAAGGGGCGGCGCATATTGAGTGGCGGAAATTGCTTGATGCGGCGGCATTCGGCAGGATAATAGGTTCATGTATTTTGGCGTGCGCGCCCTGTTTTATTTTTTTGCATCTGCCGCTTCCGGGACTGGCGCAGTTAGCAGGTAGCGGGCTCGCCTTTGGCGCGTTTTATTTATTATCTCTGAGGTTTTTATTCAAATAATGAGCGTGAAAACCTTCATAAGAAAAATTTTGCGCGTTCCGGAAAAATGCCCCCTCAAATTTTACATCAGATACAGGATGCTGCAGATAGTCGGCGTGAACAGGGGGGTGCCTTGGCCCGTGCATTTCACCACGCAGGTGGTCTGCCCGCAGCGGGTGTCATTGGGGCGCGGCACTTGTCCGGGCGATTCTCCGCACTGCTACATTCAGGCGATGAACGGAATTGAGATTGGCGACTATGTGAATCTGGCGCCGGGTGTGGGGCTCATCAGCGCGAATCATGACCCGCTGGATAACGACAGCCATTTGCCCGCGCCGCCGATTCGCATCGGCGCGCATTCGTGGATTGGCATGAACGCCGTCATTCTGCCTGGCGTGGTATTAGGCGAATACACCATCGTGGGCGCGGGCGCCGTTGTCACAAAGAGTTTCCCGGAAGGGCATTGCGTTATAGCCGGCAACCCCGCCCGCCAGCTGAGGAAAATAGGATAGCGCTCATTAAAAGCCGGCAGCGCTATAAAGATATTTTAAGCAGTTTAAATAGACTGACCCCCAAAAATTTTGCTTCCAAAGATTAGGGCTTTTTTCTGCCGGCGGCGTAAAGCGGTTTGCCGGATAGGACGCCGGTTAATTTCCCGTTCTCATAGGCGGGTTTGCCGTTTACGAAGACGTAATGAATGCCCGCCGGCGGCGGCGTCTGATCGCGGAAGTCCGCCGCGGGATCCAGTTTTTCCGGATTAAGCAGAACAAGGTCTGCGTAAGCCCCTGCTTTGATGACGCCTCTATCGGCAAGGTTCAAACGCCATGCGGGGAGCCCCGTTGATTTATAGACTCCCAGTTCCCACGTGCAGACATTTTTATCGCGGACATATTTGGCAAAAAATTCGGGATATGTGCGGTATTTGCGCGGATGCTCCGTTGCCATCTCTTCTTTATCATTTAGGATTGTGGATTCGGAAACAACGCCGCCGTCGGTGCAGACCATGACGTTGTCGTCTTTCATGGCAAGTATCATATCATCTTCGGATATGCAAAGATAGGCGGCAAAAAGGTTTGATTTATCCGTAAGATTTAAATCTTCGATGAGTTCTTCGGGTGTCATATTTTCGCCCTCAAGGAGTTCAGAGAGGAGGTGTCCGGAATATTTTTGATATTTGCCGGGCATGTCTTTGAGGAAGACAACTTCCGGCGATGCCCTTTTTATGCCTTCGCGCACGAGGAGTGTATAGAGCCGGTAATGACCGGCGGGACCGGATGCGCGCCAAGGATACTGGTCGCCGGTGACGTCCAATCCGCGTTCGCGCGCCTGACGCATAATCTCCAGATAGCGGTTCATTTTCCCCCAGTTGACTTTGCTGAGCACTTTCATGTGGGATATTTGAACAGGCACTTGCGCTATTTCTCCGATATGAATCGCTTCGCGAATGGCGTCCAGCACTTCTTCCGATTCGCCGCGCACATGGGAGGCATAAAAACCGCCATAGGGTTTGAGTTGTTTGGATATTTCCGCCAATTCCCACATGTAGCATTGTTCGCTGATTCTATAAATTAGACCGGAGGAGTAACCGAAGGCGCCCTCCTCCATGGCAAGGTCGGTAAGGATTTTTTCCCAATAGACCTCTTCATAGAGCGGCTGTCCTTTGCGTTCGCCCATCACGCTGCGGCGCACGGGCGCGCCGCCGATGAGCATGGCGATGTTGATGGCGACTCTGGTTGTTTCGATTTCTTTCAAAAAGGCGCCGATTCCCGCCGGCGAAAAGGAACAGTTGCCGGCGAGGACGGTGGTGATGCCTTGGCGGATGTGGGAGGCGGCGTCCGGCGCGCGGAGAATGTTGCTATCGGCATGACTGTGGATGTCAATGAATCCGGGCATGAGGAAGAGTCCCTGCCCTGAAATTGTGTTCAGGCGTGGTTTGCCGCTCAGGGCGCCAACGGCGGAGATGCGCTCGCCCGCAATGCCCACATCGCCGATAAAGCGTTTGCCTTCTTTTGTTCCGTCAAAAATAGTCGCCCCTTCGATGACATAATCAAATGTTGCGGAATCGGGTGTTGTTTTTTGGATAATTATTTCGGTTGCCGCCGGTTGCTTTGCCTGCGGCGGAACGGTTGCTTGCTCTTTGATTGGTATGGTGCGGACGATGCCGCCAAGTGAAGCTGTGACGAATCCGCCCGTCAGGAGTTCGCGCCGAAGATTTTTTTCATCTTTGGATTCGTCCACCATTTTGAATGTGTAAGGGGAATGGATGTCCAATCCGCTCACAAAAAAAACACCGCTTGGAAAAGGTTTAACGACGGCGATGATTTTTTCCATCTCCTCCGCGCGCTTTTTTTCTTCATCTTTGGTTAGCTCTTTTGCGGGGAAGATATAGCGGTAAAATTCTATTGCGATATTTTCGATAGGGCATTTCACGAGTATTTTTTCAGGCACATATCCCATCATGCCGGAGGCGCTGTCATTATAGAAACTGCGGAAGGCTTCGTAAATTTTTCCGGCAAGCGGCAGGATTTCGCTTTCCGGCAGAGGTTCCGCCGAGCCAATGGCAAGGCGCACGCATCCGCTGCGGTCTTGCGTTGCGAGGACTCTTTCTATTTCGGCGCTGGGGCATAAAGCGGCAAGATGAATCGCCATCAGCGCGGAATCGCTTGCAAATTTATGCGAGTATTCGGGGCTTCTGATATGCTCCTCGGCGATAGCGCCAAAGGGATATGCGGCTGCGCCGATGGTTATTTTCATCGGCGCAGATTCCGATTTTTGAAAAAGAATTTCGAGGCGGAGTGCGGAGGCGGCGTCCGCATTCGGGTCATTGTCGCCCGCAAAGAATTTCAGCCCCTCCGAATCCGATGAAAAAAGCCGCTTTAATTCCGCAAGAAGGCTTTCGCCATTTTCGCTGAATTGCGGCGCGTTAGAGATGATGACGCTGGCGGCGAGGGTGTTGCCCTTGATATCTTTGGGCGCGGCGTCCGCGCGGCAAACGAGGTTTGCGAATGCGGGCAGCATCAAAACCGGCAGGAAGAGACCGAAATTTTTCATGAGCCGTCTCCTTTTTATTTGGTTGAAAAGGAAAAACGAACTTCGAACGGAAGCGAACGAAGCGCTTGTATGAATTCATTGGTGGGGGATGCCGTCAATAATTTTCCCGCGTCCATACGGAATTTTCCGACGCCTTTTTTTTGGATGGCAACGAGCACGGGTATTTTGCCTTTGTGCTGTTTGCAAACTTTGTTCAAGCGCATCATATTCGGCTCGTTGACATGTTCCGGCGCGATTTCGATTTCAATGCGCTGGACGAATTTTTTTCGCGCATCCGCCAGAGTCATGATTTCCTCCACAAATATTTCCGGTCTTTTTTGGGTTTCCACGGTTTGCAAATCTTCCTCCGTCTGCTCTTGGCGCCGGCGGGGCGGGGAAATTTTGCCGCGGACATAGATGATGCTATCCGCTTGGAGAAGGGATTTGTAGGCGTCGTAGGCGCGGTTGAAAAGCATAAGGCGTATAGGACCGACGAAATCTTCAAGGAGAACCTCGGCATACATGTTGCCGCTCTTCCCCAGTTTGGGTATAACTTTGGAAATAATGCCGACAAGGGAGATTTTCTTATCGGTTTTTTCCTCCATTGTGGAGGAGCTGGCGGTGGAAAGGGCGCGAACATCCGCCTCGAATTGATTGAGCGGGTGGCTGGATACGTAGAATCCGAGATAATGCTTTTCGAACTGGAGCATGTCTTTTTCATCCCATGCGGAGATGATGGGCAGAGGGATCGCCTCATAGGAGGAATTCTTCGCGGATTCAAAGAGTGAGAGCTGCGCGGAGTTTTTTTCTTTTTGGTAATGGCTTGCCAATTCCAGCGCCTGTTCCATAATATGCATGAGCTGGGCGCGGTGGGCTCCAAGGGAGTCGAAAGCCCCGGATTTGATGAGCGCTTCCACAAGCCGAGAGTTGGCGGCATTCGAAGGGACGCGCATCAGGAAATCCTGAAAGCTTTTGAATGCGCCGTTATTTTTGCGTTCGGCGATAATTTTTTCCACAGCGCCTTCGCCCACGTGTTTGATGCCGGCAAGCCCGAATCGGATTTTTTCCCCCGCGGCGGTGAAATTGGCGAACGATTCATTGACGTCCGGCGGGAGAATCTGGATGCCCATTTCCTTGCAGGCGCGGATGTAATGGGCGATTTTTTCATTGTTGCCGATTTCATTTGTGAGGACGGACGCCATATATTCCACAGGGTAATGGGCTTTGAGCCAAGCGGTGCGGTAGGTGAGGATGGCGTAGGCGGCGCTGTGGCTTTTATTGAAACCGTATCCGGCGAAGTAAACGATGAGGTCAAAGATTTTTTCCGCCACAGGATTGTCCACGCCGCGTTCGAGGGCGCGCCGCAAAAAGTCATCCTTGCTTTTGCTCAGGCTGTCTTTGTCCTTATTTCCGATGGCGCGCCGGAGGCAGTCCGCCTCTCCCAGCGAGTATCCCGCCAGCACTTGAGCTATCTGCATGACTTGTTCCTGATAGACGATGACTCCGAATGTTTCTTTGAGAATCGGCTCAAGCAGTGGGTGTTCGTAGATGATTTGTTTTTTGCCGTGTTTGCGCAGGATAAAGTCGTACACCATGCCGCTATTGAGGGGACCGGGGCGGTGCAGCGCGAGGGCGGCGGTAACTTCGGCGATGTTGCGCGGGGCAAGCCCGATTATTGTTTCGCGCATGCCGGTGGATTCCAATTGGAAGATGCCCATCGTATTGCCGGAACAGATGAGGTCGTAGGTTTTGGCGTCGGTCATGGGAATCTCCTCCCATCGTATATCCACGCCTTTTGTTTTTTTGATTCGGTCAATGGTGGTCTGGATGATGGTGAGGTTTTTAAGTCCGAGGAAATCCATTTTCAAAAGACCGATTTGCTCCACTTGAGATTTGGGAAATTGGGTGGCGATGTCATTTGTGTTGGCGGGTTTGTAAAGGGGCGCAATCTCCACAATATCCTTGTCCGCCATAACCACTCCCGCCGCGTGGGTGGAGGCGTGGCGCGCCATGTCCTCGATGGCGAGGGCGTAGCGGACGAGTTTTTTGATGCGCGCATCCTCTTCGGCTATTTTTCGGAATTCATCAACTGTGGCAAGAGCCTCGGAGATGGTTTTTTGAGGGGGGATCATCTGCGTGATTTGTTCCACTTGGGGGATGGGAATCTGCATCACGCGCCCGACGTCTTTGAGGGCGTTTTTTGCCTTGAGCGTTCCGAATGAGATAATCTGCACAACGCGGGTGGAGCCATATTTTTGCTTGACGTATTGGATGATTTTGTCGCGGTTGATATCGTCGAAATCCATGTCAATATCCGGCATGGAGACGCGTTCGGGGTTGAGAAATCTTTCAAAGAGGAGATTGTTTTCCAGCGGGTCAATATCGGTGATGCCGAGCGCGTAGGAGACGATGCTGCCGGCGGCGGAGCCGCGCCCCGGCCCAACCACAACGCCGTTTTCGCGGGCGAATCGCACCAGATCCCAGAAGATAAGGAAATAGGAATTGAACCCCATTTTGTTAATCATGGTCAGTTCATATTCCATGCGCGCTCGAATTTCTTCTGTTTGTTCCGGATAGCGCTTCTTCATCCCTTTTTCCACCAGCTGGCGCAGGTATTGCTCCAAAGTCAGCCCCTCGGGCGGAGTGAAGAGCGGGAGGTGTTTTTGGTTGAAGCGGATTTCGGAGTTGCAACGTTCCGCAATCGCCATAGTGTTCTGAAGCGCTTCGGGAATATCTCCAAAAACCGCCTTCATTTCCTCGGGGGTTTTGACGTAAAATTCCGTGGAGTAGAAGCGCATGCGCTGTTCTTCGGCGAGCGTTTTTGCTGTGCCGATGCAGAGAAGAACGTCGTGGATTTCGGCGTCTTCGCTATTTAAGTAATGGCAATCGTTGGTTGCCACGAGCCCTACATCCGCTTTTTTTGCGAGTTTGATAAGGGCGGGGTTCGCTTTTTTTTGCTCCGGCAGCCCTTGATCCATCAGCTCCACAAAGACGTTTTCCTTTCCGAAAATGCTGATATATTCATCAAGGGTTTCGGCGGCTTTTTTATGTTTGCCCTCAAGAAGCTGCTCGGGCACGGCGCCTTTGATGCAGGCGGTCAGGCAGATGAGGTCTTTGGAATATTTGGCGAGCGATTCGATGTCTATGCGCGGTTTGTAATAAAAGCCTTCCAGATAGCCGATGGAGCTGAGTTTTGCCAAGTTTAGGTAGCCCTCGTAGCTGGTGGAGAGCAGGAGGATATGGTTTGAGGCTCTGCGCTCTTGGGACTGCCGTTCAGTTCGCGAGCCGGGGGCGATGTAGAGTTCGCAGCCGAGAATGGGTTTGATGCCGGCTTGTTTGGCTTTTTTATAAAAATCAATGGCGCCGAAAAGATTGCCGTGGTCGGTCAGGGCAACTGCCTTTGCTTTTGAATTTTTCAATTTCGTGAAAAGGGGATCAAAACGGCAGGCGCCGTCAAGAAGGCTGTATTCGCTATGGACGTGGAGATGGGTGAATTCAGTGGACATGGGGAACCTCCTTTGGAATGGGATATTTGTTTTTTTTGTAACGTGCGGGGAGATGGGGCGAGCCCTTATTCTCCGTTTGTCAGGCGTCCCTCGTCTTTTTCCGTCCTATCGGGGAGCATGTAACGCACTTGAAAATCTTCCACGTGGAGGTCTTCGCTGGAAAGGATGGTGATGGGGACTTTGTATTTTTTTTGCATTTCTTGCAAAGCGCCCATGAATTTATCCTGAACGTAGTTTTTGGTGCGGGTGTGCATCGAGACGGTGATTTCGAGGGGCAGCGGTTTTTTATTCAATAGATTCAAGATGGAATATTTCATTTCCCGCCAGAGCTGGCGCGGAGTCAGGACGCGTCCCGACCCGCCGCAATAGGGGCATTTGTCGAAAACTTGATGTCCGAGGCTTTGTCGAACGCGTTTGCGGGTGAGTTGAAGAAGACCGAATTCCGAGATGGGCAGCATGGTCATTTTGGCGCGGTCGGATTTGGTTTGCCGGGCGAATTCCTCCTCCACCTGCTGGCGGCTGTCTTTATGCTCCATGTCAATAAAATCAACGACGATGATGCCGCCGATGTCTCTAAGGCGGAGTTGCTGGGCGATGATTTTGCATGCCTCCAGATTGGTTTTGAGCGCGATTTTTTCCTGCTCTTTTTTATTGATGAACCGCCCGCTGTTGACGTCAATCGCCGTGAGGGCTTCCGTTTCGTCAAATATCACATAGCCGCCGCTTTTGAGCCAGACTTTTCGGTGGCAGGCGCGCTGAATCTGCTTTTCCACGTCATATTGCTGAAAGAGGCTTACGGGTTGGTTGAAGAGGTGGACGCGGCGGGAAAGTTTTGGGATCATGTTTTTGACGATGCGCGAAAAATCCCGATGCGCCTTTTTTTCGTTGATGAGGACTTCTTGAATGTCGTCGCTGATTTTGTCGCGGGCAATGCGGTAAAGGATGTCGTGGTCGTTGAAGAGAAGACGCGCGCCGCCTTTTTCGCGGAATTTGCGCATGATGCTGTTCCATGTGCTTTTCAGATGCCCAATATCCCCTTTGATAGCTTCGTCATCCATGCCCATGCCCGCCGTGCGGACGATGAAACTCTGGTTGGTATCTTTAATCTCGCCGAGGATTTTGCGGAGGCGTTGGCGTTCTTTTTCGTCTTCGATTTTTCGAGAGACGCCGCCATGCTGCGAGGGATAGGGCAGATAGACAAGGTAGCGTCCCGGAAGCGAGATGTATGTCGTGATGCGCGGACCTTTGGCTCCGATTTCATCTTTGAGCACCTGCACAAGGAGGCTGACGCCTTTTTGGAGCATTTGGGCTTTATCTTTTTTGCCGCGCTGTTTTTGCTCTTCGCCTTCTGATTTTTTTGAGGGTTTCTTCTTCTTGGCAAGGTCAAGGGTTTCCGGGCAGAAGTCGTCAAAATGAAGGAAGGCTCGGCGCTCAAATCCGATATCCACAAAAGCCGCCTGCAGCCCGGGGACAACATCCTCCACCACGCCCTTGTAAAGATTTCCAACAAGGCTTAAGTTGTCCGTTCGTTCAATGAAGAGGTCCACCAGCTGATGATTTTCAAGACACGCTGCGCGGATCTCGTTTTCTTCCACGTTGATAAGCACCGTTTTTTTAACGGTTTCGTCCTGCATAAAAATTTTGCCTTTTCTTAACGCTGTTCAACAAAACAAACAAACACCATCCACAGGCTAAATTGAAAATCAATAAAAGAATTTTAAGCCATAAAAATGGTTTTCCGTCTTTTCGTGCGGGCGTTTTTTGCCGGAGTTTGGGCATTCAAATCAAAAAAGAGCGGGCGGATTGCGTTTCGTTTTTTTTGACTGAGGGGCTTACGCGCTGATGAAATAGATTTTTGTTGCATTCAACAAACGCCTCATGCAGTCAAGAATCATATGCTGTGCATGAAACGGCGGGAGCGTGTTTTATGAAAGAGCGGACGCAGCGTCAAATCTGGGGTTGGGCATTCCTTTCGCCCACGCTGCTCCTTTTTTTTGTGTTTGCCGTTATCCCGATGTTTCTCGCCCTTCTTTTGGCGTTTAAGGATTATATGCCCGCGCGCGGTTTTTGGGGAAGTCCGTGGGTGGGGCTGCAGAATTTTCATGATATTTTTGGCAATGTTCTGATGCGGGACAGGGTTCTGCGCGCATTCAAGAACACGCTTTTTTTCACGATAATTTTTGTGCCGGTTAATATAATCGCCTCAATGGTGATTGCGACTCTGATTTATTCTGTGGACGAGCGGGCGCGGAAGTTTTATCGAAGCGCCTTTTATCTGCCGACGGTTACCTCCGCCATCATCTTCGCTATGATTTGGCGCTGGCTATATGATTACAACTTTGGACTTTTGAACTGGGCGCTTTCATGGTTCGGGGTTGGGAAAATCAACTGGCTGGGCGATCCGCGCTGGTCTATGTTTGCCGTGATTCTTGCCGCCATCGGCGCGGGACCCGGCGGCAATATCCTCATTTATCTGGCGGGTCTGGCGCGCGTGCCTTCCGAGTGCATTGAGGCGGCGCGCGTGGACGGCGCAAACGCCGTTCAGCGTTGGTGGCATGTGACACTGCCGCTTTTGCGCCCCATCACGCTCTATCTGGTGGTGCTGAATACCATCGGCTCGTTTCAGGTGTTTGAACTGGTGTTCACTCTGACAAGCGGCGGACCTGCGAGCTCATCAACGGTGTTGGTTTATGAGATTTACAGCCTTGCGTTTGCCAACGGCTACTACGGTCAGGCAGGCGCTCTTTCTTTGCTTTTGCTTTTAATTGTCACAGGTTTTGCCGTTTTGCAGTTCAAGATATTCCGAACGGATTTGGAAGAGACGCGTCCGCCCACTATTTTTGACAAGGCGATTGACGGTGTGAGCAACTTGATTGAGTGGACGGCGGGGGGCGTTTGGAATCTGATTCAGATTCCGTCGGAGCTTTTGAAAAAGCGGCGTGCGACGGCGCGCGGGACGGGGCAACTCCGTCCGAAATTGCGCTTGCGCCTTCTGCCCTTTTTTACCAAAAATGCCGCGCATGTGATTTTGATGCCACTTTCGCTGCTTTTGCTTGTCCCGATGATTTGGATGTTCCTTTCGGCGTTTACGCCGGGCGTTTATCTGCAAAGCACTCCGCCGGATGTGCGCCCAAAAAATTTTGCATTGGATAATTACAAGTCCCTGCTTGAGGCGACAATGAGTCCGCGCACCAGCGCCAATACCGCGCAGACGCAGCCCCGTCCCGCCGGCGAGAAACCGCCCCTTGCCGATAACTGGCGGGATTTCTTCCGGCGGTGCAAGCTTTTCCGTTGGCTGGGAAACACGGTATATCTGGCGTTGCTCATTACATTTTTGCAATCCATGCTGTCAAATCTGGCGGCGTATCCGCTTGCGAAGATTCGCTTCAAAGGGCGCAATTTTATCTTTAGCCTTTTGATTGCCTCCATCATGGTTCCGTATCAGGCGCTTGTCATCCCGCTTTTCATCGTCATCACAAACGGCATACCGGGGCTGACGGGGATACAGCTGATTAACTCGCACTGGGCGCTCATCCTGCCGGGCATGTGTTCGCCTGTGGCAATATTTTTGATGCGGCAATATATCCAGACTTTGCCGGGGAGTCTTGAGGAGGCGGCGCGCATTGACGGCTGCGGGGAGCTGGGCATCTGGTGGCGCGTGATTCTGCCGCTTTCCAAGCCGATACTCGCCGCATGGGGCATCCTTTCCTTCACAGGCATCTGGAAAAGTTTTTTTTGGCCCTTTGTCATCATCGGATATGAGCCTTATTTCCCTCTTGAGGTGGGGCTGCAAACCATTCAGCAGCAGCACACGGTGGAATACGGGCTGGTGATGGCGGGCGCGACCATTAGCGCCGTTCCGATGATTCTCATCTTTCTCCTCTTTCAAAAACAGATTGTTCAGGGGCTTACCGCCGGCGCAGTCAAAGGTTAAAAAATCGCAGCTGATTTTTTGCGGGGTTTTTGATGTGTCGGCTTATTTTATTTTTGGAATTGTTTGAAGAATCAGTTTAACCACTTTGCCTACGTTTTCATTGAATATTTGCAGGATGGCATCCCACGTTACCGGCTCTTCGTCCGTTTTCCAGCAATCGTAATCTGTGGACATGGCAACTGCGGCATAGGGGATGCGCGCCTCGTTGGCAAGAGCGGCTTCCGGCGCTATGCTCATGTTGATGACGTCCGCCCCCCAGAGGCGGAACATTTTTGATTCAGCGCGCGTGGAAAAGCGAGGTCCTTCGATGGTGACAACTGTTCCGCTTGGATGATGTTTGATGCCCAGTTCTGCAGCGGAGGCGATGAGAATCCGGCGCAGGTTTTCATCGAAGGGGTCAGCCATGGCGGTGTGAACGGCGCTATGCGGTTCAAAAACATCGTGGAATGTGAGGTGCCTGCGGCGCGTAAAATCAATGAACTGGTCAAGGATGACTAAATCACCGCGTTCGATTTGCTCGCGCAGGCTGCCCACGGCGGTTGTTGCGATGATATGCGTGCAGCCGAATTCTTTGAGGGCTGTGATATTGGCGCGGTTGTTGACATGCGTCGGCGGGATGGTGTGCAGATTGCCGTGTCGGGCGAGAATGGCAACCGGAACGCCGGAGATGACGCCAGTCAAGAGCGACGAAGACGGCGCTCCGTAGATTGTGTTCACGCCGATGCTTTCAGGGTTTTTCAAGAAATGAGGGTCATCCAACCCCGACCCGCCGATAATGCCAACTTTGACCATATTAAACTCCGTTTGTGTTTAGGGCTGAAACAATTTCAGTCCATTTCGTAGCGATTTTTGCCTTTTCGTTTGGCGCGATAGAGGGCGTTATCCGCGCGCTCTATGAGCGATTCGAGGGTGGGGTTGTCGTCCGCCAGCAGCGCCACGCCTACGCTGATGGTCATCTTTAACGGATTTTTGCATTCCCGCGTGATAATCGGCGCGCTGGAGACCGATTCCAGCAGACGCTGGGCAAGGGCTTCAATCTCATCTGATTTGGCTTCATGGACCAAGATGGAAAATTCCTCGCCGCCGTAACGTCCGAGAATGTCGGTTGTGCGGAGACTTTGCCTCAGCCTTGACGCCACTATTTTCAAAACTTCATCTCCGCAAAGATGCCCATAAGTGTCGTTGCAATGCTTAAAATTATCAAGGTCCACCATCAGGATGCCCAACCCGCTGCCGTATCTTTTAGCGCGCTGGAATTCGCGCTGCGCCAGATCAAAAAAGTGGCGGCGGTTGAGAAGCCCCGTCAGCCCATCGGTCAAAGAAAGGCGCTTGACCTTGCCGAAGAGCCGCGCGTTTTCCATAGCGGTGGCAGCCTGCTCGGCGAAGGTATCGGCAATGAGGACATGGTAATCCTGATAAGAGCCGCGGGATTTGCTGCCGATAATCAACATACCATGCATCTCCTCTTTGGAGACAAGGGGGATAATAATCCAAGCCGCCATTTCCTCTTCGAGGGCTGCCTGAAGATCTTGAAAGCGTTCATTGCCTGATACATTATCATAGAGGCGGGTTTGAGGCGTGTTGACGATTTCAGCAAGGATGGAATCTTCGCGTGTCTTGATATGCCTTTTCATCGGCTCATCTCTGCGCCGCCCCAGCGCCGCCATGATGCGAAAATCTTCCCCATGTTTAAGGAGAACCAGCGCGCCGTCATAAGGGATAATCTGGCTCAAACCTGAAAGGATTTGTTCAAGGACGTCGGAGAGATCCAGCGATGAATTGAGCGCTTTTGCGATAGCTCGCAGCGATTCGGAAAGGTGGCGTTCCTTGCGCTCGGAAGCCAGAAGGTTTTCGCGGGTTTTGATGCGGACATAAAAAAGGACAATGGCAATGGCGGCGATGCCATAAAGTGTGTAAGCCCACCATGTATGCCATGGCTGGGGGGGGATGTTAATGGCAAGTGAGACGCCGGACTCATTCCAGATGCCGTCGTTATTTGCCGCTTTGATGCGCAGGGTGTAGGAGCCGGCGCCGAGGTTTGTGTAGCTGCCGAAGCGGCGATGTCCGGAATAAATCCAATCCGAGTCCAGCCCTTCAAGCATGTAGGCGTATTGATTTTTTTCCGGCGCGGTATAATCGAGGGCGGCGAATTCGAAAGAGATGTATCGGTCGCGCCAAGTCAGCGGGATTTTATCCGCCAGATAAATCGGTTTATCCAGCCGAGCGGGCTTGTCAAGAATCTTAAAAGATGTAAGAACCACTGTGGGCGCAATGGGATTATCTTTGATGTCCTTAGGAAAAAATGCGTTGAAACCGTTGATGCCGCCGAAGAAGATTTCACCCTTTCGGTTTTTGTGCGAGGCTCCGGTGTTGAACTCGTTGCTTTGCAAACCGTCGCTGGTATCATAGTTGCGGAAGAGCATGATGCCGGGATTGAATTTAGATACGCCTTTGTTGGTGCTGAGCCATAAAATGCCTTCGGCGTCCTCATGGACGCCATAAACAGTGTCGTTGGCGAGTCCATCTTTTTCTGTAAAGGTCAAAAAGGTTCCTGAATCGCGGTCATATTTGCTCAAGCCTCCGCCAATAGTTCCCACCCAGATGTTGCCTTGCGAATCTTCCGTGATGCCTCTGATGCGGTTGTTTCTGATGCTGGCATAATTATTGGGGTCGTGCGAAAACCGTGAGAGCGTGTTTTGGGATATGTCCAAAACGCACAGCCCCTCATTTGTGCCAATCCAGAGCAACTCTCTGGAATCAAGAAAGAGCGTGCGGATGACTTCGTTGGCGAGGTTTATCGGGGTGTTCCGGTCGTTGAAATATCGTGTGAAGACGCCGGTGCGCGGGTTGAGCCTGTTCAGGCCGTTGTTTGTTCCCACCCAAAAAGAACCGTCGCTGTCGCGGACGACGCACCGCACGGTGTTGTTGCTCAGCGATGAGGCGTTATTTGGAATGTTATAATAGCGCGTGAAGCGTTCGGTGTTTTTGTTGAAACAATCAAGACCGCCTCTTGTGCCAATCCAGATATTGCCCGCATCGTCGCCGTTGATAGCCCAGACAAAATTGTGGGAGAGGGTGTTGGCGTTTGAAGGGTCGTGAAAATATCGCGTCACCTTTTTTGTAGAGCGGTTGAATCGGTTGAGCCCGTTGGACGTCCCCACCCATAGCTCGGATTCATAATCCTCCCAAATCGCCCAGACGGTATTGTCGCTAAGGCTATCGGGGTTGTTTGTTTCATGATAGTAATGGGTGAATTTGCTTTTTTTGCGGTTGTATAGATTCAGCCCGCCAACGCTTGTGCCGAACCAGATGGTGCCGGAACGGTCTTCGCACATTCCCCAGATAGTGTCGTCGTTGAGGCTGTGGGGATTAAGACGGTCCGCTCGATAGGCGGTGAACTCGCCTTTAACCCGGTCAAATTTGTTCAAGCCGCCGGAGCTTGTGGAAACCCAAATATCGCCGCTAGAATCTTCAAGGATGTCGGTAACATAATTGTTGGAGATGCTTTTTGGATTGTTCGGGTCATTGCGGTAGCTGGTGAAGATGCCGGTTTTTTTATTTAAACAGTTCAGACCGCCTCTGACCGTGCCGATCCACATATTGCCTTGTCTATCTTCGTGGATGCAAGAGACGCCGTAATGGCTTAAGGCTTGGGGGTTGTTGGGGTCGTATTTATATATTTTCCATTTTTGAATCTGCGGGTCGTAGCAGTTGAGTCCGCCCAATTCCGTTCCCACCCAGATGATATTGTTGCGGTCAATATAAAGGCACCAGATGTTATTATCAACGAGGGCATTGGAATTGGAGGGCTCTGCTTTGAAATGGGTGAAGATGTTTTTTTGTTTGTCGAATTTATCCAGCCCGTCGTGTCGGGTTCCGATCCAGAGATTCCCGTGAGCGTCCTCGGCGATGGCTTCGACGTAGTTGCTTGCGATGCTTTGGGGATTAGCCGGGTCGTTTTTATAGCAGGAGAACGTTTCTGTGATGGGGTCGAATTTGTTGAGCCCGCCGCTGTTCGTCCCAATCCAGAGCGTGCCGTCTTTGTCTTCAAAGAGGCAGACGATCCAATTATCGGAAATTGAGGTTTTGTCGCCGTAAATAGTTCTGAAAACGGTAAAGGCGTAGCCATCGTATCGGTTAAGCCCGTCGTCTGTGGCGATCCACATAAAACCGTGCCGGTCTTGAAGAATGGCGTTGATGGTATTTTGGGAAAGCCCGTGCTCGATGGTGAGGTGGTCAAATTTGATTCTTTGCATGCTATCGGAAGCGCGCGGCGCGCGGGCGCACAGCAGCATTAGAAAAAAAACGGGCATCGCTTTTTTTCCCAAATGGCGCAAAGCGGGGAACATGTTTTTGGCTATGCGCAAATGCGATCCCTCGCGTCAGAATAATAGACTTAACCGGCGGTTTTCATTTCCCTGCAAAGATTAATCTGGGGCATGGTTTCGCGCCGAGTTCATCCTTGCAGGCGCCGGATTTGGCGTCAATCAGGAGCGATTTGACAACATGCGCCGTTTCTGCAATCAAGCAAGAGGAAAACTGCGTGAGAAACTTTTTCCGCGCCCTCTGTATCATCCTTCATAAATAAACATTTTTTTTATTATATGGGAGGCAAACCTGTCAAGACAGAATGGATGCCTCTGCGACGATTTTTCATCGGAAGCCGTTCCGCACAGCTGAGACGGCGAGATTGCGGCATCGGCGCGGATGGGTTCATTGGCGATTAGCGGCGAGATGCCGCGAGCGGCTTCGGAAGAATTTCATCGTCTCGAACCAGAGGGCGCTGACAGCGCCGGCGCATATGCAGATGGCTATATCCGTGGGGTGCAGATAGCTGAACCGGAAGAGAGAGCGTAGAAACGGCGTGTAAAGGACAAGCGCAAGAAACGCCGCCGCGCCGCCGATAACCCACCAGAGGGCGTTGTTGGTCGTCCGCAGCATATCCCAAATATTGCGCGTCCATGAGCGGTTCGTCATAATCAGCCCCAGATTGGCGATAATAAGCGTGGTGAATGTCAGGGCGCGGGCCTCGTTGGCGTCTTTTTGGATATGATGAGCGATTAAAAATACGGTGAGCACGATAATCAGGACGGCGACGCCTTGTGCGATGCCGAGGGCGAGCGTGCGCCGGTTGAAGAGTTTTTCCTTTGGGCTGCGCGGGGGGCGCTCCATGATGCCAGATTCTTCCGGCTCCGCTTCAAAAACCACCGAGCAGGCGGGGTCAATAATCAGTTCAAGAAAAACGATGTGAACGGGCAGGAGCGCCAGCGGCAATCGGCAGAGCGCCGGCAACAGGGACATGCCCGCAATGGGCACATGGATGGCAAAGATATAGGCGATTGCTTTTTTGATATTGTCGTAGATGCGGCGACCCATCCTGACCGCTTGCACGATTGAGGAAAAATCGTCGTCGAGAAGAACGAGCGATGCCGCTTCGCGGGCGACGTCCGTTCCGCGCGCTCCCATGGCAATGCCGATGTGCGCGGCTTTCAAGGCGGGCGCGTCATTAACGCCGTCGCCGGTCATGGCAACAATCTCGCCTTCCGCTTTAAGGGCGTTGACGATGCGGAGTTTCTGCTCCGGCACCACGCGGGCGAAGATGCCGATTTCGCGGATGCGCCGCCGGAGTTCTTCATCCGTCATCGCGCTCAATTCCGCGCCGGTGAGAAAGAGATGGGCATTGCTCAGTCCGATTTGACGCGCGATGTTCTGCGCTGTGCCGGGGTAATCGCCGGTAATCATGATGACGCGGATGCCGGCGGCGTTGCATTCCTTCACGGCGTCAGGGACGGAGGGGCGAACGGGGTCGGCAAGCCCGATGAGCCCGAGAAATTCGAATGGGAAGCCGTGTTGGATATCCGGCAGCGCGGTTCGATGGAAGGATGATTTTGCCGCGCCGATGACACGCAGACCCTCTTTGGCGAGCGCGGAGATATGATAGGAAAGTTCGTCCATTTCTTCGCTGTTAAAATGGCAGAGGTCGGCGATGGCTTCCGGCGCGCCTTTGGCGGCGATAACGAAATCCGCGCCGTCCGGCGATTCCCACACATGGGAGAGGGCGAGCAATTCGCGCGAGAGCGGATACTCATGCACAAGCGTCCAGTCGCGATGGAGATGTTCCGTCCGGGCGAGGTGTTGCTCGCCGAGCTGCTTGATTGCTTTTTCCATCGGGTCAAAGGGGTCGCGCTGGCTGGCAAGGATGCTGAATTCAACAAGTTCGTGAAATGTTTCAGGCAGCGGTTCGCTGAGGCATCCGTTGACGTCATAAGTTTCGCTGTTTGCGACCATCTTTTTGACGGACATCCGGTTCATTGTCAGCGTGCCGGTTTTGTCCACGCAAAGAACTGTGGCGGAGCCGAGCGTTTCGATGGTTGGAACGCGCCGGGTCAGGACATTTTTGCGCGCCATGCGCCATGCGCCGAGCGCGAAGAAAATGGTGAGGACGACGGGAAACTCCTCCGGCAGTGTTGCCATAGCGAGGGTGATGCCGGCGAGAAAGCCTTGTTTCCAGTCGCCCCGCGTCAAGCCATAACCAACCACCAGCAAAATGCAAAGCAAAAGTCCCATCGCCGCCAGCTGCCGCACAACGCGCCGTGTTTCCTTTTGAAGCCCGGTCGCCTCCGGCTCCAGCGCCAGCATGGATTTGCCGATAACGCCGATTTCAGTGTTGATACCTGTGGCGCGCACGCGGGCAACGCCGCGTCCCTGAACGACGAGCGTGCTGGAATAAACGAAGGGGGTGTCCTCGCCGCCGGGGCGCATGTATTCGGTTTTTCCCTTGGCGGGGGATTTGCGCACCGGCGCCGATTCGCCTGTCAGGAGGGATTCATCCACCAGAAGATTAGAGGAGGAAAGAATTTCCGCATCGGCTGGAACGCGGTCGCCTTCATTCAGGACGATGATGTCGTTCATCGCCACATCGCGACCGGCGATGCGTTTTTCTTTAGAGTCTCGTATAACAAGGGCGCGGGGGCTGGAAAGGTCGCGCAGCGCCTCGAGGGCGCGTTCGGTTTTGCGTTCCTGATACAGGGCGATGCCCATGACCGCGAACACAAAAAAAAGGAGCATGGCGGCTTCTTGAATATCGCCGGAGATAAGGTAGATGATGCCGCAAGCGACAAGGAGGAGGAACATGGGCTCGCGCACAACGTTCCAGGCAATGGCGAGAATTCCGCGTTTGCGGGAGGAGGGGAGTTCGTTGAAACCATCCAGCGCCAGTTGCGCCGCCGCCTCCTTTTCGGAAAGTCCCGCGATGCCTTCGATGGAAAAGCCGGGTTTCAATCAATCCTCAACGCGTGTATTATTTATTTTATGTCAGGGTCTGTTAATAATCTGAACGGGGATTTCTTGCCGTATTTTATTATAGAGGGTTTCGAAGGCGCGTTCGCGCTTTTCCCTCATCATCTTATTCATGATAGCCTCCTTGACGTCCGCAAAAGGGATGAGGGTTGCGGGGCTTTCGCCGGTTTTTTCGATGATGTGGTAGCCAAGGTCTGTTTTGACGATGCCGCTGCGCTCGCCGACTTTGAGAGGGAAGGCGACGTCCTCAAAATCTTTATTATATGTTCCGCGCTCAAAGGGGGCTATCTGACCGCCCTGATTTCGAGAGGCGTGAATGGACATCTCGCGCGCCACGCTGCCGAAATCCTCGCCCGCTTCCAGACGGAAAAGGGCGCGGCGGGCGTCCTCCACCGTGCCCAATAAAATGTGGCGCACCTGAATTCTTGCAGGTTGAGTGAATTCATCGGGGTTTGCGCGATAGTAACCGGCTGCTTCATCTTCCGTGACGGCGATTTTTTCAAGGAGGACGTTTTTCAAGATGTGGTCGAGCAGTATCTGCTGTTTTTCCTTTTCCAACTGCGCGATGAAAATGGGGTCGCGGTCAATTTTTTCATTTTCCGCAAAACGGCGCACCAGTTCATCCGTTATCATTTTGTTGAAGTAATCATTGCGGGAAAGGACTTTTTCCTTTTGCGGGTCAACAATTAAAAGATAGGTTTCATAGTTGCGGCGAAACTCCTCGCGTGTAATTTCTTTTCTGCCTATGCGCGCAAGGACGTCGCCCTGCACGCGGCTGGCGGGCGGAGTCGGCGCGGGGGTCGGCGCGGGGGCTGGCGTCTGGTCAGACGGCGCAGGGGCGTTGGGTGTTTCCTGAGGCGTTTCCGGTGGAATGACAGGCTGCGGCTTTCGGGCGCAGGAACAGCCGATGATAAAAAGAGCCAATAAAATGCTCAGATGTAACTTCCGTTTCATTGCGTCTGGATATCCTTGAATGCGGGCGGCTGCGTCAAGTCTCGCATGAGCGCTAACGCAAAAATAATATTACCCAGCGGTTTGATTGAGAAATATAGGAACGCCGCCGCCGGAGGCAAGTCATTATTCGTCCCCAAGTTGGAAAAAATATGGGGCGTGGGCATGGCGATGAAAATGAAGGACACCCAAAATGCCCATCCCGGTTTTTCTTTCATTATATAATAAGAAACGAAAAACGGCAACAAGAGAACGTAATGATGTTCCCATACATCCGGTGAGATGATGAAAAAAAGAGCCGTTCCCAGCGCAAAGAGCGGCATCGGTTTCCAAGAGCCTTTGAGACTGGCGGCAGTCAGGAAAATGAACAGGGCAAGTCCCGCCGCGGCGGGAAGCGCGGATACCGTCCGCTGCGGCAGGGCGGGAACAATCCGGCGATAATGTAAAAGCATGTGGCGCAGTCCCTGATTTCCGCCGTAAGGCTGCATTTCATTTTTTGCCGCCGCCGGCATATTCAAGGAAAAAAAGTCCCGCGCCGCATCTCTATGCCGCATAAAATAAGGAACGGTCAATAAAAAGAGCGCCGTTAAAGAGGCGATGGTTGCTTTGCGTCCAGCGCGTTTCCAGACCAGAGGCAGCATCCATATAGGAAACAACTTGAGCAAGATGGCTCCCATCCACGCAGCCAGCCCCGTTCGGCGGCAACCCTTTGAAAGGCAATACGCCGACCAGAAAAGCAGGCTTGCCATCAAAAACGAAAATTGTCCCATGTAAATTTCGACGGCAAAAGGAAAATAAAGCAGCCATAGACAGACGGCGGCTATCAAGCGTCGGTTATCGCCGCACATTTTGATTGTGATGAGGATGTTAATAAAAAGAAGGATTTCGTTGATGAGAACCCAAAGGCGCGAGGCGATAAAAACATTGGGAATCAGACTCATGGGAATGCCGATGAGGAAGGCGACGGGAGGGGTGTAGCGGAAACGTGTGTGCGGAATGCCTTCGTCGTAGGTTGGGATGCGATAAAGATTTTCGCCCGCGCGGGCATAGCGCCCCGCCATGTAAACCGCGTTGAAGTCCGCGCCGCGCACGTTTCGAAAGAGCGCCATATCATGAGAAAAAGGATTCAAAAAACGAAATTTGAGATTAAGCAAAAATAAAAGATGGCAAAAGAGCGCGGCGATGAGGAGAAGTTTTAGCGCGGGGGAAGATTTGCCAAAGGCTGATTTCATGCGATTCAGATTGTCCGCCATCTTTTTCCTCAATAAAGATATGCTTCATTCCACAAATTCAATCAGCCCGAAACGTTCAGGGCGATGAAACGCCGCCGGCTCGGTGTATGTGGGCGACCAACAGGAATATTCATCGAAGAGCGGCGAGTCGGGTTCATCGGGCGGGCGGCGGTCAATGCGGTATAAATTTCCGCGCCAGACATCGCCCGCTTTTGGCGGGGCGGTTCGTTCCAGAAGCTCAAAAGGGATGCCCAGCAGGGCGCGCCAGCCTTTTGGTCGTTTTGCGGAATCTGATAAAGCGACGTCCGTCTCCACGCCGGTTATGAGTTTTCCGCAATCAAGCCGTTTGATGATTTTTTCCGGAAGGGGTGCGGCAGGGCGTTGGATGATTGCGGCAAATCGAACATTAAGCGGGCTTATCTCAAACTCGTAATAAAAATCGCTTTCAGGGCGCGGGTCGAAAAAGACTTCAACCACCTCTTCGTCAAAAATAGGCTCGTTATCTTTTTTATACGTCCCCCAGATGCAGGGGTCAACGCAGTCGTAAAGGATAAAAACCCCGCGCTCATTCCAGAACATTCGAGCGGAAGTCTGGCGCAGCGCAGGCGCGGAGCCATCGGCAAGGATGAACCGCTCGATGGGAGTTGCCCGATTCCAAGGGAAGTCCGCCGATGATAAAGAGAGCCGACCCGCATCAAAAGGGATGCGCGCGCACTGATATCGAGGAATATTATTGTTCAATGAACCACGCTCCCCAAAATTATGCAATCAGCTCTTGCTTTGAGTGCGGCGGGTTGTCAATTGTCAAATATCAATTTGCGACAAGCAGGAGCGGGAAATGGCGATTAGAAATTTTGGCGATTGGACGCCGCAGATTGCGGAGGATGCCTTTGTGGCGCCGAGTGCGGATGTCATGGGTCAGGTGGTTTTGGAACGCGGAGCGAGCGTCTGGTATGGATGCGTCCTTCGCGGAGATATCGAAGCGATTGTTGTGGGCGAAAACTCGAACATTCAGGATTTATCCGTTCTGCATACCGACCATGGACATCCGGTATTTATCGGACGAGATGTAACAGTTGGGCATCAGGCTTGCATTCACGGGGCGAAAATCGGAGACGGATGTTTGATTGGCATGGGGGCGACTGTTTTAAGCGGGGCGGAGATAGGCGAAGGGAGCATGGTCGGGGCGGGGGCGCTGGTTCCGGAGGGGAAAAAGATTCCGCCGGGGATGCTGGCGGTTGGCGTTCCTTGCCAGATTAAGCGCGAGCTTTCCGCCGAAGAAAAGGAAAAACTCCGCGCCCACGCCGGTCATTATTGCGAATACGCTCAACAGCATATAAAACAGATACAAAATAAGTGAAAAATTTTGTTCATTTTCTGTTGACAGCCGAAAAGCCCGGTCAGTAACTTCCCCATTTGTGTTCTTGAATTGGACTTTTAAGGATTGAGGAAAAAATCATGCAAGCGATTGTCAGAACGGGTAACAAACAATATCGCGTGAGCGAAGGCGATATCATCAAGGTCGAGAAAATCGAGGGCGAAATCGGCAGCGAAATCATTCTCGATGATGTCCTGATGGTCAAAGGAGACGGCGAGGGAGCTGAGACAAAAATCGGTTCGCCGCGAGTCCCCGATGCCAAAGTCAAGGGCGTTATCGTGGATCAGAATCGCCGCGACAAGATAGTCGTCTTCACTTACAAACGGCGCAAGGGCTTTGCCAAAAAGATTGGGCACCGTCAGGATTACACGGCAATCAAGGTGAAGGAAATCGCCGCCCCGGCGCATTGATATTCAATCGCATGCCGGATAAGCATTTATTGGGAGGTTTGAACCATGGCACATAAAAAAGGCGTAGGCAGCAGCAGGAACGGTCGAGACAGTTGCGGCAAGAAGTTGGGATGCAAAGCCTTCGACGGACAAATGGTCACCGGCGGGAGCATACTGGTCCGCCAGCGCGGGAACAAATATTTCCCGGGCAAAAATGTCGGGCAGGGCAAAGACTTCACGTTGTTTGCCAAAATTCCCGGCGTGGTGCGCTATTCGCGTTTCGGGGAAGATAAGCGCATGGTGACAGTCATCGAGCAGCCAGCCGCTCAGGCATAGTCGTTACAATCAAAAATATCATTCATAACAGGCGGAGATAAAAAAACGTAAAATTTTTTCTCTGCCTGTTTTTTATTGCCGCGCCGGCGGCGGCTTTTGTATATTTGCTCATGATGGATTGCCATGAAACATGAAGTCTCATTTTTATCGCTGAAAGAGCGGCGCTGGTATTGCATGCTGTCTTTTTTTGTGGCGATGAGCCTTTTGGGGCTGATTGTTGCGCCGCTATTGGCTGGGTTCCGCATCACGCTGGATGATGTGCGGCATATACGGCTGCATTGGCTGGCGGCGTGTCTTGGCGTGTCGGCGCTGGTTGTCAGCATTGACGCCTGGCGGTTGAAGGTTTTGCTTGCGCAGCATTCGGAGCGGCTTGGGTTTTTTGCCGGCGTTAAGATAGTTCTTATCTACGCCTTTTTTTCCGCGCTGACGCCTACCTCTTTCGGAGGGGAACTCAGCATGATTTATCTGCTGAAACGCCAAGGGCTCTCAAGCGGCACGGCAACGTCCTCGACAGTCGCGCGCTCTTTGTTGCCGCTGATTATACTCCTGCCGACGTTCCTCATCGCCTCGATACTGATACCGGACGCCCTGCCTCATTACCTCTCCCATTCCTTTCGCGTGTTTGCCCTTGTGAGCGCCGCGCTCATCGGCGGATTTCTTTTTCTGCGGATGGAACGGCGGGCATTTGGCGATGCCATCCCGAAAGAGGAAACGATTGTCCGAGAGGAACAAGGGGCGAAGAAATATTTCTGGGCGTTGATTGGCGTTGTGTGGAAATTTTACCGCGAGACGGAGGACGCCTTTGCGGATATGGTTACTTATGGTTGGTTCAATAATCTAAAGATTGTCTTTCTGACGGTGGCGCATCTTTTTACGATGTATTCGCTGGGACCGCTGGCGGCAAAGATATTTGGATTGAATGTTCCATTTTTCAAAGGAATACTGACGCTTTGCATGGTGCATTTGATTGTTTATGTCTCGCCCTCGCCGGCGGGAAGCGGCGTGGCGGAGGCGGTCTTCGGCATAGCGTTCAAGCCATTCATCGAATCAAGCGGATTTTTGGTTGTGGCGTTCTGGCGATTTTTTGCCGAATACGGGCGCGTTCTCGTCGGCGGCGTGCTGACCTTTATCCATCTCCGCATGCCGGAAAAAATCGAAGACCATCCGCGCGACCACCTCCAAGAGCCCGACCCAGCCGTGAACGATATGAGCGGAATATTAACGAAATACCGGGATTGACCCCAGAGGTTGACCCCAAAAGGATATGCCCCCAAAAGATTGATTCCGAAAGGGTTATAAGTAGAATATTAACGAAATACCGGGATTGACCCCAGAGGGGGGCAGAGGGGTGAGGCGTTTAGCGCAAATGAGGCGGGGGTTGTTTGTGGTTTGATTATTTGGGGCGGTAGGCGCCGATGTTGGAGGGGACTTCGATGGAGGCGAGGATTTCCTCGATGACGGTTTTGGTCGTTTCTTTGCGCAGGCGGTATTCAGGCTTCAAAATCACTCGGTGCGAAAGGACAGGCTCCGCGAGTTTTTTCACATCGTCGGGGATGACATAATTCCTTCCTTCGAGCGCCGCCATCGCCTGCGCGGAGCGATAAAGCGCAATGGAAGCGCGCGGGCTGCCGCCCAGCCCCAGTTTGAAATTCTGGCGCGTGTTGTGCACAATCTTCAAAAGGTATGTCTTGACTTCTTCATGCACAAAAACTTTTTCGACATATTCTTGCATCTGGGCGACGGTGGCGGCGGCAAGGATGGGTTTGAGGCTGTTGATGGGATGTCCGCCACGCAATCTATCCAGCATCTCCGATTCCTGCCTGAAATCGGGATACCCGATGGAAATGCGCATCAGAAAGCGGTCGAGTTGCGCCTCTGGCAGCGGAAATGTCCCCTCTTGTTCAACGGGGTTCTGCGTCGCCAAAACAAAAAAGGGATGCGCGAGGATATGCGTTTTGCCGTCCACTGAAACTTGCCGTTCTTCCATAGCCTCCAAAAGCGCCGATTGCGTGCGCGGCGTAGCGCGGTTGATTTCATCTGCCAGAAGGACATTGGTAAAGACGGGTCCTTGCATGAATTCAAACTCCGCCTTTTTCTGGTTGAAGACGGAAACGCCGGTGATGTCCGTGGGGAGCAGGTCGGGCGTGCATTGGACGCGTTTGAACTCGCATCCGAAGGTGATGGCAATGGAGCGCGCCAGCATGGTTTTTGCCACGCCGGGCACATCTTCTAAAAGCACATGCCCCCGCGCCAACACGGCGGAGAGCACGGTTATGACTTGCGCGCGTTTGCCGATTATCACCTTTTCTATGTTTGCAATTACGGAGGCGCTGATTTCATTGAAAGAAGCCATTGCGAATTCTCCATTGACAGGAATGTTTTTCCAAAACGATAGAAAATACCTTAAAATACGGAATATGGTTGAGGCAAAAGAAATTTTTGTATTATAAATAGTATGATGAATCTTGCGGTAAAAGGTTTACAAAATAATGAAAAAAATTGTTGTGTTGGTTTTTGTGTTTGCGGCTCTGACTATATGTTCGGCGGTTGCCACAGATTGGACGTTCATGGTTTATTTGGATGGCGATAATAATCTGGAAGGCGCGGGCATTGACGATATTAATGAAATGGAGATGGTTGGCTCCAACGATGATATAAAGATTGTGGTTCTTTTTGACCGCATCCCCGGCTATGACTCTTCCAACGGCGACTGGACAGACACGCGCCGGGGTCTTATTATCCGCGATTCCAATCCTTATTTGATTTCCTCACCGCTTGATAGTGTGGGGGAAAAGAATATGGGCGCTCCGGCAACTCTTTCGGAGTTTGTGAATTGGGCGATTGCCACATATCCGGCAAATCATTATGCGCTCGTCCTCTGGAATCATGGAGGCGGCTGGAGAGATTCCGCCGCCGCTCTCGCCAAAAAGATTGCTTATTGGGAGGATGCCGCCCGCACATCTTCCGCGCCGGCGCAGCGCAGCCAAGCCCTCTTGCGTCTTGAGAAATTGAGGGAGGAGCAAAAAAAGACGCCGGTTTTAAAAGAGGTCTGCGTTGATAACACAAGCGGAGATGTGCTTTATACCCGCGAGGTTCGCCAAGCGTTAGAAGGCGTTCCGACCAAGCTGGACATTGTTGGTTTTGACGCCTGTCTTATGCAAATGATGGAAGTGGCTTATGAGGTCAGAAACGAGGCTGATTATATGGTCGGCTCCGAGCATACAGAGCCAAGCGACGGCTGGCCCTATCATTTAATTTTGGCGGACTTGCGTTCCAATCCGGGCATGACTCCCGCCCAGTTTGCCTCCGTCATTGTATCCAGATACGGCGAATCATACGGCGGAGCTGGGACGCAATCCGCCGTGGATTTGTCCAAAATGTCCGGGCTGGCATCGTCGCTCAGTTCCTTTGCCTCGGCGATGATTTCCGCCGACACGGAGTGGCAGAATTATTTTCATTCGCGTATTAACAGCGTTTATTATTCGGATATCAGTTTTCGCGATTTGGGCACGTTTTTGGCGCAGATGATTTCGCGGGCGCAATCTCCAGCTGTTCTTGCCGCCGCCGAACAATCGCAATCCGATTTTCTTTCCGCCGTTGTCGCTAACCATAGCGGCTCACGCGAAGGTGCGAGCGGTCTTTCCATTTACCTGACTAACCTCAGCAGTTATCCCTCCGGCAATTACAACAGTTCGCAGATTCTTTTTGCGGCGGATACGCAATGGGACGAGATGCTTTTGGCGGCAGGTGCGAAGAGTATTCCCGACGATGACCATGAACCAAATGACGATTTCGAACACGCAAGCCAACTGCAGGTGGGCAGTTCTACGGTTGGTTTGTGCTGCGTCAATGACGACTGGTTCAAGGTTTCGCTTTCCTTGGGCGCAAAGGTTTGCATTGCCATGTATCACGAATTTGATGCCGGGGATCTTGAACTGGAGCTGCGCGATGCGTCCAACACCCTCCTTGCCACATCCGCCACCGGTTATGATTTGGAAAGCATTTATTATGAGGTGCCCGCAAACGGGATTTATTACATCCGGGTCTATGGTTACATGGGCGCGAAGAATTATTTTTATGACCTGCATATTTATGACTCCAACGTGTCGCAAAAATTTCAGCTCTACAAACCGTCATACAAGTTTGAGGATTATTCCGCCGCCGCGCGTCTTATTATGGGCGACGATGATTTCACCGCTGTTTCAATTAATTTTGATTTTTCTTTTTATGGCACGAAACACTCGACGATTATGATTTGCGCCAATGGGTATTTGACCTTTGGCAACTCGGGAAATATATATGCCAACCAAGCGATTCCCATTCCTATAGAGCCGGGAACGTTGATTGCACCTTTTTGGGACGACCTTGTCCCGCCCGATACCGGCGGAGGAGTGTTTTATGAGACGCGGGGCGAGGCGGGACACCGCAAATTGATTGTCACGTGGGCGGACTGTTCTCACTGGGTTTTTGCCAATCACACGGCGGGCATCACATTTCAGGCGGTTCTTTCCGAGAGCGACAACTCCATCCGTTTCAATTATCAGGATGTGAACTTCTCCGATTCTCGTTATAATTTTGGAGAATCCGCCACTGTGGGATTGCAGGACGAAACCGGCACGTTGGGATATGTTTACAGCTATAACCGCGCCTCGCTTGCGGATCAAACCAGCCTGCTCTTTATGCCGATAGGCGACGGGGGAAAAACCCCCGCCGGCACCGCTTGGGTTGTATATGAGTGAAAGAGGCGATAAGCGGCGGGTACCGCGGTGGCAAGTTGCCCGGGTTATAGGGTTGTTGGCTTTGTTGTGCCGCTGTTTATTTGGATGAAAAAAACAGGCTTTGAAAAAAGTTGAAAAAACGTTTTTCACAACAAACTGATCGAGCCACGTCTTATAGATTAAAAAACCAAATTCCACGCCAGGCAAATCGCCCAACCGCGCAACCGCCTAACGATGCAAAGCCTCAGAGCCCCGGCGGTAAAATCTCCCGCATAACTGAAAATAAAATTACGATTTTTTTGCTTTTCCCTGTTTTGATTATTCTCGGGCTTTTGTTTCTTACAATACGGTCTGTGCCGGATCCGGATGTGTGGTTTCACATGGCGCTGGGGCGTGTGTGGCTTGATACGGGGTCGCTGCCGCGCGGAGACCTTTTTTCATTCACATCGCAAGGCAACGAATGGATATCATCGGGATGGCTGCCCTCCGTCTGGATGGAGATGGCGTTCCGCAAAGCGTCGGCGAAGGGTTTGGTCTGGCTGGTCTTCGGCGTGGTTGCCGCCGCATATCTTTTGATTTATTTTGTTGGCGCGGTTCGATACAAAGCAGGCGGCGCACTGGCGCTTATCTTGCTGGCGGGGATGCTGGCGGGATATTTGCGGTTTACGCCGAGACCGGAGGCGTGGAGTCAGTTTTTTCTTGCGGCTCTAATTTTATTGCTGTTAACCGCCGCGGAAAGTCCGCGGTGGCGGGACGGGCGCGTTCCCAAAAGGCTTTTTTTGCTGCCGTTGATTTTCGTTTTTTGGGCAAATTGCCATGCAGGCTTTGCCATCGGATATGTTCCGCTTGGGATATTTATGGCTTGGCTCTGGATGGCGCGCCGCCGTCTGGGCGAGCGGACAATCGGGCTGGCGTTGCTGCCCTGTTCGCTTGCTTTTGGGGCATGGCTGATAAATCCATACGGCGCAAGGCTTGCGGCGCTGGGCGGAAAAATCAGCGCCATGCCTCATGTGCGCGAATATATTATGGAATGGACGCCGCTTTTGGCGCGGACAAATCCGATGTTGCCGCTGCCCGCATATATCGGCGCGGCGGCGTTCTTTTTGCTCGCATGGGGGGCGATGTATCTCGCCTCTATAAAACGGCGGCTCGATTGGTGGCATGTTGCCATCTTGTTGTTTCTTACGGGGATTGTTTTTTATCAGCGCCGCCATGCGGGGATAGCGGCGGCGGGCATGGCGGCGGCGTTGACGCCTTATATGAAAAAAGCGGAGGAATCGCTGGGACGGCTGCGCCGCGCGTTGCCATTTTTCGCGGCGGCAATCGCCGCCCTTTTCGGATTTGGGCAGCATTATGGCGTGTTTCAAACAGGGCGCGGACTTTTTGTGACGGGCATTCAGGGCGGACTCCTGCCCGCCTATGCGACACAGTATCTGCAATCAAACCGTCCGCCCGCTAACGTTTTCAATTCCTACGGCATCGGCGGATATCTGCTTTATTTTCTCGGACCGGAAACGCGCGTCTTTATTGACGGCAGGCTTGACGTTTATGACGCGCAGGTCTGGCTGGATTATATTGCCATCAAAAACGGGACGATGCCGATTGAGGAAGCCGTGCGCCGATATCAGTTAAACACGTTCATCCTTTACACCGGCGACGTCATGAGCGATCCGAATCATCTGGCGTATCGGCTTTCCGCTCTGCCGGAGTGGGAACGCGTCTATGCCGACAAAGTCAGCTCGGTTTTCATTCGTTCCGGCGCAAGCGGGAGCGCCTCACAATAGGTTTTTGTGAATCTGGACAAAATGTTTGAAGGAGCGGTCACAAGTTTTTTCCGCGTCTGGCGGGAAGCAGCATCCGGGCAATTGTTTCATGGAAAGGTGGTAGCGCAGACACTCGCAGCAGATAGCGTGTTTATCGCAGCCGTCATAGGAGCAGTTGCACCATTTCATATTTCTTGATTGATTGGGGCAGGACGCCATATCTACACTCCTCATGTTATTAAACATTAAAGAAAAATAAAGTTGGGAAAAACAAAGCGCCGATGTCAAAAGAAAATTCGCAGCGCGATTACTGGTCTTCCAATCTGGATGTGAAAAATCTCGGCGGCGGGGATTCGCTCCGGCGGTTTAATCTGGAGGAAGAGCTGGATTTTTATTTCAGCCCCGAGCAATTGTTTGCCTTGAAAAAACTCTGGGGAGAAGAAGGGCTGCGCGGCAAGCGCATACTGGAGATAGGCGGCGGCATGGGCGTGTTCGCCCTTTTTTTGGCAACGCAGGAAGCGGATGTTTATGTGGCGGATATTGCGCCGGCGCGGATTTATTTTTTGAATCGGCAGGCGCAAGCGCGGGGGCTTGCCTCCCGAATCCACGCCGTTTGCGCCGCGGCGGAAGCCCTCCCCTTTGCCGATGATTTTTTCGATGCCGTTTATACGAAATCCGTCCTCATCCATACAGAGCTGGAAAAGGCGGCGCAAGAGGCGGCGCGCGTTCTTAAAAAAGGCGGCAGGGGAATTTTCGTGGAGCCGATGGCGCAAAGCCCGCTGGTCAATATTTATCGGCGGACGCTTGCGCCGAAGGAGTGGCGGGCGTTTGCAAATTATTTTGACCGGCAAAGGCTCGGCGTTTTGATGCGCGCCTTTGGCGGCGGGCGCATCCGTTATTTCTACCTTTTTGCTTTTATGGCTTTTTTCTGGCAATTCGGCTGGCGCAACCGCGCGCTCTTCAAATTTTTTGCGAACGCTCTGAATGATGTTGATGAGTTTTTGTTCAGACTTTTGCCGCCGCTGAAACGCCTTGCTTGGTTTGCTGTGGTGAGCGTGAAAAAATGAGCCCTCCCTCTTTATCATCGGCGCGGTTCGATACAGGCTGGGATGTGATAGTGTGCGGCGCGGGGGCGTCCGGGCTGATGGCGGCGGGGCGCGCCGCCGAACGAGGGTTGCGCGTTTTGCTCCTTGAGAAAACATCCCGCGCGGCGTCGAAGATTCTGGTCAGCGGAAATGGGCGCTGCAATATCACCAACGCGGCGGCGATGGATGATTTCATCGGCGCGTTCGGGAAAAACGGGAGATTTCTTCACAGCGCGTTTCACCGTTTTTTTCGGGACGACCTGCTTGCGTTATTGCGGCGATTTGGCGTGCGGACAAAGGTTGAGGAGGACGGACGTATTTTTCCCGTATCCGACAAGGCACAAGAAATCGCGCGCGCCTTGCAGTCATACGCCTCAAAGTCCAATGTGCATACGCAATATCTAAATCCGATTTGCGGCATTATTCTGGAAGATGGGCGCGTTGCCGGAGTCAAAACGTTCGGCGGAATTTATCGCGCCCGCAATGTGGTCATGGCGTGCGGCGGGAAGTCATACCCCGCGTTGGGGACAACGGGCGATGGCTATGAAATATTGCGCCGTTTGGGACATGATGTCGTCCCTCTTTATCCGGCTCTCGCATCGCTTTTGAGCGACGGCACCCGATGCCGCACCCTTGAAGGTCTGGCGCTGCGCGATATTGTGATTCGCGCGCATAAGGCGTCCGAGCGCGGCGATGCGGTGTTCACGGCGGGGGGCGTCAGCGGACCCGCTGCTCTCAATTTGAGCCGAGCAGTCTTTGACAAAACGGGCGCGGTTTGCGTCGCTGAAATCTGCATTGACCTTTTTCCCGATGAGACCGTTGAGGGCATTGAAAGATTTTTAAATGGGTTGATGGCAAAGTCGCCTCGGCGGAAAATCGCAAACCTGCTCAAGGAGATGGCGCCGGGTCGAATGGTTCTGGATGTCCTTTCCGCAATCGGCATATCTCCCGATGCTCATGCGGCAAATCTGAACAAGCAAACATTTTCCGCCCTTGCGCGGCGTTTGAAGAATCATCGTTTTCCTTTGCAAGGGACGGGCTGCTTCCGCGAGGCGATGACAACCGGCGGAGGCGCGGCTCTTAAAGAAGTTGATTCGCGCACGATGCAGTCGAAACTTATTAGCGGACTTTATATCACAGGCGAGCTTCTGGACATTGCCGGGGCAACCGGCGGCTTTAATCTGCAAGCGGCTTGTTCCACCGGCTGGGTCGCCGGCGATAGCGTGAAAATTTAAGAAAAGATAATAGGAGGGCTTATGGCGAGGACAAAAATTGTGGTGACGCTGGGTCCGGCAACGGATAATTTGGGAATTATCCGACGGCTGATAGAAAAAGGCGCGGATGTGTTCCGTCTGAATTTTTCGCACGGGACGCCGGAGGAACACGCAAGGCGAATCGCCGCGATTCGCAAAGCCGCCGCCGGCAGCCCCATAGCCATCATCGGCGACCTTTGCGGTCCTAAAATCCGATGCGGCAGGTTTGCCAACGAGCCAGCAACGCTTAAAGAGGGCAATCCGTTTATACTCACGGCGCGCGCCATCGAAGGGACAGACGGCGCCGTGTCTGTTTCTTACAAACGGCTTCCGCGCGAGGTCAAACGCGGAGATGCCATCTTTTTAGACGACGGCAATATCGAGTTGCGCGCGGAAGAAGTTTCAGGACCGGATATTCGCTGCCGCGTTATCCGCGGAGGGGATTTGCGTTCAAACAAGGGAATCAATCTGCCGGGAACAACGCTCTCCATCCCCGCGCTTACGCCGCAAGACCGCCGCATGATTAAATTTGGCGTTGAGCAAAATCTCGACTATTTTGCCCTTTCATTTGTCAAATCGCCCCGAGATATTTACGACGCCCGCCGGCTGATTCGCGCCCTCGGCGCGGACACGCCCATTATCGCCAAGATAGAAAAACACGAAGCCGTCCGCGATTTGGAGGCAATTATCGAGGCGGCGGATGGCGCGCTTGTGGCGCGCGGAGACCTCGGCGTCGAGGTGCCGTTGGAGCAGGTGCCCTTAATTCAGAAACGCATCATCGCCTTGTGCAATCGCCGAGCCAAACCGGTTATTACCGCAACGCAGATGCTGGAGTCCATGATAGAAAAGGCGCGCCCGACGCGCGCCGAGGCGGCTGATATTGCCAACGCCATTCTGGACGGCACAGACGCTGTCATGCTCAGCGGCGAGACGGCTGTGGGGAAGTTTCCCTGCGAGGCGGTGGAGATTATGGATAAAATTGCGCAAACGGCGGAGGAGAATCTTGATGAGCGGCGATTGCTTATGGAGCAGCTGCTGCCGGAGGAGGGCAACATCCCCGACGCCATCAGTCAGGCGACGGCGCAAATGGCGCGCAGCCTGAACGCCTCCGCTATTTTATGCTGCAGCATCACAGGATATACAGCGCGATTTGTTGCGCGGTATCGCCCCCCTTGTCCCATCGCCGTCTTCACACTCAACCCCAAAATCCAAAGGCGGCTCCAAGTTGTATGGGGCGTTGTTCCCATTTTGATGAAGGAGATGAAAGGGTCTCGGAAGCGCGATGGTTTTGACGCCATCATCCGCGAAGCTGTGAAAGAAACGCTCCGCAAGCAAATCGCAAAACGCGGAGATCGCGTGATTGTCACCGCCGGTTTGCCTCTGGGCGTGGGCGGCGCAACGAACATGTTGCGCGTGCTGGAGATTTAAGGAGAAAGGCTACTGCGGGATATCCATCTCGCTTTCGATTCGGGTTTCCATCAATTCATTTACCAGCGCGGGGGGAACAATCTCCAACGAATCCTCGCCGCGGCTGATTTCGTTTTGCTCCTCCAAAAGCGGACCCAAAAAGGGGCGCAGCGTGAGCAACATCCCGCTTCCGCCGATTCCAAAGAGCCAGTTATAGCATCGGCAGGATTCCACAACGATGAAGATGGTTTCGCGCAAGGCGGCGAGCCGCGCGGATTTTTCCGTGCGCCACTGGCTGAGATATTCATCTTTGAACCGGACGTAATCCCCGATATAAATCTGGCGTTTCCGATTCATATTTTCCCTTACGCTATTTAATGTAATATTTCAGCGCATTCGCCTTAGCGGGGCATTCTGTGGCGATATGTTGGACGGAGACTCGCCCGGCTTCCCGCAGTTTGTAAAGTTGCGGAACCATGATGTCCCGCATTTCAGTAGGCGAAAGCGTGTTTGTGTAAATCTTAGTCCCGCCTTCGAATCCCGCAGGCGTGTTCGTGCGCCATTTAATCAGGATATGCCATGGGATGCGCTCCACGGCGTCCTGCGGGAGGTAATACCATTCTTCGTTGCAGGGGATGCTGGAGCCCATCGCGGCATGGCAGGCATGGACAAGGTCGGAAAATCCGCGCACCTCTTCCTCGCTGTGCTCTTCGGGACGGCAATTGCGGCTCTTGGAATAAATGGCAAGGGTCGGGCTGCGGTGTCCAATGGAGACAAAGGCGATGGCGTGGTCGTTTTCCGCAAAGACAAGGTTGTGATAACTGGCAAAATTGACGGCGTATTCATTATACACATTGGGATTTTGGCGCGCCAGTTCAACCTCCCGCTGGACGGAAACGCCCCACTCATCAATGGCGACGAGCTGTTTGTGGAGGTGATTGAAGGTGGCGCCGGCGGGCGCGAGCCAGTTCTGGAATATGCTGATGTAGCGCACGTAGCGGTTATTGTCGGCGATATCTTTTGCGGCGCGGATGGTGAAAATGAAAAATTGATAATGCTCCTCCGGCGTCATTTCACCGGAGGACCACAAATCGGTGTCAAACTTCGCGCCCTCCTTGTAGTGGCGTCCGCCGATAACGAGCTCATGCGAGCCGCCGAAGAAGGCGTCCGCCATTGTGGCAATGGTTTCTGGGGAAACGTCCTGAATCTGCTGCTCTGACATTTTAGAGAGTCTCATTTTAAATTGGACGACGTTCTTTGTATGGTTCCACCCTTCCGGGTCGTTCAGATATCGGTTTTTCCATGCGAGGTTTTTATCTGAAAGAAAATATTCGTAATTCTTTTTCCAGTAATCGGTGGAAACCATTTCAAAGAGGTTGGAGATACGCCGGAAGAGGATGCTGGAATTGCCGAGTTCTCCCGCCGGGGTTTGGTCAATATGCTCGATGCGCCCATCCGGATGGCGCACAAGGCGGGATTTTTCCGGCGGGGTGTTGAGGAAGAATTTTTTGCAGAAATTGCAATAATCCTCCGGGTCGTGAAACTCAATGGCTTGCGCGGTTTTGGGGCGGGCGTTCGGGTCGGGTTTGTTGCCCCGCTCAGGAAGGAACCAGACCTCTGTCCCCGTGAAGGGGTTGACCTGTTTGATAGTTCCGTCTTTCATGACAACATAAGGATTTTGTATAATCATAGCCGAGTCCTTTGTGTTAAAATCAAAAAGGCATAAAAAAACGGGATTTATTCAGCATAGGAATCCTCCCTATCGGCGGTTTTTGAATCAAGGGCAAATTCGCCGAGTCGCAAAAAGATTTAATTTTTTTATATTTTGGACTTGCAAAGGAAAAAGGGGGGAAATAGGGGAAATATCACTTTTTGACGAAGAAAGTTTTTTTCTAAATAAAATGCCAGCTGGTATTGCAACTTATTGGGATTTTTTTCGAGAGTTTGTCCGGCACCCCGCAAGCGTCGGGGCGATTGCTCCCAGTTCCGCATCGCTGGCTCGGATTGTGGCTTCCATCATTAATCCAGCCAGAGCTTCTGTTATAGTGGAATATGGACCCGGCGTTGGGACGTTCACCTCAAAAATTATGGAACGCATCCATCCCGATGCCCGCCTGATTGCCATCGAGAAAAACCACAAAATGGCGTCTCTTTTTCGCGGGCGCTATCCTCAGGTCGCCCTTTTTGAGGATTCTGTGGAAAACCTATCCGCCATCCTGAAAAAAGCGGGCGTATCAAAAGCGGATTATATTGTGAGCGGGCTGCCTTGGGCAACCTTCAACGATAAACTTCAAGACCGGCTTATGCAGGTTACAGTCAGGGCGCTTCAAAAAAAGGGGGAATTTGCAACCTTTGCCTATATCCACAGTCTGACTCTTCCGGCGGGCAGACGTTTTCGAGCCGCCCTGCAATATCATTTCTCTGAGGTGCGCCAATCCCCCATTGTCTGGCGCAACCTGCCTCCTGCCTTTGTCTATCACTGCATTAAGAAATAACCTTTGCCTTGTTAAAAAAATATGAACAATGTGTAAAAAACACTTGACGCGGGCAGAATCAAAAAAATATGTAAACCCAATTTGCGTTGATTGATGCTATTATTTGTTCTTTAAAATATTTGAAAGGCAAAGATGAGGAGTAGTAGGGCTGCGGGCGCCGCAAAGAGAGCCGCCGGTTGGTGCAAGGCGGCGGGCGCCGGGTCTGAACTCGCCTCGGAGCTGCGCGCGGGAAACGCCGCAAGGGAAGGCAATAGGAGCCCCTTGGGGTTGATTACTTCGCGCCGGAGGATCGCCCGTAAGCGGTCAGAATGAAGGGTCGCGCCGGTGGCGCGGCTGAAACAGGGTGGTACCGCGAATGATTCGCCCCTGATCCGTGAAAACGGTTTCAGGGGCGTTTTCATTATATAAAAAATTCAAGAAAGGGGTGAGTTCGATGGGTTCGAAAATTCGTAAAATCGTAGTCCTCGACACGACTCTGCGCGACGGCGAGCAATCTCCCGGCGCCAGCATGAACATCAAAGAAAAAATGGAGGTGGCCCGTCAGCTCGCCCGGTTGGGCGTGGACGTCATGGAAGCGGGCTTCCCCGTTTCTTCTCCGGGCGATTTTGAGGCTGTCAAAGCCGTTGCCGATATGAATCTGGGTCCGGTGGTTGCCGGTCTTGCCCGCGCTAAGGATATTGACATCGAGACGGCGGGAAAGGCGGTCGGCAAAAAGGGACGCATACACACCTTTATCGCCACCAGTCCCATTCATATGGAAAAAAAACTCCGCATGGCGCCACCGGATGTTATCAAGGCAGCTGTGCACGCCGTCAAATATGCGCGGACATTCACAAAGGATGTGGAGTTTTCCTGCGAGGATGCCGGACGCACGGACTGGGGATTCATGGTGGAAATCGTGGCGGCAGTGATTGAGGCGGGCGCGACAACCATCAACATTCCCGATACGGTCGGCTATTGCACGCCGTGGGAATTCGCGGAGCAGATTCGCTACTTGAAGGAAAATTGTCCTAATATTGACAAGGCGATTATCTCCGTTCATTGCCACAACGATTTGGGGATGAGCGTTGCCAATTCGTTGGCGGCAATCCGCGCCGGCGCGGGGCAGGTCGAATGCACCATCAACGGTCTCGGCGAGCGCGCGGGCAACGCATCGCTGGAGGAGATTGTGATGAACCTGAAGGTTCGCCGCGATTTTTATCAGGCGGACACCAATATCAAGACGAAAGAAATCTTTAAGACCAGCCGCCTTGTCAGTCAGGTTACCGGCATTCGCGTTCAGCCCAATAAAGCCATCGTCGGCATGAACGCGTTTGCCCATGAGGCGGGCATTCATCAAGACGGCGTTATCAAAGAGCGGGCAACATACGAAATTATGACTTCCGAAAGCGTCGGATGGAAGGGCGAAAGCATGGTCATGGGCAAACATTCGGGACGCAACGCCTTCAACAAGCGCATGGAGGCGCTGGGCTACAAGTTGGATAAGCAGGAACTGGAGCGCGCCTTTGACCGCTTCAAACGTTTGTGCGACAAGAAAAAGGTGGTTTACGACGAAGACCTCGCCGCCATTGTGGATGATGAAATCTTTTCCGGCAATATGCTTTGGGAACTTGATTATCAGAACACCAACAGCGGAACGGAAACAATTCCGACCGCGACCGTTCGCCTTAAAAAGGGCAAGGAGATGTTTTTGGATTCCGGCACGGGCGATGGTCCTGTGGACGCCGCCTTCAAAGCCATTGAGCGCATTGTCGGACAGCCGTTCAACCTGAATGAATATGCCCTCGAAGCCGTAACAGGCGGCAAGGACGCCCTCGGCAGCGTGCGCGTCAGAGTAACCTCCGGCGGCAAAACTGCTGTCGGACGCGGCGCCAGCACGGACGTCATCACCGCCAGCATCAAGGCGTATCTTTCGGCGATTAACAACATTCTCCTGCAAAAAGAGATTAAGGCAAAGAAAAACGGGGTGTGAGCGCGACGAAAGAATGTCTTGAAAATCTGACGCGGGAAAATGCGCCGTCCTTTATTGTGCGGCGCATTCAAAAAAGCAGAAGTATTGCTCAGGCAAATATAGAGCTTTTGGAAATATGCCAAAACCGTTTTATCCTTAAGGATTTTCACGGGCATCATCCGTTTATCAAAAGAATCTGGGGCAGCCGCATCATCGCCCGCGAAGCGCGCGTTTACAAGCGTTTAGAGGGAATCGGCGGCATCCCGCGCGTTCTCAAAATCCTCGACCAGTTTGCCTTTGTTATGGAGTATGTGGAGGGGGAGATGCTTTCCAAAGTTGAAAAAGGCTCTCTCCCTCCGGATTTTTTTGCCCGGCTTAAAACGTTGATAAACGACATGCACGGGCGGGGCATCACGCACGGCGATATCAGGGAAAAAAATATCATCGTCGCGCCGGGTTATAAACCCTTTTTGATAGATTTTGCCGGGGCGTTCTGCCTCAAAGGCGGCGGAAACTTTTTGAATCGGGCGCTATTGCGGCGGCTCATCCGCGTGGATAATCTGACCATACTAAAGATTCAGAACAATCTTTTGCCGGAATCGCTCGCGCCGGAAGAGCTGCGCCAGCTGCAATCAATCCCTTGGTATCTTAAAACGGGGCGTTTTTTGAAAAAAAAGATTTATCGTCCTTTCAAACACTTCGTTCGCAAAGAACGCAGGTGGAAAGGCTTTAAAGGAGAATAATTATGGGAATGACGATTACGGAAAAGATTTTGGCGGAGCATTGCGGGCAGAAGGAGGTTCGTCCGGGGCAGTTGATTAACGCCCGTTTAGACCTGTGTCTTGCCAATGATATCACGGCTCCTATTGCGATTGATGAATTTGAGAAGGCGGGGGCGGCAAAGGTTTTTGACCGCGAAAAAATCGCCCTTGTTCCCGACCATTTCACGCCGAACAAAGATATTAAAAGCGCCGAGCAGGCGGCGCAACTTCGCCGTTTTGCCCGCAAGCACCAGATTAAGTATTATTTTGAGGTGGGCGAAATGGGCGTGGAGCATGCGCTTTTGCCCGAACAAGGCATTGTCCTGCCGGGGGATTGCATCATCGGCGCGGACAGCCACACCTGCACCTACGGCGCGCTGGGCGCTTTTTCCACCGGCGTCGGCTCTACGGATGTTGCCGCGGGGATGATTACCGGCGAGGCGTGGTTCAAAGTTCCCGAACAGATGAAGTTCAACTACAAAGGCAAACTGTCAAAATGGGTGGGCGGCAAGGATTTGATTCTTTTCACCATCGGCAAAATCGGCGTGGATGGCGCGCTTTATCGCACGATGAACTTTACAGGTCCGGTTATTCAATCGCTGCCGATGGAGGACCGCCTTGCTTTGTGCAATATGGCAATCGAGGCGGGGGGAAAGAACGGCATCATCGAGCCGGACGAGATAACGGAAGAGTATGTGCATCTGCGCGCGCGCCACGCTTACAAATTTTTCAAATCGGATACGGACGCAAAGTATGTCGAGTCTTACGATTGGAATGTGACGAACATGGAGCCGCAGGTTGCCTTTCCGCATCTGCCCTCCAACGTGCATCCTGTTTCGAAGGCGTCGGATATTACCATAGATCAGGTGTTTATCGGCTCCTGCACCAACGGTCGCTTGAGCGATTTGCGCCTGGCGGCATCCATTCTGAAAGGCAATTCTGTGGCGAAATTCGTCCGCTGCATTGTCATCCCCGCCACGCAACTGGTTTATCGTCAGGCGATGGAGGAGGGGCTGATTGCGATATTCCTCGACGCCGGGTGCGCCGTCTGCACGCCCACATGCGGTCCCTGCCTCGGCGGGCACATGGGCATTTTGGCGGCGGGAGAGAGATGCGTCGCCACATCAAACCGCAATTTTGTCGGACGCATGGGACATGTGAAAAGCGAGATTTATCTTGCCAATGCCGCTGTTGCCGCGGCGAGCGCGATTACCGGTCGCATTACCCATCCTGAGGAGGTGGCAAAATGAAGTTCAAAGGAAAAGCCTTCAAATACGGCGATAACGTCAACACGGATGAAATCATTCCGGCGCGTTATCTGAATTCGAGCGACCCCGAGTGGCTTGCCGCTCATTGCATGGAGGATATTGATGCGGATTTTGTGAAGGCGAAAAAAAAGGGAGATATTATCGCGGCGCGAAAAAATTTCGGCTGCGGCTCCTCCCGCGAGCACGCCCCCATCGCCATTAAGGCGGCGGGGATTTCGTGCGTGATTGCTGACACCTTTGCGCGTATATTTTACCGCAACGCCATCAATATCGGGCTGCCGATTATCGAGTGCCCAAAAGCCGCCGCCGATATTGAAGCGGGCGACGCCGTGGAAGTGGATCTGGCGAAGGGTTCCATCAAAAATCAGCGCAGCGGGCATACGTTCAAATTCGAGCCGATGCCGCCTTTTGCGCAGGAAATCATCGCCGCCGGCGGGCTGATGAAATACGTTATGAATAAAATGAAAAAGGAAGCAAAAAAATGAAACATTGCGAGGGCAAGGTCGGACGGGTTTTTATCATCCGGCTTGAGGATGGCGATAAACTGCCGGATTGTCTTGAGCAGTTTGCCGCAGAGCATAACGTGGCGCATGGTCAGGTTGTTCTGGTGGGCGGCATTGGCGAGGGTCAGATTGTTGTAGGTCCGCGCAAATCGGACGAACGCCCCTCCGAGCCGATGCTCCTCCCACTTGATGGAGCGCACGAAACGGCGGGGGTGGGCGTGATAGCCCCCGGTCCGGACGGCAAGCCCATGCTGCACATCCACGCCGCTTTAGGGCGTTCGGGCAAAACGATGACCGGCTGTCTGCGACCGGGCGTCAAAACGTGGGTGGTAGGCGAGGCGATTCTTTATGAAATACTGGGCGTTCGCGCCGCCCGTCTTAAAGACCCAGAAACCGGCTTTGCCCTTTTGCAGCCGAACCCTTGAAGATATTCCGGAGCCGTAAAATGAAAAACCTGCCGATTGAAGACCTTATCGAGCGCGCCCGAATTTTGACCGAGGCGATGCCGTATATCAACGCCTTTCGCGGCGCCGTTGTGGTTATCAAATATGGCGGTCATGCCATGATTGATGAAGACTTAAAGCGCACGGTCATCCAAGATATCGTTCTCATGGAACTTGTGGGGATGAAACCTGTGGTGGTGCACGGCGGCGGACCGGAAATCACCGCCCTCATGAAAAAGTTGAACCTTCAGCCAAAATTTGTGCAGGGGCAGCGCGTGACCGATGCTGAAACGCTCGAAGTCGCCGAGATGGTTCTTGCCGGTAAACTCAACGGCGAGATAGTCAATTCCATCAATCAAACCGGCGGGCGCGCTGTGGGGCTTTCCGGCAAGGATGGCGGGCTGATTCTTGCAAGCAAGCTCGGCGCCGGCGAAGACGGAACGGCGGACATCGGTTTTGTCGGCGAGGTGGAATCCGTCCATCCCCGCATCATCTCCATCCTTACGGAGAACCAGTTCATTCCCGTAATCGCTCCCATCGGCGTGGACAGAAATGGGCAGACGTATAATATCAATGCGGACTCTGTGGCTGGCGCCATCGCCATCGCCCTCAAATCCGCCAAGTTGATTCTGCTCACCGATGTGAAAGGCATTTATCGCGACCCGAAAGATGAATCGAGCATTATGCCCACAATTTACACAGGCGAAGTGGAGGGTTTGATCGAAAAAGGCGTCATCACGGGCGGCATGATTCCCAAAACGCGCGGATGTGTGGAGGCGATTCGAAAAGGCGTGGGCAAGACGCATATCTTGGACGGCAGAGTGCCGCATTCTCTGCTGCTAGAACTTTTCACGGATCGCGGCATCGGCACTCAAATTATACCGTAAAACTTCGCGCTTACGGTCGCGCGCCCGCCGGCGCTCCGCAGACGCGCCAAGAAAAAAACTCATTCGCAATTGACAATCCCGCCTCATAACAGGTTATCATTTCTCATTAAATAAATTAATATGCAGGGCGGTTTTGGAATTATGCAAAATAATGCGATAGATTTCCATGTTCATGTGTTTCCCGAGCATCTGGCGGAACGCGCGGTGGCGTCGCTGGCGGCGGCGGCGGGCGTTTCGGCTTGCGGCGCGGGCACAATATCAGACCTTTTGGAAACGATGGACAGGGCGGGTGTGAAGCAGAGCATTCTCGCCACAATTGCCACGCGTCCCGCGCAGTCAAAGACCATCAACGACTGGCTCTTAAAGCATCAAAGCGAGCGTCTAATCCCCTTTGCCGCCATCCATCCGGATGACCCCGAGCGGTTTAATGAATTGAAACGCGTAAAATCGCAAGGGTTCAGAGGCGTAAAAATGCACCCGAATTATCAGGATTTTTATCCCGATGAAAAGCGGGTTATTGAACTGGCGCGCGCTATTTGCGATGCGGGGATGATTCTTCTTTTGCATGGCGGCGCGGACGACGCCTTTGAGGAGGTGATGTCCTCGCCGGAACGGATTGCGGCGCTGAAGGAATCTATTCCGGATTTAAACCTTGTCGTGGCGCATTTCGGCGGTTACAAATGCTGGCAGGACGTGGAGAAATATTTGACGGGGTCTGATATATACTTTGATGTCTCATACACGCTCCCATATTTAAGCGATGAGGATTTTTTGCGGATAGCCCGCAAGCACGGCATGGATAAAGTTGTGTTTGGAACCGATTATCCATGGAAGGATGCCGCAGAAGAAATAGGGCGTCTTAAAAAATCGGGCTTGACCGACTCCGAGCTTTCGGCGATACTTCATGAAAATGCTGAAAGATTGCTGAAGAGTTGAATTATTATGGCGTTTAATTTTTCAAAACTCGCCATGCAAGATATCATGCGGTTTTCGCCGGACGGTTATGTGATTTTTGATACGCAAAATATCATCCATTATTTTAACAAAGGCGCGGAAGAAATTTTCGGCTATAAGGCGGAGGAGGTCGCCGGCAAACCTATTTATATTTTAATCCCCGAGGACCTTTTGCGGGCGGGCGAACTGGAACGGCTTCAATTTATGACGGATAAGTATGGGCGGCTGGAGCGGTGCTGCGTTACGCGGCTTCACAAAAACGGCGCGCGGCTCAAACTGGAACTCACGCGCTCGCCCATCATGGATGAAAAGGGTTATATCGTCGGGTATGAAGCCATCTTCCGCGATATCACAAAGAACATCGAGTTTGAAAAGGAACTCCGTCTGACGGAGAAAATCGGCGCCGTCAACAAACTGGTCAACGGTCTTGCGCATGAATTGGGAACTCCGCTCAACATCATCCATGGGCATGCCGAGCTGGTGCTGGGGGATATTAATAAAGAGCATCCCCATCATGAATCCATCCAGACCATCCTTTCCGCCTGCCAGCGCATGACCGCCCTTATCAAATCGCTGCGCCAGTTTGCCTCGCAAAAAACCTCCGAGCAGAAGCCGGTATTCATCAACAAGGTCATCGAGGAACTTCTCAATTTTCTCCGCATCCAGCTGCGCAAGCAAAAGATTGAGGTTCAAACAGAACTGTCCAAAGATATATCTCCCATCTCCGGCGACAAGACCCAGATTGAGGAGATTTTTCTGAACGTTTTGATGAACAGCATTCAAGCGATGGAAAACGGCGGAATGATTTCCATCAAGACGCTGCCCTTCAAAGAAGAGGGGATGGAATATGTTGCGACTGAAATAGCCGATAATGGACCGGGCATTTCGCCCGATACCCTGCCGCGGATATTTGAGCCTTTTTTCACCACAAAGGAGGTGGGCAAAGGCTCGGGTCTCGGTCTTTATATCACGCACAATCTTGTCCAGCGCCACAGAGGACGCATCAGCATCGAGGACAATGCCGGCAGCGGAACCGTTGTCCGTATTCACCTTCTCTGCAGCCATTCCAAAACGCTCCCGCAGGAGCGCGCTTTTGGAATCAGCGAAGAAAGGAGATAAGCCCATGAATAAGGACGCAAAGGCGACAATTTTGGTGGTCGAGGACGACCCTCACATGCGTCATCTGCTGAAGATAATTTTAGAAAAGAACCTTTACAAAGTTATCGAGGCAAACGATGGCGATGAGGCGCTTGCCTGTCTTAAAAAATCATCCGATATCGCCCTTATTGTGACAGATATAAAAATGCCCCAGCGCGATGGCATGGAGCTCTTGAAGACAACGGTTGAAAAATATCCGGACGTAAAAGTTATTTTAATCACCGCCTTTGGCGAGATGGAGCAATATCTTGACGCTATGAACATGGGCGCTTTTGAATATCTTAATAAACCGTTCAAAAATCAGCAGCTGCTGGATATGGTAAAGCTGGCGCTGAAATCATAAATAAGCCGCTCATTTGGCGGAAAGGAGGGAGCATGCCCATTTATGAATATGAGCATATCAACGGCGAATGTTCATCCGGCAAAAAAGTTTTTGAAGTGGAGCAATCTTTTAAGGACGAAAAATTGACTCGCTGCCCCTCCTGCGGCGCGCCGGTGCGAAGGTTGATTTCCCTGATACACATCTCCACGCCGACCACAAACTCAGAATATAAAAACATGGGATTCACCAAATTGGTTCGGCGGGATAGCGGCGTTTATGAAAATGTGACCCGACAAGAGGGGCAACCGCGTTATATGGAAGCGGACAAGCCGGACACGGTGAAAGGCGTTTTAAGCAACATCGCGGATTAAAAGAAAACGCGCGGCAGGCGGTTTTTTGACCGCTGCCGCACGTGAAAGACCTTGCGTTTTGCCGGCGATTACTCAGGATGGATCGCCTCTACGGGGCACTGCTCCACGCAGGCGCCGCAGTCCGTGCAGAGATCTGGGTTAATCAGATAAATGGGATCGCCCTCGCTGATGGCTTCCACCGGGCAAACGTCCACACAAGAACCGCAGGCGATACATGCGTCGGTTATTTTGTGAGCCATAGAAATCCTCCTTAGGCAATTTTGGGGAATTTTAATATGTTCGAAACAAAACAATTCTTTATATAATAAGAGGCAGGCTCAGGTCAAGCGGGAACAGAAGGCAAATGAAAAATCTCATTCTTTTTTATCGGCGGCGGGGTATCATTCTTCTTTTTATGGGGTTGGCGTTTTTCTTTTTTTTGAATCGCGAATCTGTTGCTCAAACGGGCGCGGCGCGGGAGCGCTGGGCGGTTGATGCGGCGGGCGGCGCGGCGCAGACTGCCGGCGGCGCTTATACGCTGCGCTCGGCTCTGGGCTCGGGCATCGGCATTGTCAGCGCCGGTGGGGCGCATCAGATAGAGGGCGGCTTTCTTGCCCAGTCTAGCCTGACGGATTATGATTTTGAGACGGGAGCGGAAATGTGGGAATTTGTCCCGAGCGGCATTCCCGACTTCCCTTTTACGGCGGCGCAGCGGGCGTCATCCGGCGGCTTTTTGACGCTGGGCGCGGCGGATGACAATACATTTGGCTATTGGGAAAGCGGTTTCCGGACGCCCCTTTTACAGAATCGTATTTACAAAATCGCGTTTCCTTTGAGCGCAAGCATTGATGAGCAGCGGAAGATTCCGCGCCTGCGGTTGCGCGCCGCCATGAGCGATTTTCAACAAAGCGCCGTATTCGATATCATCAGCATAAACGCCGGCGAGGCTTCGCCTTCGAAAACGCCCCGCATATATCCGCTCTTTTTTCAGCCCTCGCCGATAGCCGCGGCGGATGGCGCGCGCCGCCCGCTTTGTGCTTTTTTCGACCTTGTCCATATCGGCGACCCGGAGGATTCGCTCGCGGCAGATGTCATGCTCCATTATGCGCTTGTGGACGTTTTTGAGGCGGCGGATTTCCGCAATATCGAGACCATGAAGGATTACACGTTCGATGCAAACGCGGAAGGCTGGACGGGCAAGAATGCCGGCGGGACTATCGGCGGGTTTATTGTCCCGAGTTATTCATACGAGGGCGGGCGCAGCCGTCTTGTGATGACCGTCAACGACACGACAAACACTTATGGTTTTTGGGAATCGCCTTATTTTATTGATGAGATTCCCTCATCTGCCGCCAAACTCTATCGCGCCACATTCACAGTGGGAACCAATAACTCAAAGCCGCGAACCATGCCGACTGTGCGTTTGCGCCTTTATTGCAATAACTTTCAAACGGCATCCGAAATTTCCTTGGAGCCGAGAGGCGATGCGGATGCGATTCCGCAGGCGGGCGTCTCCCGCGATTATCAGGTCTTTCTCATCGCGTCCCCCGCGGCGACAAGCGTCAAATGCGCCATTGATGTGATAGCGCTTGATAAACCGGATAACCCCCAAATCCAGAACGGAACGTCTATTTATCTGGAACGATGTCTTGTGGAGAGGATGGAAATCCCGGACATTTAACGGGCGATGGATAATTATTAAACGCCGAGCCGAGTTATCCTTTGCTTATTCTTCTCGCGCGTCCTTTTCGCCTACTTCGCCGCCGACTGCTTTGCAGATGCCGCGCTTTGATTGCTGGATAAATTCAACAAAATGCCGCACTTCATCGCAGGGATTGGACGCCATGATTTTTTCCAAAGCGTCCCGAATTTTGAGATTGCTGCGGTAGAGCGTTTTATAGGCTTTGCGGATTTGCATCCGGCGGTCTTCGGGAATGCCCGCCCGCCGCAAACCGATAACGTTGATGCCGCAGACTTGCGAGAGCCCTACGGCGATGCAAAATGGCGGGATGTCCTTTCCGATGCCCGTCATGCCCGATACCATAACAAGCCGACCGACGCGGACAAATTGATGGAATACGGTGTTGCCGGAGAGAAAGGCGTTGTCCTCGATGACCACATGCCCCCCCAAAAGCGTTCCGTTTGCCAGAACCACATGATTTCCAAGATGGCAATCGTGCGCCACGTGGCTCATCGCCATTAAAAAGCAATCGTCGCCGATTATCGTGGCGTTATCCGGCATCCATGAACGGTGGATGGTCACATATTCTCTGATGACGTTGCGGTCTCCAATTTTGGTATATGAAACGCAGTCCTTGAAGCCCAGATGCTGCGGGATGTGCCCGATGACAGCGCCGATGTGGATGGTGTTATCGCGTCCGATTTCCGTGTGCCCGCTGATGTGGGCGTGCGCCATAATCTCCGTGCCGGCGCCGATTTTGACCGGACCTTCAATGACGGCAAAAGGTCCGACCGTCACATCGGAATCAATCTGTGCCTCAGGTGAAATGAGCGCCGTTTGATGTTGTTTCATAAATCGCTCCAAAAACAAAACAAATCGAATCTCGCGGTTGTGCATTCAAAAAGATGAGAAATCATAAACAAGCCCTTTCATGGCGTAAAGATTTTTTTCAAAAAATCGCTTCATTTGCAGCTATGAGATTTCCAGCTGGTCAAAAGGGCAAGCCGTAAAAAAAAGTTGACGAATGGCGGAAGCGGATAAATCTTTTCCTAATTTAATTTTTGCAAAGGTTTTATGAAATGGAAATAAAAATTACCTTTCCGGATGGAAAGGAACAATCATACCCTGCCGGCGTTACACCCCGCCAGATTGCCGAAGGCATCGGTCCAGGTCTTGCGAAAGCCGCGCTGGCTGCGCAGGTGGACGGACTGAATGTGGATTTGGATGTCCCCATTAACAAGGACGCCGCTTTAAGACTGCTCACCTTCAAAGACCCCGAAGGGCGCGATATTTACCGACACTCCAGCTCGCACATCATGGCGCAGGCGGTGCTGCGGCTCTATCCGAAGGCGCTTCTTGCCATCGGTCCCGCCATTGAGGACGGTTTTTATTATGACATCGAATTCCCCGAACCTATCACGCCGGAGGCGCTGCCCGCTATCGAAAAGGAGATGGAAAAGATAATCAAGGAGGATATCGTATTTAAGCGGCGCGAGCTGCCCCGCGATGAGGCAATACGATTTTTTGCAGATGCGGGCAATAAGTTCAAAGTTGAACTTATCCGCGAACTTCCCGACGACGCCGTTGTCTCCATCTATCATCAGGGCGAATTTGCCGACCTCTGCCGCGGTCCCCACATCCCCAGCACAAAACATCTCAAGGCGTTCAAACTGACCGGGCTGGCGGGCGCATATTGGCGAGGCGATGAAAAACGCGAGATGCTCACGCGCATCTACGGCACATCCTTTGCCGACCCAAAGGAGCTCAAGGAGCATCTTGCCCTTATTGAAGAAGCCAAAAAACGCGATCATCGCGCGCTGGGCAAAGAACTGGACCTCTTCAGCTTTCACGGCGAAGGTCCGGGTTTTCCTTTTTTCCATCACAATGGTCTTGTGCTTTACAACCAGCTCATCTCCTTTTGCCGCGCCGAGCTTTATAAACGCGGTTACATGGAAATCAAAACGCCCATCATCCTGAACGAGGAACTCTGGCATCGCAGCGGGCACTGGGACCACTATCGCGATAACATGTATTTCACCGATATTGATGAAAAGGCTTATGCCGTCAAACCGATGAACTGTCCGGGCGGGTTGCTGATTTATCGAAGCCGTCTCCATAGCTACCGCGAGTTTCCCATCAAAGTTGCCGAATTCGGGCAAGTGCATCGCCACGAAAAAAGCGGCGTCCTGCACGGACTTTTCCGCGTCCGCACCTTCACTCAGGATGATGCCCACGTCTTTTGCCTGCCCGAGCAGCTGGAAGATGAAATCGGCAAACTTGTGGAATTAATCCTTTATTTTTACAAAGTGTTTGGATTTGAAGATGTGCGGATTGAACTCAGCACCCGCCCCGAATCCTCCATCGGCTCCGATGAGATGTGGGACAGGGCGACCAGAGCGCTCCAGAACACGCTCGAAAAAATGAAAATTGCGCATAAAATAAATCCGGGCGATGGGGCGTTTTACGGTCCGAAGATAGACTTCCATATCCGAGACTGTCTGAAACGCACATGGCAATGCGCCACAATACAGGTGGACTTTTCCATGCCTGAACGTTTTGACCTCACCTATGTGGGCGAGGATGGAAAAGAGCATCGCCCTGTGATGATTCACCGCGCTATCTTCGGCTCATTGGAGCGATTTCTCGGCATCCTGATTGAGCATTACGCCGGAAATTTCCCGCTGTGGCTTGCGCCGGTTCAGGCGGCGGTTCTGCCCATTTCAGAAAAACATTTCGGTTGGGCGGAGGAGGTTCGGAAAAAATTGGAAGAGGCGGGCATCCGCGCCGCAACGAATCTCTCCGATGAAAAAATCACACGCAAGGTGCGCACGGCGGAGATGCAGAAAATCCCCGCGATGCTGATTGTGGGCGATAAAGAGATGGAAAGCCGAAGCGCCGCCGTTCGCCGACACGGCGCCGGCGACTTGGGCGCAAAACCGCTTGAGCAGATTATCTCCGATATGTTGAAGGAAATCGCCGAAAAGCGCATCAAGCCCTGAAAGGAGGGCGCGCCCATGAAGGAGATGAAATGCGCTCAGACTATCATCGGCGCCGCCTCCCCGAAATCGTTGAGCAAGTTTTTCGCGCCCTCCGAATTTGGAGGCAGGCGCAATCAGGATATTTCGCTCAATACCTTTTGACGGAGAAAAACAAGGATGATAAAAGGCATTTCCTACTGGGCGTTTGCGCCGGAGACGGACGGCTCTCCCTGCGATATAACAAAAGCCATGCGCAGGGCAAAGACTCTCGGCTTTGACGCCATTGAATTGACGATTGACAACGGGGGGCGTCTTTCCCTTTCGACCACGCAAAAGGAGGCGGAAGCCATCCGCCAAGCCGCCGATGAAATCGGCATCGCCCTCAAGACCGTATGCTCGGGCATCGCGTGGGAATGCTCGCCCACACATCCGGATGCCGCCGTTCGAGCGCAGGCTGTGAAGAATGCAAAAAAGATGATTCAGATTGCATCATGGCTCGGCGCTGAGACGCTGCTCTACATTCCGGGCATGGTGTCTGCGCCGTTTGTGGCGGATTTTATTCCGCAACCTTATGATGCGGTGGACGCCCGCGCCCGCAAGGCGCTCAGGCAAATCCTTCCCCTTGCCGAAAAATGCGGCGTCCGCCTCGGCGTGGAAAATGTCTGGAACCGCTACCTGCTTACCCCGCTCGAAATGCGCGATTTTATTGACTCTTTCGATTCGCCCTTTGTGGGCTCCTATTTCGATGTTGCCAACATTATGCTTTATGGACATCCCGAGCACTGGATTAAAATTCTCGGCAGGCGCATCTTTGCCGTTCATATCAAAGACTTCAAGGTTGAGGTCGGCAATCTAAACGGATTTGTTGATATTTTAACCGGCGACGTGTATTATCCGGCGGTTATGCAAATGTTCAAAAAGACTGGATATAAGGGAGCTTTCACAGCGGAAGTTTTCGCCTCCCCAAAGCGCGACATGCCCGCCATAGCCATTCAAGCGCTTAAAAAAATCGAAGAAATGTAATTAGATTATTATAGCACCTTCAGGACAAGAAGCGTTAAATCATCGGGCTGGGGGCTGTCGCCGATGAAGAGGCGGACTTCCGATTGAATTTTTTCGAGAAGCGCCTGCGCGCTGAGGGCGTGATTCTCGCGGATAACTTTTACCAGCCGCTCCATCCCGAACATCTCCAGCGCCTTTCCATGGCGCGCGCCGCCGTCCGGCGCTTCCGGCGCCGCTTCCGTCACGCCGTCCGTATAGAGCACAAGAACATCGCCCGGCTCAAGTTCCGTCTCGTCCTCTTTCAAGCGAAATCCGAAATCCCCATTTTCCAAAACTCCCAGAACCGGTCCAAGCGGGTTAAGGTATTTGATGGCGGATTGGGAATGTTGGTAAAGTATGGGGGGATTATGCCCTGCGTTGGTATAGCGCAGCCATCTTTTTTTCGGGTCAAGCACGCCATAAAAAAGTGTGACAAACATACCCGATGAATTATCCGCCAGCATCTTTTGATTCACATCCTCCATCACCTCGGCAATGTGCCATGGGCGGGCGCATGCCTTGACGAGGGTGCGGGACATCGCCATGAATATAGCCGCGGGAATCCCTTTGCCGGAGACGTCCGCTATAACGATTCCCAACCGCGGGTCAACGATAGGGTTATCAGGAGCGGGAGGGGAATCGCCGGCAATAGCATGCTCCCGATAGCCGTCCGGCGGTGGCGGATTTTCACTCAACGGGATGAAATCATAAAAATCGCCGCCGATTTCCTTTGCGGGCCACATGTCCGCCGCCATGTCGTAACCCGGCAAGGCGGGAGGCGAGGCGGGGAGGATGCTCCGCTGAATTTCGCGGGCGATGAGCAGTTCATGGGATTTGACCTCCAATTCAATTCGCAACGCATCTTTTTCAGATTCTATCTCCTTTTCTCTGATAAGGTTGCGAATAATGAAGGCGAAGACGCACATGCCCATTGTGTTGACCACTATCATGGGCGGACCCACATTGCTGGCGATTTCAAGGGCGTGGTCAAAGGGTTTGAGGATAATGAGCGCCAGTCCGACATGTCCGATTTCCATAACGGCGGCAAAGACAACAGCCCAAAAAAAACCGATGAATTTTCCCTTATTCAGTTTATAGACCAGACCGGAGATTAACCCGATAAGGATTGTGGCAAGGGCGCAGTTTAGGCGGGTTTCGCCGCCCAGAAAATAGCGATGGATTCCGCCCACAAGCCCTGCGCCAAAACCAACAATGGGACCCGCGATAAGTCCGGCGATCATAGGTCCCAAATCCCGAAAGTTCACAATCGCTTTGTTGGGCATGACGATGCCGGTGTATGTGCCGAAGATGGAAAAGAGTCCGAAAATGATGACGGGGATGATATAGGTTTTCCATGTTGGACGGCGTTCCCAGATTTCCGGGATGTGGCGGGTGTGCATGGCAAGGTAGCCCACCAAAGAGATGACAAATATTTTCTGGATTAGGTCAGCCAGAAGTTTGAAAAGAGCCATGCCTGCATTTTGATCACGGAAAATCTCATCCATGATGGCGCCTCTTCAATCTTGGCTTCCTCGTTTTAGAACGAGGTTTTGAGGTTGGAAAGGTGCTTCTGGGCGCGGTCAATGTGTTTCTGGTCGCCCACCGACTGGCTGAGCTCAAGAACCTTTTCCCATGTTTCAATCGCTTTTGAGCGCCAAGAGGGGCGTTTTTCATAAACAATTGCCAGATTGTTATAGGCTGGGAGAAATTCGGGGTCAATCTTGATGGCGTCCAGATAATGCTCCACCGCCTTTTCGTAATCGCCCTGCCGCATTAACTCCACCGCTTTGCGGCATAATTCATCCACCAAGTCTTTGGTGGAGCGTCCGGGAACGGCTGAGGGCGCGCCTGAAGCGGGCGGGGGAGATGGCTCCGCTTTTGGCGGATAGGACGGAGCGACGGCGGTGGGGGACATAGAGTCGGGAGTTAAGACGATTGGCGGCGTGGCGGAGGCGGGTTTTTTGGGGAGCACCTCCTCTGTAGGTCCCGCTATTTTTACCGGTGTTTTGCGAGTGACGGCGGGTTCATCTTCGCCGAGGTGCTTGATTAAATACTCTTTCACCACCAGCGTTCGCCGGAGCAATTCCGCCTCAGAGCCGGTTAGGATGTCAAAAATGCTTTGCAGTTTGGATACAAAAAGGATATCGCTGACGCTGTTGGATGGGGAAATGAGAACCACGCGCGCCTTGTTTTTGTTGGCGGTCATCTTGAGCCCGACGAGCACGCCCAGTCCGGCGCTGTCAATGAAGTCCACGTTTGAAAGGTCAACATAAACCTGATTAATCCCTTTATCAATAAGGGAAACAGCGGCGTTTTTGAGCTGCTCACAATAATCAAGAACCACACGCCCTTGAATATCAATATACAGGTTATTGTTGGTTCTATAGATATTGATGTCCATGCGCACCTGCCCTTTCCTTCCCCGAGGGGATGCGTCAATCTTTTGCTATGGGCTTTGCCCGCTCAATAAGAAGTTCTGGAATTCCGTCAGTTATCGGGTATTCCAGCCGGCATGAACCGCACGCAAGGGCATCGTTTTCTTTTTTCCATTCGAGCCGTCCCTTGCATTTGGGACATGCCAATATTTCCAATAATTCTTTAGAAATCATTCAACCCTCCGTTTCAAGACCTTTGCCCGCTCTGACTAAATCCCTTCCTCCCTTTGCATGTGCATAACGCCCGGGGGAATGGCTCCAGGGGGCGGCGGCGCCGCCTCGCCAAGTCCGGGCGGCGGAGGAACGGGCGCTGCCGCCACGCCGCTTTCGCTTGGTTTTTCTTCCCAGATGGTATCCAGATCCACGACCACACCCTCAACCATGCGGAGGACGTTGAGAAAGGCGTAGGCGTCCAGAACGCCTTCCCGTTCTTTTATGGTGTTGATAATCAGCGAATCGAGCTCGTAAGAACGGGAGACGTGGGAGACGTTGTAAAGGAAGTGGGTGATGTTGAAGTTTGAGCCGGTGAATCTCATTAGGATTGGAATTCCTGTGGCGATGATGTTTTGCGGAGGGGGCGCCTGCGCTCCGGGAGAAGCGGGGCGCGGTCGTCCAATCATGCCGACTCTGCCGCCTTCGCCCATTTCGCCGTGCATCATCATCAAGTATTCGGGGTCTTCCGCCATCGCGAAAGGCATCGCTTCCGGCATAGGCGCGTTTTGTTCGCCCGGTTCAGGTGTTTCGCCGGGTTTGGGCGGTTCTTTGATAATATTCATTTCCTTCAGTTGCACTTCTGTTATGTCCTCAATCTTGTTAGTTTCCGCCATTTGGATAATATCGTTGAGGGCGAAGAGTTGTTTATTGAGAGCCAGAAGGTCGTCATTGGGATAGGAAAGACGGAGAAATTCCTGAATCTGTTCGTCGGTGAATTTAATATCTTTAGGTTTGGCGCTGATGATGAGTTTGTAATGGCATTCGCGATTAATCAAAGGAACAAATTTGCCGTATTTATTGAGCCCCTCAATGGCGGGTTCATCAATGCCGATTTCCTCAAGGAGTTTGCTATACTGGCGCAAATTCTGGTCGCGGACGTTGGGGTTGTCCACGACCTTCAAAATGGCGCTGATACCGCTGAGCGAACTCATAACGTCCCAAAGACGTTCGGGGCGTTTTCGGATATTTTCCGGCAGCTCGCGCGGGAGGTTCCATCCTTTTTCGCCGATAAAGCTGAGTTTTGTATTTTTTAAAGAATCCTGAAACCCGAGAAGAGTATCAATGCATTTTGTAAATTCCTCTTGGCGTTTTTTGATGGCTTCCGGGCTGGGGTCAATATAAGTTTTGGGAAGGTCTATTCTTAATTGTTCAATGACATCCTCGAATTCTTTTTTGTTCGTATCAACGCGGGCTTCGACCTTTTTTAATTCCTCAGGATTTTTTACCTTCGGGATAACCTGCTCATAGTTATCGCGGGAAGATTTCCAGTCATTCATGACAAGGGTGTATTCTGTGGCTTTGCGGGAAAAGACCATGAAATGAAGACCGGCAAGAAAAAGAATTGTGGCAATTAAGCCAAACACCTTTTTCTCTCGATTGCGTAATACCATCTTCATGGGATGACATCTCCTTATCAAAAACCGTCTTTTCTGCGGCGGTTTTCAAAAGTGCAAATATTTTGGCAAACTTCATTCACATATACCAGACGATTGTAAACGCGTTGCCTGCTCCGTTGTCAATAAAATATTGTTGGGTTCTTGGGTCACCTTGATTTTTCAAAAAAATAGATGTGTCCGTTGGAAGATGAAAAATGGGAGAAGGCGGAGGAATCTGGGCATGGCATGCCGCACGCGCCGACAGCGTGAATAAAAGCCCCGCCGATGTTTTGTTTGGCTCATCATCGGAGACTCTTTCTTTAAATGGTTTGTTGATTTACTCCATGTATTTTATTAATTATTTTGAGACGGTTTTGCGGAGGAAATAAGGAACAGTCTGCCGGTGCCGGCGGGTATAAATAACTGCACGCCCGGAAGTTTGGGGCTGCTGTCCCGAACGGTGATTTCCTCGCCAGATATCTTATCAATCTCACAAACTTGAGACATGTCGGATCTAAATTCCACTGTGGGCCAGGCGTTGTAAGCAATATGATAATTGTTTATCAAAACGGCTTGCCTACCGTCGGCATGTTTAAAAACGCCAACAAGATAATCCATATCAGGGTCTTCCTTGGACTTTGATATTCGTTTTAAAGGCGTGCTGGTTAGGATGTCTTCAGAATTGCAGCCGGGAGGGATTCGATAGACGTCTGTGCTTGTGAGCTGCATGATGACGGCGCCGAGGTTTTTCAACTCTCCATTAATTCGCAATGCCTCATCATAGTGGTGAGTCTGGGTTCCATCAATAGCGATAATGGCGCCGCCTTTTGGAAATTCATCCCCCGTGGGAGTGAAGTAACAAAAATAAAGAACGCCCTTTGCGCCATAAGCTAAAGAGGTGTATATCTGCCATCTAATTTGCGCTTCTGTGGGGTCGGTATGAGATCCGTAGGGCATAACGTTGAAAAAATTCCAAAAAGGGATGTTAAACTTAAGAGAGTATTTTCGCATTGTTTCAAGGTTGCTACAATAAAGATCCCTGCCATCGCCATCAGGTCTGAAAATGGGGTAATGATCCATGCAAAGGACATCGGGATTCACAATTTTCATAAAATCAGATATATATTTCTCATAGGTATTTTTTCCGAGCATACCAGAATTGGCGTAATTCGGATAGAGATTGATGAAGGATAGCTTGCCCGGATAACGTTCCCTATTTTTCTCAACCTTGCGAGCCAGATTTTTAAAATCAGCAGCAGAAGGCTCGTCTTTCAACAAATACCCCCAACAAGCAGAAGAAGAAGTTGGATAGTCTTCGGCATTTAAACCCCGCGTTCTAACAAGGGTTTTTAAATTATATTTTTCACAAAGTTCAAGTTGTTTATAGATTTCCTTAGGTGTTCTTGCTTTGACGCCAACCACCAGTGTAAAATTGGCATCGGCAATTTCCTTATAACGCACGTCCGCTTTTTCGTCTAAGGGCGGATCTACCCAGAAACCGATTGCAAACCGATCCTGATGAAATCGGGCAATTTCCTCAGCAAGGGCGGGGTTTAAGAAATTGCAAATATACAGGAAGCATAGTGCAAATGCGATGGCTAATAAAAATAAATTTTTAGTCAATGGACTTCTCTTTCATTTTAGAATTCGACTCATATATTGATCATTTCGTTTGGAAGAGTGAAAGTATGGGGAGCAGATTTAAATTTTCCTAGATTCTGCAAAATAGCGATAAAAATAAAAACTTCCAATCGCTCTGAGAATCGCCGGGCTATTTCTGTTTCATAATATGAATGATATCCGCAACGTCTATGATATTGTCCTTGTTATCATCGGCGGCATTTTTTTCTTCAGGTGTGAACGGTTTTTTGCCCAGAATATGCGAAATAATTGCGGGGATTGACGGAATATATTCGTATGCTCCCATATCATAACCAGAGCCCTGAGGACGCTTTACGCCGAGAATATCATAATCCGGCGCGCCTTCGGATGTCCCCTTGTCAATACAGGGGGAATTCGGCTGAAGCCGCAAATCCCATTTTGTTGGGTCATCGCCGGATACATTGACAAACATAGGATTATCAGAAATATTGCCCCCGCCTGATATCCCACCGCTGAAACAACTGTACTTCACCACACCGCCGGAAAATTTAAAGTCTTCAGTATAATTATCCCATACTATACAGTTGGTCACTGTGCCTTTGTTATAAATCCCGCCGCCGTCTATTGCTCTGTTATTATAGACTGTGCAATTGGTCACTGCGCCTTTGTTATAAATCCCGCCGCCGCGAGTTTTTGCGTTGTTTCCATAGACTGTGCAGTTGATCACCGTGCCGGAGTCGTAGTTATAAATCCCGCCGCCGCTATATTTTGCGCTGTTTCCATATATTGTGCAGTTGGTCACCGTGCCGTAGTTAGAAATCCCTCCGCCGTCATCTGCGTTGTTATTATAGACTATGCAATTGGTCACTGTGCCTTTGTTATAAATCCCGCCGCCGCAGAAGTCTTTGGCTATGACGTGTGTGCTTGATCTATTTCCATAGATTGTGCAGTTGGTCACCGTGCCTTTTTCGTAGTTATAAATCCCGCCGCCGTAATCTGCTTTGTTTTCATAGACGGTGCAGTTGGTCACCGTGCCGGAGTCGTAGTTATAAATTCCGCCGCCGCTATATTTTGCGCTGTTTCCATAGACTGTGCAGTCGGTCACCGTGCCTTTTTCGTCGTTATAAATCCCGCCGCCGATGTCTGTTGAGGTGTTATTATAGACTGTGCAGTTGGTCATCGTGCCGGAGTTATCTATCCCGCCGCCGTTTTTGGTTGCACTGTTTTCATAGACTGTGCAGTTGGTTACCGTGCCGTAGTTATAAATCCCACCGCCATCAGATACTGCGCTGTTTCCATAGACTGTACAGTTGGTCACCGTGCCTTGCCAGCTATCAATCCCGCCGCCAACGTCTGCGTTATTTCCATAGACTGTGCAGTTGGTTACCGTGCCGTATTTGTTACTAATCCCGCCGCCGCTGCCAAATTGGCTTAATACTTTGTTTCCATAGATTGTGCAGTTGGTCACTGTGCCAGTATTGTAAATCCCGCCGCCGTAATTTTCAGTTTTGCCTCTTGTAATATGAAAGCCGTCCAAAAATCCTGAGTTTTGGACGCAACGGCAAGCATCCTCTCCATCTATGATTGTGGGATGCGAGGAAATGTTCCGTTGTGAAAGTTGTGATTCCGTTCCCGCAAAGCCGCCATAAAGTGTAACGCGAATAGGAATTATTAATGTCTGCCCCTCAGCGTATGTTCCTTCCGCAACCCAGATTTGATAAATATCATCAGAATCCGCAATCTTATTCAAGGCGGCATTGATGGTTTTCAAAGCCGTCTTCCACGAGAGCCCATTATTGGCGTCGTTTCCGGATTTAGAAACATAAAGAGGACCCAAAGCTCGAGGCGGTTGAGGCTCATATTCATTGGGAGATTCATAGGCTCCCATGCAGACTTTGCCATCGGCGCCCGGTCGAGGATTGCCCATAATGTCTGTCTCCGGTGCGTCCTTCGTGCTCCCCGTATCCACACAAGGAGAGCCATTTTGCAATCGAAAATCCCATGTTGATAAATCGCCTGATGTGTTGACGAAAAGGGGATTCCCCCGTATATTTCCGTCATTTCCATCAGCCTCTTCGAAACAGCTATATTTCACAGATACTCTATTCCAAATATCTCCAAGCGAGTTTTTCCATGAGATACAGTTGGTCACCGTGCCTTTGTTATAAATCCCGCCGACGATGTCCGTTGCGCTGTTATTATAGACTGTGCAGTTGGTCACCGTGCCTTTGTTATAAATCCCGCCGCCGCCATATTTTGCGTTGTTGCTATAGACTGTGCAGTTAGTCACTGTGCCTTTTTCGTCGTTATGAATCCCGCCACCGTAATTTGCTTTGTTTTCATAGACTGTGCAATTGGTCAGCGCGCCGGAGTCGTAGTTATAAATCCCGCCGCCGTAACTTGTTGCGCTGTTATTATAGACGGTGCAGTTGGTCACCGTGCCGGAAGAATCGTTATAAATCCCGCCGCCGTAACTTGTTGCGCTGTTATTATAGACTATGCAGTTGGTCACCGTTCCGGAAGAGTTATAAATCCCGCCGCCGTAACTTGTTGCGCTGTTATTATAGACTGTGCAATTGGTCACCCTGCCGTAATTGTTATAAATCCCGCCGCCTAAGCCATATATCCCTCTTGTAATATGAAAGCCGTCCAAAACTCCTGAGTTATGGACGCATTGACGGGCATCCTCTCCATCTATGATTGTAGGATGTGCGGAAATGTTCCGTTCTGAAAGTTGTGATTCCGTTCCCGCAAAGCCGCCATAGAGCGCAACATCTTCACGATTACTAACGGTTTTAGATTCTGCATAGGTCCCTTTTGCGACCCAAACCTCATCGCCTTCTTGTGCCTTTTCTGTTGCCTTTACAATTGTTTTTAAGGCGGCATCCCATGAAACTCCCGAATTAGTATCCTTGCCGGTGGTTTTCACATAATACCGCGCCGCAAAGGTGGAAGTTGACATAATCACCCAAAATGCAATTACCGGGAAGATGCCTCGAGTAGATTTCATTTTTATCCCCTCTCCAAATGTTCGATACATTCAAATTCTCGACAAATAGAGAAACCAATTGCAATAAATATTTAGGGAAATCCGGGCATGGCTTGCCGCATGCGCCGGCAGCGCCGATTATTCTCTTTTATAAATCTCAACAATTTTGAGGAATCAGGGTAGGGCGAGAGGGCTTGGGGTTTTAAGACGCTCTGGACACGATGACTTATCTGCCGTTGGCAAAGGCAAAAGTTTACTCCATTGTTTTCATTTCTATTTGTTCAACCCATATGGAAAGTTCGCGGGTATCCGCATCAAGAGGGTCGAGGCGCTGGGGCGATTGGGTGCGGCTGGAAAGGATGCGCGCCTCATTGACTCCGCTGAAAAGGGCTTCCGGCTCGATTTCCCATGCGATGTCCTGCCAACCTTGATGAAGCGTTCGGGATGTGAGCAGGGTATCATTCACCATCAGATTCAGTTGGAGGGCGGGGTTCATTGCCTGATTGTAAGGGAAAACGCGGACGGACACCGCGAGCGGCTGCGCGTTTTCCAGAGTAAAAAAGAAAAAGCCTTCTTTGCCGTCCATGGCTCGGAGGGCTTTCCCCTCCCAGATTTCGCGCCCGCTCCAGCCCATGCCAAGATAGGGGCATTTTTCCTTTCCGGGAAAGATGATAAGATGGGGATTCGAATTGCCCAGAGGCGCGGTTTCAATGCGGGCGGAGTGTTTCTGCCAGATGGAGAGTCCCCAGAATTGAGGCGCTTCTTTATGCATGCCATTTTCTAAAATCTGCCGGTATCGAAGATTCGGGATATGCGCCGTTTCGATATAGGAGGGCAGAACAATTAAATGATTTCCGCGGCTGCGCAAAATATTCTCGAGCGTTTTTGTATCATCAAAATCAGTTTTTATGACCGTGTTTGTGCCGCAAAAAATGTTTTGATAGTAAGGAGCGACAAGAAAGTCTGCCTCCGTTCCCACAACCACAATTTTGTTTTTATGCTCCTCGCGGGCAAGTCTTTGGAAAAACCCGCGCCAGTCTGCGCGGTTGACGGGATACGCAAGGATATAGTAAAGCCCCGCCCCGAGACATAATGCGCCCAAAAATAAAGCCGCCGATGTCGCGGCGGCGGGCGCTGGCTTTTTGAAAAAGCGCCGAACAATGACTCCTGTAATCCACCCAAGCGTTTCGATTCCCATAGCGGCAAGCGCAAGAGCCGCCGGCAACGCCGCAAGGACATATCGCACCTCCATCCAGTGATTGATGGCGTAATAAAACCCGAACATCCCTGCGAAAAAAACCGTGAATAAAAAAAAGCAAAAAAGGGCGGCGGGTCTTTTGTCGCGTCTGATAATCCAGCCTGCCAGACCAATCGCCATCAATGCCAAAAGCGCCCAGCCGCTCCCCGCAACGTATTGCCACCAATCATAGCCCAGCGCAAAAATATCCAGATAAAGGCGCGCCCGTTCCCATGAGGCGGCGTCAAAGGGGGCGTAGTATTGAGTCTGAATGGCGCCGGCGCCCCGCTGCATGAGCGGAATCATGCTTAAAAGCGTCAAGAGAAGGAGGGCGGCGGGAAAAAGCCATTGCCGTTTTTGGGCGAACATCTCCCGCGGTTTATAAGGATGTTCTTTTTTCATAAGAAACCAGCCCGCGCCAAAAAGAAGAGCCGCAAAGCAGACCAGCCCTGTCCAGTAAAGCGACCAGAGGCAAATCGCCATCGTGAAAATCAAAAAAGACATCTGGCGCGGACGGGGCGGCGCTGGCGATTTTGCCACACTCCAGAATGCGCCAAGGAACAGGCTTTCGGAAAAAAGCATCAAGGCATAGGGGCGCCCCTCTTGAGAATATCGCGCCATCAAAGGGTTGCCAAGCGCCAGAATCAAGACGATAAGCCCGAGGGCGCTTCCGCCCATTTTCCATGCCCACCACCCCAGCGCCGCAACCGCCGCCGAACCGATGATGCAGGCATGCAAACGCGCGCGCGCCTCCGATGTTGGGGCATCCTTTTTCATAAAAAACCACTGAATGTAATAATCCAGCGGAGGTTTGTCGCTTGGGGATTGAGACCATATTTTGCCAAACCGCCCGCTTGTTGTCCGCATTTGAAGAATCTCATCCTGCCAAAAGGAGGCGCGGTCAATATGGGGCAAACGCGTAAAAAACGCTGCGATAAAACCGAGCAGAAGATAAACTATGAAAACCGGTTTTTTAACGGGAAACATATTTTTTAATTCCTGTTAACACTTATGGTTCAAACGAAAAATATAGTTGCAGCGGCGTCCGGCAATATACAAGAATTTTTGCAATTCGTGACGCCGATATTTTATCGGCATATTTTTTGCCTTGATATATCGCAGTTATATTTCACGGGCGGAGAAAGGCGTTTGGCGATGTCTCTTTGGACAAAGAGGAACAAAGGCTGGCTGATAATTGTTCCATTTGGGACACTTTTTATCTTTGCCCTGATGCTTTCCCGTCCGATTTTATCCGACGAATCTACAACAGGCGTGAAAACCGTCCAAATACAGGATAAATCCGCGCCCTCGTCTCCGCAGCCCGAGAAAATCCGCGCCGCTATCCGCCGTCTTGGAGATGTGGGAATGCGGCGCTCCATGCTTCATAAACGCCGCAATTCCCTGATGAAGGAAATGGGAAAAGCCAGAAGAGGCGCTAACTTTGACAAGCCCGGTCTTCGGCAATTCTTTTTCAAAAGAGGGTTCGAAAAAAAGGCGTCAGATTTGCATCTTGTCCTCGAAGAAGAGCGGGAACTATCCATCGAACAACGCCTCCTCCTTCGAAAACTTCTCGAAAATAAAACCCTGACAAATGATTTAATTAATGAAGAAATAGCATCTATTGAAAAGGCGGGAAAACCATCGGCGGGCGATAAAAAAACCGCTGCGCAGGATAATAAATTCCGAGCCGCCAGACGCATCGAATCCCTCAGACAGATTCGCGAAGCCCTTGATTATCTGGAAAAAAATCCGCGCCAGCCCGCGCCGGCGGAAAAAATCTCAAAGACCGAAGAAACGGCGCAGACTGCCGGCGCCCCTCAGCCGCGTTCGCCGCGTCCCCGCAGCCGTATGAGGGCGCGCCCTGAAACCGGCGATGAAAAGGAATGGGCGCAAAATTTTGTCGGACAAAAAATGCGGCGTCTCCAAAATCAGATGCAGGAGCTCCGCATCAATTTGGAACGCTCCCAACGGGAAATGGAAGACCTGAAACGAATCATCAAAACGCTTCGCGAGCGCCGTCCGGAAATCTTTGAGGAGATTGAAAAAGAGGGACGGGAGCAAAAAATAAATCCCGAAAGCGAAAAGAAGAATTAACGTCCGCGAATTTTTTTCCCATAGGGCGTGACTGTCATGCCCAAATTCTCAATCTTTTCGATGCGCGCGACCACATCTTTAAAACCGGCGTCCACACGGAAAATCTGCTTGTATAGTTTGAGCGCTTTTTGGTGCTCCAGTTCCTTTTCGAATTGAATGGCGGTGTCCAGAAAATAGGACTTAATCTCTTCCTGATGGGGGTTATCCGATAAAGAGAGTTTGATTTCGCCCAGCGTCTCCTCGGCAAGGTCGAGCATCCCGCGCCGGGCAAGACAGTAAGCGAGTTTCGCCTTGCAGATATCGGGCTGAGGGGCGAGCTGCGCGGCTCGCTGGTAATGTTTGACCGCTTCCGTAAAATCCTCAAAAAAGCAAAGCAAGTCGCCCGCCTCCTCGCGGAGTTCGGAATTGTCCGGTTCGGCTTCGAGCCTTTGAATCGCTTCGTCCAACTTGCGCTTTTTTTCGCTGCTGAGGGCTTTTTCGAGGAGTTTGGTATTATCTTTGTCGGCGGGCGCCAGCGCCTTTGCCTTGTCGAAAAGCTCCATAGCATCGGGGAAGCGTTTGCAATCCAGATAAAGTTTGCCGAGCTTAGTCAGGAGTTTTGGATTTTCCGGAGAACGTGCAATCATGCGCTGTCCGGCGATAAGCGCCTCCGCCTGATTGCCGACGGCGCAAAGGGCGTCAAAGAAGATGTCCAATCGGTCGGCAATCAATTCCTCGTTGCGCTCAAAACATATGCGCCAGTGGCGGACGAGCGTCTCCCAGTCTTTTTCTTCCAACGCAAGTTCGCCGAATTTTTTATGGGCGGGGAGGTAGTCGGGGTCAATGCGGAAGATTTTTTCGCAGCAGGATTTCATAACCGACCGCGGTTCGAGGACGCGGGAAGAGGCGCGTTCATAGATGGCAAGCGCCTTGTCCAATTCTTTATCCTTCAAGCACATATCGGCAAGGTAATCAAGGAGCAAAAAGTTTTGCTCATACTTTGATGCCAGATTTTCGATGAATGCTCGGATCTCCTCCTTCATCTCCGGATGGAAATAAAGGAAGGTGTCAATCTCGCTTGTCACGCGTTCAAAATAGGAATTGACCATGAGACGCTCAATCAGGTCGTAACGGAGTTTTGTGTTTTTAGGGTCGGCGTCAATTTTATCGCGCAGGTCTTTTATCTGGGCGTTCACGATAGCGCCCTCAATCTTGCGTGCAAGAATCTGCAGCTCGTCCTTTTTTTCCTGCGGGGCGATTTTAATAGCCTCGGCGAGTTCCTCCCGCGCGCGGTCATATTCCTTGTGGTCATAGTAGAGCTGGGCGAGCAGCTGCGGGAACTGGTATTCTTCCGGATAGCGTTCCCGCGCCTTGTTGAGATGCTCGATGGCGCCCTCGTAATTTTCTTTCTGGATGAGCAGCTGTGCGTATTCCTTGAGGATGAGGGGGGACATTTCGCCCTGCCGCAGCAGGTGTTCGATGTGTTTTTCGACCATGGCAACGTTCAACGTTTCAAGGTGATACTGGAGGAGCATACGGCGCAGGTCTTTGTTATCGGATTCAAGGGAAAGCAGCCGTTCGTAATATTCCGCGCCTTCGCCTTTTTTGCCGAGTTCCCAGCAAAGGTCGCCGATATCGCGGAGGAGTTGGGTATCGTCGGGCGATGCTTGCAGGATGCGGCGATACTCAAAGAGCGTTTTGGCGCAGGGCGCTTCCTCCACGCGGGCGGCTTGGGCGAGGAGTTCGCGCACGCGGCTGGTGTTTCCCACTTTCAGATAAAGGCGCTCGAGCCGGAGAATCTCATCCAGCGAGTTGAAGTCTGTGCGCGCCTCAATCAGCGGGATGGCAAGATCCACCTGCTCTGTTTTAAGGTAAAGGTCAGAAAGGCGCAAGGAAAGCGACAGGTCATCCGGATGGCGCGTCTGCAGGTCTTGATAAAATGAAATAGCCTCCTCGGGTCTGCCGCTTTTTTCAAACCCTTCGGCAAGAAGATAAAGCGAATCATCGGAAAGGGGGATCGCCTTCATCAACGGAATCAAAACGGCGCGGGCGGAGGAGAGGCGTCCGCTTCTGTGGAGGCATTGCCCTTGCGCCTCAATGAGTTGCGGGTCAGCCGGTTTTAAGAGCAGCGCCTTGTGAATAAAAAAAGAGGCGGCGCGATACCATTTCATACGCATGCCAAAAAAGCCCAGCCCGCCGAAAATTTTGAACAGCAGCGCCTCAAAAGAAAAGATTAAAAAAGGAGACGCAAAGGCGATAATCAGCGCGACCGGGATGGAGATAACCGCCGTGACCGCGTTTTCCAGCAGGGCGCCCGCCAGCGCCGCCGCTTGAATCGAAAGGTTCAAAAAACACAGATACAAAAGCGTTGAGGGGCGTTTGGCGCGTTTGGAATCCATCGTGAGCAGATAGGCAATAATAGAAAAAAATGCCGTGGCTCCAAAGCCGATAAAAGTATACAGACCGATGACATCCGTCTCCAAATCTCCGATATATTCCCTGATGATGGACAGATGGTCGTATGAGTTCCAATAGGCGAAATAAAAAAGCGCGAGCGCAACTCCGAGAACAAGAAGCAGCGCCGCAAGCATAATGCTGAAAAAATTCCGCGTTCGATTCATATTCTCATTCAGTTATTCACATAATATAAAATAATGAATCAGAAGCGCGGATTAAAAATCAACATGAATTCAAAAGTTTATTTGATGTGCGGGGCGATCATCTCGTCAACGCGGATGAAACTATAGCCGCGTTTTTCGAGTTCCTTGAGCAGCGCATCAAGCCGCACAAAGAATTTATCCTTGCGCCCCGGTCCCGCCCCGATGTGAATCAGCAGGAAAAATCCGTTCAGTCCGTTCGGGTCTTTTTCCTCCTTTTCCAGAATCTTTCCGTAAATGAAATCGGAAGAGCGGAAGTTGCTGTCCTCCTCCCCCGTGTAGTCTGCATTTGAATAGGAGCCGGGGGAATAGTTGAAAAGCACCAGCCCCATCTCATTGCTCCAGCGGGAGATGTCTTCGTTATACCATTCATAGGGCGGAATCCAATATTTATTGACCTTTGGGTTTACGCCGTATTTTTCCAGATATTTAAAGCTGGATTTGACGTCTTCGGTGAATTCCTCTTTGGTGACGAGCGTTTTATTGACGTCCTCCCATGGGCAATATAGCGGGTGCTTATCCGAGTGCGTGCCGAGGTAATGCCCCTCGTTCACGATGCGGCGGATGATGGGGTCAAATTCACGCGTGCGGAAAAAGTCTCCCGTAAAAAAGAAAGAGCCTTTGATGCCGTGTTTTTTGAGCACATTGAGGATGTGCTCGCCGCCTTCGCCGAATGAGCCGCCTGTGAAAACAAGGGAGATTTTCTTTTCATCTGTTGGACCGCGCTCAATGCCGCCGCGCACCCATGTCAGTTTGCCGCCGCCCAAAAGGGAGGCGCATCCTGTTTCGGAGAATAAAAGCCCCAGCGCCATCAGTTTAATCATAATCCCGTCGCCTTCCAAAATGGAATAAAGCATGTTAGTGTCTCTCCAGTATATTGAATGTTTAAATAAACCCAGCTCGCAGCGGATTCAAGAAAAATTTTTATTCCGCAACGCCCTGCCAGTCATCCGTTCGGAAAGGCGATGCGGGCAGTCCGGCTCCGTTATAAAGATTGCATGATGGATTGCCAGCCCAGCCGAATCGGACGGCGGCTGGATGGGCGACTTTTTCGCTGCGGACAAAAACGCTTTCGCCCTCTATGCGCGCATCAGCCCAGTAGAATTTTTTATCCGCGCCCGCGATGGCAAAGCCGGTGAGAGGTTCGCCGTTTTTTGAGACCAAGCCGCCATCGGCATAGTCAAAAAAAACACGCGCGCCGCCGTTTTCAATTTTTAGAGAGTCTTTTTTGTAAATCGGACCCGAATGCGTTATCTTTTCGCCGTAGGCGATTTTTCGCGCGGCAAGGGCAAGGCGGCGCCCCACCTCTTGCTTGTTGCGGGGATGGATGTCCGCCGCATCGCCGATATCAATCGCCACCGCCATGCCTGTGTTCGGTTCCGCAAGCGCCATCGTCTGCGCCTCGCGCAGCTCAGCCCAAGCGTCCTCCGCCGGTTCGGGCAGCGCCGCGCCGAAATTGGCAAGCTGCACGAAAAGGAAAGGGAAATCGCCCGCGCCCCACTTTCCCCGCCAGTCGCGGATGAGGAGCGGAAAGAGCGTGCGATATTGGCGCGCGCGCCCCGCATTGCTTTCGCCCTGATACCAGATGACGCCCCTTATCCCATAGGGAAGAATCGGAGAAATCATGCCGTTGAAAAGAACGGCTGGATGCCCGCTATAATTTGGCGGGAGCGGGCGGGGCGGAAGAACTTTCAAATCCAGCGAAGGTTTGTAATGCCACTCGCCCGCAAGCGATATGCGCGCATTTCCGCCCGCTGTTGGACAATGGATATGCAAATCTTCCGGCTTGGCGGTAAAACCGCCCGGTCCGCCTGTATCAAGGACGCGGATGGCGATGGTGTTTTCGCCCTCGCGCGCAAGAGCGGCTGGGATTTCATATCTTCTATTTTCAAAAAAGATTTCTTTTGCGCCGACCAATTCGCCGTTGAAATATGTTTTATCCTCATCGTCAATCGCGCCGAGGTTGATGACGAGGTGTTTGCCCGCCCATTCGCGCGGGAGGCTGACCTTTTTATAGAACCAGACCACGCCGTCAAAATTCGGCAGACCGGCGGGTTCCCATTGCGAAGGCAGTTGCATAGTCTGCCAATCGGAAACATCCAGTGTTGGTTTTGCCCATACAGGGACGCCGCTGCTCATGCCCGCATCGCACTTTTCAATCTCATCCTTCCATGCCGCCATATTTGTTTCGTAAACCCTTTTTGCCGTTTCCATGTCCGGCGGCAACCCGCCGATTTTTTCCAAATCAGATGCAAATTCGGGAATAACGCGGAGGGAATCGGCGCTAATCCATGATTCAATCGGCGTTCCGCCAAAGGAGCTGTGGATGAGCCCCACCGGCACGCCGTATCGTTTGTGAATCTCGCGCCCAAAAAAATATGCGGCGGCGGAAAATGACGGCGATGTTTTGGGGCTGCATTCGACCCACCCGTCGGTGTTTGCATCCGGCTGCGGCGTGAAACTTATTTGATGAGGGATGGTAATCAATCGAATTTGCGGATAGTCGGACTCGGCGATTTCGCGCTCATAATCGAGAACCTTCCCCCACTCGTCTCCGATATGCATCTCCATATTGGATTGACCCGAGCAAGCCCAGACCTCGCCCGCGAGCACGTTTTTGAATGCGATGATTTTGATGCTGTCCGAGATATTCAAAGTCCACGGACCGCCTGCGCTTAACGGACCGATGGCGACGCTCCATCTGCCGTCGCTTCCCGCCTTGCCCGACCAAGTTTTCCCATCCAGAATAATTACAACCTTTTCCCCCGGCGCGTCCCATCCCCAGATTTGGATTATTTTATCCCGCTGAAGAACCATGTTGTCGCTGAAGATGGCGGGCAGGCGTAGTTCGCCGGCTGCGGGCGTCTCGCGAACGGTTTTGATTCTGCCGCATTGGAAAAAAAGAAAACAGCAAACCGGAATCATTAACATTCGCGCAAGGCAGGTCAGCGTGTTGAAAAGTGTGCGATTCATAAAAGTTCCTTTCGATTATTCAATAAGCCCTTCCGATTTATGCCTGAGCAGCCGAAGCCGCCGACAGGCAAGGATATCGGCGGGCTCAATTGCGAGAATCTTCCGCAATGTTTGGTAACACTCGTCGTAGCGTCCCATGAATGCGTAAGCGGAGGCGGCGCCGTTCATGGCGATAAGCAGCTGCCTGCCTTTCAGCCGATTGGCGGATTTGTGGAAAAAATCGAGGGCGGTTTCCAATCGCGGCGGCACGCGTTTCAGATTAATTAGTCCGATATAGTAATACATGACATAACGGACTTCGCCTAATGTTCCGCTATATCGCAGCCCCTCCATAAGAAATTCTTCCGCGCGGTCAAGGTCGGGCTCCAACATCTCCACGCAAAGCCCGCTGTAGTTGTAATAATTCTGAAGAGTTTGCGGGTCCTCTTTCATGGCAAGTTCAAGGGTTTTAATCGCCTGCGCCTCATAATAGCGCGCCAGTTCAAGATAATGAGCCGCCTTTTTGAAATCGCCCCGTTCGCGCCAGATGTTTCCATTCACAATATTCTCCCGCCGCGCTAAGCTATATTCGGCGCCCAAGGCGGAATAGCGCCCCGCGCTGCGCGGGTTCAGCCGCAACTCCGCCTCCCAGAGGGCAACGCCGGAACGCCAATTCAAATTTCTCATATAAGTTCTAATGGAATAAAATATCATGAGAAAACAAAAAACGCCGAACGCCCATTTCCGCCATTTCATTTTTTGATGGGCGCGGGCATAGAAAATACCCGCTGCCAAAGAAACCGAAACCGATGGAAGGTAAAGGAATCGCTCGGCGATGAAGTCCCCAAATGGCATAATATTGGAAAATGGAAACATGACAATGGGGAAAAATATCAAGGGATAGGCGAGCGCGCTTTTGTTTTTAACGGCGCGGTATGCCAGCGCCGCGTAGAGGAAGCCCACGGCGACGCCGGCAAGCGCCCAGCCGTTCAAAAAACCGCCCGGCTGCTGCGCCCAGAACGGACCCCAAATGCGAACCGGAAAATTGTAATCTGGGCTCATAGCCACAGGCAGCGTTAAAAGACGCCAGTATGCCAGCGACCCCGCGCTCATCGCCGCCAGACGCTGCGCCGTTGTCTCTTTCCAGAAATACCACCCATCCGGATTAATGCCGATGACGCCCAAAACTTTGAGGCGTATGATGAGATACAGGATAAATACTGCGGTAAAGGGGAGAAGGCGGATGATGGCGTTTTTTGCGAACAAAAGGAAATTTTCCCTCTCCCCGCCATCATCTTTTTGGCGCAACCAAAAAAACCAATCCGTTAAAAGAATCGCCGGCGGGAGCGTGACTGCGGTTTCTTTGGACATTAAGGAAGCCGCAAAAAAAAACCAAGATAGAATGCGCAAAGGCGCAAACAGCCGTTTTTCCTTTCGCGCCCCGATATGCGCAACCAGCGAGAGTAAAAAGAAAAAGGCGCAAAGCGATTCGGCGCGTCCCACCAGCGAGGCAACCGCCTCCACATGAACAGGATGCGCCGAAAAAATCAACGCCGCGGCAAAGGCGGCTCGCTCGCTTCCTAAAAGCCGCCGCGCCAGAAACAAAAGCGCCAGAACAGTCCCGATATGGATTAAGATGTTGGTGAGGTGAAAGAAGGGCGTTTCCGCGCGGTCGTTGAAATTCATATCCGCAAATTCACTCGGGCGCAGGCTGCGGCACCAATCAAGAAGATAGGTCAGGGACACAATCGGACGATATAGCGAAAGATTCGGGCGATGCGGCGGATAAGGCTCGGCAAAAAGTTTTAAAATCTTTGCCGGATTCTGAATGGAGGCGTTGCCGACAATATATTCCATATCGTCATATGTGAAACGATTGGGCAATGTATTGATGAAGAGAAGGAGGTTGAAAATGATGAGGGCGTAAATCTGCCGGCGCGTTGTTTTGAAAAAATAAAGCGGCGCCTCGCCTTCTTGCGGAGTTTGAGACGGCTTGGAAGGCGCGTTCGGCTGGATTATTACTTTGCCGGAAGGCTTCATATTAAAAAATTCCCATTGCGCGGGATTCGGGCGTTTATTAAGAAAATTTTTCCAATATCATTTTGACGCATTACAAAGAGAATTAAATTGAATTTTGGCAAAAGAAATCAAGAAGAAACAAAAAGGCGGGCAATCCTCCCGGCAATCATCTTGGCTGCGCTGTGCGGTTTTTTGCTCTGGAGAGGCAATAACTATTTTATCATCCCTTTATTTTTGTGCCTTTATTTTTTGGCGGGAATCGCCATTCATCCCGCGCTTCTGAAGCCGGCTGATGCCCTTGCGCGCAGAGTATCAAACGCGCTTCTTTGGCTTGCCACGCGGTTGGTTCTTATTTTAATTTATTATCTTATTATCACGCCGATTGCCCTCTGGTTCCGCCTCCGCGGACGAGACCGATTGCGGCTGAAATTTCCATCGGGCGAAGCCTCCTTCTGGCGAAGGCGTCCGCCGGAGGAACAGGAGCCGAAGCTGGAAAAGCAGTATTGAAATCGGGGGAAAAAAGAAAAATGTATAAGGATAAAAGACGGGAAGAGCGGGTGAAAATGGATGTTTGTTGATTATGTGAAAATCCGCGTAAAAGGCGGCGATGGGGGGAAGGGATGCGTTTCCTTTCGGCGGGAAAAATTCGTGCCGCGCGGCGGACCTGACGGCGGCGACGGCGGCAACGGCGGCTCCGTTTTTCTTGAGGCAGACCCCAAACTTGCCACGCTGCTGGACTTGCGCATTCGTCCGTTAATTCGCGCGGAGCATGGCAAAAACGGACGCGGGAAAAACATGACCGGTCGCAACGGCGAGGATGTTATCGTCAAGGTTCCGCTGGGGACGATTGTGAGCGCCGAGGATTGCGGGGAACCGCTGGCGGATTTGACAGAGCCAAACCAGCGTTTCTGCGCGGCGGCGGGGGGACAGGGCGGGCGCGGCAATCAGCACTTTGCAACGCCAACTGTTCGCGCCCCTCGTTTTGCCCAAGATGGAACACCCGGCGAAGAGCGCTCTTTGATTTTGGAACTCAAAGTTATCGCCGATGTGGGGCTGGTGGGGCTGCCAAATGCCGGCAAATCCACCCTTTTATCTCAACTCACCCATGCGACGCCAAAAATCGCCCCTTATCCTTTCACAACGCTTCATCCCAATCTGGGTATTTTTGAAAAGCCTGTATCCGGCAAACACATCGCCATCGCCGATATCCCCGGATTGATAGAAGGCGCAAGCCGCGGCGCGGGTCTGGGCGACCGATTCCTGCGCCATATCGAGCGCACGCGGCTCCTTGTCCATCTGGTCGCCTTTGACCTTGATAATCAAGAGTTCGACCACCTTTGGGAAAAATATCAAATGGTGATGGCTGAACTGGGGACGTATAGCGATGCGCTTCTTAAAAAGCCGCAGATTGTCGTCCTGAACAAAATGGACATTGCCTCCGAAATCGCCGTTCGGAACGCAAAACGCCGATTCAAAAAAGAGGGCATTGACGCCCTGCCCATTTCCGCCGAGAAGTCCGAAGGACTCAATCCGCTCATGCGGCGCATCATCAAGATTCTTGAAGAGATGGATAGCAAAGAAAAATAGAATAAATTTTTCCCGCCCGCAAAGAGTCCATCGTTTTTGCCTTTAATATTCCGGTGCAGACGGGGGGCACAGGCGGCAGATGAACGGCGATTCGGAGCGCGATGCAACGTCCGCATCAAATCGGCGGGTCATCCCTTCCTGATGTTCTTTATATGATAACGCAATGAATCAAACGATAGCGCGCCTTCGCGCAGGATGGTATAGGGTTCTTTGATGACGGAAAGGACTGTGGAGACTAGCTCGCAACGCATCTCTCCAGCATCAAGGATGATGTCCACTTTTCCGCCAAAGTATTCCTTCACCTGTTCGGCGGTGCGGGCGGGCGGTTGACCTGATGGATTGGCGCTGGTGACTGCGAGCGGGCGCGCCGCCATGTTAATGACGCCCAGCGCAACTGTGCAATCGGGGATGCGGATGCCGATAGTATCGCCGTTGGAAACGGCGGAAAGCATAGTCTCAGGTTTGGAGAAGATGACCGTCAGCGCTCCAGGCCAGAGTTCATCCAGCATTTCTTCCACATCTTTTGGAATTTTGCGGACAAGGCGGCTGAGCGTTTTCATGCTGTCAATCAGCAAGGGGATGGGCTTGCTCTCTTTGCGCCCCTTGATGTCGTAAAGTTTATGAACGGCTTTTTCGTTGGTTGAATCGCAGGCAAGACCATAGACGGTGTCTGTGGGGATGGCGACAATCTTTCCTTCCAAAATGGCATCCGCCACGCGTTCGATTGCCTCAAAGGAGGGGTTATCGGGATCAACGCGGAGGATTTGTCTGCTTTTAGGCGCGGGCGATGCGGCGGGGATATTGGGTCTTTTTGAGATAATAGACGCAGGCGCGGGCTTTGGCTGCGGCGCAACTGGAGCGGCTTTGGGTTTCTCTTGCACTTTTGCGGGCGCGGGATTCAGCGCCAGATGAGGGAAACGGCTCATCAACTCCTGCTGATCCGTCTCGATTTTATCCATGCGGTTTTTGCGGAACGCCACCAGACGCTTGCGGAGTTCGCAATCATGGAGGGCAATAATCTCCGCCGCCAAAAGCAACGCATTTTGGACGCTATTGATTCCCACGGCGGCGACCGGGATGCCGGGCGGCATCTGCACGATGGAATAAAGGGCGTCCTGTCCGCGCAATGCGTCCGCCTCGACGGGAACGCCAATGACGGGCAGAAGCGTCTGCGCCGACACAACGCCGGGCAAGGCGGCAGCCATTCCGGCGACGGCGACAAATACCTGAACGCCCGCCTCTTCCGCTTCCTTTATCCAGCGCATGACGGCTTCCGGCGTTCGATGCGCCGATGCGATGCGCGCGGCACAGCGCAGATTCAATTCCGCAACAGCCTCCAGCGCTTTTTCCACCAGATGCCAGTCCGATTTGCTCCCAATGATAATACCGATAGCAGGCTCGCCCATTGTTTCCCCTCATTAAATAAAGATGGCAGTTAATCAATACTCAAATAACTGCGGACGTGTTTATGAAATTTTTTAAAAGAGCATCGTTGAAAACGCGGAAGAAATCTACCATGGAATCGTGCAAAATTTTATATGTATCCGCGCATGTCAAAATATACCCTTATTCTTCAAAGTTATATTTTTTCTTATATTGGCTTCAACGGCGGATGCAAGGATATTCTAAATTCATCCCACCCCAAAATTTTTTGAAGATGTTAAAGCAACTGATTCTGAATTAAGAATCTGTTTGACGATGATTGCCCCGCCAAAGTAAGTGGAATCCTCTTATGTTTTTTGATTAAAAAGGAGTCCCGACGTGCAAAATAAAAACCTTGTTCTGGGTCCGACTTTTGAGGAGATGCTCAATCCTTCGAAGATAGAACCGGATATACGCAAACGGGCGCTCAAGGCGCTGACGGAAGACCCGCTCGACCCGATAAATCTTTTCAATATCACATGGAAAAATGCGGAGAATCAGATTAATTATCAGGTTCTGCCAAAGGAACTCACCGGCGTGGAGGCGCCCATCGTGGTTCTTTATGCGAAGGATTTTCCTACCGGCAGCCATAAGGTCGGCGCGGCGTATTCCGTTTTGGTGGACCTGGAGCTCCTGGGCGAGGTTGACCCGGCGCGCCACACGCTTGTTTGGCCCAGCACGGGCAATTATGGCATCGGCGGGGCATGGGTTGGCTGCCGCATGAAGTTCGACTCCATCGTCATCCTGCCTTTGGGCATGAGCGCCGAGCGTTTTGAGAAGATAAAATGTTACGGCGCAAGGTTGATTCAGACGCCCGGCTGCGAGTCCAACGTCAAAGAGATTTACGATAAATGCCACGAGTTGCGGCGCAGCAGCCCCAATATCCGCATTCTGAATCAGTTTGAGGTTTGGGGAAATTACCGCTTTCACTATTATGTTACAGGCAATACAATTGTTGAGCTTGCCGATGAGCTGAAAAAGCGGGGCATCGGAAACGGGCGTATCGCCGCCTTTTGCTCCGCTATGGGCTCCGCCGGCACCATCGCCGCGGGCGACCGTCTGAAACAGGTCTGGCAAGACCACAAGATTGTGGGGTTGGAACCGATTCAATGCCCAACGCTATTTAATAACGGTTACGGCGCGCATGATATTCAGGGAATCGGCGACAAACATGTCACGTGGATTCACAACGTCAAGAACATGGACGCCATCATGTGCCTTGATGATGTCGAGTGCAAAAAGGGTTTGCAGCTTCTCACAGAAGAGGCGGGCTTGAACGCTTTAACGCGCCGCTTTGGCGTCGGCAGCGAGGACGCCTGCATGATGTCCCAAATCTTCGGCATCAGCGGCGTTTGCAATGTGCTGGGCGCCATCAAGACGGCAAAATTCTACGGGCTCGGAAAGAACGACCCCATCGTCACCATCTGCACGGATTCGTTGGATCGCTACCATTCCGTCATGGAGCAGATGACCGAGCAATACGGCAAAATGGATGAGGCGGAAGCCGCCACGCGCGTTGTCTCGATTTTTCATGGACAAAAAACCGACTGGATTTCCGAAGGCACCCGCGACGCGCGCGAACGCTGGCATAATCTCAAATATTACACATGGGTGGAGCAGCAGGGGAAAACGGTTGAGGAACTCAACGCCCAGCGCACGGCTGAATACTGGATAGAAAAACAGCGGCATATTGCAAAAGACGATAAGATGATTTTAGAAGCAAGAAAAAATAGTAGGGAGTAAAATATGAGCGCATTGAAAGTTGCCATCATTGGAGCAAAAGGATACGCCGCCCGCGAATTGATTGCCATTCTTTTGCGGCATCCCAAAGTCGAACTTGTGGCGTTGGCGGATAAATTGGATCAACCGGAGCCGCTTCTGGATTGTTTCCCCGAATTTCGAGGGCGCACCAATCTGAATTTCACGCCGGCGGACATCCCGAGTCTTATCAGCGGCGCGGAGACGTTTTTCCTCGCCTTGCCGCACAAGGCGGCGCAGGATTATGCCGTTCCATTATGCGCCGCGGGCAAGACGGTCATTGACCTGAGCGCCGATTTCCGTTTTGAGGATTTGAGCGTTTATGAAAAAACCTACGCCATCAAACACATCGCCGCCGAGCTCAATAAACAGGCGGTTTATGGGATGCCGGAGCTCAACCGAGAAAAAATCAAAAAAGGGCGCATCATCGGCAACCCCGGCTGCTATCCCACCAGCGTCATCCTTGCATGCGCGCCGCTCATGCAAACTGACTGGATTGACCGCGCCTCCATCATCGCAGATTCCAAATCGGGCGTTTCCGGAGCGGGCAGAGCCGCAACGCCGGTCACGCATTACGTCTCCTGCAACGAAAGCATCCGCGCCTATTCCATCGCCGCCCACCGCCACACGCCGGAAATCGAAGAGAAACTCTCGCTTTTAGCGGGCGAGCCGATTGCCGTCCAATTCACTCCTCATCTGACTCCGATGGACAGAGGCATCCTCAGCACGATTTACATCAATATGAAAAAGGATGTCGGCGAGCCGGAGATTCGCTCCCTTTATGAAAAATTTTACCGCGGCGAACCGTTCACGCGCGTCCTGCCTGAAGGGCAGACTCCCGCCACTAAAACAGTCGCCTGCACCAATTATTGCGACATCGGTATGAAACTGGATAAGCGCACGGGACGCCTCATCCTTGTAAGCGCCATTGACAATCTTTTAAAAGGCGCATCCGGTCAAGCCGTCCAATGTTTGAACATCCTTTATGATTTTGAAGAAACCGCGGGTCTTTTGGTGTAGAAAGGAAAAGATTCGATGGAAGAGATAAAAGTTCCAAAGGGGTTTTCCGCCGCGGGCGCTATCTGCGGCATCAAAAAAAGCGGCAAAAAAGATTTTGCCCTTATCGTTTCAGATTCGCCCTGTCAGGCGGCGGGGTTTTTCACGCAGAATGCCTTTGCCGCCGCGCCGGTTGAACTCTGCCGACAGCATCTGAAAAAATCCTCCGGCATCCGCGCCATCGCAATCAATAGCGGATGCGCCAATGCCTGCACGGGAAAAAAGGGGCTTGCCGACGCCCGCGAAATGGCGCGCCTTGTTTCAAAAGCTGTGGGGTGCAAAACAGAAAATGTTCTCGTTGCCTCCACCGGCGTCATCGGTCCCTATCTGCCTATGGAAAAAATCTCCGCAGGCGTCAACATGACAGCGCAAGGGCTTAGCCCAAATGGATTTCGAGACGCCGCCGAGTCTATCATGACCACCGACACAAAGATGAAAATCGCCTCGCTTGACCTTGAAATCGGCGGGCGCACCATCGCTTTTTTAGGCATAGCAAAAGGCTCGGGCATGATTCATCCGCAAATGGCGACCATGCTCGCTTTTATCACAACGGACGCCGCCATCTCCGGCGCGGCTCTCCGCAAGGCGGGCAAGCGCGCTGTCGCCCTCTCTTTCAATTGCGTGACTGTGGATGGCGACACCAGCACGAACGACACTCTTCTTATTCTTGCCAACGGACGGGCGGGCAACAAAACCATCGCCTCATCGGGCAGGGATTATGAAATTTTCCAATCTGCTTTGACGGATATTTGTCAGGCGCTCGCCCGCATGATTGCCGAAGATGGCGAAGGCGCCACTCGAGTTATCCGCATCAACGTAGCCGGCGCCCGCAACGAAAAAGATGCCCAACGCGCCGCTAAAGCTGTGGCAACTTCCAATCTGGTCAAGACCGCCATCTTTGGGCGTGACGCAAACTGGGGGCGAATCATCTGCGCCGTCGGCAACTCTGGCGCGGCTTTTATTCCCGATAAAATAACCGTTCACATGGGCGACGTGCTTCTTTTTGCCAAAGGCGCGCCGCAGGTCAAATCGGAAGAAGATTTGCGCCGCGTTATGGAAAATAGGGAAGTGCCAATTGCCATTGACCTCAAAAACGGCGCGGCTTCCGCCATGTGCTGGACGTGCGACCTCACCTATGATTATATTAAAATCAACGCCGATTATCGGACGTGATGAACGTTTATTAGGTCTTATTCATGCGGCGACAATTTGGCTTTAATGCAGCTGTCCTGATTTTGGGATGCGCGTTTTGCGCCTCCTGATAACTGGGCATCTGCTGATGCGAAAATAAAGCGGCTTGCCGAATACGGCAACTTATATTTTTGAATCATTCCTTTGTTGTCTTGACTCCCATCGGGCGTTGTTTTATCACCTTTTCATCATGGTGGATAACGTTCAAAGAGACCGCGCCGAGCGCAAGAATTCGTGGCTTTATGGACTCATGGTGTTGATTTTGGTGTTTGGTCTTGCCGTGCTTATATATCTTGAACGGCAGATAGTTTCCGACCGCCGCATCGCCTTTGAAAATGCCGCCACTCTTTTAAGTCGGGAACTCGTGCTGAAAAATCCGGATAATGTCCGCATCTCTTCCGACGGGCTTAAAACGCTTGCGGCAACAATCCGCAAAAATCCTTTCATCAAAGATATCTATGTTTCAAAAATAATTGCCGGACGCGGCGAGCATATCGTTTTCCCCTTTCATTACGAAACGCTTCTGCCGCCTCGGAAAAAAAACTTAAAACGCCTCATTCGGGCGCCGCTTGAGGAAAATGGAAATGTTTGGGGCTATCTTTATATTGAACCGAATAATAACATCATTGTAAGCGTGCGGGCGGCAGCGGCGGCTTTTTCCCTGCTGCTAATACTCTCGCTTGTCTCCTTTTACAGGCGCGTCCACACGCAGGAGCGGGTCATCACGGAAACCTCATTCGCCCTTGATGAACGCCGGCGCGAATTAATCCGTCTGGAACGCCTTGCCCTTGCAGGAATGCTCACTGCCAACATCCTCCACGATATTAAAAAACCTGTTTTGAACATCAAGCAGGAGGCGCAGGACATGGAGCGCCAGCCCGATGAAAAAACGGCGCGGGCGGCGGCGCGAAGCATTCAGGAACAGGTGGAACTTTTTTTCAACATCCTGCGGGATTTGGGGTTGGAACGGTTTGTGAAGGCGCGCGAGGGCGGCGAGGAGTTTGTGGATGTGAATGAAATTTTGGAACGCGCCTGCCGCCTTGTGCGCTATGAATGCGGAAGCTCGGAAGTGGTTTTTGATTTGGCGGAAAAACTACCCGCCCTGTTAGCCCGCCCGACCAGACTGATTCAACTATTTTCCAATTTGATTCTGAATGCATTTCAGGCGATGAAAGGAAGCGGGAAACTCGCCATACGCACAGCATTTCAAGACGGCGCGATTCATGTTGAAATAACCGACACGGGTCCCGGCATTCCGCCCGAGTTGATAAAAAAGATTTTCAATCCGTTTTTCAGCACGCGGGGCGGAGAAACCGGCGGAGAGGAAGGCTCCGGACTCGGGCTCTTTATCTCCAAAAATATTGTGGATGACATGAAGGGCGAATTGCGCGTTGAAAGCGCTCCCGGCAAAGGCGCAAAGTTTGCGGTTGTTCTGCCCGTTCATTCTCAAAACGAAAAGGAAGCGCAAAAAATATAAATATGAAAGACAAACCCGCCATATTGCTTGTTGAGGATGATGAAGCGTATGCTCGCCGGCTTGGGCGGAATCTTGAAATGGACGGCTTTGAGGTGGAGATTGCCTTTGGCGGTAAAGCCGCGCTCGAAACCCTTGCCCGCGCCTCTTTTGACCTTATCATCACCGACGTCAAAATGCCCGACCTCAACGGTATGGATTTGATCGAGATTATCCGCCGCGAAGGTCATCCCGGCGTGGAGCCGGACGTCCCCATCGTGGCGTTATCCTCAGTCAATTCTGTGGATACCGCAGTCGCCTGCATGAAACTCGGCGCCGCCGATTACATCACAAAGGAATCGGAACGTCCGGAAATAGTCCTTCGTCTGAAAAAGGCGCTCGAACAGGAACGTCTGCGGACGGAAAACCGATACCTGCGCGACCAGCTGGCGCAGTCCAATGAGTTCAACGAATTTATCGGCGAGAGCGAAGCCATCCAGCGCATCAAACAGGAGATTGCCGACCTATCGCGTCAGGCGGTCTCGGTGATTCTTATGGGCGAAACGGGCGTGGGCAAGGAGCTCGTGGCGCGGGCGCTGCACCATTTGCGTGGCGCACACGCCGGTCCGTTTGTGGATGTGAACTGCGCCGCTCTGCCGGATGACAGCTTGATTCAATCTGAATTATTCGGGCACGAAAAAGGGGCGTTCACGGGAGCGGACGCCATGCGCAAAGGCAAATTTGAATTGGCGGAAAACGGCAGTCTTTTTCTGGATGAAATCTCCGAACTGTCGCGCAACTCTCAAGGCAAACTCTTAAAGGTTTTAGAAAATCGGACATTCACCCGCCTTGGCGGCACAAGGGAAATCAAAGTCAATTGCCGGTTCCTCTTTGCCACAAACAAGGATTTATTTCAGGAAACGCGCTCGGGTCGTTTTCGAGAAGACCTTTATTATCGTGTGAATATTTATCCTATTGTCATCCCTCCGCTTCGGGAACGCCGCGAAGATATCGCCCCGCTGGCGCGGTTTTTCCTCTCGTTTTTTTGCCGCCGTTATAATAAGCCCGTCAAAAAATTGGAGCCGCGCGCCTTCGACCGGCTCATGTCCCATCCTTGGCTCGGCAACGTGCGCGAATTGCGAAATATCATAGAGCGGCTTGTGATTCGCGCGCCGGGGGAGGAAATCACGGCGGCGGATCTGGTTTCTTGCGGATTGGCGCTCGAGCCCGGGCGCAGCGGAACGGTCATCTTGCCGCCGCAGGGCGTGCACTTAGACCAGCTGGAGGAGGACTTGACTCGTCAGGCGCTGGAGCGCGCCGGATGGAATCAGAAAAAAGCCGCCGACCTGCTCGGCATCTCCGTTGACCGCATGAACAGCCGCGTCCGCAAATACGGACTCACTCATCCCTCATGGCTGAAACACAAACCGTCTTTGAATGATTGATATATCCTTTATCCGCCCAGCAGCGGAGAGTATTTGGCGGAGAGGCACAAGCCCGCAACAGCGGCTGTTTGGAAACAGGCAAGGTTCGCCGCCAAAAGCGCGCGCGGTCCCAACGCCACCAAATCCTTCCGCCGCTCCGGCGCCAGCGCCGCCGTCCCGCCCACGAATATCGCCATCGCCGCCACGTGCGCAAATCCGCATAATCCATAAGCGGCAATCACCGCAGCGCGCCGGCTTAAGCCCGCCTTTATAGCATCGCCCAGTTGAATATAGGCGGGCACCTCTGTTGCGACGGCGCGCAAACCCCAGAGGCGCGCCACAGTTTCCGATTCCGCCGCGTTCAACCCGCACATCCGCACAATCGGATAACATAACCAGCTCAACATCCGTTCAATCGAAAGCCCCTGCACGCCCAGACGCGTCCCGCCATAACCGATAACGGCGTTGACAAGCGAGAGAATGCCGAGGAACGCAATCAAAAGCCCGCAGATGCCGATGATTAATTTCACGCCTTCCATAGCCCCTTGAAGCGCGGCGTCCATGATGCTTGCCGGCGGCGCGCCCTCCGATGTGAAAATATCGCGCCCGACGCGGACGCTTTTGCCCAGCGTCAGCGGTTGTTCCTCCTCTGGATATAGCACCTTTGCCATCACAGCCGCCGCCGGCGCGGAGAGCAGCGAGGCGGAAATAAGATGCGCCGCAATGTTGGGCATCTGTTCCTTGAGTATCAGCGTATAAAATCCCAGCACAGACGAAGCCAGCGTCGCCATTCCCGCCGTCAAAAGCAGATGCAGCTCGGACATGGTCATCTTTTGCAAATAGGGGCGAACGCCAAAAACTGATTCAATCCCCGTAAAAATATTATTTGCCGTGACCAGCGATTCCGCGCCGGATGTTTTTAACAAACGGCTGAAAACCCATGCGAAGAATCCCACCACCCGAGGCATAATGCCCACATAATATAGAATGGACATCACCGAAGCCACAAAGATGATAATCGGAAATCCCTGAAAAAAAAGGAAAAAGCCGAGCGATTGCTCGCCGCTGCTGCCGGTCTGTCCGGGCGGCACGGCAAGAGCGCCGAAAATCAGCTCCGCCCCTTTTCGCCCATGCGAAAGCGTCTTATCCACAAGGATGTTGATTTTTTGAAAAGCAAAACTTCCCGCGCTCGACTGCAGAAAAAAGGAGGCGATGACAATCTGCAACGCAATGCCCATCAGCGCCGTTCTCCATGGAAACTTCCGACGATTGCGCGAAAATACCCACGCCAGCCCAACCAAGAAAATGACGCCCCACAAACTTGCCAGACGCTCCATGCGGATACCTCCACGAAAAGGTTTTTATGAAACAGTTTTTTTCCAGATTCAGTTAATAACGCAATCAGATATGTCCGTAGAAAATCAAGAACGTTATGAGCGGCAGACTCAAAAAGAAATCGCGGCGTGCCGGGTGGAAGAGCGTCGCCGCGATTCGGGAAAAGAAAGGGTTGAGCCTTGCTTTTTTTGGCGAAAGAAAGAGTGCGGCATCGCTGATATTTCCCGCGCCCCCTCTTATAATCTCAGATTAACTCCTGATATGTTTGTCGAGAAAAATCAAAAAAGGTTTACTTAATCGAAAAAATTATTCGGCTTCTTTGGGGAAACATGTTGAATTGTAATTTTTCGCAGTTGTAGAAGAATAATAAATTCTGGATATTCCGTTTTAAGCATGCAAACCCACCGCCAAACCGAGTGCATGCGGAAAGGATCAAACAATGAAGGAAAAATTGAACATCAGACTCATTATCATTGCCGCTTATTTCATCGCCGCGGCTCTTATGCTGCCGGCGCAGCCGCCCGTCGGGGAGTTTTCGTTTCTCCATGTGAGCGACTCGCATATTTCTTATAGCTTTGAAATGCCGCAACAATGGGACAACCTGCGCAGCTATGCCTGCATCAGCACCATCAAAAACCTTGGCAACGTTGAAATGCCCGCTTATAAAACGACCGCCCCCGCGCCTTCTTTCATCATCCATACCGGAGATGTGTCCGAGTTCGGTTTTGCGGGCGTAACGCAGCAAATTGTGAAAGAATATTTCAAGGGGTTCAAAGGCGAGTTTTATTACGTTCCGGGCAATCATGACAACACGTGGGTCAGCGATATGGCGTATATGCGCAAAAAATACGGCGGAATGAATTATTCCTTTGATTACGGCGGTTGCCATTTTATCGGACTTTCCAGCGCCACATTGCAAGACCCGGTTCCCTCCTTCGGCAGAGAGGTTATCCTTTTTGTGCAAAACGATTTAAAAAAAGTGAATCCTCAAACGCCTGTGTTTGTCTATTTTCATCATCCGTTGGATAGCAACGAATTTTGTTCTCCTTACGATCCCGCCCGCCTTGTAGATTGCCTGCGCGGACACAATATCGCATTGATTCTGGACGGGCACGGACATCAGGCTGTGAAGCATAATTTCTGGGGACTGGACGGCATAGAGGGCGGCTCCCCCTTTGCCGCCGGCAAGGCGCGGACGGAAGGCTTTAATATTGTGTATGTGAAAAACAACGAACTTTATGCGGCTTATAAATTATGCTCGGAAACAAGCGCTACAAAGGCGCTTGTTCAGAAAAAAATCTTTCCCTCTGAGCCATATCCGGAGATAATTGTCCGCTCCCCTTCCGAAGATTTGATAGTCGGCGATGGATATCTGCCCCTTGATATCGAATATCATGCCCATGCCGCGCCCGCCGTTAAAGCCTCCTTCATTTTGGATGACGATACAACCGGAGAGCTGAACATAAAAAATTCCCGCATCCACGGCAATGTCGCCGTCGGTTCTTTATGCAACGGCGTTCACAATATGCGGGTTAATATTACGGATGCCGCCGAAAAAAAGTTTGAGAAGAGTCTGCAGTTTATTGTTGATAAACCGCTCGCGCCAAAAATGGGGCAGGGGAAATGGCGTTTTCGGATGAACGGGGCGTCAAAAGCCGCGCCGCTTCTTCTTGGCGGCGTGGTTTATGCCGGCTCGAATGACGGCTTTTTTTACGCGGTGAACGCCGAAACGGGTGAATTGAAATGGTCGTTTGATGCCGGCGCGGAAATCCTTGCCTCCGCCGCCGCATGGCAGAATCTGATTCTCTTCGGCGCGGGCGATGGAAAGTTCTATGCCCTTACCCCCGCAAAAGAAGTGAAATGGACTTATGATGTCGGTGTCGCCATTTATTCATCCCCGGTTGTGGATGAAAACGGTACGGTTTATTTTGGAACAAACGACGCCCGTCTTATCGCCCTTGATGCCGCATCGGGAAAACCTGTCTGGACTAACAGCGACGCTCGGCTATGCGTGGAATCCCAACCCTTTGTTCGGGGCGACCGCGTATATTTCGGCGCGTGGGATGGTTACCTTTATTGCCTGAACCGCAAGGACGGCAAGATGATTTGGAAAAAGCCGGGACCCAAAAACCAAAGCCGCGTCAACACCTACTACGCCCCTGCCGATAACGGTCCCGCCGCGACCGATGCCGCAATATATCTGACAGACCGCGGTTATATTGCCGGACAATACGCGCTTGACGGTTCATACGTCAAAACTCTGGACGAAAAATGCTCCGCGCTTGCGCTTTCGGCTGATGGAAAAGCCCTTTATCTGCGCAGACTGAGCGAGCCAGTCAAAAAAATCAATGCCGACACAGGCGCCGATATCTGGGAATCTAAAGTTACCGCCGGGCGCATCCCCGTCTCGCCGATGGAAAAGGACGGCGTCCTTTATGTGTGCACCAATTCCGGACGCCTTTATGCCCTTGACGCACAATCCGGCGCGGTGCGATGGGAATATCAGGTAACGCCCAAGTTGTATGTTATGTCCGGAGTTGCCGTTGCCGGCGATAAAATCGTCTATACCACAGACATGGATGGCGTGATAACCGCCATCGAGCCTTGGCGCGAGAAATAAGGAGAAAAACCATGAGCCAGCCACAAACGCCCGGCTTGCTTGCGCAACCCAAAAAGCGCATCGAGTCCATAGACGCCTTTCGCGGTTTTACTATCCTTGCCATGTTATTCGTCATTCAGGTAGCGGGATACCGCAACCTCCCTCTCACCTTTCCGCATTTCAATAGCGCACCTGTCTCCACATTCAAACATGCGGGGGAAGATGGCGACGCGCGGGAGTGGGCATTCTGGGAGGGCAAAAAACACTCCGCCATTTATCGCAATGCAAAAATCGAATCTAAGATTTCCAATACCGTTTATAACGTTGCCCTTTTGGATGAAAAAGGCAATATTGAAAAAACATACGAAAAAGCAAAAGTTGTCCACGCCAAACCCCTTGCCAAAGGCGACGCCATCATCGCGATAAATCGCCCCGGCGCGGCGCAGCCGGAGTTCCGCGGCATAGGCAACGGCTGCACATTCACAGACCTTGTCGCCCCGTTTTTTGTTTTTATTGTGGGGCTGTGCATCCCTTTGAGCAAACAGCGGCGCGGGATGGCTTGGTGGAAACATGTGGGGACGCGCACGCTGCTTTTGATTCTTGCGGGCGTTATCTATATCTCGCTCATCTTAAAAACCTCCTACTGGTGGGGCATTCTGCAAGCCATCGGTGTCTCCTATTTCATGGGCGCGGCATTTATGCGTTTGCCTGCAAAGGGGCGTTGGGTTGCCATCGCCGCCATCGCCGCCTTCCATGCCTTTATGTCATGGAAATTTAATTGGTGGCTGGAACTGGGCGACAAGAGCCGTCCTTTTTTAACCATCGGCAACCTTTCGGGCGATCCGCTCCGTCCGCTGACCGTCCACTGCACGCCGTGGGCTTCCATCTCTTACGGACTTTGCACTATAGCAGGCACGCTTCTGGGCGATGCCATCGTCACACGCGACCGGAGAAAAATCATTCGGCAGAGCCTGATTGTGGGAATTGTTTTTTCCGCGGCGGGCTATCTGCTTCATCTTTATCAAGCGCCGATGAACAAGGATTATGTCTCGCCTTCCTATTCCATTTTCACCTCCGGCATCGGCGCGCTCACGTTTTTGCTTTTTTACGCAATCATAGACATTGGCGGGTTCAAGGCGTGGGCGTTTCCGCTGAATGTGTTCGGCGCGAACGCCCTCCTTGCATACTTCATGCAGCCGGTGGTGCGGATATTTATCCGCGCGCTGGGCTTCCTTGAATTCTTCGGCAATCAAGCCGGATGGAGCGGCGTCTATGCCGGACTCCTCTGGACGGCTCTCCTTTGGTGTGTTGTCCTTTGGTGCAACAAAAAAGAAATTTATTGGAAATTATGAACAAGCCGCTTATCCATTTTTTGTTGGCAACCAATTTTCTTTTATTGCTTTTTTTTGAATCGAATGCGGCGGTGCTGGTTAAACTGGAGCCGGCGGGAGAAGGCAAAGGCGCGGAGGCGCGCACCCTGCTCATGCGCAAGGGGGCGGCGCATGTTCGCTCTTTTTCGCATATTGGCTGGGAATCGTGGTCGCCGCCAAAGGGGATGTCCGATGAAACCTTCGCGGATGCCATCGCCCATCTTCCCGGTGTAAAAAAAGTTCAAAAGCCCGTTCGCATTCAATTATTTGATGTGTTCCCCAACGACCCGGCATTTTTCAAATGGCAGTGGGCGCTCTATAACGAGAACAAGCCGGAATACGATTTAGATGCTCCCGCCGCATGGGACATCGCAACCGGCTCGCCGGATATTGTTGTCGCCGTTATTGACACCGGCATTGACCCCACCCACCCCGACCTCATCCCCAACATCTGGACGAACCCGCTTGAAATTCCGAATAACGATACGGATGACGACGGCAACGGTTTTATAGATGACGACATGGGTTGGGATTTTGCCAACAACAACAATCTCCCTTATGACAATCTGGGGCATGGGACGCACGTCTCCGGCATCATCGGCGCGGCGGGAAATAATGGCATCGGAATTTGCGGCGTCAACTGGAACGTCTCGCTCCTCACAATCAAGACGTTCGAAGGGCGCGAGGCGACCGATGAACAGATTTTGCCCGCTTTTGATTACATCCTTGGTCTGGGTCAAAAGGTTCATGTGATTAACGCCAGCTGGGGCGGTTCAACTCCTTCGCTGGCGATGCGCGACGCCATCGCCGAATGCGGCAGACGCGGCATCCTTTTAATTGCGGCGGCGGGCAACGAAAAGGTCAATACGACGGAAAATCCAATGTATCCCGGTGCCTTTGACCTCCCCAACATAATCACAGTCGGAGGCTCCACAAAGGATGGATTCAAATATACAAACACAAATTTTGGACCTTTTGTGCATATATGCGCGCCCGGTGATATGATTTACAGCGCCTATCCCCAGCCCACGCTTTATGGGACTCTCAGCGGCACGTCAATGGCGGCGCCCCATGCGGCAGGCGCTGCGGCGCTTCTCCTTTCCGAACGCGGCAGCCTTTCCCCTGAATATATACGAAATCTTTTCATCGGCAGCGCAAAGCCGGTTGCGTATCTTTCGGATATTTCCCTCTCGCAGGGTTTGCTCAATCTCCCCGCCCTGTTTGCGGAAGATGGCTCTCCGCCGCAGCCGGCGGCAAACGCCCGCATAGACGGAGTCGGGCTGACAACGGCAACGTTCTCTTTTGAGCTGCCCCTTGATGACGCTCCGGAGGAACTGGCGCGCATTGTGGAGTGGCGATACTCGACCGCGCCCATCAGCGAAGAAAATTGGTGGAACGCCGTCCGCATCCCCGCCATTCTCCCGCAGGGGGCGCCGCAGGGAAGATGGCAAACGATTAACGCGGACAGACTCGAGCCGGATACCCTTTATTATTTTGCCGCGCGCAGTCTTGATGAAGGCGGGAATGTTTCGCCTGTTTCCATCCCTTTGACCGCGCGCACCGCGCCCGCTGAGCTTATTTGGCTGGAGGATTTTGAAAACGGCGCGCCCGATTGGCAATTGATGCCGGGATTTTGGGATGTTGCCACATCGCCCAGCCTTGCCGCCAACGGCAGCAGATTTTTGTTTCATCCTGAACGAATGGGCGAATATCCGCTGATTGATGACGCTGTTTCGCCGCTGATTGATCTGACCGTTTGCGCGGCTCCCTATCTTTTTTTCCGGCATCAAAATGAATTTTTTGGTTTTCAACGTTTGACCAATGAAGGCTTGGTTGAAGTTCGAGCGGAGGGGGCTGCCAACTGGGAGAGTATTGCATCGTATAAAATGTTTTATTATCCGTGGCGGACGGACTGCCTTTCTCTGGGCAAATGGCGCGGACGGCGCATTCATGTGCGGTTTCGTTTCAGACATGTTTTTTCCTCCGGCGATTTGAATGATGAAATTGGATGGTGGATTGACGACGTCCGCATCCTTGACGCCCGCCCCTCAATTTTTGCGGATTGGAAAAGCGCGGGAGAGATACCGCCTTTTGAGCCGCCCGATTATTGCGCCGCGGGCGGATGTCTTGAAATGCAGGTCAACTCATCGAACACATACGGGTTTTGGTATAAGGAAGGCGCAATTGAGTATGCCGAGCCCAACACCCTTTACCGCGCGCGGTTCGGCATTCGCAGCGACCAGCCCGACCCCGCGCGCACGCCCACATTCCGCATCCGCCACAACGCTTCCAACTTTATGCAGGGCGACTCCCTTACCATTAACAGCAACGATGCAGGCGAATCTTCCTGCGGCGCCGCCTTCAAGGATTACGACCTTTATTTTCAACCGCAGGGCGATGCCCTTGCGCCCGGCGTTAACGGCGCGCTCTCCTTTGATGTGATGAACGTTGCCAATCTGACGGACGCCGAATCGGCAAAACTTGTTTTAGGTTATGTTGAAGTCGAGCGATTCCCCATAGAATCTTTGGGTGAGCCGCTGAGCCGCCATCTTTACACATTTGATAGCGGGCATGAAATGTGGACGCCTTCGCCGGCGCTCGGCGCTTTTGACGCCCCTGATTTCAGCTGGGAAGAGAGCGGCGGATTTTTAATAATGCGCAGCGCGGGCAATACCAATTGCTACGGTTTTTGGCAAAATAGCCAAACCGAATTGAGCCTGCGGCGGGATGCGCTATATCAATTGCGCGCGCGAGCCGGCGGAGCGGGCGATCCCGCAAAAGCCGTAGCGGCGCCGACCATGCGGATTCGCGCGTATGACCATCCGAATAATCACGCCGTCGCCGTGTTTCAATCGCCCGTCTGGCGAAAATATGAGCAGCCGAGTTCGGAGGGAACCGCCGTTTATGTCTTGAATGATTATTACGCTTTTTTCCACAACCGGCAGGGCGCAGGCGAGCATCTGGGGATAGCCGTTGAACTCATCAACCTTGACGCGCTTGCGCCATCGGATGCCGCTATCGGCGTTGATGAAGTTGAAATAATCGCCTTTCCGCTTCCCTAATAAACCGCGTTATTTGGCGCCAATCTATTAAAAATTCTTTAAAATGTTTTTTTATTTTTTTGCGCCGGCAAGGGAAAGAGCCATCGCTTTTATGGCGCGCAGGTCGAGTTTGCCCGTTCCTAAAATCGGCAGGGCTTCCACGCGGAAAAAGTCGCTCCATTTGGGAATCCAGAGCGGCGGCAGCCCCATATTCTGAATCTCCTCCGCTGCCCGCCGCGCTTTCTCCTCCCGTGCGGCATATAAAACAACGAGCCGTTCGCCTTTTTTTTCATCGGGAACACCGGTTACCGCAAAAATCATGTCGGTTGCGCCGATGGCGTTGTGGAGCGTCTCTTCGATCCGAATGTGCGGCGCCATCTCGCCGCCAATCTTGGAAAATCGCGAAAGCCTGTCTGTGATGGTGATGAACCCTTCTTCGTCAATCTGCGCAATATCCCCTGTAACATACCACCCATCTTTCATAACCTCTGCGGTTTTTTCCGGCAGATGGTAATATCCGTGCATGATATTATGCCCGCGAACATGCAGCATTCCGGGTTCATTGACGCCGAGCGGCGCGCCGGTTTCCGGGTCAACAACGCGCACCGTCACGCCGGGTGCGGGATGCCCGACCGTTCCATATTTCACGCCTTTTTGATAAAAGGACGGTTGGCGGAAATCGGGTGTGTTGAGGCAGACGATGGGGGAGCATTCCGTTGCGCCGTAGCCTTCTATCGGGCGGATGCCGAATCGTTTTTCAAACGCCTCTGAGACGTTGGCGCGCAGCTTTTCCGCGCCGGTCAGCGCCATGCGGAGCGAACCGAATTGCTCCGGCTGGACGCGCCGCGTGTATATGTTCAAAATGGTGGGCGTTGCGAAAAGATGCGTGATTTTATGTTTCTGCACAAGCTCTCCTATCTCGCGCCCATGAAGCGGGTTCGGGTGGTATATCACCCGAAACCCTGTCAGCATCGGCAGCCAGAGCGCCACTGTGTTTCCGAACGAGTGGAAAAATGGAAGAATGCCCAGCAGGCATCCATCAGGCGGAAAATCCACCATGTGATAAGCCGATGCGACATTTGCCCAGATGTTCCAATGCGTGAGTTCCACGCCTTTGGGCGCGCCGGTGCTGCCGCTGGAAAAAATAATCGTGGCAACATCGTCCATTGATGCGGATTTTTTTCTGCCAAGCAGTTTATCAAACGAGTTGGTTTTTTGCCGGATAAAAATATGAAAAAAGGCTTTGGATGTATCCCAGAATGAGATTTCGTTTCGAATATCTTCAAGGTAAACAATATCGCATTTTGCGGGGAGGGCGATTTTGATTTTTTTCATGAACAAACGCGATGTGATAATAAGGCGGATGCCCGCATTGGCGCAGATTTCCTCGATAACGGCAGCGGCGGCGGTGTAGTTCAGATTGATGGGGATGCGCCCCGACCATGTTGCGGCAAGATTCGTTGCTGCCGCGCCTGCGGACGGCGGAAGCAAGATGCCGATATTTTCATCGTCCTGCCATTTGCGGCGGAGTTTCCTCCCCAGTGCAATCGTCCCCGCCAGCATCTTATACTGGGCAAACGAACCATTGCGCAGAGTGTTGACCGCTTCCAGATGCAAAGGCAGCGCGCGCTCTTTACGTATGGCAAAGGCGTCCACCATCAAATCCATAATCGCGACGCGCAATTGCGGATGTTTTGTATCGGCGGGCATCGGCTTTCCGAAGACAACGCACAAAACCGGCTTTTTTGCCCGAGGATTAAAAAAGATGGGTTTTCGGCGACCGCCCGGCAGCGCAAAGATTGTTTCATAAGCGCCGTCAATCGCCGCAGGGATAATCGGCTCTTGGATTCCCCGCATGATATGCTCAAAACCGCGGCGGAATGGCAGCATCATTCCCAACCGCGTCATCTGACCTTCTGGGAAGATGCAGACCAGCCCGCCTTGGCGGATCTCCTCGCGAGCCTCCCGCAGCGCCTTTATCAAATCCCTAACGGAGCCCAGCCCTTTTATGGGAATTGTGTTCGTTATTCGGGCAAAGGGATAGATAAACCATTTGCGGTATAGGTCTTCCGTCATAATAAAACGTACAGGGCGCTCGATGACGACGCTTAATAAGAGGGCGTCTATATAGGACTGATGATTCGATGTTATGAGCGCGCCGCCTTTGGCGGGGATATTCTCCGCGCCCTTCACGTTCACACGGTAAATCATTTTGAAAAGAACAACCGCAAGGAAACGCAAAGGGATGCGCGGGAATTTGACGCAAATGACAATCCCTGTCAAAAGCATGAGAACCCCGCCCGCAAAAAACACATCCCCCGGAGAAGCGGTCGCCTGAACTATTAACCCCCTTGCGCCCGCCCCCGCCATCATCCCGATGGAGGTGAACACATTAGAAACCGACCAGACGCCGCCGCGTTTATCGGGGCGAGTTTCCTGAATCACAAACGCCTGCAGAGGCACAATGAAAAAACCGCAGACCAGACCGACAAGCCCCATCATCGCAGGGACAATGTATCGAATATGCTGCAACTGTTCCGAGCTCATGCGGCTCAATTCCGCAAAATTTGGCGTCAGCCGCCACACCAGCATCGAGGCGGAAAACATCGCCAGCGCGCCGAACGGCACAAGTCCCAACTCGATCCGATTCTTTGAAACCATCCCGGCAAGAACGCACCCCGCCCCCATGCCCACCACAATCGGAAGCAACGCCAGCCCTGTCTGAGACGGAGATAAACCCAACACCTGCACCGCAATCAGCAACGCCGCTCCCTGCATCATCACGCCCGCCATCCACCAGACGCTCATGCCCACCACGCCCCACAAAATTCCCGTGTTGGAAAGAATTTCACGTCCATATAGGGAGACCATCGGAACGGGATTGATTTCGAATCGCTGCGCGGGATTGCCGACCGGCGTGGGCGCCATTTGAAGGGCAAGCAAAGCTCCCCCTCCCGCAAGCCCAACAAGAATCAATCCATTAATCCAAAGCGATTGATTAAAACATTGAAAAAGCGACGGTCCAAGAATCGTACCCAAAATGATGGCAAGAAACGTCCCGCCCTGAAGGATGCCATTCCCCCATGCCGTTTGCTCCTCCGGCAGAATCTCCGGCAGGATGCCGTATTTGGACGGGCTGAAAAGAGCGGATTGGAATCCCATGAAAAAGAGAACAATAATAGCTCCGGAAATATAACCCAGCGCAAACATCGCCATCCCCGCCGCCATCACAATAATTTCCAGAATCTTTGTCCATAGGGTTACGCGGCTTTTGGCAAAACGATCGGAAAGCCAACCGGCAATGGTTGCGCTTACAATAAAAGGCAGAATAAACGCACCCTCCGCGATGGATGTCCATGTATTTCCCAGCGCGGTGGCATCTGATGGCGATTGCGGAAACCGCTCGTTGGCGTGTTTCAGAATCAGCATCATCACAATAAATTTGAAAATGTTGTCGCTCAGCGCGCCTTGAAACATCACGCCAATGAGCGCCCAGAAGGAGCGCAGGCTTCTTGGTTGAGGGAAGGGTTGTTTCGCGTCATTCATTGGCGAAAAATCATGCTGAAACAAACCTCGCGGTTCAAGGAAATATTTCAATCGCCGCAGTTCCCAGAATGTCGTCGCCGTTGAAGCGGAAGAAAATTTCCGATAGCCCCGTTTTTTCTGGCATGGCGAGCTCGAAATCAAAAAGGGCGCAGTCGCCCGCCCCCACGGTTCGCTCCAGCGGGATATTATGAAGAATGTTCGTCTGATTGTTCCGGCGAATTTCCAAAATCAATTTCCGCCCGCTGTCCCATGCATCCCAGCCGTCGTTGCGCACGGCAATCTGAACGCGCCTTATCTCTCCTACCTTTGCCCGCGGCGGCAAGGTATCAAAGAGGCAGGAGGCAAACCCCTGATTTTTTCCGCCGAGGCGCAGCCGCGTCAAATAAGAGAACATCGCCGCATCGCAAATAACGTAATTAAGGTCCGGACGTTCTTCAATCAATCGGCGGTTGAGCGCCTGATAATAGGGGATGTCTTTGAGCACGCTGCGGAAAATAAGAAAGCGTGTTTCTCCCGCCTTTGCCCGCGCGTGAATTTTTACGGCATCCTTCGCCGTATTGCCGGAAAGGTCTTCGCACATCACATAGACCGGCATATTCTCAACAAGATGAAGCGGGGCATATTCAAATTCCATCTGCTGCACAACGCCCCCGCGTGAAAAGGGGAGGAACATCCGAACCGAATTTGGCGTGATAGTTCCCGCCCTTCCATTAATCAGAAATCCCGTAAAGTTGTAACCGAATTTTTGATAATAATATCGGCAATGCGATTGCCAAAGAGCGTCCGCGGCGGGCGCGCCGGAGGGCTCCCTTGGCGGCAGCAGCTGCGTGACATTCACATACCCCGCGCCGGAGTCGCCGGAAATAAAAACGTCCTGCGCTGTGCGTGTGCGATAGGCATATTCAAAAAACTGCCGCGCACGCTCGGAAAGATTGGGATTGACCGCCCAAGACATTTTCAGACTGCCGCGTTCGGGGGCGTCCCATCGGCTAAAGAGCGAGTTGACCGTCCACGCCGCCGCATCGTAATCGCCCACATAATGCAATAGATATGTTTTTGCCGCAGGGGCGCCCTTTTCATCAAGGAGACCTTGCCTCCGCAGCTCCTCCTCCATAGGCGGCAGCGGCTGCGCGTATCGGCTCGGCAGCGGCAGATGCTGGAAGACGGAGGCATTTGCCAGCGCCGAAAGATGCAGCGCATCGGCGTCAATATAGGCATTATAGGCGGAAAGAATCCGCACCGTTTCCCACTCCGTCTCCACGCCGCCGCGGCGTCCGCCCGCGCCTTTGGAGTCCGTGTATTTGAATGCCCAAGGCGTGAACCCGCCCACATGAATAAACGCGCGGTGATTGCTCAGACGGAGCGATTCGGCGAGGATTTCTTGCAGGATTTTGAAATCCGACCCAAGAGGTTGGCAGGGATCATCAATCGGCGTTTCATCCGCCCAGACGGATAAATCCCAGAAGAAGCCTTTATGCGAAATAAAATAATCATGATTCGTCAGCGTGTGATTTTGAAAATCGTGCCCCGGCGCCGGATTTTTTATCCAGAAAGAGTCAATATAATAGCCCTGATAAAGCGGATTGCACAAACCCGTTTTGAGATATTTTTCCATCGCCCAAATGTAGGCGTCGCACTTTTTCGACCCGGTGGAAGTGCGGTTTGTGTCCGGAATCATGCTCCTGCCTGTAAATTTGTTGCAAAGGTCGAGCCGCACGGGCAGGTTTATTTTGCCGGAAATTAACCGCTGATAGAGCGAATCGGGCGAAGGGTTTTTGGGAATGGGCAAGAGATTTTCCGCGCCCGCCGCTGTGGAGGCAACGTTGGACGTGGCGGGAACATCCGGATCCCAAAGAACAACGCCGTTTATTTCATCGGCAAAAATTTTCACAAGCGACTCAATATCGCCAACCGGTTTCAATGTTATTTTTTCCAGCCAGCAGCCGGGCTCCCGCATGCGGCGCAGCCAGTATTCATCCACATTTTCTTTTGCAAGCTCGCTCTGAACAAAATAAACATAAAGGCGCGGATGGCGCCGGTTCGCGATTCCTTGCAACGCCGCCGCGAGATGCGCGTGTTCAAAAGCCCGCCACGCAGGCAGGGCGCGCGTGTAGCGCAAATCGTATGTGTATAAAACACCGGCGGCTTGTTCGATGGGATGAATCCGAAACGGCGCGCGCCGCGCGCTCCACCCGCTCCAGCCCGCTGCAGAGCGCGCCCTTGCCCACGTAAAAAGAGTTGTATGCTCGGGAAATTTTTGAGAGGATGTGAAAAAGAATTTTTCGCTTTGCATCTCGCCGGAGTCCCAGATAATTTCCGATTCCGGACTCTCGCCGGATGTGATGCGGAGATGAAAAGCCTCGTGCGACTCGCCGCGCCATTCGATGCGCGGGGGATTGGCTGTCGAGATTCCCGCTGGCAACGCCACAATGGGAGGCAGCGGTGGCTGAGCAGCGCAAATGGAATTTTCTGCCATAAAAAATCCTTTTCCAAAAAGTATGAGTAGAATTAGTATATACATATCCGCGCCTGTCAATTTTTTTATGCGAACTTTTTAATTTGACACATAACCCAAAATTAAAACATTATATATATTTGTGTATAAAAAGAAGTTTTTTGAAGGGTGAATTTTTTATGCGCAATCCATTTTGTATAAAAATCGTATTTGTTCTCGCTTTATTGATGTTATTCTCTTTTGGTTTTGCACAGACGGAGTCCGATAAACCAACGCCTAAAATCTTCAGCACATGGAACGGTTTCATGGAGCCCGACCGCTGCGCCTCCGCATGGGCAATCAAAAAATTTGCCGAAAAGGATGCCGTGTTCAAAATCTACCCTGTGCAAACGACCGCCATGGATGGTGTCTCTTTTGATGTCCCACTGCCCGGCATCTATGCAAGGCAGCGCAATAAAACCATCATGGAGGCTATCCTTTCCCATCACAAGGTTGAGGACGCCGCCGCATGGCGCGTCGCCTCCATCATCAGGGACATCGAGCTCAATCGTTGGGATAGCCGCGCCACGCCGGAAGCCGCGGGAGTTGAAGCCGTTATCAATGGGCTGAATAAAATTTCCCGCGATGAAATGGATTGTCTTGAAAAAAGCATGTTAATATTTGATGCCTTATACGCCTCATTCCAAAAGGAGGAAAAACCCGTTTCAGCGGAAAAATCCAAACGATGAAAATAATTTACCGGTTCATACTCCTTTGCCTTTTTGTTATCATAGGCAGCCGCATCCAAGCCGATGAGGTCATCCTTTATTCCTCCTTTGAATCGGGCAATTGGGATATTTGGATGATTCACCCCGATAAAAGCAACGCACGAATTTTAATCAATTCGCCGCTGGATGAAAAGGCTCCCGCGCTTTCGCCCGACGGCGCATATATCGCCTATCATGATAACAGAGGGAGCGTTCGTATTGCCGGTCTTGACGGCTCATCGAGCGATGTCCTTGCGCAGTCGCCGGGGCTGAACAGCTATCCCTGTTGGACGCCCGACGGCGCGGGGATTGTGTATTGTTCCCGCCCATCGCCGACAAAGGAAGCGGCAGGCATTTTTTATAACAAGATTCAGCCGGTCGCCGCCGCAACTCCTATAACGCTGGTTGAGCCGATGGAATCGAATAATTTCCCCGCGCTTTCGCCGGACGGCAAGCGCCTTGTTTTTTCGCGTTTTCTGGCGCAGGAAAAACCGCTGAAGCTCCCGCGCGAGCCTCTTATTGAGGAACTCTACATCCTTGATATAACCAGCGGCAAAATATCGCAGATAACCAACCTGAAAAAAAATAGCGCGCACCCTCGATGGGCGCCCGACGGCGCAAAAATAGTTTTCTCATCAAACGCCGCAGGCAGCTATGACCTGTGGCTTGTTGATATTGGAGAAAAAATATCGGAGCCGCGGCGGCTTACTGAGGATCCGGGATTTGAAGGCTTTCCCGCATGGTCACCCGACGGGGAGAAAATCGTCTTTATCTCGTCGCGCACTGGAAATATGGAACTGTGGATTCTGGATGTTTCAAGCGGAGGCTGGACGCAGCTCACTAATTCGGAAAAGAAAAGAGATTCGATGGAGCCCTGCTGGGGCAGGCTCCCTTAAATATAGCGGTTTGGAGGGTTTATCATGAGGCGGCAAATTATTATTTTTACTCTCATTTTCGCCGCTGCGCTTTTGCAGACGGCGGGCGCTTTGGCGCAAATCGAAGCGGAGCCATCGGGATTTTTATCGAATGTTCAAGTTAGCTCCGATGAACTAAACATCGCCGCAAATGAAAAAACTCGCATCGAATTCAGATTAACACAATCCGCCAAAGTCACGCTCGTGATTTACAACGCCGGACATGTTCCTGTTCGGACGCTGGCAACAGACCTGCCATGCGCGGCGGGAGTGAATGCGCTCGAATGGAACGGACGCGATGACGCCGGCGCGCCGGTTCCCGATGAGGCGTATTATTTTACCATCTCTGCGGTGGGCTCTCGGCAGCAGGTCGCCTCATTTGATCCCGCGCTCACATCCGGCGGCGAACGCATCAAGTTCGGCGACGACAACCTGAAGTTTGACGCCGAGGCAGGCGGGATTGTTTATGAGCTCCCGTATGCCGCGCGAGTTCAAATCCGCATCGGCGTTACAAACGGTCCTCTTTTGAAAACCCTTGTGCAATGGGCGCCAAGAAAAAAGGGGCGCCATTGCGAGCCGTGGGATCGCAAAGACGCCAGCGGTAGTATCACGTTGACTGAGTTGAAAAATTTACGCATTCTGGGACGCGCCATGGCGCTGCCCGAAAAAAGCATCATCGTCAAAGGCGGCGGCGCGGCAAGCGCATCAACCGAACCCGTTACGCAGGACACGGCATTGCGCAGAACCGCCGTGGATGCCTCTCTGGCAAAAAGGGCGCGCCCCATCGAACCCGCCGCATGGACGCCTTTCGGCAAAAACACAGACCCTGTTTTTTCGCTCTCGCTGAAATCGGATAAGAACGCCGTTGATACTAAATCCGCGCCCCCATCATCCGAAAAAGGCGTCGCCGTTCGCGGAGAAACGGCATTCGAAATCGCCCTTGATGACGCCGCGCGCATGGCTCTTATGGAGCAGCGCTTTGAGATAGTATTTTTCGTTGATTATTCCCTTATAGGAGAAGTGGAGCAGGGCTACTCGCCCTATACTTGGGTTTGGGACTCGACATCTGTTGCGGATGGACAGCATGTGATAACATTCAACGTTTCCGGTATGAACGATCAGATAGGCGCCCAGTCTCTGATTGTTGATGTGCAAAACGGCATCGCTGAAAAGTGAGGTTTGGTTATGAAACAAAAACGCATCTTCATTTTATGCGCCATGAGTTTGGGAATTCTTGCGCCGCTTTTTGCGGGCGATATCGGACTGCGGGGCGAGCTCAACGGCATCGGCGCAGAGTTTTCGCTGCATGTTTACCTCCAAAACGTTTATGATATTCATGGGCTTGCCTTTGATTTGGTCTATACCACGACGAGCCTTCAATTGAAAGACAGAGACGGCAATCTCGGCAATGGGGCGCAGCCTGTTATTCAGGAGTGGGGCGTCTTGAGCGAGGGCAATAAAGCGACCGTTCTTATGGAAGGCGCGCTGGAGATGGAACGCGCCGGACGCCTTGTTATGGGGGCAACGCGAACAGGCTCTCTTGCCGGCGTGGACATTGCCGGACAGAATTCCATCTTAAGCGTGGCAATGATTCTCTTGAAAAATCCGCCGACTGCGCCTGTTCTTCAAAATATATACGCGGAGGATCACTGGGGCAATCCCATAGAGTTGAACATTCTGCCGACAGAACTTTATAATCTGCCGCCTATGAGCCTTTGGCTTTTGCGATAAATCATAAAAGGGTGGTTCGCCATGAAATTGAAAAGTTTTTTATTGTTTCTTGTGTTTTTGCCGCTTGTGGGATGCAAGGACGGAGCAAAGGGAAATTATGTTACCGCCTATACCGCCCACGACCAGATTTATTCCGAGCCGGTTTTTCAACTTTTCACGGAAAAGACCGGCATCGAGGTGCGGGCGGTTTATGACACGGAGGCGGTCAAGACCGCCGGTCTGGTGGCGCGTCTGATGGCGGAGGAAAAATCCCCGCAGTGCGACGTCTTTTGGAATAATGAAATCATTCGCACCATCGCCCTTAAAAAGAAAGGGATGCTGCAGCGTTACCAATCGCCGGAGGCGGCGATGTATCCGTCCGAATATCGCGACTCGGATGGTTTTTGGACCGGGTTTGGCGGCAGGGCGCGCGTGTTTATCTACAACAAGAATTTGATTAAGGATACTTCGGAGCTGCCCAATTCTATCTTTGCGCTCAAAGACCCCGCTTGGAAAGGGAAAACTGCCATCGGCAAGCCGCTCTTCGGCACAACGGCAACACATGCCGCTTTCCTTTTTGCCAAAATGGGTTCCTCCAATGCGAAACAATTTTTATTGGATATGAAAAAAAATGAAGTCATCGTAACAGCGGGCAACGCTATGGTCAGGGACATGGTCGCGCACGGGCGCGTGCCGTTGGGGCTGACGGACACCGATGATGTAAACGGCGCCATCGAGGACGGTTTTCCTGTGGATATGATTTACCCCGATTCTGACGCCGATAAAACGCTGGTTATTCCAAACACCGTTTCGCTTATCAAAGGCGCGCCGCATCCCGAAAACGGCAAACGGCTGATAGATTTTCTCCTCTCCCGAGAGACGGAGGAATTTCTAAATAGAAATCGCGCGGCGCAGATTCCGCTTCGCACAGACGCAACATCCAATGCCCGCATTCCGGCGCTTAAAGACATCCCCTATGAGCATGTGGACTGGGAAAAGGTTGCGGACGCTCTGGATGAAAGCACGGAGTTTATTCAAAAAGAGTTTTAATGAAAGAACAGATTACAATGCCCATGATTAGATGCGGCACAAAATGCGGCAAAGCCGAAAAAGGTTTTACCCGCTGGCAGCTGCGTGAGGCGGTTTTTCTTATTTTTGCCGTTCCTTTTTTACTGCCGCTTTTTGACCTTTTTATGGCATGGGGAGATATGGGGGCGCTGTGGAAAAGCCCCGCGGGCGGCGTTCGCCTTTTCAAAATTATGGGAAATAGCGCGCTTTTGAGTCTTTGCTGCGGGTTGGTTGCGGTGTGTCTGGGATGTCCAGCAGGAATTCTGGCGGCTGTATCGGGAGAAAGAATCCGCCTTGCCATCGGCGCGTCCAGTCTCATGCTCTTTGTCATTCCGTCCAACGTGCTTGTTGTGGGTCTTCTCACGCTTGCTTATTATATTCCGGCGCTGGATGTGTTTTTATATTCATTTATCGGCGCGGCGTTGATTCAGGGCTGGGCGCTGAGTCCGCTTGTCTTTTTCCCCGTTTACATGGCAACGCGCTCTTTCCCTCGCGAGTGGAACGATATGGGGCTGCTCGATTCCGGGCGCAGCGGCTTGATGCTGCGATTATGGTTTCCGCTGGCAGCCGTCCCCGCCTTGATGGGGGGCGGTCTGGCGATTCTTTTGAGTTATGGGGATTTTGTGATACCGGATATTTTATTTTCGCGCAATCCACGATTCGGGATGGTTTTTTCAACGGAGATTCAGGCGGCGTTTGCGGGATTTTTTGATCTGGAGCGGGCGCGCAGGTTGGGCGCGCTTTTTATTCCTTTTCCGATTGCAATTGCCGCAGGGCTCCTTTTTTTGTTGCCCAGATTTCATGAGACGAGGGGGTTGGATGCTCATACGGTCGCGGAAGCCGCCGCCCCAAAGCCGCATCGGGAACGTTTTGATTTTGTAAAATTTGCCGTTTCGATTTTTCCTTTTATGTCATCTTTGCTGTTGATGATTTCGCTCGCGGCTCTGGCTTGGATGCTTCTGCGGGATGCCTCCGCATGGAAGGCGGTGTGGCGCTCCGCAAGCGATGAATTGTTTGGGTCGCTGATTGTCTGCGGGCTTTGCGCCGCGTTCATACTCTTTGCTGGAATTTTGATGAGTTCGCTTTTATTGATGAGACGCAACGGGAGGCGGGGCGCGCCATCGCCCGGTCTTGCCGTCTTCGGTTTTTCCGCCTTGCTTTCTTATTTTCTACCCGGCTCAATTGCAGGGGTTTTTCTGCTTAGAATCTTCAGCGTCCCGCATTTTGCCGATTTGAGAAGCACGGTCATTCCGCTTATTGCGCTTTATTTTTTGAGGGGGGCGGGGCTTGCGCTGCCGATTATTTTGATTTCCGCCGCGGCGGTTCCAGAGGAAAGGATTGCGCTTGCGCAAACGGACGGCTGCAGGTTTTGGGGACGGATTCGCCATGTGCTGGCTCCTTCGTGTTGGCGTTTTTGGCTTGCCGCGTTCATGTTGGTGTTCCCCGTTCTGATGGGCGAAACCGCAGGCGCCATGATTGTAAGCCCGCCGGGTTACACGCCGCTTTCTGTCCGCATCCAGACGGTGATGCATTACGGACCGGGCGCTTATGTTTCAGTTTTGTGTTTGATGAGCGCCGCCTCCGCGCTGTCGGTTGTGGCGGCGGCGGGATATGTTTTTCGTAAAGGATTATTTATCACCGAATAAACGAATTCGAGGGGAGCTTATGAAAACCAAGTTGTTCCTTTCTGTGTATATGCTTTTTTTCTGCGCTTTGTTCCTGTCGGTTTATGCGCTGCCGCCGGATATAGACCAAACCGACCGCGTGGACGGCAAGGATTTAATCCGCTTTTCCCGCGCATGGCAGAAAAAAACGGGCGAGGAGGGATGGAACGAGCGCGCCGACCTTGATTATTCGGGGCTTATTGACGAGGAGGATTATAAAATTCTCCAGCTTTATTTCGGATTGCAGGGGCGCGTCCGCCGTGTCTGGATTTCGCAGGGAACGCCCAACACCATCATGCGTTTTGCCGATGATGGCGAACTCATCGGCAGTTTTAGCGGCGCGGGCAATCCCCGTTTGTTCGCCCTGTTCCCGGGCGACGGTTCCCTCTGGTCTCTCAATACATCGCAGGGCAAATTGTTTCATTATGATAGCAACGGACGGCTTCTTTCCACCGTGAGCGGCTTCAATACTCCAGCGGCGCTTTCCGTGAATGAAAAAACCGGACAGTGCTGGGTTGCCAACACTGTCAGAAAAAATGTCGTCCTTATTTCGCCGGATGTCCCCGCTGACTATAATATCGCTTCGCAAACAGGATTTCATAAAACCATCGGCGGCTTCAATGAGCCCGTCTCCGTTTCTGTGGATTCGACGGACGGTTCCTGCTGGGTTGCCGACGCCAAAGTAAGCCAAATCATCAAACTGGACGCAAACGGAGATAAAGAGCTTTTGCGGATTGGCGGCTTTCCCAACGCCAGCCTTGTCATCGTAAATCCCGTTGACGGCGCCGTCTGGGTTGAAACAAATGATTACTTCATTAGACAAACCGTCAAATGTCTTACCAGCGGCGTCAGAATAAAAGCATTCGATTCAGGGGCGCTTCTTTGCGTCAGCCGCAATGATGGCTCCGTTCTTGTTCAAGGAACAACGTATAGCGAGGTCTGCCGCATCAGCGCAAATGGCGAAGAGATTTTCCGCGTTGGAGGCTTCGGCTGGATTATAGCTGCCTTTGCCGATCCGGTCAGCGGCTGCTTCTGGCTGCTGGATCAAGAAAAAAATGAAGTGGTGAAACTCTCCGCAGGCGGGGCGACGCTCCTGCGTATAGGCGGCGTTTTTGGGCAGCTTTCATCTGGCGCGATAGATGACGGCGAACCGACTTTTTCATCCTATCCCCGCGCCGCTGTTCAGGCGTCGCCGCTAAAAGGCGGCGTCCCTCTCAAAGTCTTTTTTGCCGCTCAAATAGAAAATGCGGGCGGCGCGATTTTAAATTATCAGTGGGATTTTGACGGCGACGGTCTCTTTGACTGGATGTCTCAGACAACCGGCGATGTTAGCCACACATATGAAACACCGGGCATCTATAATCCCATTTTCCGCGCGGTGAATGAAAAGGGGCTCGCGGCGGTCAACACGTCCCTCCTCATAACAGCGGGGGAGCCGGAGATTCGCCTGGACGCAAGCCCCGCAAGCGGCGCGGCGCCTCTAAAGATCGCATTGAATACAATTCTGCTGAACATTCCCAGAACTGCTGTTCATGCCATTTTGTATGATTTGGATGGCGACGGCAATTTTGATGCGCTTTACGAAGGCAAAGATATATTGAAAGGCTTAAGTGTTTCTCACACATACCGCAAAATTGGCGACTTCTATCCGATGGCTAAAGTTGTCTTGCAGGAGGGCGGCGAGGTTTGCGCGTCCGCAACCGTGGAGGTTCATTCTCCCGCCCCAACCGTCAAGGCATCCGCCAAACCCGCGCAGGGCTACATGCCGCTTTCTGTGGAGCTTTCCGCGCAGGCAAAAGATGATGACGGCAGCGTTGTTTTATATGAATGGGATTTTGATAATGACGGCATATTCGACTGGCGCAGCACAACGCAATCCAACGTCTTGAATGTGTATCGCCAAAAAGGCAATTTCACGGCATTGGTGCGCGTGACTGATAATGACGGCTTACAGGCGTCCGACGTTGTCCCGATTCGGGTCTTAAACAAACCGCCGGATGTGACGGCGGATGCCGAACCGCGCAAGGGAAACGTCCCGCTGTTGGTCAATCTCAAGGGACAGGCGACCGATGCCGATGGGAGCGTTGTCCTGTATGAATGGTCGCCGAAGGGCGACGGCAATTTCATCTGGCAATCCCCCTCCGCCGGTCTGACCTCATATACCTATACTGAGCCGGGGATTTATCATGCAACCTTTCGCGCCACAGATGACGAAGGCTCCAGCGCCACAAAAACCGTTGCCATTGAAGTGCGGAATGCGGGCAAGCCTTTTGCTTTGCCGGATGCCGCGCCCCGCAGCGGCGCCGCCCCGCTCAATGTCAATTTCACCGCCGCCGGTTCCGATGACGATGGCTCGATTGTCCTTTATGAATGGTTTTTTGAACTGCCCTACGAGCGCCTTGACCAGTTGTGGAAACGCCCCCTTGCCGATGATTATTCCTCGCCGGATTCTTATTGCGGCATCGCCTACAACAAAGCGACCGGACATCTCATCTTTGCCTCTAACGGGGGCAAAAATTTTCCCGCTGGATTTTACATCATTGACCCGGCAACCGGTCGGACCATCGGCAAACTTTCGGAAAACGGTGTCTCATTTATGTCATTATCCTCTGCGCCGAGACGCAAGGCAATAGGCATTGCGCCCAGCGGGAAGATTTTCCATCAGGACGGCAACGGCGATATTGTGATGTGGGCGAACGAGGGCGCCAAGCCTGTCGTTGTTTATGACGACACGGAAAATGATGAATTCTCGCACACCATTGATGTTATCGAACCGGCGGGCGTCGTGTATGTTTATACCTGCCGGTATGCGACGAAAGAGATAAAGATTTTTCGGCTCGATGGCGCGCTTCTTACGCATGTGAATACCGTTTCATGCAGCCCCGCCGGAAACACCGTCGGCACCGGCATCGCAGTTTCCGCCGATGGAAAGACTTTATACACCTCGTATAAATCTCTTGTTCTTTCGAAATGGGTCAGCCCGACCGGACCTTTGGGAACTTACACCCGCGACGCAACTTTTGCCCCGACTCAAACCGCGCCGGAATCCATCGCGCTGGGTTATGCGGAGTCTTTTCCGGAAAAGCCGACCGCGCTTCTTGGAACTCTGCATGATTCCCCGGCTGATAAGATATTCTTCTTTGATGCCGCCGGCGTAGAGTCGAGAAGTCCCGCCTTGATTGAAGGCGCGGGTTACCGTTCTTACGCATCGGATATTGATGTGGATTGGGAGAATCGCCGTATTTTTTACGGTTTTGGTGTGAACGGAATCGGCTGCATTCATTTTTCGCCCGGCGCTTACTGGTCGTCTCCAACCCCCGGCACAATCGCGCACCAATATAACGTCTGGGGCGTTTATCATCCCATGCTCCGCGTGAGGGATAATTCCGGCTTCACGGACGAAACCGCTCTGGAGATTAACGTTCTTTCCCCTCCGTCTGCGAAAATTATTTTCCCTGAAAATAATGTGATATCTTATCGCAACAACCTCATATTCCGCGGTTCGGGCGAGGACAAGGACGGACAGATTGTCAAATATGAATGGGACTTTGACGGCGACGGGACTTGGGACTGGGCATCGGATAAAGAGGAGAATGCGACGTGGGCGGATGCCGATTTTGCCGAACACAACGCCTTTTTTCGCGTGACCGATTCGGACGGGCTGCAGGATACTGTCTCGACTCATTACAAGATTGTTTCCAGCGCGCCAAAAGTTGCCGCTCAGGCGGAGCCCGCCCGAGGCAACGTCCCTGTAACCGTCACGTTCAATGGAACCGCAACAGACGCCGATGGATGGATTCTTGATTATATGTGGGACTTTGATGGCGACGGGATTTTTGACTGGTTCAATGGAGAGCCGCGCGGCGCGGTGATTGCATGCACAAGCGAATCGCCCAATTCAAAGGCGGATAAGCTCATTGACGGCAGCCTTGCCACCAACAACTATTGGTTGAGCGCCGCTAACCCCGCCTTTCCCATTGATATCACCTTCAAACTCAAAGGCGACACCAGCCAGCAGATAGACCGAATCATACTCAGCACGAAAAACCCCATATCCGCCAACTATCGAGTAAAGGACTTTGAAGCGCATATAACCGATGAGGAAACCGCTGAAAATTTCGTCCCTTGGATTCGCGGAACAATGAACAGCGTTGCAGAAGAACAGACCTTTACATCTATCACATTAAGCGCAAAATATGTCAAACTGCGCATCCTTTCCGTCGAGAAAGGAACATCTTATGCGTCGCTGGGCGAATTTGAGGTTTATGCAGGCAAGAGAAATGTTCTCACCAATCCGGGCGCAAAAGCGACTTACATTTTCAATACACCCGGAATATACAATGCCGAACTTCGCGTCATTGATAACGACGGTTTCGCCGGCAGCGATGTGATTCCTATCCAAGTCAATGCCAGCAATTCCCCAGCGGCGTCCATTATCGCCATGGAGCCTTCGCCGGGATGGCGAACCGAACCCATCCTTTTCATGGGTATCGGCGAGGACGCCAACGGTCAGGTGGTTAAATATGAATGGGATTTGGAGGGCGACGGGACTTACGATTTGGAGCAGACCAAATCCGGCAGCGTTGTTTCATGGACAAGCCAATATAACACCACCACCTACGCCGCGAAAAATATTATTGACGGTCTGGCGGAGAATAGCAAGGGCTGGCGTTCCAACAGCGTCAACTTCCCGCAGGAACTTGTCATGCAGCTTGCCGATGCCGAAGGGGGCTCGCCGGTCAATCTGGCGTGTGTCGCCATCAATGTTGCGATAGGAAATCCCAATAACAATTGCGCAAAGGATTTCACTGTTTCCGTTTCCTCAACCGCCGCCGACTCCGGCTTTTCAGATGTCGGTTCATTTCAGGCGATGCGGAGCAAGGGATATCAGATTTTCACTTTTGCGCCCGCGCCGGCTCGCTGGCTGAAAATCTCCGTCACATCAAATTACGGCGGCGGATTCGTGGAGATTGCTGAAATCTGCGCAGCGGGCAAGCCGCCTGCGCGCAACCAGCTCGCGCCCGGCGGCGCCTTTGCCCAGTATAATTTCAGCGGAAATTACAAGCCGACCTTTCGCGTTACAGATAATGATGGTTTGATGGATTGGGCATCGCAAAAACTCGTCATCAATTCCGAGTCGCAAAAACTCGGCAGCGTCTGGGTGGCGGTTACAGGGGCGCATACGGTGAAACGGCTATCGCCTATGGGCGATGAACTCTGGTCGTTTGAATCGCTCCGTTTTCCATGGTCTGTCGCCGCCAATGTCAACACAAAGGATTGCTGGATTGCCAATACGCAGGGGCATAATGTTGTTAAACTCGATCCGCAGGGGGCGGAGAAGCTCCGCATTGCCGGATACAACAACCTTAAAAAAGTCGAGGTGAATCCGGTGAACGGCGTCTGCTGGGTCAGCGACACTTCCAATCATCAAGTGGTGCGATTGAGCGCGGATGGGACTCAGGAGGCGCGCATCAGCGGGTTTAGCGGTCCCACCGGGCTATCGGTATATCAGGCGGATGGCTCCTGTTGGGTGGCGGATGTGTATAATAATGGGCGCGTTGTCAAACTTGCGGCGAACACCCCTGATGGGTATGATATCAGCACGCAGACGGGTTTTCATATTTTCCGCACGGGATTCAGGGAGCCGCAAGCCCTCGCGGTCAATCAGATGGATGGAACGTGTGTTGTGGCGGATAATAAGAACAATCAGGTCGTCCTTTTAAATGAGGAGGCAAGTGAGGAAATATGGCGCATCAGCGGCATCGGCAGCCCCATCGGCATCAGCGTCAATCCCCGAGATGGCAATATCTGGGTTGCCGACCAGTCAAGCCACCGCGTTGTGCGGCTTGCTCCCGACGGAAATGAAGTGTTTCGCGTCAGCGGTTTTAATCATCCAGGCGCTATCAGCGTTAATAACCTTGATGGAACATGCTGGGTGGCGGACACGGATAACAATCGGGTGGTAAAACTTGCGCCTAATGGAAATATCATTTTGACCCAAACCGGAAACACCCAGCCGCGCGGCATTTATGTGGATTCAGGCGAGGGGGCGTTCAACCCCGCGCCGACATTCAAGGCAATTGCCGGAGCCTCCGCGCTGGAAGGAGCCGTGCCTCTTGTCGTCTCGTTCACCGCCGCATCGCAGGGCGGCGGAAATATCATACGTTACGAGTGGGATTTTGAAGGCGACGGCGTTTTCGATTACAGCTCCCCAGCCACCGGCGATGTGGAACATGTGTATGAAGATTTCGGCATCTTCAATGCTGTGTTGAGAATAACCGATGAAAATCATCAGGTGGCTTATGATTATCACTTGATTCTCAAAGCACAGGGCATAAGGGCGACCGCAATCGCCATCCCCACTGAGGGTTTTGCTCCCCTGAGCGTGGTTTTTTCCCATGCGGGATTTTCGCAAAACCCAATAACAAAATATGAATGGGATTTCAACGGCGATGGAAAAATTGACAGACAGACATCCGATGCCGCCGCCAAACTTACATATACCTATAATCGGGCGGGGACATGGACGGCGTTTCTGACTGTGACAGACTCAGCTGGCAAAACCGCCCAAACTGCCGTTGTGTTGAACATCGCTCCAAACCCGCCTGACGTGCACAATGCGTTGGTGTCAACGCGAATCGTTTTGGGACGGACGCTTGTCAGTTTTGACGCCACAAGGGCGTTTGACTATGATGGCAGCATTGTCCTTTATGAATGGGACTATGACGGCGACGGCATTTATGATTGGCATTCAAAAACGCCTCTTATTGCGGAATATGTTTATCCCGCGCCCGGAATATACCGCCCCATATTCCGCGCCACAGATAATGACGGGTTGTCTTCAACTAAACAATTTGAATTAACCATTCCTAATTCCGCGCCAGTTGCTAAAGCCAATGCAGAGCCAGCCATCGGACGCGCCCCGCTCACCGTTCAATTCTCCGGCGATTGCGCCGATTATGATGGCAGCATCGCCCTTTATGAATGGGATTTCAACGGCGACGAGATTTACGATTGGTCGTCCAATCTGACGGCGACAGTCAGCCATTCCTACAACACGCCGGCGGAATACACGGCAACGCTTCGCGTCACGGATAATCTGGGCGCGACCGCAACCAGCAGCGTTCCCATTTCTGTCAAGAATGCAAACGACCCCATTGTGGCGCTCAACGGCGCGCCGCTGGAAGGCGTCTTTCCGCTGCTTGTGAATTTTAACGCCGTTCCCCAAAACCCCGCAAATCCCATCGTGCGCTATGAATGGGATTTCGGCGAGGCAAAATGGACAGAGGCGGACGGCTATTTGCGACAGATGCTCTGGCTCGGCGCGTTCAAGGCAACAGGCGGCAATGATGTGACAAGCCACATGCCTGATATTGAAAAAGGCAACCCCTCTGATAAAGACACCTTTGCCGGTCGTGTCTGGTCGAAAACAAATTCATCCTCAAGCGGCATTTTCAATCTTGTGCCAAAATTCGGCGGCAAAAAGAATTTCGCTTATAGTCTTGTTTATCTTTACTCGAAAGAGGCGCAGCGCGTCCGATTTAGTTACGGCGCCAAAGACTCTGCTCGATTCTGGATTAATGAAAGCCTTGTGGAAACAAGGGTTTTTTCCGGCTCATTTGCCTTTGACCAATTTCAGTTTGAGGCGGACCTAAAGGCGGGATGGAACAAGGTTCTTGTTGCTGTTTCCCATGAAACGAGTTCATGGGCATTCGCCTGTCGAATCACCGACCTTGCCAACGCGCCGATTCGTTTTTTGCATTCCGTTGTGGAGCCTTATTCGGCTTCGCCCTTTGTGCAAAACGGCGCCGCCACCGCCTCGTTTGGTTATCGGCATCCGGGGGTGTATAATGTCAAAGTAACAGCTTATGATTCTGCGGCAAAGCAGGCTTCCGCTGAACTGTCTGTCAGGGTTTTGAATAACCCCATACCGGTTGCCCTGCCAAGGGTGCATCCCCTGAGCGGACCTGCCCCTCTTTCGTGCCGATTCGAAACAAATGCAAAGGTTTCGACGGGTGTGATTTACTATTATACATGGGATCTTGGGGACGGTCGAACTTTTGACGACTGCGGCAATATTCCGCGAAATTTCAGCCATACGTATTATTTCCCCGGAGTTTATCGCGCGACGCTTTTTGTTAAGGATGACGCCGGTATAATCGGGCAGGGCAGCGTTGATATCACCGTTTTTGATGCCGAAAAAATCACTGCAGAAATAGAGGCGTCGCCTATTTCCGGCAAAGCGCCGCTCGACGTTCAATTCATCGGGCGAGTCAAAAGCATTTCTGGCATGGTTCGGCTCTTTGAATGGGATTTCAATGGCGATGGTATTTATGACCTTAACGGACCTGACGCCGCTGAACCGCTATTCAAATTCACAACACCCGGACAATACACCGTGAAACTGCGCGTTACGGACGACCGCGGCAATAAAGCAACCGCGGAAAAGACGATTTATGCGGGCGTGTCCGCCGGACCTCAAATTCAAATCACGGCGAATCCCGAAAGCGGCGCCGCCTCGTGTATAATCGCATTTGAGGCGGATGTGAAACCGGGCGATAATTCAGATATTAACATCGAATGGGATTTTGACGGAAATGGAACTTATGATGAAATTACCTCGCTTGGAGCGGACGGAAAATCCGCAACTTCCCATATCTACACGCTGCCCGGGTTGTATAATGTCCGGGCTCGCGCCAAAGACGGACTGGGGCGCATCGGCGAAACCGCCCTTTCGCTGCCCATCGCCTTTTCTATCAACGCATGGCGCAGCGCCGAGGTTTTGTCCCCGCTTCTCAATCAGACTATGAGCGTGCAGTCTGTCATCGGCTCGCCTGCGCGGATAACGGTCTGGATTGAAAATGCAAAAGGCGAGGTTGTGAAATATCTGGCGCAGGATGCAGATCGCGCCGCCGGATACTACTCCGATGTCTGGGACGGATGCGACAGCGGCGGGAATTATGCGCCTCATGGGACGTATTATTTTTATCTGCGTTATTCCGCGGGCGATATAACGGGGCTCATTGACCACGAAAAACCCATGACTCCGATAAAAGGTTATGAGTATGGCGACAACCCCACATTCACCTATCCCTCGCGCTTCCATGCTCTTGAAGACCGCCCCTTCTATCTTTCATACACCATGAATGAGTTTTCCGATGTGTTCTCCTTTATCAGCGATGTAGGCGCACGCAATCCCATTGACCCGTGGGTTGCGCCGCTTTCCATAAAGGAGGCGCGCCCTGCCGGTAATTATATTGATATCTGGGACGGCACAAACGGACGAAAAAGATTCATTCCGACCCTATCTGAAGCAGCCGTTATCGGCGTCTGGTCATGGAAGCTTCCGGATAATGCCGTCCTTCTTTCGATGCGCCCGCAAATCTCCGGCGTCACCAAAGACCCCGATTATCTTTACCCTCTGCCCAGCCCCTATAAAGATACGGATGGATTGACCATACAATATACAATCTCGTGCCCTGCGTATGTCCAGATTGATATCGAGTCGGATGACGGCGCGCTTGTGAAACGCATAGAGCAGACGCACGATACCGCCGGAGCAAAAAGCGCATTTTGGGACGGGTTTAATACAGATGGGACGCCGCCATTGCCCGGTGTCTATAAAATTCATTTATCAGCGCTCGATAGCTACGGCAATGAGTCGCTGCATGTTTATGATCTCTTCAGGATTCAGTATTAGGAGAAACCGCCTAAAAGGAGGCATTCGATGATTCGTTGGAGTTTTTATCAAGCGCTATGTGCGGCGATGGCGGTCTTGTTGTTGCTTGCCATCGCGCCGCGCGCATTTTCCGTGGACCATCCGTGGGACACTTGGCATGTCTATTTCCCGAGCGTACCGGATATTCCCGAGCCGGATAACGACAGGGATGATGACAAGCAAGAGGATGCCGACCCTATTCTTTCGGCGGAGGGCAATTATGTTTATCCCCACACAGATTTGTGGATAAAAGGACGCAATCCCGCGCTCAAAATTCGCCGTGTCTATGACTCTATGTATGCCTGGTATTTGGGACCCTTTGGCTATGGATGGAGTTTTATCTACGACATCACATTCACCAAAGTTTACCGACCTATGATGGCGGGCGGCGGCAGAGCGGCAGAGGAGTCGGATAAACAGCCGGATACAAAAACAGCCTCTTTCTGGGGCGGGCTGGGCGGTGTCATCATACGTATGCCGGAGGGCAAATCTATCTTTTTCAAATGGAATGGCGGCGTCTTCGAACCTCCTGCGGGCTCCAAATACACCCTCGACAACGAACTGGTTCTTAAACACAAGGATGGAATTTATTACAAATTTCAGGGCAGCGATGATGTTCGCAAGGTCAGCTTCATCGGCAACGCCTATGGCGAGGCTTTGACGCTCACCTATGACAACAGCGGAAAACTGATAAAAGTTGCCGACCGTTTCAACCGCTTTATCAACATCTCCTATAATCTGAATAATAAAATTTCCTCCGTCACGGATTTCACCGGACGCTCCTGCTCTTATGACTATGATGATGAGGGCAACCTTATCGCCTACACCAATCCCTGCGGCTATAAAACGTTCTATGCCTATAACGCCGAGCATAGAATAATCAGCGTCTCCAACCAATCCGGACAGGTCTGGCTCTCCAATACATACAATCAGTGGGGCAAGGTCATCCAGCAAATCCACCTCGGCGGTGTTTACACCTTTGAATATGATACCATGAACAAACGGACAACCGTCACGTATCCCAACGGCGGACAGTGGATAAAAAAATGGGATGATTCCCGGCGCAATGTGGAAAGCACAGACCCGTATGGTTTCAAGACAATTCGGGAGTGGGATGATTTTTCCAATGCCGCAATTATCACAAATAAAAGAGGCTTTGTCACAAACTATGAATATGAAGGCGCGAACCTCGTGCGCATTATCAACGCCGCTGGCGCTATCTGGACTGCCACCCACACACCGGAGGGAAAGATTTCCACGTTCACATCCCAAGAAGGCGCCGAGATGGCGTGGGATTATGACGACAAGGGGAATATTGTCAAAATCAAAGACACCCTCAACAATGAAACACAGTTCGTATGGAACGACATTGGACGCATCCAATCCATCATCCGCGATAATGGCGACACCACAAACATCACATATAACGAGTTGGGGTATATCGAAAAGATGGAGGATTCCTCCGGACGCGCCTACCACCTCGAGCATGATGGCGTAGGCAACCTTCTCAAAACGACCAATCCCCTTGGGCACACAAGAAAATTTGAATACGACCCCATGGGACGCATCACCGCCTTCATCAATCCTATGAATCAGCGCAAAACCTTTTCGTATAACCAAAACGGCGGCATAACATCCATCACAGACCCGCTCAATAAAAAATGGATTTATGAATATGACAACTATAACCGGCTCATCCGCATCCTCGACCCGCTGGGCGATGCCACGACGTTTGGCTACGACGCCTCCGGAAACATGACCTTGATTCGCGATGCGGAAGGCGGCGTCTTTTCCTATGAATACGACCTTATGAACCGCGTCAAATCCATCACAGACCAGCGCGGCGGAAAAGTCGAATATCAGTATAACGCCATGGGCAGCCTTGAAAAAATCACAGACGCCCGCGGCAACAACACATCCGTAATATACGATTCCATCGAACGAGTCATCTCCACCGTTTATGCCGATGCCACAAAAGAGGAATTCACCTATGGGTCGGGACGGGTTCCCATTACGCAAAAACTCCGCAATAATACAACCATTTCCTATCAGCATGACCCGTTGGGGCGGCTCATCAAGCGCATTATGCCCGATGGCGAGGTATGGGACTTGGCGTATGACTGCTGCACGCTTTCGCCATCCCGCGTGGAAAAGCCCGGCAGCGTCGTCACGCTTTTGCGGGATCCGGATTTCAGGGTGATTGAAGCGGATATGAATGGGGTCAAGGTTAAATACGAATATGATGTTTTGGGCAGGAGAACGAAACTTATCTATCCGGATAATACTTTTATCACCTATGAATACGACGCCGCGGGTAAGGTGACAAAAATTCGTCCGCAGGGCGGCGCGCCGGTCGTTTCGTATGAATACGATGGAGCAGGCAGACGCACACGCGCCATCATGGCAAATGATACACAGATAGATTATGTCTATGACGCCATCGGACGCATCGTCTCCGTTGTTAACCGCCGCACAACCTCGGGCGCTCTCCTTTGGACGTTTGCCTATACATACGACAGGGCCGGCAATAGAAAAATTGTGACAACCTCCGAGGGCATTCATCGTTTTACATACGATGCCCTGAATCAAATCATCAGCGCCGAGCGTCCCGAGGGCTTCCCCTTTGCGGATGAATCCTTCACATACGACCCGATGGGCAACCGCCTGACCAGTCAATCCGGCGTTGACGCCGTGAACTGGACAGCCAATAACATGAATCGCTACACGCAGGCTGGCGCGCTCAATTTCAATTATGACGTTGCCGGCAACATGACATCCGACGGCTCGACGACCTTTGCCTTCAACCCTGATAACCTTATGATTTCCGCCGTTGCCGCGGACGCCAAAACCTATACGTCAAACTACGATGTTCTCATGAGACGATATGAAACCAATTTTGACGGCGTGAAAACGCGATACATATACGATTTTGAAAACGTCATCGCCGAATATGACGAGGGCGGCGCTCTCAAAGCGCGGTATATTCATGGCACGCTTTTCGATGAGGTTGTCCGCATGACGCGCGGCGGCGTGGATTATTATTATCATTACGACGCGCTGGGCAGTGTAGTCGGGCTGACCAATTCCCTCGGCGAGGTTGTGGAGGCATACAAATACGATACCTTTGGCAAACCGCAAGCGCCTTCGAGCGTGCAAAATCCTCACCTTTTTGCGGGCGCGCGCTATGATGCGCCGCTGGGACTATACTACAATCGGGCGCGCCATTACAGCCCCGCGCTGGGACGATTCATGCAGGAGGAGCCCATTCCGCAGATGCTGCGCCTTATCCCCGGAAACGAGGCAACCTTCAATATTTATCACTATGTCCAGAATAATCCGCAATTATTCCGCGACCCGAGCGGTTATTCTTATCACATCAAAATGGTCGGCGATGATTTTTATCACTACGAGGTAGTGGACGATAAAGAAGATGCTCCGGGAGAATCCGGCGATAATGAGGGTGCGTCGGAAAAACCGGAAGATAAACAGAAGGATTGCCGCGGCAATTGTATGAACGGGTGCATGGGCAAGCGCACCGCTGAATCGCAAAAATTGTTTGATAAAATGAGTCCCATGTTTTCAGCTGTTGAGTGTATTGAAGGCGCGGCTGACTTTGCGGCGGGCGGTGTGGTTGGCGTGATCGGCGGCTGCGCGGCAGGGGCGGCAATACCGGGACTGAGCGATGCCGGCGTGCAGGCGGGCGAATTTGGAGCGGGAATCATCAACCATCGTTCTTGCGAAGTTGAGTGCGAGATGAGCTGCCTTTTCGGCGGAGAGTTTTAGGCATTGGGCGATTCCCATGAATCGGCTTTCCAACCCGACCAATCGGCGATTTGCACAGCATCGGATATCGCATGATTTGTTAATCCATTGCAGGATACAAAACCATCTTCCGGCAAAATTCCTCCGTCTTTAACGCCGGCATCGAACGCGATATCAAAAAACCCTGCGCATAATCCACGCCAAACGCCTGCAAATAACGCAATTGCGGCGCAGTCTCAACACCCTCCGCCGTCACAGGATATCCCAGACTGTGCGAAAGGTTCACAATAGCAGGTATCAGTTCCTTTTGCCCGCTGCCCGAATGTATCTGCTCCACAAAGGATTTGTCTATCTTCACCATGTCAACCGGAAGGCAATCGAGATAACTCAAAGACGAATACCCTGTGCCAAAGTCGTCAATGAATATCCGAACACCCATCTCATGCAGACGGTTCAGCTGGGTTAGCGTATCCGCCGGTCGCGCCAACAGAATAGTCTCTGTTAGTTCCAAACACAGTTGCGACGGGGTGAGTTTTGTTTCGCTCAATATACGGGAAATGGTATCAGGGAACGAGGGCTGCGCAATCTGTCTGCCGGAGACATTGACCGACACATATAACGGGGGGTTATTGGGGAGGATGGATTTCCATTGAACCGCCTGACGGCAGGCTGATATCAGGATATATTCGCCCAGCTCAAGGATGCGGTCGGTTGCCTCTGCAACCGAGACGAATTCCATCGGATTGATGAACCCGTGCCCGTGATGCCGCCAACGCGCCAGCGCCTCAAACCCCTTCAATTCCTTGTCTGCGATCGCCATAATAGGCTGGAATTCAAGATAGATGTCCCCCTGCTCCATCGCCTTTTTCAATTCGGATTCAATGTCAAAGAGGCGTTGGACATTTTTGCGCATCTCCGATGCGAATGTGCAGTGTTTTCCCGCGCCGAGCGATTTGGCGTGATACATCGCCAGCTCCGCGTCGCGAAGCATATCTTCTGCACATTTGTAAGAAGGGTCATAATAAACGATGCCGAAACTGACTGTTGTGCTAACTTCCCGTTCATTGATGATGAAAGGACGGGCGAGAATCTGGTGCACCTTATCCACCACCACGCGGGCGTCGGTTCTCTGGTTGATATCTTCGAGAAGAATGGCAAACTCGTCCCCGCCGAGACGCGCCAGGATATCGCCCGGTCTCAACAACTGCTGAAGGGCGCCTGCAACGGCTATGAGCAGCTTGTCGCCGGTGTCGTGTCCGAGACTCTCGTTCACAATTTTGAACCGGTCAAGGTCAAGCAACAAAATGCTGAAGTTCAAACCGCCTCGGATCGACTGGGCGATGGCGTGGTCCAGATGCTCCGCAAAAAGATAGCGATTGGGAATCCCCGTCAGACCGTCGTGGAAGGCGTGATGCATCAAACGCCGCTCTGCCTGTTCGCGTTGTTCTACTTCCTTTTTGAGTTCAATGTTCTTCTCGCGAACTTCGTTGAAAAGCCGATTGTTTTCAATCGCCACAGCCACGTAGTTGGCGATAATCTGCAAATGGTCAAGGTCAAGTTCCGTGAAATGGCGCGGCTCCAATTTCATATAAACGCCTAAAACGCCGATAACCTTGTCGCTAATCATCATAGGCGCTCCGGCAAAGGAGCGGAACACGAATTTGGCGGGATCCTGACTTGCGGATTTGGCAAAGGGAGCGGTGACGGAAGACTGGGCGACGTCATAAATTGATATAGGTTTGCGGTTTTTTATCATCTCGTCGGAAAGCCCTTGGCGCGCATAGAGGCGGGGCGCGGCATGAGAAAGAGAAATACCCGCCTGTCCCAGCAAAATAAGGTCATCGCCATGCAAACGGCGCAGGATGCAGGCGTCCACCTCCATGGCGGCGCAGATTTGCTCAGCCAGCTCGCAGCAGATTTCGTTAAGCGGCTTGTCGCATACGACAATTTGGCTTGCCTGCATAATCATCTTTATCTGCTTGGATTGAATATCCTCGCTTGCCATGCCCCAGACCTCTGCCGCAATATTTCAGGCTCGCTTCGTCTTAAAAAATTGCGAGCGTGTTAAAATGCCTTTGCTGTTTGTGCCGCCCAAAACCCTGTTAGAAAAACCATTCAATTCCTTCTACACAAGCTGCTCCTCTCTTACAATACAAAGGTGTTCATTTGCAAGAATAATCTGAACGGCATGAACAAATGCGGCAATTCAAAAGATGGGCGCAAACGATATAGATAGGATGCAGGCATGCACGCGCGCGGGCTCATCCGCCGCGGAGAGATATTGATTCGCACATTTATTTCATTGAAGAGAAATCAGAACGTTCGACCCTGACGATGCGCTCGCCCGGACGCGCCATGGGGAATTTGTTGCGCACGGCGATTTCATTTTCTTCGCAGGCGCTTTCCAAAAGATGCTTTTCCTCCGTCAGGTCGTTGATGCGTTTGCGGAGCGCTTTGACCTTTGCCGTCTCTTGATTGCGCCGTTTGTAATTTTCAAAATAGACATGAAGATTGCGGCGGTTGATTCCGAGCCAGAGGACGATAACGATTCCAAGAACGAGAAGGCTTAAATAGCAGATCCATCGGCTGCCCTGTAAAAAAGAGCTCAAAGGTTTCATCATTTGACCACCCCCACAGGAACGATACCAACATCAACGGGAGCCTCAACAAGTTAACGATGAATTATTAATAGAGCCGTCAGCCGCCTGTCAACAGCCATTTGTGATTTTTTGTTGACCGAAACCGACGGGATGACGCCTCTTTGATTTCATGCTGAAACAATATCGCAACGAAGCAATCCTTTCGCTTTTGTTTATTGCCCACACGATTATTTTTACTCTCGCGGGAGTCATCGCCTTTGAGAATATGCGCATTGTCGGCGTTGACCCTGTCTGCTATTATAGTTATTTGCGCTCGGTTGTCTTTGACGGAGACCTTGATTTTGAAAATGAATACCGCGCGCTGGATACCGGAGGGACGCTATTTTCCTATGCTTTGACCCCGCGAGGCAGACGCCCCAACGGGTTTTCGGCGGGACCTGCCATCGTTTGCGCCCCGTTGTTTCTGGGCGCCCATGTTTACGTTCGGCTGACGGATGCGGCTGCAGCCGATGGGTTTTCGCCGCCGTATCAGGTTTCTTGCTTTATGACGATGGCATTGTTTGCGCTGGGCGGGCTTGTGCTTCTTTACCGATGGCTGAGGTTGTTCTTCGACCCGAAGGCGGCGTTCTGGGCGGCGGCTCTTTGCTGGTTTGCCTCGCCCGCTGTTTATTATGCATGGCCCGCCGCATTCATGCCCCATTCCATCTCGGCATTTTTTGTCCTGCTCTTTCTTTATTATGTTCAGCGGACGCGCGGCATTTTGGACGCGCGGCGATGGGCGATGGTTGGAGCCCTTGCGGGAGCAATGAGTCTGATGCGCTGGCAGAATAGTCTGTTTGCCCTCTATTTCCTTCCGGATTTTCTGAAATGGCAAAAACGTCCATCGCCGCGACCTTTATTGGCGGCTTTGGCATGCGCCCTTGGAATCTTTTCACCGCAGATAATAGTTTGGTGGAAATTATATGGACGCCTTTTCACCGTGCCGCAAGGCGGCGGATTCCTCCTTTGGGCGCGTCCTATGATAGGCTCCATTCTATTCTCCACATTCAACGGATTGTTTTCGTGGACTCCGATTACGCTAATTGGGGTGTTGGGCGTTATTTGTTGGATGCGCAACAGGGAGGCAGCCCCAACGCCGCAACTGCTCTTTGCCATGTTTTTTTTGCAATTGTATGTGAATAGCGCTGTGCGGGATTGGCATGGGAGCTGGGGCTTCGGGATGCGGCGCTTTGTGGAGTGCGTCCCCATTTTTGCGGCGGGGATTGCGGCAGCGCTTCAGACGCCGCGTCTGCGCCGTCGCCAAACTCTGGCGGTTGCATTTCTGGCGCTTTTTGCAGTTTGGAATTATCTTTTCCTGATTCAATATTATGTGCATCTTGTGGCGTGGAATCGCCCGCTGACCTTCCATGAAATGGTCGGCGACAAACTACACCTTCCTGTCTCCATTGAGAGGCGGCGTCTGGTGCGAACGGCGCGCCTTTCCGCGCAACAGGGATATTTTGACGATGTGGAAAAAGCGCTCTCTCTTGCCATACGGATAGACCCGCTTCATACGGATATTTATTTTGCGGGCGGGGACATCGCCGCATCGCAGGGCGCCGATGACACCGCGTGGCAATTTTATCGGCGCGTCCGCGAGATTGCGCCGGAGGACAAAGATTTTTACCGCGCGGTTAAAAGACTTCGAGCGCGCCAGCAGCAAAAAAAGGTTGCGCCCTGATTTTCCATAAGCCAAAGATTCATCTCTATTATGCGATGTTAATTGTTGAGGGGAGGAAAAATTATGCCGAAGCTTTGCAAATCTTTTCAGGAAAGACTTTTTGCCGAAATCGAAAATCTGAAAGACGACCTCGTCCGCGAGACCTCGCGCATCATCTCTTTTGAGACAATCTCCGGCGGAAAATCGGACGCCGAAAAGGAAAAATTCAATCGAGAAATAGCGCGCAATCTTGACTACCTGAAGGATTTTGCCGAAAGGCACGGCTTTGTTTATAAAGACCTTGACGGCATTGTCAGCGTGATAGAGCAACCCGCCGAAACAAAGGAAAAAGGGCTGGGCGTTCCGCTGCATATTGATGTGGTCCCCGTCAGCGGCGAATGGAAATATCCCCCCTTTTCCGGAACGGTTGCGGATGGATGTATCTGGGGACGCGGAACGCAGGATGACAAAGGTCCTCTGATGGCGTGCCTTTTCGGTCTCATCGCCTTAAAAAAACTCGGCGTCCGTTTTATCCGCCCCATTCATATCGTGTTTGGACGCGGCGAAGAGGTCGGCGAATGGTCGGACGTTCAGTATTTTCTCAAAAAGGAAGGAGCGCCCGCATTCAGTTTCACGCCTGACGCCGCCTTCCCGATTATCAACGGCGAAAAGGGAATCATGAACCTCAAAATCAACGCCGAGTGGGAAAGCGCGGATGCCGGCAAATCGCTGCATTTCCACAGCCTTTCCGGCGGCAATCGCGCCAACGTTGTCCCCGATGAAGCCATTGTTCGATTCACAACAGACGGCGATGAGGCGGAGGCGATGAAGCGCTTGAAAAAGGAGCTGGATGATTTTTCCGCGCAGAATAAAGAGGCAAAAATTCGCGGTCCGGAAATTTGCGAGGCAAGCGAGACCTCTCCCCGCTCCATCAAAATAACCTTTCTCGGGAAAAGCGCGCATGGCAGTCTGCCGCAGGATGGACACAATGCAATTCTCGACGCCCTGCAATTCCTCAAAGAACATGACTCTCTTTCGCCCGATTGCCGCGCCTATGCCGCATTCTTGCACGGCGCCTGCTCGCAGTTCTTCGGCAGCGGACTCAATATCGCCGTCGAGCATCATTTCGTGGGAAAGACCACCGTCAATCTTGGCATCTGTAATATGAATGAAAAAGAGGGGCGATCTGTCATCAACATCCGCCCCACGTTGGGGCTGCTCTGCCGCGAAGTCGGCGCGCGCGCCAGCGCTCTGGCAAAGGCGGAGAGCGAAAAGACCGGTTGCCGCATTTATGTGGAGGACACAAAAGAATGGGGGCGCGATGCGCTTTATGTGGATCCTAAAGAAAACGCCTTTTTCATTTCATCGCTTCAGGAGGCATACCGCACGGTAACCGGCGGCGAGCCCGAACTTAAAGCCATCGGCGGCACAACCTTTGCCAAAGCCTATCCCAATTGCGTCTGCTTTGGTCCGGTCGGCGCGGATGAAAAAGACCTTGCCCATATCACGGATGAATATGTGAAGATATCGCGCCATGTGGAAAACACGAAAATATATGCGGCGGCATTTGCCCTCCTGACAACGGACGCGGCATGCGTTTAAAAAAACTCCTCCGCCTTTACGAACGGATTCGCCCGCAGATTGAGGAGCGGCTGGCGGAGTTCCGCGCCATAGGGGAGCAAAAAAAACCTGATGAGCTTTTTGCCGAACTGGCGTTTTGCCTTCTGACGCCGCAGTCCAATGCGCATCAATGCTGGACGGCGCTGGAGTGTCTGCGGGAGCGTCATCTCCTTTTTAACGGAGAAGCGTCCGAAATAGCGCCGCATCTGGCGGGGCGCGCGCGCTTTCATCGCACCAAATCCCGCAACATCTGCGCCGCGAGAGCCAACCTCTCGGCTCTGATTGAGCGCTTGTCGGCGCCGCCAAACGAACTGCGCCGGTGGCTTGTGGAAAATATACGCGGCATCGGTTGGAAAGAGGCGAGCCATTTTCTGCGCAATATCGGACTGGGAGGCGACCTTGCCATTCTTGACCGCCACATCCTCCGACAGCTGGCGGCGTTCGGCGTCATCCCCGCGGTTCCCCGAAGCATGTCCGCCTCGCAATATCTTCAAATCGAAGAAAGGATGCGCGAATGGGCGGCATGCGTCAACATCCCGATCGCCCATCTCGACCTCCTTTTTTGGTATCAGACAAAGGGCGAACTTTTTAAATAATGCGACCGCTATCCTGATCAAATTTACTTTGACATCCCGCCGGCGCAAGCAAAGAGTATGGTCTCGTTTTTTGTGAATAAATCGCCCAATCATCGAAAGGATTTTTTTATATGCTTAAAGACGCAGGCGCAAAACTCTCCGAGCTAAAGGAGCGCATCCTCCAGAACAGGGGGTATCTTTGACATCGCCGGATTGGACAGAGAACTTGCCGAGCTTGAGGCAAAAACCGCCGGCGCCGGTTTTTGGTCTAATCAAGAAGCCGCCCAGAAAACGCTTCAACGCATCAAGCAAATAAACGCCATTAAAAAACCGTGGGATGAAATCCTGAAAGAGGCAGCCGATAACCTCGACCTTGCCGAACTCCTTGCGGAGGAAGACGCAGGCGAAAACTCGCCCGAAGCCGGCGAACTTTTCCGCTTTGCGGAAGACCTTGAACTGCGCCTCGAAAAACTTGAAATTCAGGCGATGCTCACCGATGAAAACGACATCCGCAACTGTTATCTGGAAATCCATTCAGGCGCGGGCGGAACGGAATCCTGCGATTGGGCTCAGATGCTTATGCGCATGTATCTGCGTTGGGCGGAACTCAGAGGGTTTCGTGTGAGCGAAGAAGACATGCAACTCGGCGACGAGGCGGGCATCAAAAGCGCAACGCTCAACATTCAGGGCGAATATGCCTATGGATACCTCAAAGCCGAGTCCGGCGTTCATCGCCTCGTGCGCATCTCCCCCTTTGACGCCAATAAACGCCGCCATACCTCGTTTGCTTCCGTTTTCGTCTCTCCTGAAATCGAAGATGATGTGGAGATTGAAATCAAAGACAGCGACCTCCGCATTGACCGCTTCCGCTCAACGGGCGCCGGCGGGCAGGGCGTCAACACCACCGACTCCGCCATTCGCGTGACCCACATCCCCACGCACATCGTGGTGACATGCCAGAATGAGCGGAGCCAACTAAAAAATCTTGCCTCGGCGATGAAGGTGCTGCGTTCCCGCCTGTATCAAATGAAACTTGAGGAAAAGGAAAAAGAATTCGCCGCCATCGAAGCGGGCAAAAGGGAAATTGCATGGGGCAGCCAAATTCGCTCTTACGTGTTCCAACCTTATACTATGGTTAAAGATCATCGGACAGATTATGAAACCGGCAATATTCAAGCCATGATGAACGGCGAACTTTTGGATAATTTTATCGAAACGTATCTGAAAAGTCAGATGACAAAATCGAAAAAATGAAACGCTTTCATCGGCTTATCTTCCGTATAAGACCCATGAATCAACGCCCGTTTGCGGCGAAATCCATTTTATGCGGATAGCATCCGCCACAACCAAATCCGCGGTGTTGGCGATAGCGTTGGTCAACACAACTTTTCCCGCTGTATTGCGATCGAAAAAGAAATCGCCAATCTTGTTCCACATCCCGCCGTTCAGGCGTTGGTTGATGGGAACGGTTGTCACCCCGCGGGCGTGATGCACCGTGAAAGGGGCATCCTCGGCGCGATTGAAGGCGGAGGGATACCAAGTAGCAATTTCATACAAGCCGCTCTTCGTGATTAAAAATTCCCACGTCGCTTTGCTGGCTGCGTTTGTTCCCCAGCTCAAAGAGTATGAGTTGCCATATTTGCCCGGCTGCGCCTGTGTGCGAGTGTCCCATGACCCCTCAAGATGGCAGGCGGGATCGTCATTATCAATAATCAAAATCTCCTCAACGGCTGTTATCGTTCCCAGAATATCCAACACCTTCCCGTCCGCATCGCAACACATCGCCATGAAATTGACGGAGCCGCTCGGCGCGTTTGTCATATCCAGAACAAACCGCCCGTTGGCTTTGTAATTCGTCCGCCCGATGAATTGACCGTTCAGATACACATCCACATAAGCCGCATTCAGGTGGTATATCTCAACCTGAAAGGGCGTTCCGGCGACAATTGTTTTGAAGTCGTTGACGATTAATTCCCCGTTATCGGAAGGGATGGGAGAGCCGTCATAAGCCGCCCAAGAAATGGGCGAATTTGCATTCACCTTTTGCTGTAATTCCCGAAGGGCGGGGATTTCCAAAAGGGCGTAATTCGTCTTGCCGTCCCGCGCCATGAGACCCGCCGCAACGCCCGCCGCGCTTCCGCTCGCCCATTCGATGGGATGAAGGCGATAGGCGGAATTGGCAACAAAGGATTGCGCCATCTGTTTGCCGCAGGCAAGGAGGTTTCTGACATTGACGGAGCCTAGCGAGCGATAAGGAATATAGAACGGGGCGGGAGTTGGCACAGAGGGGGTGATGCCCGAACTGATTTTGCTTGGATGGATGTCGGCGGCGTAGTTGCCGATGCCCACCGAATCGTAAAAACGGAATGATGTCGGCGGCATAACGGCGGCTGGCACGAAATATCTATCAGTGATGCGGAAATTAAAAAGTCCCACGATGCGCCGCCCGCATCGGATATAGGGCAGCCGCGAAAGCCCCTTTCCCGTCCCCATCATGTTCATGGCATGGTTCCCATACGGATAGACCGTATTCCATGAAACAGATTTATTTGCCTTCATATAAAAATACCAGCAGATGGCGTGGAGTTCCGCCTCCGCAAGGCTATCCGTGAAAATGCCGCCGTGCCAGTCGCTTTTTTCCGCCGCCGCTGCCGCTATGTCTTTATACATCGTTTTGTAGGGATAGTCATTGCCTGGATACCAATTCTGCATGGATACGTCGCCGATATAAACAGAGGAGGAATTGATAGGCGAGCCCGCGCATTTTAACCGGCGGTAAGTCCAGATGGAAATCCAGTTATGGCTGCCAAAGGAAAAATAGGAATTGGACTGTTGCTGAAAATAGACATCATAATTATCGAACCAATTCATAATCTCGTTTTCGGGCAAAAATTCATTTGTCGCCAGCATGCAAAAGGGGAATACATACGCCTGAGAACCATCTTCATCAAGGGCGGGCAGCGTTCCGTCATCGGCTATTTTTTCGGTGGTCAGCTCACGACCAACTGTATAAACGGCGTCCGAAAGAACCATCACATCCCCAAACTCGGAGGCGTCAATCACCACGAGCCCTTTGGCGGGGTTGAGCGGCTCCACCTTGTGAATGATTTTCTGATATTCCGCCGAATCCGCAGGTTCATACCAGTCCAGAACTTCCTTCGATAAAAAATTATCAAAGGGCTTATAACCGTTGATGGGGAGACGCTGGATGAGCGTGAGTTCGGTAATGATTTTTCCCGCGCCGAACTGGTCAACAACATCGGATGTTTTCACATCTTTGACCACAGTGAGTTTCATCAGCGTGATGTTGGGATATTCGGAGACCATCTGGTCGAGGAGCCATGCGCCTGTGCGGGGATCGAAAGCCTCGCGGCTGACCCAAGCGGCGCCGTTGGGAGCCATGCCTTCGCCGGGCGCCTCGACGGGTTTGTTTTTCAGGCGATTAAGAAAATCAAGATAATCTGCGGGGTAATATTTTTCCGGCTCTGTGCGCATAAGCGTTGCGCCGGGATTGTGCCAAGCGTTGTCAATGGCGGAAACGCCCTGCGCCGTTGCCTGACCTCCCTGCCAATCGGTCGGTTCGATAAGGAGAATCCGGCTATCGGGATTGGTTCGCGCGGCGGCGAGCGCTGCGGCTGGGGCGCTAAATGAGCCCCCATGAATCACAATATCAAATTTCATATAATCCGTCCTTGCGAGCGATGCAATCATCCCAAAAACCGCGAAGGCAAAATATAAAAACATTCGATTAACCTTCACAATGGCGTCATCCCCTTTGCCGTAATGTTGAAACGTTTCTAACGCAGGGCAAGGTTGCGTTTCAAGGGTTTTGTTGCAGATTATCAACGCGCCCTGCCATCGAAAAAAAAGTTTAGGAAAAAACGCGCCCCCTTGTATCTCCTCCTGAAACTCTACCTCGCCGCCCAGCGCAATCATTGATACAAAAATCAACACATCAAAGGTGAATACAAAATAAAAATAATATGAATTTTAAATATCAAAAAGGTTTTTTTTATTGTGTCTTGACAGATTAATTTTTCCTATCATTTTTTGATTGATAAAATAAAGTTGTTGCATTGGAAACGCGATTTTCTGTAAAAATTCATCGTTTATTCATAAGGAATGGCTTAACTGTTTCACTTTTCTTCGCTAAAATATGGGATAAAGATTATGCGGTCAAAAAAACAAAAACTGTTATTGAATAAGATGTTTTTACGCAGGGGTTTGTTCTGGTTGTTGCTGTGTCTTTTGCTCGGAGCGCGGGGAAGCCTTATGGCGCAAGATGCGCCCGCGCAAGAAACCGAAGCCGCGCCGCTGCCCTCAAGCGCGAACCCGGTGGATGCCACTCTCGAAAAAATCCGCTTATATTACGGGCTGGAACAATATGATAAGGTCATGCATGAATGCCTGAAGATGGATAAACTTGACCCGGGCAATAAGATGGTTATTTATTACCGCACGCGCGCCGAGGAAAAATTAAAGGAGATGGGACTTCTTGATAAATTACAATTCACACCCGAACCCACGCCCACGCCGCTGCCCGCAAGAAAAAAAGTCCTGCCTCCGGAATTGCCCGCGCTTTCTCCGACGCCTGCCGCAGGGACTGTCATCATCGGAACACCGGGCGCCCCCGCGCTCGGCGATGGTTTGCCGCCCCAAGCCGCCACTGCCGCAGCAACGCCGCCATCAGATAATCTTTATGAGACGGGAGCCGCGCCCGCCGCAACGCCGACCGCCGCGCCTTTGGCAGTTATCCCAGAAACCCAATCAATTGATGACGCTCCTGCTACCGCCGCCCCTGTTGCAACAACGGAGGAAGCCGCTCCGACAATTGCCGCGCCTGCCACAACAACAGCCGCCCCGTCCCCCGCATCCCCGTCCGAACCCGTTGCCCCCGCCGCATTGGAACCGGTTTCATCCGGAGGGGGGAGCGCCCTCAACAAGATTGTAAAAACCCTCGTCGGTTTAGTTGCCGTGATTGCGGTGGTGTTAGCGGTAACGACGATTATGAAAAAAATCCGCGCCCAATCAAAAGCAAAAGGAGCCGAACAAGAAACGCCGCAGGCGAAGGCTCAACCAATGGCGCAGACGCCGCGTCAGGAGACTCCCGTATCCGCCGCCCCCAAGCCAGCCACCCCTATACAACAAGAAATTCCAGATTTCCCAGATATGGAGCCAGCGCCTCAAAAGCCGGAGGTTGCCAGCATACCATCGCCCAGCGCCCCGGCGGATGAACTGCCGCCTCGCTCCAGTCGGCGCATGCCGCCGCCTGATTTTGCCCCGCCGCCATCCGAACTGCCGGAAATCCCTGAGGTTCCGGAAATCCCGGATTTTCCTTCGCCTATTGCCGGCGTTCCCGATACGCAAGGTTTGCCGCCTATACCGGATTTGACTGATATCCCCAGCCCGACGCAGGTTCCGGACTTTGAGCCTGCGCCGGCAAAACCCGCTCAACCGGCGCCGCAGCAGCAGACTCCGCCCGACCTGATATCGCTTGATTCTCCCGCTACTCAGCCGGAGGCGGATATTTTCTCTTTTGCCCTTACCTCCGAAACCGACGATTTGAAAATCCCTGTGGATGAAGCGCCCGAACCGGAGCATCCGCTCGAATCCCCATTTGATGCGCCCGTTGTTTCCGCAGACCCCTTTGCCCATCTGGATGTGGATTTGGCTCCGCCGCCCACCGTCGTGCCCGTGCCGGAAGGCGTTCCCAAAGAGCCGCCCACGCTTTCCATCGAGGAAGCGCTGGGACTTGCGCCGCCGTCCGCGCCAGCCCCCGAACAGGAAAGCATACCCCTTTCCTTTGATATCGCGTCGAGCAAACCATCCCCATCCAGCACATCCATGGATTTGGATTCGTTCCTTTTTTCAACACCGAACGAAGAACAAGCGGAGACCATAATTGCCCCGTCCGCAGGCGAGCCAGCCCTTGAGCTCTTCTCCGATGCCGCGGACGAAAAGAGCACTGCAACCGGCAGCTTTGACAGCATGATGTTCGGCGATGAAACGGAACAGGCGACCCAGATTGCCGAACCGCCGGCGCCTCCCGAACCCGCGCCCAAGCCTGCCCCCGCCCCTGCGGCGGAACATGAGGAAAAGCCGCATGACGAAGAGCGAGGTCTGGGACAGTTTAGCGTTGAATCGCTCAAGGCGGTTTCTCCCGAGAGCGAGAAAAAAACGCCGATACCCCCGCGGAAAAAAATTGAAGAACGCAATGAGGCGCTCTTTGCCAACCAGCTAAAAAAAGGAACTGAGGCGTTCGAAAAAGGCGATTGGAAAAAAGCCGTTCATTATCTCTCCGTCGCCGCCGCCATTCGCCCCGATGCGGAAGATTTGAAAAACATGCTCGCAACAGCGCGCCAAAATAAACGCGCCTCCGAACAATCGTAAAACTTTTGATAATTGAAAAATGTTCCGCCTGCGGCAAATTGAAAATTAAGGATGCTGGATGTTTATCTGTTCCCTATTGATGACCGACTAATGCCGGCTGATGACCAATGAATAATATTTACGCCGATCTGGCTCTGAATCTCCCCGTCAATCAAACATATCAATACATCGTGCCGCCTCACCTGCGCGAAACAGCGCGTGTGGGCAGTCTGGCGATGGCGCCTGTGATAAAACGTCAGGTCGCCGGCTGCATTGTTGAACTCAGCAATGAAAAAAAACACGAACGCCTGAAAGAGATTAAAGGACTCCTTACGCCCGATTTTCAGATAGACGCCGAACTTATCCAACTCGCAAAATGGATTTCCGATTATTATTTTTGCTCGCTCGGCGAGGCGCTTGCCTGTGTCTCTTTTATCGGGTTCAATGATTGCCGCGAACGTTACGAATCGTGGGTATTGGTCAAAGATTATGAAGCGCTGCAAAAAGCGGACGCCTTTGAAGATTTGACGACGCGGCAGGCGGACGTCATGCGTTATTTTCTCCATGAATGCAAAGACGCTGAAAAAATAGCTATCCTCCGAAAAAAACTCGGAATCTCCCGCTCCGTCATAACCAGCCTTGTCAAAAAAAACCTCGTTGAGATTGCCGATAAAATTGAGGAGAGAGCGGACGGCTATGAACGCGATGTCCCGCCATCCGAGCCGCATGAACTAAACGGAACACAGGCTGAAGCCTTTGGCGCCATTCGAGCGGCAATTCAAGAATCGCGCTATCAGACCTTCCTCCTCAACGGCGTGACCGGCAGCGGAAAGACGGAGGTTTATCTGCAAGCGCTGGAAGAGAATTTCCGTTTGGGGCGGCAGGGGATTGTCCTTGTGCCGGAAATTGCCCTGACCCCGCAAACGCTTGGGCGCTTTCGCAGCCGTTTCGGCGACCGCGTTGGCGTATATCACAGCCAGCTCAGCCTTGGGCAGAAATATGATCTTTGGCGGGGGATTAAAAACGAAAGCATCCAATGCCTTGTTGGCGCGCGCTCGGCAATATTTGCCCCTTTTCCCCGACTTGGGCTGATAGTGGTGGATGAAGAACATGAGACCACATACAAGCAGAGCGATATGCCCCGCTATCATGCACGCGACGTCGCCGTCATGCGCGGGAAACGCGCCGCCGCCGCCGTCATCCTCGGCAGCGCCACGCCGTCGCTTGAATCGTATCAGAATGCCCTTTCGGGCAAATACACCCAGCTCCTTCTGCCGGAGCGGGCGCGCCGCGCTGCAATGCCGACCGTTTCTGTTGTGGATATGGGAGCGGAGCTTATTGAAAACAAAAACCCGGGCATCTTTTCCTTCAGGCTCGAATCTGCCATCAGACAGCGGCTCGAAGCCAAAGAGCAGGTCATTCTCCTGCTCAATCGGCGGGGGTTTGCCAATTTTATACTATGTCCCGTCTGCCATAAATCTATCAACTGCGACCATTGCGACATCTCCATGACCTACCACAAAGTTGGGGAGCGGCTGGTCTGCCATTATTGCGGCGAGACGAAACCCGTCCCGGATGTCTGCCCCTCCTGCGGCAGCGATGCCATCATGCGCATGGGTATAGGCACGCAACGCATCGAGGTGGAGTTGGAACAAAAATTCCCATGCGCGCGCATCTTGCGCATGGATTCCGATTCGCTCGGCACCCGCAGAGTCTTTCTCGAAAAATGGAAGGCAATCACAAGCGGAGAGGTGGACATCCTTTTCGGAACGCAGATACTGGCAAAAGGTTTCGATCTTGCGCCAGTCACGCTGGTCGGCGTCATCTCCGCGGATAACTCGCTCTTCCTGCCCGATTTCCGCAGCGCTGAAAGAACCTTCTCCCTCCTGACGCAAGTTGCCGGACGCGCGGGTCGCGGCGAAAAACCCGGCGAGGTTATCATCCAGACCTTTCTGCCGCGTCATTACAGCATTGTGGACGCCCTCAGTCAAAACTATGCCGTTTTTGCCAAACGGGAACTCATCAACCGTCGCGCCATTCGATTCCCGCCTTTTTACCGCCTTATCTCCATATTGTTCCAAGGCGCAAATGCAAAAATTGTGGCGGAGCGCGCCAAACGTTTTGGCAACATCATCCGCATTGCAAAGAACCAGATGCGGTTGAATCAGATTGCCATCCTCGGACCAGCGCCGTCCCCTATCGAAAAACTCGGCGGCAACTACCGCCGCCGTCTCCTGATCCGCGGGGATAAAACGCCCCCTATGCAACGCCTTCTCCGCGCCGCCCTTGATCAATATCATGAACTAAAACTGCAATCCGGCTTCCGCATTGTCATTGACGTTGACCCGCAGGATTTATTGTGAAGCAAGAGCCTCACACAATCCAAAGAAGCATCGCCAACGTCAGGAACATTCCGATATAAAGAAATAGAGGGGATGTAAAAAAGGCAAGCGCCGTGATAATTATCAACGCAGGATAAAACCCTTGGACATATCCCGGCAGAATATTGTATATTTCTGCCTGGTAATATTCCGCCATTTTATTAAATAACTCAGGCGCTGCGCCGCTTATCTCGCCGGTGTTAATCATGCCCAGCGCCTGAACATCAAAAACCTTTGTCCGCTCAAAGGCAAACGACAGCCTTTCGCCCGCTTCAATGTATTTTGCCGCAACCGCCATCCGCTTTACCAGATAATAATTATTCATCCCTTTGAGCGCCTCGCTGTAACTCTCTCCGAGATGCCGCCCCGCCTCCATAAATGCGGCAAATAAACGGAAAAAAATCGCTTTGGCATACCTATCATAAAATTTTCTAATTAAGGGAATTTTTCCCAACGCCCAATCTGTATAGGGACGCACGCGGGGATCTCGTAAAATCCGCGATAATAGGAAAGCAAAAAATACTACCATTGCCGGATAAACGAGATATTGCCTGATTATCGGAAACGCCGCAGACCAGATGAAAGAGCGACCCGCCGAACTGACTATCAAATCCCGAAACATCAGGATGAGCGCTCCCAAAATCAGATTGGCAATTGGATACCAGATAAGGCGCATAATCCGCGTTCGCATCTCTAACATCCAATTGTAATGTTTCACAAGAATATCAAGACCGTAAACGAAATTTCCAGTTCGCGCGCCGCTCAGAAAAATTTCGATAAAGCAATGGGTAAAATCATGTTGAGAACGAACCGCATCTTGAAGATTTATGCCGGCGGCGATAGCTTGGCTGATATTTCGGGACGCCTTGCGCAGCCGCAGATTCTGCGTGCTTGCGCCCATCAATTCAAAGGCTTTGATGATGGGAACGCCGGCGGAGAGGATTGTGCGCAGCCCCAGCGAATAAAAAAAGAAATCCTTCAGCCCCGGCGGATTCAGCGGACTGATGACGAACGTCTCCACGCGGGAGAAAAATCCCGTCCGCCGCATCATCGCCGTGGGCTCATTGCTCATCTGCCGTTAATCAAAAATCGCCTCAGGATTTTTTCGCCTTTTCGGCAACAAGGTTGTTCGCCTGCAACAGCGAATCAAATGTGCCGGCATCCGTCCACCAGCCTTCAAGAATATCGTAGCGAAGGACGGAATTATTGATATAGGCGTTGTTCACATCCGTGATTTCGAGTTCGTTGCGCGCCGAGGGTTTGAGCGTTTTAATCACATCCCAGACCATCTCGTCATACATGTAAATCCCCGTCACGGCGTAGTTGCTTTTGGGATTGGAGGGCTTCTCCTCGATGGCAACGATGCGCTCGCCTTGAATCTCCGGCACTCCAAAACGTTTGGGGTCTTTGACCTCTTTGAGCAAAATCCGCGCACCTTTTTCCTGTTGGCGATATTTTTCCGCATAAGGGCGGATGCCCTTTTCAAGGATGTTGTCGCCGAGGATGACAATCACGCGGTCGCGGTCAACAAAATGCTCAGTGAGTGAAAGCGCCGCGGCGATGCCCCCTTCGCCGACCTGATAGGTGTAATGGATGTCATGGAGCCCGAATTCGCTTCCATTGCCGAGGAGTTGCAGAAAATCCCCCGCAAAATTGCCGCCGGTCACAATCATGATTTCATCCACATCCGCCTCAACAAGCGTTTCGATGGGATAATAAATCATCGGTTTATTGTAAATCGGCAGCAGGTGTTTATTTGTGATTTTTGTCAGCGGAAAGAGCCGCGACCCCAACCCTCCAGCAAGAATAACGCCTTTCATTTTATTCTCCTTGAATTATTTTTTCATTTCCAAGTTGCTAATTATCAACTCTTTATCCATTCTTCCGTTCCCAATTGTAGGGAATCTCCGGGCTGTTATAAGGCAGGCGGATTTCATCGGGGGCGTCATAGACGTAAACCTCCGTGGGCAGATTGAGAATAATCGCCTCGTTCTCGCTGATGCATTTGAATCCGTGCATCACCATCGGCGGAATCTGCACCAAAATCGGATTGTGCACCCCCGCGAAAAATTCATTGATGAGCCCCTTGGTCGGCGAACCGTCGCGCCCGTCATAAAGCACAATCTTCATCATCCCTTGCACACAGGCAAAAGTGTCCGTCTGTTTTTTGTGAAAATGCCACGCCTTGACCACGCCTGGATAAGCGGTTGTCACATAAGCCTGACCGAATTTAATAAACATCTCCTCATCGTCGCTGCGCATGACTTCCATCAGCCGCCCGCGCTCGTCCGGGATAACCCGAAGTTTTTTGACTTTGACTCCCGTGATAAGTTTCATTGCGCCTCTCCAGAAAGAAATTTATACGGGGCTATGGTCGGCTGCGGCGCGCCTTCTAAAAGCGCATCCGCCAACTCCACGCCCTGCATAACGCTGTGATCCATATTTCCGATTTCATAAATCCAAAGCCCGAACCGCCCCCGCGTGTAAATCCCCAATTTTTCCAGAGCGGGAACGATTTTCCCCAGCGCCGCATTGCGCCCCAGCGTCGGCACGGGATAAGAATAGGGGACATCAATCGCATAGGTGGAAACGATGTTCTTTTTCCATTGCTCCTCAATAACACCCGTTCGAACGAATCCCTCGATGACTTCGTTGATGACGTTTGATTTGTCAATCTCTTTGTATGGCGAATAAGAGACCTCGCCCATCAGCGAAAAATGCTCTTCGTCGGGGGCGTTGCGCCGCGAGTAGTTTGAAAAATAAGTCAGACGATAAATCGGCGTCTTGTCGTCCGGGAAATAGACCCAGTTTTTATCGCTCGGATGTTCGCCTTTGAACCCAAGCCCCACCATCATGCCGCCGGAGTATGCCAGTTGCCCCGCCGCTTTTTGAATCTCTAAATCCGCCGGCTCCAAAATGGCGGCTAATTCATTGAGCGGACCTGTATTGAGCAGAATGTCGTAAGACTCTTGTGAGCCGTCCTCAAAAAAGACAACCCGCCGTTTGCTGTCTATACGAACGCATTTTTTATTCAGCGTCACATGTCCTTTTAGATGCGGCAGAAACGCCCGGAAAAAAGCGCCCGTGCCGCCTTCTTCGGGGAATTTAAACGTGCTGTTCGGTCCCCACGAAACATCATCTTTTTGAAGAACAACATTCCGCAGCACTCGCTCAAAGTCCACAACGCTCACCCGTTCGGCAATCCAATCTTTGCTCATCTCCTCAAGACGCCACGCCCAGTTCTTATGGTTATAGGGGAGCATGAAATGCCGCGCCACCCCCTCGCCGAAGATTTCCAGAATCCACTCGCGAAAATTGCCGCTTTTCCCGCCGGGGGAAAGCGATATCCGATAAAGACCCATTAGACATTCCAGCAAAATCTCCGGCGGCAGATAGCGCAGGTTATTCTGAAAAGGATAGGGAATGAATCGGTCTCCCATACGAATCCAACTGGCGCGGATATGCGAGAGGTAGCGCTTTTCAAGCAACGTGTCGAAAAGGTCGTCAAAATATTTATAATGTGAAAAAAGGACATGCCCGCCCACATCCCATGTAAAACCTTTGTCATCCTTAAAACTGGCGGAAAGCCCGCCCACATAAGACTGAGATTCAAAAACATGGAAGTCGCGGCAGCCCAATTCCTTCAGACGCCAAGCGCAACCCAATCCTGTCGGTCCGGCGCCGATAATTACGATTTTTCGTTCTTTTGTCATTACACGCTCCTCATCTTTCAAATTGATTGGTTAAGGCAACAAAAAAGCAATCTTATGAATAATTCTCGCAAATCTCCGCAACCATGCGCACGCGGCGCAAATCGGCGCCCGGCGGAACCTGGTCCCCAACGCCCAAAATCATCCGCCCATCCGCGCGGGCTATCTCTGCATATCGCCGCGCATATTTCAAAAACTCCTCATCGCTATGCGCAGGGCTGAACAGCGCCCCCGGTATCCCGCCCCATAGAATCATGCCCTCGCCGGCAACGGAGCGCAGTTCCTCCGGCGAAACATCGCCCACCGGCGCAGGCGTCACACCCTCGGCGGCGTCCAGACCGCTCTCATTCAAAATCGGCAAAAGCCCCCGCAGCGCGCCGTCAATATGCGCCAGAACATATTTCCCCGATTCATGCAGCTGCCTGATGCGCGCGCTGTAATATTCCAGCGAATGCTTCCGAAAAAGAGACGGGCTGACAATCTCCGAAGAAAGGTTGTCGGCAATCATCACAAGGTCGCATTTTGTGGCGGCGGCATATTTATATGGCTCATCATCCATTGAGCGCATCAAGTCAAAGAGAGCGTTCATTTCTTCAGGATTTTCATACAGGGCAAAAACAGTTGTTTCTACGCCGGCGATTTCCACAAACATCCTCGAAAGCGGCGAACGCGGAACCCAGACCACCGGCAGCCCCGCTTCGCCATAGGCGTCATTCCATCGGTCGGGGTCTTCGCGCGCATCTTCGAACTGATGAGCCTCGATGAAATAGCGTAAAGCGGGGATGTCCGCCGCCGATTTGAGCAGCCGCTCGCCATAAGCCCATGTCGCCGCCTCCGGCATCAAAAGATGAGTTTCTGTGAGCGTCCCGAGCGGCGTTTCATAGATGTAAAATTCGCAATTGCCTTTGCGCTCTGTCTTTTGCGGACAATCAATCTTGACGCGGTAGGGCCAGACAAGGGGGAGATATAATCCGGCGCAAAGGGTTCGGTGAAGGTTGACATACCCTTCCGGCTCTCCATCAAAATTGGGCGCGAGTGTTCCGGCGGATTTTTCGCCCAGCCGCCACCATGAAAGATCTGCAAACCAGGGCAGCCTGTCCGGCTTTTGCCCTTTTAACACATCCAGCGCCCGCTTTCGAAAATTTGCCATTTTTTGTCATGTAAGCATTCTTAATAAGAATATCCCTTAACAATATAAAACAAAATTGCAACATCTGATTGATTGTCAATTTTCCTTGCATCTCCATTTAAAGAGTTTTACCAAATTAAACTTGTTGAATCGTTTGAATTCCATAAAAAGGATATAAAATTATGTTTATCGGATTAAGCATGTGGAGCTTTGAAAAAGACGCCTTCGCAGGCAAACTCACACCGGCGGATTTTATCCGCTACGCCGCAAAAGAAGGATACGATGCCGTTGAACTCCTCGATTGTTTCTGGAAAGAAACCGATGAGGAGATTGCCGCCGCAAAAAAATTAGCTGAGGAATGCGGCATAAAAATCGGCTGCTACTCCATCGGCAATGACTTCGCCCAGAAAGACCCCGCCGCGCGCCGGCAGCAGGTCGAATATGTTAAAAAAGGCATCCAGACCGCCGCCAAACTCGGAGCGCCCGTCCTCCGCGTTTTCGGCGGCTCGCCTAAAGAGGGCATCGCTTATGCCGACGCCCTGCCATGGATTGTGGAAGGCTTCCAAGCCTGTGTGCCGTTGGCGCAAGAAAAAGGCGTAGTCATGGCAATGGAAAATCATGGAACGCTGAGCGGTTCCGGCAAACAAGTTCGGGAAATCATCGAAAAAATCGGCTCGCCCAACTTCGGCGCCACAACAGATTTCGGCAATTTCCTCCTTGTGGATGAAGATTCCAGCGAGTCCGTCATGACCGTTCTCAAATACGTCAAACATGTCCACTGTAAAGATTTTGCCCCCGCACCAGCCGGAGAGGATCGCGTCTATACCTCGCTTGCGGGCAAAAAGTTTTGCGGCTGCGTCCTCGGCGACGGCTCGGCAAATGTTGCCGCCAGCCTCATACTCCTGAAAAACACCGGCTACAAAGGCATGATTTCCATCGAATACGAAGGACTGGAGCCCGCCGCAACAGGCGTCCCCAAATGCCTTGAGTTCGTCAAGAAGCAAACGGCATAAATATTATCCCGTAACGGGCAAACAAATAAGGGGAACGTTTTGTGGCGCTCCCCCTTTTTTTGTGCTTAAATAGGAATTTGAAAAATTCAAAAAAACCTCAATGCGCGTCGGAGGCGCCCATCCGTTCAATATCTGGCTCAAACCCTGCGTGCGTAAAAAAACCGCCTTGTTCCCGCTTGCGGAATCGGTGAAATCGCTCTGGATTACAATGGCGGAATCCTTAAGTTTGCAAAAAATTTTCATCAGGTAACAAAAAAAATTGTTGACACATATAGACGTCCAATTATACGTAGGATGATAGTTGGCGTCGTTGAGGTGGTTTTATTTTCAAACAAAGGAGGTGGTTTGGCGTCTTTGCTTTTTTGATTGAAAGAGTTTTCAATTTGAAAAAACGAATGAAAGGAGATTGAGTTATGAAAAAGATGTTTTTGTTTATTACGTTGATAGCTCTGCTTTGCTCAATGGGTTTTGCCCAAGACCTTGATACTACCGAAATATCTGACCAATTCACAATCGGCAAAAGAGGCAATGAATCCGGTACTAGGACTTCAGGCGGAGCAGAAATTGATGGCTCAGAATATCTCGACCAGCCCCCCATTGCTGGCGAAGTTGTGGGAACAATTCGTTATATCAACTCTTGGGCTGGCGCAAGCGGCGGTGGGGATGCTACGTATGGCGAGTCCGGAATTTTTGACTGCACGGTTGCCCACCCAATTCCCGACAGAGATATTGCCTCTGGAAACCCCGCCATTCCCGCCAATACCAGACCCGGCGCAACCAGCCCTGACAAATGTATTTTGATTGGCGATGACGGCGGATTCAATTGCCTTTTCTTTGGCGAATCCGATGATGCCGATTATTATATCGAGGTGGACGGCTACTGTTATGACAGGTCAGGCGGCGGCGCTGCAAATTATGAGAACATCGCTGTTTTTGCGCGCGCTGGACGCGATAATGACCCAAATATTACCGAATACACATATAATTATGACCGCGCCGGCAGCTATTGCCTGATGTATGATTCCTATGAGAAAAAAGCCAAAGCCGTCAAATGGACGACAGGCAACAGCTCAGGAAATATAGCGGGAAGAGTCGCTTCGACCTTCACGCTTTTTGGTGAAGTTGACGCAACAGAAGGTTGGCATACCTTCCGCGTAGAATGCAAGGGCTCCAATATCAAATTCTCCTTTGACGGAGTCATCGTTGCAGATGTTACGGACACCGAATTCATCAATGGACGTCCCGGTTTTGGATATCGGGAAGCCAATTGGCCAAGCGCCGAGGAGCGTCAGGGGCACTTCGATAATCTAAAGGCTGGACCTGCTGTTTCGTCGGTTTGTGATTGGAATTTATTTTAATCCTTATCTTTGATTCTATCAAAAAATAATGCGGGGGGCGAGGTAATCGCTTCCCGCGTTTTTTTATTGGAGCAATCGAAAAAAGCGCGCGGCATTTTGATAGGTCGCGCGGCAGGCTTCCTCAAAACTTGTGCCGCGGCATGAGGCAAGCGTCTCCGCCACATAACGCACATAGGCAGGTTCATTCGGGCGCACGCCTCGATGCGGATGCGGCGTCAGCCACGGACAATCTGTCTCGATGAGAATTCTCTCCAGTGGCAGCGCCGCCGCTGTTTCCCGCAAATCAGGCGCATTTTTGAATGTCAAACTGCCGGTAAATCCGATGTGATATCCCAATTCAACCAGCTTCAAAGCGTCTGATTTTGTGCCTGAAAAACAATGGACAACACCCTCGATTCGGTGTTGCGATAACAATTCAATCAAATCGCTATAGGCGTTTCGGCAATGGATGACGGCGGGCAGCCCCAGCCTTTTGGCGAGTTCCATTTGCCGCGCAAAAACCCTCCGTTGGATATCGTGCGGCGAGGGATCGCTGCCGTCGGCGCGAATATCAAGCCCAATTTCGCCAATTGCCGCAACAACCGCATCGGCAGCCAGCGCCTCTAACTCTTGCTCAACCTCGTCAGAATAATGGCGCGCTTCATAAGGATGAAGCCCGACAGCGGCGCGGAGAAAATCGGGATGCCGCTTTGCTATCTGAACCGCCATGCGGCTGGAATCAAGGCTATCGCCGGGAATCATTATCCCCGCAACGCCCGCCGCGCGCGCCCGCTCAATAACATCGTTTAGCATCCCCTCGAAGATTTTATCCGCCAGATGGGCATGGGAATCATATAATAGGGCTGGAGTCTTGAAAAATTCGCCGCTCATTTATCGGGTTCTCTTGCCGCCTGATAAAGGAGCAGGGCGGCGGCAACCGCCGCATTGAGCGAGTCCACCCCGTTGCGCATGGGAATGGAAACCTCCGCGCCCTGTTTTTGAATCTGCGGCGGAATGCCGTGCGTTTCCGAACCGATTACGATGCATGCCGGACGATTGAACATCGCGCTGCGAAATGGAGCGCCGCCTTTTGCCACGGCGGAAAAAAGGTTGATTTTTTCCTTTCGCGCAAAGGCAAGAAAATCGTTTTCTTCAAACGAGAGCAACGGGATATTAAGAATGGAAGCCGCCGAGGCGCGCACTGTTTTGGGATTGTAAAAAGAAGCCGAAGGAGGAAGGGCGATAACAGCATCCGCCCCTGCCGCATCCGCCGTTCGAATCATCGTCCCCATATTTCCCGGATCCTGAATCCCATGACAACAAAGAAACAAGCCGTTTCTATTTCCCAAAACCGCTTCCGGAGAAGGCTCGTCAATGGCAAAAAGGGTGGCGATGCCCTGCGGCGTTCGCACGTCGCTGATTTTCGCAAAAGATTTCAGAGAGAGTTCCGTTATAGTTATACGGAGCGCCCTTGCCATATTCAAAATGGCAATATCCTGAAATAATTCAGGGCACCAGAAAATCTCCAAAGGGCGGCGGTTGTTTTCGAGGATGGAACGGATAGCCGCCGGACCTTCGATTAAAAACCGACGCTCTCTCCTCCGCAAGGTGGCGTCCGCCTGCAAGCGTCTCAAATACTTGATGCGTTCATTTTCAGCGCTGGATATTTTCATAAATGCCCGATAGCAAACTAAGAATTAGTATCCGAATTCTCGGCTTCATCATCCGGCTCATCTTGAATGGCTTCATGATCCCATGCGGATGGCGGCGCGCCTTGAATGAGGCGTTTTTCCCCGCTCAATCCCATCAAAGCCTCATAAACATTATCGCTGAAATAAAGCGCGCCGGAAATTCCAATCATCAGCCATTGTATTAAAACGAAGGTAAACACCCAGAAAAACTGCGACATTTTTTGATATTCCATCATAAAAAAGAAAAACAGGATAAACACTGTGGCAATCAAACCCGCAATCATGGCGCTGGCGGATTGATTCCGGATGCGGCTGCCCAGCGGGAGTTTGGTAATCAACGCAACCGCCGCTGCGGAGACGATGCACGCCAGAATGACAAAGAAAAAGAAGAAAAACTTTGGGAAACGGTATTTATCTGACATCTCCTTTAGAATCTGATCCCGTTCCTTCACCAATTCCGGAAACCCGGCGCCCGGATTGGCATCGTTAATTTTATCCATTAGGGCGTCCAACCGTTGGGCATAACCCACTCCCGCCCGATTATCCGAAAAAGATTTTACACTGAAAAGCCAAGCGATAAAGAGCAAAACCACAAAATACAGGGCGAATCGCTTTTTGATGTCCATCTCATCCATAAAAAAGCCCTCCGGCAATCTTCGCCGCCTTTATTTCATGAAAGATAGAGATTTTGATAAAACAACCCCGCCATCGGGTCAAGCAAAAGAAATTTCTTTTCAATAGCACTTTTTTCTTGAAATACGTTTTTAAATAGAACTATTCACACATCTCTATATGTTTATTGAATACTATAGCAGGACAATTAAAAAAATATCACAGGAGGAAGCGAAGAATGTCCGATATCAGAGAGAGAGTAAAAAAGGTTATTGTGGACCAGCTCAGCGTCAACGCCGAAGAAATCACCGATGATGCGTCCTTTATCGAGGACTTGGGCGCGGATTCTTTGGATATCGTAGAACTCGTAATGGAATTTGAGGAGCAGTTCGGGATTGATATCCCCGATGAAGAGGCGGAGAAAATAACCACCGTTGGCGCCGCCATCAAATATATTGAGGAAAAATCCGAGTCGAAGGCGTAAGGCTAATTTATACCTTCGCCGTTCTCGCGAATGCGCAACTTTGTTTAAAGTTTAAACGGATCGCCCGCTCTGGCGGGCGATTTCCATAAAAAAAACAATTCCAATCCCTTGTTGAGAGTCATAAGTTATGGAAAAAAAACGCGTCGTAATTACAGGTTTGGGCGCTATCACGCCCATCGGAAACAACGTCAAAGCTTATTGGGATGGGCTTTTAGCCGGCAAAAGCGGCGGCGGTCTCATAACATTTTTTGACACATCCGCTTATAGCAGCCGCATCGCCGCGGAGGTCAAAAATTATAATCCCGAAGACTACTTTGATAAAAAAGAGGTTAAACGGATTGAGCGTTTCTGCCAGTTCGCCCTCATTGCAGCCCGGGAAGCCATCGCCGATTCAGGAATCAACCTCGAGCAGGAAGACCTTAATAATATCGGCGTTCAAATTGGCGTGGGCATCGGCTCTATAGGTCTCACGGAAGAGCAGAATCAGGTTTTAGTCACCAAAGGTCCCAGCCGCGTTTCGCCCCTGCTTATCCCCAAGATGATCCCCAACATGGCTTCCGGAATGGTTGCAATTGACAAAGGACTCAAAGGTCCCAATTCCTGTACCGTCACCGCCTGCGCCTCAGGCACGAACGCCATCGGCGATGCCTTCAAAATTATCCAACGCGGCGATGCCCTTTGCATGGTGACCGGCGGCGCCGAAGCCACCATCACCCCGCTTTCTCTTGCAGGTTTTGACAACATGCGCGCCATCACCCGGCGCAACGACGCCCCCGATAAAGCCAGCCGCCCATTCGATAAAGACCGCGATGGCTTTCTTATGGGCGAAGGCTCAGGCATGTTGTTCCTTGAGGAACTGGAGCATGCCAAAGCAAGAGGGGCGCGCATCTATTGCGAAATCATCGGCTATGGCATGAGCTGCGACGCTTATCACATCACCGCCCCCGACCCTGACGGCTCCGGCGGCGCGCGCTCCATGCAAAACGCCATCAAGGACTCCGGTCTTCCCCCGACCGCCTTTGACTATGTCAACGCGCATGGGACGTCCACGCCTCTCAATGATAAAACGGAGACGGACGCCATTAAAAAGGTATTCGGCGAACATGCCCGCAAACTTGCCATCAGCTCTAATAAATCTATGATAGGACATCTTCTGGGCGGCGCAGGCGGCGCGGAAGCGGTTGCTACGGCTTTGACAATTATGAACGACATCATCCCGCCGACCATCAATCACGAAAACCCCGACCCAGAGTGCGACCTTGATTATGTGCCCAACGCGGCGCGACGCGCTGTTGTCAACGCCGCCATTTCCAACTCGCTGGGTTTTGGCGGACATAACGCTGTGATAGCCCTGAAAAAATATGCATAGCATTTGATATAATTCCCATGCCCCCTTCAAAAGAAAATTCTTGCAAAGGGGGCGGCTTGTTTAATATTGTCTCATCAATAGATTCGGTCTATGGATGGATGTTTTATATTATGAAAAGAATCGAGGCAGTTGAAGAATACACCAAGCGTCTGCCCAGTATTAAAAATGACCTTGTTGTTCGCCGAACTTTGAGATAAAGCAACCGGTTTTACAAAAAAGAATAGATTGCCATAAAGATATTTTTAAAGGCATTGCTAATAGCGGTAAATTTTATGCCTGTTAACGAGCAAACAAAAAGACGCTCCATTCTTAAAACATTCCTCAAGCATCTCGGAATGCAAGGCGCCGATTTAACCCTTGTGAACACCTCCCTTACCCATAGCTCCTATTCCTTTGAAAATGGCGAGGTGGAGGATAACGAGCGGCTGGAATTTCTCGGCGATGCTGTGCTGGGCTTTCAGGTTTCCCATTATTATTATGAAAAATACCCCAAAGAAAACGAGGGGGCGCTCTCCAAACGCAAGGCACAGGTGGTCAGCCGCTCGGTGCTGGGTTTGCGCGCAGAAGCCCTCGGCATTGCCCCGCTGCTCCTTTTGGGAAAGGGGGAGGAACAAAGCGGCAATCGGTATAGTTCCCGTCTATTGGGCAGCGCTCTTGAAGCGTTGATTGGCGCGTTTTATCTTTCCCTTCCATTTGACAAGGTCTCGGAATTTATCATGAAGCGAGTTATCATTCCCGCTCAGGCTCTGCTTCAAGAGGAAGAGTTTGCGGATTTCAAATCCTGCCTTCAGGAATACGCCCAAAAAAAATTTCAATGCGTCCCTGAATACCGTCTGATGAAAGAGCATGGACCCGACCACAACAAAAGTTTCACTGTGGAGGTGTTCATTCAGGGGAAATCATTTGGCGTCGGAGCCGGTTCGCGAAAAAAAGTTGCCGAAAACGAAGCCGCCCGAAAAGCCATTGAAAGGCTCAATAAACAGGGCGCCTTACCCATTAAAAAATAATAACGTAAAACGTTTTTACAAATATGCAATTTTTAATTTGGGGTTACGTTGCGTAAAGTGCTGATATTGGTAGGGTTGCGGCAAGATAATTGATTGTATCAATATTGGCATTAAATTTGCGTATACTAATTGTAACCCTGTGCAAACATTTTCCCCAGAAAGTCCCCCCAATCCCGGAACGCTCAGTTCCTTGGGGGGCTTTCCATTTTAAGAGGGCAAACTGATTTGTCCGTTAACCAGCCATGCATGCCTGCGCTCATTTTCGCATTTGTGCTCGCAATCAATTATTGTTTCAAAATTTCTTGCATTCCTCCCATGTTTGTTGTCCGTTAAACTATTAATTGTTATTTGGAGGAAACATCATGAAAAAAACATGTCTTGCAGCTATTCTTTTATGTGTTTTGAGCCTTGTATCTTTTGCGTCAACAATTACCCCCGATAACATTCAGGCAGACTTGAATGCCTTTATCAAGAAGAACACTAAAACAAGCTTCGAGGAGCTCTTTCCGCCCAGAACCTCCATTCAACAAGTTGAAATACTTCCCGACGGGGTAAAATTATTTTTCAATAAGGAGATTACTTTTTACCCTTTCCGCGCCGAAACGCCCCAGACGATTATTGAAATGCTCAAACCTGAGGTTCATAAATTTATCCCGAATGCAAATATTGAACTCTATTATGGACAGCATGCCTTATCCGATTACGTCCCGCCAATATTTCGCGGAGCCAAACAACTGGAATCAAAAGCCCCAGCGCCGGCAGTTCCCCCATGGGTGCGCCGCATTTCCCGCTCTTATCCAGAGCCGCAAGCGGGGTTGTATGGACGCCACATCTGCCTTTGGGGAAGCCATGGCTGGTATTATGACGCGCAGGACGACCTGCGATGGGAGTGGCAGCGTCCGCGTATGTTCACCAATGTGGAAGACCTCCTGCCCACCGCTTTTATGCTGCCGTTCATTCTGCCAATGCTGGAAAATGCCGGCGCGGTCACTTGCTACTTGCGCGAACGGGATACCCAGACGGAAGAAATCCTCCTTGATGATGGCGACGCCCTATCTTCCGAAAAAGGGAGGGTTGAACTGTCTCCCGCCGCTTTGTGGAACGAAGATGAAGGCAATGGTTTTAAAAACGGTCTTGCGCCATATCCCGATGACTTGAATCCCCACAAGGCGGGGCATCATCATATCGCGCGGGCAGAAAAGAATGCGACCGCAAAAATTCGTTGGACGCCCCGCATCCCCAAAGCGGGCAGATACGCCGTTTATGTCTCATACAACATGTCGGATAATCGCGCCCCAGATGCCCGTTACACTGTGTACCATCTCGGAGGCAAATCCGATTTCCTTGTCAATCAACGCATGGGCGGAAACACGTGGCTCTTCCTTGATTATTTCCAGTTTGATGAAGGCATGAACCCAGAAAAAGGATGCGTGGAGCTCGTCAATCAATCGGAGGTTGAAGGGGCGACTGTATCCGCTGATTGCGTCAAATTCGGCGGCGGCATGGGGGATATTGTCCGCGGCGGAAGCGTCAGCGGTTACCCTCGCTATTGCGAAGCCTCCCGTTATTGGCTGCAATACGCCGGCGTGGAGCAGACGCTTGTTTATAAAATGGGCTTTAAAGGCGAAGGCGAAGGTCCTGATTATACAGAGGACTATGTTTCCCGAGCTGAATTTGCCAATTATCTAAAAGGCGCGCCCTACGGTCCTACGCCTAATAACAACCACCCCGGTTTGCGCGTCCCGATAGATCTTGCCTTTGCATTCCATACAGATGCCGGTATCAAGGACGGCATTGTGGGAACGCTTTCCATATATAAAGAGCTGGATAAAAGAGAACAAATCGTCTTTCCCGACGGCGAATCGCGTCTTGATAATAACCGCATGCTTGCCGATTTAATTCAGACGCAAATTGTTGATGATGTCCGAGCCAAATATTGCAGCACATGGACGCGCCGTGCGCTCAACGATCAGGATTACAGCGAAACGCGCCGCGGCAATATGCCATCGGCGCTCCTTGAATTTCTTTCCCATCAAAATTTTCAAGACATGAAATACGGCATTGACCCGCGCTTCCGTTTTGATGTTTCCCGCGCCATTTACAAAGCCATGCTGCGTTTTATCGCCTTTAAAAATGGATATGAGCCGGTGGTGCAGCCCCTTCCGCCCACACATCTGGTTGTGCAGGCGCAATCGCAATACTCCGCCCTTATTTCATGGAAGCCCCAGCCGGACCCGCTCGAGCCGACCGCCTTGCCGGAAGGTTATATTGTCTTTATGAGGGAGGGCGCGGATGAACACAAAAGCGGATTTGATAACGGGACGCGCGTCAAGGACGCTCAATTCGTTGCCCGAAATCTTGATCCGGATAAAATCTATTCGTTCCGTGTGACCGCCTTCAATGCCGGCGGAGAAAGCTTCCCCTCCGAAACCCTTTGCGTGCGGACAGGCGGCGATAAAAGCGGACGCGTGCTCATCGTTAACGCCTTTGACCGCATTGCCCCTCCTTCCGCCATCATCAAAGAAAACTGGACAGGTTTTGACCGCGTGGATAAAGGCGTGGGGTATATGGCAAATTACGGACTCGCCGGCGACCAGTGGGATTTTGACCCAAAGTCAGAATTCCGAACAAACGACGCCCCCGGACACGGCGCTTCGGACGGCAATCTTGAAGCCCTGCTTGAACTCGGCAACACTTTTGATTTTGCCATTCGCCACGGCGCCGCCATCGCCGCCTGCGGCAAGGGGTTTGATTCCATCAGCGAGGAAGCGTTGCGTGAAGGTTCTCTCAACCTCGGCGCTTATCCGCTTGTGGATTGGGTTCTTGGCGAGGAGCGGACAACCCTGCCTCCCGCTGGTCAGGCGCAGTCGGGCAATCCCGATAAAATGACTTCGGAGTTTAAAACGCTCACAGCAAAAGATCAGGAAATGATCACCCGCTATCTTGATTCCGGCGGCGCACTTTTTATCACGGGCGCGTATCTGGCAACCGATTTGGCGGAAGGACCTGAATCCACCGAACAGGATAAAAAATTTCTGACCGAAACGCTCAAGGTTTATTGGACAACCAATCACGGCAGCCGAACAAATGATGTCTTTGCCGCGCACGACGCCTTCAAGAGTCTCCTCAATTTTCACATCAGTTCCGGCGTCGGCGAGGACGGCATCTATGGCGTGGAGCTGCCGGATGCCATCAAACCCGCTATCAAACCTAAAGGCGCAAAGGATTTTCAAACGTCTGAAACAATTTTCCGATACAAAGATAACGGCTGGAGCGCCGCTGTGGCGATGCAAAAACCCCGCCGCATTGCGGTGTTTGGCTTCCCCTTTGAATGCATCTGCGGGGCGGAGAATCGTCAGGCGGTTATGAAATCCGTTCTAACGTATCTTCTTCCATAAAAAGTAAACCGCCGGCGAATCTGCGCGAGAATGCCGGCGGTTCATCATTTGTTAAATTTTGAACTATTTAATCCCCAGACCCTTGAGGGATTCTTGCATTTTTAAAATGGTGTCTAATGAAATTTTGATTTTGCCGGAGGCTTTGCCATCAGCAATCATTGCAGTGAAAGTGACCGGCGGGGCAATCACTTTGTCCAACGCGGTAAGAGGATTTTGCTCAGGGCTCATAAGCGCGCTCATTGCGGCGAACATTGGAGTCATCAGAGTCTTGACCGTTTTGGCAACATCCAAATCGCCGTAAACCTGCGCGCCGGCGGGGAAATCTTTGAACGCCGCAATCTGATTTGATCCCCCATCCTCCTTGACGGTTTTGATAAAGGGGTCAATCGTTGTTCCGATGCTGTAAATCATAACATCCTTCACAATTGCCATTTCCATGTTCAGTTTGCCGCCGGGTATGAACATCGCCATTTGCTGCGTTGCCATCGGATTGGTCGAAGAAATGGAGATGTCCATAGTGTGGACGTCCACGCCTTCTGCTTGGCGCGCCTTTTCCGCATAATCAACGGTCGTGGTCACATCAGCGGACGCATTGCGCAACATCAATTGCTCCTTTGCCATGCGGATCAATTCGAGCGCTTTGGCGGCGTCCTTGACCTTGTAAAATATCGCGCCGTTCAAGCCGCCTTGTCCGCTGGGGATAAAGAGGCAGATAGCAGCTTCGCCGGCAATGGCTTCTTTTTTCAGCGCGGTGATTTTTTTCATTGTTTCAATCTGCTGTTTGTCCATGGCGCCGCTTTTGCTCATCAGGCGCTCGCCAATCTGGTTCCCAATCTCGCTGAGGGAATCGTAATCGCCGCATACGGAGATCTTGATTCCGCCATCGGGCAGGAATTTGACCATGCTTTGAGGAGGAACGTTGGTCACTTGCATCAGGCGCTCCAAGTCTGTTCCTTTTTTCGCTTCGCACATTGCGGAGATTTCAAGGGAATCCGATTTGGCGTCCGCCTTGAAGGCAATGGTTTTGATTTCCTCCACAAATTTAATAGCTTCGTCAATCTGAGCCTCCACCATCTTCATCTGTTCGGCGCTTTGTTCCTGCATTTGCATGACGTTCATCTGTGTTTTGAGGTCTTTGATTTTCTGCTTCATGTCATCGCCAAAAATCTTCATCAAATTTTCGACATCCAACGAAACAACTATATCGGCGTCCGGCGTTTTAGACATGAGAGGCTGGACTTTGGGCAGGAGTGCCACGCCTTTCATGATGGTTTCATTTTCATCAGCCACAACAAGGATGTTGTCCCTGAGCACCGTGAGTCCGCCGCGTTGCTCAATGCCATCCTTCATCTTTGAGGCATCGGTGACGGGAACGTATAAAACGGCGACGGTTGAATATTTTTTAGGATTGAGAAAGAGTATCGCCATCTGGCGCGACGAATCCAGCCCCGCCATTGTCGGGTCTCCAAAATACTGCCCCGCGCTCATTTTTGCCGTTCCGGCGGGCATCTCCGGGTTCACTTTTGCAGTCCAAGAATCCACCGTATCGAGCAAGCCGGAAAGATTTTTCGCGCAGGCGTAACCGAAAACATCCTCATCCGAAAAAGTTTCAGGAACAGCAATGGACAATCCGGACAGTTTAGGGCGCGCTGCCTCTTGCTTTTGGGCGGCTCCGGATTTGGCGGCGGATGCCGCCGTTTTAGATTCATCTTTTTTGGAGCAGGCAAAAAGCAGCAGCCCCAAGATGCAAAGCACAATCGCAACACTTTTTTTCTTCATCATCGTTTCTCCTTATTTTTTGGCAGACAAATTATCTCTTCCATAACCCCTTTGTTTGCGGGATGCAAGATTTTTCTCTTTTTTGCCGGATATGACGCCTCCAGCGGAAAGCTTGGTCAAAAGGGTGTGATATCTCTCGGCGATGACACCCCAGTCGAAATTCTCCTCAACATAGCGGCGCCCTTCGGTTCCCATCTTCATCATCTTAAAATTGTCCCTTAAAAGCGCCTCGATGGATTCCGCAAACTGCTGCGTTTCGCATCGAATCATAACGTCGCCGCCCCTGCTATCCATCCCCCGCGCCCCAAGAGGCGTGGAGATAATCGGCAGTCCCGCCGCCATAAAATCGAACATCTTGAGGCTTGTCCCCGCGCCGGTTATCATCGGGTTCACCGCCAGATCTGAGATTTTCAAAAGGATATTCCGCACAGGCTCCTCCACTTCAAAGAAGAGCTTCACATTAGGCGGACGCGTGGGCAAGTTTTTCAAAATCCAGCAGACGCTTCCCACAATAAAAAAAAGCACATACGGGACGCGCGGGGCTATTTCTTCGACAATGACCCGCCCTGCCTCCACGTTCGGGGGGTGAGCGCTGCCCACAAAGATACCAATGGAGTTATCCGGAAGTCCCAGCTGGCGGCGTATTTCCGATTTTTCAGACATCGGCGGCGGCGCAATTCTGACAGTATCCGTGCCATTGGGGATTGTGGCGCATTTCTCCGGTATCCCGAAATCCTTGATGAACGCCTCTCCCTCTTCATCGGAAACAGTCACAATGGCGTCGCTCTCCAACACGGCGCGTTTTTCAATGCGCCGGACAAGCCCCAGCAAAATCCGACCAATCAACCCATGAAGCATCTTTTCCTTTAATTTCGTTTCGTAATTCTGGGACTCATAAAGGCGAAGACAGTTTTTATGCCCGCTAATCACTTTCCAGTGGAAGGGATGCTCGCAGACAAGGATGTCGCCAAAAAGCGCAGATTGCGCCGCCTCCCGCCGCATCAAAGGATTATGATGTGTGAACAAAACGCCCAGAATGTCGTCCACCGAAAAACCCATCCATCGCCCCAGCAGGCTTTCCATGACGCGCTGCCAGAACCCTTTCGGAATGGCGTATTGAATGAAATTTTTATCAATTTGCGTCTCGATTATTTCGTCGGTTTCTTTTTGATGACAAAGATGGCAAACCGGCATGCGGCGGGACAATTCCTTATAAATGTTGTGCATACGATACTGTCCGCCATGGCGCGGCGACGAGATGTCATAATCCCCAATGACCGTCACTTTTGGTTTGTTCAGCTGCTTGATAGATTCATGAATACGCGCCACAAGCCCCTTCCAATTGAAATGCTCTTCCACAAACCTCCTGCCGCTCTGCGCCAGATGATTCATAAGATCTGGGCGCCCCTCAATCTCTTTAATTGCCTCCGCAAAACCATCCGCTTCTGTTATGACGGCGTCTCTATAATTAGCAAGGGCAATCCCCCGCGCCCCGATTGGCGTTGAAACAACCGGCAGTCCGGAGGAAAGGTAATCAAACATCTTCAAATTGGTGCCTGAGCCGGAGAACATCGGATTGACCGCCAAGTCGCAGCCATGGAGCAGCGCCATCTTTTCCTCGTCGCTCACACGTCCGAGAAATCGGACGTTGGCTGTCCCGCGTCCCTCAAAATGTTTGCCCACATCGCCTGCGATTAAAAATCGGGAGTCCGGCAAATCGGGTGAAAGTTTTTGCAAAATAAATTCAACGGCGGCAATATTTGGCGGATGTGCGCTCCCGAAGAAAAGAATAGCCGGATTATCGTCAAGGTTCAACATTTGACGCGATGAAGAGCGCTCTTCAGGAGTTGCCGGTTTGATGAGTTCTGTATCCACGCCGTTGGGGATGACTATTATCTTTTGGAGGCTGACGTCATACAGTTGAGAAATACGCTGGCGGTCTTCCTCCGATGTGGCAAAAACGAGATCCGCCAGATGGCAAATCTTCCTCTCAGCCTTTTTAACCCGCCCGCAGATAATGCCGCCCAGCAGTCCGGGAAGCATATCTTTATGAAGGTCATACTCCACATTATAGGAATCATAAATAAGAATCTGCCCTTCTTTCTTTTTTGCCAGAGGCGCAAGAAACGGGCATTCATGGATGACAATATCCGCTTGAGGCAGAAATTCATTTACCTTTTGGATAAACGGCTGGTAATATGGCGCCGCAAGCATGACCACTGCTGCGGAGCATTCCTTGAATTTGCCGAGCGCGCCGAGGATGCGGTGGAGTTTGTAATGGATATCTCCCTTTGGAATTCGGTGCTCAATCATATTGGGCAGGTGCCGGACGACTTCCGGCTCCACAAAGAGGTGGGTCGGATTGACCATATTGATGTTGTAGTAAGCGCTTAAAAAGCGGTAAATATTATAGTAACGGAGTTCTCCGCCGCTTTTGGGCGGCGTGAAAGAAGGGAAAAAATTAATGGCAAGAATATTTTTTTTCCTGCTCAAAACCAATCCTCTAACAATTCATCCGCTCGGCGAATCACTTGATTCCTCGAATCATGTAATCCTGATAACCGAATAAAATGTTGTTCAATTTATTGAAGTTATCATCGGCGGTCTGGTTGGTTTCCGTCATAGCCATCTGCCGCCAACCCTCGATGGGCGAGCGCAAAATCGTCTCAACATTTCGGAATCCCGAATAATGATAGAAAAATTCCACAAGCGGCGCGGGCAGCGGACGATTATGCGTCCAGTCCATATAAAACCAGCGCATGGAATATAAAGACTCCGGGTTGATAGTTTCCACGATAAAAATCCCGCCCGGTTTTAGTTTTTGATTAACCACATAGAACATCTCAAAAAGTTCTCGGATGGACATATGCTCAATCACCTGCAAAGCTATCGCACCGCGCAGGTGATTATCTGGGAGCGATTTAAGGAATTCGAGCGCATCGCCGTCAGCGACGTCAAGGTTTATATCTTTGCAGTGATTTACCATGGTTGGGTTATTATCCACGCCGCGGCACGGAATTCCGGTATCTTTTAAGAGCGAGAGCAACTCCCCGCGCCCGCAACCGATGTCAAGGTATATCCCTTCACCATCGGGCAGCGAGGTGTGATTTTCTGAAAGAACTTTTAAATAATATTCTTGACGCTCACGGATGGCTTCCGGCGATCCGCGAAAATTTTTTTCGAAATCAAAATAGATGTCATCTGTGAGGCTGTTTTCCTGCTGAACCATGCGGAAGATGTTCTGCGTTGTCAAAAGTGCGGAAAGTTTTTTCACCTCGCCATCCAGCAGCTCCGCCAGATGGGCGGCGTGGTCTTTTGATTCCTGAATTTTGGCGTCAATTGACTCATGGCTGGGCAGCGCCTTAATAAGCCCTTCTTTTTCATCATCAATCCGCTTATGGAGCATTTGGTTTGTTTGATTGAACCTGTCGTTTATCAACTCTGCGTTTTTGTCCACCTTATCTGACAAGGCAGCCTTCAAAGATTCAAAAACCTCATAAATCGCCTTCTTTTCATCATCCAGCCGCTTATGGAGCATTTGGTTTGTTTGATTGAACCGGTCGTTTATCAACTCTGCATTTTTATCCACCTTATCTGACATGGCAGCCTTCAAAGATTCAAAAACCTCATAAATTGCCTTCTTTTCGTCATCCAGCCGTATATGCAAGACTTTTTCTGTTTTTCTCAAATCATTAATTATGGAGCCGGTTATGGCGTCTCCTTTTTTTTGCATCGCTTCAAGATCGGCATAAATGGCGGATTTCTCATCATCCAGCCGTTTATGGAACAAAGCCTCCGCTTCCCGCAGGTTTTGGGTTAGCGACTTCTGGTTAACATCAATAAGGTTATAGATAGATTTCGTGTCGTTATCCATCCGCTCGGCGAGCGCCTTTTCTTTCTGAACGATTGCATCGGATAATCGAGCAGATTGCTGTTGATATAAATCGCCGATTTTCTGTTGAGCGTCCAGCATCTGGGACATGAGCGATTTGAGCTCGGCTATTTGGGCGGTCAAGGCTTTGTTGCTTTCTGCAAGCGACTGATTTTGGCGAATGAGGTCTTTTGTTTTATAAGAGAGGGCGTTTAGGATGTATGCGGCGGCATGATTGAAATCCATCTGAACGGCTGAAAAAATGCGGATAAAGCGCTGGATGATTCTTTTAAACAGCCGCATCCGCGTTTCTTGCGGAACAAGTGTGGGGTTTTTAACCTGATGAAGATGGGCGAGAGTTAAAAACACCTGCTCATCAAGCTCGGATACGCCGTCGTTGGAATCAATCGGCGGTTGATGCGGCGGCGTTGCCTCAATCAACGCGCGAATCCGCCGTAGAATCTCCTGCTCATTCAAATTCTCAAAAGCCATGCTCCCATATCCTATTCTGTCCAAATTTTGCGAACAACGATTCCAATTCGGCGAAAATCCGTTGTATCCGAATAATCCGCCGGCGTCCAGACTTCGCTGAGCGCAACATGAAAAAGGGTTAGCATTTCTTTGCCATGTTCAGGCAGAGGAATCCGCAATACCTGCGGGTCGGGGCGGTCAATTACAAGGTTATGAAATTTTACGCCTTTAGCAAAGAAATCGGCTGAAATCGGTTTTTTGGCGATATCAGGTTTCGGACATGCCATGTCAATGGCAAGGCAACTGCCGTCCATGCGCAGAAAGAAATAAAAATCTTTGTCCGTCCAGCGGAGATGTCCCTGTTCAGCCGCCTCAGGTTCATACCACCCTTTGCAAAGGAAACGCTGGCTTTGCGGACCAACCGTCAGACTTGTCCCCGCGTCATGAAATAAGTCCTCAAGGAGATTCCATGCTTCGCTTTCAGAAACCGCTTTTATCTTATGCGAAAATTCAGGATGTAATTTTGCGATACCGGCAAAGCGATAATCCGTTGAGGGGACAACCGTAAAGATAAATATCTTGTCCGCCCAGTCATAGCATTCATGTATGTGGAAGTCGAGCGTATGCGCCGCCGCTGTGAGCGAGTATTCTCCCGCGCCGATATCCGCCTGCAATTTGAAAAAGGCTTCCAGCGTTTCTCCAGCTTTAAAATCGCCCGTTTTTTCCCCAAGCATGAAGGTGTTTGTGCCGAAAACCTCCATCCCAAGCCTGTCCTTAATCATGAATCCAATCGTCGGGTCTTTGGTTTCGCCCAGAAAAAAAACGCGGATATAAACACAGATTTCCTGTCCGCTGACGATGGCGGAGACTTTTTCGCCTTTTTCATCAAGGAGCCCCGCCTCAACTATCATTGCCATAAAATTGCCGGAGTGGCGGACGCCCGCATTCCTTTGCGGGGAAGCGGCGCGGGTCATGTGAAAGCCAGAGCCCTTGACGCTTTTTTTTGCAATTAGGGCATTGTAGTGGTCAAGGATATCATCCGGTTCCCCGCGGGATACCGCCTCTCCCTCATCAAGGAGGATTGCTTCCTCGCAAAGGAGTTTGACTGCGCCCGGGTCATGGGAGACAAAAAGAAGGGTTGTGCCCTGTTCGTGGAATTCGCGTATGCGCCTTATGCACTTTTGCTGGAAATGCAAGTCGCCCACGCTCAATGCTTCATCCACAATCAGGATGTCCGGATCCACGCTTGCCACAACGGAAAAGCCGAGGCGGACATACATGCCGGAGGAGTATGTGCGCAGGGGTTGGTCAATAAAATCCCCCAGTTCGCTGAAAGCGATGATTTTCGGGATGCGCTCATCCAGTTCATCATCCGTCAGCCCCAACAGTTTTCCATTCATTCGGATATTTTGCCTGCCGGTGAATTCCGCATGAAAGCCCATGCCGAGTTCAAGTAGGGCGGCTATTTTTCCTTGAACGCGCACCTCGCCGCTTGTGGGTTTGGCGGTGCCGGAGATGAGTTTGAGAAGTGTGGATTTGCCGGCGCCGTTTGCGCCTATGATGCCAACAGAGCGTCCTTTGGGAATAGAAAATGAGACCTGCCGCAACGCCCAAAAATCACGATACCGCTTGCCGGCGCCGGGGACTACCCAATCAAGGATGCGATCCACGGGTCTGCGGTATATCTTGTAACGCTTGGATAAATTAATGGCATCAATAACCAGATTGATTCACCTCAAACGGAATTGAAGCGCCAACCGGCATTATTGGGTGTCTTTTTTGACCTTTGGCACAATCTCGCATCGCCGATCTCCATCCGCATTGAGGGCGTGGACAGGGATGACTAATGTTCCATCGGGAAGCGTGAAGCGAACGCTGAATGTGCCGTCGCTGCGCAGAGGCACCGCTTTGCCCTGAATGGTCACACGGGCATCGGGCTCGGTGGCTCCATAGACAATCAGGTCTGTATTGACAACCAGCCAAAAGTCTTTTTCGATAGCCGGGCGCTGCGACATCTGACCTGAGGCGAGCCCAAAGCTGGCGCCCCCCGCTTGCTCAATTTGCATCCGTATCTTTTCGGAAATAGTGCGAATCACATCCTCTGAAGCGCGCGCGTCAAAGAGATTCAACCCGCCGGAAAGGCGCAGGATTTCTTCCAGATTCTCCTGAGAAATCTGCATCCATTCCTCATCGGCGCGCGGGGAGATGCGACCCGCCGGCGTCATGACCGCGTTGGAGCGAACCAGCGCGACAAATTTCCCGTTTTGATTATAATATCCCAGCTCCGCGCACCAGCTTCGGTTGACCTCCGGAATGCGGAGATACCAGCTGGAGGCGTAGTCATTGACGATAACGTCATAAGAGCGGTGTGCGTTTTCGCCGGTGAATTCGATATCCGTCACATCATAAACCCTAAGGACAAGGGTCTTGTCATGTTTTGCCTTTGGCATATTGTGCCGGTTGCGGACCTCGTCATTGATTTCCCAGTAGCAAAACACCCATTCAGGGTCTCTTACCAAAAGAACGATTTTTGTTTGTCCATAGGACTCGGGGAGTTCGCGCGAGGGTTTGAAAACAGGAGCCGCCTGAGCTATAACTTTTTCCGGAGGCGCCATCTCAAACTTTGCGGATTCCACTTCTATCACAGAGGGAATGCCCTCAATTAACGCTTCCGCCTTTTTGACCGCCGCAGCCTTTTTGGGTTTGGTAATGCGGGGTTTGACTGGGGGTTTTCTTTTTGCCGCAGAGGGTTTTTCCGTAGGTTCAGGTTTGGCGGCGGGTTTCACAACGACAGGGGTCGGCTTAATCTCTTTTTTGCTAATGGAAACTTTTGGAGGCGCAATAGTCGGCGTTTTTTCTTTGGCGGTTTTCGGCGTTTCTTTTTTTGTCGAGGTTTTAGAAGCGGTTGCCGCAGGCGTTTTTGCCTTGGCGGTTGTTTTGGGTTCCTCTTTGATTGATTTAGTTTTTGCAGCTGCGGTGGGCGCGGTTGTCTTTGATGACGCCGCTGTTGCGGTCTTTTTAATCGGCGCGGCTGCTTTCAAGGGGGATTTCTTTTTTGCCGCGCTATTTTTTTCGGTTTTATCAGGGGTGGTTTTTTTGGTAGTTGCCATCACAAATTCACCTCATATTAAGGATGCGTTCAGATCCAGTCCGGTTTTTGCCGGATTGCCGCGAAGGCGCGAGGATTCGAAGCCAAAACCCTATAACGGTTTTCTTCGGGTCTTCGCAACTACGCGCGTATTCCGCTCCAATAAATCAATAATTCGCAATTCAGCCAATCCGATGCTTTTCCGAAAAAAGCAGGGAGATTCTTTCACTTTTATAAAAACGCTGGCAAGAGAAAAAATCACATTATCTGCCGGTAATTAGACAACATATATACATTGCATGGGAACTAAAGTTGTTTTGAATTATGAAAAAAAGGCTCGGCGGGCAAGTTAATTGTATGATTTATTCCGCGAGCGCTTCTGAGACGGATGTGTCATCCGGCAGATCCGGCGGCTGCGAAGCGGCGCCGAGCGCTGTCTGCGTCCCGAATCCCGTTATTTGAGCCTGCTGCAACGGCGTCAGCTCGGATATCAATTTGCCCAGACATTTGTTCAATGCGATAAACATGGTATGCCAGTCCACCTGCAGCTTGGAAAATTGCGCCTCAGATAATTCTTTGAGATGCTGCAGGCTGGCAGATTCGCAAAGGACTTCCAAAATTCCATCGGGATTGGACAATTTATCGCCCATCATTTCAGAAAGTTTATAATGCTTATAGGCGAGAAGAGAAACTATCTGGTTAAATATTTTTTCTTCGTTATTGAGAATCTTTTTTTGTTCCAGTCCTTCGGAAAAAAGTTTGAAAAAATCAGACCATAAAAGCGTGTATTCCTGACAAAGCTTAATCTTTTCTGCTGTGGTCATGAAGGGTTTGCCCGTTGCCATAGTTAAAAAAATCTCCTTTGATTATTATTGTTTTTTAAAAAGATTCAGGGAGTAAAAAATATACAGGACAAAAAGGACGATGGTGATGATGACCAGAATTTCAACGCGTTGGACATGATTGAGCGCCAAATTTTTCAAAAAAGGTATTTTAATCATTCGGAATATGTTCATGATTTTGCCCCCTTTTAATGTCCTTTTTTTCGTGTTGACTGCCCTCGTATCTTAAACGAGGCTTAAATTCTGCCATCCGCAAGCCGCATCTTTTTTTCACGAACAAGCAACGTCTTCTGCAATTCTGCGCGTTTTTGTTTGGCACTGTTAATGTAATCAAACGCCTTGTAAATAATTTCATGACGCGAGGCTGCGTCAAATTCGCTCAAGATAATCATTTTGTCAAAATAGATGGAAGCCAGACGAATGTCGTTAATCATATCCACAAAGTTGGCGTGAACAAGTTCGGCGTCGGGCGGGAACTCGATGAGGCGCGCCTTTTCATATAGCTCGGATACCGTATTTCGAAATTGATCCGGCGCCATGCCTCCCAGAACAGTTATGCTGTATATTTGCTTATTTGGTCCGCGGGAGAAACTTTCGACGGCCTTTGGTCCAAGGCTCAAAACGGACTGGAATCCATCCAAGGCTTCATCGAGCGATTCGAGGATTTCGTTTGCTTGTTCGGCATAATCTTCCATTGCGATTCTGGATTCTATCTCATCAAGCGCGGCGACAGCGTTTTTCAGCTCGCGATATGAAAGGGTGAACTTCTTGTTGTCGAAGTCTATCTTCGAGTAATGAAGTTGATCCTTGGCGCGGTTAATGAGGTCGGCGGCAATTTCAACAGAAACCTTCGCCTCAATCGCGTTGGCAAGACGCTGCTGCTGTTTGGCGATCATATTTTCCAAAACTAATGGCGTTGTGGCAAGGGTGCGCTCCATATCCGCCTCAATCTTATCCAATTCGGAAGAAATCTCATCATAATTATTCAGACTGTATTTTTCCTTGAGCGCGGCAACTTGACGGAAAATCTTCTTGGCTTCCTCCGCTTGGAAATAATTGACGCCCGAATGCATCGCGACATCAAGGCTGTTCATGATTTCTCGAATGCGTTTTTGGAACACAACATTTTTCGTGTCCTTGACCACCTTGTGGGCTTCAATGGCGGCTTTTTCGGCATAAGCGGAAGACCGAAAATAATCTCCGGCGTCAATGTTCTGGCGCGCCAGTTTGGCATCCACAATAGCCTGAGAAAGAAGGCTCGAGCGATGTTCCCAGCCGTTATAGCTCTTGGCTTCGTTGATGGCGGTTTCGGCGGCGAGGATGTTTTTATAGAAGGCGTCGCGGGCTTTTTGAACGGCGCGCTGCGCCACGTCCTTGCCTTCAAGATAGTTGCCGCTTTGGTAAAGGTTTTGCGAGGAATTCAGAAAACGCTTGGATTCATCCAGTTGCTCCCCGGCATAGATGAGGGCGCCGGCTTCTTCCGCATTTTTGATAGCCGACTCCGCCTCGGCAATTACCTGCTCGCACCAGATTTTGGCGGAGCGGATGGATGCCTCCTGTGCGACGTTGGCTGCCTGAAGGGCGGTCTCGACGGCGGGTTTCAGTTTCTGGTCTTGAAGGGCTTTATCCGCATCGGCAAGCAAAGCCTGAGCGCGTTCGAGTTCGCTTTTTTGGAATTCGTCAGTTCTGTTCTTGCGGGAATCTTCAATCTGGCGTTTGGCAAGAGCCATATTCTCCACGGCTTTTTGGGCAAGCTCCTGAGTTGTGATTTCCAGTTGGGCACGCGCCTCGCCCGCTCTGCGGACGGCTTCTTTATATTCGCCGCCGGCGAGCAGTTTTTTGGCTTGCTCTAAAATCACCTGAGTGCGGTCAAGTTCTGCGGGAACATACTGGCGGGCGCCGTCAGTCTCGCGCCGGGTTACCTGTTCAGAAAGTTCCATGATGGCGTTATGAGCCACTACATGATAGGTTTCATTGAGGACGTATTCTCCGCTTTGTTTGACTTCGCCGGAGATTTCAATGGCTTTGCGGTATTTTTGTTCCTCTTGGCGGAGTTTGGCGATGCCAAGCGTCAGGCGGGCGTTTTTCAAGATGGTATCCAGTTCCATTTGTATCGCCTGTTTTTTGTTTTCAAACTGGAGATTCAGCCCTGAAAGTTTCATATCGGAGCGGATGATGAATATATCTCCCATTTTATCAAAAACGTTGCGGGCAATTTCAAGCGACTCGGCGGCGTTGCGCATAGCGTCAAGGGCAAGGTCATTAAATGCGGCATGGATTTTTTCGCCTTCGCGCAGAGCGGTGACGCAGACTTCTTCGCATTCTTCGAATTTTTCCTCTTGGAATTTGGCGCGCGCGTCATTCAGGCTTTCCTCCATGGTTTCCACTCTGCCGGGCAGATATTGGGTGGCGCCGCCCTCTTTAAGTTTGTCAATCTCTGCTACAACAATATTAATTTTCGCCTCGGCTGATTTCAGACGAGTGGTGTAGATGAGTTTTTGAACTTTGGGTCCCAAGATTTTTGCGCTCTCGATGACCATGTCATATTTTTTTTCGGAATATTGTTTTAGGATTGTGTCGAAAGAATCCTCGCAGGATTTAAGGAGGTCTTTGGCGTGAATCAAAGCGCCTTTACCTTGAGCCTCAGCCAGACCGTCTTCGAGTATGGAAAGTTGCTCATAAGCCATTTTCCCTTTGGTGGCGATGATGCCGTCTTCGCTTTTGCGGATGGCGTCGTCCGCCTGATTGCGGGCGCCGAGATAATCTCGTTCCACTGTGATTTTATTTTCGATGTTGCGGAGCATATCTTGGACGCTGAGGACATATTCATTGGCGTATTGTTCCGCGCCCACGTGTTTCAATTCATCGAATTTGGACTGCGCCGCCATTTGCTTTTGTTTGGCTTCGTTTAGCAGACGCGCCAAAAGCGTGTCCACCTCGCTCATCTCTTTTTCGCTGAGATCTATGGCGTCCGCCCATTTGTTTTTGCGCTGTTTTTCCTGAGCCTTATCAAAAAGGGTTTTGATATTATTATAGCGCTCTTGATTTTCAGACGCGCCGTGATTCAGGTTTGCCACGTCCAAGGCGGTTTTTGCCTCATTGATTCTCTGCGCGGCGAGTTTTGAAAGGGTGTTTTCAAGCGTTTTCTTTGCGTTTGCAACGGCGGAAGATGCGCGAGCCCGAGCTTGTTTGGCTCTATTCTCGGCGATAAGCCGCTCGGCTTCCTCAACTTCCCTTTTGGCGGCATCAAGGTTTTCCTTCTCCAGACGCCCGGCTTCCCTTCTTTCAGCTTCCATAATTAGTTTTTTGGCTTTGTTGAGCGACAGGTTTGCCAGCTGTTTGGAGCAACCCGCCCCAAAAAGAAGGATTGCGGCAAACAGGGCGCAAAGCGTCCACACACTTTGGCGCTTGGAGGAATGTTCGCTTTTTTGATGGAATGAATCCGCTCGTTTCATTTTTGCCCACCTTTCCCAAGTTTAATGTTCGGCATTATTGCCCGGGCTATTATTAAAGTATCGTTAATATATCCTTACCGTTTGAAAATAATAAAAAATGCTACCACTATAATCAAAATCAGCGCGACGACAGCGATCTTGCCCGCCGGCGATTCTTTTTTCTTTCTCCCGCTTGCGCCTTTTTTCAGCGATGCGACGGACGTTGATTTCTTCTCCTTTTTTGTTGGGTGATAGCCCTGTGAAATTAATTGAAACGCCCCCAGAACCTGTGTCAGGCGGACGTGCACCTCATGCCATGTGTCAAACAGGTTTTTGCGGTCTGCCATAGGCAGGCTTCGCAAATGGGTGACGGATATTGCTTGCCGCAGCAAATGAGTTATCTTTTCCGGATCATAGCGGAATTGATGCGAATCAATCTTTTCAGATACCACGCGCAGAAACTTGCTCGTGTTGCTTTTTGATTCAAGAAAATGCTGCTCTATCTCCGCCGTTAAAGGCTCTGTTGTGAATGCCATCAGCAGGTATTGCTTAACCATATCCCACAGTTCATTCAGCCTGTGTAAATCCGAAAGGATATCTTCGGCGTCCTTCTTTTTAACCGGCGTGCTCAAATTCCCGCCTCCGGTCCGCGCCCGCCGCCGCCCATAGCCGGTCCGCGACGATAATAACCTCTGCCCGCTTGGAACTCATCCATCATAATCCCTTCGTCCATAATCGTAGCTGCAGCGGGTGTAGGCGTGGCAGCCACAACAGGTTTGAATCCCTCCGGTAGGGTAACCGCGGGAATAGAGGGCATCGGCGGGATATACAAGGGGTAGAAAGCGCTGTTAGAATCTGATTCATCTATGCGGAAGATTCTCAGGAAATTATTGTTCCACTCAGCCAGTTTCAAATCCTTATTTTTCTCCTCTTCCACCATATTGGTAAGCGAAGAAAGGGGATCCGTTGTGGCGACATTCAATCTGTAAAAATCTATGGATTCCATCTGCTCGATATTTTCCATCAATGTCAGAGTTTTTTTCAGGATTTCATGCGATTCCGGGCTCATGACATCTTTGCGGACTGTGATGTTGGTATAGGTGCCGTCATTGGCTTCCTGATCCCCGTGTGTGCCGTCGTCATAGTAATTATTTTTCTCGGATTCTGGAACGTCCTTGTAAACGATATCCTCAAGCAAAATGCCGCTGACAGCGCATTCTACGCGCGATCCGGTGAGGACGCGTATCATCTTGGGCGTGGGCGATGGGGTGGGCGCTTCTTGCTGCATAGGTCCTTCCATAAACATATCAGGAGATCTTCTCATCGCCGGTCTCATCATGCCGGCTTTGCCGCCTTCAGCTTCTGGCGGGGGTATCTCTCCCATGATTTCGGGATCATACCCCGGCGGCTGGCGTTGCGGTTGAGGCGCCGGCGCTGGGGCGATACCCACCTCCCGCGCGCGGTCAATGTAACTTGTGGACATTCCGCCAGTTGGCGACGCTTCATTGAGCGTGTCTCTGGCGCCGCCGGTGTCAAAAGGGTTCAACTGCGCAAAAGATGGGAAAAGGCAGTAAACCAGCAATGGGCATAATAATAAAAAGACTTTAATGGGAAAGTTATTCATTAGCGCATATCCTTTCCACGCGATTTTAATTTCATTCGCAACCTAATCTATGTTGTCTATAGGAAAAACATATATCCGATGTCAAATAAAATAATGGGGGCAAACATACTTAAAAACGGTATTTTTGGACTGGCATCAAAAAGCGTTTTTATCTTAATTTTTGGCTATTGCCGAAGGGCAGTCAATGATTCATCCAGAACTTTGACCAGAAAATCGGCATTTTCTTTTGTGAAGCACATCGGCGGCTTGATGCGAAGCACGTTGCCGAAAAGTCCGCCTTTGCCGATAAGAAGCCCGCGCTCTTTGGTCTGTTCCATGATTTCCGCCGTTTCGGCTATTGCCGGCTCGCGGCTTTCCTGCGATTTGACAAGCTCCGCGCCAAGCATCAAACCCATCCCGCGCACCTCGCCGATGAGCGGATGCTTCCCTTGCAGACGTTTCAATTCCTCCAATAGGTATTCGCCCGTGATGCGGCAATTTTCCTGCAGATTCTCTTGCTCAATCACCTCCAAAGTTGCCATTCCCTGCGCCATAGAAACAGGATTTCCGCCAAATGTGTTGAAATAGGTTTTGTCTTTTAGCGGCGCGGCAATCTCCGGACGCGAAGTGACCGCGCCCAGCGGGATGCCGTTTCCAATTCCTTTTGCCATCGTCACAACATCGGGAATAACTCCCCAATTCTGGATGCCCCAGTAATGCGCCCCAGTGCGACCAAAACCCGTTTGCACCTCATCGGAAATATAAATCCCCTTTGCTTTTTTGACTATCTCATAGAGTATGCCGAAGTATTCCTTCGGCGGCACAACCGCCCCGCCCACGCCCTGAATCGGTTCGACAATAATTGCCGCCGCTTGCCCTGATGTGCAATGCTCGATGATGGATTGCGCATCGCGGGCGCATTGGATATTGCAGGAGGGATAGGTTCGTTTGAGCGGGCAGCGGTAGCAATAGCCGGGCAGGATGTGGTGGACATTGGGCAGACCGGAAACGCCATAGCGCCATGTGGAATGTCCGCAAAGGCTCATTGTGGCGAGCGTGTCGCCGTGATAGGCGTTGCGCAGCGCCAAAATATCCGGCACGCCCGAATATAGGCGCGCCATGAGAATTGCAAGTTCGTTGGACTCGCTGCCGGAGTTTGTGAAAAAGGTTTGTTTCAAATCGGGCGATGGCATTTTTGAGGCAAGGAGTTTGGCGAATTTGACAATATTCGGATGGAGATAAAGGCAGGTTGTGTGCTGGATTTTGTCAATTTGATCCTTTGTTTTCTCGATGACATAAGGGTGGCAGTGCCCCACGCTGACCGTGACGATGCCGCCGATGGCGTCAAGGTATTCTTTGCCTGTGCTGTCGTAGAGGAATTGCATTTTCCCTTCCACGATAGCGATAGGCTTTTTGTAATACATGGCATGATTCGGCATGAGGTATTCCTTGCGCAGGGCAAGGATTTCCTCGGCAGAAAGGTCGGCGTATTGAGATGCGGACATGGCATACTCCTTTTAATAACAAAATAACAAATAGCCGATAACGATTTATGAATGGAGGAATGATGCTTCAATGGATAGCATAAGGCAAAACCCGCGCGGCTATGTCCGCCCTGCGCCTCCTCAACAAAAGCTCCTTCATAATTCGTTATTTATATCTCCGTCAATTGGTCGTATGTTTCCGGGCGGCGGTCGCGGAAGAATTGCCAAGTCTGGCGAACCTCCTTGATAATATCAAGGTCAAGGTCGGCAACGAGCAGCTCATCCTTGTCGCGGCTTGCCTGCGAGATGATTTGACCGCGCGGGTCGCAAAAATAGCTTGAGCCGTAAAACTCGCCAATCTTCCACGGCTCCTCCCAACCCACTCGATTGACCGCTCCCACAAAATAGCCATTCGCCGCGGCATGGGCGGGCTGTTCCAGCTTCCAGAGATACTCGGAAAGCCCCGCCACGGTGGCTGACGGGTTGAAAACAATCTCCGCGCCATTCAATCCCAGCGCCCGCGCACCTTCTGGGAAATGGCGATCATAACAAATATAAACGCCCACCTGCGCATATCTGGTTTCAAAAGCGGGGTATCCCATATTCCCCGGCTTGAAATAAAACTTTTCCCAAAAGCCGGGTTTGCAATGGGGGATGTGGCTTTTGCGATAAATGCCCAGAACCACCCCATCGGCGTCAATCACAGGCGCCGTGTTGAAATAGACGCCGGGCATCTCCTCTTCAGCAATCGGCGGGATGATGACCATCTGATATTTTGCCGCCAGTCCGCACATCAGATGCGTGGTAGGTCCATCGGGGATATATTCCGCCGTGTCATACCATCGTATTTCCTGCTCGGCGCAGAAATAGGGACCGAAGAATAATTCCTGCAGGCAAAGAATCTGCACACCTTTAGCCGCCGCCTGTTCTATCATGGCGACATGCTTATCCACCATGCGCTTTTTGATTTTTTCAATAGGCGAACTCGCCGGTTCATCGTTGGTTGCCTGAATCAACCCGCATCTGACAATTCTTGCCATGTTCCTTCTTTTTTATTCTCCTAATTCATTATATTTTTTTAGCCCCATGTCCCGATTTTATCCGCGCCGCCCTCCTCGGGCTTGAACCAACGGGCGGAAATGGATTTCTTTTTTGTGTAGAAGATGATGCCGTCTTTGCCATGGCTGTGCAAATCGCCGAAGAAGGATTCCTTCCAGCCGGTGAAGGTATAATATCCCAGCGGCACGGGAATTCCGACGTTGACGCCGACCATTCCCGCTTGAATGCGATGGACAAACTCGCGGGCGTGGTATCCGCTCTGCGTGAAAATCGCCGCGCCGTTGCCGTAAGGGCTGGCGTTGATGAGGGCAACTCCATCTTCAAAACACCCGACTCGTTTGATGCTCAAAACAGGTCCGAAGATTTCCTCCTTTCCGACTGCCATCTCTTTAGTTACATGGTCAAAAATCGTAGGACCCAGATAAAAACCATTTGGATAACCCTCCACTTTGCAGCTGCGCCCGTCGAGAACCAGCCGCGCGCCCTCCGCAACTCCTTTTTCAATATACCCGCGCACTCGGGCGAGATGTTCCGGTGTAACCAGCGGACCCATCCCCGTCTTGGAGTCTTCGGCGGGACCGATTTTTAGATTGCGGGCGCGGGAGATGATTTCATCAACAAGGCAATCGGCGATTTTTTCATGCGCCCCCACCGCCGGAAGCGCCATGCAACGCTCGCCCGCGCATCCAAAGGCGGCGTTGACAATGGCTTGCGCCGTCCGTTCGAGCGAGCAATCCGGCAGAACAAGGGCGTGATTCTTCGCCTGACAAAGCGTCTGGACGCGTTTGCCGTGCGCCGCCGCCGTTTCATAAACAATCCGCCCCACCTGCGTGGAGCCGACAAATGAAATCGCCTTGATATCAGGATGCCTGAGCAGGATATCCACAACGCCCTTCCGCCCCAGAACCATGTTCACAACGCCGGCGGGCAGTCCCGCCTCAACAAGGAGGTTCATCATATACCCGCAGGAAAGCGGGCAGCGCTCGTTTGCCTTCAAAACAACTGTATTGCCGCAGGCAATGGCAACGGGAAACATCCAGAGCGGAACCATAGCGGGGAAATTAAATGGGAATATCCCCGCGCAAACGCCGAGCGGCTGACGCAGCGTGAAAAAGTCCATCTCGGTGGCGATGTTGTCAATCGAATCGCCCAAAAGATGCGTTGGCGCGCCGCAGGCAAATTCAACAATCTCAACGCCTCTATCAATAGAGCCTAGCGCCTCGGCAATTGTTTTGCCGTTTTCCCTGCTGAGGATGGAGGCAAGGGCGTTTTTATTTTTCAGCAGCAGTTCCCTAAATCGGAAAAGAATCGCGGCGCGGGCAGGCGGGGGCGTTTCCGCCCAAGAAGGAAAGGCATTTGCGGCAGCCGCTATAGCTTCATTGACCTCTTCCGGCAGCGCGTCGGGGGATTCAGCCTGAACCTCTCCCGTACTTGGATTATAGACCGGCGTCCAGACGGAGGTCTTTGAAATTCGCCACTCGTTGGCTATAAAAAGTTTCAGATTTTCCGCGCCCATATATTTCTCCCAAATCAATAAGGAAAACACTGCCCTTAGATTTGTTCTTATACCGTTTCTTCAAATGAATGCGTCAAGCGAAAATGAGAATCAAAGTTGACAGAATCTCAAAACATGCCAAAGGCTCAGTTTTGATATTGGCACAAATCAGGCAAAAATGCGCATAAAAGAAAAAAATCGTATGCTCTGGACAACCAATGCTCGGAATTGACGTCAAATCTATTATGATGCAGGACTCGGCGCCGGATGTTTCCGAAAATAAGGTTCGAGCCCTTGTGGAGGCAGTCCTGCATGGAGACCGGAAGAAATATGGCGAATTGTTCGAGTTATTCCAGCCTCTGGTTTTCCGCCTTTCATGGAATTTGACGGGGAATTTCGATGACGCAATGGATATCGTTCAGGAATGTTTCCTCCGCGCATATCGAGCGCTTTCCTCATGGAAGGGCAAAGCGAAATTTTCCACATGGCTTCATCGCATCGCAGTCAACACAGCGATTGATTTTATCCGCCGCGAGGCAAGACACCATGAAAAACGGATGGAGGGTTCCCCAAATGAGGAAGAGGACGAGGAGGTTCAGAGCCTTTGCGAGGGCGTGGAACGGCGCACGCCTTTGACAGAGCTGCAGCAGAAGGAATTGCGCACGAAGATTTTCACGGCGGTCTCCTTCCTCCCGAAGATGCAGCGCCGATGTTTTGTCCTCCGCTACTTGGGCGATATGTCCATAAGGGAGGTTTCGGAGATTCTCGGCTGCAGCGAGGGGACAGTAAAAAGCCAACTGCATCGGGCAAGGGTGTTTTTGAAATCTGCGTTGGTATAATTGGGACGGCGCGCTGTCAAAAGCGATAAAAAAATTATATCAAAAACAGCGCAAGAGGGTTGGAAAAAATGGATGAGAAAATAAAACATGAGCTAAAAGTTAAAATTCAAACCGCCCGCGAGGATTCATCGGTTGTCATTCAGGGCGATAAATCCGCATGCGATGCCGAATTGGGCACGCTTGCCCCTTGTATAGCCGCCATCAAAACCCCGCCACCGCAACCCTCCTCCGCTCAATTGGAGGAGGCGCGTCTTAATCTTTTGAGGCAGATTGACGGCAGCCGACCGGACGCCATCGCCAACCTTAGGGATAAAATGACAGCGACGGATTCGCTTTTTTTGAAGGCGTTTTATTATGGAGCCATTGCTCTGGCGGCGATTATAGTAGCAGCGGCTATTGCCGCCGGAATTATTTACCTGCTCGAAACCCTATTCTCCCAGCCCGCCAACGCCGCGCAAGCGTTCGATTCGCTGGCTCGCGGCTGCTTCATGGTTTGATGGTTCGACCGGCTCGCTAATTTTGTTGATTGATTACATCCGCTCGATGCCTTGGATATACCGGTCGGCAACAATATAGACAGGTTCAGGGTATCGAACGATGTGCAAAACGCCTGCTTTGACTTGATCGAATCTCCCAGCGGGGTCGAGATAAGCCTCGTCGCAACGCCCGCAGAGGAAGTCCGCCGCCACAAGGTCGTGGCTTCCTTCGTTTTTCGTCCATTTCAACCGGCATTCAACGCTGGCGGGATAGTCGCGAATCGTCGGCGGGGCAACAATCAGGCTCGGCTCCTCCCTCAAACCCGCCGCCGCAAACTCATCCTTTCCGGCGGGGTATGCTCGGCTTGCCCGCATAATGGACTCCATATCTTTGAGTCCGGGAATATTGATGACAAATTCCTTTGAGCGGATGATGTTTTTATATGTGTGGCTATCGGGAGCAATTGCCAGAATGATGGTGGAACCGATGCGCAGGTAGGAGCCGAACGCCGCCACGTTTTTGACGCCGTTTTCGTCCATTGTGGAGATAACAATAACCGGATCTCCCGATAACGGTTTTGCCCTGCGCAAATCCACTTCCTTTTTGTAACACATATAGCCTTATCCTTTCGGTTGATTATCTTCTTTGGATTGTTGGTTATCCTGATTGACGAGCGTCGCCCAAGCGGCGCGCAAACGGAGGTTGAACCTTTCCATCTTCAATAAAGGCGGCAGCGCCCAGACGACATCTACGACTTTTTCCGACCAGCCATACGTTTGCCTGATGCCCGTTTCATAACAAACGGCGGCTATTAAAAGAGAAATAGGCAGCGAGCCCAAAAAGATGTCACTGGGCCAGTGCGCGCCAGTCATGATACGTGTGGTTGGGACGGTGAGGGCAATCAATAAAAGAGTCCAGCCCGCCCGCGAATATCTCCTCAGCGCCAAAAACGCCGTAAAATAATACGCCATCGCGTGTCCCGATGGGTAGCAATGCGAATTAGACACCTTTGCCTTGATGCCATAAAGCTCTTTGATGTTTATCCAATCGTCAAAAACCTTGCTGGGGCTGTCCCGATTGAACACGCCCTCGACGATGCGCTGCCCCTGATAGAGGATTAAAAAAAGCACGCCCGCCCATCCCCAGAAGGCAAGACGGTTTTTAATCTCCGTTTTATTTTTCCCCATAAAACCGTGGACAAGAAAAAACAGGATAAACATGATGGCGACAAATACATCGCCCTTTTGGGAGTTGAGCCTTCCCACCATCAAATCAAAAGGTTTGCTCTTGCCCATGAGATTATTAAAATATCGGGCGTAATAGGCGTCGAGATCGAGCAATACCTTTTGCGAGGAAGGCAAAAGGGCAACGACAAGAAGCGCCAATAAAAACGCCAGAATCCAATACCAAGTGGTTATGAATTTTTTTTCAGAAAGCATAAAAATTTTTAGCCTTATTTCCCCAATTAATTATCGTCATCTGATAAATGGTTTGGTTTGAGGGGTCAATAAAATAACTGTCATTTTGCCTCTGATTTTATTTGATAAGCGTCCATTTTGTAAATTGCGCCGGATTGAAGCCCGTGCCGATGCCGGGCGTCCATTCAAGCCAACCGCGCCGTCCGCCGCCGTCATCGTCATTCAAAAGGATGTTAAATCCAAACTGAGCGCCTTCCTTTAGCACAAGCGGCGCAAGCAGCTTTTTAGGGATGGCGGCTTCATACACATATATATCCTTTTCCGGAGCGGCAAAGGCAAAGCGGATGTCGGGGACGCCCCGTTCCTCGCGCCTGCCCGCCACAGCCCATGACCAGACGAGCGCCCCTTTTTTTGTTTGCGCCAGCCCAAAAAGATATTGCCCAGCGGCGTTCTCTTCCATTTTGTTTTCCGGTCGCGCATCAAAGGCAATCTGGAAACTATCCCCCTCCCAAATGGTTGAGCCTTCATGCGGCTGCGAAAAGACGTTGTCCTTCACAATGCCGAGGAAATAGAAAAAATCCTCATCCCATTGTGCGGCGACCTTAGCGCTCAGATTCCAGTCCATGTAGGGAACCAGCCCCACGGCTTTATCGGGCGTATCCAAATAAATAAACCTTGCCGATTTCCAGTCGGAGGCGTCGCCATCAATTTCCGGCGTTCCATAAATGGCTGCCAACTCCGATATTTCCGCCGATTGAACCGCTTGGCTGCCGCTTTTTTCGCTGAGTGTTGCGCTGATTTTGTAGCGATTATCCGGCGATAGTTTCATCTGCGAAAATGTGAATGAAAATTGAGCGCTTGCGCCGCCTGCGAGATTGCTGACAGGAATCTCGGTCTCGTTGGCAACCCACCCATCCGGCGCGGAAATCTTCAAAACCCCCTCAATCGGCTGATGCCGGATATTTTGAATTTCTACACGGACAGGAGGCTGGTATTTTAGCGCGCCGATGATAGGGAGTATGGATAACTCCGCTGATGAAATTCCAGCGATTTCGCCTTTGTCAAGGCACGCCGCCAGACGTTCTGCGCTCATCTCCGGCGCAACTAGATATATCGGTTCGGCATCCAGCGGGATGGTCTCGGTTGGCAGGAAGTTGCCCATGATGTCATAGATTTTGACTCGAGTATCAAATGATGACTTGAGCCTGCCCGATGCGCCGGCGCTCCAAATTGCCGCAAGGCTCCCCTCTTTTTTTTCAAAAACAAAAATGCGCGCCGGTCGCGCCAATTCCACGCGGCTGTGGAATTTTGCGTCCTCCAAAAAATACACCATCGCCGCATACGCGCCGAGCGCAAAACGCGGCGTCCAGTCCTCGCGGTTCACCAGACCATAATGTTGTGCGTTCTTGTTGCGGTTGTCGTTGACAAAATTATACCAGAAAAATTTATCCAGACCCGCGGCAAGTCCGTAGATATGCGTCCGCGCCAGACATATAGCCTGATGGCGCATCTGCCCCGGTTCCATCGTGGAATGCCAGCCAAATTCGCTGACCCAAAAGGGCTTGTCTTTTATCCCGAGTTTGTCAAATTCCTTTTTCATTTTGCCCATGCTCTCGTCAATTCCGCCTTCTTCGGGCGTGCGCGGCGGGCAATAAAAATGAGGCGTCACTCCATCGAGCGACTGTGCGCCCGCTTCTTTGATGGCGGCGGCGTTGAAAGATTCGCCCGCTTCGGAAAAAAAGACGCGGCAATTGGGATCGGCGGCTTTTGCTGCCTGATATGCCGCTTTGAGGAGGCGTCCAAATTGCTCGCCGCTTCCATCCCAGAACGTTGCCGGTTCGTTCCAGATTTCCCAGTCGCTCACTCCGTAGCCGTCCGTCCAGCCGTGCTCTTTCGCGAAGGCGCCGTTTGGTTTGTAGCGCTCCACCACATGGCGGACATAATTGGCATAAGCGGCGATGCCCTCATCGGTGTGATGCGCCGCCCATTTGCCCCAGTAGTCGAGCAATCCCAGAATCAAGATATTTTTATCGCGGGCGGTTATGACCGTGCAGTCGGATTTTTCCCAATGCCATTTATCTTTTTGTGGTTCAAGGATGTCCCACAAAAATTCTTCGCGATTCCAGACCGCGCCGATCATGTTTTGAATCGTTGAGGCGATGGCGAGTTCTTCCGGCGAAAAGCGGACGATGTAATAAGCGCCCACGCCGAAAGGGGATTCGGGTTTCAATTTCATAAGGCGGACATCGGGGATTCGGGCAAATGTGGTTTCATCTGTTTTGATAATTTTCCCCTTTTTATTTGCGAGAGATAAGGCTGCTATAAAGACACCCAATTTTTTATCCGGCGTTATTTTTTGAGGGGTTTTTATTTCCGCGCGGTTCCAGTCTTTCCGTAGAACCGGGTCCCCGTAGAAATCATAAATTGTTAAGGTTGCCGATGTGAAATCCGTTTTTGAAAGATCGAACGAAATTTCTATTTCCTCATCCTCCGAGAAAATTGCCGGAGACGCCCCAGCCTTCAGGCGCAGATACTCAGCCGGCGCGGCAAAGATAGAAAAACAAAATATTAGTAAACAAAAAGATGAAAATAGAATTTTCATGATTTATCTCCTTCTATATCATCCGCCCAACTTCATATATGTGTATTATATCCTCGCGTTCAACTTTTTTTTGGGGGGGGATGAAGCGCAATGATTTGCCTACACAAAGGGCTGGAGGCGTCCCGTTTCAATGGAGGCAAAATGTCAAATTCTTCAAAAAAGCAATCTTATGAAAGCGCAGCAGGCTCATCAAAACGGTTTGCCGCTTGCGCGGGTATGCCATTTTTTCAAATACTCCGGCAATAAAAAAGCCGAGGACTTTTGTTTGAAAAGCCCTCGGCGGCAATAAAGCGAAAAGTTTTTTATGAGACGCGCCGTTGTTGGCGGTTTACGGCAAATAACCGCAGCCTGATTTTAATCTGCGCGCTTATAGATACTTGGCGATTTCCTTTGCCATATCAAGCGTGGTGTTTGCGCCTCCCATGTCGTAAGTGCGGACGTTGCCCTCTTTGATGACTTGCGCCGCGGCGGCTTCAAGGCGATTTCCTTTTTCCGTCTCACCGAGCCAATCGAGCATCATCTTTACGGCAAGAATTGTTGCAATGGGGTTGACTTTGTATTGTCCGGCGTATTTGGGGGCGCTGCCGTGCGTGGGTTCAAAAACGGCAAGTTTTTCGCCGATGTTGCCGGAGCATCCGAATCCAAGCCCGCCGACCATCTGGGCGCAGAGGTCGGAGATGATATCGCCATAAAGATTCGGCGCCACAAGCACATCATAATTGAAAGGATTTTTCAGAAGCCACATGGTCATGGCGTCAATATTGGCGTCGTCCATGGCGATTTCCGGGAATTGCTTTGCCACCTCTTTGGCGGTTTCAAGGAAGAGACCGTCCGTCGCCCGAACAACATTCGCCTTGTGAACGATGGTTACTTTTTTGCGATTGAATTTCCGCGCGAATTCAAAAGCGGCGCGCACAATCCGTTCGGAGCCTTTTTTTGTGTTAATCTTGCAGGAGATTGCAAGTTGATCCCTTGGGACATCTTTGAAAGCGGCAAAAGGTTTGGAAAGTTTCATAAGAACCTCAGAAAGTTCATCGGGGACGGTGTTAAACTCCACCCCCGCATAAAGGTCTTCCGTATTTTCGCGGAAAACAACGAGATTGATATTCTCTTTGAAATTCAGCGGATTGCCCGCATAGCCCTTGCAGGGGCGGAGGCAGATATAAAGGTCAAAGAGCTGGCGCATGCGCACAATGGGCGAGCGGTAAACAAGCCCTTTGCCTTTGAGCTCGGGAACCAATTCCGCCTCGGCAGCCTTGACAGGTTTAGAAGTGATCGCCCCAAAAATCGCAGCGTCCACATTTTTCAGCAGCTCAATTGTTCGGGCGGGGAAGGCATCGCCTTCCTTTCGCCAGAATTCCCAGCCGATGTCGCCGTGGATATATTCCGCATCCAGCGCAATTTTATCGAGAACAATTTTTGCGGCGTCGAGAACGTCCACGCCGATGCCGTCGCCGGGCAGCCACGCAATCTTGTATTTTGCCATAATTGCCGTCCCCCTTTTTTCAAATTCATACAAAGAATATTTTTATCCAAGACAAGTGGGATTGTCCATGAAAGAGTTTTTGAGGAAAATCAAGTTTTTTGAAACATGAAAAATTCGCCGCGGTTGAGGGGGCAATTTTCACAACGCGGTTTTGGACGGCAGAATTCCTTTCCCAACCGAACTATAAGAGCGTGGTATTCATTGTAAAGCGAAATGTCCTTATGCAGCGCCCGCTCAAAAAAGGCGCGAGCGCTTTCGTAATCATCATCCTCGTTTAAGAAACCGTGCCGCCGTCCAATCCGCATGGTATAAGCGTCAATCACAAACACCGCGCGCCCCAGCGCATAAAGAAGGATAGAATCCGCCGTCTCCTTTCCCACGCCGTGAACGGAGAGCAATTCCCTTCGCAGCTCTTCCGTCGGGATGAGCGCCAATTGCTCAAAATCTGCGCCGCATCGTTCCATGAAATATTGAACGACTGAGCGCAGCCTTTTTTCCTTGATGTTGAAATATCCGGAAGGGCGAATGAGATTTGATAATTTTTGAGGGGACAGCCGAAGAATTCGTTCAAAGGAAAGCGCATCCGCCGTTTTCAGATTCTGAATAGCGCGCACGACATTGCCCCAATTGGTGTTTTGAGTTAGCACCGCGCCGATGATAATCTCCTCGGTTGTTTCGCCGGGCCACCAATGCTGCTTGCCGAATTCCTTGAAAAGCTTTCGATAAATATTTTGCGCGATATTCATGATGGGGATAGTTTTTTATGAAAAATAAACTGTCAAGGGCAAGCAAGGCAAAAACCAAATATGCAAAAGGGGTTGCAAAAAGGGCTTTTTTTTCTGGACAGCGTCAAGAAGAAAATATTATGGGTTTGAAAATTTAGGTTGAAGCGGGAGTATGCGGTTTTTTTTGTTTATCGCAAAAACGTGATACAATGAGCCAGATTCTCAACAGAAACGTCCTCGTCCTTAACAAGCACTGGATGGCGATTCATGTGTGCTCGGTGCGCCGCGCCTTGTCGCTTGTATATCAGGATTTGGCTTCCGTTGTAACGGAGGATTATGAAGTTTTTGATTTTGACACATGGAAAGACTTATCCCGTTTCGCCGATACCGGCGTGGTTTACACGCCTCAATATCCCCTCCTTGCGCCGGAGGTGATTTTGCTTCGGCGGTGCAACAAGTTGCCGAAGCATTACGTCAAATTCAACCGGCGCAACATTTATCAGCGCGATAATTTCACCTGCCAATATTGCGGCAAGGTCCTTCCGCGCAATGAGCTGACGATTGACCACGTTATTCCCCGCAGCCGCGGCGGAAAGTCCAACTGGCAGAATGTGGTGCTTGCCTGCATTCAATGCAACGCGGACAAAGGCGATCGCCTTCCGAAAGAATGCGCCATGAATCCCATGCGCGAGCCGCGCGAACCCCATTGGAGCATGCTGATGTATCGTCCTCTTATCGAGGAGGACCATACGCTCTGGCGCAAGTTCGTGGACGTGGCTTATTGGAACGTAACCTTGGAAGAGTAGAATTCCCGCCGATTAAAAACCTGGCAATCGCTTAATCAATTCATCGCCTGAAAGCGGCACCGCTTGGATGTGGGGCTTTTTTAATGTGCCGGTTATGTGATATTTAAAGATATACTTTCCCAGCGTTTCAAGAACGTCTCGAATCTGGCGGAGGATAGGAAAGGACATGAAGGTGTTTCGGCTGAATATCAAATAGCAGATGATATCCGTCTGCTCATTGAAATCCACAGAGCCGGATGCATTAAGATTCATAAGCGGGCTTGTGAAATGGACATCTTTAAAATGCGCGCCGCCATCTCGAATTTTCATTTCGCCTTGAATGCGCGTGAACGATATATCATTGAACATAGTTGAATTCAATGCTTTGCCCAGCCCTTCCATTATCATGTTGCCAATGAGGCGGCTTTCGCGGACATCAAACTCGGCTTCGCCGCGAATTGTGTCCGGATTGCGAGCCACGCCCGCCAACGAGGCAGTTCCCGTGAGAATACCGGTGAACTTTTCATCCTCGTTGCGCAAGGCGGTAATCGCCGGTTGCAGCGATAAATCCTTTACCTCGCCTTTGACTCCATAAGTGAAAGGTCCGGTGGGAAAAAGCAGACTGCCCGTTCCCGAAAGAGAACCGCCATAAGCATTCACGCTGGCTTTTTCAAAAATAAATTTATTCGGCGCATGAGGGAAAAAATTGTATAAGAATTTCCCATGGAAATCCGTCCCCTCCAGACGCTGATAAACCAATTCATCCGACATGATGTCGCCGCGAACCTCAATGGTGGGCGAGGTAAAATCAATATCCTGCATGGTGATAAAGCGGCGGTTGGGTTTGGTTGAAACCCATCCCAGCGTCCACTCTTCCAGAAAAAATTTCGGGAGCCGCACATTGAAATCCACGACAGGAGGGACGGAGTTAAAATCAATCTTGCCCGAGCCGATGCCATTGAGGCTCTGACCGCAGTCGAGTTTTATATTATCGAAAGACAATCCATGTTTTGTGAAAAGGAATGTCCCATTAATATTTTTCAAAGCGGCGGGCATATCAACATAGGCGAATCCGGCGCCGCGAGCCTGTATTTCGCCGCGGAAACCATATCGCGTTTCATCGGGTTGCATCATTTGATAAAAGGCTTTGCGCAAGTTGGCGGAGGCAAAGGTTGCCTCCAACCCCAGCTCAATAGTTCCGGATGCGCTGAAATCCTCCTTGAGGGCGGGGAAAACATCCAGCAATTTTCCAAGGTCAAAAAATCCATCAAGCCGGGCGGTATATTTTCCGCCAGCCATTTTCCCGTTCAATTGAAAAGGCATATCCGCGTATTTTGCCTTTAAGGTTTCAAGATTGAGATAACCGGGCGCAAATTGAAATACGGCGGCGCCTTCCTCCAAGCGAATCGGCTTTGGCGAAAGCCCCGGGTTAAATGAAAAATCATCGAGCGCAATCTCCCCCGATGGAATCATTTCGAACGGATTCAAAAGCGGTCCTTTGAGATTGATGCTGCCCCGAGCGCGACCTTTGAGAGCGCCTTCAAGGGCAGCCAACCGGAGGCGGTCCGGCAAAAAGGGGATAACCGTTTCAATATCTCCTTTGCCTTCGACGGCAAGGCTCGCATTCGGCTGCGCCCAGAAACGCGGCTCGCCGGTCAACAAACCGTCAATTTTGAATGATGCGTTTGCCAGACGTCCCTGCACTTCTCGCAACTCCATCAATTGTGGGCGCATATCCATCTTTCCGGTGGAGATAAATAACGGCTCCGGCAAAATCGGATGAATGAACGAGCAATCCCGAATCTCCGCCAGAGCATGAAAGGTTTTGCAAGAAGCGGGGACGCCGTTTTGGGGGAGCGCCATTTCAAGCGTCCCGGTTGTGTTTATCCAACCGGATATTTCTAATTCCTCCGGCAGTCCGGCATGACCCAACATCAGGTCAATATCGCCGACAGACAAATCCGCGCCCCACAACAGTTCAGCGGATTTGGGCTGCGAAATATCGGGAGCTCCGGAGATTTTTCCGGAGACTTGGAAATTTCCATCTCCGAATTTTCCTCTCACATCCGTGAACGACGCGTTCGTGTTATTGATTTGAAACACGCCGGAAAGTTCCGTCAACGGCAGCGGAAAATCCTGATGCCGTATGGCGATATTTTTAAAAGGGACCCTCCCTTCGATTTTAATTTCTTGAAGATTTTTTAACGAGCCTTCCGCATTGAGGACAAGGCTCAACGACTCGCGCTGAATCGCCATGTCCATGCGGGGCGGTAGAAAGAGCCCTTTTATCCGCTCCAGAATCAATCGGGAGATGGGCGTCTGTTCCAGAGTAAGGTTGAAGGGCATATCTTGATGCAGCGCCGTTTCTGAGCGAATGTTCAGAAAAGAATCGCCGATAACAATTGATGCGGGATCCAGTTTGAGCCGCCCCAAGACAAAATCCAAAATCCCATGCGTTTCCACGCGCAGGCTTGGTTCGCGAAAAGCGCCGGCAATGCCGGGCAAACGCAGAGAAACGGCGTCTGTGTCCAGAATGGAATCAAAAATCAGGTAACGGTTGGAAATAGCCGTGTCGCTTTCAATCCGCAAGTTTTTCACATCCATCTGGATACCCTTCATAGGAAAGGTATAGTTTCCCATGAGGATATGCGAGAATAGGGCGACAAATCGTTGGGGCTTTTTATCCGGCGAAAAAACCATAAACCCTTCCATCTCTCCTACCACTTCCGTGCGGATGGTTCCTTTCATCGTCATGCGCGTATTCATTCCCGGCTCATCATAAAACCAAAGTTGGATAGGGCGCAGCGACAAAATGGGACGTCCGGAGATTTTGCCTTTTTTGGATGCGGTGTAAAGGGGGATGGCGTCCAGAGTGACGCCGATGCGGGGAATGGAAGCCGGTCGTTTATCGCCTTTGATTGCAGACAGTTTGCTCAAAATTCCGAGCAGATGGTCGAATCGTTTATCAATATCCAGCCTGCCATTCGACCAGATAAGCGGGATATGCATGGGGCAATTCAGGCGGATTTCTCTGATGGCGCCGGCATCGAGCGAACGAATTTTTTTTGGCGGAAAGGTGATTTTGATATTGCGAAGGAGTATCTCCTGATGCTCTTCATCGGGCGGGGCAATCGCGATTTTGTTGATAGTCGCCAGCCCTCGCGAGAGGTAAAGCCGAACGCCCTTTGCCTCCACTTTGGCGTCCATGCTGTCGGAGAGCATGGAGCTGAAATAATCATTCAACCGCTTCCCAGAAAGGGGAAACAAATAAAATAAAACGCCGAGAATCGCCATGCCAAAGATGACGTAGAAAACAAAACGCAATAACCATTTTTTATATCGCCGCAAAATTATCAACCATCATCCGCATTCTATCAAAGTACGCCGTTGGCAAATTTTAAAATCGTTTTTGATTAATCCTTTTTCGGAGCCCAGCGGCGCCCGGGACCAAGCATAACGCCAACAGGGGGCTTGATAACCGGCGCATCCGGTCCGTCAATCTTACGCAGGTTTGCGATAGGGTCGGGTTTGAGCCGCAAGAATTTGAAGCCTCGGAACGGCGCCTTTTTTTCTTTGATGCGCTCCGCATTTTCCGCTGCAAGATTTTCGCAATATTCAAGTATAGGCTGTTCTTTGACGCGGGGCGGGACGGAGTGCAAAAAATTTACCGTGCCGTCGGGACTGCGGGTAATCAACCCCACGTGGGAGGCGTAGCATTCCTTGCCGTTGCCATACATGACATTGACGAAATCGCCATCCTGAAGCTCCTTGAGCATATCCGGCACAAATTTAATCGGGGTGAACCATGTGTTCAGCGCAAGGTCGGGGATATCCACATCAATCCCGTAGCGGTTCTTGAAAAATTTATTGTAGTTGGTGCGCGCAATCATCGGCGCGGCATTCACAGTCATATATTTCCTGTTGATATCCTCCACAAGCCACTCATTGTTCACATCCCATTCTGCTTCTGTGTAATGGTTGCGGGTCAGGACGCCAATCTCGCCGTTTTTATATCGTATGCGCTGGAGGAATTGAATGAACTCTTCCCAGCTGCGTGAAAGCGCCATGGCGTAGATGTGCTCGGCAAAAACCACGCAGTCGCTTTTGTGCAGCGTATAAATCGGTTCGTTATCATAAGTTTCAAACGGCGCCTCGCCCAAAAGGTAAAGTTGATAAGGCTGCCCGATATTCTTGCGAGCCAGATGGGCAATTCGCTTGCGGAGATTGGGCTCAGTCTCCTGAAGATATCCAAGATATTTGCCGAGCTGCTTTTCATTAAACTCATAAAGAGGGCGCGCCTTCAGGAGGGCAAGTTCGTCAAGTTGAATATCAAGTTTTTTCGCCGCCGCTTTATCCGTCTCCGTCAGTTCGGCGCGGGGCTCCGCCCATTCGGGATAGCGGAAGCGGGTTTGCAAAAGCCCGCGCGGTCCGCTCACATGCGGCGCATCCGGTCCGTCCAGCGCCCACAATCGGGCAAGCGGGTCGGAGCTGGGGCGATAAAAACGAAAACCGAATACTTGCTCGCCTTCTTGATTGCCGGACTCTTTTTGTCCGCTGGATTTGCGATTGATATATTCGAGAAAAGGCTCCTCCCGCACAGCCCCCCGTTCGGCATGAATTATATCAAACGTTCCATCCCGCGCGGGAACAATCAAGCCCAGCGCAGATATTTTCTCCGGCTTTTCGATTCCAGCCACTATAGCGACAATGTCCGCCGCCTTTAAATCAAGGAGCAGCGTGCGCGCTAGTTCAAGAGGGATATAATCCGATTTAATCACATCTTCGCTGCAATCCTGCGCGATGCCCCATTGTTTGAAAAATTCTCTGCGGCGGGTTGAGACTTCAAAAGAGACAACCTTTTTCCCCGCCAGAGCATCATTCAACCCGGAAAGAAACCAGCGGTTGTTGGCGGGCAGCCAGTCGGCAAGGAGGTCATGATTGCGGGCGGCAATTGAAATCTCTCCCCCTTTGTATCTCAAACGTTGCATAAGAACCAAAAAGGAACGCCAGTCATAGGCAACCGATGCGGCAAGGGTTTGCTCAATAAAGCTGATGCCATCCGTTTTTTCAAGGCAGTAAAGAGGGCGGGGGTCATAGAGTTCAAACGGCGCCTCGCCCAGAAGGGATGTAGCGGCGGGCTGCCCGACATGCTTGCGGGCAACGTGAACGATTCGTTTAGGCAGATTCGGTTCTTTTTCTTTCAGATGGCGCACATAAATATCCATTTCAGATTCGGAAAATTTGTAAATGGGTGTTTTTTCCAGAGCTTCCAGCGAACGGGTTTTTGTTTTTTTAAAGTTCCCCGCCTGATTTTTACAAAAGCAGGAACATCCTGCGGCAAAAAAAGCAACGCATGCTATGAGAAGAGCCGCCGCTGCGTAAAACCAAAAATTTTTCATGGTCTCCTCCCTGCAAAAAATTGAAAGGATTCTACTTTTGCGCCATTGATTTGCAAGAGTATTGTTAATCGCCCCTTTCAATTTTCTTGACGCCGTGCGATTGTTTGGCAAATCCTGATATTTATATTATGAAAAAGTGTGGAGGTCGCAATTGCCGCAGATGAATGAAACGGAACTCCGCGGGATTGTGGAGTCAGTGGTCAGGAAAATGTTGGGCGGCGCGCCGCCGGCTTCCGCGCCCGAGCGCCCAAAAGCTTCATCCTATTCTCCGCGTCCTCGCGGCGTATATGAAACGGTGGACGCCGCAGTGCAAGCCGCGCGCGAGGCGTTTCGCGTCCTGAACAGCATGACGCTGGAGCAGCGCGCCAAAATCATCTCCGCCATTCGCGCCTGCGGCATAAAAAACGCCCGCGAATTTGCCGAGCGCACCATCAAAGAAACAGGCATGGGCAGATTGCAGGATAAACTCAACAAGATGTTCTCATCGGCGGAGCGCACTCCCGGCATCGAGGACATCGCCACTGCCGCTTGGAGCGGCGACAGCGGACTCACCACAGAAGAGATGGCGCCTTGGGGCGTCATCGCCGCCGTTACGCCCTCAACGCATCCGGTCCCTACGCTCATAAACAACGCCATTTCTATGGTGGCGGCGGGAAACGCTGTTGTGTTTGCGCCGCATCCGGCATCAAAAAATGTTTTTCTTTATGCCATCGGTTTGATAAACGACGCAATAACAGAGGCGGGCGGACCGGAAAATATCCTTGTTACTACAGCCGAGCCAACAATAGAATCGGCGGCGGAGTTGTTCAAACATCCGGGAGCTCCTCTGCTCACGGTTACGGGAGGACCCGGTGTTGTTAAAGCGGCGATGCAATCAACAAAAAAGGTCATCGCCGCAGGTCCGGGAAATCCGCCTGTTGTTGTGGATGAAACGGCGGATATTCAACAAGCCGTTGCGGACATCATCGAGGGCGCCGGTTTTGATAATAACATTTTGTGTGTGGCGGAAAAGGAAATTTTCGTTGTGGACTCCGTGTTCGATATCTTCATGCGGGAAATGGCTTTGCAGGGGCAGGTCAAACTGGAAAGACCGCAGATTGAAATACTCGCCAAAGAATCGTTTGTCCCGAGCAAGGGCGGGCATTTTGTCCTCAATCGCGAATTGGTCGGGCGCTGCGCTTGCGTGTTGGCGGAACGAATCGGAATGAAACTCACAGAAGAAACGCGGCTGCTCTTTGGCGAGGTGGAGCATGACCACATCTTTGTGATGGAAGAGCAGATGATGCCTTTTTTGCCGATAGTGCGCGTGCCGGATGTCCGGCGCGGCATCGAACTGGCGATTATGGCGGAGGGCGCGCGTTTCCACACCGCGCTGATGCACTCGCGCAATATAGCCTCCATGCACGAGATGGCGCGGCGTGTGAACACAACCATCTTTATCAAAAACGGCTCATGCCTTGCGGGGCTGGGAGTCGGCGGCGAGGGGACGCTCTCCTTCACCATCGCCACTCCCACCGGCGAAGGCGTGACCACGGCGCGCACCTTCACGCGGCGCCGGCGTTGCGCTTTGAAACGCTATTTCCATATTGTGTGAGGCGGCGGCTGTGGATGAAAAATTAATTCGAAGAATAGTCGAAAAGATTGTGGCGGAGATGATAGAGGGCAGAGTTTCATCGGCATCCCCGCCCGCCGTTGATCCCGAAGTGGCAAAAGGGGTTGTGCCGCTGGGGGTTTCGGTGAGGCATGCCCACCTTTCAAAGGAGCATATAGAGCGTCTTTTCGGCAGCGGGCATCAACTCACGCCGCATCGGGACCTTTTGCAAAAAGGGGAATATGCGGCTTCGGAGACTGTTTCGCTTGTGGGACCAAAAATGCGCGCGTTGGAAAACGTCCGCGTCCTTGGACCCGCGCGCGGAAACTCGCAGGTGGAGATTTCTCTCACCGATGCAGTTTATCTGGGGATTCGCCCGCCCGTGCGCCCATCGGGCAATCATGAAGGAACGCCGGGCATTTTGATTGTGGGTCCGGCGGGCTTTGTGAATCTGGAATCGGGCGTGATTCGCGCCAACCGCCACATTCATCTCTCTGCGGCGGATGCGGAGGTTTTGGGGTTGAGGGACAACGCCCTTGTTCTCGTGAGGGTGCGCGGGGATCGTCCGCTAATCTATTATGACGTTCAGGTGCGCGTTCACGAAACATTCGTGGCGCAGATGCATTTGGACACAGACGATGCCAATGCGGCTGGGCTTCGGGACGGGGACAAGGTTCAAATTATCCTTTGCGAAAACGACTGCCGCATCTGCGACACAATCAGGAAATAAACGCTGTTATTCAGTCTGCGCCTGCGCGTCGGCTGGGGGAACAAGAGCCGGTGGCGGTGGCGGCGGCGGCTGCAGCGTGCCTGTGGTTGCCATAGCGTCGGATTTCGCCTGCGGCGTTTTGCTTGTCAATTTAATCGGCAGGCTGATTTCCAATTTCAACAAACCCATGATATCGCCGGCGGGATCGCTCATCTGCGTTTCGTTCATTTTGGACGTAGGCACTTTGGCGCTGAATTTGCGCATGGCATTGGGAGGAACGGTCGCCTTATTCGGTTCGGCGGAGTCGGGAATCGTCACATTGATGGGGGTATTTTGTTTATTATGGAAATGCAGATCCACTGTGGTGGTTTCAGGTCCGGGATGGGAGCCGATAACGGAAACAGCCAAACCTGAAGCCTCAAAATCTATGCGCCCGTAAATCAGGAATGAGTAAGTTTTGCGCTTGGGATCATTGGTCTCGATACTAATCTGATCCCTTATAATGCTGGTTTGGGGATCGGGAGAAAAGTGGATTTCCATATTGACGCGCCCGCCGGGGGCAATGGTGCTCGGACCGAGGAGTTTTGCCTGAATGCCCGGGCGGGTGGGTTTGATGGCTATGACCTCAAGCGGCTGATCGCCCAGATTCATGACGGAGGCTGTAGTGCTGCGCGTCTCGCCGATTTTAAGATTTTGCAAATTCCAAGAGTATGGACGAACGGCGACTTCGGGGGCGGGCATTTTTTGCACATCCCCACTGATGGTCAGTTTGAGAACGTTTGAGGTGGGGTCGTTGGTCTGAACATAAATGTATTTAGACTGCTTCCCCACGCGCCCGGCTGTGTTGAAAATGACCTCCACGGAGGTTTGTCCGCCGGGCTGAATGATTTTTTCAGCCGGGGTGACCGCCGTACATCCGCATGAAGAACGCACGTTGGTTATTTGCAAAGCCTCATCGCCTTTGTTTTGTATAATGTAATTGTGTTTGATGGAATCTCCTTCCATAGCCGTCTTGAAATCATATTCAGGTTCAGGGCTGAAAACCTGCGGCGCGGCGCTTGCGCCAACGGCAATCCACAATAAAGCCGCCAGAAGAAACAATATCGCAAATAAGCGAAAACCGTTGCGTTCCATTGTCCAAAACTCCTTCAAAAAAAGATGAAGATGGCAGTTGTCACCATGGTAAAAAAAACAAGGTGAGATTCTTTTATTGGAGGATATGCGTGTCAAGAGTTAATAAGATTTTTTTATGAAGCGATGGCACAATTCTTTTTCGTTGACGCAAAAAGGCGCAAAGAACGATTTTCACAAAAGAAAGCAGGGAGATAGAATGCACGAAAAAGGATATCCTCGGGACCCGAAAGATTTGGAAGCCGAGGTCGGCGCGGTTGTCCGCATCAAAGATATAGAAGAGCTCTATAAATTGAAAGAAGAGGTCGCTGTCAAGTGGTGGGAGACCGGACTGATTATCCTGCTTTTTGCCTCCGGGTTCGGGTTTTTGTTGACGGCAACTCAGCTGATTCCTGTTAAGGAACCGCTTCTTTACTGGTTCAGCCTTTTTTGGGTGGCGGCGATTTTGCTGACGATGATTGGTTGCATCGAGTTTTTGATTGGCAAGATTCGCGCCCTGAGACGGCTTTATGAGATTCAGACGCGTCTCCTCATGACCATTCAAAAAGACCTCGACGAAATCAAAAAACGGCATGCTTCGTAATTAATCGGATTTTATTGCACGGCAGACTGTCATTGCGGTGATTTCCCACGCCCCCGCCTCTTTTAAAACCTTTGAACAGGCATTGAGGGTATTGCCGGTTGTGTAAACGTCATCCAGCAACAAAATGTGCGCTCTGCTGTAGGGCTCTGTAAATCTGGCGGCAAAGGCATCGCGGACATTGGCGTGGCGTTTGGCGTGCGAGAGGCGCGTCTGCGGTTTGGTGGCGCGGCGGCGGCTCAAGACTTCTGTCCAAAGAGGAATCCCCAGCATTTTCGCAAGGATGCGCCCTATCTCCTCCGCCTGATTGTAACCTCGATGAAAGAAGCGAAGAAAATGAAGCGGCACAGGTATAAGGACATCGAACCTTACGCCCTTCATCTCCGTCTCAATGAACATGAAAAGGGTTCGGGCGAAAAATTCCGCCATCTCCAGTCTGCGGTTGAATTTGAAAGCGATGATTCCATCAGCAACAGCTCCCTGATAAAGGAGCGCCGCGCGGGCGCGGGTGAAATGAACGGGCAAGGCGGGACAATTTCGGCAGCGTTTTTCCTCATTCGGCGCGCCATGAATCGGCGCCCCGCACAAATCGCAAAAACGTTTTGAGATATATTCGAATCCGCTGCGGCACGATCCGCAAAAGATATCCTCGTCCGGCGCGAGCCGCTCTTTGCAGCTCGCGCACATCGGCGGGAAAAAGAACGCAAGCGCGTCCTCATAAATGCGTCGAATGGGGTTTTCGTAGGCGGATTTTTGAGCGCGGAGCATTCGGCTCTTTATACCCCTATCTCAGCATCTTGGTGGGCGGATTCGATTTCCAGCAGACCCAATCGAATGCTTTGGGCGGCAGATTCGGCGGTCACGATATTTTCAAAATTCCCTGTTTCCAGATGCTCAGTGAAATCCTTGAGCTCGTAAAAGTATCCGTCGTGCGGGGGCAGCGCGGGCGAAAACTTTTCCCCCTCTTTCGGAAAAACGGTCAATGCGGGCGATTTGGAAAAATCAAGTTCGATGGTCGCGCCCTCTAAAATAAAAAAGGCGCGCATGACAAATCCAAAAGAAGGCGAGCAATTCCATCCGCCTGTGCTCATCACATCAAACTGCGGATATTTATAAAGCGTGGTAATATGCGAAAATCCGCCGTCCTTTTCGCGAACCCCCCGCGAACGCACCGCCTGCGGCATTCCGAACAGATGGAACACCTGATCCACGTCGTGGATGTGCAAATCCAACGCGGCGCTTCCGGAGCGTTTGGAATCCATCAGCCAGCCGTCCCATCCCCAAATGGGCGGGAGCGAAAAGCGCGCAAATTCGGCATAAAAGACGCGCCCGTATTTGCCGCCGTCTATGATTTTTTTGACTTCGCGATACGCAGGCCAGTAGCGCAGACAATGCCCCACGCCAATGTGCCTGCCGCATTTGTGTTTTGTTTCGATAATCCAACGCGTTTCGGCGTTGGTCATAGCGAGCGGCTTTTCGCAGAAAACATGGTAGCCCGCCTCGAGCGCTTTGACGGCATGCTCGGCGTGGAGATACGTCGGCAGGCAGATATCCACCATGTCAAATCCGCCTGCGTCCAGCATTTTTTCAAAATCTGTGAAATGCCGCGCGGAGGCGAAATCAAACTGGACGCCGCCTGCGGCTATATTGCCCGCCGTTTCAGGGCAATTGGGATCCATCGCCTCCGCCCTCACATCGCATAGAGCGGTCACTTGCGCATGGGGAAACATCGAATAATTCCGCAGGTGCGCCCTGCCCATAAAACCGATTCCGACGACTGCGATTTGAACCATTTTTATTCTCCCGATTTATTTCAAGGAACCCATAATTTAGAATCAATAGGGTCGCTGGGAACTTTGATATTCACCGGCGTTGCGGGATTGAAACGGAAAAGATTGTGCGGTTTGGTCAGGCGTACGGTCTTTACCGCCTTGATTTTTTTGAGCGAGTCTGAATAAACGTCGCACATGCCGTTAGTGCCGCCTTGGCTTGACCAAAAGGCGATGCCGATATTGCCCTCTTTATCAAGCAGCCATCCTAAAAAGACAACCGAATGCCCGCCGCCGTTCGTCCATGTGATATTCATGAAATCGCCCGGACGCGCCTCGCGGGGCGAAATCTCGCGCCCCATGCCGGAATATTGAACGAGCGCAAACTGAGAGCCGTTGCCGTCCGCATTCCAGTGACCCCAGAACTTGACGCCGTCCTCGCGCCGTCCGCTATCCGGCTCCTGCATCCGCATTGCCTCAAATCGCTCGAGCGAAAGCTTCTGCGCGCCGTCGGGGAAAATCTGGTTCAACGCCTCGATGAACGCAGTGTAGGAAGCGCCGCTGCAATAGCTTGTCGTGCGCGGGGGATTAAGGAGCGGCAAACCGAAGAGCTTGAGCGGGTAGCCTATGGGCGATTCAGCCGGGATGGCTTTGACGCCGATGAAATACCCGCCGCCATCCGGCGCATGTTCCTGCACGGTGTCAATCGCCTTCAGGATAATGTGGTTGTATCCGCTGACATATTTGCCGAAAATCTCCGCATGGCGGGTGTGCGTCCGCGTGGTGGGCAGATCCTCCTGCGCAATGAAAAGCCAGTTGCCGTCGTCTTGTGTGGGGCGCATGTAAGGGTTGCGCGAGCCCCAAATAGCGCATCCGCCGGCGGCAATTATTATCGCAAGGAAGAAAATGACAATAATATGTTTTTTCATGAGCAGCCCCCGATATGAAATCATAAATAATTTTCCCATGCAAGATTTTGATTCTCGCAAACCTCTTTTGTTGCTTGCAACGAAAAACAAACCTGCCATAGATATTTCATGGTTTGAGCAAATGAAAAAAAGAGTGTTTTCATTCCAAAAATACATGAGCCTTTGCGCGCTCGGCGTTTTCATCCTGCTGGCTGCCTGCAACAAAATCGGCGAAAAGCGCAAACGGGCGGAAGGCGAACCGCTGCGCGTCCTGTGCACCACAAGCATAGCCGCCGATCTTGCGGGCAATATTGCTGGCGGGCGCGCGCAGGTTGCCGGACTCATGGGCGCGGGCACAGACCCCCACCTATACAAGGCAAGCGAAGGCGACGTTATTCGTATGGCGCAAGCGGATATTATTTTTTACAACGGGTTGCATTTGGAAGGGCGCATGACGGACATCTTTGAAAAAATGTCGGCGCGCGGAATTCCCGCGGTGGCTCTGTCGGGCGGCGTTCCCAAAGAGCGGCTCCTTGCCTTAGAAGGCGCGCGCGGTGTTCCCGACCCGCATATCTGGTTCGATGTCTCGCTTTGGATGTTGGCGGCTCAAACCGTTCGGGACGCCCTTGTCGAACATGACCCGCCCAACGCCCTTTTTTATCGGGAAAACGCGGACAAATATTTGAAGGAATTGGAAGCCTTGCATACATATATCAAGACGGAGGCGGAAAAAATTCCCGCCGAAAGACGCGCCCTTATCACCGCGCATGACGCCTTTGGATATTTTGGAAGGGCTTATGGCTTTGAGGTTATGGGGCTTCAGGGAATCAGCACATCAGCCGAAGTCGGCGCGCGGGATGTGCGCAACCTTGCCGCTCTCATCGTCCGCCGGCGCATACCGGCTGTGTTCGTGGAAACCTCCGTCCCGCCCCGCAATATCGAGGCGCTTCAAGCCGCCGTTCGGGCGCGCGGCTTCCAAGTTAAAATCGGCGCGCATCTATATTCGGACGCGCTCGGCTTGCCGAACACTCCCCAAGGTTCGTATATAGGCATGGCGCGCCACAATATTGATTCAATTGTCAAGGCGTTTCTGGATGAATAAAAAGGGAGGCATGCCAATGGTTGAGTGGGCAATTGAGGTGAATGACCTGACGGTGGCATACCGCCAAAAGCCTGTGCTATGGGATATTGACCTTTTTGCGCCGCCCGGAATCTTGATGGCGGTGGTCGGTCCTAACGGCGCGGGAAAATCCACGCTCATCAAAAGCATTCTTGGTTTGATAAAACCCGTTGCGGGGCAGGTGACGATTTTCAACAAACCTTATGAGGAGCAACGGCGGCTTGTGGGATATGTGCCTCAACGCGGCAGTGTGGACTGGGATTTCCCCACCACCGCCCTTGATGTCGTGATGATGGGGCTTTACGGCTCGCTCGGCTGGTTCAAACGCCCGGGCAAAAAGGAACGCCTTGCGGCGATGGAATCTCTCGAAAAGGTTGCCATGCAGGATTTTGCGCAAAGGCAGATTAACCACCTTTCCGGCGGGCAGCAGCAACGCATCTTTTTAGCGCGCGCCCTTGCCCAGAATGCCAGCATTTATTTTATGGACGAACCGTTTCAGGGCGTGGACGCTAAAACCGAGCGCGCCATAATCGCCATCTTGAAAGAACTTCGCGCGCAGGGCAAAACTGTTCTCGCCGTCCACCACGATTTGCAAACCGTGCCAGAATACTTCGATTGGGTGATGCTCCTGAATATCCGCCGCATTGCCAGCGGTCCAGTTTCGGAAGTGTTCACGGAGGAGAACCTGCGCCGCGCCTACGGCGGTTATGTTCCGTTTATCAAAAACGCGGGCTGTGAGGCAAAGGAATAAAGCGATGGGGATTTTTCATGACCTGATATTCGATTATACCCTTCGGACGATTGCGCTCGGCTCGGCTATTTTAGGGCTTGTGAGCGGCGCACTGGGAACTTTTGCCGTGTTGCGCAAACAAAGCCTTGTCGGGGACGCCATCTCCCATGCCGCGCTGCCGGGCATCTGCCTTGCGTATCTTTTCACAGGCAGCAAGTCCCCTCTTGCGCTTTTTATCGGCGCGGCGCTTGCCGGGTGGCTGGGGGCGGTTTTGGTCATGAAGATAACAGGCAGCGTTCGCGTGAAATATGACGCGGCGTTGGGGATGGAACTCTCCGTTTTTTTCGGCTTGGGTTTGATGCTCCTGACTTGGATGCGGCGCCATCCGGATGCAAGCCAGGCGGGGCTTGACCGTTATCTTTTTGGACAGGCTGCGGGACTTTTGGCGGGCGATGTGCTTATGATGTCCCTCATTGGCGCGGCGTCGCTCTTTGTCGTTTTTCTTTTTTGGAAGGAATTCAAAATGATGAGTTTCGACCCAGCCTTTGCAGCAAGCGCAGGTTTTCCGGTGAAACACCTTGACGTGCTTCTTGCCACATTGATTATTATCGCAGTTGTCATCGGGCTTCAAACGGTGGGCGTGGTCTTGATGAGCGCAATGATTATCGCCCCAGCCGCAGCGGCGCGGCAATGGACGAATCGCATGTGCGTCATGGTGTTTTTGGCGGGGGGTTTTGGCGCGGCATCGGGATTTTTGGGCGCGCTAATCAGCAACAGCGCCGCCCGCGTCCCGACAGGTCCGGCTATCATCCTCTGCGCCAGCGCTTTCGTTTTCTTCTCCCTTATGATAGCGCCGGGGCGGGGCATCCTCTGGGTGCGTTTGGCGGATTGGCGCCGGCGGCGCATCCTCCAAATGGAGTCTGTTCTCCTTAATCTTTTTTCTTTGGCGCAGCAGCATGGCGATCAGCAGCACAGCCATAAAATATCGGTTCTGCTTGCGATGGGCGAGCGTCTGCCTGCTTTGAAATTTACTTTGCGGGAACTTGAAAAACGCGGTTTGGCACAAAAGGATGTGAGCGGCGAATGGTCGCTGACCGCGGCTGGAATTGCGGAGGCGCAGCAATTATACGACTCGGAATTTGGGTTGAATCATGAACACAGCACAGATTGAAATTCAGATGATAGCGGCGCTTACGGCGGCAGCTTGCGCCCTGCCCGGTGTCTTTCTTGTTCTGCGGCGCATGTCGCTTGTGAGCGACGCCATAAGCCACGCTATTCTGCCCGGCATAGTAGCCGCCTTTTTCATCACCGGCTCGCTTGCCTCGCCGCTATTGGTTGTTGCGGCGGCGCTGACGGGCGTTCTGACTGTTTTCCTTTCGGAACTCTTGAATCGCACGCGGCTTGTGCAGGAGGATGCCGCCATCGGGCTTGTTTTCCCTTTTTTATTCAGCATCGGCGTGATATTGATTTCTCGCGGCGCGGGCAATGTCCATCTGGATACGGACGCCGTTCTTCTGGGCGAAATCGCCTTTGCCCCATTCGAGCGCGTCATTTTAGGCGGATGGGATATCGGTCCGCAATCGGCTTATGTGATGGGGGCTATCTTAATATTGAATGCCTCCTTTATCATCTTTTTTTTCAAAGAGCTTAAAGTTTCCACATTTGACGCGGGTCTGGCGGCTTCGCTTGGATTTGCCCCCGCCTTCATTCACTACGCCCTTATGGCTCTTGTATCCATTACAGCAGTCGGAGCGTTCGATGCGGTGGGCTCGGTGCTGGTTGTTGCGCTGATGATTGCCCCTCCGTCGGCGGCATATCTTCTGACCGATGACTTGAGCCGGATGCTCGGGCTGAGCGCCGCTATCGGCATTGCGGCAGCCGTCGGCGGATTCTGGCTTGCTAATCTGCTGGATGCCTCCATTGCCGGCTCGATGGCGACAATGTGCGGCGCGTTTTTTGGGCTGGCGTTTCTGTTTGCGCCCCAGCGGGGGCTGTTGGCGCAGATGTTGCGCCGCGCCGAGCAGCGTTGGGAGTTTGCGCAGATGACGCTTGCCATTCATCTGTTCAACCATGAGGGCATGCCCGAAGCGGGAGCGGAATCCATGGAGAGCCATCTGGGCGAGCATCTCCGTTGGAATCCAGATTTCGCCGCTCATGTGGTCAGACGCTCGGAACGCGGGCGCTATATTTATCGAAAAGAGGGGCGCCTTTTTTTAACCGATAACGGACGGGATTTGGCGCGCCGAGGTCTTTCCATCATCGGAGTTCCGCAAAAAAAATGAGGGGATGACTCCATCGTATTGATATATCTTGAAAGCCTCATATATTCAAGGTTTGCAATACCTGTTAAGACGAAACCAAAGCCAAAAAAAGCATGAAAAGGGTTTCGGCTCAAACGGGTCAAAATCGCCGAAATATTTTACCAAAACAAAAAAATGATATTGACATTGAAACGGCATACATGGGAAATGGCTATACAATAAATTAATTAGAAAGGAAGGAGGTGTTTTTGTTTTTTGGGGTATTTGGGTTAACCCACTATACTTAAAATTAAAGGAGAAAGATTATGAAAAAAGTATTATTTGTTTTGTTGGTTTTCTTGGTAACGTTGTCTTCTTTTGCCGCGGAACCCGCGCCTATTACATCATGGACGCGGCAGGATAGTGTTTATCCAACAACTCCCGGCGTTCTTGCTCCTCAAATGGCTGGTGCGACAATTTACGGCGATTACATTTATGTGTTAGGCGGAAATCAGGGTCAAGATGGCGATACTCATAGGGTTTTTAAGATTAAGGTGGATCAATTTACAGGCGCGCTTGACCCGGCTGTGGAAGTGACTTCATTCGAATCAACGCTTCAGAATTATTGTTACCTTGGCAATGTATGCGCTGCTTATAATGACCATATCTATGTCGGCGGCGGCGGATATAACGTTGGCGGTCCCAACAGAAACGATGTAACGTTTGGGAAAATTATTGGCGATGGCGATATTGATGCCGCTTGGGTACACAGCGATATTTTTCCCGAAACGCCTGCGGTTTACGACCCCGAATTGGGCGCTCTGGTTATAGTGAACGGTTATCTTTATATGATGGGCGGCGATGGCGAATTCGGCGGTATCTTTGATAGATGCTATTATGCAAAAATCAAAACCGATGGATCTCTGGATACATGGCAAACTGGAATACCGCTCCCGGAAGCTATTTACTTCGTTTCTGCATGCGCTATTGGCAATGATATTATCATGACACCGGGGCTCAACGCAAAAACCAACACCGCTGCTCAGGATACGATTTATGTATCCCAAACAAACCCAGCTGATGGGTCGTTGGGCGCATGGACGCTTCAAACAGAAAAATTTCCCATGCCCATATATGGAACGCGCCTTATAGCTGTTGGGAACACGGTATTTGCATTTGGCGGCAGAACAGTGGGCGGAGCAGCCCAAAGCTCAGTCTGGCGCGCCCTTTATGACCCCGCCACTCATACCGTCGGCGCTTGGACCGCCGCTACAGATACCCAACTTCCTGATGCTGTAAAATATCATGACGCCGTTTATTCACCAAAAAGCAAGAGCCTCTATATTGTCAGCATTCGTGATAATGGCACAACAATCTATAATGAGGTTTGGATTTCTTCTCCGCTGTATGATCGCCCTGTTCCCACCCCCACGCCGACCCCCATTCCTGTTTTAAGGGCAAACACATGGGAGATTTATGATTAATCCCCAATAATCCAAGTTTTTCTTCTAAGCCGGGATATGAAAATATTCCGGCTTTTTTTATGCCCAATCATTCAATACTTTATGCCTTTATCCGTTGAAAAAGGTTTCATAAAAACTAGAGGATATTTTTTAACCCATTGACAGCAATTTTGGGACAAAGGCATAAAACAGCCTCTTCTTATGTTTGAAAAGGAAGACTTTAAATTTTTAGCGAGTTTTGAAAATGAACGGCAAGGAATTGAGAAAACTCTTTCTGGAATATTTTATGGAACGCGAGCATCGCCTGATTCCCAGCGCGCCGCTCATTCCCCCCGACGACCCCTCTTTGTTATTTACAACGGCTGGCATGGTGCAGTTCAAGCGTCTTTATGCCGGAGAAGTCGAGCCGCTGCCCTATACCCGCGCCTGCTCCGTGCAAAAATGCCTGCGCGCTGGTGGGAAAAACTCCGACTTGGAAAACGTCGGGAGGACGCTCCGACATCATACATTTTTTGAGATGCTCGGCAATTTTTCCTTCGGCGATTATTTCAAACGCGAAGCCATTGCATGGGGCTGGGATTTCGTAATTAATATCATGAAACTCCCCAAAGAGCGCCTCTTTGTCTCCACATTCGAAGAAGACCCCGAAGCCCCTAAAATCTGGGAGTACGAACAGGGCGTTCCGCGCTCGCGGATTATCCCGCTCAATGCGAAGGAAAATTTCTGGGGACCCGCCGGAGACAGCGGCGCTTGCGGTCCCTGTTCCGAGATTCTCTTTTTCATGGGCTCGGAGGAGGAACTGGCGCAGGCGGAAAATCAAGACGTTCAAACAATCGCCAGCCGCGTATCCAAAGAGGGCGACCTCTTTTTCGAAATCTGGAATATGGTCTTTCCGCAATTCGATCAGCAGCGCGACGGCTCGCGTTTGCCGCTCAAATATCGCGGCATTGACACCGGTGCGGGGTTGGAGCGCATGACCACCGCGCAGAATTTCATCGAAACCGGCGGGCGCATCGGCAGCCCTTATGAAACCGACCTCCTTTGGGATATTGTCAAACATGCCGCGGAAATCACCGGGTTGAAATATATTAGACGGTTTGAATCTTTTGGGGAGGCTGACCCGCAGGAAATCGCAAAGACGCGGCTGGCGCTCAACGCAATCGCCGACCACACTCGCGCCCTTGTTTTTGCGTTGGCGGAGGGCATCATCCCCTCAAATGAAGGACGCGGTTACGTCTTGCGGCGCATCCAACGTCGGGCGCTACGCTTTGCGCATCTACTCGGCGTGGAAAAGCCATTTATGTATCAGCTCGTGGATGTTGTCATTGACCTGATGGGCGAGGCATATCCCCTGCTCAAAAAACACCCCGACCATATTCGCAGGGTCATCCATCTGGAAGAGGAGCATTTCCTGCAAACCCTCTCACAAGGCGAATCTATTTTATCCGAGTTGATTGAGGCTGCGCGGGCGCGGGGCTCCGATGCGCTCGCCGGCGAGGATGTGTTTAAACTTCATGCCACTTATGGTTATCCTGCGGATTTGACGGCGGAAGTTGCCGCCGATGCCGGTTTGAATATTGACCGAGAGGGTTTTAATGCCGCCATGAAACGGCACCGCGAGGAGGCAAAAAAATCATGGAAAGGCGCCGACCTCGAGCGCGAGACAGAGCTCCTTTCCGATATATTTGACCGATATGGCGCCACAGAATTTCTTCGGGATGACCTCACATGCGATTCCCCCATCCTTGCCATAATCAAAAACGGCAAACGCGTTCAATCCGTCTGCGAAGGCGAAGAAGCCATCCTTGTTTTAAGTGAATCATGTTTTTACGGGGAGTCCGGCGGGCAGACGGGCGACACAGGCGTCCTTACCTCCAATAACGGCGGCGGTCAGAATGAAATGGAGATTTTGGACACGCTCAAAACTCCCGGCGGAATTCATCTCCACAAAGGCAAGATGACGGCGGGGGAGTTTTTTGTCGGCGATGTTGTCTCCTGCGCGATTGATGCCGAGCGCCGTTTTGCCATCATGCGCAACCACACAGCCACCCACCTTTTGCAAGGCGCGCTCCGGAGCGTGGTCGGCAGCCACATCGCCCAGCAGGGCTCGTATGTGACGCCGGAGTGTTTCCGCTTTGATTTTGCCAATCCCGAACCGCTCACCGCGGAGCAGATTGCCCGCGTGGAGGAAATTGTCCAGCGGGAAATTTTAAAAGATACAGAGGTTGTCATTCGCGAGATGCCGCTGGAAGAAGCGCGTCAGCTCGGAGCCATCGCGCCATTTGGCGAAAAATACGGGGTTGTGGTGCGCGTTGTGAGCATCGGCGATTTCAGCCTTGAATTTTGCGGCGGCACGCATTGCTCGCGCACCGGACAGATTGGGACTTTCCTGATAGAAAGCGAAAGCTCCATCGCCTCCGGCATTCGGCGCATCGAGGCTAAAACCGGCATGGCGGCTTTTGCCGCCAACCAGACGGCGCGGGGAGCGCTCAAAGATATTTGCGCCCTCCTTTCCGCCGCACCGGAAAGCCTTGCCGTGCGCATTGAAAAAATTCTCGGCGAGGCAAAAGACCTTAAAAAAGAAATACAAAAACTGCGGCAGGAAAAGGCTGCGGGCGGCGCGGACAATGTGATTGCCTCTGCGCGGGAGGCGGGCGGCGTGCGTTTCATCGCCCATCGCGCCGACGGTTTGAATCCCAATGAGATGCGCAATCTGGCGGACACCCTCCGCGCAAAAATCAAAGAGGGCGTGGTTGTTATCGGCGGCGTGGACGGCGACAAAGTCAGCCTGATTTGCGCCTCTACGGAAGGCGTTCGGAAAAAAGTCCCCGCCGGAAAGGTCATCAAAGAGGTTGCCAAAATCGTGGGCGGCGGCGGCGGCGGACGCGACGACATGGCTCAAGCCGGCGGCAAACTCCCCGAAAAACTCCCCGAAGCCTTGAACGCTGTCGAAGAGATTATAAAATCCCTTGCCGGATAATTTTCAATTAGTTCGACATGCCCATACGCGTTCTGCTGTAGGTCAATAACCTGTTGACACGGCGTCTGGCGGAGTGGGAATATTTCCATCTATTTTGAATATGGATAATCTGGCGGGCTGTAAAATGTTTTCCGGAATCATTGAGCAGATCGGGCGGATCGCCTCGATAGAAGGCGGGGGCGCCTCAATCCGTCTGACTGTTGAAGCGGAAGCATTTGCGGCATCGCTGGCATCGGGGGACAGCGTTGCCGTGGACGGCGTCTGCCTCACGGTGGAAAAAAGCAATACGTCAACATTCTCGGCTTATGTCTCGCCGGAGACGCTCGCCCGAACGGCGCTTGGGGAGAAAAATCGCGGCGCGGCTGTCAATCTGGAGCGCGCCCTGCCCGCAAGCGGACGCCTCAACGGGCATATTGTCCAAGGGCACGTGGACGGCGTGGGGGAGACGGCGGAAATCCGACGGGATGCCGATTCTTGGCGCATGGGGGTTCGTCTGCCGGAGGAATTGATGCGATTCTGCGTAGAGAAAGGCTCCATCGCCATTGACGGCGTCAGCCTGACCATTGCCGATTTATCCGATGAGGAGCGGATTATCCGCGTCGCTGTGATCCCCTTCACCTTTGAACACACAACACTGAGCGGGAAAAAAATCAGCGACAAGGTGAATATCGAGACAGACATTCTGGCTAAATATGCCATGAGATATTTGATGCCATATAAAAAATCGCCGGGCTTGACGGAGGATGCGCTCCGCCGCGCCGGTTTTATTGTTTGACGAGGTTTATACTATGCCGATTTTGACTGTTGATGAAGCCATTATGCAATTCAAAGAAGGGCGGATGCTCATCATGGTGGATGATGAAGACCGCGAAAACGAAGGGGATTTTGTGCTCCCCGCTTCCGCCGTCACGCCCGAATCCATTAATTTTATGGCAAAGCACGGGCGGGGGCTGGTTTGCGTTTCCTGTTCCGAAGAACGCTTAAAGGCGCTCGACCTTGATTTGATGGTGCGCGATAACACGTCCAAACTCGGAACCAATTTCACCATATCTGTGGATGCCCGAGAGGGAACAACCACCGGCATCTCCGCCTCCGACCGCGCCAAAACGGTTCGGATTTTCACCGACCCTAATGCAAAGCCGTCCGACCTTTCGCGTCCGGGGCACATCTTTCCCATCCGCGCGCTGCCGGGCGGCGTCCTTGAACGGGCGGGACATACTGAGGGCACTGTGGATTTATGCGTCCTTGCCGGGTTGCCCCCCGCCGCCGTCCTTTGCGAAATCATGAAAGATAACGGCGAGATGGCGCGGATGCCGGACTTGGAAAAACTCGCCGATGAAATCCAAATGGGCATCGTGACCATCCGCGATATTATCGCTTATCGGATGCGCACAGAGAAGCTCATTACGCGCGTGATATCCACGCATATCCCCAATGAATTCGGGCAATGGAAGATACATCTTTACGAAGGAGTTATTGACAAGGAACTGCATGTGGCGATGGTTATGGGAGAGCCGGAAAAGCAAGAAAGCGCGCTCGTGCGCGTTCATTCTCAATGCTTCACCGGAGACACTCTCGGCTCGTTGCGATGCGATTGCGGTTCGCAGCTCAAAGAGGCGCAAAGAATAATCAGCAAAGAGGGGCATGGCGTTATTCTTTATCTCCATCAAGAAGGGCGCGGCATCGGGTTGAAACACAAACTCATTGCTTACGCCTTGCAGGATAAGGGACGGGATACCGTCGAGGCAAATGAAGACCTTGGCTTTCATGCCGACCTTCGGGAGTATGGCATCGGGGCGCAGCTCCTGTGCGATTTGGGACTCAAAAAAATCCGACTCATGACCAACAACCCGCGCAAGATTATCGGCATCACCGGCTACGCTCTGGAAATTGTGGATAGAGTCCCGCTGGTTACCGGCGCCAACGAATATAACAAACGTTATCTGGATACAAAGGAAAAAAAATTGGGGCATATACTGAGTTAGTCGGCGACATTTTTCATAAGGAATATCCTGAGTTTAACGAAGGAGGAATCCATGGTCAAAAAGATTGAGGGAAACTTTGAGGCGAAGGGGCTTAAAATCGCCATCGTCATCAGCCGCTTCAACGAATTCATCAGTTCCAAATTGCTGGAAGGGGCGCTGGACGGCTTGCGCCGTCACGGCATCAAAGAAGACGATGTGCGCGTCATCTGGGTTCCCGGCTCCTTTGAAATTCCATTTGCGGCAAAAAAAATCGCCATGAAAAAACAAGACGATGCCATCATCGCCCTTGGGGCGGTCATTCGAGGCGCAACAGGACATTATGAATATGTTGCGTCCGAAATGGCAAAAGGCATAGCCTCCGCCTCGATGGAAAGCGGCGTTCCGGTCATCTTCGGCGTGTTAACTACCGACACCATCGAGCAGGCGGTGGAACGGGCGGGGACAAAGCAAGGCAACAAAGGTTTCGATGCCGCCCTTGCCGCCATAGAAATGGCGAATCTATACAAGGCGATGGATAAATAACAAAGAATAGACGCTCTGAACGCATTGTTCCATCTCATGTGGATGTTCTCCTTTTTTATTGTGATTTTACCTTGACATGGCTTGGGTTGCTCATTAGGGAAAGGCGTTTATTCGTTGGTTGTTGCCGCACCGATTGAGCATCTGAATTTTTCAAAAGTGAATGGGATTGAAAAAAAAGGGGCGGACGCGATTTTATTGAGGACGCGCGTAGTTCCTCGTTCATCGCGTACCGTCTTTGTAGCTATAACCGCCGAAGGTTTGCGCCTTCAAGTGAAGGCGCCGCCGGTTGAAAATGCCGCCAACGAGGAATGCATTCGCTTTCTGGCAAAAACATTCGGCGTTTCCAAAGGCGCGGTCAGGCTGTCATCCGGCGGCAAGTCCCGCGCCAAAGTTTTTGAGATTGACGGTTGCGCTGAATCGGATGCCGTCAGAATCATCGAATCGTTGAATCTGAAAGTGGTGTGATATGGGCGAACTTAAAAATAAAATCGAAGAATCCCTCAAAGCCATCAGGCTCAAAACCGCGCTTCAGCCTCTTGTCGGCATCATCTTTGGCACCGGCATGGGAGCCATGGCGGACACCATTGATGAAAGGGTTGTCATCCCTTACGGCGCAATCCCGCACTTTCCTCTTTCAACGGTAGAGTCCCACGAGGGGAATTTGGTCTTTGGCAAATTGGCGGAAAAGCCGGTTGTGGCGATGCAGGGGCGCTTCCATCGCTATGAAGGCTATTCGCTTCAGCAGGCGACCTATCCCGTGCGGGTCATGAAGGCACTCGGATGCCAGTATATTATCATCCAGAACGCCGTGGGATGCATGAACCCCTTAATCCCCGTCGGCGCGCTTGTCCTCATCAGCGACCACATCAACCTTATGGGCGATAACCCTTTGATTGGACCGAACGAAGATTCTCTCGGTCCCCGCTTCCCCGATATGTCCGAGCCATACAGTCGAGAGCTCATGGCTCTGGCGGAGGAAGTTGCTCTTGAAAATAAGATACGGCTTTACAAAGGTGTAGCCGTGGCGGTCACCGGACCCTGTCTGGAGACCGCTGCGGAATACCGCTTTTTCCGCCGCATAGGGGCGGATATTGTGACTATGTCCACAGTGCCGGAGGTTATAGTCGCGGTTCACGCAGGATTGAAGGCGCTGGGTCTGTCCACTGTGACGGACGCCTGCCTTCCCGATGCGTTGAAACCGCTTTCGATAGAAGAAATCATCAGCATCTCAAACGCTCAGGAGCAAAACCGCCAAACCTTGATAAAAGGAATCATAGCGGCTTTGTAATCCGCGGGCAGGATCGAAGACAATTTAGGCTGATGACAGGAGAAAGGTTTTTAGGTGTTATATGTCTGACGAACCGAAAAATGATTATAAAGACACTCTGAATCTCCCGAATACGGATTTTCCAATGAAGGCGAATCTGAATCAGCGGGAGCCGGATATCCATCAAAAATGGGTTGAGATGCAGCTCGACAAGGTTATTCTTGCGCAGCGCTCTCCCGAGCGGCGCTATGTCCTCCATGATGGACCGCCTTATGCCAACGGCGACATCCACATGGGGCACGCCCTTAACAAAATTTTAAAAGATTTCATCGTTCGATACAAAGCCATGAAAGGTTTTTATGCCCGCTATGTTCCCGGGTGGGACTGCCACGGCTTGCCTATCGAGCAGAAAGTGCGGGAGAAACTCGGCTCCGCCGCAAGGGAAAAAACCCCGCTTGAAATCCGCCAACTCTGCAAGGAATACGCCCTCAAATGGGTCAACACTCAAATCGAGCAGTTCCAGCGGTTGGGCATCGGCGGCGATTTTGACAACCCCTACCGCACGCTTAATTGCGAATATGAAGTGGGCGAACTGAAAGCCTTCCGCGCCCTTGTTGAAAACGGGTTGATTTATCGCGGACGCAAGCCGGTCTTTTGGTGCGCATCCTGCGGCACGGCTCTCGCGGATGCTGAGGTTGAATATGAAAATCACACATCTCATTCCATCTTTGTCCGCTTTCCCATTCTAAACAAAGAAAAATGCGACGCGCTCAAAGACGTCAACGCACCCTCTATCGTCATCTGGACGACCACGCCATGGACGCTGCCCGCCAATGTGGCGGTTGCGGTGCATCCGGATTTCGATTATGTGGCGGCGCGGTTGAAAAGCACCGGCGAAGTGTTTGTGGTGGCGCACTATTTGATGGGCGATTTCCTTGCCAAATGCAACCTCGGCGTGGCGGATATCCTTGCCCAATTCAAAGGCGGCGAACTCAATGGACTTGAATGCCGCCATCCGTTGCTTGATAAAAAATCGGTTGTTGTTCTCGGTAATCATGTCACCCTCGAAGCGGGAACGGGCTGCGTCCACACAGCCCCCGGACATGGTTATGATGACTATTTAATGCTCTTGAAATATAATCTCCCTATGGTTATGCCGGTTGATGATATGGGACGATTTACGGAAGAGTTCCCCTTGATGAAGGGGATGTCCGTCTGGGACGCCAATAAACCGATAGTGGATAAGTTGGCGCAGGATGGAATCCTTGTTGGCTCAGGCAAGGTGGAACACTCCTATCCTCATTGCTGGCGCTGCCACAAACCCATCATCTTCCGCGCCACAGAACAGTGGTTCATGTCGGTGGAAAAAAACGACCTGCGGCAGAACACACTCCGAACGATTGACAATGTGCGGTGGATTCCCTCATGGGGACGCGACCGCATTTACAACATGGTCGCCATGCGCCCCGATTGGTGTCTCTCGCGCCAGCGCAAGTGGGGCGTGCCCATCCCCGCCTTGCAATGCGAGGATTGCAAAAACGACATCCTTGATATCGGCGTTATTGACCTCTTTACGCGGCAAGTTGCGGAAAAAGGCTCCGATGCTTGGTTCTCTGAATCAGCTCAAAGCGTCATCCCCGAAGGGTTCAAATGTCCATATTGCGGCGGAACATCTTTCAAAAAAAAGACGGACACCCTTGATGTCTGGTTCGATTCCGGCGCAAGCCATATTGCCGTTTGCGAACAAAGGGAAGACCTCGGCTCGCCCGTTGACCTTTACCTTGAAGGCAGCGACCAGCATCGCGGCTGGTTCCAATCATCGCTCCTTGTGGCAATGGGGGCAAGGAACCGAGCGCCGTATAAAGCCGTCCTGACTCATGGCTTCATCCTCGACTCCAAAGGCGAGGCGATGAGCAAATCCAAGGGCAACGTCATCCCGCCGCAGAAAATCATCGAGAAAATGGGAGCGGATGTCCTGAGACTCTGGGTTGCATCTGAGGATTATCGCGAAGATGTTAAAATCTCTCATGAAATCCTCGACCGCATCTCGGATGCCTATCGGCGCATTAGGAACACCTTCCGCTTTTTGCTCGGCAATCTCGGCGATTTCCGACCGGAACAAGATGCCGTTTATTACGAAAAACTGCCGGAGATTGACCGCTGGGCGTTGCATAAACTCTATAGCCTTATGAAACGCGTGACTAAGGCTTACGAGGATTTCGAGTTTCACAAGGTGTATCACTTCGTTCACTCATTTTGCGTTGTGGAAATGAGCGCGCTCTATCTGGATATAATCAAAGATAGGTTGTATGTGGAAGGGCGGGATTCGCTGACGCGGCGGGCGGCTCAGACAGTTATTCATTTCGTTGCCGACTGCCTCGTGCGTCTTATTGCGCCGGTCTTGCCTTTCACTATGGAGGAGGTTTTCCAGTCGCTGGAAACCACGATGGAACGCCAGGCGAATAACCCCTTCAAGTCAAACCAAGGAGCGGACGGCAAGCCAGCCGGCTTTGGAAAAATCGCTAAAAGCGTACATGCCGAGCTCCTGCCCGAACCGCGCGAAGTCTGGAATCAGCCGGCGCTGGAGGAAACGTGGGAAAAACTGCTGCGCATCCGCGAGGCTGTGGTCAAAGTTCTCGAAGACGCCCGCCGGCGCAAGGAGATTGGACATTCGCTGGATGCCAAAGTTACGTTTGCCACAACTTCTGATGAGATTTATTCTCTCCTTGAAGACAGAAAGTTGTTCCTTGCCGATCTTTGCATCGTTTCCTCTTTTGAGATAAAAAAGGTAAAAACCTTTGCGCCCGGCGATGAGCCTGTGGAAGAATTCCCAGAAGTCTCCATCAAAGCGGAAAAAGCACCGTGGGAAAAATGCGCCCGTTGCTGGAAACTCCATCCGGAAACGGGAAAAAATGCGCGCCATCCGGGAACATGCCCCCGGTGCGCGGGTGTATTGAGCCAACAAAAAACGGAATCATAGAATAATGTCAGGAGGTGGTGTGGATTATGACAACAAAGAAAAAAGTCGTTAAAGCCCCGGCAAAGGCTTCCCCAAAAAAGACGGTGAAAACCAAAACGGCTGCAACGCCAAAAGTTGCCGCAAAACCCGCAAAAACCACAAAACCCACAGTTGCAAAAAAGGCGGCGAAGGAAACAAAAAAAACAGCCGTAGCCAAAACAAAAAAAATCGTTGTCAAAAGCGCGCTCAAACCGGAAAAACCCAAAACCAAACTCCCTTTGAAGAAAACGACAAAACCCGTAAAAAAACCGGCTGTAGTAAAACCCGCTCCCGCTGCTCAGGCAATAGCCCAGCAACCAGAACCCAAAAAACTCCGCAAATCAGAAGCAACCAAACTCAGAGAAGAGCTCATCGCCGAGCAGAGCCGCTTAGTCAAAGAAATCAACAATCTGGATAACATCGCGCGCACCAATTACGATGATGAAATGGCAACGGAAAATCGCGCTTACTCCATCCACATGGCGGAAAATGCCAGCGAAAACGAAGCCATCAACATGGCGCTTGGATTGCGCGGAATACTTCTCACCCGTTTGCAGGGAATCTCGGAAGCCCTTGAGCGGCTTGACAAAGGCAAATACGGCATTTGCGTCCGCTGCAATTGCGCAATTGATGTGGAGCGCCTTCTGGCAAAACCTCAGGCTGTTTTTTGCGTCGCCTGCCGCCGAGAGTATGAGAAGGAAAGACGAGGCGTAATGTGAATTTATTTTGGTGGATAGCTGGAGTTGCTCTTGCCGACCAAGCCGCAAAAATTCTGGCTATCCATTTTCTTCAAACGGGCAAGCCTGTTTATCTTGTTCCATCTTTTTTTTGGCTCCATCTCGTTTACAATCCCGGCGCCTTTGCCTCCATCATGCACAACCACCCCGGCATCCTTGCCGTCATAAACTCAATTGCCTTGCTCTTGATTATCTGGTGGGGGGCGCAGATTCCCAAAAAGGAAAAACGTTTACGCGCCGCCATGGGACTGGTTGCCGGCGGGGCGCTGGGAAATCTGGCGGATAGATTTTTTCGCGGCGGGCATGTGGTGGACTTTTTGGATGTCCATTGGATGAATAAAGTCCACTGGCCTGTCTTTAATATTGCCGATGTCGCCATATCGGTTGGCGTCGGTCTGATATTTTTGGATCTCCTTCTTCAGAAAAAAAAGCAGCAGGCAAAACCAGCCGGCAATAAATAAAATCAGCAAATTAGCTACGCGCGCCGAATATGCTCGTTCCAATGCGGATGATGTTTGCGCCCTCTTCAATAGCAACGCGCCATGAACTGCTCATCCCCATTGAAAGAAAACGCATATCAATATTGGCGTGTCCTGCCCGCGAAAGAGCGTCGAAGACTTCTTTTGTTGTCTTGAAATAAGGACGCGAATCTTCCGGATTATCTGAAAAAGGACCAAGCGTCATAAATCCCATTAAACGGACATGGCTTAAAGACGTTATTAGAACGGCGAGGTTTTCCGCCTCTTCGGGCAAAACGCCCGACTTAGCCGCTTCCCTCCCGCTGTTGATTTCAATCAGAATCGGCATGACCTTTCCCATATCCGCGCATTCCCTATCCAGTTTGGCGGCAAGAAGAAATGAGTCCACCGTTTCAATCATGTCAAAAATTTCCGCCGCTTTTTTTGCCTTGTTCTTTTGAAGGTGTCCAATCAGATGCCAGCGGGCGACGCCGCCCAGAGCCGCCTTCATCAACTCCGCTTCCTGAACGTAGTTATGCCCCACAACCTGAATGCCCGCTTCAATGGCAGCGCGGACTTCTTCGTTTGTGCGCGTCTTTGCCGCCGCCACAAGCGTTACGCCCTGAGGCAATTGGCGTAGAATCTCTTCAACATTTCGCCGGATGGCATTTACGTTTGTAATTCCGCTCATAATATTTGCATCAGCCTTTTCCGCATGTGCTGCAGTTGTGCGAGCTGCAGCTGGAACATCCGCCGGCGTTGCCGTGGCTTACGATGGATTTGCCGTCCATAGTGGCGCTGAAAACGGACATGACGCGGGACATCTTTTCGCTCCCGCATTTTTCGCAGACGTGTTTAGATGCGGAGTTGAAGCCTTCCAAAAATTCGCTGACGGTCTGGCACTCGCCGCACTGATATTCATAAATCGGCATAAGTTTTTTCCTTTGCCCTATTTAAAATATTTATCCCGCCACCAAAGAAAATATCCCCAGTTATTTGCTGTGTTATACTCTTCGGAGACCGAATCGGAAAAGGGCTGTTCCCCGTTATCGAACAAGGCAGCCCCGTTGTCATTTTTCATTAAAAAATCATAAGCCGCGCGAATGTTGTTAAATTGGCGCAAAGCCTCCTTATCGCCCGGTTTTTTATCCGGGTGGTGCTTCATCGCAAGGAGCCAGTATGCCTTTTTAATCTCTGTAGGACTGGCGCCTTCATCCACGCCGAGAATTTTGCGCGCCAGTTTCTCCATGCGCAACTGCTCTTGTGCTTGTTTTTGAAAATCAAATTCGTCCTGCGCCATAGCCAACGCCTTAAAAAAAGAAAAAATTAATAATTAACAAATCAAAATCAAAAACGTATATGATTCTTTAACGCGCAATTGTTGCATTTCAAATGCAAATTTGCATGTTTCGTCATTTTTTGTTTTTCATTAGAACCGCCGAACCCAGCGGGCAGCCCACTGCGCGGGCAATCACCGGACATTTGGCGCGCAGGAGGAAAAAGATGTTCCCCGCCTCGCCGTCAAGCGTTTCATAATTGCCCTGCCCTTTGGAAATTATTACATCCGCGCTTTCGAACCGACGCCTAAATTCATCCGAGCATTGAGGCAGCCATGTCCCCGGCGCGTCGTCGCCGTTGTCAATCACGACCACAATCTCCGTAATGCCCGTTTCAATGGCATCCTCCAAAGTGGCGTCGTTCAAAATCGGTCCGCCCCGCACGGCAAAGGTCACCTTTTCGCGGGGGAGTTCCTCAACGAGAAGACGATCCAGCACAATCTCTCCGCAGTTATCGGCAAGATAAAGAATGCTCGACGCGGATTGCACCGCGTCATGAAAGGACTGGAGCGTCTCGGCGAGAATCGGCGCATCGAGCGCTTCGCGGATTGAGCGCTCCGCATGAGCATGGTCAATGCCCGGATAAATACCCATGTCAATGATATTTCCCGCAATTGCCAAACGCGCCGCTGTTTCGAACGGATTTCGGGATGTGCGGACAATCTCCTTCATCTCAGGATAAAGTTCCATGGCAAAACGGTTTTGGCGGCGTTTGGATTTGGCATAAGGGTCGGCAATGCCGGTCATGCGCCGTATCAAAGAGGAGACTTTTTGCGCTAAAAGGGGAGGCGGCGTTTCAAAATCCGCCTCGATGATAATTTTAAGCGACTCCCGTGCAATCTCTTTCTGGAGTGATTCGACCTCGGTTCCCATCCGCGCCATCTCCAGCGCCTGACGCGCAAAACAGGGGATACATTCTAAATGAGTTTTCACGCCGCTCCTCAAAATTTTTATTTGGCAAAGCATGTCACCCAAATGAAAAGAAAACCAATCGAACCAACGCCCGCCCCGCCGGTCAAGCAAGAAAGACCCTTGACCCGCCGGCGGCTCATGTTATATCCCACGACCATGTTTTGGATGCTTTATTTTGCAACAGTTCCCGTTTTATTATTTTAGGAATTGTCGGAAAATATCTCTATTATTCCCAAATGGGCGGTTATGCCGGATGGGCGGCATCCATGAGAGATTTTTATAGGGGTTGGCTTATTGTTTTACTTGTGTTTTTGGGAGTGGAATGGGTATATTTCAAAATGAGAAAGAAGTTCATTGAAAAGAAAATAGACAATGAAACAAAGATATAAAGGCGCGTTTTTAGGTATGGCAATCGGCGATGCCCTCGGCGCGCCGGCGCAAAGCCTCAAGCCCGGACGCATTGTTCAAGCCTTTGGCAAAATCATGGATTACATCGAACCCGACAAGGCGTTTGAACCAACGTCGTCGCACTGGCGGTTGAAGGGGCTTTATTCCCTGCCAACGCAACAGGCGCTCGTTGTTGCCGAGTCGCTTATCACATCCTCAAAATATGATTTGCAGGACATATTCACAACATTTCAGGCAATGGCGCGCGGGGAGGAGCCTCTGGGGTATTTTCGCGGCGCGGACGTTCATTTCCGCAAGGTGTTGGATTTAATGGGAACATCCGCCGCGCCCTTTGAATGCGGCGTTTCCCACCCCGGCATCGGCGCCGCAAGCCGCGTCCTGCCGCTTGCCCTGATTTTTCGCAATGACGAAACCGCGCTTATGCGCGCCGCCGTCGAATGCGCCCTCCTCACGCATAACGACCCACGGGCAATAGCAGGAGCGGCGGCTATCGTTTATGCCGCTTTTCGATTTTCCCAAGAGCGGCAAATAACGCCAAAAGACCGCATTGATTTTTGCAGAGACCTTCAGCGGTTTACGCGCAAGAGCGAGGAATTTTTGCAGGATGAATTTAAGCGTTGCATCCCGAAGGAAATTCCCCAACCCGCCTTTTACGCCGTAAGCGACGCGTTGAGTATTCTTCTGCCCTGTCTGCGGGAAAACGATTGCGCCCTCGCCCGCAAAACTATTATCGCGGAGGCAAACCGCCGCGACCCGCAATTCCCCATATCCTCGCCCAATCAGGATTTCGCCCCTTCCGCCATAGTCCATGCCCTTTATATCAGCCTCTCCGCCTTGACATTTGGACAAGGCGTCATAGAAATAATCAACGAGGGAAAGGAAGCCTGCGCGATGGGAGCCATCGCGGGAGGGCTATTGGGGCTGCGTTTTGGCGATGACGGCATTCCTGATGAATGGCGCGCGGGGCTTCTCAATGCCCATGAAATTGCGCGGCGCGGCGATGAGATGGCAAACGGATTTCCCGATTGGTCGGAACGCACAGACCTCATCGCGATGGAGAGCCGTTTGACGCGCGACGACGCCGCAGAACGCCGCAAAAGGCGCGAGGCGGTTATTCATGAAGAGGAAAAGCGCGCCCAAAAAAGCGCCGCCCGCGGGAAGACCGCCGCCTCATCCGAGACAAAAGCAAAACTCCCGCCGCAGGAAGAGGCTCCATTTGCCCCGCCGCCGTGGATTGTATTCGGCGAGCCGCTTGCCGATCCTATCACAAAACAGCGCGACAAGGCGCTTCGCGGGCGCAAACGCATCGAGTGGAAGGAAACGCGACGGCGAAAAAGCAAGGAGTGAATTGACTCAACTCAGACGCGCAATGACATAATCGCGCAATAAAGGAATGATAACGTTCTGGACTCCGCCCTCGCTGATTAAATCGCAAACATCCGGCTCATTCGCATCCGGCGCGAATATTTCCGCCTTTGTAAAAAATCCGGCGGATTTAGCGCGCCACGATATTTTAATATTTTGCGTTTCGGGAAATCCAATCGTGTAATTGTTTTTGTGAATGATTGCCGTCGTTGGCGGCGCCGCGCCGCGGCAGTTGAGAATGTGTATAATCAGATTGTTTTTTTCGCCGCGAAAGCCGCTCGCCAAAATTCCCGCCGGCGCAGTAATTTCAAGAGACGGCGCATCATTGAGCGCATCTCGGACAGCGGCAAGAATCAACCGACCCGCATCAGGTTCGCGCGTATCGCAAAACTCTTCATCCATACGGGCGCACGGCAGGTGGCGGCGCAGACCGATTTTTTCAGGAAAATATTTTCCCGCTTTTTGAAGGGCGTATGCAAGCGACAAATCAATCCGCGGCTCGCCGGTTTCGTCCCGCCAGCCCGTTTCGCCTGTCGTGATAATGCGCCCCCCCGAAGAGGCGTAATCAAGGAGCGCTAAAATCTGCGCGTCGCTTAAACAAACGGCGTGCGGCGCGATGACCAGACGATAGCGCGATAAATGTTCTTTGGTCAGATCCCGTTCCAGCGCCGTCTCAAAGGGAATGTTCGCCTCAATCAGCGTTTGCGCCCAGCCCGTCCATTCGCGGACATAAAAATCAAGGTCGCGCCCTTTATAACCGTCGCGGGTTTGTTTGGAAAAAAGTAAAGCCGCATCCGCCATCGGCGCGCTTGCAATAAAAAGATTTTCATGCGACGCCTGCCATTTGAAAAAATCGAAAGGATAACTTGCGCTGGCGTTGTTGCATGCCCAAAAACGAAAGCCCGCCGCGCTGGAAAGCGCCCACGAAAAACGCGATTCCAATTCCGAGCGCGGATAGAAAAGCGCCAGCGGGGCAACGCCGGTCGGACGGGCAATGGCGGCGTATAATTTCAGCTCCGCAAAATACCAGAGCCATCCATAAAAGGGGATGCCGTTTCGGACATAAGCCTCGTAAAAAATATAATCGAGCACGCGGGAATATTCGATGGCGTCCGTCCCCCAAAATTGCGCCGACCATGTGTCGCTGGCGCCGGCATGGCAAGTCGTCAGGATTTTTCCGGGCGTTTCCGCATCAAGCCGCTTTTTCAAATCCGCAAAAAAATCGGCGGCGGATTTCATGCGGAAGCGCAGCCATGCGCGCCAGAGAGGATTTTCAAAATTTTCCCATACCGGCGAATTGGCTTCAAAGGGAAGCGCCATGCCGGTTTCTTCCTTAAATTTTTCCCGGCACCACAGACAGCCGCAAGAAAACCATGTCGGCAGCCATTCCACCTCGTCAATCATCCACCCATCCACGCCTGTTTCTTTTGTGAACTCGATGACCATCTGATAGAACGCCTCGCGAAATTCGGGATGATTGAGACAGAAGAGCCATACGCCCCCATATTCCTCAAAGAAGAGCGGCTCATCGGGGCGGCGGGCGTCGCGCTGCGTCCAGCCGCGATGCTCCCGCATGAATTCTTCATGGCAATAGGCGGCGGATGCATGGTGCAGGATTTTGATGCCGCGTCTGCGGCATGTTTCCGCCATGAGTTTCGTTGCCGCAATGCTCTTTGCTCTGGGTTGCGGCTTGAATAAAAATTGCGGCGGCGCGCCTTCCGGCATATCGAACATGATGTAGCGATGGTCTTCAGTCAGAATCATGTTGATGCCGCGCTCGGCAAGGCGGCTGATATCCGACTCCGCCTTTTCGGGCGTTAAATCGGCGGGATATGGCAATTGGATAGCGCGAACAGAATTCAGCCATTGTTTGTTCATAAAACGGCACCTTTTTAAAAGATTAATTCAATTTTTGTCCCGATGGCGGACTTGAGAATATCCGCGGCGCTATTTAGGTTCGCGGCGATTTCAAGGCGCCCAGTCGAGCCCCAATATGCCGCGAGCGCGCCGCAGGGCACATCGGCATAGCCCGCCGCAAGCCCCTTTATTTTATTGCGTCGGATGGAAATAACCGCGGAGCGCGCATCGAACTTTTTCGGCAAATCTTCCGCGCTGATGTTGGTTATCAAATTTCCAAAGCGGTCAATGTAGAGCACCTCGCCGCGTAAAACACCTTTGGAGGTTTTTGACGGCGGCGGGATATTCAATCGAACCATGTCCTCGCAGAGCGCGCCGAAATCTTCGAGCGGTTTTCCCTCGGCAAGATGCGCCGCCGCTGGAGCAAAAACATCGCGCCCCTCAAAAGTTGTCCCTTTGCCTTCAAGCATGAGTTTTTTATTTTCGATAGAATATACGAGAAATGTTTCCGCCTGAGATTCAACGCCCGTGAGGAGCCCGTTATCAGGCGAGATAAAAAAATAAGACCCGTCTGTTGCGGCGAGCCGGCGCCGCGCCGTCCCAACGCCCGGATCAACCACGCAGCAAAAAATCGTCCCTTCCGAAAAATCGCGATAGCAACTTTCAAGAATGAATGACGCCGCGAGGATATTATGCGGTTCGACTTCGTGCGTGATGTCCACAATCTCCGCGTCGCAAGCGATACGCCGTATGACGCCCTTCATGGAAGAGACAAACCAGTCCCGCGTCCCGAAATCCGTCAGCAACGCAATTATGCGCCGCGGTTTCTTATTTGTTTTGCTCGCCAACGTTTCCCCCCAGAGCCGTTTTATGCCAAGCCGCTTCAAAATCCGCGCCGGTTTTGAATAGCATAACCATCGGCACGCCTAGATGCTCAAAGACCTTCAGCCGCCGCCAAGTAAGAAAGAGGCACCATTCGGGGCGCGCAAAAAAACCTTTGCGCACCAGCAACAGGTGGTAATCATAAGGCGGAGCGCCGCGATTGATTTGCAGGTCGGCGCGCAAATTTCCCCATGTCTGATGATATTCAAAAACCTTTTCGTGCAGCGCCAGCGTTTTAATCCGCGCCCCTTTTGGGAGTTCATTCAAGGCTTTCAGAACGCCGTCATTCACCGCTTCGCCCCACCATGTGGTTTCCATCCCCTTGTTCCATGCGCCGCGAATCCCTCCCGCAAAAATATTAAAGTAGGTTAAATTATAGGGGAAGCTGGTTATCACAGAGAATAATCCGCTGGCGCCGATTAAAACGATGCTAAGGACAGCTGCTTTTTGTTTTTTTAGTTCATCAAAGGGCAGCCGCTCGCAAAGAGCCGCCAATCCAACGCCTGCCAGCGGCAACATAAAAACAAACGCCGGCAGAAAAAGCCGAACACCGTCATACTTAGGCGAATTGGGCATGGCGGCAATTCCCAGCGTGAAAATCCCGCCCCACAAAAGCAGCGCTTCCACAGGCGAGCGGCGGATGTTTTTCAGCGCGGAGGCGATTCCCGCAAACATAAAAAATAAAATCAAAGGCGGCGTGTTGTAAAACATCATTACAAACGGATAATGCCACGGCGCAAGCGCGGAACCGTAATTATATTTTTGACCGAAATAATAAACCGCCGTGAACTGGTGGGAGACAAAAAAATAAAAATATTCTAGCAACCGTTTTGCCGTGTCGTGCCAGAGCCAGGGCCAGGTTATGACCATCGCAACCGGCGAAAGAAAAACCAACGCGAAAAAATTGTTCGCGTATTTCCGTCTATGATACACATGCGCCCAAGGGAGCAGAACCAGCGGCAGAAAGGCGCAGTTGATTTTTGTGTTCAGCGCAAGACCAAAAACAATTCCAAGCAAAACACTCCAAAGCGGTTTTTCCAATCCTTTCAAAAAACAAAAAACAGTTAATATCGTCATGAACGCGGTGAAAGATTCCGATGCGCCGATGTGGGCATGTCCAAAAAGAGGCGGAGTTAGGGCATATGCCAACGTTCCCGCAACCGCCGCCCGCCTGCCAAAATGTTCAATCATCAACCGGTAAATCAAAAGCAAGGTCAAGGCAAAGGCAATTGCGGCAGGGAGCCGCAGCGCCGTCAACTGTCCCAACACATTTTCAAAAAGCAGACTGCTCGTTCCCAGCGCAAGTTTAACAAACGAGGGAAGTTCTCTGATTTCCTCCCATGCGGCGTCAATCTCGTCGGATGAAAGGGGGCGCGCGCCGGAAAACAACGCCCGACCCAGCCATCGCGCCGCGCTCCTTGATGGCTCATAATAATAAGCCTCATCCCACGAAAGCCCGTATCGCTTTTGCCCTGTCAGGATGACAAAGAAAACGGCGAAGACGAAAATGAGAATCAGGCAGATTTTTTCTTTGCGCTCCATGCGGAGCGGTTGAGGGGAAGGTATTGACAGGGAGGAATCGCCCGGCTGCTCCACAGCCCACACCGCATTTGAAGACGATTCCTCCATCATTGTTTATATCCGAATAAAAAGAGGCTATTTGGACGGTTTGGATTCTTTGCCTGAAGGCGCGGCAATCGGGAGGATTTCCTCCAGCTGCTCGTGCGGGCTCGGAATCACATGCACGGCAACCAGCTCGCCAACCTTGCGCGCGGAAGCGGCGCCGGCGTCTGTGGCTGCCTTCACCGCCGCCACATCGCCGCGAACAAGCACCGTCACCAAACCGCCTCCGACCTTTTCATAAGCTGCCAGAACAACATTTGCCGCTTTCACCATAGCATCCGCCGCTTCCACCGCGGCAACCAGTCCCTTTGTTTCTATCATGCCTAAAGCATCACGCATAGCGAACCTCCTTCGGGAAACGTATCAGCAAGTTAATGTGAATACTTTTCCATAATCTCCCCGCGCGTCAACCAATTTCAAACAATAAAATTTTAGGATAAATATAGCGCGCATCGCCGGTTACTTTGACTTTGATTTTTTTTCCATCCGCAGCAGAAGAGGCTCCGCGTTGGGCGTTGCCTGATACAATACATAAACGCCGTTTTCATCCCGATTTGTTTTCAGATATTGAACCGAATCACCCTGTTTTGCTGAGGCGATATCCCAGTTATCGGGAACATAGGTTTTCAGCGTGAGCGGGAAATTATACAATGCAGGCTCAAGGGTGTGGGTCAGTTCCACGCGGATTTTATTTTTATCCAAATAAACAGGCGCGTAGCTGTTCTTGCGTTCGCGCATGTATTTCACAACATCTTGGAACGTCGCAATCCAAATGCTGCTTTTCTTTGATTTTAAGTAATCAAAAAAATCACGCAAGCCAGCGCCCTCTTGCGGCTCAGAGCCGATGCCGCCTGCGTCGCGAAAAACCGGAACCAGCCAGATGTTGTCCCTTGTCAAGCAGACATCAATCCATTGTTTCATTTCTTCCGCAGTAGTATTATCTTTGGGTTCCCGCTGCCACTGGACATATTCCTTTTGGGATGCGGTCGGGTCTTTTATGTTCCGGCGGTTGATTTCCTCAAGGAACGGTTCGGGCATGCGGTTGAGCAGGGCGGGATAAATAGGCAGCGCGCGCTCCACCGCCCTTTTATTTTCCGAGCCATACGGGCATTCGTGCGAAAAGGTGTGCTTAATTCCCAGATGATTCAGAATCTCCTCGCGGCTTTTTAAGATTTCGTAATCCATGTTGATATCGTCAATAATCGCAAAGTGCGGGTGCGAAACAGAAAGGCTTGCGAATTCATGACCGCGCTCGGCAATCTTTTTTATTTCCTTCCACGAGATGACGGCTGTTTCATTATCATGCGTCGCCGGAGTCGGCGCCTCCTTCAACCCGCCCTGACGCGCCTTGGCGTATGCCTCATCTATTTGTTTATAGGCTTCGTCAATTTTGCCCTGTTCAAAAAGGTCGCCCGCCCGCGTGTGATAATCCTCCATGCCCTCATAGCCAAGATATCGAACAGCCCCCGCTCGCTCGAAAAAGTTTTGTTCATTGACCGGCTCGGTCTCGCTCTCTTTCAAGATTTCCGAAACAGGTCTGCCGATGAACATGCCTTTATATTGCGAGTCTGCGATATCGCCTGTCACAATAAAAAACGTGGCGGGAATCTTCAGGCTGTCCATGATGGGCAAGGCATCCTTGAACTGATTGGCGGTTCCGCCGTCATAAACGATGGAAACGGCGCATTGTTTGCCTTCGTGCCATTTTGCAACATTCGTCTGCCCGATGATATTATTGCGGACGGTCTGATTTATTAATTGCTCGCGGGCGCAGCATGTCAGGGCAAATCCAATCGCCGCCGCAAAAATCTTTTTGTAAAACATGAACATTCCCTCCGGCTTTGTAGATGTCTTAATTTTCTGTTCGATGCAAAATACACGCACACGCAAATAGCCGTTCCACGTCGTCTGCGTCAATATAAGTTATTATTATCTTGACCTGACGTCCTTTTTTATCAAATCCAAAGGATATTTACGACAATGGAAAAAGTTATGCCTGATTTTAAAAATCAGATTGAGCGTTTGACAGAGATAGGCATCGCCCTTTCGGCGGAACTTCATCTGGAGGCACTGCTGGAAAAAATTGTCCGTTATGCGCGCGAACTTTCGCAGGCGGATGCGGGAACGCTCTATCTCCTTCTTGATGGAAAACTTCATTTCAAGATTTTGCAAAATGATACGCTGCAAATTTTTCAAGGCGGCGCCGGCGCCCAGCCTATAACCTTTGAGCCAGTGCTTCTGGAAAAAAACAACGTCTCCGCCTTTGCCGCCATCGAAGGCAAAACAATTGTCATTGGCGATGTTTATGAATGCGCGGAATTTGATTTCTCCGGACCGCGCCGATACGACGCCATCACCGGTTACCGCACCCGTTCTATGTTGGTTGTCCCCATGAAAAATCATGAAGGCGCAGTTATTGGCGTCCTGCAACTCATCAATGCCCTTGAACCTGAAACAAAAAACATCATACCCTTTGACGCGGATGCCGTCCGCCTGACGGAGGCGCTTGCCTCGCAGGCGGCTATCGCCGTTTCAAACGCAAGCCTCATCAAAGAAACAAAAGACCTCTTCAACGGTTTGGTGAAGGTGCTTGCTATGACGATTGACGCGCGTTCCCATGCCACCCGCAAACATATCCAGCGCGTGGCAACGCTGAACATCCTGCTGGCGCGCGCCATCAATGAAAAAAAGGACGGTCCCTTTGCCGGCGTCAACTTTTCCGAAAAAGAAATGGAAGCCATCAGCATTGCCGGATGGCTGCACGACGTGGGGAAAATCACCACACCCAATTGGTTGGTTGAAAAAAAGAGCAAACTCGAACGCCCCTTCGACCTGATTGAATTAATCCGAGAGCGTTTTGCCTTTATTCGCGAACAGCTTTCCGCCGCTGGCTGTTGCAAACAGGAAAATCCGCAAACCAACGCCCAAACCGACGCCGCCATAAAAAACCTTGAAGATGATTTGCAATTTTTGTGCGAGTGCAATAAACCCTGCGAGCAGATGGATGAGGCTGCGCTTGAGCGACTGCGCGGCATCGCCCGAAAGACTTATATTGAAAACGGCAAGCCCAGACCTTATTTGAATGAGGAAGAACTGCGCGCGTTATCTGTGCGCCGCGGCAATCTTACACCGGAGGAAATCGGCGTCATGCGCCAGCATGCGCTCTGGACAAAAAAGATTCTGGCGGAGATGCCTTTCAAGGGACATCTGAAAAACGTCCCGATGTATGCGGGGCAGCATCATGAACGCCTCAACGGGACAGGCTATCCCGATGGGCTTGCGGCGGCGGATATCCCCTTGCCATCGCGTATCCTCGCCGTGGCGGATGTGTTCGAGGCGCTCACGGCAAAAGACCGCTCCTATAAAAAGGAAACGAACCTTATGGAAGTATTCGCGCTGCTCCGCCGCGCCGCGCAAAACGGCGAACTCGACAGCGACGTTGTGGAGCTGCTGATTGAGGATAAGGTGTTTGAGCGGTTGGATGACGTTTGATAATTATTTACCGGAGGGCTGTTCCGCAACATCCGGACTTTGCTGCAGACTGTCCGTCGTAGCGCCTTCCCGCGCTTTTTCGCGCATAAGAGCCATCACGCGATTGCGGAGCATGTTCACAAAATCCATATCCTGCGGATTTTCTTTTAAAAGCCCTTGCAGATATTCGAGCGTTTTTTCCTTTTGACCTTGCGTATAATAAAGATCCGCAAGAGCGAGCTGCGCCACCTGCTTTAACGGCGTATCGCCGTATTGCTCGATGATGTCCTGATAAGTTTTTTGCGCTGAATCGTAATCCTTCTGGATTTCATATGTTCTGCCCATGCGAAAAGTCCAATCGGCTTTTTCCGTTTTATCGAGCGTGTTTTCAATCAGTGTCTTATAGCCCTCCACAGATTTGGCGAATAATTCCTTTGCTTTTTCTGAATCGCCTTTTTCTTGGTAGAAAAACGCCTGACCCGCTAACAGATTGTCGCGAATTTTATCATCGCCGAATTTCTCATTATAATCCTCGTATGCTTTGATAGCGGCGTCGTAATTCTTTTCTGTGGCGTGGATGGCAATAAGCCGCTCCAGCGCTATCAACCGCATCTCGTGGTTTTTGCCTATCGGGATGAGGTTTTCCAAATGGGCGACAGCTTCGGAGGTTTTCTTGTCGTCTATCAAAAGGTCGGAGATCATGCAGTTGATTTCATACCCGAAAACGTCATCAGGCGGGAGGCTCTTCACAAGGTTTTCCGCCTCTTTGATGCCGTCTTGATAATTCTTTTCCGCGCGGTATGTGCTTAGGATAATCTTGAAAGAGTCGCGCCCCATAGGGTTGGCGAGCCCCAGATTTTTATAAACCTCGGCGAGCTGTTCGCGCACTTGCGGAAAGTCGTTTTCATAATAATAGCATTGGGATAGGAAAAAGCGCGCCTGTGGAATGGCGGGATCATCAGGGTGTTTTTTGATGAGTTCCTTTAAATCAATCCGCGCCCCGATGAAATCGCCGCGCCGGATTTTCATTTGCGCCTCGATGATGATATCTTCCGGTTTCTTTTTCTGGCAGCCGGCGCTTATCAAAACCAGCGCTGCCAGCGCGAGGATAAAAAGCGTCTTTTTCATTTTGTAAATCCCCTTCTTAAAAAAATTCCCGCAAAAAGATAAAAAGCATAATCAGACTTGCGCCCAAAACGCTGTGCAAGAGGTCAACTCTGCGAAAGCACCGCCCGCCGCTGCGCTTCTGATGCAGTTCATCCAGATACGCCAGCCCGCAGGTCGCGCCCCAGACCGCCGCCCCCTTGCCATAATGCCACGCAAAGCCGCCGGAGACCGCCGCATAAAGGGCGGCATAACAGGCGCCGAATTCGATGTAATGAAAGGCGGCGCGAAATTTCCCATGATGCTTATCTAAAAATCCCCAAAGCCTGCGATAATGTTTCAGCAGGTCAATCAGCCTCTGAGTGTTGGCGCGCCCGAATCCCGCCCTTCCAAAAAACCAAATGACGCCCAGCCAGAATATAACCGCAAGCCAAGCAATGACTGGAGACATCAACACTTATCGGCGCATTCCCTTAAAAATCATTCCGTTTCCGGTTCAATCAACTCGTCCATGAACTCGGACGATTTCCCCGAACCATTGCTGGATGAAGCGCTCTCGTGAAGGGGGCGTCGGCGCTTCGCAGGCGTCGAGGAGATATCGTTGAGGAACTCGGGCAAGATTTCCTCATCGCCTACATAGGTCGTTCGGGGAGCGTTTTCGGGCGCAACGATGACGCAGCGTTGCCCTTCGCGTCCAAGAGAATAGGTGGTGATGCCCTCAATTTCTGAAAGGAGTTTGTGGATGAATTTACGTTCGCCGGCAGCCATCGGCTCCAGTTCCACCGGCTGTCCGGATTTTTGAACCTTGTCCGCCGCGCTCAGGGCGATTTTTTTCAATCGGCGATTCACCCGCTCGCGGTAGTTTTCCACATCCACAAGGATGAGCGGCATCTCCCGCTCGCTGCGGCTGATCATGCGATTAATCAGATGCTGAATGGCTTCCAGCGTTTCGCCTTTTTTGCCTATCAGGATGGAGCCGCTTTCAGAAAAAACATCCACCATCAGGAATTCCTTTTCAGAGCGCACCCGCACATCCGCCTGAATGCCCATGAAATCGAGCAGCCTTTTCACCTTATCCAACACCAGATTATTGAAGTAATCCATGTTCACCTGAAAACGGTAATGCGTTTCGGAAGGCGCGCCCTCTTCGGCGCTTTTAAGCTCGCTTCCGATATACACAAATGCCTCGTTTGGAAGGCGGAACTGTTTCATAGCAAATTCAAGAGCGTCCTTATCGCTTGGAGCGATTATTTCTATTTCTTTCATCTTATCGGCTCCCTGTTTGTATTAATCCATTCGTCAAATAAAAAAATAAAGGCGCTAAGCCTTTTTAATATGTTTGTTGATGAATAACTGCTGCCCCGCCTGAATGATGTTCGAAACCAGCCAGTATAAAACCAGACCCGATGACCAGTTATACAAAATCATCATAAAAAAAAGCGGGAAGAAATACATCATCATTTTCTGGTTCGGGTCGCCGGTCGGCGTGCTGGAAAGCACCGAGACCAAAATCTGGCTGCCGCCCATCAAAAAAGGCAGAAGGTTGAGATGCGTCCCCAAAAGCGGCAGCGTCGTCCCAAAGGCGAAAAGCCTATCCGGCGCCGCCAAATCCTTAATCCATAAAAATCCCGCGCCCCGCAACTCCGGCGATTCAGAAAGCAAAAATATCAGCGCGATGAATATCGGCATCTGAAGCATGAAAGGCAGACATCCCCGCACAAAGCCGAAGGGATTAATTCCATGCTCTTTATAAAGCTCCATAATCTTTTTATTTTTTAATTGGGGATTATCTTTATATTTGGCGTTGATTTCTTCAAGGAAAGGACGGATTTTCGCCTGCTCCGCCATCGCCTTTGCCTGAATTTTCATCCCTTTGTGAGTCGGGAAAAAAGTGATGATGCGCACAAGAACCGTCATCCCGATGATAGCCAGTCCATAATTTTTGAGGATGCCAAACAGCCATTGCAAAATGTAAAGCATTAAGATACAGATGGCGCGCACCCAGCCCCAGTGCGTATAAAACATAGCGGTGGAAAGATGATAGCCCGACTTTGACAGCTGATTATATGACCTGGGGCCCACATATAATTTGAATTGATGGGATTTTGTCCCGTTCGCCGGAAGCACCGATTTCTTCATCCACAAAGTCGCCGTGGCGGGATCAATCGTAGGGGCGTCTTCTTTTTTCACCTGAGAGCGGATATTATTTTTCGGACGCACAACGCTGGAGAACCCCGCGCCTTTTTCGTCAACAGGGATAATTGCCGCCAAAAGAAAACGCGTGTTCTGCCCGCCCCAAAGGATATCGCCCGAAACGGATTGCTCCCTTTCGGATGGCTTCAAGCCGTCCGTCTTTCCGCCGGCGATGGAATAAATACTCCGCGTATATCGTTTGTCATACGAATCAAGGACGTTGAAAATCTGTCCGAAACCCGGTCCCCATGAAATCCCCAGCCCCCGCCCGTCGTCGTTGATGGTGATGTCGCTTTTTGTAGTATTGTGCAAAGTGATGTTCAAGTCTGAAAGGTGGGAACTCTTGCGGAAAACGTAGGTTTTAGTATAAAAAAGCCCCTCCATCGGCGGGGAGGTGAATATAACCTCAATATCCCCATTTGGGAGGTTTTTGACCTTATGCTCGAACTTCATACGATTGAGGAGGCTATACGTCTGGCGGGAATTGTATTCCCTGAAATCAATTTCCAAAGGCAGTTCGCGGTCGTCATCCTCGCGGACATTCTCAATCAAGTTGATAACGCTGGTGGTCTTGCCGTCTTTTCCCGCAGTTGATGTGTGAATCAATTTCCAAAAAGCGGGACGCCCTCCTCGATTGGTGAGCGTAATCGAATAAAAATCCGTTTGAATAGGAATAAGAGTATCTTTAAACGCATCCTTTTCCGTATGAGCGGAATCAGGCGAAGACGGTCTTGGGGCGGGCGCCGACACAGACGCCGGCTTTTCGGCGGATTTGGCTGCCAGCGTATCGGATGTTGCCCCATCGTCCGCCGTTTCCAGTTGGGCAAGTTCCTGCCGCCTTTTCAACTCCCGTTGCTGCCGGGTGATTTGATTCATAAAGAAAAGGTATATCAGAATTGTGATAATAAGGAAAAGTGTCCAGCGTTTTTCCATCAGTTATTCCAGTTAAAGAGCGCTAAAATAGCTTCAGGGAACCGGGTCATACCCGCCGGGATGGAACGGGTTGCACCGCAGGATCCGCTTGAAAATCAACCACAATCCGGAAATGAGGGGCTTTCTTTGCAGGACTTCAAGGGCGTAATTGGAGCATGACGGCACAAAACGGCACACAGGCGGCATGATGGGCGCCGCCAGTTTCTGATACAATCGCACAAAACCCGATAAAAAACGTCTTGCCCATCTATCAAACATCGCCAACACGATTGACATCTGCCTTTTTAATAAGCATGGAAAATTGGTCAAACACCTCCCGAAAGCCGAGTTTATCGGCTCCCGAGCGGACATTGATAACCATATCCAACCCCATTGCCATTGACGGGCGCAGCAGCCGAAACGCCTCCCGTATAAGCCGCTTGATACGATTCCGCCGCACAGCCCTGCCGAAACTCCTTGTGACTGTTATTCCCAGCCTGCTCGGCTTTTCCTCCTCTCCCTTGATATAAAAAAGCACAAAAGCCTGAGAGCGAACGACTTGCCCCTCTTCGTAAACCTTGCGAAATTCGGTTTTTTTTAATAATCTGAACTCTTTGGGAAAAGGGTGGGTTTTCATTATCCATAGACCGGCAAACGCGATCCGACGTCCTGTTATTTGCTCAGGACAGCCCTCCCCTTGGCGCGGCGGCGTTTCAATACAAGGCGACCCGCGCGGGTTTTCATCCTCTCGCGAAAGCCATGCTTGTTTTTCATTTTGCGATTACTAGGTTGAAAAGTTTGTTTCATCAGAAACCTCCACACAATTAAATAGAACTGGATGTATAGAAATCCCCGCGAATCCCTGTCAAGTGCCATTTTGGGCGAACATGTCACCCTCCTGATTCTTCAAAATAGAAAAAATAAATGTGTCCGTTGGAAGTTGAAAAATAAAAGATGGCGGGGGAAACCTGGGCATGGCTTGCGGCACACGTCGGTAGCACAAACAGACCCCTCACAATTGAATAGATTCGACCGCAAACCAAGACGCCCTGCCAGACGTTCCGCCAGCGTCAGTCCGCCGAAAGCCGTCGCTTTTGCATCCTCAAAATTTATCTGATTGCCCGCCCCTGTTTTGATTGCTTCTTATTCACCATAGGAGACTCTTTCTTTAAGTGGTTTGTTGATTTAACTCCCTAATAGAACAGGGGTTCGGGTAGGCATTGCTATTATTTTTATCAAATTGCAATTATTTTGAAGAATCAAGGGCATTTTTCATTTTTACAAATAACCTTTGACTCCCAGCTAATATTTGTTTATGTATAAAACGTATATTAAGGATGGGAATGAACTTTTATATGTCGCTTAGAAGAAAGTTTTTTTTCAGCCACTTTTTTGCGATATTGCTCATATCTGGCAGCGTGGGCGTATATTTTTACACGAGCGCCATGAACAACCTTATGTCGCAGCTGCGCGCCAGTCTTATGAAGAGCGCGGCTATGGTCAGCGTGATGGTGGACGCCCGCTCGCTTGATGAAATCACAACAAGAAAAGATGTCGAGCTGCCCGCTTATCAGGATTGCCTCCGCAAATTAAGAGCCTTGCGTAAAACCAACAGGGACATTGCGTATCTTTATATTATGCGCCGAGAAGGAGAGCGGGTATTTTTTGTCGTGGATTCTGATGATTCAACCAATCAGGCGCTGCCGGGCAGGGAATATGAAAAAAAACCAAAGGAACTCCTTGAGGGGTTCGTCAGACCTTCGGCGGATAAAAAAATCACGACGGATGAATGGGGCTCCTTTCTTTCCGGCTACGCACCATTGAAAAACGGCGGCGGAAAATATCTTGTAGGATTGGATATGCGCTCCGATGAAGTTCGGTTCAAGATGCGGCAGATTCGTCTTGCGGCTGTCATTCCGTTTGTCGGTTCCTTGTTCCTTGCCCTTGTTTTCAGCCGCATCCTTTCAGACCGTCAGACTACGCCCATTCAGATGTTAATCTCCCGCTGCCGCTCCATCGCCGCAGGCAGGCTCGATGAAAAAGTGGACATCCGCACAAATGATGAATTCGATGGACTCATTCAGGCTTTTAATATCATGTCCGAACGGCTTGCGGAAAGCCGGGAACATAACCGCAATTATCAGCGATCTCTTGAACAGATTAAAAACGAACTCGAGATTCGGGTTCAGGAACGAACCAGCGAATTAAACGAATTAAACAATCAGTTGGTGCAGGAAATTGACGTGCGCAAGAAGGCGGAAAATTCCCTTGCCGAGGCGGCGCGCACGGATTCCCTCACGGGCATTTTCAACCGCCGCGCCATTTGGGAGCAGCTCGAATATCACATCGTCCTGTTCAGACGTTACCAGACGCCCTTCACTCTTTTAATGTGCGACCTTGACCATTTCAAACCGGTCAATGACACGTATGGGCATGATATCGGCGATATAGTTCTTGTCAAAACCGCAGAAAAGCTGCGAGAGAGCTGCCGCAATCAGGATTTTGTCTCCCGATGGGGCGGCGAAGAGTTTCTGATTCTTCTGCCCAATACTGATATCCAAGGCGGCGCTATCGCAGCTGAAAAAATTCGGCAGAAGATTTCTGAGCAGCCTTTTGAAATCAATGACCAGAAACTCGTCATTACGGTCAGCATCGGCATAGCCGCCTATGTTGAGGGGCTTTCCATTGACGATTGCATCAAACAGGCGGACAGCGCCATGTATCAGGCAAAACGCGAGGGGCGGAACCGCGTGGCGGTTTCATCAGATTGATATATTTATCCAGAGTCCTTTCCGATTCTTTGCAACCTTCGTCAAAAAATCCAATCCGAAAATGGCTTGAAAACACGACATGGCTTGAATCAGAATGGGGCGCGGGCAAAGGCATCTATCTTCACATAATCAATTCTGATGAAATCTTTTTTGCTCGTAAAAAATAGATACAATTAATGAACACATGCCCAGCCATTCTCGATAATCCGACACCGTTCCAAATGTTGGGGTGGAGCGAGTTCGAGAGCGGCATTCTGAAAGATGCAGCGCCGCCATTGATGCAACGACGCCTTGCTTCCGAGCGAACCCCTCGCCTTTGCGGCAGGTTTCATAAATAAGGGCGCGCCGAGTAATTTCTCCCGTATAGCCCGGCATGGGCGGAGCCGAAGGAGCGGGGATAATAATACGAAAAAGTTTTATGCTTTAAATAGGTTTTGCGCCCCTCGCTTAGAAAAAGACATTTGACAAGGCAGCCCTTGAACGCACAAATATAATATAGATTAGTTTGTAATAACAAAAGTGTCGCGAGGCAATTGAAATATATACCGCTGGGAAAAAACAAAATTCAGCGACCCGTTCGCCGCATCCCCTATATCGTCCAGCAGGCGCATGGCAGGCGAGTAGATAGTTTTGGGAAGTTAAGGCATTAAAGGCGGGGCAAAGATTTTTAGCAGACAAGATATGAAATCGCAAAATGTAAAATATTGTGGAATCGCTGCCGCATGCTCCATCGCGGTCATGGCATTATTTTTATATTATATTCTGCCCGCTCTCATGTCTGCTTTTGCATGGGGCATTGCGGAAAATTATGAGTTTATCAGCGACGAACTGGCGGAGCATGGGAAGTTTGCTAAGGCGGAAAAAATCCTGCGCGCCGCCGCTAAAAAACGCCCATGGGATTTTCGCCCCCATCAAAAACTGGGCATGCTTTATCTTGCGCAGGAGGGCAAAAAAAAGCAGGCGATTGAATCATTGGAAGCCGCCGCCGCGCTTGCATGGAAATCAACCGGCTATCCGGAAATGCTCATCCCGCTTCATCGCGAACGCCTTGCATCGCTTTATACCGCGCTGGCGCGCGAATTGGACGCCGTCCGCCAAAAAAAACCGGAGGCGTTTTATTTCGCCTATGCCGATATGCTTTCCCCTTCTCATGACTCTAAAACACGGGCAACGTGGAACCAGCCTGCAAAAGAGGCGCCTCTCCTAAAAGATGATTTCACGCTCAACGATATAAAGGATTACGAGTGCGTTGCCGGCGCGCCGCAAGTTAAAGATTCGAGCGGTCTGAAAAACCTCAATGCCGCGGGAATCTTTTTTCAAACCGGTTTTATTGAATATGAATTGACCCGCGCCGAGGCAAAGGATAAGACGCTCTATATTTTGGCGCGCGGGACGCCTGCTTTTGGAATTTATCCGATTATTGATTTGAAGATTGATAATGAGCGCGTCGCCTTCATTTATGTGGACAGCCCCGAATGGCGTTTTTATCCCGTCGCCGCGCCGAGAACATCCGCCCGCCAGAGATGGACGCTTTCCTATTTCAATGACGGCGCGCTGCCCATCCTTGACAATGCGGGCAAGCGCATCGGATTATCAGAAGATCGCAATTTGATGGTGGGCGGAATCTTTAAACTTATCGAAAATTAAGGAGACGGATGGTGGAAGAGAACAACTTTACATTCACTGATATGACGCGGATATTATTGAAAAATATCAGGGGCATCCTCGCCGCCACAATTATTGTGATGCTCCTCACAGCCGTTGGGAGCCTGTTAATGCAAAAAAAATATAAAGCGTCCGCCACGCTGCTCATCAACGAATCCAAAATGGGCATAGACGGTGTCATATCAAACTACTTCAACCCGCGATTTTATTACACGTTTGAAGGACTCGTCAAAAATAAAGAACTCGTCCGCCGTGCCATAAAAAAATTCAATCTGGATAAAAAACCATACGAATTAAGCGTCGAAGCCGTTTTAGAAAATGTGCACGTCGCCCTTGTGCGCAACACGCGCCTCATCAATCTGACCGTTGATTTCCCCGACCCGATACTTGCGGCGGAGATTGCGAACTTTATTGCGCAGGAAGCGGTTGCGCTCAATATGGTTATAAACAACACAGACGCCGTCCGCGCCCGCGAGTTCATGTCCGCGCAGGTGAACGCCGTTGCCGAGAGTATGAAGGCAAACGAAATAAATCTCCGCGAATATAAACAGCAGGCAAAAATTAAAGAACTCGAAACAGATGTGGAAACATTGCTCTATAACAAAGCCGACCTTTCGCTTCGCCGCTCGGACGCCCTCATCAAAAAGGCGGAATTGGAAGCGGCGGGCAAAACAGCCGGAACCGTTTCCTCTTCCGGCGGCGCCGCAACATCCATTCAGGAACTCGACGCCCTTATCGCCTCGCTTGATAAAATGATTTCCGAAGTGGAAAAAACGTTGGACGAAAAGCAAAAACTCCTTGCCGAACGCGAACTCCGCATCGAGGCGCTTCTTGCCCTATTTGATGCCGACCAGACCTCTTATGCTAAAATCAACACACGCATGGGCGAGAACAGCACCCGCGTCTCCGAAAAATTCCAAGAAATCCGCATCATTGACTCCGCCATCCCTCCCCATTATCCCGAATGGCCGCGCAAAAAACTCATGGTCATCATCGCCGGCGTCCTTGCCTTTCTATTCTCCTGCGCCTTTGCTTTGATGAAAGAACAGATGCGCACCCAATCCCTGTCATGATTATAATATGAAAAATTTTGAAAAGCGATACCCTTCTTTATTGAGTCAAACCCTCCGCGGGCTTAAAATCACAACATCCATGACCGCGCTCAAGACCCTCGTGGATGCCGGTTGCCAACTTGTCCTTGCTCGGCTTCTCTTCCCTGATGCCTTTGGCATACTTGCGTTTCTTATTTCCGCCGCCGGCTTTTTTTGCTACATTGCCGACCTTGGCGGAGGCAAATACATCATCCAGAAAAAAGACCTCACGCAGGAAGACGCGGACACCGTTTTCACCTTTGAACTCCTTGTTGGCGTCGGGCTGGCGCTGGCATGGCTTCTCGGCGCGGGATGGATTCTCCATATCCTTAAAAAAAACACCCTGCTGCCCTATGCCGCCCCCTTTTCGCTCTGGATTGCGCTTGAGCGATTCCAACTCCCGCGCTTCATCCTTGAGAAACGCATGGAGTTCGGCAAATCCAATATCGCAACTTTTCTGGGCATTCTGGCGGGCTCGGTGATTTCCGTTTTCCTCGCCTTGCGCGGATGCGGCGTTTACAGCCTCATCATCGGCTTAATATTCCGCAGCCTTGTCACGGCGCTTTTCGTCTGGCATTACAGCGACATGAAGCCGCGCCTGAAATTCCGAGCCGACCTCGCCGCGCCTTACATGCGCTTCGGACTTCCCCTTGCCGTCACAAGCCTGTTTGTGTTTTACTACTGGAACGTAGATTACATTATTGTCGGCAAATTTCTGAACGACACGCAACTGGGATATTATTACATCGCCTTCAAGTTCCCGCATTACATACTTCAATTGCAGTCGCTTGTTTCAACTGTGGTGTATCCCGCGTTTGCAAGGACAAAAGATGACGAACAATTGATGCGGGGGTTCAAACTGGCGACGAAATATTCCAGCGCGCTGGCGTTGCTGCCTTGCGTTGGCGTGCTGGCGCTGGGGGAGGGGATTGTGCGTTATGGACTGGGCGAGAAATGGATGCCCGCGTTGCGCCCGTTTCAGATATTCACATGCCTTGCCGCCGTCCGAATGATTACCATCCATTGGTATGATGTTTATTTGAGCAAAGGAAAGACGCGCGTCATGCCTTGGCTGAGCGTTTCCAATGCGCTCGGCGTGACGTTTGCCGCATGGGCGGGCGCGCGCTGCGGAACCCTGACGTCGGTGGCGCTGGGCGTGGCGGCGGTTAATTTTGTTGTTATCTTATTTGCCGTCAATGTCCTGCTAAAAAAAGTCCTGCCAGTGAGTTATGTCCAACTATTATGGAAACCCGTCCTCGCCGCCGCCGCAACGTTCCTCTGTGCAATTCTGCTCAACAGGGCGTTAAAAGATTCGGGAGGAATGATTTGCTTTTCCATTAAAATGATATTTGTTATTCTCATATACGGCGGAATATATTATTACCTTGACCGCCGCTCGCTTCACCATCTTAAAACCAGAATATGAGCATTTCCATTTCATTTTAACTCATAAATGCGCAATGATGAAAGAAAAACGCTTCTTGACAGAGACATCATTTTTAAGATAGGGATTAGTCAATCTCGGTGAGGAAAGTCCGGGAACTCCATTCACACAGATAATTGATGTAAATCTTGATGTGGCGAGGTGTTGCGAATGAAAATACAACATTATAATATCGTTTATATTTTCCTGTTTTTGTTTGTAATGCTTTCTTTCCATGCGCTTCCAAGCGGGAAAATCGTCGCCAAAATGGGCGATGCAGTTTTAACTTATGACGAGGCAACATCTATTGTTAAATATAAAAAATCCTTTTCGTCTTTTTTCGATAATAACATTGATGAAAATATTCTGCTGAGCATGGTTATTAAAAATTGGGCGCGTGAAACGGCTTTAAACAATCTTATAGAAAAATACAATATTGCCATTTCTGAAGAAGAAGTAAAATATGAATGGACGGAGATCAAGGGAAAATTGGCGGCTCAAAATGGCGGAAACCTGCCCCGTGAAATTTTCGAACTGAAGGGAAATAACAGGTTGAGCGAAATTCTGAAAAAAGCCCTTCTCGAAATTAATCCCAAGGGAGAAGTGTTGATAAACCAAGATACCGAACATAAAATTTTCGAACTTTTCACAAAAAATCGTAATGAGCTGAAAGAGGCGTTGCCAAACAAAATGGATCGTGAGTTATATATAACATTCAAGACTTTTATTGTTTCGTTTAGAAAACCGGAAGATATTGACTATTATTTTAACGCCCTCCCCGATAATTGGGAGGATATGTTCGATTCATCGCGAGAAAGCATCTCCCGAGATATTAAAATTCAAAAGTTGAAAGAGATTTTGGCGTTGCAACGTCTTCCGGAAATTGATATGGAAGACTTCAATCAGTATATGGGAAACGCCGCAAAAGGCAAAGGCATCGAGGCGCGAAAAGAGGCATTCAAAGAATATTTTTTACTCTTCGCCAATTACAATCTTGAAGATATTATTTATGAAGAGATCAGGAATCAATTGCAGATTCCGGATAAATCTATCTTTGAACAATTTAATCAGCAATACCCAAAGCCTGCCAGAGACGCAATAAAGCCGTCGTCTTCCGCCGTTTCCAGAGATAAATAGTCACCGCGACATCAATGACTGATAATAGAATTAGGACGATGTCCCCTGCGTTGGCGTGCTGGCGCTGGGCGTGGCGGCGGTTAATTTTGTCGTTATCTTATTTGCCGTCAATGTCCTGCTAAAAAAAGTCTTGCCAGTGAGTTATGTCCAACTATTATGGAAACCCGTCCTCGCCGCCGCCGCAACGTTCCTCTGTGCAATTCTGCTCAACAGGGCGTTAAAAGATTCTGGAGGAATGATTTGCTTTTCCATTAAAATGATAATGGCGATTCTCATATATGGCGGAATATATTATTACCTTGACCGCCGTTCGCTTCACCATCTTAAAACCAGAATATGAGCATTTCCATTTCATTTTAACTCATAAATGTGCAATGATGAAAGGATGGCAAATATGTATCATAAATTTTAATTTTTGATAAAACGCTTCTTGACAGAGACCTCATTTCTAAGATATGGATTAGTCAATCTCGGTGAGGAAAGTCCGGGAACTCCATCCACACAAATTATTGATGTAAATCTTGATGTGGCGAGGTGTTGTGAAGATTGATTAAAGAGGATCGCGATGAAAAATAAAGTCATGCTCATTCTGGGAGTTTCGATATTATTAGTTTGTAATATCAGCTTATCGGAAGAACTGTATATCGAGACACGTTATAAACGAATCACGCAGGAAATGGAAATTCAGAATCAGGAATCCATTAAACATGAAACAGAAGGAAAATTTGCCATTTCGGATTCATCTAAAAATTTATATGTTTATCAAAACCTTGCCAATGCCTTTATCGGGGAAATTAATAAGAATAATCCGTTAACGGAAAAAGAGTTGGAACAATTTTTTAATGAAAAATATGCTCCTTTTCTTGACTTACATAAATTAAGGGAAGAGGGAACATCAATCACTCTCGCATTAGAATCTTTTTATAATCAAAAAGAGTTGGATGAAGAGTCTTTTTACAATAAAAAGATCAAACAAACATCGCTCATACGAGTTTTCCCCTCTTTTCAACAATGGAGAAAAATGTTATCCGCTTATCAGTCTCCCAATGGCAAAAAACAAATGAATGTTGTTAAAGAATTGCAATCTCCGGAACAATACTATAAAGAATATGGTCAATATTACGCGGAGGGGGCATCAATTGAAAAACTACAAAAAAGGATGCTTGAGCAGAATAACATCAATCTCGACGATTTGAGGAAGAATTTCCAGAGTAAAAATCTTTCACTTAGGGAATTTAGGATTATTGATGATGTCGGTGCTTTGATTACAGATGTTGCCTTAATTAGGCGAATAAGGGCAGATTTACAAGGGAACAACCCTGATCGTTTGGAAAATTTCCAAAAATGGCTTTATGAACGCGAGAAAAACAATTCTAATCGCTTGAGCAAAGTTGGAATTGATGTTAAAAACTTGGATTTAAGCCCGATATATCCTTAAGCGTATAAGATATGAACAAATTGTTCATCCGCATTTTAAGGGCAATAATAACATCGCAGTCTATGAAAAGGGATGCAAAGGTATTGAATGAAAAATATAAGGGAGTACTCCCATGTTAAAAAGAATGGTTGTTCTTATATCGGTTTTTCTTGTCATAAATATCGCCCTTTATTCACAGGAAAATATTTTAAAAGCGGGCGATATCAACCAGAAGATAGCAACTTATGTTAAAAATATTCGCTCCGTTCCCATGAGTTTAACGCTCGATTTTTATCATGAGAAATATTTGGATTATCCGATTATTGAAAATCTTCCGGATAATATGGTGATTGTTGAAGACCCGCATTCTATCACCCGATTGGGAAAAGATGGACCGGATAAAAAAGGAACACTGAAGTGTCATTTTTCACAAGAATATAACCTTCCGTTTATAAAAACGACAAAGAAGGTAAAACTAATTATTGGAAACAATATAAATTGCTATCGCACGGAAGAGTTCCATCCTAATGAAACGGAACCTTGCCTCGTTGAAGCCTTCGACGGGACAAATACTAAGATATTGAATATCGCAGCAAATCAGTCAAACGATAAAACCAAAACAAAACTGGGCAATATATATGATGGTCCAAAATATTTGTATCATAGATTTCATCCCATTCTGGCGTGGCTGAGAAAAGATTCTTTGGATGATTCAACCACTATGGAAAAAATGCCCGATGGCAGGCTGAAACTATCCAAAACAAATGAAGATAATTCTTCCCAGAGCGCCATCTTATCCCCTGCCGATAACTTTATGATAATGGAAATGAAATCGGAAAGCAAAGATTCTATTAGCGAAATTACGATAACTCAAACAACAAAAGCGGGAGATTTGACGCTTCCCGCAAATTATGAGGAAAAAAATTATAGAATCGTTGACCAAAAAAAGATTCCTGCAGACATTGCCATTTATTCAAATATTACATATAAAATACTATCTAATGATGAATGTATGAAGGCATGTAAGTTCGAATTTCCTGAGGGCACAATTATGGATAAAATGAAATTTCCCTCAACAACGCCGCAATCAAACAGGCAGATACGCCATCAGTGATAAAACAGGGCTTTTCGCCTTTTCCAATCGTTCCTTTCCATATCGGCAGTTTGCGTGTTAATCTTTTGTTTTTTGCATGGCGGATTCGAGAGCCGCTAAACGAGCTTCTAAAGAGTCAATCTGTTTTTGCTGATTGGCATTTTGCTCTTTCAGAAAAAGAATTTCCGCTTTTTTGTTTATGAGTTTTTGGTTCAATTCCTGAATTGCCGCGGCTGCGTAAATGGTTAGCGGATAAGCATCCACTTGAAGAATCTCCCCGCCGTCGGCAAGCGTCTCGCCGCTGCCTTTGACATAATCCGGGAAAACTTCGGCGAACTCCTGCGCGATGACGTTCATGTAACGTCGAGGCTCAATCTCAGGATGCTCTGCGAGATATTCCTTCGTATATTCAAAATCCACGAGCCGCACCTTTTCAAGCGTCTCAAGCGCGTTTTCAATATTTTTTACATCGGTTTTGATGCGGGCATCGGAGTTGGCGAGCCAATTGCCGGCGGTGGATTTTGATGCGGCGCCTTCAACCTCGAGCATGTTGGTGGTTGCTGTGCGTCCAATGCCAACCTTGCGCTGGAAGTAGTTGTCGCTGCCAGGGACTCCAGTGAAATAGGAAGCGAATCCGATTGGGCTATTTGTGTGGCCTGCGACGCCGGCGTTGACGCCTGAGCTGGCGTCTGCCAGTCCAAAAATAGCGCAGCCATCCGTGCTATAGTTTTCGAATCGTCCGCCGTATGTGATTCCCGAACCGGACGATGCCTTGCCATAGATTCCACGTCCTGCATTGCTCGCCGCCTCAAAATAGCCGCCGTATGTGATTCCCAAACTGGACGATGCCTTGCCATAGATTCCACGTCCTGTATCGCTCTCCGCCACAAAATAGCCGCCATAGCTGGGAGCCGTGCCTTGTACGGCGCTTCCGCCACTGGAGTTCCTTGAAACATTCAACCCCGTATTCTCACCTGTGATGTTCAACATTCCGGTCATCGTGTCGCCGGTGGTGTTGACCCAATTGTCCGTTGCGGCGGGCATAAAGGCAGAGGCGTGCTGTCCGCCCAGCTGGGCTGAGTCGTGGCTGTAAAGGGCATAAGGACCTGCCGTGATTTTTTGCCGCGGCGCAAGCTTTGTATAGCCCGAGCGGTCGGCGTTTGAGACGCTGCCCGGACGCACGCTGATTTCGAGCCAGCGATCCGAACCCTTGAACCAGGAACTACCGAAATCCAATTCAGCGGAAAACAAACCGTTTGCCACCGCAAGATCGTCCACATAAATCGGATTGGACGCCTCCCCTCCCGAGGCGGCGGTAAAAAGTAAAAAACACAGGTCGTATGTGCCATTGGCGGGATTGGCGCCATCCTTCAGTTGACCCTGATAAGTGAAAGAGGTGGATTGAGCGGCAAGATGAGCGCAGAAAAGCATCATGCAAACACAACCAATACAAACCATAATAATTTTTGTCATAATAACGTCTCCTTTTATTCTTTATAATGGATTGAGTAAATCGAAAAAAAATGAGGTGTCAACATGAATCGGAAACTTATATGCGCGCATTTGGGAAACAATGGGGATTCATGATAAGGAGAGGTTAAGGAGAAAAAAGTTCTCCTGACGATTTTTACTTTTTTGGCGAAATCGTTATGATTTACGCCTTTGGTTCTCCATGGTTTTCAAAACCCTGACTTTGATGAATGCGTATTCGGTTGGTTTCGACAATCCATAATCTTTTTTGTAATGGGAAAATCCCGATGTTGTTAATGATGTTTTGGATAAGACTCTGAAGCGCTTTGATTCTGGGGTTTTGAAACAATTAGAGCCAATCCCCTCGATTGGCTCTAATTGCTGACTCTGATTTTTTTCCCTTATTAACTAAATTATCTTTTTCATAATCGCCATGCGGCGGGTGATGGTGAAACCCAGACGTCCATAAACGCCTTTCGCTGCGCGCTCGCCCGTCCACAAAACCCATGCGCAATGATACCCTTTGATGCGCATTTGATAAAGCGTTTTGGCGAGCAGCACCGAGCCGATGCCTATGCCCTGATAAGCGTCCGAAACGCCGAAAGGTCCAAAGTGGTCCCCCTCATATTGGCAGAAGCCGATGATTTTCCCTTTGTCAATTGCGATGATGATGCAATCCTCTCCATAGAGTCCCCGCGTGAGGTCAATCAGATTCCGCCGCGCATCCTCCAGCCACGGACCCGGCATCAGCGTTCCTTGAAATTCGAGGTAGTTGAGCAAATCTTCGCGGCGATAGAGCCGCACTTCGATGCCTTCCGCAAGGAGCGCCTTTTCTTTTTCTAAAACCTCTTTTGCAATCGTGAACTTGGAGATGGGGGCATCCATAGCGATTGCCTCGCTGTATTCGACAAATCCGTATTTCTGGAAAAGCCGGACGCCGTCCGCATAAGCCTCTTTGTCAATACCGGGGACGAAATAGTTTGGCGTATAGGGTGCAATCAGGATTTGTTTGCGTCCTTTTTGCTTGAACCACTCGATTGAATTTTCGAGCAGCGCAGAGCCGATGCCGCGTTTGCGGAAATCCGGATGGACGCCGAACGCCGTGATGAATCCGTCATCAGGGCGCATTCCCACGTTTTCGATGGGACGCCGCAGCGCCAGTCTTAAAGCAAATCCCGACAGACGTCCGCCTTTTTCCGCAACGACAAGACTGTCCTGTTCGCGGTTGACGTCCAGCAAAACCTTGCGTTCGAACAAATTCAACGTGATGGCGTCCAGAGGCAGCGCCGCCGCCCAGAGCGCGAGCATTTCTTGCGTGTCATTTCCTGTGAACGGACGAATATTAGCCATGTTCAAAACTCCTTTAATCGCATAGATTAAACGACTCCCTACGGCGGTTGGTTGAATCATTCAATAAAAATGTTCGCGTCTTAAAATTTTATTGCTATTTCCCTTGCGCGGTTTTGAGCCGCGTCCAATTGCTCTTTCATTATCTCTCTGCCGCGGGCGTCCATCGGTTGGGCGTTAATGAAGGTTATATCGGTCACGCCCACAAACCCGAATATTGTGCGGAGATATGGTTCCTGATAGTCAAGCGCGCAGATGGGGCTTTCGGGAGTATAATCGCCGCCGCGGCTTGTTATCACAACCATCTTTCTGCCTTTGGCAAGTCCATCAACGCCCTGTGCTGTGTATCGGAAAAGATATTGCGGTTGAGCAATCACATCAATATAATGCTTGAGGCGATAGGGAATGCTAAAATTCCACATAGGCGTGGATATGAGATAGGCATCGGCGGAAAGAAAGCGGTTGATATGCTGTTTGATTTCAAGCCAAGAGGGTTTTAATATATCCGAAATCTCGCCGTCCGCCATCAGCAGATATTTCCCGTCTGTGACATCGCGGGTAATTTCCGGCAACGGCTCCGCGAAAACATCAAGAGTTTCCACAGTCCAATCGGGATGCGTCTCGTTGAATTTTTCTAAAAAGGCGGAGGCGACAATAAGAGTGCGGGATTTTTCGCCCCGCATGGCAGCGCAAATATGAAGCAGTTTTTTCATTTTTCAACCTCCATGCTTATAAATATTAAGGTATTACGCATGATGTTTGAACCGCAAGAGTTTTTTATAATGTATAAAAAGGGCGAGATTGCTTAATATCCTGCATCAATTTCTAATTGTTTCAGGTCTATGTTCATGCACATCGGCGCGGCTGGATTGGCGAAGGTAAAAAACTTAACTTCGCAAGCTTCTTTTGCAAACGCTTCAAATGCCGCAAACCGACAAAAAATTTTTGATGATTGGGCAAAACTGCGCCCGCTTCATTCGTAAATATTAATATTGATATTGCCCGCGCTTTTGCTACTTTGAAATACATATTTGGTAATATGACGCCAACATGAAAAAAATGTTATTCGAAAAACCATCAGCGCAAATAATTATCATCGTTCTTTTGGGCGGAATGCTCTTGGCTGCCCCTTTTGGGAAATTCATCCTGCCCTTTGTCGTTCTGGGCGCGGCGCTTGCCGCCATTTTATATGGACATCCCGAACAGCGGAAATTTCTCGTTCGCTGGATGCTTGCCGCCCTTGCCGCGCGCCTCCTTTTTTTGGCAATCGTTCAATTTGCCCCTGTAACCCGCGAGCCCTTTCCATTCTTTTTCCTTGATGACCAATCGTATCACAGATGGTCGAAAGAAATCGCCCAAAGGTGGCATCAGGGGGAGATGCCGCGCGTCTGGACTGATGCCGAAGTCGGCACGCTCCAGACCGGTTATTATTATTTTATTTCCGGAATTTATTATGTTATGGGCGCGAATCCCATTTTCCCGCTTTTGCTCAATTCCCTCTTCGGCTCTCTTTTGTGCCTGTTGGTTTTCCGTTTGGCGGAGCTGCTGCTCGATGACAGGGCAGCCCGCTGGTCTATGATTTTGTGCGCCGTAAATCCCGTGTTCTGGTTCTGGTCATCCTTCCTTTTAAAAGATACCCTGCTGGTGGTATTTTTCGTCCTTGCCTATGTGCTTTACCTCGAATGGCGGCGCAAAAAAAATCCCATCATTTTTGCGGCGCTTTTGCCGACGGCATATTTTCTTTTTTTAATCCGCGTCCCGTCTTTGATGGTTGTTCTGGCTGCCATCTTCATCTATGAGCTGCTTGAGAGTCCGCGAAAAGGTTTGCTTTTAGCGCTGGCGGGGACAGGGGCGGCTCTTGCCGTTGCGGGGCGCGCTATTAATCTGGCGCGCGATGTGGAGGATCAAATCATCTACTCATTTTTGAACGCCCTGCCGGATGCGGGGCTGACGTATCGCGGTGCGTTGAAATATCTGGCGCGCGGAGTGCCGAGATTGTTTCTTGCGCCCTACGGCTGGGTGTTTGCTCATTATTTCACGCCGTTTTATTTCCTCTATATCGGACAGTGGTTTTTTTATCTGTATCTCTTTCCCCACGCCTTGGCGGGTTACATCCGCCTCATTGGCGAAAACAGGCGCACGGCTTTGTGGCTGATTATTCCCGTTGTCATCAAATGCTATTTGTATTTGCTGACGGAATTGTCGGCGCGGCACATGCTGGAGCTGATGCCGCTTTTCACTGTCGCCGCCGCTTATGCACTGCGCCGTCCGCTCACGCAAAGGTTCATGCTTCTATACTACATCAGCCTTGTGGCTTTCATGCTTCTCCATTTGTTGACTTTGGTGTTATAATTTTTTGCTTTGAATTGTTTCGCGATAAAGGTCTTCCATTTTTCGCGAGCAGACCTCCCAGTTATCATTATGGCGGATGATGTCCCAGTTTTGGGCGGATGCCATCTTGCGCCATGCCGGATTTTTCAAGGCAAAAACCGTCTTATCCGCAATTGAACGGGAATCGCCGATGCGAATATACAAACCGTTGCCGCCGTCTGTGATTCGCTCGCGATAGGCGTCCAGAGCGGAAACAACAGGCGCGGCGCCGCATGCCATCCCTTCCAAAATAGAGATGGAGAGCATATCCGAGCGGGTCGCCGAGATAAACACATCCGCCAGATTCAAAAGCAGCGCCATCCGCTCCGCCGTCACTTTTTCCTCGATGAAATGCGTTCTATCGTTTAAGCCGCACCGCCCGACAATCTGCCTCATTTCGTTCAGATAATCCTGCGTTCCCGACCCGCGGAGGATGATGAAATGCGCCTTGGGAACTTCACCCGCGATAAGCGGCAGGGCGTTGATAATGTCCCGTCCTCCCCAATATTCCGCCAGCGTCCGGTTGCTGATGACAATCGGCGCATCCTGCGGTATAGCGAGTTCGTTCCGTATCATTTGCGCCTCGTTTTTTTTATACGGATGGAAAATATTCAAATCAATGCCCCATGAAAATCCCTTCGATTTTTCTTCCGGAATGCCGAATACGGTTTTCAAATAATGTCCCAGCCCCGGATAATTTGTGGTGATGCGCGTAGCTGCTCGCAAACCCGATGTCACAAGAAACCGCGCAATCCGCGATTGAAACGGGTCAAAGAAAATATCGTTTCCCCACGGCGTCAGAATCTTGGGGTAATTGCCGCATCGCGCCAGCGCGAAGCCATACGCCCGCGCCTCCATTGCATGGACGATGTCCGGCTTGAAACGGGCGACTTCTTTCCGATATGGAATCCATTTGAACGAATCATTGCCATAGGGTTTTGGGTATATCTTAAATGCGACGATTGTCGTTAGAAGGTTCATTTGCGGGTTAATCACCCGTACGCCAGCAATCTCCTCCTGCGCCGCGGAATCCGATAGCACAAGCACCTCGTGCCCCAGCCCCGCAAAGTGGCGAACCCATCGCTGGGAGTGTGGATTATTCACCTCAAGGAGATAGCAGATTTTCATAATCCGCCCCACCATTTATTAACAACTGGCAACGAATAACCGCCTACGGTTGAATAATAAATTCTTTTGCAACATCTTTGTGCGCCATGATATTCATCATCTTCAATTTCACAAAATCCTCGCGATAAAAGAAATACCCCGGCGCGCGACCATCCCGCGCCCGATTGCCCGAGTCTTTGATAAGATACCAATCGTTGCCGTTTTTTTCCAGATAACCCACCAGATGAATCGCATGGTCGTCTGTCGTGCTTTCACTATTGAAACGCATCTGCCGCGCCGCATCGTCAATATAATCGGCGGGGATGTCGAACGACGGCACAACCGCCGCATTCAAAGGCGGAAAAAATCCCGGCTCCGAATTATCGCCCGCCATGCAGACGCTGTATCCCTCCCGCGCCGCCTTTTTGATGATTTTCATGAAAACATCCAACGGCAGGTTGATATAATCCCTGCAATGCCACCAGTTGTCGGATACCGGATATTCAACCTTTTCATAAAAAGGAAATTCCATCAGCGAAATGAAATTCCAGTAATCCTCAAGTTTCAGCCCAAGAACATTTTTGAAATATTCCTGCGGCGTCATCTCCGCTCCATTTGCCAAGACCTTTTCCGGCGGCGCGCCCATGTGGCTGTTCATGATGGCGCGAACGGTTGCAATAACGGCTTCCTCGTTCCATGCGCCGGCGGCTTTGACAGATTCAAGATATGCCTTCATCTCCGAGAACATTTTTATATCATTAAAGATATCGCTGCCGCTCTTCATGCCGTTATACGCCTCATAGGGGAGGGCGCCATATTCGGCAAAAATATGGAGGATGGCGTTCGGCTGGGAGCCGCGCACAAAATCGGAGTCGCCCCGCTCGCGCACAAAACGCCGCGCCTTTTCCACAAATTCCCAATAGACTGTGTGCATCGCGGAAAGCCTGATTTGCCGCCCGCTTAGCCGATAGATTTCCGATTCAAAAAAGGATGTGGCGGAAAAACTCCAACAAGCGCCGGTCAAATCCTGCGAGAAGGAAGGTTGATGCCAGACTTGCACAAACAGGTCGGCTGTGGTGGGAATATCCAGATTGGAGAAATCCATTTTGAAATCTTTTTTTATGACCTGCGGCTTTTCTTCCTGCGCCGCCGCCCGCGCCTTGAGCATGTCTTGGAAGCCGGGTTTTTTCTCGATGTACACCGCCGAGTCTTTTTCTGCGGCGCCTAAAGGGAATAAAAATATTCCCCAAAAGAAAAAAAGCAAAAAACGGCAGAAGTAAAATTTTTTCATATTAACCTCCAATATTGTTCTAAACGTTATTGACAGCATATCTTCCCCAAGCAATACAAGTGATTTTGTTTAATCCGATGGCATCAATGACAAGATTTTTTTCTTTGGGAGAATGAAAAATGACTCTGGGCGCAATCCTTCTGCCGATGCTCGTCATGGGGCTATTGGGCGCCGCCATGGCTGTTATGCTTATTGTTGCAGATAAAAAATTCGCCGTGAAGGAAAATCCGCTAATTGATGAAGTGGCGGAGGTTTTGCCCGGCGCGAATTGCGGCGGTTGCGGCTACGCCGGTTGCCGCGCCTTTGCTGAGGAAAAAGTCAAAAACCCCGAAAGCCCCGCCTTCTGTCCTCCCGGCGGCGAAAGGGTAGCGCGCGCCATTGCCGAGCTCATGGGGGTTAAAGCTATATCTTTGAAACCCATGGTTGCCCGTCTTAAATGCTCCGGCACCAATGACGTTTCCGCTCATGTAGGAGATTATGAGGGCATCAAAGACTGCCGCGCCGCCATGCTGGTTTTTCCGGGTCACAAAATCTGCCCCTATGGCTGCGTCGGTCTTGGCTCTTGCATGCACGCCTGTAAATTTGACGCCATCTCTTTACATAATGGCATTGTCAAAATTGACGAGGAAAAGTGCACGGCGTGCCGCGCCTGCGTCAGCGCTTGCCCCAAGCATCTTATCGAAATGATGCCGAAAGATAGCACAATATATGTCGCCTGCTCCAGCAACGACGGCGGCGGACGCGTACGCACCGCCTGCACTGCCGGCTGCATCGGCTGTAAAAAATGCGAAAAAGTTTGCCCGGTCGAGGCAATCAAGGTTACCGAGTTCCTCTCCAAAGTGGATCAGGATAAATGCATTCAGTGCGGCAAATGCGTCGAGGTCTGCCCCGTGCAGGTCATTCATGACCTTCGTTCTGCCGCTGTTAAAAGCGGGGTGGAAACTCCGGTTGCCGTATAATCCCATTCAAGACACCGACATGCCCCCGACTCTTCAACAGCGCCGCCGTTGGATTATATCCCTTTTCCTTGCTGTGTGGGCGCTCTATGGTATGACGACCAACCTCTGGGATCAGTATGGCTACAATCTCATGCATGCGGGCGTTGAGGCGATTGCCGAGCGCCGCACCTTTTGTCTGCTTGGAAGCGACACCCCCAAATTCGCCAAAATTGGCGAGGAAAAGCCAATGCCCGGACGCGACGCCTCGACGGATGTCTTTTTTTATCATGGGCGTCTTTATCCCGTGAAACAGCCGGGGATGTTTTTCCTCGGCGCAATTATTTATAAGCCGCTTTCCCTGATGGGGCTCCGATATAATCGCGAATATAATCTCGCCGCCGCCCTCGTTTCATGGCTGACCTCCGGACTTTTGGGCGCGCTCGCCGTGGCGCTCCTTTTTGCGCAAGCCCTGCGGGAGGGATTGCCGCTCCGCCCTGCCTTGATAGCCGCGCTCTCGCTGGGCATCGGCACAATCTTCTTTGCCTATGGCGGCGTTCTTCATCATGATTTTATCGCCGGGTGTCTCTTCTTTTTTGCATATTACCTGCTTTATGGGCGCGGATTTCAAACCCCCATTAACGCCGGTCATTTTTTATTTGCGGGATTATTAGGCGGATTTGCTGTAACAACTTCCGTTCTCGCGGTCATGTTTGTTGCGCCCTTTGCCGCCGCGGTCATCTGGTCAAGAGGATTGCGCCCATTTTTTATCCTCACTTTGGGATTTATTATCGGGCTCATTCCCCTTTTATTTTATGACTGGGCTTGTTTCGGCAATCCCTTTATGCTCCCCAATGCCGCGGCAAAAGATGTTTACACGCTCCCTCAAATCATCCCATGGAAATCTCTCAAAGAACAATTCTTTTGGTATTTTATTTCTTGGCGGTCGCTATGGGCTTTTTCGCCCATTTTGATTTTCGCCTTTTGGGGGTTGTGCGCCCGCATCAAAGAGGGCAATCTGAATAAAGATGCGTGGATGCTTGTGAGCGCCGTGAGCAACCTTTTTCTAACAGTTCCATTTATTCCAAGCAGGGGCGGCTCCGCTTTTGGACCGCGCTACCTCCTGCCCGCCGTGCCGCTGTTGGCTGTGGGCGTATTGCCGATTTTGCAGAAATTTGAATCATGGCGCAAGGAATTGCCAAGACCTCTTCGGCAGTTGGTTTGGGCGCTTTTTGGTTTGGCATTCAGCATGAGCGTTGCGATTTGTTTTTCAGGAGCATTGCGCGGCAGCATGCACGGCATGGACGTCCATCCTTATTATTACCGTTTGACTGTCGCCTTAGGGCTTTCCTCTATTCTGGAAACCCCCGGCGCGTTTCCCCTGCTTTATCCGCTTATCTTTCTTACCGCCGCCGTTTTTTTCTTTTTCCCGCGGCAAAAACAGGAAAGTTAACCCATTTTTCCTTGCCATATATTTGTATTCATTTCACCAACCAATTTGACGCCAATCCATATTTAGGCGGCGTTAAAAAAAATGTTCGCATGTTTCGCACGGGCATAATGCCCTATTCTGCAGAAGAAATGCTCGAGCCTATCTTCATACTGCATGCCCTGAATCGTTCCTATCAAATTTGTCGGAAGAAAAAAATACGCCGATTGACAAAATGAATGCCCTGAATCGAAGGCAATATTAACCTACGTATAAGGAAATATTTCCTGAAAAATGCCGTGATATGGCTTTTATACGGCAATCGTTCCTTTACTCGCTTTTTTTGTTTGCACCTAAAATCGTATCCGCTGATAAGAAACCGCTTTTTTATGACATAAGTTGTTTGGGAGAAAAATTGAAAAATGGCAAAAGAATATATTAATCGAGTTATGGAAATTATCGTTCAACGCAACCCCCGCGAATATGAATTCCATCAGGCAGTCAAGGAGGTGCTGGATTCTTTGGAGCCCGCGCTCGACCGCCATCCTTGTTATGAAAAATATAAAATCCTTGAACGCCTGACCGAGCCAGAACGCGTGATTGTGTTTCGCGTCCCATGGGTTGACGACAATGGCGAGTATCGGGTGAACCGCGGCTTCCGCGTAGAATTCAACTGCGCCATCGGTCCCTATAAAGGCGGTTTGCGATTCCACCCCAGCGTTAATCTTGGCATCATGAAATTTCTCGGCTTTGAGCAAATTTTGAAAAACGCCCTGACCACACTTTACATGGGCGGCGCAAAGGGCGGCGCGGATTTTGACCCCAAAGGCAAATCCGAGCGCGAGATGATGATTTTCTGCCAGTCCTTTATGACGGAACTCTATCGCCATATCGGTCCCGCCACGGACGTTCCCGCCGGCGATATCGGCGTGGGCAGGCGCGAACTGGGTTACATGTTCGGACAATATAAACGCATTACAAACCAATTCAATGGCGCCCTAACCGGCAAAAGTCTCAACTGGGGCGGCTCCCAACTCCGCCCGGAAGCCACCGGCTACGGCTGCGTTTATTTCGCGCGCGAAATGTTGAAAACGCGCGGCGAGGAATTCAAAGGCAAAACATGCGTTATTTCCGGCGCTGGAAACGTTTCTCAGTTCACAGCGGAAAAATTAATCCAACTCGGCGCTAAAGTGGTCAGCCTTTCCGACTCCAATGGTGTCATCCACGACCCTGCGGGCATTGACGCCGAAAAACTTGCATGGGTGATGGACTTGAAAAATAAACGGCGCGGACGTATCAGAGAATACACCGAAAAATATCCTAATGCCGCCTATCGGGAAAAAGCCAACCCTTGGGATATCCCATGCGATTGCGCCTTTCCTTGCGCAACACAGAATGAAATTGAGGAAATTGACGCCAAAAATCTCATAAAAAACGGGTGCTATCTTGTAGCGGAAGGGGCAAACATGCCCTCCACTCCAGCCGCTATCAGAGTCTTTCAAAAAGCCAAAATTCTATACGGACCCGGCAAGGCGGCAAATGCCGGCGGCGTTGCGGTCTCCGGTCTGGAAATGGCGCAAAACGCCCAGTTCATACATTGGAGCCGCGAGTATGTGGATTCCAAACTTCAAGACCTCATGAAAGAAATTCACGATAACTCTTGGCGACGCGCTGAAGAATATGGTTCTGTCGGCGATTATGTTGTCGGAGCAAATATCTCAGGCTTTCTCAAAGTCGCCGACGCCATGATCGAGCAGGGGCTTGTGTAAGCATTAAAAAGGCGGGTTTCTTTAATATGGCAGGTCGCCGCCGCAAAGAAGGCAGCGATTCGATATTCACGATTTATCATCTGCCCAAGGGGTGATGAGCGCGCAGCATGTTTCATCGAATCGAATGGCATAACGACGCTTCTGCGCCATTTTAACAATTTCGTCTCCCGGAAATGCGATACCGTCAAAACCGTGTTTGAGCGCGAGCATTTCCAGTTTTTTCTGATAATTCCCCGCCGGTTTGGCGCAACCCAAATAGAGCGGGATTTCAGGAAAGGCGCTCCTTGCCGCATCAAAAAAACGATTCACCTCCGTCAGCGGCATAGGGGAGGCGCCCGCCATTGCCGTGTGCGGCAGCGGCATCAGAAACACAATCACCAGCGATTTGAGCCGGCGTCCTTTGAGTATATCAAGCAATTCTGCCGAATCCTTGCCGTCTTCATTCAAACCTAAAAGGATGTGCGGAGAAATCGGCAGAGAATGCTCTTCAAGCAGAAGAAGCGAAGATTTGATATCCTCAATCGTTTTATTTTTCAGATGATAAATCTTTTGAAGGACATCTGTATTGACGATGTCCACCATCACGGCATCAACGCCTGTCGGGGCGAGCGCGCTTGCAAATGCGGGGTTTGCCAGTTTGGTATGCACGGTGAGCAAAAGCCCCAGCTCCCTTTTGATTCTGGCAAGAATTTCGGAAAATTCTTCAATGGGCAGAATGCCGTCCGCGCTGCATCCGCCGGAGATTAGCATCCCCTTTCCGCCGCGCGCCGCCAGATTCCGCGCCATTTCCCAGAGCGCCTCCGGCGTTGTTGCCTTTGGCATTTGCGCAAGCAGTTTTGCCTCGCAATGAGAGCATAAAAGATGGCACCTCGTCCCGGTTACGGATACACCGATAAAAGAGCTCCCGTTCCGATTTGAATAGCTATCAGAATGAAATTGTTTGGTATTCGGCACGCTGAAAACGATGGAACGCTTGCGGCGCGGTTTTGGATTTAATTGCTGCCGTATCAAAGCAATATCTTCTTTGGTCGGCTCAAAGGGGTAATTCCGCACTTCGGGTCCCGGACGCGAATTTCCATACGGGCGATTGCAATCCACCTTGCCCCCGCAATTGCGGCAGCCTCGCGTCATAAAAGGCTTGCCCGAGTCAATCACCCAGTCGAGGACGTTCTTCGACACGCCGAAATCAATAATCTGTTCCGTTTCCGGATCAAAATCGAAGTTCTGATAATAAGAATAACCATCGTCAATCAGATGACAGGCAATCTGAACGCGGCGATAAAAATCCAAAGGCGGCGGCTCATCCTTGCCCATCCCCGTTCCCTGCTCTGGGTAAAATGAAAAAAGATGATTGCACGCCCCCATATCCTTCACGCGCTGGAATATACGAACCAGATCCTGCTCAGTCTCGCCCAGTCCGCAGATGATATGCATTCCCACGTTCATCTTGCCGAATATCTCAATCGCCTCTTCAAACCTCTGCCAGTAAACATCCCACTTGTGGGGACCTGTCACCCCCGCCCCGCGCCGCTCCTCAAAAATTTCCGGCGATGCGGCGTCAATGGCGATGCCGATTTTATCCACGCCCGCTTTTTGCAATTCTTTCAAATATTTCTCATCCGTAATAGTCGGCGAGAGCAGGACTGAAACCGGCTGCGGTGTTTCATTCACGAGGCGCTCGGTAAGAAAAAGGGTGTCTTCTATGGCGCGGAAATGCACAACCATCGAAATACATGTCCGGCGCGCAACTGAGGAAGTTTGCAGACCGGCGATGATGTCGTCCATTGCATGAACAGGCCATGGGACGCGGATGAATGTCCGCTCATCGGCAATGCGCGAGCGCGAAAGTCCGCAATAAGCGCAATTCGCTTTGCAGCCGTCTGAATAATGAAGCAGCAAATTCACGCAGGTCATTTTCGCATCGCGCCAGAATCGCCCCCGCGCCAGCCCAAGCGTCATGGCTGCTGCCAGCGAGATTTTCACATATTCCGGACTTTCCCGCTCCATAAGATTACACCGCTCTGTTCGCAAATATTACATGAAACATACCGCGCTCATTTTAGCGCTTGCAAGAAAATATAAAACCCCGCAGCGCCCTTTTGAACAGAACTTCTGCGGGGCTTATATATGGTGGGTAATACAGGACTCGAACCTGTGACCTTCGGCATGTGAGGCCGACGCTCTAACCAACTGAGCTAATCACCCGCGAATTCTATCAGCGCAACAAGTGAAAAGAATATATCTCCGCCGCTCCATCCAACGCAAGAAAAATCTTTAACCTTTCTTCCTTGCGCTGCGCATCCGCCCCTCATTATTGATTATCGTAATGAGGTTATTTATATGACATATCTCCGTTTCGGAATTCATCTGCTCTTAATTTTGGCGCTGAATTATTGGATTCTTTCCTTTTTCTTTTACAGAAAATTGAAGCGCGCCGTCCCGCATCTTGAAAAACTCGAACTACCGCTACCGCCAAAGCCGCCGCTTGTCTCCGTCATCATGCCCGCCTGCAACGAAGCCGACCACCTTGAACTCGCCGTCCTTTCCAGGCTCAAAAGCGATTATCCCAATGCGGAATTTATCCTCGTGGACGATCGCTCTACAGATGCCACGCTGCAAATTGTCAACCGCCTTGCCGCCCAATTTCCCAACCTTCGCATCATCCGCATCTCGGAACTGCCCGATGGCTGGCTCGGCAAAGTGCACGCCCTCCAAAAAGGCTTGGAAGCCGCTAACGGGGAATGGATTCTCTTCACCGACGCGGATGTTTATTTCTCGCCGGATCTCCTCTCCCGCAGCATGGCTTATTGCCTCTCCCGCGATAAAGACCACCTTGCCCTCCTGCCCCAATTTCTGACATCAAGCCTGCTGTTGGACACAGTCATTTCGCATTTTATGCGTCTATTGTGTCTTATGGGGCGTTTATCAAAGGTCGAGGAACCCCGCTCAGGCGCGGCGGTTGGCGCGGGCGCATTCAGCCTCTTTCGGCGCAGCGCCCTCGAGCGCACATCTGGATTGGAATGGCTGCGTCTTGAAGTCATAGACGATATTGCTCTGGGGCAGATGCTCAAATATAACGGCGCTCGGCAGGCGGTTGCCAGCGGTATCGGATTGTTAAAGGTGCAATTCTACCCATCGCTCAAAGCCATGGCGCGCGGCATGGAAAAAAACGCCTTCGCCGCCGCCGGCGAATTTAAACCCTTTCGATTAATCGCAAACGTTGCCGCGCTTTTCATACTTGAGATGTCGCCTTTCATCGCTTTTTTGCCCTGTTGGCATCCTCTGATGAGACTGGCGGGCGCGGCGACGCTCCTCATCTCGATAATCGTCTCTATACTGGTAAATAAATGGATGCGCCAGACCGTTTATTCAGCCTTCCTCTGGCCCCTCGGCACTATCTTCATGACGCTATTCACGCTGCGTTCGGGATTTCTTGCCTTGCGGCGCGGCGGCATAATCTGGCGCGGAACGCTTTATCCCCTTGCATTGCTGCGCGCCCATCGCCGCTTTTCCCCCCGCTGGCGCGCTGAGCCGAATAATAGGCATTCATAAAAAAAACGCCGAATGTCCATTGTTTGAAAATGGATGGCGTCAAAATAGTAAAAGTATTTTTTCAGATGAGACTTGTTGAAAAGTATCGCTCTACGCGGTCGGGGAGGATGGTCACAATATTTTTCCCCTGTCCCATTTTTTTTGAAAGGGCGATGGCAGACCAGACGTTTGCGCCGGAGGATGTTCCCACCAAAACGCCTTCCTTCTGCGCAAGCTCCCGCGCCATATAGACGGCGTCTTCGTCCGTCACAGTGATAACGTCGTCAATCAGCGAGGTGTCTAAAACAGGGGGGATGAAGCCGTCGCCGATGCCCTGAATCTGATGCAGCCCGGGTTCGTGACCTAAAAGCGCCGCCGAGTTGCTCGGTTCCACCGCCACAATTTTAATATCGGGATTTTTTTCTTTCAGGTATTTGCCGACGCCGCCGAGCGTTCCGCCGCTGCCCACGCCCGCCACAAAAGCATCCACCTCGCCTTCCATCTGATTCCAGATTTCAGGCGCGGTGTTCAGATAATGGGCTTCGGGATTCCATGGATTTTCGAACTGCTGCGGGAGGTAAACATCCGGGCGGGAGGCTTTAATTTCCAACGCTTTTTCCACCGCGCCCGAGATACTTTTTTCCTTAGGCGTGAGAACCAATTCTGCCCCAAGCGCGCGAATGATTTTCTTGCGCTCTTCGCTCATATCCTCCGGCATGACGATGATGACTTTATAACCGCGCCGCACGCCGGCGAGGGCAAAGCCGATGCCTGTGTTGCCGGATGTCGGCTCTACGATAACGGCGCCTTTTTTCAAAAAACCCGATTCTTCCGCGCGCTCGATGATGTGTTTGGCAATGCGGTCTTTAATGCTGCCGCCGGGATTTAAAAACTCCGCTTTGGCATAAACATTGCCCGCGCCCAAATCCGAAAGCCTTATCATCGGCGTTTTGCCTATTGTGTTTAGGATGTGGGTTATGAATTCCATTGGATGCAGCGGGGCTTTTCTAATTGAATTGGCAGTTCACGATTGGCTGAAAAATAAAAGGTTATACTTCTTCGTAAAAAATAATACGACCGCAATGCTCGCAAATGTCATTGCCGTCGCCTGTCTCAATGTCCTGACGCTTGGCGGTCGAAAGCGCCATCCAGCAGCCGGTGCAGACGCCCGCGCGCAGTTCCACAATCGGGTTTTGATAGCGTCGGCTGATTGTCTGACAATAGCGAATCATTTCTGGGCTGAGATTTAATTGATGCATCTCCGCTTCCAGAGTGGAACGCCCGCCGCCGTATTTGGTCTCCGTTAACATTGGATTCCCAGACATTTTTTTACTCCTTTATATTAAAAGCAATTATTTCTGACAACCTTCGGCGATTTTTTCACGCTCGACGTTGATAAGTTCCTGAATAATTAATTCGGGGTTTTGCATGCGGCGCAATTTGGAAATTAGTTTCTTCTGCTGATAGAAGATGCGAGCCAGACGCGCCAGCATACGCACGTGGGCGGAATCATCAGGGGCGCAAAAAAGAACGAATACATAAGTCTTGCCGCCGCATGGAGCGCCAAATATCACACCCTGCTCCACGATTAAAATCGCAAGCAACGGTTCCTGCAATCCTTCCAGAGGACGGCGCGGATGCGGAAAGGCGATCCCTTCATCCATTGCCGTCGAGAACATGGACTCGCGCTCTTCGATGGAGCGCAGAAGCGCGGTGTAATCCGTGAGCCTGCCCGAGCGGATGGCAAGGGTGGTCAGGTCTTCAAGGACATGGCGTTTGTCCACCACAGATTTTTGGACGCGCACGCAATCGGGCGTAATGAGTTCCATAATGGAAGGCGGCAGCCCGTTGAGGATGTTGCTTTTTTGCTGAGGGCGCGATTCCGATTTGACCTTGAGCCAAGAAAGAATCTCGCTTTCATCAAACCGCCAGAGATGCCCGATGCGGGAGGCGGGGATTTCGCCACGGTTCGCCATGTTCAAAACTGTGCGCGGGCAGACTTTAAGCATTTCGGCGACATCTTGAACTGTGAGGACATTATTCATAACAGAGGCGACAGAAGGATTTCTCATCCGTTTTCTTTCATTTACATTAAATTACGTTAATCACTCGCAAATGCGTCAAAGCGGCGTCAAGACTTTTTTACAAAAAAATGATTATATCTTTTGTAAAACCGATTGAATTCGGAAGGGTTAATTAATAATATTAAATAATTCCTGCGTTTAATGCAAAATCATCCCCGTCTTTTCCGGATCTGATATGATTCCCTTGCGCAAATTCGGCAAAATTTTTTCCGAAAGGGTAGTGTTATAGACAAATATAATAAAGCCGTTTGTTCGATATTTGCGCGTCACCAAAATCAGTTCAATTATCTTATCCGCCGAAAGAGATTTTTCTTCGGAACTGATGCTTATGCCCGGATATAAAGGCGCTTTCCCCGCCGTGTAATTTAATTGTGATTCTAAAAGGTTTTCAAGCCGCGCGCCGGAGTCGGTATAATCCATGGGGCAGACAAAATCAAGATAGCCATTTTCAATCCACGAAACCCAATCCTGCGCCACAGATGATTTACAGGAGGGATAACCTGAAAAAACAGCGGCGGATATTTGAACTTTTTTATCGCGCTGAGCCACAGCCTGCCTCATCCCGCGCACAACTCGCGTAATCTGCTCGCGCCGCCATTCCCGATAAGCCTCTTTGAGCGGTCCGCTATAGCAATCAAGGGGCCAGTTGACAACTGTGTTGCCGGTGTCTTTTTGAAATCTTTCCAGGCAGCCCTCACAATAACAGCAGGTCTCATCGGGATACCTGATATAATCATAATGGATTCCATCCACATCATAATTATCAATAATTTCGAGCATGACGTTTATTTCGAGCTCATAATTGAGCGGATGCGACGGGCAAAGCCAGTCCACAGGGTTACCGTTCACATCAACCTGCGTTCTTTTCTGGTTGCGCATGTCGTCAATAAAACTTTGCGGAGCAAAATATAAAAACCAGCTCAGTTTGCGAACGTGCGTCTCAATCCCGCGCGGCTTGCATGCCTTAACGCAAGCGGCGATATGGTCTCCCCTTTGATTATAGATATCTGAGTGGGGAAGAAACTGGCTATTATAATGGGCAACTCCCCCTGTTGCCATATAAGGCATGACGGCATTGAATCGGTTTTGCGCCAAATCAATTGCCATTTTGTCCCAACCATCCACATACGGACCCGACGAGTGGTTGTAGCTCGCCCAGACGGCGCGGAACTCAGGCGTCAGGGATTTTTGCGCCAGATAATAAGCCTCAAGCAGATGCAGCCGGGAACTTGTTATCAGATCCAGGTTCTGACAATACGTCCCCGATGTCAGCGAATCTAAAACCTCGTTCCGATAAAAGATTGAAGCGGTAATGTTTTTTTCAACAAGAAAAGCCCGCGGGGTCGTCGAGCCCGATTTGCGAATGCCCAAAACCGCTTCATCGTAATTTGAGTATTCGCCTATTCTGCCGATACCTTCGAAAGCCCTTGTTACAATATCCCATTTCGTTTCCGGAACAAAATAAGAAACGAGCGCCGACATTAATTTCTTTTTATTCTCCAGATCATCGCTGAGCAGAATGTGCGACATATACGCCCCGTTGTTGCCGATAGTCCATGCCGCGCCCAGAGTTTGCGTCCCTTCCGCATCTTCCCAATTGGCAAGAACCTGAACATCGGAGGCGACGGGTTGCACGTTGAAAAAATTCCAAGAGGCTTGTTGAATATACGGCGGAATACATTCAACGATGTCCGTTCGGAAACGCATGGCTTTGGCGGCGATGCCAGAGATGCCTTTATTCTGCAATCCCAAAAGTGTGAAGACCGCCTGTGGGGCGGTGTAGAAGACTATAATCTTACCGCCGGAGGCAACGTAATTTTGGATTTGCGCAATCTCTTCGGCTGACATGTTGTTGCTATACGGAAATATGGCAAGTTTGGAATTCTTTAACCCGCCTGATTCAACATCCTCTTCCGTAATCTGAGTGTGTTCGATTCCAACGGCGTCAAGGCAGGAGGCTATCAGGGCGTTTGTGGATTCGGCGGTGCCCGCGCTTGTGCTCTTTGTCCCCTTAACCAAAAATGTTTTGGCGTTCATAAGGAGGAGAGAGTTAGCGATGATTTCCGTATCAACGTTCAAACCCTTCCATGGGGAGATGCGGATGCCATTGATGGCGTGCCAGCCTGTCGGCGTGCCGGAAAAATTAAAATCCGCCCGCGAACGGCTCAAGACCTGCCAGCCCTTTTGAAGCCCGGAAAATGTGGCGCTATACCAGCCGCTTCCGCTTCGGAAATAAAGCGTGAATGATGTTATCGGGTTTGGATTGGAGACATGAATTCTCAATTTAATAAGCGTGTAGCTGGTAAGATCCTCGGAGGTATTCATATCCCAATAACAACGAGAATCCACGCTGGAAAAGTTGCATGGAAATCTGACGCCTTGTTTTTCCAACGGCGGGAATCCATCAAAAAGCCCCACCCGCGCGACGCCTTTTGCAGGGGTCCACGCCGCCCTTGCCGCCTCTGTTGTGGCAAAATCAAAGACAGGCAATTCCTTTTCTGCAAAAGACAAAGAAGCAAAAAGAATGATTATTAAGAAGGCACATGGAATGATAGTTGAGATTTTCATTAGCGGCGCTCCAAAAATATTTTTGTTGCCTTAGGATAAAGAACGCTTCCGCAAAAGGCGCATTTTGAGAAAACCGCCAAGCATCGGGCGGGCGGCAACGCTATGAAACGCCGTCGGACTGTCCGGCGTCAAAGTCCTCGCGCTTGGCATGTTGGCAATAAAAAAATCGGGGAATTTTTTTTCTCAGCTTGCAGCGTAATTTTCTCCTAAATCGTAAAAAAAATTATATTATCATCTGAGAGATTTTTTTATTTTCAGAAAGTGGGAGTTCAATGACAAAACGGGTGCCTTCATCCGTTTTGGTTTCGAACCATATTTTGCCGCCATGCTCTTCGATGACCTTTTTTGTGACCGTCAAACCGATGCCTGTTCCGCGGCGACCTTTGGTGCTGAAGAAAAGAAGAAAAATCCGCTCTCTGCTTTCTTCGGGGATGCCGGTGCCGTTATCAATAATTTCAACGATCACGCGTTTCTTTTCTTTATCGTATGATGATTTAAGAATAATCAGCCCCGCGCGTTCTTCTGGGATGGCGTCCATCGCGTTGGAAATCATGTTCAGCAAAGAGTCATACATGCGATCCCAATCAAAAAAGATGTCGGGAAGATTTTGGGCAAAGTCGGGCTTAATCTCGACGTGCCGCTCCGCCGCCGTATCTACAACAGAGTTGAGGATTTCCACAAGGAGGGCGTTGATGTTGCCCCGTTCAAGGTCGAAATGAATAGGGCGGGAATAGTTGAGCATGTTTTCCACAAGGTAGCTGATTTTTTTTATAGATTTCTGAAGGAGTTTCCACCCGTTTTGCGCCTTTTCTATGTCGCCGCTTTTGAGTCCGCGATCCACAAACCAAGCGCCGCCTTCCATGCTTTGGAGGATGTTTTTGATGTAATGGGCAATTTCTGAAAGGCTGACGCTGACCATAGCCATTTTTTCGGCGGTTATTTTCTGATGATAAAGCCGCGCTTTTTCAATAACGATAGCAACCTGTTTGCTGATGGTTTCAAAAAGGGTGATCTCGACGTCGGTGTATTCATAGACCTCGAATTTGCGGGCGGTCATCACGCCGATGACCTCATCCTGTATGCGGAGCGGGGCGCCGAGATAGGCATGGAGTTTCTCCTCTCGGCTGGCGCCGGGAATTGCCATGAAACGCGGGTCTTTGGGAGCGTCCTCAAAGGCAGCCAGCTGGTTATGCTTAACCACCCATCCGGGGATGCCTTCGCCCATTTTGAATCGCGCCCGGCCGACAATTTCCGGATCCAGTCCATTTGTGGAGCGCAGCACAATATCGTGAGGCTCTTCCAACTCAATCAAATAAATGGAGCACACAGGGACGTTCATCGCCTCCGCCGTCTGCTCGGCGATTGTTTTAAGAATATCGTCAATCTCCATCACCGAGCCGACAAAGTTGCTGATATTGAGCAGGACATCCAGGATTTTTTGTTCCGTGATTGGCATTATTACACCTCCAAATCGTTTGATACCCTTCCGCGCAGGTCTGCAAGCGAGTCAAGGATTTTTATCTGAAAGGCATGAGCTAAAAGCATATACCCGCCAAGGGTGAGGGTGCCGGCGGAGAGAATCTCGCACAGGATAATCCCGCGTGTTCGTGGCGCAACCCCCTGCCCCAGCGTATAAACCTGCCAGACACTTGCAAAAAGCAGGGCGACGCAAAAAAGAAATGCGGTGTGTTTGCCGAGGAGTTCGAGCCGCTCGTCCGTTTTTAAATAACGCCGCAAAAGGATATAGAGCAGGGTGACATTAATCACAAATATCAGACTTGTGGCAAGGGCGATCCCGGCATGCGCAAAGATGCGATTCCCCGCAAAAATAATCATCATCGTCCTATCCAGCAGCCAGTTGAGCGGCACCAGCGGAAGACTGACAAAAACCGGAATCCAAGGTTTTTTTATGGCAAGAAACGCCGCCACGCACAAAGGTTGCAGGAGTTGAAACGGCAACCCCGGCGTGTAGAAAAAGAGCGCCATCGAAGTCAGGATAATTCCCTTTTCTCCAAATCTGCCCCAAGCATATAAAATGGAGATAATATCCCTGCAAGTCATCAAAATAAAAAAAGTTATGGGAATAGAAAAAAAGACCAGCATGGCAACCGTCTGAGAAAAAAGGCGCCCCGCCGCCGCGCGATTCTGCCTTGCCTCCTCGCGGCTTAAAAAGGAAAGAAGCGGCGTTGAAAAGGCGACGCCTAAAAGCGTTGCCGGCAAAAGAATCAAACGCCATGCATAGTTCAACGATGAGACACACCCCTCGCCAAGCGGCAACGCCAATTTTTGATCCACAAGATAATTCGCCTGCGCCGCGCCCGCCAGCAGAACAGCAGGAATAAAGGCGTTCAAGACAAGCAACGAATGAGGGCGGATTTCCTCCGTAGGCGATTGGAAGATAAATCCCCGCGCCGCCACCGGAGGAAGCACAACCAGAAGCTGCGAAAACTCAGCAGCCAGAATTCCAACACCAAGGCTAAACACCCCAAGCCGGCTGTAAAAAAGCAACACGGCAAGGATAATCATGCTGTTATAGGCGATGGAACGCAACGTGGTGTGCCTGTAACAATGGAAAACATTCGCCGCGCCAACAAAAAGTCCGGAGAGCATCCCGCCGATGAGCGCCGGTGTCATGAGGCGGTATCCCCGAACACCCATACGGAGCGCCGCCTTGTTCATTTCCGGCGGAAAAAGCAGAGGGATAACGAAGGGCGCCGCCAAATAATTGACAAACGCAATCAGACAGGATAGGCAAAATGTCCAGATGGCAAGGCGCGTTAAGAGCTCCCATTTTTTATTATCATCGGATTCAACTGCAAGGGAAAGCCCCGGCACAACCGATTGTGCAAGCCCGCCGCCCAGTATGGTGCACAGAAAGATGGGGATGGAGGTTGCCAAAAGAAAGATATCCAACTCCGCGCGCGTTCCAAAATATGCCGCATTCACCGCCTCCCGAATTATTCCAAACGGACGCGAAAGAATGGTCAGCGCCATAATCAATCCAGCCGAGGCGGTCAGCGCCCGCGAAGAAGAATGCCGCGCGGCGGAATATGAAAGATTTTTGCTCATTGGCTTTGGGGACGAACCCGCAGGTCGTTCATCGTTTGAAAAGTCAACGCCGCCTTGAAAAGCGTTGCGGGGACATCGCTCTCAAATCGGCATCGAATTGTTTTAGGCTGCTTCGGAATCAGGTCAAAGAAATTATCATCCAATGAATACTCGGGAATCGGAGGCGAAATGGCGTTCGATTGTTTTTCCAAAGCCGCATCCTCCCATGCCTGCGCGTTCAGGAATATCTTGACGCATTTTATAAAAATGTCGCTTTTGAGCGTGATTTCATACTCCCTTTCTGAACGCGGCGTAATCCGAAGATGGCGCCAGTCGGGTTTAGACAGCTGGAGATATTTTACAGGTTGCAAAAGCAGAGTGTCCTCGGATACGGAGCGACCGTTCTGCATGAAACGCAAGGTGATAAACTCAAACCCGGGTTGCGTAATCCATAATCCGCCGAGTGAAAAAGTGCCGATGGAAAGGCTGCCATTGGGCGGAATGCAAAGGCTTGAGATGCGCTCAAAGATTTTCACCCCTTTCAGGGTGTAAACATTAAGGACCGCATCGCCAACTTGCGGCTCTGGAAGGTCGTTGACAAGCGTGCAGCGAACCTGTCCGCGAACGGTTTCCGGTCGGGAAACGTTGCAATCGGCGGCTGGCTCAAATGTCAACGCCGCCAGAATCGGGGCAAACGCCCGGCGTGTGTAATAATAAGACGCCTTGGGCCGGCGGAAATAATCCACAAGAGACCAAGAGATGGCAGGCCAGCAATCATTGAACTGCCAGATAAGCGCGCCCGCCGTTTTAAATTTTCGGCTGCGCCAGTGCTGGATGCCCATCTTGAGCGCCTCGCCCTGCAGCATCTGAGAATAATACCCGAGCTCGTCGAGATTGCGCGGCAGATGGACGTATGACCAAAGGTATCGGATCATTCTCCCCAGCCCTTCGGTCATTTTTTCGTGATGCTGCAAAGAAGGGGAATTGAGCTGATGGTCTCGCTCTTGTGTAAAAGCAAAAATGGTGCGATTGCGCGGGACGGATTGAAATCCGAATTCGCTGATAAAACGTCCATTGTCTTTGGCATATTCCTCATATCGCCGCCAGTTGCCCCAGACCTCCCAGTTATGGCGGTCGCCATCGGCGGGGCTATTCGGGTCGCCGCCGCCATGCGGGCTGGAAGCCCAATAAGGGCGCGTCCCATCCAGTTCCGCGCAGACAGCCGGCAAAAGTTCTGTGAAAATTTTGTGCCCTTTGTAATTTTCACGGCTGCGCGGCTCCGGAGCAAAAAGCCATTCGTTTTCGTTATTGCCGCACCAAAGCGCCACGCAGGGATGATTGCGCAGACGCCGAATTTGTTCCTCCGCCTCCCGCCGCACAAGATTCAAAAACCATTCCTCTTCGGGATATTCCCCGCAAGAAAACATAAAATCTTGCCAGACAAAAATCCCATTTTCGTCGCAGGCTCGGTAGAAGGCGTCATCCTCATACACGCCGCCGCCCCAGACGCGCAAGCAGTTGGCATTTGCGCGCGCCGCAAGCGCCGCCCATTCGCGGTAGTCTTCCTCCTTGATTCGCGGCAGAAAGGAATCCGCCGGAACCCAGTTCATACCTTTCATGAAAACCGGTTCGCCGTTCACCTCAAAAAGGAACTTCCTGCCGTCGGCGTCCAGATCCTGATTCAGACGGATGGTTCGGATGCCGAAAGGGATGCGCTTTTCGTCAAGGATATCATCATTGCGGCGGATTTGTACGAGGAGTTCATGGAGCCGCGGTTCGCCCAAATCGCGGGGTTTCCAAAGAACGGGTTCATCAATGGAAATTTCTTTTATCAGCGTTTGCGGTTCCTGCGAAAGTCGCATCGGTTCATCAAAGGAAACGATGCGTTTTCCATCGAGCAAAATTTCGGCGTGGATGGACGCCTCCATTTCGTCTATTGCCTCGCAGAGAATATCCACTCTCATATCCGCGCGCGAAAGACCTGCGGATAGTTGAAGCGTCAGCGCCGCAGCATCCAAAATGCGGGCAGACTCCCACTGAACAACCCGCGCCGGACGCCACAACCCGGCGCCGGAGAGTCTGGGAGCCCAGTCCCAGCCGGTTAGATACTGCGCCCGGCGGCTGTAAAGGCGCGTCTGGTCAAAAAAGCCCCGCAGCGCGCCGTATTGATTTTCCAATTCCTTTGCGCATTTATAAGAAGAGTAAAAAAGAATAAGAAGGCTGTTCGTCCCTTTTTTCACCATCTCCGTCACATCAAACCTAAAGGGGATGAACATGCTGGAAGTTTCGGCTATTTTCTTATTGTTGAGAAAAATCGCGGCATAGGTGTCAATGCCGTTAAATTGAAGCTCATACCGCCGCGCAGGATTTTTTTGAGGCTCCGTAATTTTGAAAGATGTTTTATAAAGCCATTCGCACCCCTCCACCCACTGCACAGCCAGTTCATTGGTTTCAAGGAATGGGTCGGGGATTTTGCCATGCGCCATAAGATCAAGATGGACGCAGCCCGGCGCCTGCGCCGTCAGCCATTCTCCCGATGCTGAGGCTTTTTCAACGCTGTTGCAGGCAGCCTCGGCAAGGTCTTCTTTTTCCGCCATGCGAAACTGCCAGCGCTCTTTTAGTTCAATGATTTTCATTTTAAAAAACGCTTAATGCGCCATCCGCTGTTTATCATTCAAAAAGTTTCTTCATCAGCTCGTCGCCCTTCAATAAACCAAGCGCGCCTTTCGGGCATGCCGCCTCGTCATAAGTCTGAACCTCGTCCCGATTGATGCCGGGTCCGCAAAGGGAAACAGGAACAGGTGTGCGGGTATGTTTGCGCTTTTTAACGGGGACGGGGTGGTCGGGCAGAATTGCGGCGCGAAAACTGCCTTTGAAATTATTCATGAAATGCCCGACGCATCGGCGGTCAAAATCCTCGATGGTTTTGATTTTGAGCGGCAGGTCGCCCATGTGCCCGACCTCGTCAATGGCTTCCACGTGCAGATACACAAAATCATTTTTCTCCAACGCCTTGATGGCGGCTTCCGCCTTGCCCTCATAATTTGTGTCAACAAAACCGGTGGCGCCGGCAACTTTGATACGCTCCATGCCCGCAAAATGGGCGATGCCGAAAATCACATCCACCGCGCTGATGACCGCTCCCTTTTTGCCGTATTTTTCCTCAAATGGGATGAGCGCAGGTTTCCCGCCCGGACTCCATGGCCAAATCAGATTGGCGGGCAGCTCGCCCTTCGCCTTGCGCCGGAGGTTGACGGGATGGCTTTCCAGAATATCCTTCGAGCGCATGGTCAGGTTGTTAACAAAATCCGCCGTATAGGTTGCCGCCGGATTTTTCGGCGAGATTAAAATTTCGGCATATTTCAACCCGTGCGAACTGTCCGGCTTGGCGTAGTCAAGGTCTGCGGAAAATTCATCGCCGGTGAGAATAAGGAGGTTGCGATAGCTGACGCCGGGATAAAAGCGGACTTTATCCGAGCCGAATTTTTCCTGCATCGCATTCATGAGTTCCGCGGCATCCTCATTGGAAATATGCCCGCCGGAATAATCCTCGATGACGCCATCCAGAACAGTTATCAGGTTGCAGCGAAGGGCTATCTGGTTTGGGGCAAGGTCAATGCCCTGCGCGCCCGCTTCCAAAGGTCCCCGCCCTGTGTAGCATGTGGCAAGGTCATAGCCGAGAACGGAAAGATTTGCCACATCGGAACTGGTGGGGAAACCGTCGGGCAGCGTCAGAAAGGAGCCGGATAGACCCTCGCGGGCAATCTTATCCATATTGGGTTTGAGCGCCGCCTGAAGCGGGGTTTTACCGCCAAGGCTTTCAATTGGCTCGTCAGCCATCCCATCGCCAAGAAAAATAATATATTTCATATTTTAATATGCTCCCATCATAACATTTTAATAACAATTAAGCAGATACCCTTTTTAATGCAAGAAAATTTCCCTTAAAAAATCCCCGCCCTTGGTTCTTCAAGATAAAAAAATGTGTTTGTTGGAAGTTGAAAAATGGGAGGAGGCGGTGAAAATCTGAGCATGGTTTGACCGCGCTGTTTTTGTGATTAATTTATTCAACTTTTAACAAATTGTAACTATTTTGAAGAATCTGGGTGATGTAATCTGCTGAATGCCGCCCTGCTGCGATTTTTCAATGCAATAGGTTATTCAAGATTACTCGTTTGCGCCATTTCCGTAATTTGCCAAAATCTGGCATATTTCGTCAATGAGGTCGTCCACGCTGCCCACATCTGCAGTGAAGTTGTTGCACATAAAGCAAAAAACCCAGCGCGCGCCGCTGCGGTCATCCGCGTAGCCGGAAAGGGAGCGTGTATGAGAGATAAATCCCGTTTTGGCGCGGATGTTATTTTTTGCTGGCGGCTGTTTCATTCGGCTGCCGATAGTGCCGTCCACGCCTGCAATTGGCAGCGAGTCATAAAACGCCTCAAAATCAGGGTGCGAAGCCATGTATTCAAGAAGGCGGATGGTTTGGCGCGGTTGAACAAAGTTGCGCCGAGAAAGCCCGGAACCGTCCCGCATCAAGAAATTATCGGCGTCCGGCGCGCCGGCTTCCTTAATAAATTCGCGCACGACTCGAGCGCCCGCTCGGAACGTCCCCTCGCCTTTGAATTTTTTCCCAAAAGTTTTGAGGAGCATATCTGCGTAAAAATTCTGGCTATACTTATTCACATAGCGGATAATGTCAGTGATGGGCGGCGAAAGATGCGTGTGGAGCGGTTTGCCTCTGCCGCGGATTTCCTCTTTTTCCTCCGCTGTAAAATCGTCCATGTCTATCGGCTTGCCGCTGATGCTGATGCCCTCGCTGGTGAGCGACTCATGGACAAGCGTGGCGGCATAAAGCGTGGGATTGTAAACGCAACCCTTGTCGCGGTATCGTCTGCCGCCGAGCGGTATCTGTCCGAATATTTGGACATTATTATCCTCCCAACCTCGCAAAAAATCAATATCCGTTCTCCCTTTTGCGTCGGTTGTGATAACGTCGCATTTGAAGGTTACATAATTTGTTTTAGGTTTGTATTCGAGCAGAGCCTTTTCGCCTGCATTTTTTGCGGGCGTGATAAAAATATCATAAAGGTTGTCGTTGATGGCAAGCGCTGTGGAGGGCGCCGCATACCAATAAAAAAGGTCGTCGTTTTCCCAAGTCCCTTCAAGGTCGTAATCGGCAAAGTAATCATCGTCGCCGATGATATTGCCCTCGATGGATTTAATGCCCTTTGACCGCAGCGCCGCAACCCACCCTTTCAAGATGATGTCTGTTGTGAGCGTGCCGGGGACGTAGCGTCCCGATATGGCGGGATCGCCGCTGCCTTGGATTATAACATCTCCGCGCAGGACGCCGTCTGCGCCGATTTCGCCGGTTGTGTAGATGAGCGTTTCGTAACGGAAGTCTTTGCCAAGAAGGGCGAGCGCCGCCGCGGTGGTGTACAGTTTCATATTGGAGGCGGGTAAAAGATTCTTGCCGCCGTTCCAATAGAGAATCGGTTTTTCATCGCCGAGTTTTTTGACGATAACGCCCCAGAAACCGTTGCGTGTTTCTGGCGTGAACAACTTTTCAATAAGCGCATTGCGGAGTTCTTCTTCGGGTGTAATCGGAGCAGTCTCGGGCGTTTTTTTGAACCATGCGCACTGGCATAAAAGAACCAGACAAAAAAAGGCGGCAATGTGTTTCGTTAGTTTCATGTTTCCTATCCTTTTTCGTGAAATAAGATAAAACCCCGTTGACTTTCGATGTTAGTTTTTCGTATCAACATTAACCTAATGAAAATCATAAAAGGGGGATTGCAAGATGAAAAACCTGAGGGTTGCATTTTATCTAACGTTTATCCTTTGCCTGTTTTTGGGCGGAGGAAGCAGGGCAAAAGCCGAAACACCGGAGTTCCGAGCCCTCTGGATTACGCGTTTTGAATGGCCTTCTGAGGATGCGGAAAAGTGCAAGGAAAACATCCTCCAGATTTTCACCGATATGGAAAAAGCAAATTTCAACACAGCGGTCTTTCAGGTGCGCGGGCAATGCGACACACTCTATCCCAGCACCCTTGAACCTTGGTCGCCCCTTTTCGGCAGCAAGGATCCGGGTTTTGATCCGCTGGCTTTTGCCATCGAAGAAGCGCATAAACGCGGCATTCAATTTCATGCTTATTTGAATCCTGTTCCTCTTTTTTCATGGAGGCGCGAATTCACACCGCCGCCCCATACCACACCGGAGCATCCCTATTATCTGCATGGACCCGACTCCGCCGAGCCGTGGGTTTGCTATGACGATAAGGGCAATATGATGGATCCCTCCAAAGCCGAATACTGGTATCTCTCTCCCGGCATACCCGATGCTATGGCGCATGTACGCGCCGTTATCAAAGACCTTGTCACGCGCTATGATATTGACGGGATTCACTTCGACCGCATCCGCTATCCCGGCGCTGTTTATAGCCGCGACCCTATCAGCGTAAAACGCTTTTACGGGCGCGGAAACCCCAACCGGCTCGAATGGTTCGATTGGCAGCGCGAGCAACTTGATAAATTCACCAATGATGTGTATGCGGAAGTCATGGCGCTCAAACCCCACATCATAGTCTCCTGCGCCGCGTGGGGTATTTACAACCGCCACAACGTTCCCGGATACGACAAATTTAGCAGCGGTTTTCACGATTATTATCAGGACACATGGAACTGGGTGCGTCTCGGTTCGATGGACTTGCTTATGCCGATGATTTACTGGGACATGAACGACCCAAAGCCGAACTATCAGGAACTGGTGGATGACTTTGTCAAAGGCATCGGCAAAGAGCATCTGGTCGGCGGGCAACGGCTTTTTGGCTCGGCGGGAAAAGCCGATGAAAACAAAAATCAGATTTTATACAGCCGCAAAGCGGGCATTCAGGGAACAGTTCTTTTTGCTTATGGCTCCGCCAAAAAAAGCGGCGTGATGGAGCGCCTGGGCGAAACCATTTACGAAAACAAAGCGGATTTCCCCGCCCTCATCTGGAAAGTCAAACCGGAATACGGCATCATACTCGGAACTGTCACCGATGAAACCGGCGAGCCGCTGGAGGACGCTTGGGTTTCCATTGAACCGGAAACAAAAGATGCGAAAATTCAAAAAGAGGCGGTCTTTAGACAAAGATGGACAACCGGCGCCGACGGACGGTTTGCTTTTCTCAAAGTGCCGCCTGTTCCGGTGAATATTCGTGTCGCTTTTATCGGAAGCCCTGAATTGAACCAGAGCTATAGCTCTGTCCAAGCCGGCGAGGTTGTGAATGTTACAATTCCCGTTCAGGCAAAACAGGCGAGAGCGGATGTTTTCTTCCACATCTTTGAGCCAAAGGAAAATTCGAAAACCAATGCTGCGATGGTTCATCTTCTGGGACGCACGCTGCCGGGAAATCAAATCTATATTCAGGGAAAAAAGGTCGAGGTCTTTTCAACCGGCGCCTTTGCCATGGACAACATCCCTCTCAAAATGGGCGAAAATAAAATCAGCGCGACAGCCGTCGCCTCCGATGGCAGTTCCACGACAACGCGCGTCTTGACAATCATCCGCAAGGAGGACGAGCGGGATAACGAAAAAAAGAAGGCGGATTTTACTTTCGTCTCCCCAAAAAAGGACGGGGCGTTTTTGCCCGGCGACACAATCGAAATCAAAGTCCAAGGTCTCCCCGGCAGAAATCTGACCGCGTATCTTTTCAAAGATAAGGCGCGCATCCCTTTGACAGAAGCCTCCGCCGAAGAGGGCGAAACCACCGCCACCTATCGCAGCGTCTATAAAATCCCCGCCAATTTTGTCGCCAACCCCTCCCATGTTATTGTAAAAATCAAATCGCCAAAAGGCATGTCCAAAACAAAATCAAAAATTATTTCAGAAAACAAAATCGAGGTGTGGGATAGCGCTAAAGTTCGCGTGGGCGAAATAACAGCGGATAAAACTGGAATCCTTTTCGGAACCCATACGGTGCGGCTCGGCGGTCCATATCTCTCCGAGGTTCCAAAAGGCACGCGCATGGAAGTCATCGGATTTCTCGGAGAGGATTATCGGATTAGGCTCTCCGAATCTTTAACAGGGTGGGTTAGCCAGAAAAGGCTTCAAATTCTCCCCGATGGAACGCCCCTGCCGCAGGCTTTTTTTACCTATTGCAATATCATCGGCGATGACAAATATGACAAGATTGTGATTGGCATGAAAGAAAATATTGTTATCGCAATCACGCCGGAAACGCAGCCTGCTAATTTTTTGTATGTGGATATGTTCAACACCTTTTTCGCCACCACATGGTTCAGCCATAACAGCAAGGCAAAGATAATCGGTCCGGTCACCGGCGAGCAGATGGAAGACGGACGCTTTCGGCTGAAGGTGCCTGTCCATACAAAAATGATTTGGGGATACTGGATGGAGAAAAAGGGCAACACATTGACGATATACGTTCGGCGCGCGCCGCAGTTCGCCTCCGAGCCGGACTCGCCGCTGAAAGGATTAAAAATCGCCCTTGAGGCGGGGCATGGCGGGACAAACTCCGGCGCTGTCGGCAATATGGGCACAAAGGAAAAGACCATCAATTATAACGCCGTCAAGGCGGTGCGAAAAGTCCTTGAAGAAAAAGGCGCATCCATCATCGAAACCCGCCCCGGCGATTCGAATCCTTCTCTCGAAGAACGCGTCCAAATGGCGATTGAGGCAGATGCTGTTTTCCTTTTAAGCATACATGCCAACGCCGCCGGTTCCCGCCGCGGGTTCTTCCGTGTTTCGGGAACGAGCACTTATTTTAAGGAAAAGCATTGCGAACCCGTCGCTAAAATGGTATATGACGAGCTCCTTAAACTGGAATGGGGCGAGTTCGGCGTGGTGGGGAATTTCAATTATTACCCATTGCGCGAAACCCGCATTCCGGGAATGCTTGTCGAGCAGGCGTTCATGGATAATCCTTATGATGAGGCGCGTCTGCTTAATCCCGATTATCAAAATCACCAGGCGGAAGCGATTGTGCGCGGTCTGGAGCAATTCTTCGCCGGCGTTCGCGAATAAAAAAAGGAATGATTGTGAACGCTTTTCCGCGCCCTGTGGTGGTTGTGAGCAAATGCCTTGGCTTTGCCGCTTGCCGATATAATGGCGAATGCCTGCCGGATGTTTTTGTGGAGCGGATGAAACCCTATGTGGAGTTCCGCCCCGTCTGCCCTGAAATGGAAATCGGGTTGGGCGTCCCGCGAGACCCGATTCGCGTCGTCCTTTTGAATAATGAATTGCGTTTAATTCAACCCTCCACAGGAAAAGATGTGACAGATAAAATGCGGCAATTTGCCGATTCGTTTATATCGGGCGTATCAGAGGCGGATGGCTTTTTGCTAAAATCTCGCTCGCCTTCGTGCGGCATCAACTCGGTCAAGGTGTATCCGGGGTTGGGCAAGGCTGGCGCAATCTTACAAAAGGGAAAAGGTTTTTTTGCCGGCGTTGTGCGGGAGCGTCTGCCGCTGACGCCGCTGGAAGAAGAGGGGCGGCTTTATGATTTCGGCATCCGCGGACATTATCTCGCGCGGCTCTTTGCCTTTGCGCGATTCAGGGAAATCATACGCAAGCCTGCCATGAAAAAACTGGTCGAGTTTCACAATAACAATGAACTGCTCCTTATGGCAAATCATCAAAAGGAGATGCGGGCTCTGGAAAAAATCGCGGCGAATCATGAAAATAATCCGTTAGAAAATGTGGTTGCAGAATACGGCGCTCATTTGCGCTTGGCGCTTGCCGCCCCGTCCCGCCGCGCCGCCAACATCAACACCCTCATGCACGCCTTCGGTTATTTCTCAAAGCAGATCCCCGCGCGGGAAAAGACTCGCTTCATGCAAATCCTCGAGGATTATCGCGCTGCAAAAATACCCTTGAGCGCGCCCATCAAACGGGTCAGGTCGTGGATTGCCCGATTTGAAAACAATTATCTTGCCTCGCAGACTTTCTTTGAACCCTATCCCGCCGAGCTCATGGAATTCGCAGATTCCGGCAAGGGGCGCGATTGAAAAAATAACGGCGGTATGATTCAAAAAAGGGCGCTTCCGCGCTCTTTGTATCCGTACATAATGAACAATCTGCCCCGCTCAACATTTTTTTTATTGCTTGCCCTCTCAAAAAACAAGTCAAATATTTTTTAGAACATTGTTGTGAAAAAATTAAAAAGTCAGGAGAAAAATATGCTCAATCGAAAATGGTTCTGGTGCGCTTTGGCGTGCGCTTTGATGACAGCCTTTGTCTCGGCGCAGATTATCCTTCCGCCTGTGGTCACTTTGCGCGACATCGCCGACATGCCGCGTCAGGCAAAAGGAAAAACGATTCAGTTCCATGACAATACAACGCTCTTTATTCCAGACGGTTTTCAGGTTCCCAAATCAAAAGAGATTACGCTGACCATACATTTTCACGGCGCGGACTGGTTTGTGATAGAGGAACATGCCCGCCGTGGCGCAAAAAATCCGCTCCTTGTCTTTTCAGGGTTCGAAGGTTCCAGCAAATACAAAGCGCCGTTTGAAGACGGCACGCTCTTTGCCAAACTTATTAAAATGGCGGAGGATTATTTTGGCGCTCATGTGAATGAAATCGAGATTTCCAGTTTCAGCGCAGGCTATGGCGCAGTGCGGGAAATTCTCAAGTCGCCTGCTTATGTGCGTCTGATAAAAACGGTCGTGCTGGCGGATTCCTGCTACGCCTCGTTCGCCGTCAAAGGCGGAGGCGCAGACCGCAAGCCGCTGCCGGAACACATGGAGCCGTTTATTGACTTTGCCAACCTTGCCCTCAAAGGCGATAAAAAAATGGTCATGACATTCAGCCATGTGCCCACACAGGATTACGCCTCCACATCGGACACGGCTCGCGCCCTTGTCGAAGGCGTGGGCGGAAATCTATTACCTGTGCGCAAAAACACTATTCTCGCCTCTCATTTCTCGCTCAGATTTCCCTTGCTTTTGAGATATGACAACGGAGGTCTGCATGTGTGGGGATATGGCGGACGCGACGTCAAAGCGCACATGGCGCAAGCGCGCTCCATCGCCGATTTCTTTGCCGCGCTGGATAAGCCAGTTCCCAATGAAGCCGTCCCGCCGCTTTTCACAAGCGATATCGAAGAGCCGACAACCGGTCCTCAACCTTTAAACGTTCTGCCCAAGCGGGTTGTTCCGGGAAAACGTTTTGTGCTCACGTCCAAACAGCAATTATTCATTCCGGATTTCTTTAAACCGGAGGTTACCACCCAGACGCATGTGGTTGTTTTTTTCCACGGCGCGGCATGGTGCTCCGAGCAAAATTTTTACGAAGCGCATAAAAACGCCGTTCTTGTTTCTATCTCCGAGGATAGAATGGTGGATTATGCCAAATGGGGCGAGCATTTCATTCCCATGCTTCAGCACGTTCAGGAAACCCTCGCGGAAAACGGCATAACAACAAAGCCGATTTCCGTTTGCGTTGCCTCATTCAGCGGCGGTTATCGCGCTGTGCTGGAAATCTTGAAACAGCCGGAGCATGTCTCGCTTATCTCAGATATTGTGCTTGCCGATTCGCTTTATCCTCCAAGGCTGGAAGAGGGTAAAGGCGGGCTGGATCCTGAACCTATGGCGTTCTTTCTCCAATATGCCCAGCGCGCGGCGGATGGAAAAATCAAATTTTTATTTAGCCATCTCTATCCACCCGAGCCGGAATATCGCGACAACAAAACCAATCTTGCCGCGGAGTTCTTGATGGAAAAATTGGGGCTGGCAAAAATTAGCGCGGCAGGCTACACCTCGCGCGGGTCGCAAATCATGTATCGCGCCAGCCGCGGCGGCTTGCTAATTTTAGGCTATGCGGGCATGACATCGCAGGATCACTTTGAACATTTTTACGCCCTGAGCGATTTATTGAGCCTGACCAGCCTGCCGTCCGCTCTTTAAGAGCCGTTCTGCCAGCGCTTCATCATCTGTGAGAATTATGATTCCCGTCAGATTGATGTCGGCGACGGCGAACGCCGCTTCGCCGTCTTTCAATTCCAGCGGAACGCTTTCAAAAGATGCTTCCTTCATGCGGAAGCCTTTGATATTTTTCATCCATGGTGGGATTTGAAAAGCCATGGGCGCTTGAGGAATCGGGGCGAAATTTGTTCCCTCCTTATCTGAGGCGTGGTTGCGGTTGATGAGGATGATAATCGCGGTGTGTGTCCCGCAAAAAAGCGTCCGCGCCATTAGCCACGGCGGTCTGGCGGAGGCAAAGGGGTCGCGTTTTGCGCCGCCCCACTCAGCCGGATGCGAAAGCGCAAGGAGCGGTTCCAACGCGCGCGCCTCGGCGTTTAGAATTTTGAGTTCCTTCATCATTGCCTTTGCACCCGGCTCATCCGAGCCGCAACCCTTGCATTCGCCGTAAGGGGTGAACCACCAGTAAGAAATCCCTTTTGCGCCGGCGGCAAGCGCGAAATAAAATTCCAGCCGTTTTTCTTCCGGCGTGCCATAGCGGAAACGGCGGTTTCCCTCTATGCGGCAGACGGAATTCAAAATTAAGTGGAGCGGATTAGGCTCGCAGGCGTGGCGGGCGACATCGCTTGACGCATACAGGCAATAAGGCGAAAAAAAACGGCTCATCGCGCCGGGTCTTTTCCAATATGCATGAACCAGATGCTCCTGATAATATGGGTCTATGGAAAGAATATCCGGCAGCGCGCCATACATGAACCAATTCTGCGGTTTGTATGTTTCATCCAGATTAAGCAACGTAAGCGTGCGCTTATCAGCCGCTGTCCATTTGCGTTGCACATTCACGAGCCCTTGCGCGTAACTGCCCAGACGCCGATTGTCCGGCAGATTATCAACAGAGTATTCATGGGCATCCGGTTCATCGAGCAAAAACCGCGCATACAAAATCGGACTGCGCATATCATCACGGTTCGGGTCTCGCGCAAGAAATCGCAGGCTCATCTCGCGCAGAACATCCATTCCTTCCGCCCGCTCCAAAAGGCTTGAATGCGGACCCGCCATTCCCATGTGTGTATTGAATAAATGCTCGCGGAATGCGGCGCATGTTTCGCGCAGCTGCTCCGCGGGGTTGAGCTCGCCATGCGTCCGATACCCCCACATCCCCAGCGCAAAAAAATCATCCCGCGCGCGGATGACCGCCGCCGCCCGCCGTCCAAGCGCGTCCCCGACCTCAATATGATGGAACGAGCCGTGCTCCCATGAATTTTCAAGAGGGATTTCAATAGGCAGGAACCCCGCGCAACTGGCGAGCGTCCCAGTGCAGGCGGCTTCAGCTCTATTGCCGTCTATGCGGATTTGGCTCAAATTAAAATCCGCGCCTGAGCGCTCCCGCACATAAAGATAAATGCGGTTTATATCATGATTAAAAGAGATGGAGGCGATGGATAGCGATGTTGATTTTGCGGGGACAAGCAATTCCTGCGAAGTCTTTTTGCCGCTTTCGAGCCGCACGGAAAGAGTTTGGGCAAATGGCATTGCGCGAAAACGAATAACCGCTTCTCCAAACGCCCCCGCCGGAACCGGATTCGGGCGCGCGCGAAACCAGACTGGCTCGCCGAGTTTATCCAACTGCGCGGCAACTTCCGGCGCCGTGATGGCGGGCTCGTTCAGGTGATAATTGGCGGCGTTTGACCACGAATGCGGCTTGTGTATCGGCAGGATATGCTCCGCAAGATTAATGCCGTCCAGAAGGATACCGTCAATTTGAACGGGTTGGCTGCCCTCATTGCGAAAAAAAAGCCGCAGCGTCGCCCCAAGGGAAACAATATCTTTATAAGTTTTATCCAGACTCCCGAACCTCAAATCATACCCATCAATAATCCAAGGGAGCAATTCGGGGAATTCCCCATCCGGCGCAAACTCCGCCGACTCCCAGCGAACACCCATCGCCTCCGCCCATGCCCCCATCGAAAAAAATGCAAAAACAGCTATCAGGAGATAAAAAAAATATTTCATTGTGGTATTCTCCTTTCAAAAGCCTTTTCACAATTGCCAAAGACGAATGGTGCTGGTGTGTAAATCATGATTGAGCCATGGATGGATTAATCCGAAATTATCGGATGAAGGCGCGGTCAAAGTCTTTGAAGACAGGTTCGAATCCCTTTGATGCAATAGCGCGGGCAACCTCGGCAGGCGTGCGCGAATCTTCAACTTCGAACTGTCCGCCGCTTTCGGGCGAGGCGCCATAGCCGCCCGGATTGGTGCGGCTGCCTGCGCTCATCCTTGTGATGCCCAGTCCGATTAAATTATCGCGGAGCGCGGCGCTCTCTCGCGTGGACATGACCAGCTCCGCATCGGGTAAAATCAACCTCATGGCGCATATCATCTGGACAAAATCGGCGTCGCTGATTGGATAATCCGGCGTGTAATGTCCAGCCGCCTCGCGGATTCTGGGAAAGCTCGCGGCAATACGGCTCTGCCAAAACCGCCTCATCAGATAGCGGGAATGGAGCGCAAGTATAAACGCATCCAGACGCCAATTCGTAAGCCCTAAAAGCGCTCCCACGCCCAGTGAGCGGAAACCCGCCTCGCCGCCTTTTTCAATCGCCGCCAGCCTCCGCCGAAAATCCCGTTTGGGTCCGGGAGGATGAACCTCAAGGTAGCGGACTTGATTATAGGTTTCTTGATAAAGCGCAATCCCATCCACGCCCGCTTCCGCAAGCCGTTGATATTCCTCTTTTTCCATCGGATAAAGTTCGATGGATATAGAGGCGAATTTTCCCGAAAGCCCGCGCACAACTTCCAGCAGATAATCCATGGAGACATGGCGGGGCGATTCGCCGCTCACTAAAAGGATGTGGCGGAATCCCTGACGATGAAGAATGTCCCCTTCCGAGATTGCCCGCTTGGGGGTGAGCGTCATTCGCGGGATATCAAGGTCGCCCGCAAATCCGCAATAGCGGCAGCGGTTGGTGCATTCATTGGAAAGATAAAGCGGCGCGTAGAGTTGAATCACCCGCCCAAATCGGCGCAGAGTCAGCGCGGCGCTGCGGCGCGCCATCTCCTCCAGCATCAGCCCCGCCGCCGGAGAAAAAAGAATCGGCAACTCATCATCGTCAACGAATCCTTTAAGCAATACCCGCTCCACATCGCAAACCCGGCACTCCTCGATTTGTCTCCGAATTTGTTCAGTGTTCAGCGATGTAAGGATGGAAAAAAAATCGCTCATGCTCTGATTATCTCAAAAATCCGGTCAATGGGCTTGATGGGCGAGCGAAGACGGTTGCCCCCGCCGGGTCTGCAAGCCGCGCCTTTTCCGCCGCCTCTATCGCCAGCTTAAACGCCTCCGCCATGGCTACCGGATTGCCCGCAATGGCGATTGCTGTATTGACCAAAACGGCGTCCGCGCCCATTTCAATCGCCTCCGCCGCATGCGAGGGCATCCCCAATCCTGCGTCCACCACAACAGGAACGCGGCTCTGTTCGATGATAATGGCAATCTGGTCCCGCGTCATGAGCCCGCGGTTGGAACCGATGGGCGAAGCCAGCGGCATGACAGTGGCGCAGCCCGCCTCTTCCAGCCTTTTTGCCAGAATCGGATCGGCGTTGATGTATGGGAGCACGATGAAACCCAGCCCCAAAAGCGTTTCCGCCGCCTTAAGAGTTTCCACACCATCGGGCAGAAGATAATTCGGGTCGGGCGTTACTTCGAGTTTTATCCAATTTGTGTTGCATGCCGCTCGCGAGAGCTTGGCAAGCCGCACCGCCTCATCGGCGTTCCGCGCGCCCGAGGTGTTGGGGAGCAGGCGGTATTTGGAAAAATCCAGCGCAGAAAGCGTGGAGTCTTCCGGATTGTTCACATCAACCCGCCGGAGCGCCACGGTGACCATCTCCGAGCCGGAAGCCTCGATTGCCTCCGCCATTACCTGCGGCGAGGGAAATTTTCCAGTTCCCACAAAAAGGCGCGAATGGAATTCCGCACCCGCAATAATAAGCTTCTCAAGTTTTTTCATGTTGACCGCGCCTTTTCATCCGCCGCCGACGATTCTGATGATTTCAATCACGTCCCCCGCCCGAGCCATTCGCTCATCCAGCTGGTTTGCGGGGACGATTTCAAAATTCTGTTCAATCAAAAGATTCTCTGTTTTTAAGTTCAGCGATTGAATGAGTTCCCGAAGGGTTTTTTCCCCTTCCCAATTCCGCCGCTCTCCGTTGATTGTTATCGTTGCCATAAAAAAACAGCCTCAAAAAAATTAATCATCAAGATATTCAAACTCTTTTTTCATGCAGCATGGACAATCGGGACGCAAGACTTTTCCTGTAAGTAAAATCCGCTGAATCCCGCCCATCCAAAAGTTAATTTTTATCAAATAATTTTCCGCCGGCGCCGAGCCGGAAAGTATTTTGAGCGCTTCCATTGTCTGCAACGAGGCGATCGCGGAGACAACCGGTCCAAATATACCCGCGCTGCGGCAGCTGTTCTCTCCGCACGCGGCGGACGGCGCATCCATGATGCAGCGAAGGCATGGGTTGCCTCCAGCGCGGAACACCGCCGTCTGCCCCTCTGCGCCGATTGCTCCGCCAAATATCCACGGCTTTTTGTTTTTTACCGCATAATCATTGATTAAAAACCGAGACGGGAAATTATCCGTTCCATCCATTATCAAATCAACATCATGCGCCAGATTGTGGATGTTGAATTTGTCCACCCGTTGACGCGCCGTCTCGATTGCGACCTCATGGTTGATTTCGCCCAGATGTATTTTTAACTGCTCAACTTTAGGGAGATTTTGCATCGCATCCGATTCATTATAAAGCGCCTGACGCTGAATATTGGTCAGGTCAATATTATCATCATCCGCAATGCGCATAAATCCCAGCCCCGCGCGGGCAAGGAGTTCAGCCTGCCGCGAGCCGAGCCCTCCCGCGCCTACGATTAAAACCCTGCTGTTTTGAAGACGGGTTTGCCCCTTTGCGCCCCATTCAGGAAAAACAATCTGCCGCGCATATCGGCTCATATCATACATCAGATTTTCCAATCCTTCCGAGGCGGATTTTCAATCCAGCCCCCGCCGATGAGTGTATCGCCATCATAGACGACCGCCGCCTGCCCCGGCGCGACCGCTTCCACCGGCTCAAAAAAATCCGCCTCAAACCGCTGCCGCCCTAAAAGCCGCACAATGCTTTTCGCGCCCCGATGGTTTGAGCGAATCTGCACAGTTGCCTCAAATTTTTCGGGGATATTCGGACGATGCCAATTCGCTTTATCCGCCCGCAGATAGCGGCAAATCAAATCCTTTTTTTCTCCCAAGACGACGGTGGAAGTCGCCGCGTCAATGTGGATGACATATAAAGGCTTGCCCGCCGAAACGCCCAGCCGACGCCTTTGCCCTATCGTAAAATTAACAATGCCTTCATGTTTGCCCAGCACAGCGCCATCCTGCGCAATCATCATCCCCGGTCGAAAGGCTTCCGGGACCCTTGCCCGTATGATAGAGGCATAATCCCCCTCCGGCGCAAAACAAATCTCCTGACTATCCGGCTTGTCGTGAACCTTCAGACCCATACGCCGCGCTGTCTCCCGAACCGCCTCTTTATCCTCCATATCTCCGAGGGGAAGCATAATATGCCGCAGACGCTCCATCCCGATTCCGAAAAGGTTGTATGACTGGTCTTTTTTGCGGTTGCGGGCGCGGGCAATGGCGGCAATGCCGTCCTTTTCGATAATCCGCGCATAATGCCCTGTGGCAATATAATCAATCTTCATACTATCCGCCAGATGAAACATCTGCCCGAATTTGATATAGGCGTTGCAATGCACGCAGGGGTTGGGCGTTCGCCCACGGGCGTATTCCGCCGCAAAATAATCTATAATTTTATTAAAAAATGCGGAGGTGGGAAATATTATCAGTTCAATCCCCAGTGCCTGCGCCACGCGGCGGGCATCCTCGGCGTCCGCAGGAGAGCAACAAGAACGCGCCCCGGCGCTCTCCGGGGCCTGTTTTTGCTGGCACATAAAAATGCCTGTGACCTCGAAACCTTGTTCCAAAAGTAGCGCCGCCGCCACAGACGAATCCACTCCTCCGCTCATAGCGGCAAGGACTTTAATTTTTTTCGCGCCGGTCATTCTGCCCTCAAAACACTTTTATCATGCGAGGCGAAAATAGTTTTGCCGGGCTGCACAATCAAAAAATTCTCCTCGTCCCAGTTGCTTTCCAAAAAGTCTGCCATCAAACGGGGATTTCCCGCAAGGCAATCCATATCCCACCCCAGCCACTCGGCGCATTGGCGGGTATATTCCTGACATGCGGGCGAATCGCCCATGCCCCAATCCACATAAACCGCGCGCCGGTATTGTTTGACCCAGCTCTGCTCCGATTCCATCAGATATTCAGCCGCCTCTTCGCCGTATTTTTCGCGGTAAGAATTGTATATTTTTTCGTAGCGTTCTTTGCCGGGCATGAGGGTGGTTTCTATCCACCCGGGACTAAACCAGTAAGTTCCCGGATAGGCGTCAAAATATTCCTGATACCGCTCTTTTGAGCCGAGAAGAAATGTTATGCAATCGTGCCCGCGCATTAGAACCAGCGGTTTTGAACGCGCCCGAACGCCTTCAATGCCTTTGCCGCAGAGACCGTAGCCGATGAGGATGGCGTCATATTCCCCCTTGTCGGCGGCATCAATAGCCGTTTGAACCTCCTGCCGCAGAATATCCGGTGTATTGTGCAGCCCCTGTTTCAAAAAATGGGGAAGAAATGTGTGCCTTGACCGTGCGGCAAGAAAGGATATTTCCCTCCACAAAACATGGCAGCTAATGATATAAAATTTTGACATGCGCTCAAATTTCTCCAAATTTTATGAAAATAATTCCTGCTCATTTTCTGCAATGTTGTCCACTTTTTAATATAAATTTCCCTTGAATCATCCAAAACGCCCTGAATTATACTCAATTGATAAATATACAAAATAAGCCGACAAAAGGAGATTTCATGATTTCGGGAAGGGGGCATAATTATCTGATTATTACCCTGCTTCTTTTGGCGGTTTTTCCGGCAACCTCTTTTTGCGCCTTGACATGGAAGACTGATATTCGGATGGCGCTTGATGAGGCAAGCCAGAAATCTCGCCCGGTGCTTGTGTACTTTTGCAACACCAAAATTGAGTTATGCCAGCAGATGGAAAAAGAAATCTTTTCCGATTCCCTTATTCAAAAAAATATGGAGCAGTATATTTGCCTACGCGTTGATGTGCAAGAAGATGATGCGGATAAATGGACGAAGAAATACTCCATCTTTCAGGCGCCCACGTTGCTCATTATTCATTCAGATGGGCAACGCGTCGGTCAGGTCGGCGGGCGAAAAAACAAAGAACAGATTATGATTTTCTTTAAAACAAACGCCTCCATCCTGAGGCTGCCCTATTTTGACAGCCTGCCCGTTTCGGCTTCAACGCCGATGCCGCCGCTCCCGCCCTTGGTCATTCGCAGCGATTCCGCCCCCGCCCCCACCCCCGCTGTAATCAACATTTATGATTTCGAAACAAACCGCTTGCGCAATCTGAATGCCGGCGGCGATAAGGGTTCTTTTTGCCGCGTGATTATTGCTGCCGGCGCTGCCAAAGTGGGGAAAAAGTGCCTGCAGATGGATTATATATGCAAAGGCTGGGGCGTTGTAATGACCTTCACGCCCTCTTTTCGGGATAAAGATTTTTGCGACATTTCCGGCGCCGCTTCGCTTCGAGTTTGGACAAAAGCCCCCAAAGGGCAAATGTTCAGTTTCAAGATTGACGAGGGCGGAACGGCGCAATCTCCTCAAAACGGTTCAGATGGCGAATGCTGGTACACCAGAAATTTTACCGGCTCCGGCGAATGGGTTGAAATCGTTTTGCGCCTTCCGCAGGATTTTAAACAGCACGCCGCCCTATGCGAAACAAAGGGCAATAAAAAACTCGACCTCGGCGCAATCTTTGGTTTCGGCGTCGGCATATCCGAGGGGCGCGGCACACTCTATCTGGACGATATTAGTATTGTTAAATGAATCTGTTATGTACGCGCCAATCGCCATATTTAATTTTTGAGCGCGCCTGTTTGCCGCCTTGTGTATTCGGCATTGTTCGCAAAACGCAAACAGTTGCCCTTGACACAAATGTTCAAATTATATGACCATCCAATTCTAATATTATGCATGTTGGTTTTTTTGGGCAATTCTCTGAGTGAAACAAAAGGCAAAACTGAGCCAAAAAATTTTAAGAGGGAGTGTCATGTTAAAAAAATCGAATGCGGTTTATATCGTAATATTGTGCCTTTGTTTGGTTTTGATTATTCAAATAGCACTGGCTCAACAATATGCGGACACCACATCCCGATACAACGTTTTTTATTGGGAGAATTTTGAAAAGGGCGTCTTTCCGCCCAATATGCAATACGAACACGGCTCCACCAAAGATAATACAGGCGTTTATTCTCTCACATCTCCAGATGCGCCGTCAGGTATCTTGGATGGCGCCGCCATAACAGAATGCGGCAGGCATTGTCTGAGATTGCAAACCAATCCTAAACAATTGTTTTTAAGCGTGACAAACAATCAAAGCGTGCTGGAGCGACCCCTTCTTGGCGAAAAAGGCAAGGCGCTCTTTCAGGCGGATATCTATTATTCCCTCGAGGAGTCTATCCCTTCCAATGTTGCCGTCCTTGCAATTTCCGATGATAGCGGTAAAGATCATGCGGGCTGGCGCCTGTATCGTTTTGGCTTTTCCCCAAGAATAGGCAAATTATTTTTCTCTTCATTTAACAGGTCGGAAACGCCGGATGTTTATGTGGTTGATGATATTAAAAATTTTAATCTCAAAATCCCAGGATGGCACAGATTTCAAATCATCTTTGAAGGACAGGAGAATATCATCTGCGCTGTTGATGGTCGCCCCACAAAATTTTCTCCCATCAAACATTCGGCATTCACCAAACTTCATGCGGGAGTTATCGTCTGCTCGCTTGAGAACAAAAGCGAAACCGGTTATGTGGACAACCTTTCCATCCAATGGACAAACGAAGAATCGCCCATCCCGCGATCGCCATGGTCAGAGCAAGCCGCCGTGGAAACAAATGAAGTGCTTCAGCTTCCCGGCGCCCCGCCCGCCTCAGCATCCGGTCTTAACTGGATAGCCGATCCTCAGGACGCCTGGGCGCAGACCAGCAACAACAAGCGTCCGCTCCTTTTCCTTCTGACCACAACCCAGCTGCCCATCTGCGAAAAACTTGACTCTATTTTTGATGCCAATCCCTCGGCGCAAGTCCTCCTCAGACAATTCAATCTCCTGCGCGTGGATGTGAATCAGCTGAGCGGAGGGAAACTGGCGGAAAAATTCAAAGTCTTCAAAATACCTTGCATGATTGTTCTTAATGAAAACGCGGCGGAACTTGTGAGGGTCAGCTGGACAAAAACCAGCACATGGGACGCGGTTGCCCCTCAACTTCAAACGGTTCTTGCCTCCTCCGGCATCGGCGCAAAATAAAAACATTATATTAAGATAGAATACCTACTTCAGGAGGAAAGTCTCTACACTCAATGAGCATCACATTCTCCGTCACAATTTTTGCAGTCATAAAACTCTTTCTCATCAGCCTGGGCGGCTTCATCCTCGTCAAAGCAAAAGTGTTCAAGCAGGAATCCATCAGCGACCTTTCCCGGCTTATTCTTTACCTTCCGCTTCCCGCGCTGGTCTTTTTGACCATGTTGGATCGCTTTTCGTTGAAGCTCTTGTGCGACTGTATTTCGATGCCTTTGGCGGCGATGATAATGACGGCGCTGGCGGCGGCTCTGGCTCTGGCGGGCGCGCGGCTCATGTCCGTGCCAAAAGAAAACCGCACGCTTTTTTACGCCATGATTATGTTTGGCAACTCCTGGTATCTCCCCATCCCGTTGGTTATGAGCATCTTGCCCGAACCGATGGCAAAGGACGCCATTATGCTTATTTCTTTGGTGATTCTGGTTATATCGCCCGTCATGTGGACGCTGGGCGTTTTTCTCATCGCCCACAAACCCGGTTTGCGGATTCCCTTCAAAAGCCTAATCACGCCGCCTGTCATTGGAATTGTTCTGGGCGGGATTTTTTCCCTAATCCCGCCAATCAAACAGTTTTTTTTCACAGACGGCAGGTTCATCTACGATTCCATCAAACTGCTTGCTGATTCGACCGCGCCGCTGGTCATGATTCTTCTCGGCGCGGTGATGGGCGCGCTGGAAATCAAAAAAAGCATGAAGTGGTCGTTCATCATTCCCCTTGCCATCATCAAACTTTTCATCCTCCCCGCGATTGTCATCCCCATCACATATTTCCTCCCTATCCCCAACATGGTCAAATTTATGATCGCCCTGCAAGCCATGGTTCCGCCAGCCACCAACTTGATAGTTATCATAAAAATATACAACCGCCCCGCCGACCTTATTTCAATCTCTATGCTGGTGACTTATCTGATTGCCTTGATTACCATTCCGCTTTTTCTTTATATTACCACCAGTTTTATTCCGATTATCTAAATCAGGATTTGCCATGTCCCCCGCCCCTCATCTTTACATCATCGCCGGACCGACCGGTGTGGGAAAAACAGGACTGGCGGTGCGTCTTGCCCGCGAGTGGAACACCGAAATCATCTCCGCCGATTCCATGCAAATCTATCGGCAGCTCTCCATCGGCACGGCGCGCCCCGCCCCGGAAGAATGCGGCGGTATTCCTTACCGTCTTGTCAACTGCGTTAATATTGATGAAAAATACGACCTCTTTCGTTATATATCAGAGGCGGACGCCCTGATAGCAAACCTCAAAGAAAAAGGACGCAAACCTATTATCGTGGGCGGCACGGGGCTTTACATCAAAGGGCTTATAGAGGGCGTCTTTGAGCAAGAGTCAAAAAATGAACAAATCCGCGCCGAACTTGTCCGCCGAATGAACGAGCAAGGGCTGCCTTCGCTTTATGAAGAACTGGGACGCGTTGACCCTGCGGCGCATGCCCGCATCAAGCCGCGCGATCATCAGCGCATCCTCCGCGCCCTCGAAGTTTATTACACAACAGGCGCGCCTATCACCCAGTGGCAAGAAAGCAGCCGCCGCACAGAGCCGCGTTATCCGCACACCCTGCTTGTCCTTGTCAGAGACCGCGGGGAACTTTATGACCGCATTGACGCCCGCGTGGACGCCATGTTTGCCGCTGGGCTGCTGGATGAGGTGCGCGGCATTTTGTCGGCGGGGTATTCGCCCGACCTGCACCCTTTGAAAGCCCTCGGCTATCGCGAGATGATTCGCGCCATCAAAGAGGAGTGGTCATTTGCAAAGGCTTTGGAAGAAATGAAAAAAGCAACGCGGCGTTACGCCAAGCGCCAGCTGACTTGGTTTCGCGGAATGCCGCAATCGCGCTGGTTGAATATTAGCGGATATTCTGAGGAGGACGCCCTATCTGAAATCCGGCGTTGTTTTGCTTAAATGATTATTTTCCTGCGCGGTTTTTATCTTTTTCTCTTGCGTAGGCAAAAAGGTAATATTAAAGACTTTTTCAATTATAATAAATACACCTTTGTTTGTGTGTGGGAGGTTTTTTATGGTCAAGCCGTCCGTGAATCTTCAGGATAGCTTCTTGAATCAGGTGCGCAAAGAAAACAGCGAAGTCAGCATTGTCCTACTTAGCGGGAATGAGATGACCGGGCTCGTCCGAGGTTTTGACAATTTCACCGTCATCCTGAATGTGAAAGGGCAGCCACATCTCATCTATAAACACGCCATCGCCGAAATTGTCTCCTCCAAAAAAATGGGGAGAGAGGATTTTCACGAGGAAGAGCTTCCTGTTCAGGATAAAAAACCGGATACTTTTAACCCTATAAATCTGACAGGCATCAAAATTAAATAGCATCAGCCGTGGACGTTTTTCTTTAAACGAAAATGTTTTTTCTCTGTGGTTATTCCATCAAAGCCGCTCCGTTTATTACAGGAGCGGTTTTGGCGTTTTTGGGATGGACGCTCTACTGGACGGGACTGAATCTCACGGGGGCGTCGCTGGGAGCGACGCTGGGAACGGCTTTGGGCTGGGGCGCCGCCATGCTCTTCCAGCGCCACGACCTTTTACTTCCATCCATAATCGCCTGCGCCTTGCTGGGCGCTTTGGTTGGCGTTTTTCTCGCAAGAACCATCCATAAAATCTTTTTCTTTTTGACCGGCTGCGTGTTCGGAGTGGCGGTCGGCGTTGCGGCGGCGCAATATCTTAGAAAGATGGGATATGTTCAAGCAGGGCATCTTGCGGCGGACGTGGGCATTAAAGCCGCATGCGGGCTTGCAGGAGGATTCCTGATGCTTTTTTTACATGGATATATCGTCATGATTGCCACATCCGCCGTGGGAACGCTTTTGATGGTTTACAGCATCGGCAGTCAAAATTACACGTTGTTGATTCCGTTTATATTTTTATCCGCCCTGATTTTTCAGATAGCCCTCGTCCGTTTGCGCGGGAAGCGTTTCCTGTCGCGCGGCAAAGACGATGATTGATGTTCACGTTTTGGGGTTGGGCGTTTCGGGAGCGATGTTGAAGGCGCGCATCTTGCGCCAGAGCGTTGAAGGGTTAATGCCGAGAATCTTGGCGGCGCGTCTTTGATTGCCGCCGGTGCGCGCCAGAATTCGCCGAATATATTCGCGCTCCACCTCGGCAAGCGTCATTTCATACCCGCCGTCGGGAGTTTCCGTGCCGGCAAAATGGATTGCCGCCATCGGATTTTCTATGCGCGCCTTTTGCGAGAGGCGTTTGATTTTTGCCAATTCTTCGATGTAGAGACTGCTGTTGGTTCCCATGACCACCGCGCGCTCGATCATATTTTCCAACTCGCGGATATTTCCAGGCCAGTAATATTCTTTGAGAATCGCCATATCCTCTTCTGATAGACGGCGGATTTTTTGCAGGCTGCGGCGGTTGTATTTGTTCAGAAAAAAGTTTACAAGCAGAGGGATGTCCTCCGGACGTTCCCGCAGAGGCGGAATGATAATCGGCAGAACGTTCAGCCGGTAGTATAGGTCTTGGCGGAAGGTTGATTCGGACAGCATTTTTTTTAGGTCGCGGTTTGTGGCGGCGATGATGCGCACATCCACTTTGATGGTTTCCGTGCCGCCCACGCGGGTGAACTCTTTTTCTTGAAGAACGCGCAGGAGTTTGACCTGCAGCTGCGGGGAGAGATCTCCGATTTCGTCAAGGAAGATAGTCCCGCCGGTCGCCAATTCAAACCTCCCCAATTTTTGCATGTGCGCCCCCGTGAAAGCCCCTTTTTCGTGCCCGAAGAGGTCGCTTTCGAGCAGCGTTTCAGGGATAGCCGCGCAGTTCACAATGATAAAAGGTTTGTCGCGCCGGGGCGAATTGAAATATATCGCCTTCGCAAGGAGCTCCTTGCCGGTTCCGTTTTCTCCCATGATTAAAACGGTGGAATCGGCGGACGCCGCCAGACGAGCATAGCGCATCACGCGAAGCATCCCTTGGCTCTTTCCAATAATGCGGATGCTTGTGTCTTCGAGTTCTGAAGGCATTGATTCAACGCTGTCCCCGTTTGTTAATCCAAAAATGGGCGACGCCCCTTCTGTGATATTCACAATTTTTACGCGGCTTTTCTGGCGTTGGTCTCCGTCAAGAATGCCCTCTTTTTCGTAAATGTCGTGAAGGCTGTGGATGGCGCGCGGGTTGGCGGGTTCGCGCTGCAAGACCCAGTAATATTCGCCGATGGCTTCATCTGTCTGATCGTTGCCGTAATAGGCGCGTCCAAGATTTAGATGAATGTCCACAAGCTCGTCGCCGGCGGGCAGTCGGTTTAAAAGCTCCTGATAGGAGTCAATCGCCATCGAATAACGTTTGAGTTGCAGATAAAGATCCGCCATGTTGTGAAGGGCGGTAACTTTTTCATCGTTGAATGTGAACGATTGCTTGAAATGATGCAGGGCTTCATCATACTCGCCCCGCTCTTTGTTGATGAGTCCAAGATAAAGGTGGCATTCAGCGAGAAAATAATCCGCATCGGGGAAAATCAGCCCCAGATAATATTGCCCCGGTTTGAAAGCGGGCTGGCTATCCACAATATCGCGCAGGAGCAGCCGCGCCTCATCCAGACGTCTCTCATTGAGCAAGAGTATGGCGCGGTTGTATTTGATGTCTATGAAATTGCCGCCGAGCAATTCGGCTTTGTCGTAGCATTCCACCGCATTGGCAAGGTCGCCGCTGTGCAGATAGGCGTGCCCGCAATCTTTCAAAAGTTCCGGATTGGTTGGGTCTGTCAGGCAGGCGACTTTCAATTTACGCAGCGCCTGATCATAGCGTTCTTCGCTGAAATAGCGGATGCCGTCCACACGGCTCTGGTGGATTTCAATAATGCTGGCTCCGCAATAAGGGCAGAAATTGACAGCGCCTGTAATTTCTTTTTTGCATTCAGGGCAAAGCATAATTCTGCATTGACCTTTCATGTTGACCTTTCATAACTCATGAAGATAGTGATTGGCTTGAGTGCAACGCAATGTTTTTTTGAGTAAAGATTATGCAAATCTGCCGAATGATTGTAAAGGGCGCCGTTCTTGGCGAAGGGGCGCTCTTGATTCTGACGCCGGAAGCCTCCCATCATGTGGCGCATGTCCTGCGGCTGAAGGCAGGCGCGCGGCTTATTATCTGCAACGGAATGGGTCGCGAGGCGGCGGGCAGAATCGAGTCTATAAAGGAGGGGCGTGTGGCGGTTCGTCTTGAAAAAGCCGCTGCGGAATCATTGATACGCGAGACCCGGCTTCCCCTATTGTTGGCGTGCCCGCTTCTAAAAGCAGATAAATTAGAAATCGTTTTTCGCATGGCAACAGAAATCGGCGTCAACGGTTTTTACATTTATCGCTCCGTCCGATGCGTTTCACATCCATCGGAGAGTTCGATGAGAAATAGACTCGAAAGATGGCAGCGCATCATAGAGGATGCCGTTCGCCTTTCGCGCCGAACTTTGATGCCGGCTCTTCAAGGCGTGTTTACCTTTGAACAACTCCTTTCTGAAATACCCGCAGATGCCGAAATTTACATGCCGTATGAAGGCGAAGATCTCCCCCTTTTGTCAAAAATAATGAGACCATCGAAAAGCGGGATAATATTTCTAATAACCGGTCCGGAGGGAGGATTTGAACCGGGCGAGGTTGAAATGGCAAAGAAACGGCGCGCGCAAGTTTGCTCTCTTGGCAAAAGGATTTTACGAGCCGAGACCGCGCCCATTGCCGCCATAAGCGCCATTCTAACCCTGCTCGGCGAAATGTGAAATTAAAAAAGGCGGCGTAAACAGATATTATATCTGCACCTTTGGCGCAATTCGCTCAAAGGGGCTTTCAATCTCAAAATATTCCTGCTTTTGAAAATTGAACATGCTTGCCACTAAATTGGAGGGGATGACCTCGATGCGCGTATTCAGGTCGCGCACATTTGCGTTGTAAAACCGGCGCGCCGCCTGAATGCGGTCTTCTGTGTTCGCCAGCTCTTGCTGCAATTTCAAAAAATTCTGGCTCGCCTTCAAATCGGGATAATTTTCCACAACCGCAAAAAGCGATTTTAACGTGCCCACAAAGGCGTTTTCATCCCGCGCCTGCTCTGCGGGCGTGCCGTTCGAGGCAATGGCGCGGTTGCGCGCCTCAACAACATGCTGCAAAGTTTCGCGCTCATGAGCGGCATAGCCCTTCACCGTTTCCACAAGATTCGGGATCAAATCATACCGCCGCTTGAGCTCCGTATCAATCCCCGACCATGATTCTTTGCAGAAGTTGCGGAGCCTGACGAGGATGTTGTATGTGGCGATGAACCAGATAACCGGCAGCAGGATAATAATCGCGGCAATAATCAGCGGCATATAATTCGTTTCTTCCATATTGATGCGCCTCCTTCAAATTTCGACCAATAATCAAACCCTTTCCTTTAATTGTTTGATAACATACTCAGGCAGACGTTCAAGAATGCCGCGAACCGTTTCCGCCGCCGCTTCATAATCGGCAACTTTAAAAAGGGATGTGCGCCACGCGGCAACGGTCAGCGGATTGAACTGGATTGTGTATCGCGGCTGGGCGAGCAGGAATTCCATCGTACGGGTGTGAATCACGTCATACGCCCATTTTCTATCGTCCGCCTTGACAAAAAATTTGCGGCTGAATTCCGCCGACTCAAAATCAATATCATCCATGCCGAAAAACTCGGCAATCTTGTCCAAGAATCCCTCCGGTCTGATGAATAAAGGCTTCAGCGGCACGCTCGATTCAAGAACGACCATTGATAAATGATGATGATGCGTCTGGCGGCGACCTTTTGAATCGCGCGAATATGTCTCGTAATGATAATCAAAGGCAACCATCTCCCGCTCCGCATAGCGACCTTGTATGACGTTATAGGCGTATCGGTTTTCCCCCTGCCTCAAGACTTTGAGCTCAGGAAAGCGCCCGTCCATGCTGTAACTGTGCCCGGGAAAATAGTTCAACCCTTTGGATTGCGCCCAAGCAAAGAGTTCCTTTTGCCGTTTTTGCTGCTGATACCAGCTATAAATAGAGATTCCGATGATAGCTGCAATTATTAAAAATGTAATTAAATGCGACATTTTGTTATATCCTAAATCCTCATCTTATTTTCCTATAAGGGTGTCAAGCGCAAGGATGAGCGCGGGCGACCACTCCCTTACCGCCTCCTTTGTTTTAATCTCAAGGTGATATTGCTTAGGCAGGGGAGGATTCGGGTCAACAGGGAAATTATCGCTCAGCGCGGCTTCCACTGCAGCGGACGTTTCAAAGCGACCGCTCAGCTGGTATTGATTTCCCCGAATGATTATCGCCCCGCTTGCCGCATCGTAATTAATCGGGAAATCGCTGTGGAGAAGCCAAGAGATGCGGGATGGCTTCGTTGCTATAATCTCGTCGCGGATTATAAAATCGCGCTCATTATCATATTTGATGGCGCGCAAAAATTTTTGAACGCGTCCGTCGTATATGGCGGGATTTGAGGCATCGCCCTGCACTGTCAGCGATTTCCCATGAAGCGTGAATTCTTTGATTTCTCCATCCGTTCCCGTCTTGAAAATCTGCTGACCTTCGCCGTCAATTAAAATGGCATTATGCGCAAGGGTTTGAATTGTGAACGCCTTGTGATGCGGGCTGCCGTGCCAGTCGTAATAACCGGCGTCCCAGATGAGGCGGTCATTTCCCGCGGTAATAATAAAATGATTCTGGTCGCCGTGGGAATGCGCGCCAGTGCCGAAGACCTTTCCGCAACGCATTGCGAAAAGAACCCGCTTATCCGCCTCAAAGATGTTGTTGTTGCTCACAACCCATCCGATATCTTTGTAATGAAAAGCAAAGGGGGCGTTTGTCTCGCGAATCATAACCGCCGGCTCGGGTGAATCCCAGAGGAGCGCATCGGCAAGGAAACCTTTTTTAATCTCGTTTGGAATCGCGTTCACATAACGCCATGCGAGTGTGTCGTGATAAACGGACGCCATGCGCATCATGACCAGTTTATCAAACGCGTCGGGTGCATGATTTTTGCTGTCGCCAAAGGGGACATACCCTCCCTGCGGCGGATGCGTGTAAATCTTAAAAAACGCTGTGGATTTCATCCATGGGTGGCGATATAAATCCACACCGGTCGCCGCTTTAAGCGCGTCATTAAATTGAAAAACAAAATAAAGCGTGTAAGACCAATAATCAATTCCCTCGTGCCATTCGCCATAAGAGCCGCCCCGCGGAAAATAAACGCCATAAAAAAGTTGAGCGGCAAAAGAGAGCAACTCTTCCGCCTTTGGGTCTTCGCCCATGAGCGCCATGGCGCCGATGCCCATGCCCGCGGTGCAGAACCAGGGATGGTTGTTATCAGGATCATTCATCAAACCGGCGGCGACCGTCTTTTTAAGAAAGGGATTTTGGAATTTATAAAAATCCTCTGCGCGAAGTTTGATGCACCGAAGAATTTTTGCCTTCTCCGCGGGCGTCCATTCGTTTTGCAAAAGATTATAGGCGATTGAAAGCGAGAAAATCAGCGCTTGCGCCGAGTGGTCGTTGTCCCACAAACCGGAGCCGCCGACAGGATCCCACTCAGCCGTCTCAAGGCAGATTTTTTTCACATTCGCAAGCAGTGCGCGGTCGCCGGTCATCCGCCAAGAAAGGCTCGCCGGAACAACATAACCGCGCACGGCGAATGCGGCGTCGTTTTTCTGCTTCCATTGCTCAAGGTTCCACGTGTTGTCTTTGTAACGCGGCGGTTCCTTTAACGTTAAAAGAGCGGTGGTTAGCGGCTCGCTGGCATAAGATATCAACCGCTCCTTATAGGGCGACGCCCATCCGTCTATAGCCTCGAGTTTTTTCAACTCCGCTTCGGATGGATAAAAAAGCGCGCCTTTAGTAAATTTCAGCGTGTTCAAATCCAGATTAAGCCCCAAACCTGTTTTGCCCATGAAGAATTTCTTTTGGGATAAACCGAGAGTTTTATTGTCTTTATCCAATGCGATTATTTCAAGAGTCCATGTCGCGCCGGAATCAAGGTCGTTCACCGGTGTATAAAAATTGCGGGTTGTGTTCCACGTAAAACTTTTCCCGCCGCCGCTAAGGCGGACGTCATAACGCGCGGCATCGGGTTGCGCCTGCCAATGCAAAAAGGGCGGATTGCTCAGCGCGGGATTATCGGGATAAATTATCGTCAACGGCGCTTTATCAAACGAAGCCCATGGATTATCCGATGGCGCGGCATAGACAAATCCGCGCAACATCAACAGAAAAAATATAATGAGATAAAATGTTTTTGTCATCTTTGTCATCTATGGCTCCAATCCAGAATATAACCCATTTCGGGTTTGCCTTTTAAAATATCATCATAAGCCGTTTGGAATTTTCCAATGGGGTAGATGTGGGAAAGCAGCGGCTCCACTTGCAATTTCCCTGCGCCGATTAAACGCAGCGATTCCGCCGCATTGCGCCCCTCCGTCCAGCGAATATATTGCATCGGATAATCGCGCCCATCTTTTTCATAGGAAAGGTCGTAGCGCCCCGGACCCGCCGCGCGCGAGATAGTAACCTCCGCCTCCTTCATGAAAAAATCTTCCCGCGGGATTTGGATATCCAGAGTTCCCACAATCACGATGCGTCCGCCCGGGCGCACCAACTTGACAGCCTGCGCCATCGGTCTTGCGGAAGAAGCGCCCATGCAGAGCAAAACCGCATCCGCGCCAATCGCCGCATCAAAACGATTCAGAGCCTTTTCAGCATCATCGGGCGAAGAGCAAACAAAATCGCCTTCCGCCGGCGCGCATTTTTTGAACGTTTCCAGACGCGACCGTTCATAATCGCAAAGAACAACGCGGCACCCCGATAGCATCGCCAGCTGTGCGCAGAGGTTGCCGATTATGCCCGCTCCCGAAATCAGGCAGATTTCCCCCAGACTTACTTGCCCCTTGCGGAAACCGTGCATGGCAATCGCAGCAATACCCATAAACGCGCCCCATTCGCTCGGCACACCTTCCGGCAGGGGATATAACAGTTTCTCCGGCACAACAACATATTCGCTATGCGTCACATAAGGCGCGCCATAAAACGCAACGCGCGCGCCTTTTTGGGCAGATACCTTCCCCATTGTTTTTTCAACAATCCCCGCGCCAAGATAGCCCAATCGGATATTATTCTTTTTCAGAAAGGCGGCGCTTTTCCCTTTGCAGGATTGGATGATGCCTTTTTCCGTTCCTGCGCTGATAAGGCTGTGCGTCATACGGCATAAGGCGGAGCGGGGGAAGAGTTCCGGCATGGGCGCCTCGCGCATCGCAACGCCGCCCTTGCCATTTGGCGCGATGGTTTTCATGCTTTCAATCCTCCTTGAGCCATTCATCAAGATGAGAGCGGACAAAGCCGTCATCCGTCAGCCACGGATAATCGCGCGCGACGAGGTCGAGCTCCGCCGCCTGCCCCGCTGATAAAACCTCGCGCGGATTCAGGCAGCGTGCGGAGCGCAGCAAACCTTGGCGCCGCAACACCTCATTAATACCCGCGATACACCCGGCAAATTGATGGACGGCGTCAAAGACCGCCGCGTTCGCATCCGTCAGCGCCGCGCCGCGCGAAATCATCTCAAAGGGAACACTGGAACCCGATTCAATAATGGTGTGAATTTCATTCAGAAGCGTTACCGCTGTTTTAGTCCAGACGCTCCATTGCCCCAATAGTCCGCCTTTGATGCGAATCGTCTTTGAGCCCTCAGACGTATTGACGCAAAACGGCGTTAAAAGATCCATGATAATATTGTCATCGTTGCCGGTATAAAGGGCAATCTCTTCCTCGCGTCCCGAATCGGCAAGGGCGCGCACAACATCGAGCGTTTGATAACGGTTAAAGGGCGCAATCTTGATTCCGACAACGTTTTCGATGGAGCAAAAACGCCGCCAAAATGAGCTCGGAAGAAAGCGTCCGCCCACAGCCGGTTGAAGATAAAAACCGACAAGCGGTATGATTTTGCTGATAGCAAAGCAATGGGCGAAAAGCTCTTCCTCCGATGCGTCTTTCAAAGCCCCAAGACTCAACAGCCCAGCATCGTAACCGAGCGCGGAGGCAAGACGCGCCTCATCTTCCGCCTGCGCCGTCTTTCCGCAAACACCCGCAATCTTGATGATGGGTCGGGCGTGCTTTTGCGAAAGGGCATCAATCTCCGCAGCCGCAAGTTCGAGCAACGGTTTGAAAAGACCGATTGCAGGGGCGCGAATTTCAAATTGTGTTGTATGAACGCCCACGGCGATGCCGCCCGCCCCCGCCTCAGCATAATAACGATATAACGCCCTTTGATGACGCGGAGCGAATCTTCCGTTTTCATCAAGCGACAGCGGCGAGGCAGGGATTGCTACGCCTTTTTTGAGAAGAGCCGAAACCTGCGGCGACGGCATGGGCGCGCTCATAATTAACCACCTCCCTTTTTTTTCTCATCCAAAAACTGACCGTCTGTCACCTCAAAATGAGTCGGCTTATCATAAAGGACACCGCCCCGCTGAATCCAATCAGCCGTCCAACGCATGATGTCAACCATGGGAACGCGCGTTGCGCCGAAGAGTTTAATGGAATGCGCGGCGTTGGAAATATATCCTTTTCGTAAATCTGTGCCTTTAAAGCGAACCTTTTTTTCGAATGCGTCAGAAAAATATAAAGCAAAGCCCTCCAAAGCCAGCGTGTCTGCGCCGGTAACATTCAAATGAAAAGCGGGAACAGATGTGTGTTCAAGACAGAGGAGGGCGCGGTTCACCGCATCGCCCTGCCAGATGAAATTGAATGCGCCAACAGAGCGCTCCAGAGGCTCTTCCGCCCATATTTTTCGGGCAATATCCGTCAGCACGCCATAACGCAATTCAACGGCGTAGTTGAGCCTAAAAAGAAGTATGGGAGTGTTGCAGCGTTCCGAATAATATTCAAAAACGCGTTCCCGTCCCAGACATGAGTTGGCATATTCGCCCACCGGCATGGGAACATCCGTTTCAACGCTCCCTCCTGATTCAGGCGAGACAAGGGCATAAACACATCCAGTTGAAAAAGCCACAATCCGCGATTTGCAAAACGTTCGGCAGACAATTTCAGGCACAATCACATTAATCATCCAAGTCAATGGCTCGCTGCCCACAGTCCCGAACTTGCGCCCCGCCATGAAAATGACATTCTCCGCGCGGGGAAGAGCCGCGGCTTGAGCTGGGTCAAGAAGATCGCAGACAATCGTCTCCGCTCCTGCCTTTTTGATTTTTTCCTCCGCACCTTTTTCGTGAAAAAGATCAACGGCTATAATGCGTTTTTCGACTCCCGCCTCCTGACACGCCCGCACCGCCGTCGCCGCAAGCGACGGACCCATCTTGCCCCCAGCGCCGAGAATTATAATATCGCCCTTCAGCCGTTTCATCATTTCGACCGTTTCCGAGTAAGGCGTTGATAAAAAATCATCCAGCTGTTCTTCAGTATGAAAATAGTCGGGAAAGTGAAACATTGAGACGCTCCCTTTTATTGAATATTGATTATAAAAGGCAAAATCGCAAGCGAACGTTCTTTGTGGGCAAGATATATCAGAGATTGAATCTGAGAAAAAAGAAACGGAGTCAAAGGCAAAAACGCCGACATCCCCATCGGCGATGGGTTATAATTCCCAAACGTTCCGCCAGTCATGAGCTCCTGAATGAATTCCAGAAAACCCATCTGGCGAGGGAACATCTCCAGTTCAACCTGACTCTGCGACGGAATGCCCGCCAGTCTTTTCGCCTCCGAGACCGCCTCGTCAATGCCGCCCAGTTTATCCACCAGACCATTTTCAAGGGCTTGGCGTCCCGTCCAGACGCGCCCCTCGGCGACTGATGCCATCCGCTCGCTTCCCACGCCGCGCATGGCGGCGACTTTTGATGTGAACTCGTCATAATGCGCGAGAGAAATTCTCTGCATCGCCGCCCGCTCTTCTTCTGAAAAATGCGAAAGCGGAGAAAAGATGCCGCTCATTTTGCCGCGGGAAATAACCTCCGCCTTCACCCCGGTCTTTTCCATCAACTTTTGCAGCACCACCTTCATGCTGATGACGCCGATAGAACCGGTGAGCGTCCCCGGCTCGGCAATGATGCGGTTTGCCGCCATGGCGATGTAATATCCCCCCGATGCGGCGACATCCGAAAGCGATGCAATGACGGGCTTTTTTTTCGACGCCTTGCGCAGGGCGCGCCATATCTGATCCGCCGCAGCCATCGAACCTCCCGGACTTTCGATTCTGATGATAATCGCACCGATGGTTTGCTCCTCGGCGCATTCGCGAATGTCCGCGCAAATGTCTTCCGACGCAATGATGTTCTCGCGGAACGGATAATCCCTGCGCCCGCCCGGCAGGATGTTGCCGGTGGCGAGGATGTAAGCGATTTTGGGTTTGCCGCTTTTAATGGCGGTTTTATTTGACTGCGGAAAAAGGAGGGTGAAAAAATTGAAATCAGGCATCGCGGGTTTTTCTCTCCCATATTCTTTATCCACCAAAAGATAACGCGTCATGCCGCTTTCAATCTGTGCGTGGAGTTCATCCTCATAAAGAAACCCGTCCGCCAGCCCTCGAATCGCCGCCTCCCGCGCCGTGAAAGGGCCCTCATCAATGAGCCGCCGAACGGTGTCCGTTGTCAGCCCGCGCTCCTCGACAATGATGGAGATGAATTGCGATTCCGCATCGTCAAGGAGCGATGTGAACATCTCGCGCGCGGCATCGCTCATGGTCGCGCTGATAAAAGGTTCTGCGAAATTCTTAAACCGCCCGATAGGGATGCAGTCCACCTCAATTCCGATTTTGTCAAGCAGGTCTTTCCAATAATAAACCTCAAGACGCAGCCCGGTCATCATCAGGACGGACGCCGGTTGCAGATAAACCTTGTCGCAGGCGCAGGCGATGAGATAAGAAGGCATGAACGACCCGTCAATCAAGGCGAATGTAGGTTTGCCTTCGGAGCGAAATGCATGAATGGCGCGGCGCAGCTGCTGCATTTTAGCCCAGCCGATATCGAGCCGGGAAATTTTCAGAATCAAACCGCCCACCGCAGGGTCAAATCGCGCCTTGTCCAGAATATCCAGATACTGTTTGATGGTGAATGAGGAGGGGTAAATAAAATTATAAAGGGCGTGTTTTTCGCTGACCAGACCGCCGATTTCGATTTCCACAAATTTATTAGGCGCGGCTGCAGCTGCGGCGGCAGCGATGGCAAACATCAACAAGACGATTGTAAATAAATAAAAAGTTTTATTCATGAAATTCATTCCTCGTCAGCGATTTTTGCGTTGGTTAATCAAGACGGGCGCCATGATGCATAGGGCAGGCTCCCCAACGCCGCTCGCCGCAGGTTCATCTTTTATCTTCCATTCAACGCAAACGGTTTTATTTTCATAACCTTCAAGAGGAACAATAACGGGCGGTTTGCGTTCGCCGCTTTTTTTGGATGTCTCGAATTTGAATGTTTTTGTCTGCGAGGTTGTTTCATCAGTCACAAGAACTTCAAGAGTAGCGCTATCCTTTTTGGAATACCAAGGCGAAACCGGCTGAAGAACAAGGCTGGGATTTTCCCCCAGTTTTAGATGGCGATATGCGAGCCTCGCCCCAAAGTGCATCACAAGCGATGGGGCGTCGCCATGCGGAACCCACAAACGCCCGGTTGTCGCCTTGCCGGAGACCTCCGCCTTATCGAATCCCGCATAAAAATTGAAAAACCCCTGCGACTCCAGCGCCTTTTTCAACTCCGCATAAATTTCCCGCGCCTTGATATACTGTCCCGCCGCATCCGGATGTTCGTCATAAAGCCCGCCCGTCAAAAAGAGAGAGGGGAGATTCCCCATCTCCCTTTGATAAATGGGAAGGAGGTCAATCGCGGGAACTTTTTCCTCATTTAAAAGCGCAATCAGACGGTCTTGAAAATCGCGCGCGCCGAAATAATCCATCACAGGGTAGCCCCAGCGATGAAGCTGATACTGATGAGGGGTGATAGCCGCCACAAGCGGGACGCTCTCCGCCCGCACCGCGCCGATGAATTTTTTTAACTCCGTCTCATAAGGCTCCCATGCCTCCGGATGTTTTGAAGGACGCATTGCCACTTCCATCATATCCGTCCGATTGGGAGGAAAATAGCGTCCCGATTTAACCAAAATGGCAATCACAGCCGAACGCAGACCTTGAAACAATCTCGACCGGAGCATCAGAGAGCGTATCGGCGTATAGGGAAATCGGGTCTTGCGAAATTCGCGCTGTGTGCGCCAGCCGGAGCGCATCCGCCATTCTTTTTCATTCACATCATTGTAAAAAATCTCCAACGCCACCGCATCAGGCTTGAGCGCGGCGCCCTTTTCCTTCCAATAGGCAAACTCGTCGTCAATCGTATAACCAATGGAGCCTGCGTTGAGGACGTCGAAAATGCCGGGGAAATCCTGCTCCAGCCAGTTGCGCAGATAGTCGGGCGCTGTGTAGCCCTCGTCAATCCCATGCCCCATCATGGACGAATCGCCGAGGCAAAGGATGCGGCAGGGGCGTTCGGTGCGGACTTTTCCCGCGCCGCGGAAACCTTGCTCATTGACTACGATGTGATAGGATATGCCCATATAGGGATGATGCTGAATAATATCTTGGCGCGGCGTCAGGTCGCCCGGAACATTTTTATACACGGTCGGGTCAAGTTGAAACGCCCCCCATCCCATAATGCGAAAGATAATTTCGCACAAAATGATAAGGAACACCGCCGGCGCCGAGATAAAAATTATCAGCCGCATCTTACGTGATTTTTTAACAGGGCAGGGTTTCATAAATCATCGCCCGTCAAAAGCAAAAAAACCGGCAAAACAAAATTGCAATAAGCGTAAGCGCCTTTTTTGCGCATGAATCAAAATCACAATGTTTGACCCGACTCATCAAAATCAAATGAAAACTTACGATTCATATTGAGGCGTGTTGCTCTTTGCAGATACCTAATAAATAACCCCGAATTTTCTGGTGCCATAAGTTGCGCCGTTATGCCTTTGGTTTGATGATGCTTTTTTTGGCAACCTTGTCCCATTATATGCGGGATGGAGCCGGAAAAAATTGCCCGCATCGCCAATTGTGGATGAAGTTTGGATTCCCGATCCGCAAAACCCCGCGGGCAAGTTGCGGGTTTTTTAACTGGCTTCCCGTGTGTAACCCTTTTCATAAATGTGAGGCAATTCGAATCTGAAAGTAGGGGGTTGACATGACCGCAACGCTTGAACTATGTTACTCAACGTTACTTGATGTTACTCGATATCCGATTGAACGTTTTGGAAAGAGAGAGCGATGGAAACCCAATGGCTGACAATTATTGAAGCTGCGCAATACCTGCGGATGGGTAAATCCACCGCTTATAAACTGGTCCAGGAAGGCAAACTGCCGACGCACAAGGTCGGGCGGCAAGGGCGTCAAAAGTCCGGTGGACGATTTGTAGATGAGGAGCCAAGATGTCTTATATAGAAACGATATATTCCCCCGTCTTCAGTGCAGAACGTGACCTGATCTTCTGTAAATGCAATTGCAGGCGGGGTGTTATACCGTGCTGTCGCGCCCCAAAGGTGTTATGAAGAAACTATATAAACATTGTTATGTGACATAGGAGGCGTTATGAGTGCGGATAAAGAACAAAGAACAATCGAGTGTCCAGAGTGTGGCGCCGAGATTGATGTTGACGCAATTCTTCGGCACCAGCTTGAAGAAGAACTGTCTAGCCAATACAAGGCTCAACTCGAAAAGGAGCAGAAGAAGTATGACAAAAAAGCTGCCGAGTTAAGGAAAGAGCAAGCAGATCTTGAAGAACAGAAAAAGAAGTTGGAAGCGTCAATCAAGGCTGGCGTAAGTAAGCAGGTCAGCGCAGAGAGACAAAAGATTGAGGCTCAGCTGAGAAAGTCAATTTCTGAAGAGATGGCAGATGCAACGAAGTCCCTTCAGGACGAACTGGCGAAGAAGACGGAGCAGGTCAAGGAATTGAACAAGGCTCGCGCAGACGTTTCAAGACTAATTCGTGAAAAAGACGAACTAAAAAGCGAGATTGAATCTGAAGCTCAGAGGAAGCTCACCAAGGCCATTCAGGAGGAACGAGAGAAAATTCAAAAAGCTGCAGAAGATCGAGTTGAGCTTAAATTGATCGAGCAGAAGAAGTTGGTAGAGCAATTGACAACGCAGTTGCGAGAGGCTCAAAGAAAGGCAGAACAGGGCTCTATGCAGGCGCAAGGCGAAGCGCAAGAAATTGCAATTGAAGAGTGGTTACGAGAGGAGTTTTCATTTGACACCATTGAAGAAATCAAGAAAGGGGTTCGTGGCGCCGACTGTATCCATCGAATTAATACGCCGAGGCGGCAAAATGTTGGCTCCGTTTACTACGAAAGCAAGCGAACAAAGGATTTCCAGTCAAACTGGATAACCAAATTCAAAGATGATATGCGTGAAAATGGAGCAACATTTGGCGTAATCGTAACGGAAGCAATGCCAAAAGACATGGATAGAATGGGGCAGAAAGACGGGGTTTGGATTTGTAGTTTTGAGGAATTCAAAGGGCTTTCCCGCGTACTTCGGGAATCGGTAATCCAAGTGAACAACGCCTTTTCCTTTCAGGAAAATAAAGGCGACAAGATGACAATGATCTATAAGTATGTAACCAGCACGGAATTTCGACTGCAGATAGAGGCTATTGTTGATGGGTTCAGTCAATTGCAAACAAGCCTTGCCACTGAGAAGCGGCAGATGGAATCTCTTTGGAAAAAGCGTGAGAAGGAAATTGAACGTGTGCTGCAAAGCACCACACATATATACGGCTCCATTCGCGGGATCGCGGGCAATGCAGTTCAGGCTGTGGCTCAGCTCGAGTTTAAGGAAGATGAAAGTGAGTGATGTCACATAACAATTCGCTGCAGGCGCGATGTTCCTGACGGGCCGCGGCCTGAGCTCAAACGTTAGGCAGTGACCGAGCCTATTCACACCCGAAAGGAGTTTTTCTACAATGGATATTCCACGGATCTTTAACATCACCGAAAGTGCTCACCGCATCCATGACCCGTTCACACCCGAAAAGCTCGCCACTCTCGGCGCTGCGCTGCGTTTGGAAAGGGGGACCCGAGTGCTTGACCTCGGTAGCGGTTCGGGGGAGATGCTATGCACTTGGGCACGCGATTACGGCGTCATCGGCACCGGCATCGACATGAGCCAGTTGTTCACCGAGCAAGCGAAACTTCGCGCTGAAGAACTCGGTGTCTCCGATCAAGTCAAGTTCATCCATGGCGATGCTGCGGGCTACGTCTCTGACGAGAAGGTCGGTGTGGCAGCCTGTCTCGGTGCCACGTGGATCGCTGGGGGAGTCGTCGGCACCATCGAGCTTCTGGCGCAGAGCCTCCGCCCCGGAGGGATCATCCTCATCGGCGAGCCCTACTGGCGGCAGTTACCGCCGACGGAAGATGTTGCCAGGGGGTGTCTTGCCGGCTCAATCTCCGACTTTCTCCTGCTTCCAGAACTTCTCGCGTCTTTCGACCGCCTCGGCTACGACGTCGTGGAAATGGTTTTGGCAGACCAAGACAGCTGGGACAGATACGAGGCAGCTAAATGGCTCACTATGCGCCGATGGCTTGAAGCCAATCCCGACGACGAATTAGCCAAAGAGGTTCGAGCCCAACTGACCTCGGAACCCGAGCGCTACGCCGCTTACACGCGTGAATACCTGGGCTGGGGCGTGTTCGCGTTGATGAAGCGGTGATGAGTGGATTACCGGGCGACTCTGAAAGTGGGAAAAATCCAATCATGCCTAACAACACATTCAAGCCAACGCCACTTCGTGGCGCGGCTTACTTCAGGCGTTAGACTGACGCTCCGCGCTTGGAGGGTAATAATGAATAAAACGGAAGATTTGTTGGCTAGCAAATACAGAAAGATTTTTAAAAACAAGAACCCGAATCCAAAATGGGCATATAAAAAAAAGTCTAATCAAAGTGAATTAATTCATTGTGCTATTCCTTTTGTAGGTAATAATTATTTGAATTCATCACCCAAAATACTGTTGTATGCAAGCGCGGAAAACTTAACAGGTTATAATGGACATCTTGATAATGATAATAAAGCTCTATATCGTCATAGAGATCATTATGAAAGTTCAATAGGTAAAGATTTCTTTCCCGATGTTCACATTGCCCCAATTACAGATGGTTCTTTATTAGTTGTTACTCTTTACTGTCTGAAACAGATAGGTTTCAGTAAAGCACTAAACTCCCCTCGTGATTTGATTGAACTTATTTCTTTCGCAAATTTTTGTAAATATTCGATATATTCAAAAAAAAATAAAGATTACGCGAATAATATAAATAAATTAAGCGAATCACTTGAGTATGTTAAAGCAGACATCGAAATCTTATTGCCTGATATACTAATTTTACCAAAATCTATTTATGAACATAATAAAATAAAAACTGAATTATTAAGTTATAAAAAAAATATGCAAATTATTCCTATTTATCAGATTAATGCATCTGTAATAAATCGAACGATTAAGAAGAAATATAAAAAGAAGAGAGGTCTTGATGGTGATGTTCGGAAGTGGTATTCCCAGTTAGGCAAAAATAGCATAACGGGCAAGACAAAAGAAAATTTTTTAAGCGTTTTTACATATATAGATTCATTATTTATCAATCAAAAAAAGTCTAACAACTGCTTCGACCTGGCATTGCCTTTGGCATAAAACTTGCCATCGCTACGCTGGGCAAGTTTTATGCTAAGCTCTGCGGGCACGGCAATGCAGCTCAAGCAAACGTTGGCGCATGTAACCTCGGGCAAGGGTCGTAGCAATCTCCGATATCATCTCGTCGGGTGAGATTGGGACGTGTTCGTTGGCTGGCATCCGGTCCTACTTTAAGATCAGCGGATTAAACTTTGGCTCCCCGAGTAGGACTCGAATTCGCCTCAGGCGGATTAACAGCTGCCGGATTTGCTATTACGTGGTTTTTTATCCATTGACGCCCCTTGCCTGATTTTAATTCTTTTTCGCGTTTCATAGCCATATAGCGAGCGGGAAATTCTTCATGATAAAGAAGCCACCAAGGACCTTTACGCCTTTTTGTATGCAACGTTCCTTTAAAATCGGGATCATTATGTTGGGCAATCCGACGTTCAAGATTGGATGTCTGCCCAATGTAAATCTCGGAAGTTGATTCGCTTTGAATGATGTAAACTGAAAAAGGCATCGCATTCGCCGCGGTTGAATAACAAAACCCCGCGGGCAAGTAGCGGGGTTTTTAACTGGCTCCCCCGGTAGGACTCGAATTCGCCTGAGGCGAATTAACAGCCACCTGATTTGCTATTACGTGTTACTAAACTGGCTCCCCCGGTAGGACTTGAATTCGCCTGAGGCGAATTAACAGCCACCGGATTTGCTATTACGTGTTTCTAAACTGGCTCCCCCGGTAGGACTTGAATTCGCCTGAGGCGAATTAACAGCCACCGGATTTGCTATTACGTGTTTCTAAACTGGCTCCCCCGGTAGGACTTGAATTCGCCTGAGGCGAATTAACAGCCACCGGATTTGCTATTACGTGTTTCTAAACTGGCTCCCCCGGTAGGACTTGAACCTACAGCCTAGTGGTTAACAGCCACCCGCTCTGCCGATTGAGCTACAGGGGAGCAACGTATTCAATTATCGAACCTACAGTCCGCCTCAGGCGGATTAACAGCCCCGCTAAAGCCGATTGAGCTACAGGGGAACAGTTCTGATATATTAATGGTGGAGGGGGGAGGATTCGAACCTCCGAAGCGATTACGCAAAGGGTTTACAGCCCTTCCCCATTGACCGCTCGGGAACCCCTCCATTTCAATGTAGTTGTCTCATGGAGCTGGTGATGGGAATCGAACCTATAACCTGCCGCTTACAAGGCGGCTGCTCTACCATTGAGCTACACCAGCCGAAAAAAAATCATCGTATTTGGGCGAATTTCAAAGAAAAAATAACGTGAAGTGATTAAGTGAACCCCGCAACCCTGTCAAGAGGATTTATATAAAAAATCACTTTTGAACAAAACCGCCTTTTTCACGAATACCTCGCTTTTGATTTTTTTACATATAAATGATTGACTCTCCTTTTGGAATATTCGGATAAACATGCGATTCCGATTAAATGGAATAATTTTGCGGAGGATTTAGGATGACAAGATTGCTCTTTAATAAAAAAATCAAACCGCTATATTAAATTAAGCGCGACCCAGATCGGATGTGCAATTCGGGCAACGGGTTGCTTTTATGGCAATGGTGGAAAAGCAAAAAGGACAATCTTTCGTCGTTGGCGCCGCCGCAGGCGCTTCTTTTTCATGATGCAGTTTATTGAGCCCCTTGATTAAAAGAAAAACCGCAAAAGCTACAATTAAAAAACTGACAACGGAATTTAAAAATAAACCATAATTGAGCGTCACAGCGCCGGCTGCCTTAGCCTCAGCCAGCGTTTTAAACGACCCACCAAAAAGCTCGTTGGGCGACAACAATCCCTCCTTTGATTTCAGAACAAAGAACAAGTTAGAGAAATCAACACCGCCAAGAAGCAGACCGATGGGCGGCATGATAACGTCCGATACGAGGCTGTTGACGATAGTTCCGAACGCGCCGCCCACGATGATACCGACTGCCATGTCAACCACATTGCCGCGCATTGCGAATTTTTTAAATTCTTTTAACATGTTCCTTCCCCTTTTTAAGTTTTTATTTAGAACAACGATGGATATTCAAATAATGTGTTTTTTGAAGTCAAGATACATCTGACGCATGTTATGGGGTTAAAATTAAATTGACACATCTAGGCGGTTAATTTGTATATATTTTATTAAATCGCAAGGAGGCGCTTTGATGAAAAATTTGTTTTTTGCGTTTCTGTTGCTCGGATGCGCAGCGGCGATTTTTGCCGCTGCCATAGATAGCCCTTATCTCTATGGCATTCATTGGTATGGCAAAACAGATTCCATCAGTGTCGGACAACGCACTGATGTGGAAGACATGTCCGGCGACAAGGGCATCTGGGATTTGGAAATCGCCCATGTGGATTCTTCCGCTGCCCCCGCATGGGATTTGCCGTCCTATTTTGTAGGGCATTCGCAAAAAGTGACGCAAGGAAAGGGTAATTCCTTAATCTTTCGTCTTCACCCCTATTGGAGCCGCAATGTGCCGCACGCCTCAGATCCTTACACATTGACGCAATATGCTAACGACTGCAAGTCCGCCGCCAATACCCTAAAAGACTATGTCCACATCTGGCAGATAGGCAACGAAGTGAATATCAACGGCGAAAATAATCGCTGGGGCGGCTCGGGCTATAACGTCCCTTGGGAGCCGACGCCGGCGCAATATGCAGATACTTACATCGCCTGCCGCGATAAAATCCACGAGATAACACCCAACACTACACCCGCCGCGCAGTTTGTCCTCATGCAGCCAGTCTCGCCGGGGAACGCCATCGGCGGCACGCGCTACATGGATGGCAATGAATTTTTGTGGAGACAGATTGACGCCGTGAGCGACAAGGGCAAAATTGACGGCTTTGGCATTCACGCCTATGCCCCGCCCAGCGCCGCCGATTACGGCGTGGAATCTTTCATGGACGATATCCGCGAGCAGCTGATGATTATTGACCAGTTCGGACTCGGCGATCGCCCCGTGTTCATCACAGAATGGAACAAGCACATGCCGAATCAGGCTCATGCGGAAATTGGAGCCAAGTTTTGCCACCGCATTTTCACCGCCCTAAACGCATGGAATACCGGCAGCGGCGGCGAATGGCCCGGACACCCCAACCACAACATTGTCGCCGCAACATGGTTCGTCTATCCGAAGGATTTCGGCTGGGATGAATATGCGCTTCAATACTGGAAGACTCAAATTGCTTCCACAGACAAAGACGTCAATCCGTGGTATTCGTTCAACTATGCCTGCGGACTTGGTTATGCCAGCGGCGCTTACGGAGGCGGATCAACTTCCATCCCCAACAACGCCCTTTGGTGGGAGGATACATTTAACGGCGCGTCGCTGGATCAAACAGCACCGCTGCCCGATTGGAAGGCGGAAACATCAGGCGGCGGCAGCGTTTCCATGAGCGGCAGCGGCTCGGTTCGTCTGCTTGGAAACGGCACAACAGATGGCGGCGGAGGCATCCGCACCGCCGGCTATGTTTACGGCAATTTCCGCATGGAGGCAAATGTCACATTCACCAACGCCGCCCGCTCCAACACCAGCGGCGCACAGGCAAATATGGACATCCGCATCCGCGAAGGCTCAAAAGGCTATTCGTTCACATTTTTCACATCGCAATCGCTTGAAAATGCCGGACGCGTTATTCTGCGCCGCACAAATGAATGGACGCAGATCGGCTCCTTCAATACCGCCGTCAGCGGCGGCATCAACACCGGCGACACCTTCCAGATTGAAATCACGGCAAACGGCTCGAACATCGCCTTTAAGGCTTATAAAAACGGCTCGACCGCGCCCTCTGTGGACTGGAACATCACAGATAGCGGTCAGACGGTCGGCTGGATTCGCATCATGACTTGGAATCTGAACGAGGCGCGCGTGAACAATTTCAAACTCGGCGGACCGCAGTGGGGCGGTTCCGGCATCGAAGATTGGGCGATATATTAATTAAAAAAGGAAAGTAGCAAATTATGAAAAATCAAAAAAATAATATTGTTCGTTTACTCATCATATACCTCATTCTTCCCGTTTTGTCATTCGCCGCGCCGAAGGGAATTCAGACCGTCAAGCATCAGAGCGTTTGCATCAATGCGGAAAAAACGTTCAATATTTTTGTTCCGCCAAACGCCAAACCTGACGAACGCTTCCCCGTGCTTTTCATCCTGCACGGCGCGTATGGCGGCTGCGATGACTGGACATCCCGCACGCGCGTTGCTGAACTCGCCCGCAATTACCGCATGATTCTCGTCTTTCCCCGATGGGGAAGTAATAAGTAACGATAGGGAGAAATATTGTTTTTCCCGATGTGGGCAAAACATAAACTGGGGATCATTGTTGGATAGGTTCATATCAATAGCTTTTTGATTTGTTCTATGGAAAGGGGCGGGTCTGATGTGTGAGCAACGCTGTGGCAGTTAGGACAAAGTAGAGCAATATCATCCACTGTTGTTTTCGATGAGTGTGTACGCGCCCCAATTGGTATCTTATGGTGTGCTACAAGGCAATCCTTCTTTATCCGATATCTGTTTGGAAAACTAAATCCACAAGATTCGCATTTGCCGTTGGAATAACGTTTCTTCTCTTCAATTATATCCCTATTTCGCTTTCGGAATGTAACCTCCGCCGTGATATACTCTCCTTCTGTCACTTCCTGAGTTCTCGGTCTTTGACTGATTGCTTGAATACGATTGTTAAGTTCTTCAATCTGAGGGGGAGTTAATTCAATCACAGTGAACTGTTGTGCCGAACCGAGTAATATATCAACAGGAGGGAAGTTTCTTTCCCATTGGACTGATATCTGATGGTGCCAATATGACCCATATGGATCACGTACGATATTCTTTTCATTATATGCATATGGTCGAAGAACTTTGCCCCTGCCGATAATACGTGTCCCTTCCTTCACGAAAATTGTATCGCCCTTTTTAATTTCATAAACAAATCGCCTCAAAGAGGCTTTCTGTGCGGGTGCAAGTTTCTTCCAAAGGTGTTTAGGCAGTCCATGAGGAAATTTTCCCAAGTTCGTTGTGTGAATAGGTTTATAGGTGATTACAGCAACATTATGTTTAAAACACTGAGGCCACAGTGAGGGGCCTTGATTCCCATACCGAAATGACATCCTCCATATCTTGGCCATTTGTTTCACCTCTGTCGACAGTAATTAATCTGTTCCTTATAAAATGCTCTGACTATATCAGTAAAGGCAACGTAAAAGGCAACGTAATATCTTTTCTATTCAATTAGTGGTGGCCAATTTAACGTAATTTCCATGATAATTGGTCCTTTTCTTCTTTATAGAGGAACACCAAATTCCCCTTCACGATAGATGAAATATATCCATTCCCGATCTTATAAATAATTGCTTTATGAATCTAACTGATGTTTTCTTGATGGGCTATAACTACAAGACGAACCAGCGCTAAATTTTTGTCCACAATATATACAGTTCTCGCCATTGGCTATTGCGACATGTTTTTTGGTAGGGCTATAACTACAAGGCGAACCACCGCTAAATTTTTTTTCCACAATATCTGCATTTCATGTCAGCCATTTGAATTCCTCCTTAATTTCAATTTCATATAACATAAGTGTTTTTACTAATATTTCGAATTATACTGCAAGTAAAAAATAACGCTAAAACAAATTAAAATTTAAAGTTTTTGATTTTAATTATTTTCTACCCAGTTCTTCAATCAATTCGGATAAAGAAATTTCCATATCCCTAAAAATGGCTTTGAAAAATGTGGAGGCTTTCGCTTGAACGGGATAACTTAAATCCCCACTTTCCCAGAATGGAAATAATTTCACGTGCGGTGATTCTGGGGAGACGTTCGCTTATATGGCAATTTCAACTGTGGCGAGATTAATCGCCTACACCGGTTTGATTTCTTCGCCATCAGCAAGGCGATCCTCGATATGAAGGCGTACAATATCAAGGAGATTTGCTCTTGCCTCTTCGTAAGTCTCCCCGCTTGTATAGCAACCCAGAAGCTCCGGGCAAAAGGCAAAATAGCCGTCTTCGTCTTTTTCAATAACAGCAGAAAAACGATAGCTGATCATGGCAATTCCTTAATCGTTGAATGTTGATTAATCCTATTCATTGCCTTTCAGGCAGCGCATGGATTTTATTTACATTGATAAACCATATCAGGTCTGAATGCCGTTGATTGAAGGTTGACATCCGCCTTTCATATTTTTCATTTTGCCATCAATCATTTTTTGTCGGAGGTTGGAGCCGTGAAGAAATTTTTCTGCTTGCTGTTGATTCTTTTTGCTCTCATGTCCGCATGGGGCGCGCCGAAGGGAATTCAGACAGTCAGGCATCAGAGTGTTTGCCTCAATGCGGAAAAAACGTTCAATATTTTTGTTCCCCCAAATGCCAAACCTGATGAACGTTTCCCCGTGCTTTTTATCCTGCACGGCGCGTATGGCGGCTGCGATGACTGGACATCCCGCACGCGCGTTGCTGAACTTGCCCGCAATTACCGAATGATTCTCGTCTTTCCTGATGGCTCGCCCAATAGCTGGTATGTCAACAGCCCTATCGAAAAAAATATGTCCTATGAAACCTATTTGTCCCACGAACTCCCCGCGCTGATTGACTCCCGCTACCCGACCGTTGCCAACAGCGAAGGGCGCGGCATTATGGGGTTGAGCATGGGCGGACATGGAGCGCTTCTGATGGCGGCAAAACATCCGGATGTTTTCGGCTCGGCGTCATCCCTTTCCGGCATCCTCAAAATCACCAACCACCCAAAAAGTTGGGATATCCCCAAACGTCTTGGGGCGTTTGATGAAAACCGCGCGCTATGGGAATCCAATTCCGTCTGGGAACAAGCGGAGCGGTTCACAAGCGCTTCTGTGCGGCTGCTTTTTGATTGCGGCGTTGACGACACAAAGACCGGCGCAATTGAGGACAACCGCCTCCTTCATGAAAAACTCACAAGCCTTGGCGTCCCGCACATCTGGCGCGAACTCCCCGGCACGCACAGTTGGGATTACTGGGGCGGGCATCTGGAAGAGCATCTCGACTTTCATCAATCTGCCATGTTGAAGCAAACGCCCGGACTTGATAAATTGCACAATCTTTATATTGAACGCATCGGGAAATTCCACGAGGAAAACAGCCGGCTCGCCCTTCAACCGCCGGAAGCCAAGCCATCAGTCTGCCTCTTCGGCTCCTCATCCATGCAAGGGTTTCCAACTGAACTTTTAAGCGATGTCCGCGTCTTCAATCGGGGCATTTCAGCGGATGTCCTTGGCATCGGCACACGGGGGCTTTCCCACCGCCTCGAATGCTCGGTTTTTGATATGAAGCCCGATTATGTGGTCATAAAAATTGGACGGAACGACGTGGGCCGAGCCAAAAACGAGGGCGACCTGTGGATTGAAAAAATGATCTCCGAGTATGATAAGATTCTCACAAAAACCAAAGAACGTCTGCCGAAATCCAAAATCATCGTCTGCACGAGCCTCCCTGTGCGCGACAGTTATGCGCACCTTGCGCCGTATATTTTGAAATACAACGCCGCTCTTGCCAAACTCGCCGAAAGGCAAAACACGACATTTCTGGATATCCACACGCCGCTTGTGGGAACGGACGGCTTATTGAAACCCGAATATTCAAGGGATGGACTTCACATCTCGCGCGCTGGATATGAAATCTGGGCGAAACGCATCCTTGAGATGGTGAAGGAATAATCCGCGCACCTTGGCGTTTACACCGCAGTTGCGGAGGTTGATTAGCGCGGGTTGCAGCCCTATCCGCCTCCGTCGTTTAAGAAGGTGTTTCAATGGCTTTATGGGAACTATCCCGCGTTTTATCTTTCGATACCGCGGCGGAAAATGCGTTTAAAAGAATGGAACGAATGATATCGTGGTCCTTGGCGTGGGCAAGAACAGTCACCCTATCCCATCCTTGAAGATTGGTTGCCCCTTTTGGAACTACAAGGTCTTTGCCTCGCGTTATCAGAACAATCACCGAGCCGGCGGGCAGCCGCAAATCTGCGATGTCAGGACCGATAGCGCCTTGAGGATCCGGCATATCAACCACCATCAGATCAAAGTCGCTTTCCGCCAAAGTAAGAAGCTCCACGTTAAACAGAGGTATGGGACGCGCGGGCACGATGAGTTTGAGCAACCGCGCAAGCCAACCCAGAGAAGAGCCTTGTATGGCAATGGACAAAAGGACGGAGAAGAACACAAGGTTGAATATTTCTTGTCCAATGGGAAGCCCAGCCGCCGCAGGATAGGTGGCGAGGATGATTGGAACCGCGCCTCGAAGCCCCGCCCATGCGATAAATGTCTTGTTTTTCCATCCCAAACCCATGCCCGCCGTTCCCAACCAAACAGCAAATGGGCGCGCAATCAAAGTCAAGATGAGGAACAATAAAATGCCATCTAACCAGATTTCCGACCACTGATGAGGAAAAACCTGCAGTCCCATCAACGCAAACATCCCGACGTTTGCGACGGTGGAAAGGGCGGAAGAAAAATTCTCAACCCCCTGTTTGTGAACGAATGGAAGGTTGCCCATCACATAGCCTGCGACAAACACAGACAGCATTCCGCTGACTTTGAGCAACTCGCTTAATCCGTATGTCAAAAGGATAATGCCCAATGAGAGAACATAATAGTGCCCGCGGTCTTTCGGTTGCAGACGATTGAACAGCCACAAGGACACTCTGGCAAAAAGCCAGCCGAAAAAAGGCGCTGCCGCAAATCTCCAGATGAATAGAACGACCGTTGTGCGCCACGCTGATACACTGGATGTGATGCCCTCGATAACAGCAACCGTCAGGAGAATTGCCATCGGGTCGTTTGCGGCGCTTTCAATCTGAATTGTGGACGACAGCTTTGGCGGAAGAGGTTGCCGGCGAAGGATGGAGAAGATCGCCGCCGCATCGGTGGAAGAAATAATTGCGGCAAGCAGAAGGGCTTTATCAAGAGGCCATTTGAGAAACCCATAAAGCACAACAAAAGTTGCCAAAGCCGTCAGGACAACGCCCCATGTGGCAAGACCGCCCGCCGGAAGAGCAACCGCATTGAAATCGGAGCGCTTGGTTGAAAACCCGCCTTGAAACAGAATAAAAACCAAGGCAAGGTTTGCAACCCTGTTGGTCAAATCAATATTATCAAAATGCCAAAGACCGAGAAAATCGCTGCCAAATAGAATCCCTGCGCTGAGCGCGATTAGAATAACCGGCACGCTCCAGCGTTCCAGCCAGACAGCCGCCAGAACAATCGCAATCAGCAAAAATGGTCCGATAACATATAATACGCTTATCGTCCCCAAAATAATTTCCTTTATATATTAACTTGATTCATAATCCGACCGCGCAAAACCGCGCCTTTATCGCCGAATTTTTAACTTCCCAAAAATACCGTTTTGCGGGTTGGGCGCGGAGCCTTGACTATCATGAAGCGCAGCGGCTCAGAACTTTCGTTATACCAGCAGTGGACGATGTCTTTTGGACTTTCCACAAGCGTGTCGGCGGCGACCTCCTGCTTCTCGTTGCCAATTTCGACGATGCCTTTTCCGCTCAACACATAGAACGCTACATCCACAGGCGTTATGTGGCGTTTGAGCGATTGCCCGGGCATAAGCGTAATCACAGTAATCATCGCATCTGGCGTGTTGTAAATATTCCGAGCGTCCACATTGTGGGCATTTTCCATGATTTTGACGTCGTTTAGATTCCTTGTTATCATCACCGTCTCCTTTTTTGTTTTTGAACGATAATATCGCTCAGCGAAAAATACTTTGTGCGGCGGTTTTTTAATATCCAGAGTTTTGTGAATCACATGCGCCGTCTCAAGCTCCGTGTCAAGTTTTACATTCTGCTGGTTATCGGGTTCGATACTTCCGCGCCTGCTCAATATCACTTCTGCTTGATTCCAAAATCGGCGCTTGTTAAGCATCCTTAATCCAATGGCAAAGCAAAAAGGATGAAAAAAAACGCGATTGCGCCCCCTCATCGCTCGCCAATGGAACTTGGCTCACAAGGGATAAATTAGTTAAATACATGCCGCGCGCTTTGCTCGTCAATCCTTGGATTTACGATTTTGCCGCCTTTGATATGTGGGCGGCGCCTCTCGGTATTTTGTCCATCGGCGCGCTCCTGAAAAAGGCGGGATGGGAGGTTTTCTTTATTGACTGCACAAACCGCCGCCATCCTGCGTTAGCGGAGAGAGCCGCAAAGGAAAAACCATTTCACACCGGTCAATATCACGCCCAAGAAATTCCAAAGCCGGAGGCGCTGGCGTGGGTTCCGCGCCGTTACAAACGCTATGGAATCCCCGAAGAAGTCTTCCTTGCTGACCTGCAAAAACTCCCCGCGCCGGATGAGATTCTTGTCACGTCGCGCATGACATACTGGTATCCCGGCGTTCAGCGGGCGATTGAAATTTTGCGAGATATTTTTCCGCAGTCGCCGATTTATCTTGGCGGGACGTATGCATCGCTCTGTCCTGAACATGCGCAAGCGGTGTGCAAGCCGGATTATTTAGTCTGCGGTGAGGCGGACTTTGTAGATGAAATGGACAGCCTGCCTTTTCCGGCATGGGATCTGCTGCCAAGCGCAAAGGCGCTGCCGATTGAGACCTCGCGGGGTTGCCCTTTTTCTTGCGCCTATTGCGCATCGGGTCGGTTATTCAGCGGCTATCGCAAAAAAACGCCGATGCGCGTTGTGGATGAAATCGAATACGCCCTGTTCGAACTGGGCGCGGAGGATTTTGCCTTCACGGATGACGCCCTCCTTTTGGATGCCCCGCATCATTTTGAAAAGATCGCTGATGAATTTTTGCGGCGCGGGCTGCAAGCCCGATTCCACACGCCAAATAGTGTTTTCAGCAGCGCCATTTCGCCGAGTGTGGCGGAAAAAATGCGCGCTATGAATTTTCAGACCATTCGGTTGAGCCTTGAAACAACAAACGCGGAACGGCTTCGCGCCATGAATCGCAAAATGTTTCCGCCGCACTTTGAGACGGCGATGAAAAACTTGCGGGCGGCGGGATTTGGGCGCAAAGAAATCGGCGCGTATATTATGGCTGGGATGCCCGGTCAGGACGCGGACGAAACGCTGGAAGCGATTGAATTTGCCAAAGCCTGCGGGGCGCGCCCGCATCTGGCGGAATATTCGCCCATCCCCGGCACGCGCGCCTTTTTTGAAGCCGCCGCTATCTCGCGCCTTGATATTCGAAGCGAGCCGCTTTTACATAATAATTCCATATTCTATTTGCTCGGAGGCGCCATAGACATGGCAGCAATGGAGGAATTGAAACGCGTCTGCGCAATGAACGATTAAAGGCGGCGCGCTTTTATCGTTTCAGATATTTTTCATACCATGCATTATTCTCCGCGCGCATGGTTTCCGGAACCTCATGCTCGGCATCGGGGTCAATGAAGAGCTTCTTCGGAACGTCATTGGGGATGCGGTTGATCGCTACGATGCCATTGAGCGGCGGGCAGACGGGGTCTTGCGCTCCCACGCATACAAGCGTCGGCGCCTTTATTTCCGGGGCAAGAATCGCGATATCAATGTAGGAAAGGGTTTTCCTCACCGCAACGCCTATGTCCTCGCGCTCGGAATATTTTTTGAATGCCGAACCCGAGCCGAGCGTTGAAAGAAGAATGAAGTCGGGGAAATTTGTGATATAAGGAACATTGGAGCAGACGCAGGCGATTCTTTTATCGAGCGCCCCCAGCGCAAGCGCAAACGCGCCCCCTTGGCTGCCGCCCTCGGCGCCGATTTTTTTGACATCCACCTCCGGGCGGCTGGCGAGGAAATCCACCCCGCGCACGCAGTCCATATAAGCGGCGCGGTAGTAATAATCCTCCGCGATGTCAATATTCCACAAATGATGTTCAATCGGCGTCTTGAAGAAATCCTTGGAAGGACCGTGGTTTTTGGGATTGACCGAGAGCGTGATGAAACCCTTGTCGGTTCTATCAACGGGCGGTTCCTCCGCGCCCCATCCCGGCATAATTTGAATGGCGGGATATTTTTTGCCCGAGGCTTCCGGGCTCATCGGATCAACATCATTCGGGACGAAATACCAGCAGATGATGGGGAGATTCCAATAGGAGTTCAGCGTGACTTTGTAGAGGTGTCCAGTGGCAGAATTCTTTTCCGGCACTGGTTCGATTTTGGCATCCATAGGGGCGCGCGCGAGTTTTTCTAACGCCTTTCGCCAGTAGGTTTTGAAATCATCCGGGCGCTTGAGAAGCGGCGAGCCTTTGTAATCAAGGGCGCGTCCTTTAGGCAGATAGACGGCGTGCCACTCAGCCATTTTAACGATAACGCCATCCGCCTCGGCGCGCTCCACGCGAACGCCGAGGATGTCCTTGTGTCCGCGTGTGGGGAGTTCCGAACGGTAAGACTCGCGCGACGATATTTTTTCGGTTTTAAGCAGAATTTCTTTTTTATCGAAAGCATAAAATGTGATTATGATTTTGCCGTTGAAGTTCCCGCCGGCGGGCAGGGGCTCAATCTCAATAGACGGAATGCCGCCTTCGAGCGCGGGTCTAAAATCAATCTTCACAGGCTCGCCCTCCTTGACTCTTCTTGCCTGCAGGCTGGCGCAGAAAAAAAGCAGGCATGAAAGTAAAATAAATGATTTTGGGAAATGTTTTTTCATGGTCGGCTCGCCATTAATTTTATTGAGGACAAGGCGGACAAAATAAACGAGGCGGATAATTATTTGGGGCGTGAATGTTTTACTTCCTCGTTAAGTTCTTTATAAAAATCGGTCAGGGCGCGGAGTTTGTTTTCCTGAAATTCCTTTTCGCGCGCCTTGCGGATTTGCTCATGAAATTCCTGTTCCTGAATATTCAATTGTTTTGTGATTTCATCTTTTTTCATCTTTTTGATTTTTGGCGTGAATGCGGGCTTTTCGCAGATTGCAATAATCGCCTCGCGAACCTGCTCCCTGTTGAACGGTTTTTTCAGCAGGGGATTGCCGGTTATTTTAAGGGCGACATCCAAATCGGAGGTGGAGACGGTCGCGCTCATGAATAGGATTTCTGTATCCTGCAGGTTTTGATTCAGCTTTATGATTTTACACAGCTGAAAGCCGTCCAGCTTGGGCATACGGATATCAAGAAGGATTATGTCCGGCTCGTAATTGACAATCTTCGAAAGGGCGTCTATTGGATTCGATGTGGCGATTGTTTCAAACAACCAATTGTCTTCCGTTTTTGAGGAAAGGGCGGCTTCAATAAAGTCAAGCGTCGCCAAATCATCATCAATAACCATGATGCGGACAGTTTGTTTAGGGCGCGGTCTGGGCGAAATGGGAGGCATGGAAATCGGCTCCCGTTTATGAGCTGCGGGCGTTGGCGCCGGCTCGGGCTGCGGTTTTTCCCGCAGCTGCGGAGGTTTTTTGACAACAACTTTTAAGGCATCGAGCGAAAATTTCTTTTTGACTGGCGCCATGGGATGTTTTTCAAAATGGAAATCAATGTTTTTCAAAAGGCGTAGCGGGTCGAATGGTTTTTGCAAAAATAAATCGCAACCGAGCATGTATCCTTTTTTGATGTCTTCCGGCGAGTGGGAAGAAGTCAGAAAATAAATCGGCGTCTGACGGAACTGCGGATTTCGACGTATGGCAGCGCAGGTGTCAAAACCATCCATGAGCGGCATCATGACATCAAGGATGATAAAGTCCGGCTCGAATCGTTCGATTTTTTCAAGGGCATCGAGCCCGTTGTGCGCCTCCACGACTTCATATTTGGGCTCCAGAGCCTGCCGTATGATGGCGATGACATCTGGCTCATCGTCAACTATCATAACTCTCCATTTTGACATTGCGCCCCTCTTGAAAACAAATATGTGTAAATTACTTTTCGCATGCGCTCATACGCAATAAAAATATGCAATGCTCTTTTGATGGCATGAACCATTGCTCGATTGGCTCTGATTTCACAAATTACACCAAACGGCAAGCGGAGCCGAAAAAAGATTCCGTGTGACCGTTGTCCAGCCGCAAGACGAGCGCCCCGCTATCCGCAAGGTCAACCACCATTCCCTCCACCTCTCGATTGCCGGCGCACAGCCTGACGCGCTGCCCCACCATACAAGAATCGCGCTTCCATCTACGCACAATTTCGTCCTTGCGTCCCTTTTGATAAAGAAAATAACAATCCTCGAACGACCGCATCACCGCGCCAAGCAGCGGCAGACGGGGCACAATCCGGTTCGTTTCGATGAGGAGCGATGTGGCGGGCTCGCCCTTTATCCCGCTAAACGCCGGTGTCCGCTGGTTCACATTCAAACCGACCCCGACGATGATGCCCGTCTCGCCTCGGTGGGTCTTTGTCAATTCGGTCAAGATTCCGCAAACCTTTTTTCCGTTCAGCAAAACATCATTTGGCCATTTGACTTCAGGGAAGAGCCCCAAATGACGGCGGAGCGCGTCGCAAACAGCCAGCGCGGTTGTGATGGTCACAAAATAAATCTCCGCCTCTTTTTGTCCGGGCAAAAGAACAAACGAAAATAAGAGCGCCTGCCCCTTTGGAGAAATCCAAGAACGTCCCTCGCGTCCGCGTCCTGTTTTCTGAAAATTTGTCGCGACTAAAATCCCGCCGCGACCCGTCTTGCGGAAAATCTCCGCCGCGGCGTTCTGTGTGGATTCCGTCTCCGGCAGATAATGAACCTCCCAGCGGATTAACTCCGAGGGAAGCGATGCAATGATGCCTTTTTTTGATAAACGATTCATGGTTTTCACCGCAGGTTTTTTATGGCGTCCAACACACTCGGCGTTATGATAGTGTTCTCATCAAGGATGAGAGATTCGCGATTGGTAAAAACATCTTTCAAATCCTGCAAGGCAACCACCTTGCGCGCCGTCATGTTTGGAAGGCGCAGATGCCGCGCCTCAATCTGCCGCACCTTTTCCAGACGCGCGGCGTATTTGCCGCCGAGAAAATCCGTTTCCAGCCAAACACGCGCAATCTCCGCGGCAAGGAGCGTTCCGATTAACTTCCCGCCGAGGCATAAAACATTTGTATTGGAATGCTGGCGGGCAAGCGAGGCGCAAACGGTATCGAAGCAAACGGCGGCGGAAACGCCATAGAGCATGTTGGCGATGGCAGCAGAAGGGTATCCCGCGCCGTCAATCAGGATAGCGCGATCCGCCCTGCCTTCCGAAACGGCAAGCGCCGCCGGATATATGAAATCGGGATAATCCACCGCGTCCGCGCTGTTTGTGCCGAAGTCTTGAACCTCGTGCCCTTTATCCATCACGAACTTCTTCACAGCGCATTTAGTTTCAAACCCCGCATGATCGCATCCCATTGCGATTTTCATAAAAAACCTCCTTGTGATTTCATCAAGTATTAAAAATTCCAGCAAAACAACAATCGCGTGAAGCTTATAAATTTTGTATCTCTCCTTATGCAACAACTTTTCTTCTTTCCCCATCAGGGCGCATCTGATGTTAGGCATGGCGTCCGAAGCGTTTGCCGCGCCGGTTGTTTTACTCGCCCGCAAAAATTTCGATTGCGGCGGAGAGTCGGGTGTAATATTCACTTTGACCCATTAAGTTATGTTTTATGCAATGCCGAATTTTTGCTTCGAGTAAATGAAATGATCGGTATGTGCGGTCTTTGCGGTATTATCCTGAATGACGAAAGCAAACTGGCATCGCCCGATGAAATCCGGACGGTCAATCAACTCCTCCATCATCGCAATCTCGATGAAGAAGGATACCACATCAAAGGCAACGTCGCCTTCGGGCACAAGCGTCTCTCCATCTTTGAGGGCTCCGCTGAAAAGCAGCCCATCACAAATGAGGACGGCGCCTGCGTTATTATCTTCAATGGCGAAATCTATAATTTTATGGAAATCCGCGAGAACCTCATCAAAAAAGGGCATACATTCAAAACCAAATCCGATACTGAGGTCGTTCTTCATTTATATGAAGATGCGGGCGAAGCTTGCGTGGACTTTCTGCGCGGCATGTTCGCATTTGCCATCTGGGACGAATCGAAAAAACAATGCTTCATCGCCCGCGATCGCATCGGCAAAAAGCCGCTCTATTACGCCCTCCTACCCGACCGATTCATCTTCGCCTCAGAGATGAAGGCGCTCATAGCTGTGCCCGGCGTCCCGCGCGAAATAGACCTCGAAGCCTTGCATTACTACCTTTCGTTCCAATACGTCCCCGCGCCGCATTGCATCTTCAAGTCCATCAAAAAGCTTGAGGCGGGACACACCCTCCTATATAAAAATGGCGATATCCAAACGCGCAGATACTGGGATCTGCCTTACATCCCCAAGTTAAAAATCACCGAAGAGGAGGCGCTCAAACGCACGGACGCCCTCATTGATGAAGCCGTCCGCATCCGCCTCACCAGCGAGGCGCCGCTTGGTTGCTTCCTTTCCGGCGGTGTGGATTCATCCGCTGTGGTCGCCTACATGCGCCGCCACATCGCAGGCGAACTCAAAACATTCTCCATCGGGTTTGAGGAAAAATCGCACAATGAATTGCCCTATGCGCGTCAGGTGGCGCAGCTCTTTGAAACCAATCATCAAGATTTCATCGTCAAGCCGGACGCCGTTGACGTCCTGCCGAAATTGGTCTGGTATTTTGACGAGCCTTATGCCGATTCATCCGCCCTGCCGACTTATTACCTTTCGAAAATGACCCGCCAGTATGCGGCTGTTGCGCTAAATGGCGACGGCGGCGATGAATCATTCATAGGATATTCGCGTTATTTAGGTCTGCCCCAGTTGCGAAAATATATGGCAATCCCCAAAATCCTCCGCATAGCGGCGCAGCCATTCGCCTCTGCCCTTTTCAAGATGCTGCCAAATAGCGCGCTCTTTGAAAAACTTTTTTACGCCAACACTTTCTCGCTCTATGATGAAGGACGGCTTTATCTCCAGATGATGACCATCTTCCGCGATTACCAAAAAGAGGCAATGTATGGCGATAAGATGAAACCGATGGCAATGGCGGACGCGTATCAATTCCCGCTCCAATATTATTACGACAATCTTGCCGAGGTTCCCGTCGAGCGCAAGGTTCGCTCGGATATTATGACTTATCTGCCCGGAGCGCTCCTGCCGAAAGTTGACCGCACCGCTATGGCGAACAACCTTGAAGGGCGCTCGCCGTTCCTCGATCAAAAGGTTATGGAATACGCCGCGCAGCTGCCGATTGAAATCCGCTTTGGCAATGGCGCGCTCAAATATCACCTGAAAAAAGTTCTGGCTCCGATGCTGCCGCACGACATCCTCTGGCGCAAAAAACAAGGATTCGGCGTGCCGGTTGGCGAATGGTTCAAAAAAGATTTATACAAAATGGCAAAGGATATTTTACTCTCGGAAAAGGCGCGCGGGCGCGGTTATCTCAAACTGAAATATGTCTCAAAAATCTTGGAAGACCATCGCGCAGGAACGCAAAATCATCACCACCGCCTTTGGGCGCTCCTCTGCCTTGAACTCTGGTTCATGACATTTTATGACAGAAGCGATATCTCATTAGGGCATATTACACTATAGCATGACACGCAAATTAAACATATTTCACCTGACCTCTTCCTCCGATATCGGCGGGACAGAGCGCATGCTCATTCACTTTTTATCAAAAACGGATAAAAGCAGATTTGAGCATACCGTCTGCTCGCTGATTGGCGGCGGACGCCTTACCCGAAAAATTCAGGAACTCGGCATTGACGCCCAGACCCTTGACCTTCATCATCCCTTCCAGATTGGCAAGGTTGCCCGACTTTTTCAACTCATGAAAAGCCGCCGGTTCAATCTGATTCAAACATACGGACTTCGGGCGGATACCTTCGGGCGCGCGCTGGGACGCTGGGCGGGTATCCCCGTCGTGGTCTCCAGCATCCGCAGCCCAGACCCTTGGCGGCGATGGTATCACAGATTGATAGACCGCGTAACGCTGCCCTTTGCCGATTTTTTTATCAGCAACTCGGAAGCGGGACGCCAAAGCCGAATTGCAAATGAAAAATATCCCCCCCAAAAAATCGCACTGATTCGCAACGGCATCCCCGCCCCGCCAGCCGTCAAGCCCGACCAAAAGGTCACACTCAGACATAAATACGGCGTGGACATGACGGCGTCGCCTATTATTGCGATGGTCTCCAATCTGCGCGTCATGAAGGGACATGCCGATGTGATTCAAGCCATTTGTAAAATCAAAGATAGACTGCCGCACATCCTTTTCCTTTTCGCAGGACGCGATGACTCGAACGGGGCTATTGAGGAGATGGCTCGCAAGACGGGAACCGCGCCCCATATCCGTTTTCTCGGCTACTGCCCCGAACCGACAGAAATCCTTGCCATCAGCGATATGTTTCTTTTGCCCTCGCATTGGGAAGGCTGCCCCGCCTCGCTCCTTGAGGCGATGGCAATCGGGCTTCCCTGCATCGCAACCAAAGCGGGCGGCATTCCGGAAATCATAACAAATGGACACAATGGGGTTCTAATTCCGCCCGCAGACCCGTCGGCAATTGCGGACGCCATTTTGAGCATGGCAGAAAAACCGCACGAAGCGCGCGCTATGGCTGCCGCCGCCCAAAAAACATTTTTTCAAATGTTTGCGCTGGAGCGCATGGTCAACGAATATGAAAACATTTACGAGGAATTAACGGCGCGCCCTTGCCGATAAACGAAAAAAGCCCTTATCAAATCTCATCCATTTCAAGCAGATCCCGTAGCGTTTTGGCGTGGTCTTTTTCTTCGTTTGCCAGATAGAGGCAAAAATCCTGCAAGATGGCATCGTCCGTTTTGGTTGCGGCGTTGCGGTATAAATTCTCGCTCCGAATTTCCCGCCCTATGGCATTTTGCAGAATGGAAGTCCGGTCAAATGATTGAGGCAGGACATATTCCTTCAGAATATCCTCATCCGGTTTGGGCAAAAAGGCGGGGTCGCCTCCGTGAAGACGGAATTTTTTAAATAAAAGTTCTGAGTGTGTCTTTTCAAATTCTGCCAGCTCTTCAAAAACAGATTGAGTTTTCGGGTCGGGAATCATATCCTTCATTCGGGTGTATAATTCCCGATCCGTTTCTTCCATAACTATCGCCAGTTTTAAAATTTCAAGAATAGTCTCATACATGGTAGAAAATCAACACCTTGTTAATATTGAAGTTTGCGCAAGTCTCTTGTGAAGCGCGAGAGCCCCTCGCGCAAAAGCTCATTAACGCTATATCCCGCGCCGATAATCTGATTTTCGTTGAAGCCAAAGTTGATAAGATCCCGAACGCAAAAACCGGCGCAGCGCATTTCAGCGGCGGAAAATCCCGCATCGCGAAGCTCCGAACCCTTAAAATGGCGGCTCAATTCGCGAGGGTTAAACCCCGTTTTTTTGAGCTCCGCCAACGAATAGACCCCCGCAAGTTCATGAAGGGCATAACCGAGCCTTGCCAAAACGCGGGCGTCTATGCCTGCGGCGCGGCAATGCGGGATAGTGATCCCCCGCTGCTTGAGTTCGCCGGCATGGCATCCGCGCTGGATGAGGTCTTTGAGCGTTGCCGTGATGCCGCCCTCAATGGGCGCATGCTCTGGCGGGAGGGCTGATGAAGGCGCGGCGGGAGGAGATTTGTGAACCTCTTTGGCGATTCGAAAACCCAGTTTTTGCAGCGCAGTATCTTTGTATCCGAGATGTCTCATGGCGTCGCCGTCATATCCCAAATTTGCCAGACTTGCCGCATTCAGTCCCTTGCTGATGAGCCATTCGGGGATTTTGTGCGCGCCCTCCAGAATAATTTTGTGCGCATGAGCGGCGTCCCTGAATCCCAACTTCCGGCATAATTTAAAACGCTCATCCATTTTTACAAAAACCGTTTAATTAAAGAAGAGACTTTTTTTATATACATCGCTCGGTGCTGCGCGCAAGGATAATATTATCCTTGATTCGAGTGTCGCGCATATATTATGAGAACCTTATGAAATTCAGGTGCGGGCTGAGCGTGTTTTGCGCGGCGCAGCTGCTCTTGGCGGCGGCATTGTGCGGTTGCGCGAAAAAAGCGGCGAGGATTAACGCCCCAGAACCAGCTCCCGCGCCGGCTTCAGAAATTGTTCAGACATCGGGCATCGGCATTGAACTGGAGGCATCAGCAAGCGGCGGTTCCGTGTATATTCGGCTTTGCAACAACACGCCCGCGCTCCTGAAGGCAAGCCCATATTATTTTGCGGTTATTATTGACGGCGAATATCCAGAAATCCGCTATAATCCCAGAATCGCGCGCAGCGAATTTCCTGTGACGATTCTTGCAAGCGGCGCAGAAGCAACCGGATATATCCACTTCAATAATGTTCCCGATCTCTGCGGACAAAAGCTCGTGTTCAATTCGCCTGATTTCAAACCGGTTCTGGCAACCATTAAACCATACAACAGCGAATAGCTGGCGTGTGATAGATTGATTATGGAGCGGGACGCGCGACCGCTCCTTTGCATCGCGCAAAGGGGAGGAAAGTCCGAACACCAAAGGGCAGGATGCTTCCCAACAGGAAGGCGGGGCGACCCGACGGAAAGTGCAACAGAAAACATACCGCCCGCCGCAGCGCAAGCCAAGGCGGGTAAGGGTGAAATGGTGCGGTAAGAGCGCACCGGGGCGATGGCGACATCGCCGCCTGGCAAACCCCATCCGGTGCAAGGTCAAATAGGGGAGGAGAGCTCGCCCGGCTCGATGCTCCATCCCTTCAGGGACGGGGCGATACTCCCGGGTAGACCGCTTGAGCCCGGTGGCGACACCGGGACGAGATGAATGGTCGCGGCATCTGCCGTCTTCAGGCGGCGGGTGAACAGAATTCGGCTTATAGTCCCGCTCCTTTTATTATGCCAGATTTGACCCTTCGACAAAACAAAAGCTATTGACGGTATAACGATAATCGCGACTTTATCTGACATCGCCATTTTCGCATTCTCATTGAAAGAAAGCCGTCAGGATGTGTCATCATCAACGATAGGTTTTTTAGACAGGAAGAATCGGCTCGACGTAATGAGCCTTGAAGATTCCCATAATAACGTCCCGCGCCTCACGCACAGACTCGAATCGCTGGCTGGGATCTCGTTGTTGGCATTTGTCAATCGCAAGCGAGAGTTCCTTTGGGATGGAAGGATTAATTTCATGAAGCAACGCGTTTCCCTTACCCTCCGGTCCCGAAAGCATCTTCCAGAACGTCTTGCCCAAAGCGAATAAATCCGTTTTTTCTGTTGCCGGCTCAAGGCGCAGCAACTCGGGCGCCATATATTCCGGCGTTCCCAAAAATTTGAGAACCTGCGTATATTCCGAATCGTCCGACTTGAGCCGGGCGCGGCTGATGCCAAAGTCCGTCAGTTTGACCCATTTGTCGCTCCCGATGAGAATGTTGGCGAGCTTGATGTCGCGATGGATGATGCCCTTTTTATGGAGGAAGAGGATGGCGTTGCATACCTGCAGGATAACTCCCGCGCTATTACGCCAGTCCATCGGCTTCTGCCGAACAAGGTTATTCAGCGATGGACCGTCCACGTATTCCATTGAGAAAAACGATGTGTAAGCCGTTTGACCAACCTCAAAAATCTGAACGATATTCGGATGATTGACCGTTGCCATGATGAGCGCTTCTCGGCGAAAACGTTCGCGTGTGGCCGGAGCCTGATCCGCATTCTCAAGCATCACCTTCAACGCCACAATCCTGTTCAAATCAATCTGTTCCGCTTTATAAACCGTGCCCATACCGCCGGAACCAATAACCTCGATGATTCTATAACCCTCAAAAACGGTTTTCTTGACTATTCCCCGCGATACGACTGTGGGACTTGTCTTATTCTCCATGATAAAAGTGGGAGTAATATCTTCTGAATAAGGCGTATCATCTTTTAATTCTACCTGAAATTGTGAACTCAGGTCATCCGTTTCATTATCCAAATCAAAGGCTTCGTCGAGCGCCCCGGCAATGAAAATCTCATTAGGGGTTTCATCCGAATGCGTATCTGATTCAACCTTTGGAGGCTCCAGAAGTTGCCGAACGTTTTTTAAAAACTCATTGTTATCGAACGGCTTTTTCATGTAAATATTTGCGCCGATATGGAGCATCTCCATCTCTTTGCGTTGACCATCCGGTATACCGGATACCACAATCACAGGCATATCGGAAAACTGAGCGGAGGTTCTGATTATCCGCAAGATTTCTTCCCCGCGGAGCGAAGGCAGCATCAAATCCAAAATCAACAAATCGGGCGGCTCCCTGAAACACTCCGCCAGCCCCTCCAGACCGTTCGGAATAACGCGATGATCAATCCCCCCAATGGATTGAAGCAGGGCGGACATCAACTCTCCATATTGGATGTCGTCCTCAATGATATAAACTTTTTTGATGTCCGCATACGGATACTGCATCGGTTTAATTACATCATTTTAGGATTAAGCACACTTATTTATGGAACACAAAGTCATCAATGACTACGCAATTGCCCGAATGTCAACAACAATTATCGTTTGGCGCGGTTGTCGGTCAGATTTTTTTAGTTTAATTTTTATAAGAGGAGGATCCCCTGCTCGCGGAACAGCCGCCTTGTTTCATCGCTCCAGATGCCCGTCTGAATCTCCCCGATGTGCGCCTTGCGCAAAAATAAAAGGCAAAGACGGGACTGCCCGATGCCGCCTCCGATAGTTTGCGGCAATTCCCCCGCAAGAAGCTTCTTGTGAAAATAAAGTTCCCGGCGCTTGGTTGCATTGCGCATCTCCAACTGGCGGGCGAGCGCGTTTGGATCCACGCGGATGCCCATAGAAGAAAGTTCAAATGCGCAATCCAGCACCGGATAATAAATAACGATATCGCCATTCAAACCCTTGCGCCCGCTCTCAGTCGGAGTTGACCAGTCGTCGTAATCGGGCGCGCGCCCGTCATGCGGTTTGCCGCTAGAAAGCTCCCCGCCGATGCCAATGATGAACACTGCGCCATATTTTTTGCACGCCTGATACTCCCGCTCTTTCGGAGTCAGATCGGGATATTCTGCCTCCAACTCCTCCGTGTGCACAAAGGTTATCTCCTCAGGCAGAAGCGGATTGATGACATCATAATGATGGGCGACGTATTTCTCCGTCCGCCGAATGACGTCGTAAATTTTTCGGACAATATATTTCAAGAAAACAAGATTGCGCTCCTCCGGCGCCATCACCCGCTCCCAGTCCCATTGGTCAACATAAATCGAATGCAGATTATCAAGGTCTTCATCGGGACGCAGCGCGTTCATGTCCGTGTAAAGCCCCTCGCCTGCGCCAAAGCCGTATTCCGCAAGCTTCAGCCGCTTCCATTTGGCGAGCGACTGCACAATCTCAACGGGCGCATCGTCAAGGGCTTTGACGTTGAAACAGACAGGTTTTTCAATGCCATTAAGGTCGTCATTGATGCCGGTGCCGGAACGGACAAAAAGCGGCGCCGTCACGCGTATCAGATTCAACTCAAACGCCAGATTGACCTGAAAAAATTCCTTAATCAGCCTAATGGCTTTCTCAGTTTCCTTCAAATTCAAAAGCGGTTGATACCCTTTCGGAATAAGCGCCGTATCTTTCATGAATTTACTCCGGATGGATTAAATAACAAAAAATCCTAAAAACACTGGGACATGCCCAAAGTATAAATCAAGCGGGAATTGCAATGAATTTTGAATTCAATCGCCCTGATACACAAAACGAATAGCGTCCGAGTAGGCGCGGTATTCGAATTTGGAATTGGGAATGGCAAGCCCCGGATTCGCCATAAACATCACAGAGCCGCGCTCCGGATTTCTGCCGTTCTCAAAACGATAAGTCCCCAATGAATGCCACTGCCCATGATTTCGTCCGAGCGTTTCAGGTCGCCCCTTCTGAGCCATCGGCTTTGTGGTCGCGCCATCCGCATGGAAGACAACATAACGGGTGTCCCCCGCGTTTGCCCCGTAGGAAAATATAGTCAAAACCTCATATCGCCCGCGTTTGGGAAAGTCGGGCGTGAAACGCGTCCAAGAAGGGCTTTTATTGCCGTATGTGAACCGCGACCCCTTGCCCATCAAATGCGTGTCGTCCGCTTTGGCATAACTATCGGTAAAATCGGAAGTCTCTTCATAAGCGGGCTTGGGGGTGAGTTTTCCTTCAGCATCTCTTGATTCGATGATAATTTCATCGCCGCCGGAAAACCCCCGCCGAAGGGCGATGCGGCGTCCTAAATCATGCCGCGCCCGCTCCAGAATCCGCAGCGAAAGCGCCGCGGGGTTGAGAACAAGGGAGTCGTCATCTGTAGGAAGATCCGTTGTCGGTTCGCTGTAACGTTCCTGTTCGGGCAGTTCATCAATTACTTTTTGCAATTCTTCAATATGCGCATCGAGCCGTTTTAGGGAATCGTTATCCGGCGCGTCTTTGGCGCGATTGTAATCAATCAGACCTTTGATGAGCGCAATATTATCCGGTGTTTTTGCCGCTGAAATCAAACGCTCCAACTCCACCAATTTTTCATCTGCCGCATCCGACGAAAGCTGCCATGCGGATTCGCGGATATGTTCCGCCTGTTCCTTGCCGGACAGGCGCTCCCCAACCGACGGCATCGGCGGAAAGGCAAGCGAGGGGAGGCTCTGATACCAGAAGGCGACGGATGAAAGATTGTCCGCGCGGTCGTTATTCGTTCCATGCTCGATGGAAACCTTCAGCCGCTTCCTAAATGGAATCGGGTCGAGGATATGAAAGCGATACATGGATGTCCGCAAACCCGCCGCATCATATCCCTCGCATACCGGCGAGCCGTGAAAGAGCGTCTGCTGGGCGCGCATTCCCCATGCATCGCAAAAATAATCCTCCGTTCCCGTGCCGCGAATCGGTTCAAAATCGTCCGCCTCAATCAATTCATCGCCCTCGCCCCACCACTGAGGCTTCGTTGATTCAACGCTCAGCACGCAGCCGAGATAACGCCCCGTCCCTTTTGTTTCAAAAATGAGATAATTTTCTGGCGAGTCAGCAGGATACGCCTGACGGTATTGCGCATGGAAGCGCTCCGGCGAAGGCGGAATCTCATCCAGCGCCAGATAATCAATATGGTAATAAAACGCGCCGTGAATCTGCGGACCCTCATTGGTCACCGTGATTTTCGCCCCTTTGGCAAAGGGCATCTGCCACCAGCAGTTTCGGGCGCGCCCCCTTGAAATCGCCGAGATAGGAAAAGAATAGACGTCCGCCTCCATTCCCAAACCCACGCCGAAAAAATCCCCGAACGGCGCCTCGACCGACGGCGTTGCCTGCCCGTCCCAATACATGCGGATTACGAGCGTCCGCCCAATAGGTCCTTGGGAATTTGTAGTCATCCAAATGTGGCGGATGATGCCCGCGCCCTGAATCTCGGCGAGGGTTGCCGTTTCTCCCGGCGCAATGCGGATAGAATCCACATTGCCGTCCGATTTATCCCACGAAGAAATCCGAGCCGCATGACCCTTCAGATTCCATCCCCATGCAAAAACCGGCTGCGGCGCTTGAAAGGCGCGAAAATGCCCGCAGCCATATAAAAGAAGCGTCCCCAAAAGAAAAAATCTTTTCAAAACCGCCGCCATGATTTTTCCTCCCAGAAGAGAGATATCCTTGAATTACTCGGATTTTTTTAATCGCACGATTATAATAGGCGCTGCGGTCAGGCGGCTGTCCGGGGCATTGCGCCGGTATCCTATGGGTCTGTTCTGCTCATCAGTATCAAGCCAGATAACGCCTCGTCCAAGTCCGGTCTGACCCTGCTTGCGCGTGTCGTTGCTATGGGGTTTTGTGGTGGAGTCAATGATGGCGACGCTGAATTGGCGGGAGGCGGTTTGCGTGGAGGCGCTATCGGCAAACATGATATGACCGGTATTCCCCGGCGCAGGCGGCTCTTTTTTCCAGACGATAATATCGCCGGGCTGGATGTGTGCCGCATCGTCAATAATAACCCAGTCGGTTTTTGGTTTTGCGCGCATCATGTCAAAGAAGTTGAAATAATTGGACGCCGTCAGCCGCCGGCGCGACATCGTCTTGCGCATCTGCTCAAAATGATTGGGGCAGGCTCGCATCAGCACATATCCCACAAAGCCGGAGCAATCCACATGATATGACCCCTTTTCCTCCAGCACCCGCGTTTCATGCTGATATTTGGTGTCCTTGATGTTGCCCATGATACGGTAAACCTCCGCCATAAGCGTTGCCGTCGTCGGCGCCGCATCGCGGGCGAGCCCAAGAGATTGCAAACCAATAATTACAACAATTGAAAAAGATAAAAAGATTTTTCGATTTTTCATGATTCACCTTTTATTTGCAAATTAAAATTCCGCCCAACCGGGAAAACGCGGGAAAGGAATAACGTCGCGGATGTTAGACATACCTGTGCAGAATTGAAGCGCGCGTTCAAAACCAAGCCCAAAGCCCGCATGAGGCACGCTCCCATATCGCCGCGTGTCCAGATACCACCAATATGCCTCCTCGTTCAGATTCATCTCGCGAATGCGCCCCAGCAAAACATCCAACCGTTCCTCGCGCTGGCTGCCGCCAATAACCTCGCCGATTCGTGGGAAAAGAATGTCCATTGCGGCAACTGTCTTGCCGTCATCGTTGTTCCGCATGTAGAACGCCTTGATGATTTTGGGATAATCCGTGACCACCACCGGCTTTTTGATTCGCTTTTCGGTTAGGTAGCGTTCATGCTCGGTTTGAAGGTCGCTGCCCCATTTCGTGGGATACTCGAACGACTCGCCGCTCGATTCAAGAAGTGAAACCGCTTCTGTGTATGTGATGCGCTCAAAGGGCGTTTCCACAATATGGCGAAGTGTGGGGATGAGCTCCTTCTCATACCATTTGGCAAGAAATTCAAGGTCGTCCATATTGTTCTCAAAACAAGCGGAGATGATGTATTTCAAAAAATCCTCCGCAAGGTCGGCGTTGTCCCGCAAATCAAAAAATGCGGCTTCCGGCTCGATCATCCAGAACTCGGCGAGATGGCGGGGCGTGTTGGAATTCTCAGCGCGGAAGGTGGGACCAAAGGTATAAATACGGGAAAAAGCCGTCGCGTAAGTCTCGCCTTCGAGCTGCCCGCTGACTGTCAGGAACGATTGACGCCCGAAAAAATCCTGCGAGAAATCCACAGCGCCCTTTTCATCGCGGGGAGGCGCCGCGGGGTCAAGAGTTGTCACGCGGAACATCGAGCCGGCGCCCTCGCAATCGCTCGCTGTGATGATAGGCGTATGCACATACAAAAAACCGCGTTCCTGAAAAAATTTATGGATGGCAAAGGCAAGCGTGTTGCGGATGCGGAACACGCAGCCGAATGTGTTCGAGCGCGGGCGCAGATGCGCGATAGTGCGCAAAAATTCCAGAGTGTGTCCCTTTTTTTGGAGCGGATAAGCGGCAGGGTCGGCGGCGCCATAAATAACAATCTCATCCGCCCGCAATTCCACCGCCTGACCCTTCCCCGGCGATTCGACAAGCCGTCCGCGCGCAGCAATAGCCCCGCCTGTGTTAATCTTTACAATCTCCTGATAATTCGGAAGAGTGGCATCCGCAATCACTTGCAAATTCTTAACCGATGAGCCGTCGTTGAGTTCAAAAAAAGAAAACTCCTTCGAATCGCGGCGGGTGCGCACCCAGCCGCGGACAAGCGCCTCAACGCCTTTCAGGTTCTGTTTCAGTATATCCTTGATTGCCATCGGTTTAATAACTGCCATAGCGCGAACTCCTTTTTTTCTTTTGCTCTTAATTGATTATTTAAAAGGAACAGAACAAAACAATTCCCCGCTGTCTATTAGAAATCAACAACGGGGAATATAAAAATTACTTTATGGAACGATGTCCCACTGCAACGGATTAACCTGAAAAAAACTCAACATGCCCGGAGGGGGAGCAATCCCGCCAAGCACGTTGTCCCAATACCAATCCCGATTCGGCGCTTCGTAATGCTTCCCGCCATAAACCCATTTGCCGAGCGCGGTCATACTCTCCCAAAGATTCAACATCGAACCGCGGAATGTATGGCGGATACCCGACCAGTTTTCCAGATAACGGAAATAATTCTCCGCGCCGCCGCTGTAATGCGTCCCATATTTGCCCGTGCCGACATTGCCCGCCATGAAAATGGCATTGGTCTCCGTGGCGGAGGCTCTCTGAAGCGAAAAACTGGCGGAATTCACCTGACGGGCGTCGTTCCATGCGTTGCTGAGAATGTTGATGGAATCGCCCGCCAAGAGCACCTGACGCCGATTGGCGCCGGCGTTGAAATCGCCTTGAACATAAAGCGGGTCGTCTGTGGCGATGGAAAGCCCGCCGGTAAGCGTTGCGGGCACTCTCGACCCGTTGAGAATTCTGACAGCCGGTTGTGTTTGCGACCCGCCCGTCCCGGAGGGCTCTTCCGAAATATAGATGATGCCGTTGCCGATATCAATGCCGCTCTCAATCAAATTGCCAAGGTTGAGGTCAAGGCTGCGGATTGTTTTCCCTTCGCGGTAATTGTAGAAAGTGGATTCCTTGATTATGGATTTTGTGGCATTGGGATTTTTCGGGTCTGGATAAGTGAGCAGAAGATTATTGCCGTTTTTATCCGAGGCGACGATAGCATTGGTTCTGGGATCCCGCGCAATCTTCAAATCTGCCTTGTACTCGAATTTGATGTCCCGCAGCGAAGGTTCGTCATTGACGGGGTCTGCGCGCTCAATAAGAGTGTGCGGATTCTGATAGGAGGGAATCGGCAGACGAATCGGTTTCAAACCGTGCGCCTTATCCATCACATATCCGTTCCAAAGAGCCATCGAGCGGGAAACCCAGTTGCGGGCTTGACTATCAAGCCACGTCCCGTCCGACTGCCTCATGTTCTTCAATTCAGAGCCATTGAAAATATAGACGGGGCTGTCGCCGCCGCTCTGCCCTGATTTGGGCGCTCGACCGTGGAAGATATTGCCCGCGCTGGTGATGCGCTCATAATAATCCGCGCGATTGCCCGAGCCCAGCCAGATGTCGCTATTGGAATGAACGCGCCCCCGCATGCTGAAAGCCGGTCCAGGCCAGATTTCCAACATATTGTCATAGAATATCCCAAACACATAAAGCGGGATATTCAAAACTTCAACATCGCGGCGGAGCTTAACGCCCGGCTCGTTAAAAGGCGAATCTTTTTTTCGTGCCCGAACTTCAAGACGATACACAATCCTCATGGCAGGATAACCATACCATTCGTGGCTTGTATCGGAAATGTTGGCATATTGCAGATTATCGCCCTCGATGCAGGTAACGGACGCTTCGCTGATTTCAAAACCCGGGATGCGCGGAGGGCTGACGCCCAACACGGCGTTGTGGAAATTATTGATCTCCCCTCCCACCTGCACAGGTTTGTATGTCCCCAAGAACTGAATCTCAGATATCATCTTATTCAGCGCGTATTCCGATGCATTCTGCTCCTCCTTCCGAATGGAAAAACGCGCATTAGCCCGCCGCTGGAACACAGCTTGGCGGAGCAGCAGGGCGGTTATGGTTCCCAAAACCAGCCCAAAAAACAAAACAAGTAAAAGACCGGAACCTCTGTTGCGATTTTTATATCTCATGAAAATCACCTCCCGTTCCCATATCAATTCCGCGGCACAAGCGCCAGAGAAACAACCAGCGCCTGAAACCCTGGACCTGTTACCGCCTGTGATGGGGCGTTTGGCGCCGCTGTCGGGTCTCCAAGCCTCATGTTGATAATTAGCGGGCTGGCGGCGCTTGAATAATCGAATATTTTTGTTCCCGGCAGCGGCTGAATATACACGCCTAAAACCTCCGCCGGCTTATTATCTGAAATATCCGGGTCAAACATCAAACGATTATCCCCGATGGTCGCCGGATTATTATCCCCATCCTGAAGATAAAAGACAGCCGTTCGCGTTCCTCCGCCCCTGCGAGGGATGACAAGGCGGATTTTGTTGCCGTCTTCCTCCTCATAAATCATCCGCGCAGTTTTAACCTCCCCCTCAAGATGATTGCTGATTTTACGCGCCATCTGCGTCATACGCAGCTGGATTAGCTCCGAACGATTGACCCGAAACCCGTAAATAAGCGTCGTCGTCAGGGCAATGCTCATGAGCGAGAAAATGGTTAAAGCCATAATCATCTCGATGAAAGTTAAACCATGTTTTCTATTGTCGAAGATTTTCATCACAAACCCTCCAATTCAGCATTCCGATTGTCATGGATGATAGACAAGAGTCCGATATACCCTTGTGAACGGCTGCCCGCGATAAACCCACCGCACCGTAACCTCAGCTGTTTTGCCGCCGTTTATTTCAAAATAACTGGAAGAGTCGGGATTGGTCAACCAGGGCGTCCCCGCTGAACCATCCAAATTTCTTGTTATGCTTAGACTATTGGATGAATTCGAAAGAATGTAGGCAATCTGTCCGCTGCCTTTGCCTTTTTTTATCATAACGGGACAATCCTTCCATTCATTAACATCCCATGAAGGGAAACCATTGGGGATTACCGCCGTCAGTGAATTTTGCGCGGCGGATTCGACTTTGCCAAACCCTTTGAATTGCACCTGCGCCCGAAACTCCACGCTGCGGCTGAGATTTTGTGGATCTGAGGGGGAAACAAAAACCTTCAAAAAAGAGTCATTCTCCGGCGCGCTCGGATCTCCCAGTTTGTCATATTCCTCAATGGACATTTTATTGCGGATCTGCATCTCCTCAATGATTTTTGTGGCAAAATTATCAGCCGCAATTTCGAGCACCGCCCGCCCCGTCGTCCTCATGCTGGCGACAAGCGTGGTCATAAAACCGACGGAAAGGAACGCGAAAATTGCCAACGCAAATAACGTTTCCACTAACGTCAATCCTAATTTGTTATATCGTTTCATCAGGCTTTTCCTTTTATATTCAATCTCTTTGCTTGCCAACTTCATTTAACTTGACCCGCTTCATTTATTGTAAATATATATAACAATTTACTGTTGGGGTTCAAGAAATAAATTACAAGGAGATATATCATGATAAAACCTCAGATGCGCAAGACTGCCACCCTTCTTTCTTTGATGATAGCTATTTCCATCCTTTCGGTCTGCTGCCGCCAGCTGACGACAACATCCGCATCTGAGGCGGAAAGCGCCACGCCTATCAACAGCCGCGATTACTGCCCAGCTATCCACGCGCTAATAAAAAACGCCAAGTCGAATATCCGCATCATGGCTTACCAGACTTTCTTTTACACCGATTTCCCCGATAGCGATTCCAATCTTTTCATTAAAGAACTTGGCGAAGCGCGCAAGAGAGGCGTGCAGGTTTGGGTTCTGCTCGAAACATCCAATTGGGATGAAAACGTCGAAGCGCAGAACAAAGAATATGGAAAAAGACTTGAAGCCGAAGGCGTGACCGTCTTCTTTGACAAGTTCGATATCACAAGCCACCAAAAAGTGGCGATTGTTGATGACTACGCCACAGTTGTTGCCTCCAACAACTGGTCGCATTATTCCCTCTGGCAAAATAACGAAGTCGCTGTTATTGCCTGGTCGGCGCCTGTGGCTAAGGCATTTAGCGATTACATGAATGAGCGACTAATTGAGGCAGGTCATCAACCCCTGCCACCCACCAGCGCCGTCAAAAAAGTGGACGCAAAAAAACTGGGCTATAAAACCTACCCCGCTCAGCAGATGATCCCCATCCCCAATCGGGAGTATTTTCCCAAAGTGCACGAGGCGTTTCAAAATGCACAAAAAAGAATCCGCGTTCTTCAACGCACCGCTCAATATTACACCATACTCCCCAGCTATTCCCAAAAAGAACTCAAACCCGGCGAACCCGTCAGCCAAATGAACACCCTCCTCAAGGATTTAATCGAGGCAAAAAAACGCAATGTTGATGTGCAGGTGGTTCTTGACGCCGAAATGCGAAAACGAAAAAGCACCGGGGATTGGAAGGTGGACACTGCAAACGAGGACTTTGCCATGAGGCTTCTCGCCGGCGATGTCGCCGTTTTTTATGACAGTCTTGAAACTCAGACACACGCCAAGATGGTCATGGTGGATGACTGGGTGGTTGTCGGGTCAACCAACTGGACGCACAACGCCATCGAACAAGGCAATGAGGCGTCCATAATGATTCAATCAAAAGAACTGGCGCAGGTCTATTATCAGTATTTCGAAGACCGTAAAAAAGAGGGAATACCCGTCACCCCCGAAACCGACCTCAACGCCATGAAGAATAAAATGGAGCAGGAAGATAAACAATAACCCCAGACTATCGAAAACTAATAACGAAATATTAATTGCGAAAAGATGCTTTTATCATTGCCCAAAGCCCAATGACGGATGGCTGATTAATACTGCGCCATCTCTTTGGCTTTGATGCCGGAGGCGATTCCCTCCACCATCAGACGAAGCTCTTCAGGGCTTGTCGCATGGGCAAGGGCGTCCTCCAATTTGACCATCTTTCTGGCATAAAGGTCGTAAAGCGCCTGATTGAACGTCTGCATTCCCACATCGCGCCCCGCCTCGATAAATTTAGGCAGCTCAAGCGTCCGCCCCTCATGAAGGAGCTTCTTAATTGTCGGCGTATTGATGAGGATTTCCACAGCAGGAATGCGCCCGCGTCCTGATGCATGGGGCAGAAGACGCATGCTCACAACGCCGTTTAGAGTGAGCGATAATTCCATGCGTATCTGCGCATGCAAATACGCGGGAAAGTAATTGATAATGCGGTCAACCGTTTGAACGGTGTCAATAGTATGCAGCGTGGAAAAAACAAGGTGACCTGTTTCGGAGGCGGAGATAGCGGTTTGTATGGTTTCAAGGTCGCGCATCTCGCCGATGAGGATAACATCGGGGCTTTGGCGGAGAACGTGCCTCAACGCTTCGTTGAAGTTCTTTGTATCGAATCCAACCTCGCGCTGATTGATGATAGCAAGATTATCCGTATGCAAAAACTCAATCGGGTCTTCGATGGTGATTATGTGGCAGCGGCGGGTATTGTTGATATGGTTTATCATGGCGGCAAGGGTGGTGGACTTGCCGCAACCGGTGGTGCCCGTCACGAGAACAAGCCCGCGGCGTTTGTCGGACAGCGTCTTAACAGATACGGGAAGATTAAGCTGATCAAAGGAAAAATTCGGATGTGTGATATAACGAAAGACAAGCCCTACGCTGCTTCTTTGCAGAAAGATGTTGACGCGGAACCGCCCGATGCCGCGCACGCCAATGGCAAGATCCATCTCGTGGTATTGTTCAAAAAAACGAATCTGCTCCTCCGTCATAAGCGAATAGGCGACATTGCGCACATCGGTCACATCCAGTTCGGGGAAATTCGATGGCTCAATCTCGTTGTCAATGCGGAACATCGGGCGCGACCCGGCTTTTAAAAAAAGGTCGGACGCGCCCCGTTCCGGCATCTCCTGCAACAAGGTTTCAAGTTTGATCGCCATATTTTACAAACCCTTTATCCTTCGATTCATCATTGCTTTCCGATGCAATGATATTCGAATCCCGCGCTCTCAACACGTTCCTTCGAATAAATATTTCTACCGTCAAAAATGAAATTGCCGCGCATCTCCTGATGCAGTTTTTCAAGATTCAAAAGTTTGAACTCATTCCAATCCGTAACAACAATCAGAGCGTCCGCCCCGCGAGCCGCTTCGTAGGCATTCTTGCAAAAAGTAACTCCCTTGAGAATAGAGCGGGCGTTATCCATAGCGACAGGGTCATAAACTTTGATAACCGCGTTCTTTTTCTGCAGGGCTTTGATAATTTCAAGGCTTTTTGCATCCCGCAAATCGTCCGTATTGGGTTTGAACGCCAGCCCCAAAACCGCGATGACCTTGCGGTTGAGAGGCTTAAGCCGCGCGACAATGCGCCTCACAAAGCGCGGCACGCGGTCTTGATTAATGGCAATGACTGATTCCAAAATGGAGGCGTCCTCTCCGAATTTTTTTGCCGTATGAAGGAGCGAAAGAGTATCTTTGGGGAAGCAGGAGCCGCCATAGCCCAGCCCCGCCTGAAGAAATTCTTTGCCGATGCGCGAATCCGTGCCCATTCCCTTTGCCACAAGCGAAACATCCGCGCCCGCCCGCTCGCAAAGATTCGCAATAAAATTGATAAACGAAATCTTGGTCGCTAAAAAAGCGTTGGAGGCGTATTTGATAACCTCCGCGCTTTCCACATCCGTTATCAGCATCGTGCGCTCCAGCGGCGCGTAAAGTTCCAACAGAGCCATTGCCACATGATGGTTTGGAACGCCGATGACGATGCGGTCGGGATTAAGACAGTCCGCAATCGCGCTCCCCTCCTTCAAAAATTCAGGATTGGAAACCACGTCAAATTCCACATCCGAGCGCCGATGTTTCTCGATTATGTTGCGCACAAGATTGCCCGTGCCGACGGGGACGGTGCTCTTATTCACGACAATTTTGTAGTCATCCAAATTCAGGGCGATTTCCTTCGCAACCGCCTCAACGGCGGAAAGGTCGGATTCGCCGTTCGGTTTCGGCGGCGTTCCCACCGCAATAAAAATAACTTTGGCAGTTTTCACGCCTTTGGAAAGGTTAGTGGTGAAAACAAGGCGACCGTCGTCCACATTGCGCTTGACCATCTCTTTGAGCCCCGGCTCATAAATCGGCATCTCGCCGCGGTTCAGCGTGTCAATCTTTCGTTTGTCGTTATCCACGCAAAAAACTTCATTGCCAAGGTCGGCAAAGACCGCGCCGGTCACCAACCCCACATAGCCAACGCCAATCACGCAAACGTTCATCAATGTACTCCTTTGTTTTCATTTATTATAGAAGATAACATATCTCGATTTATTCAGCCCTATAAGTTTTGAACCATTCAATTGTTTTTGCGAGCCCCTCCTCCAGCGAAACCTTCGGTTTCCAGCCAAGCAACGTTTGCGCCTTTGTTATATCCGGCTGGCGGGTTTTGGGATCGTCCACTGGAAGAGGCTCAAAACGCACCTCGCACGATGTCCCGAACGCTTTTTGAATCGCCTCGGCAAATTCCAATATGGTAATTTCCCGCGGGTTGCCAATATTCACAGGCTCCGATTCGCTCGAAACCATCAGCTTGAAAACGCCCTCAATCAAATCCGAAACATAACAAAAACTGCGCGTCTGCTTGCCGTCGCCGTAAACCGTCAGAGGCTTGCCGTGTAGCGCCTGATATACAAATTGCGGCACCACGCGCCCGTCATGAAGACGCATACGCGGTCCATATGTGTTGAAAATCCGCACAATCCTTGTGGAAATGCCGTGATAACGGTGATATGCCATCGTGAGGGCTTCGGCAAATCTTTTAGCTTCGTCATACACCCCGCGCGGACCGATTGGGTTCACATTCCCCCAGTAATCCTCCTTTTGCGGATGCACAAGCGGGTCTCCGTAAACCTCCGATGTGGAAGCAAGGAGAAAAACCGCCTGCTTTTCCTTTGCCAGTCCCAGCGCCTTGTGCGTGCCCAGCGAGCCCACCTTGAGCGTCTGAATGGGCATACGAATGTAATCCACCGGACTGGCAGGCGAGGCAAAATGCAAAATATAATCAATCGGTCCTTTGATATAAAGATATTCTGTCACATCCTGCTTGATAAACGTGAACCGCTCGTCATGGATATGCTCAATATTGCCAATGGTGCCGGTGCTGAGATTATCCATGCAAATAACTTCATGTCCTTTGGAAAGGAGGAGTTCGCATAGATGGGAGCCCAAAAAACCAGCCCCGCCTGTAATTAAAGTTCTCGGCAAAAAAAATCCTTTTCATTACATGAATCGAACGAAAACTCACACAAAACGCGTCCCGCTTGTCAAGCGAAACAAAAAACCCGCGGCGTTATCGCCTATAACGCCATAAAAAAAAGAAAATAAAACGGAGAAAAGCGCCATTCCCATAATAATCACAAAGGCATGGGGATGTGTCCCAAGCGGAATCCTGACATTCATGGAAAATATGCTTACCACCATTGTCGGAACCATGATGCCGATAGTGATAATGTTCAGATTCTTCATCAGAACATTTAGATTATTGCTCACAATAGAAACGCGGGCGTCCATCAGACTCGCTAAAATGTTGGAGTAAATCTCCGCCTGTTTGTAACACTGGCTGTTTTCAACCGCGATATCATCCAGCGTCTCGATATCCTCGTTGGTGTATCCGATTTTCAGGGCGTTGTATTTAATCTTCTCAATCAAAACGCCGTTTGAACCGATAGAATTTTGATAATAGACAAGACTTTTCTGCAGTGAAAAGAGATTTATTAACTGGCGGTTTTCCATCGCCTGATTAATCTTATACTGGATATCGTCTGATATCGTGGTTATAATCTTCAAGTGTTCGCGAAAATGATAAATGGAGCGATACAGGAGTTTCAAAATCACCGAACGCAAGGTGGTAACTTTAATGATTCTGACGTGATCCTGTATGAAGGATTCATCGGAAACAACCAGAATCAGACGGTTGTTATAAAGAAAAGCCCCGATGGAATTAACCTTGAACATGAATTGATTTTCGGCGGCGTAATTGCGGGGAATCTTGAAAATGATGGCGATGTGTTCCGGCTCATATTCAAGGCGGGAGAGCTCATCAGGATCGAGCGCCGATTGAAGGGTGTGCTCGTCAATCTTCATCTGATTGACAAGAAATTTCTTTTCTTCCTCGCTGGGATTCACATAAATGGTCACAGGCGCATTCTCATCCTGCGTGTCCTTAAGTTTCCCCTCAAAAATTTCACACCCATAGCGCATAAAATTTGTCCTTGGCTTTATTGTGCGAAATGACAAACGATTCCTTTAAAGGAAGGCGAAGATGCGCGCAAGTGTTTTATCGCCGATTTTTAGCGATTTTTTGATTGATTGCCCCCTTGCCGCCAAATTAAAAATATGCGATTTTGTTAAAGGATGCTTTTATTATGAAAAATATTTTAATTGAACAAAACCTCTTTCAGGAATTCAACGCTGCCGGCGTCCCCGGCGCGAGCGCGGCAATCTTTAAAGACGGGCGTTTCCTTTTCAGCCTCAACTGCGGGCTTGCCAATTTGGAAACAAAAACGCCCGCATCCGAACGAACCAATTACCGCATCGCATCCGTGTCAAAGCAGTTCACGGCAATGGCTATTATGATTTTGCGCCACAGAGGCGCGATAGATTATGACACCCCCATCTCATCCTTTTTTACAGATTTTCCCCCCATCGGAGAAAACATTACCGTCCGCCGACTTATGAACCACACGTCCGGAATAGTCAATTATGAAGACATCATCCCGCCGGAAGTCCAAAAACCGCTGAAAGATGCCGATGTGTTGGAATTGATTAAACATCAGCATGGCGTTTATTTCACGCCGGGGACGCAATATAAATACAGCAACACCGGATACGCCCTCCTTGCCCTGATTGTGGAGCGTGTTTCAGGCGCAAGGTTTGCCGATTTTATGCGGGAAAACATATTCGCCCCGCTGGGCATGTTGGATACCGTTCTGCACGAGGACGGCATTACCGAAGTTAAAAACCGCGCCATTGGCTACAAAAAAACAGACAAAGGTTTTGAATGGGCAGACCAAAGCCTCACCAGCGCGGTGCTGGGCGATGGCGGCATTTATACCTCGCTTGAGGATTACCTCAAATGGGACCAAGCTTTATATGGCGAGACGCTCGTCCCGCGTCCCATACTTGACGAGGCATGGACGTCCGGCACGCTGACCGACGGCACTCCAATCAATTATGGCTTTGGATGGCGCGTTGAAGAACGAAACGGTGTCCGCCTCATTCACCACAACGGCAGCACCTGCGGATTCAATTCCGCCGTTCGGCGGATGCCGGATAAAAAAATGACCCTCGTTATTTTTACAAACCGCAACGGCAACCAATCTCATCAGATAGCGGATAATCTAACGGATTATATTTTGGATAACAACTTTTGATTTTTTTACCGAAGCAACCAGAGCAGCGGCAAGTTGCTCTTGACAAAAATGTCCGCGCTGGTTTCCGCAAACGAAACATCTATATTCGAAGTGGTCTGGTAATTGAGATTGCCGTCCACATCCAATAAAAGGATTTTCTGATTACCCAGCGGCGCGTCCTCTGCAATACGGACCTGCAGCGTGGCAATGGGCGTCAGCGCTGGAATCACCGCCACCGGCAGGGCAGCTGTCCGAGCAAGGGTTGCCGTTTTTTTGCCGGCGTCAACAGAGCCTTTCAAAAGCGGCGATGCCGTCATACTCTCGATTGAGAAACCCTCGGGAACGATGACGGAAAAATCGCAAGAATAAATCTTGAGCGTGCGCAAAGCTGCAATTTCAACGTTTATGGTTTTGCCCTGTTTTGCGTCATGGGGAGCAATAATCTGGAACTCGTTCGTGATTTTTGGGTGCGGCGTAAAATCTTTCAACATGATAGATGTTCTGCCCAGCGTGGGAATGCCATCCTTATTCTCGTAATAGTCCCTCTTTGTGTAGATTGCCGAAACAGCATCATCAGCGCGCCCAACCACCTGCAATTTCATTTCCACCGGCGCATCCTGCGTCATGCGCGTCGGACCCCACGAGCCATATCCCGGTTCAACATAATAATACACAATGTCGTTTGTAATGGGGGATTCCGGCAAATCGCTCTGCGGCGATATGACGTAGTCAAAGATGAGAAAATCTCCATTGGGCAGCTGCTGATATTGCACGCGGCTGCCTCCGCCATTGCCTTGGTTATCCATCAGGAAAATCGGATTGGCGGCAAGAGGTTCGCCGACCGAATAGACCAGCCGGTCGTTGCGCTGCCATGCCACAATCGGACTGCCGTCAGCCGCTTTGAGCAGTTTGGGCGATTCATCAAAAACCGCCCCGCTTGTCAGCTGCTGCGGCGCGGCGCTCCATGTCGCCGGCGAGCCGCTGTATGCCATCGCATAAAGACGCGTGTCCGGCGTGGTAAGTTCGTCATCATCCGCATCGCGGGAAATGACAAGCCATGATTTTGAGGCATAGGGCGCGAAATCGTAAGCGATGGGGTCTTTGATATTGGCAAGAATCGTTTGCGGCGCGGAGAAATTCGCCCCGTCATAAATGCTGCAGCGCAGCGTTTCCGGCGATGCGGCGCTTGCCGTCCAATCGGGTGTGTTCTGAGCGGAATAAAACAGCATCACCTTGTTCTCATGATTCATGAAAAGACGCGGCGAATAATCAGGCGTGTTGTTATTGGTCAGGTAATTGATGGACGACCACGTCTTTGCCGCGCTGTCGAATTTCATCCACGCAATTTCCAGATGCCCCGCCGCCGCCTGAAGATTAATGTCGGGGTCGTCGCTTGGAAGCGTGAAGCCATCCACATTGCATGAATTGAAGGCGAGAATGAAATTGCCATCCGGCGCGGCGATGACTTGCGGGTCGTCCTGAACGCGCGTGTCGTTTGTGATGGCGCCCTGTGCCGCAAGGGTGTTGCCCTCAAAATAAAGGTAATTCAGTTCCACAGATTGTTCGCGGGGAACGCCGTTTTTCGCCGATGTATAAACAATGAGCCGTTTGTTTCCCGAAATTGCCTGACGCGGAATTGTGAATGTGAAAGCGTTTGCAACAAGCGTCAGCTCATCTTCCGCTTGCGCTATGTTCATCGCGCCGGTTACCTTATCAATATTCACAACATTCCCATATTCGGGCAGATATTTTGCAAGTTCCCATTTCTCGACGTATTTGTTGTCCGGCAGAATAAATCTTCCGCCAGAATCGGAGGGCCATTTTAACGAATACCACGGTTTATCCGGCTGATCCTGATACTCAAAATATTTCAGAAATTTATAGCTGCCGGTGATATAAGCCTCTGCGGAGCGGATGCCCGGATAACGCATGTTTAAAATATCGTTGGCATTGAGCACTACATTGATGCGCGCTTGACCGGACATCTCAGCCCAGCCCTCATATACCGATGTCTTTATATCCGCTCCAATTTCCTGTTTGATGAAGCCGTCAATTTCATCAAATCGGAAGCCGAGCGTGGCATTGCTATCCTGCTGATACCACGCCTCAACGCCGAAGGTTTGTTCCAGATTGCCGCTCACAGAAACGAATTTATGCAAAAACCGCCGCATCTTGCTGTTGCCGATAATTTTTAGAATTTTGTCTATCTTGATTTTTTTCAAAAGGAAGTAGGCGCTTGTTTCTATGGCTGCGCCCAACGTACCATCAATATTCATCTTACTGGCTTTGCCCATTTTAACGACCTGCGTGCAATCGCAGATGGCTTGAGCCGTTGTTTTGATAGACGTTTTACTTACGGGGCTGACTTTGGCAACGCCGATAGGGAATGCTACTTTAAAGCCCATTTCGCCCCCGCCGTTATAATTCACGGGTTCATAATCCGAGCGAAATTCCACATTATCTTTCCACTTTCCGGCGATCTCAAATTCAATGTCCTCGATGAGGGGAATAGTCATATCAGCCACTTTGAGCCATTTGCCCTTGATGCCAATCGTCCACTGCGTATTTTCTCCCGGCGGAAAGTTGTTGCTATATGAGTAGAGGAAATAAGAACCACCGCCTTTGGGAACGGTTTTCCATGTGCCGGTAACGGGGGCAAAATGAACAGCCAGAGTGGTTAATATAATGCGCCCAATATCCAGCACACACATCGGTTTTTGAGGATAGGTGAAAATGATGGCTTCGGAATGAAGCTCCTCCGCTTGTCCGCCCTGAGTAATGCGGCGCGCAATCGCTTCCACTTTTAATGAAAGCTCTTCATTATGCGGAATCTCATCTTTTGATTCATCAAAAGAAATCCGATTAATCGTGCCCACTCGGTCTTTATCTAAAAAATTTTGGGTCTTCTTTTTGTTATTATTGATAAGCGTCGTTTCGACATACTTTTCCGACCAGTCAAATGCCTTGCCCCAGAACACCTCGCCCTGAACAAACAACTGGTATTTTCCGGGAAGCCCGGGCAGAATAATCACATGGCGCGGCGCAACGTATGTGATATTGATTAAGGGATCGTTGTTGTCGCGCACCTTGCCCTTCCAACGCCCTGTATCAATCGCCTGAGGCTTGTCTTTGGGCGCAACCGAGCATTCAAGGATAACCAAACCTGAAACGGTCGGCGTGAATTCAGCGCGAAACTCGCCCTCATTTTTCGTAGGCGTCATTGGAATTGGTCCGCCTTCATTGATACTCCCCGACTCCGGCGTGATTTTCCATGCAAGATTCACCTCAACTTCGGCGGCTTTTGCAGGCTTGCCGTCCAATTTTTGTATTCTGACCACAACCGGCGACGGCGTGTTCAGCGGAATGCGGAAAAGGCAATCGCTGTTAAGCCCCAACTTTGGTTGGACGAATTCGATTTTATAATTCCAATTGCCCAATTTGTAGAAATAGACACGCTGACCGTCCGAGGCAAAGGCGCGGACTGCCATCAGATTCCGATTGGCGTCCACATAAATGCCGCCAGCCGTGGCGTCCGGAAGCGGCTCGATAGCTTCCGGGGTTGTCACGACTTTTTCGGGGTCATCCTCGATGCGCGAGAAAAGTATGTTGGTGTTATCGGACACATAAATCCCATCTTGCGCCCCGAGCGCAAGTTTGTTGTTATAGCTGAATGTTCCGGAAGCCGGAGCAAAAACACTCGCAGGCTCCGCCGTGTAGCGATCCTTGTCGTCTTTTTTAATCTTCCAGCAATAGACGGCGCGGTTCGTTTGGCTCATGACCGCCGCATACCCTCCATCCGCGCTGATGGCAATCTTTCGGCTGTTGTCATTTGAACCGGCGGGACGCTGCGGATGGATGAACTTCTGCCCGCGATACCAGTATAGCCCCTTGACGGAATAACCGGAAAGATCCACAATACATAAACCTGAATCGTATGTGTCCGCAATAAAAGCAATCGGATCGGTGGGATGGAACACCACCTCCGCATATTTGAAATTGACAGCGGCGTCGCCGAAATCCACGCGCCCGAGACCTGTCTCGCGATCATTGGGCGTGCGGTAGGTAATCTGTCCCGTCTCCGGATCCGGCGTGCAAACAAGGAGCGCGCCCGGCGTTGTCTCCATCGGAATCAACACCTTGCCGTAACCGGCATAGAAATCGCCCAATGATATGCTTTGCTTATAAAGCGAGGCGTAGTATCCATATCGGTAATCAAACGCCCAGAAAAATTTATTGAAACTGGGATAAACCGTGACCTTATCCTTTTCCCTTTTTTCACCCTCCAGAAATCCGAACATTTGACCGTTGAATGCCAATGGAGGATCAAAATTGGGGAAAAGCGGGTCAAAAGATGTCAGGTCAACAGGGATAAATAACGACGGCGGCGATTGGATGACAGAGCCCCGCCGCGTGCCCGTGACATTTTTTACAACATACCCGCCATATCCCACAGGCGCATAGGGCGCAAGGGCGTCCGCGGAGCTATGTGAAATGAGCGTCAAAGAGCCGTCCGCCTCGCAACGATAAAGCCGCACAGGAATTGATACGTCAACGCTAGTGAATGTATTGCAGCCGATATAGCGCGGATTGCCCGTTTTTGTCATATACATAGCATCCCCCGCGCCTGTGAGGCATTCCTCCGCAACCTGTTCGGGAAATTCCTTTATTTGATTGTAATCATATCCGCAGATTTTATAATTCGCTTTGCCGCTTGCCATATATCTTTGCAGGGCATAAACAAATTCCGTGTCTTCGTTGAATTCAATATCGCGAATAACCTGAATCGGCGCGCTTTTTGTGACATACTGCGGAGGCTGATCCTGCGAAATCGGCGGACAGAGCGACGCCGGAGTGCGTGTTGGCGTGGGGGTCGGTGTCGGAGTCGGAGGCGGCGTTTTTGTCGGTATCGGGGTCAACGTTGGCTTCGGTGTCGGCGTAGGCGCCGGAGTGCGAGTCGGTTCAGGCGTCAAAGTCGGCTCCGGTGTTGGCGTGGCTGTAGGCGCCGGTGTGGGAGTTTTTATCGGCGTCGGCGTGGGGGTATCGGTATGTATGGGCGTCGGCGTTGTTGTGGGCGTTGGTGTGGAAGTCGGCGTTGGCGTGGGCGTCGGCGTTGGAAATCCCTCCATGAAATCAAATCGGAAACCATCCACGATAACATTTGTGCCGGACTCGCCATCGGGCAGTTTATCCGAAACCGTTATGTTATAGGTGTAACCCGCATAAAAGGGCAAATCGCCGAGATAAATCCCCAGCCCCGGCGTAATGGGTATCGTCTGGTCTGCATAGAATGTTTGCAGGTCGCCGTGATTTTCAATCGTAATCATGGCTTGCTGTGTGTTTGATGCGCTGTGCGGATGCATTTCGTAAATGACCCATCTTCCCGAACGCGGAAATTTGACGGGCAGCACAACCGTATTAGAGCCGCTGCCGCCCTGCTTCACCAGATAATTCGTCATGAAATAATTTGAAAGCGTTGTAGAAGGCGCCCATTGCCCATTTATCACCACATCAGGCTCCGCATTATCCTTGTAAAAAGTGTTGATAGGCATTGGCGTGGGTGTGGGAGTCGGCGTGGACGTTCCGGCAAGAATTGAACCAGATAGAATAAATAGAACCAAAATAAACATTGCAAAAAAATTTTTAATCATTTTTTACCTTTTCCTTAATAAATAAAATTATAATATTTATAGCTTGTTTTTATTTTTTATGCAACATTTTTATATGCGTCAAAATGGAATGTTCATAGCGCAATGAGGAGCGATAAAGGTTAAAAAGGCACATTAATAAAGAAGCCGCTCCTTATATAAACTAATAAAAAAAATAACGAGGAATGCAATGAAAAATCTCGGATGGTTTGTTTTGTGCCTTGTGTCGGTTGTTTTTTCCGCGGGATATACTTATGATTTGCCGCCGTTGCAATCTCTGCCGATAGATTATTATATCGAAAACGGGCTTCTCCCGGATGATGTCACGCCGAAAAGATATTATGAAGAAAAGGCGCCCGGCACAATCTCGAAAGAATTCAGAACAACTTTATCAGCAGCGGCATCTTATCAAATAGATCTCAGAAAAGTCGGCGGCGTCAACGGCAAAGGCATCATCTTCAAAAACACAGGAACCGCCGATATTATCAATCCATGGCTTGTCATAAATAAAAACCGCGACTGGTTCTCCACCTCCTCCATGCTTGCCGAGATTCTCGGCGATGAAACCGACCCTAAAAAACGCGCCTTTCTCATCTGGAGTTTTATCAAACAGAATCGCTATCACTGGTATCCCGCCGAAGCCGGTAATGAAATACACGACCCGGTCAAATATTTGAACGTCTATGGATACGGGTTCTGCGACGACAGCGCGGTTGTCTCTGAAGCCCTCTTCAAAAATGCGGGATTCGCCGATGCCCGTTGCTGGGGGCTTTCCGGTCATGTTGTGCCCGAAGTGTATTACAATTCGGCGTGGCACATGCTCGATGCCGATTTGGAAGTCTTTTATCCCAAACGCGATAATATCCATGTGGCGAGCGTGGAAGAGTGCGCCGCCGACGGATGGCTCGTTCGTAGAATTTCCAGTTCGAGCATCGTCGCCCTTTACACGAGCACGTCGGATAATTTCACGTATAAAAACGCATGGACTACCGCGCACACGATGGCAATCACGCTCCGTCCCGGCGAGCAATTGGAACGATATTGGCATAACTGGGGCAAATACCACGATTTTTGTTATTATAAAGAGCCGCCCCGTTATGGCAACGGACGCCTTCTTTACGCCCCCGACCTTTCATCCAATATTTTTAAATCCGGTTTCCAGACAGTCGCAAATATCGAAACCTTTGCCGACTCGAACACATCTCCTCTACTGCATCTGAAAGATGCGGGAAAAAGCGGCGACCTTGTTTGCAAGATGTCAAGCCCTTATTTGTTTGTGGGCGGCACAGTTCAGCTGGATGCCTTTTGCAGCGGAACAATGGATAAAATCTCAGTCGAGTTTTCAAAGGACACATACTCATGGAAACTACTGAAAACAGTGGATGGACCCGCTTCCTCGACCACCGAAATCAATCTGGATTCTTCCATCGGCGCATTATCCAGCCCGGCGACATACACCTTCTTTATACGCCTGACGTTACAGGGCAGCGAAAAAAATTCTGTGGGCATTAACAGACTGACAATCCTCGGCGACATCCAATGCGCGCCAGCCGCCTTGCCCGCATTAAGGCCTGCCATGATTAACAAATGCGAAATGCGCTTTGTATCCGCCGCAGGCGGCGCCCTTGAGGTCATTTATCAATATGACGAATTTCCCAATCTTGCCCCTCCGAAACCACCCATTTCGCCGACCTTTCCCAGCACAGATGATACGGTAGCATCCACAGCCCCGATTCTGGAATGGGAGGATCCAAACACAACTGCAACCATTGTTTCGCGCCAGATTATGGTCTCATGGGGTCCTCTCGGTATCCTACCCGTGACCCCGCTCGCATGGGAAAAAATTGGAGCAGAGAACATCTGGCAGGTCCCCGATGGCTGGCTGTTGGATGGATATACATATTATTGGCGTGTTCGCTCAAAAAATAAAACAAATTGGAGTCGTTGGAGCGACCCATGGTCTTTCACCATCCAACTCCCCGTCCCCCTTGCGGGTTTTGCCGCTTATTAACCATCGCTCGGTTAATCATCATTATTATTAAAAAAGTGTTTGTGATTTTTTGGGAGAAATCACCCGCCCGGGTAATTTTACTTGATTAGGATAGTATTACCAAATAGAAATATTATTTAGTATTTGCAAAAACATCTCAAAGAAGAATGTAAAATAGCAAAGGAGAATTAATATGAGATATTGGGTTGTATCGCCAATGGCATGGGGGATGGATACGACAGATGAAAAATTGGCTGAATTTCTGAAAATTATCGAAGAAAAGAAAATTGCTTTGGTGAATTGGAAAAAAGGTGAAAGCGCAAGCGGAAAGAGATTTTCAAAAGAGGTTGAAATAGGTGACTTGATCATTATTGCTAAAGGCTCAAATAAAAAGAAAAAATGTTATTATGCCGGTATAGTGGATAGTAATAGTCGTAAATATGAAAATGTGGCAGAACAATGTCGTAGCCTTAGAAATTTTGTAAATATAAAAAGTATTAATATTCCATTTTCTGAAAAATGTACTCGTGGAAGAACTGATAATCCTGGAACAATATATGAATTAGACCCAGGAAACCCTCATGATAAGAAGGTTATAGATACTGTAATGAATTATATAAATAAGAACGGAGATAATAAACCAATGAAAGAATATGCTCAGTTGCTATTTTCACATTATCAACTTATTCTTACGGGAGCGCCGGGAACGGGGAAAACTTATATGGCAAAGGAAATAGCTCGCTCAAATATTTCGGAGGGTTCGACAACCCAACTTGAATTTGTGCAATTTCACCCAAGTTTTGACTATACGGATTTTATAGAAGGTTTAAAACCAGTCAAAGGTGCCAATTTAAATTTGGTCTTTGAATTGAAAAATGGTATATTTAAGAAATTCTGCCGAAGGGCAGGTGTTGTTGAAAGGATATTATTCGATACACTGAAAAAGGAGAAAAACAAAAAAGATATCAGTTCCAGTGAACTTAAGACTTGCGCCAGTGAATTATATATTTTTTTGGGAGATGATGAAGATGGAATTTCATTTTGGAAGGAATGGTTAGAAAACAAAAAAGAAGAAAGAAATGTTCCCATTTCAGATTTGCCAAAATTTTTCTTTATTATTGATGAAATAAATCGTGCTGACCTTTCAAGAGTGTTTGGTGAAATATTTTATGCCCTTGAACCGGATTATCGAGGCGTGGAAGGTACAGTGACCACACAATATGCATCCCTGAATACCATCGAAACTTTCTTTGTGGATAAAACCAGAAAAAACGACAAATTTTTTATTCCCAGTAATGTTTATATAATTGGAACCATGAACGACATTGACCGTAGTGTGGAGAGTTTTGACTTCGCTCTTCGAAGAAGGTTTGTGTGGCAAGAAATCAAGGCTGATGAAAAATGTTTTGAGACAGTCATGAAAGATATGAACAAAAAACCGTTTTATGAAGAGGCTCTCATTCGTTATAAAAATCTTAATGATGTTATAGCCAAAATTGAGATGTTAGGTGAATCATACAATATAGGCCCAGCCTATTTCCGTAAATTGGATATGTATTCAAATAATGGAAATGCTGATTGGGACCAATTCTGGAATAATCATCTTGAACTTCTTCTCAAGGAATATTTGCGTTCCCGAAAAAGCATTACAGATGATTTAAATAAACTGAAAGCTGCCTATGATAATAAGAATACCCAAAATAATTCGGATAATTCCTGATGAAAAACGTTTCAATAAAACTTAAGGATAATTCTGAAAAATCTGATTGGATTGCTGATTCGTCGATAGATTCTGAAGAAGAGAAGCAGATGGTTTTAAAACTGCTTCAAAAACACAATAGCAAATCATTAGAATATTTATCAAAATTCTCTGAATTATCTGTGTTTTCTTTTCTCCATGATACAGGTAGTAACAAGAGTGATGAATCCAGCAATAAACCTATTTATAGTTTATCGGCAGACAATCAAAGAATAAATACTTATAACATAATGGGAATATTGCGCCTGCGTGATCAGGCTCATGATCTGGAAGTTTGAAATGCTCCCCAAAAACTGGACAACGGGTTAAGGTGGATAATATGATCCTTAACAGTGTTTTGGGAAGGAGCAAAAATCATGAAAGATCGTCGTCGTTTTAGCGCGGAATTCAAATCGAAAGTGG